>Ga0209345_10000010_pt1 | contig 518492 bp, 508 predicted proteins | sample Cruoilmetagenom7_FD_187294 | JGI IMG/M metagenome (GOLD analysis project Ga0209345, IMG submission 187294) | Oil polluted marine microbial communities from Coal Oil Point, Santa Barbara, California, USA - Sample 7 (SPAdes) (version 2) | ecosystem: Environmental > Aquatic > Marine > Oil seeps ... | reverse complement strand
CTCGCCAGGGCTTTTGCGTGTTCCGGTTGTCTGTCTCATGTCCCACTCCTCAGTGGTTACGATGAGCCAGAAACACTCTCTTAGCAATTTGCCCTATTTGGACCCATAGGCGCTGACGTCAGACAGTCTACAATGTCGACAGTGCAGTTTTACCTGACGGCGAGACCCTACATGGCCATGTAGCCCTGACAGCAGATTACTTTGAAGATAACGATTGGGCGTATGCGCAATGGCAAGATCTGATCGACGCAACAGGATATGCTCCTGAGGGTGATTACGCAGACAGAAGATGGATCGTCGGTTTAACCCGTACGTTCGAAGTTGCCGAGGGGTTTCCACGGATTATCGAGCCGATTCCAGAGGGCGTAGGAAGCCTTACATATGCTATCGCACTCAGCGCATGCGAGCCCTTCGTCACACCTAATGAAACGCCCTTGTTGACAGCAAAGAGCACCGTAAATGGATGATTTAGAAGAGTTCCATCAACAGTTCTTGGCGGACGTTCAAGGGGATGCAGACGCTGACGGAATATATGCGGCAGAGGCGTTCTTCGAAAAAATTTGCGGATTGCTATCGGAAGCGGGCGAAATTGATGGAGGCACTCGGGCTTACCATTCCGGCAAGGGTTTCGGGGCCAAAAACAGTCGTACAAGCATTCAGGTCGATGGGTACGGTGGTGATCCTCGCGATACCGGTACGCTGAGTTTGCTGATTTGTGATTTTTCAGTCACCTCCGAAGTTCGCCGAAGAGCATCATCAGAATTGAAGCCATTCTTCAATAAGCTTGTTGGGTTTCTTCGCGCGAGTCGGGACGCTGATTTTCGAGACGCCCTTGAGGAAACAAGTGATGGCTTCGGACTCGCTGATCTGATCTCGACGACTTGGAAACATATCGAAAAGATAAAGCTCATCCTCGTAACTAACGCCGATAGTCGCGCAAAAGTGGACGCGTTTCCAGCCGGAACTATCGACGAAATTCCGATTACCTACAATGTCTGGGATCTCAAGAGAATCCGTAAATTTGAGGAGCAGGGCCAAGCGCGCGAAGACCTTCTGATTGACTTTGAGAAAGAGTTTGGCGGTCCCATTCCGATACTGCGAGCATCAGGCGGGGATGCCGCCTTGGAAAGCTATCTTGCTGTCATCCCTGGTAGCCAGCTAGCCGCAATCTACGAAAAGTGGGGCTCTCGATTGCTTGAATCGAACGTACGTAGTTTCCTTCAGGCGAGGGGAAACGTTAACAAAGGTATCCGTAAAACGATCATTGAAGAACCACATATGTTCCTCGCATACAATAATGGAATCGCTGCGACTGCTGATGCGTTGGACATCCGGAAGACCCCAGACGGTCTGGCAATGGCTTCAGTCGAAAACTTGCAAATTGTGAATGGTGGCCAGACAACTGCTTCCATTCATGCTGTCCGGAAAACTGCCGCTGATCAGTTACCTGAAGTATTTGTTCAAATGAAGCTCAACATTGTTCCTCGAGAGCTATCGGAAGCTATTGTGCCAAAGATCTCAGAGTATGCAAACAGTCAGAACAAAGTGAATGCTGCAGACTTTTTTGCCAATCATCCTTTTCATGTTCGCATGGAGGAGTTTTCACGAAGGCTTTTGGCACCAGCAGGAACACATGGATATCGCGAAACAAAATGGTTCTACGAGCGCGCGCGAGGGCAATACGCTGACGAAAAATCCAAACTCACGGACGCAGGAAAGAAGAAATGGGATGCCGAGTTTCCAAGGGCCCAATTCTTCACCAAAACGGATCTCGCGAAGTATGAAAATTCCTTTCAATGCAAACCTGAGATTGTAAGCCTTGGAGCCCAAAAAAACTTTGGAAAATTTGCGGAGCAGATTGGTAGCCGCTGGGGTGACAGTGGGTTTGTCTATGATGAAACCTGGTTTCGCCGCCTTGTTGCTAAAGCTATCATCTTTAGAAAAATCGAAAAGGCTGTTTCTGCAGCAGACTGGTATGAAGGTGGTTATCGCGCCAACATTATCACTTATGGAATCGCAAAACTTGTCCATGATGTGACCGCCCGTGAACGGGTCATCGACTTTGATCGCTTATGGAAGATGCAGGAATTACCCTCTGATCTCGAAAGGTCATTTTTAGTAGCCTGCGCCGAGGCACAATCAGTAATCCTGTCTCCGCAAGCCGTGCGAAATATTGGTGAATGGGCGAAGAAGCAGGCATGCTGGAAGATCTTATCTGACCGCCAGCTAGAGTATGACTATGATCTAGGTGATTGGCTGGTTTCACAAGAAGAAGCCAATGCGATCAAACGTGAAGATCGTCAGGACCGCGATTTGGACAAAAGCGTCGCTGAGCAGTCACGGGTCTTCGAACTTGGAGCAAGTTTTTGGTCGGAGTGCCACACTTGGGGAAGGCAAATGAAGGCTCTATCGCCGCGTGAATCCGGTGTCTTAGAAACTTGTTCCCATATTCCTGGAAAAATCCCGACTGAAAGACAGTGTGAGCTTGCGATGCGCGCTCTGGAAAAGCTTGTCGGTCTCGGTTTTGCACATGAGGCACTTGAAAGTGCCGAACACTAATTCAAACGATTTACTGCGGATCATAAGACTTCAGAAGTGAAATTGCTTGGCGTATTCTAGCGGGCTCAAGGTTTATCGTCTTGAACGATCTAGGCCCTTCACTTGCAGAAAAATGTATGATTTTTGCGAGAATTTCGAACAATGGTAGAGTTTGTACGGCTGCCATTGTTCTTGCAACATCGTCGTTCAGATTGTCTGCGAAAAGCTGTCGCCAAGTTTTTTCATGGTAGCGCGCGGGGAAAGAATCCGTGCTTTCTAAAATATCTTCTAGACATGACTCCAGTTGCGTTCCTGTCATAGCAAACCAATTTCGGTTACCCCCTCTACCACTGTTGCTGAATGTAAAAACAATTCCAGTCGTGGGCTTTGCAACTAAAATGTTACTGTTATCCTTAAGGAGATCCTCGATGAAATCACTCATACTTCCGTTCACTTTCCTCGCCGCGGATTGTACTTTCGAAGTCCGATCCGGAGATTGCGTTTTTCAGTTTCATGACCAGCGCGGGTTCAGTCAAAGCCGATCGTCCCTTGGTGGCACACTCCCATACGGTAACCACCCGCCAATCCATAGATTGCAGCTCGCTACTTTTCTTGAGGTCGCGAGTTCGGTTTTTATGGATTTTGTCGTCCCAAAACTCTTTCCGGCTTTTGGGTGGTCGAAATAGTGGGCAGTTGGCATGCCCGTGCCAAAAACACCCATTCACAAACACAACGGTTCGGTATCGAGGCAGGACAATGTCTGGGCGACCAGGTAAATCTTTGCGATGTAACCGGAACCGATAACCCATCCAATGGAGCAACTTACGAATCTCGATCTCGGGCCGAGTGTTTTTGCTCCGGATACCTGCCATCATTTTGCTGCGCTTAGCAGGTGAGACTATGTCTGCCATAGCCCGCTGTGCTCTGTGGTTTTCACGCCAAGAATTGGCAACATCTGGCGGGCGATAGCATCGATGACTGGAACAGCCACAGAATTCCCAAATTGTTTGTACGCTTGTGCTGCGCTCACAGAAGAGATGTGGAAGTCTTCTGGAAATCCTTGGATCCGTGCGGCCTCTCTAGGTGTCAGCTTGCGTGGCCGGATATGCCCCGTTTGGTTCACCAATATTTCGCTACCGTCCTTATAATACCGAGCGCTGATCGTGTTACAATATTCGCTGGCCTCGTCAAACATACTGTAACCAAATCCGTTGCCGTTCGCGAGGTGCCGCTCCTTTCGCCTCTGGTGCCCTGTCCATAGTTTCTCGGAAATGACATAGGGAGCAGTCTGTGCAGGTTCCTTCTGCAGAACATCACCGAAAGTCCGCCTAGCATACCCCTCTTCTCGAGCGGCATATATGCGATCGAACATGTCTTTAACTAAACCCTTCCGATCCGCCCCAGCGACTTTATCACGATGGAAACCAACGATGTAGATACGTTCACGGTTCTGCGGCAAACCAAAGTCTCTTGCGCGGAAAACTTCAAAATCAGCATTGTATTTCAGCTTAGTCCCAAGGGCTTCACGCGCTTCTTCTGACATGGGCACATCAGCTGGGATGTCCGGAGCGCAGTCTCCATTGAGGATCGACATAATTGTTTTGAGCGTACGCCCTTTATCGTGACCTTTGAGCTGTTTGACATTCTCCAACAAAAAGGCTGACGGTTCATGATGTGCAAGAATGCGCTGAATTTCAAAGAACATCGTTCCGCGTGTATCAAGTAATCCAGCTTTACGGCCCGCTTGGGAAAATGTTTGACAAGGGAAGCCCGCTAGCAAAACGTCATGATCGCCTATCTCACTTGCCGAAAAAGCAGTGATGTCGCCGTTTTTCCTCGGAAATTCACCGAAATTGCTGGCGTAAGAAATTTGTGCCTGCTTGTCCCATTCAGCGGTGAACACGCACTCACCACCTCGGGCTTGGAATGGCAGCCTCATGCCACCTATTCCAGCAAAAAGGTCGATGAAGCGAAATTTCGGATCGCTCGTGCTATCTTCTGTCCTGTAAGGAAACCTCGATGGCAGGCCTTGGAATCGCCGCTCATAAGTCGGAGGAATAGCTGTCGGTTTCTTAAGCCACTTTTGGATGGCGATATCAGGTTGGCCTCTAACTCCTAGAAGAAACGCTATTTCTGAAACCTCAAGATTCAGACGCTTCTTGGCTTTTTCGATATCGAACATTAGTCAACTTTCAAGAGTTTGAGGATCTGCAGAACACCGCTTAAACCCTGTTCGTCAAATAGCTCAACATTGAACTCGATCCAAGGAAGCTTGTCCAGGCCACTAGGACGAGCCGCAACCAAATAATGCAATCGGAGAACTAGAAGCACGTTCATTACAGGCTTTTGAGGTCTGAACGTTAGCTAACGATCTACTAATGCGCCTGAAAAGCGTATCACACCTTGACACATGTATCCTGTAGTGATACACATCTGTATGATCCAAAGCACCAAAGGCAAACTCGCTGCCAATGCCGTTAAAGGCAAGTATGGCAAAGGCTTCCCTGGTGACTTGGTGAAGCGCACGCGAGCGATGCTCACGGCGCTGGATGCTGCGGTTGTTGTAGAAGATTTACGGTTTCCGCCCGGCAACCACTTGGAAGAACTGAAAGGCGATCGTGGTGGGCAACATTCCGTACGGATCAACGGGCAATGGCGCATCTGCTTTGTCTGGACGCCGAACGGCCCTGCCGAAGTCGAGATTGTCGATTACCATTGAGAGGATACGTTGATGAGCCTGCTTGAAGAACCAATGCACCCCGGTGAAGTCCTGAAAGAACTTTACCTTAATCCCTTAGAGCTGGGGGCAATCGCGTTTGCGCGGCGTCTGGATTTGCCTCGGACGCGGATCGAGCGGTTGATCAAGGGCACGACGGGCATCACGCCCGATACGGCGCTGCGCCTTGCCCGTGTGTTCAACACGACCCCAGCTTACTGGGTTAACTTGCAAACGAATTACGACATGGCGCTAGCCGCCAAGGAGATCGACGTATCTAACATTGAGCCGCTTGTTGCAGCCTAGGGGAGCACATTGGCGTAAAAAGAGCATTTCCTGCGCATTCGCCTAGATGGCTTCTCCGGTTCAGAAAAATTCCACATCTTTGCCAAAGAGCTTGGTGCCACACCAGATAGCCCGATTGGGCGAAACCATGATTTGAGATCTTGTTTTTTTGATGAAGAAACCTTCTGAAATAGATGAACGCCCCGAACAGCTTCGCCCACCTGTAGTAAAAGAGGTCGGCGTAACTGAGAGCGAAAGGTACTTGGCAAGCCTCGCCGAGAAGTCTTTCCTGAACCTCTGGTCCTACCCAAGCCCATATAGAGACCAAAAAACTGGTGGAAATGGTCGCGGAGATGGCAAAGAACTATGCGACCTACTCGTGGTCTGTGGTGATCACATAATCATTTTCTCGGAAAAGAACATTGATTGGCCATCTGGCGAACTGACTGTCGCCTGGGTGCGGTGGGTCAAGCGTGCAGTGCTTGCAGCAGCCAAACAGGCCAAAGGTGCAGAGAGATGGATCGTAGAGCATCCGAGCCGTATTTTCCTGGACCGAAACTGCGAACATCGTTTCCCGATCGATCTTCCAAAGCCAGAGACACGCAAGTTCCACCATGTGATTGTAGCACGTGGTGCTTCAGATCAATGTAAAAAACACTTGGCAGGCCACTCCGGCAGTCTCATGATCCAGCCCAATTTGAAAGGTGACATGAACTGGCCGAAGGATCCAAGCAAGGCAGGCCCATTTACCATCGGCGATGTGAGCCCCGAAGGACCCTTCGTTCATGTTCTTGATGACGTATCTCTTGATATCGTGATGCAAGAACTGGATACCATCCGTGACTTCACGGATTATCTTGAGAAAAAGGAAGATTTTGTTCGATCTGGTCAACTGCATCTCGCACACGGCGAGGAAAACCTGCTTGCTTACTATGCCATCAGGGTCAACGAAGATGGGGATCACGACTTTGTTCTTGATGACACCTCTTCACCGATAACGATTGCTAGCAATCACTACAAAGCCTGGATTTCTGATCCGCAATACTTTGCAAAAAAGGATGCGGACAAGGTCTCATATGTTTGGGACAAGTTCACCACTCTTTTCACGGAGCATATGCTCAACGGCACATCCATCACTCTTGACGATCATGAATTTAAACTGAGCAGGAATGAGCTCGGTGTCCGCTACATGGCCTTAGAAATGCGCTTTAGGCGGCGAAGCCACGGCGAAGCAATAATGGGAGCGCTGGAGCGCGGAATCACTGAAGACGCCTTCTTCCGCATGATGCTTGCCCCCGCTGACGCAAGAGACAATGAGACCGGTTTCTTCATAATGACGTTTAAATATCTGGATTGGATGGAGGAGAGAGGAGGGTATGAGCAATATCGGAGAAAACGAACGGAAAGGGCAACGATCTACGCCCAAGGTGTGCTGGAGAAATACCCCCACTTGAAGCGGATCGTCGGGATATCCCGAGAACCACCAAAGCAAGGACGCGGTGTATCTGAAGATTTGATTTATTTCGAACAGAGCGACTGGAGCGATGAGGAGCGCCAGCGGATAAAAGAAAACTGCGAGGAACTCGGAATTCTGCAGCAACCTTTGAAGATACAGCCCGTAGATGATGATGAATACCCTGAGCTAACGCACGTTTTTTTTGAGCGCCCAAATGCTCCTAGAAGGGATATGCCCAATCGGGAGCAAAGGCGGAAACAGGCCGCAAGGCGGCGAAATCTCAGGCAGAAAAATCGTTAGTTTGCATTTAACACTAGAGTAACAAATACTCTCAATAATCTGGCCAATCTTGGCTGACAATGAGCTGCAACGAACGCCCGCTTTGTGACCTCTGAGAAATCCATCGACCTAACAATGGATAGTATTTCCGCACTGCCGACTTGGAATGCGTTCAATGCGTCAGCCCCCGGTCCATCTCGACCTCACGCGCTTCTAGCTCTGTCTCAGCCTCTCTTCGGCGTCCCTCGCTAAGTTCAAGCTCGTGCTCAACTGTTCGTCCAGCGCCCTGTAACTCTCTTCTTCGTTCAACAATCCACGTAATGCTTTCAGTGATACGGCTTGCGAACGAACCAGCAGCGTCACGCATTTTGCGATACCATCCATCTGGCTCTGCATCTTGGTCGTCGAGCGTTCCTCTAACCCGCTCAATTCCTTTGCTGAGACCTCGCAGGCCGTCACCAACCGCTCGACGCAGGCGAGCAAGTCGCGTTCCAAGGCTGTCAGGGGTGCCGTCATCTAATTCTCCTCGATCTTGATGCAGGTCACTGACCTGCCGCCCAGTGTGCAGGTCCTCAGGCTCGTCTTGGTCGGGTCCAGCACCAGCCAGGTCCCGTCCTCCCTGTCGATCCGCGTCAATCCCAGCTCCGTCATCTCTGAGCTCGCCAGCATCAGCGTCCAAAGCAAGCTCGCGGCCATCATCGAGACGATCCCCACCAAGAACGTCCCCGTGATCAGCCAAGGCGAGATTGTCAGCCAGCTCTTGTTCTGTCGCAGAAAGGTGCGGGTATCGATCTCGATTGTACGCTGCGCGTTGATCGCAATGCTGTTCAAATCGGTCCTGAAGCTCTCCAGTTGCGATGCCATCGAGGCGGCGTAGTCCTGCCGGATCGTGTCCAGTTCCGCGTTCAACTTCTCGCTCAGTCGGGTCGGCTTGCCAGTCTTCATGGAAAATCTCTCCTTTCAAACGCCAGCGTTCGCCGGTGTCGGGGTCTTGGGCGGTCAGGTAAGCTTTGCCGACGCGGGGCAGGTCGAAGCCTGCATCGGCGAGCGCGTCGATCATACTGGCGCGGTCGGTGATCAGACCGACGCTGATCTGGTCTTGCAGCCACGCATGCAGCTCATCACGACCCTGCGCGCGGGTTGGGGTCTCGATGGTGTCGCGGACCTCTTGGATACGCTCCAGTTCCATCGGATCGGCCCAGCCGTGGCGCTGGTTCATCACATCGCGCAGGCTGTCGAAGGCTTTCTCATAGCCCGGCGGCGCGATGTTCAGGCTGCGGCCCGAGGTCAGCTCCAAGCGCGGTGTGCAGAAGTGAAGCTCGACACGGTCTTCGTGGGTATGTCGGACCCAAAGCACCTCATATTGCGTCGGGTCCAGCCCCGCGAAGGCCAGACGCTCGAAGTGGTCCATGACCTCGGCCTGTTGGTCCTCAGTTGGGGCATCAGTGCCCGCAAAGCTGATCACGCCCGCACGGTAGGTCCACTGGTGGCGGCTGGCGTCGATCAAGGCTTCGGTGCGGTCGGGATTGCCGCGCAGAACCTCGGGCAAAGGCTCTCGCGTGACAGTCATTGGCTGGCTGTCAGCATCGCGGATCAGGTCGCGGTTCTCGTCATAGGCCAGCACCTTGTCCGCGACGAGGTAGCCGACCGGACCAGCGCCCGCGCCTTTGCCGTTGCGAAAGAACTTGATCAGCATCGGCGGGCGGCCTCGACGATCTGGGCAAGCTGGCGTTCGATGGTGAGAAGGCGGCGGGCAACGGTGAGAGCATCAAGGTCAACGCGCCCCGACAACATCGCGCGGTTCAGCCAGCGGGCGATCTGGTTGAGATTGCCGCCGATGCGCCCGGCGGCCAGCACCAGCGCCGGATCGACGCGGGGGATGGGCTTGCGACGGCGGGCCTCGGTAAGGCCAAGCGCCTCGCGTAGCAGGGTCGCGGCGGGCAGGCCAGCGGCCTCGGCCTTGGCGCGCAGCTGGGCCTTCTCTGCCGCTGAACATCGAAAGACGAAGGTCTCAGTCAGCGGCTCTTTGGTGCGGGCTTTCCCCGCGCCGGTGGGGTTCGAAGGGGAGGCTTGCCGCCCCTCGCAAGGTCCCGTGTCAGCAGCGCCAGCGTATGACATGGGTCGCCTTGCTGTTTGCTCTTCGGTGGGATCGGTTGCGGTCATGATCCGAGGCCTGCGGCTTGGATTTGGGCCTTGGTGACCAGCTTTGAGGCGAGCAAAGCCGTGACTTGCGTGGCGGTGATGTGTTTGCACATGGGGCTGCAATCACTGATCCAGCAGGCCAGCCGTTGATGGTGGTCAGCCTGCAAAGCAGCCGAATTTCCGCGGTCTTCCGCCCGCTTCTCGACAAAGGCCTGCCAACGCCGCGACTGAAACCAGTTGTCAGAAAAGCAGACCTTGGAGCGGGTGAACCCTGCGCTGTCGGTGGCGTAAGAGCGTACGGCCTGCAGCAAGTCCTCCGGTGCGATCCCTTCCTTCACGGCCTCTTCGATTTTGGCAAAGCAGGCCGCTTTGCCCCGCAGTCGGTCGGGTGGGTAGGCTGCCAAAATCTTCTCAGCTTCTTCATCCTCCGCCGCCTCGCGTCTGCGCGTAGGTGGTTTATGGATGGTTTTAGGATGGTTTGGGGGCCGTGGTGGCCCCGGCACCCCGGCCACAGTGGCCCCCGTACCGGGGCCAGACTGGACGGGGGCCACTGTGGACCCCGTCTCAATCTCGGGTTCAAGCGTGGGGTCCAGCGCCTCAACTTTGGTCAGATCAATCCGGTAAACGACCGTAAATCCGTTCTTGCAGGTCCGCGAGCCAGTCTCGACTAGAATACCTTCCTTAAGGAATTCGCGCACGGCTCGCTTGACTGTGGTCTCTCCCAGCTCGGTGTGCCGCTGAATCGTTCCCTTGGAACACCAAATGCCGGAACCATCATCGCTCGCCTTGTCGGCCAGAAACATGATGATCTGCTTGCGCGTGGCGCTGCCGAACTTCCGTTCCGCGCATGTGTTTGCGACCCGCCAACTCATTGGAAGGCCCCGAATTGCGCAAAGACGTGCGAGTTTTGTACAGCTTTTGTACGAGAATTCCGCCGTTTCAGCAGAATTCGACCCGAAAGCTCACGGGACTTTCCGCAAGCTCCTGCACAAAGCCCTGTAAATAAGTCATATTTTAAAGGTGTTTGTGGTGACCCCGATTGGATTCGAACCAATAACCTGCCCCTTAGGAGGGGGCTGCTCTATCCAGTTGAGCCACGGGACCACGGCGTTTTGTTAGCCTAATGCGAAGAGCTGATCCAGAGCGGAGAGCACTCAGAGGAGTATTCATAGGGTTTCGCGCCCATTTATTTGCCGTCAGGCATCAAAGAATGCTCAGCCCCGTAGCGCAGATCGTCGATTGCCTGTCCCCCTCTGACCCATTACGCTGGAGCGGACCCCAGTTGCAGCAGGATAAAAATAGTGTCTCAGCCTCCCAAACGCCCTCTCACGCTGCGTGATGTCTCCGAAGCTTGTGGCGTATCGGAGATGACGGTGAGTAGAGTGTTGCGCAAAAGCGGTGATGTGTCGGCCACAACACGCGAACGGGTGCTAGCTGCGGCCAAAGAGCTTGGCTATGTGCCTAACCAGATCGCGGGTTCATTGGCGTCGCAGCGAGTCAATCTTGTGGCGGTTATCATTCCATCGCTCAGCAACATGGTCTTTCCCGAAGTGCTGAACGGGATCAATGCCGCATTTGACGAAACGCCATTACAACCTGTCGTCGGCGTTACTGATTACCGCCCCGAAAAAGAGGAGCAGGTCCTGTACGAGATGCTTTCTTGGCGGCCCTCCGGTGTCATTATCGCGGGATTGGAGCATTCTGAGGCAACTCGTGCGATGTTGCTCAACGCCGGTATTCCCGTGGTTGAAATTATGGACGTGGACGGCAATCCGGTAGATGCGGTCGTTGGCATCTCTCACCGTCAAGCAGGCCGCGATATGGCGCGGGCCATCCTGCGAGAAGGGTATGAGCGGATCGGCTTTCTGGGCACCAAGATGCCGCTGGACCACCGTGCACGAAAACGGTTCGAGGGCTTCACCGAAGCTTTGGCAAAAGAAGGTATCGAGATTGAGGATCGCGCTTTTTATTCCGGTGGATCAGCCCTGCTGAAGGGGCGTGAGATGACCGAAGAGATGCTGGCACGCTCACCGGATCTGGACTTCCTCTATTACTCTAACGACATGATCGGCGCTGGCGGCCTCTTGCACCTGTTGGACAAGGGTATCGATGTGCCAGGGCAGATCGGGCTTGCTGGCTTTAACGGGGTCGAGCTGCTGGCTGGTTTACCGCGACAACTGGCAACAACGGACGCCTGCCGTCAGGAGATCGGAATTGAGGCTGCAAAGATCATTCTTAACGCATCCAGTTCTGATCCCGATCCTGACATGCCCAAAAGCATCACGATGAAACCCACCCTCTCGTTGGGGGATACCCTGCGCCGCCGCAACCGCGGATGAGCCTGCCGCGCCTGCACAACACTGCCGCGCGGCGCATATTTCTGGACCGACATGCCCTGTTGGAGACACCGCAGGGTGCAGCTCATGGCTCTGACCTACTGAAACTGATTGAGCGGTTGGGCTTTGTGCAGCTCGACAGCATCAATACGATCGCGCGCGCGCATGACCTGATCCTGTTTGCCCGCAGACCGCGTTATCGGCCTGAGGACCTCAGGCAGCTGTACGAAAGCGACAAGGGGCTGTTTGAACACTGGACCCATGATGCCGCGGTCATCCCCCTACAGTTTTATCCGCAATGGCATATGCGTCGGACACGCGATGCGATAAAGCTGCGCAAGCAGTGGCGCAGCTGGCGTCGGGACGGCTTTGAGCAGCAATTGCAGGATGTGCTGGATCATATCCGTGACAACGGCGCTTGCGGTTCTTCGGATGTTGGCAAGGGGGAGGCCCGCGGCTCTGGCGGCTGGTGGGACTGGCACCCCTCCAAGACAGCACTCGAATACCTCTGGCGCAGTGGTGCATTGCATGTCGTTCGGCGTGAGGGTTTCCAGAAGCGGTATGATCTGACCGAAAAGGCACTGGAACCTCAACTTTGGGGCACGAATGCAGCGCCCTCTGAGGCAGAAACAATCGACTGGTGCTGCGCCGGTGCTCTGGACAGGCTTGGCTTTGCGACGTCAGGCGAGATTGCCGCGTTCTGGGCACATGTCACATCGGCAGAAGCCAAGGCATGGTGCGCACGGGCGTTGTACGACGGCGCGATTGAAGAGATCGAGATCGTCGGGGACGACGGCAGCCTAAAGCGCGCTTTTGCCCGCCCCGGTCTGGCGGATGATCCGGCAACAGAAACCACCGCCCCCGCCCGCCTGCGTGTGCTCAGCCCGTTTGATCCAGCGCTCCGCGACCGCAAACGCGCAAAATTTCTGTTCGGCTTTGACTACCGGATCGAAGTCTTCGTGCCCGAAGCCAAACGCATCTTTGGCTACTACGTATTTCCGTTGCTGCAAGGTGAACGACTGGTCGGACGCGTCGATATGAAAGCATTCAGAAAGGAAGACACCCTGAAGGTCCGCGCGCTTTGGCCAGAGCAGGGTGTGCAATGGGGAAAGGGCAGACAAGCAGCACTTGAAGCGGAGCTGGACAGGATCAAGCGGCTTGCCGACGTGTCCGAGATCGCGTTTGAGCCAGACTGGCTCAAACCGTCAATTCAGCACCAGTTCGGTTAACTCGGCTGCTGCTAATTTTAGCCTTGGCAAGTGGCCAAGAAGATCTTCAAGATTTGTACGTTGAATCGGTGCCTGAATCGACAGGGTCGAAATAAGACGGTCCTGCTTGTCCAGCAGCGGGACAGCAACTGCGACCATCCCTTCGGTGTATTCCTGATTGTTTGTACCATACCCGCGGGCGCGTGTTTCTGCGATTTCAGATGTTAGCTCGTCGGGGTTGGTTAGCGTATAGGGCGTGTGCGCTTCTAACGTGGTGGCGCAAATATATTTGTCAAACAACCGTGCAGTAAGTGAGCTAAGGTAAAGCTTTCCTGAAGCGCTGGTGTGGAATGGCATCTTATAGTCTTGCGGCAGCTGTATCCGCAGCGGCCGATGCGTTTCGACCCGATCAAGACGCACCATTGCATTCTTTTCCGGCATGATGATGGCACACGACTCTCCAACGTCACGCACCAAGGCTTCCAACACCGTCTTACGCACCATTCGCACGCGTGAGGATGAAAGCACAGACGCCGCAAAATTGCGCAACCGAGGCGCCGGAGAATAGGAGCGTCCATCAATATCGCGCTGCAAGAAACCTTCCTGTTCCAGCGTATGAAAAAGCCTATGGATTGTCGGCTTTGGCAGTCCCAAAATCTCGTTCGCAGCTGTTGGGGTCGTCGGTGTCCCGATGCGTGCCAATTCTTCTAACAATAAAAGCAATCTCAGATTTGTCGGAATTGCCTTCTCTGTTGAATTGCCATCACTTTTCATCGAGCACTCGTTTCCTAATTTGGCGGTATAAAATTATTAAATTCCGGTCAGTATCCGAACTAGGATAAGCAAGAATCTAGGCAAAGCAATATGATACGGTAGATTCACATCTATTTTAGGTTGTGTAAAAAGGCTGTTAGCGCAAATATAAGAAAATCTATTAATTATTGAGACTTATAGTATTATTTTTGACAATTTCGGCAACTGCCATGCCAAAAACCTTGCCTGAATACAACCAGAGGCACCCCATGGAAACATCAAAATTTAAATCCTGGGGCACACGATGTCGAACATATTGAGACAGGCAGATTTCACAATCAGATCTGCTCATTGATAGCTTTAGCAACGAAGCGCAAATCCGCGCGCGCCGCATCACCCCAACATTGCCAAACCGCCCCATGCGCTGAAATGCAACTCGCTGGCTCATCCCGCGTCCGTTTGAGCAGCATGGATAATTCCGGCAGCTTAGTTGCACACGTAGACCAATATCAGGAGTGGATTAGAAAGCATTGCCATTGCCGAATTGCTCTGGTCTGTACCATGAGAAGGAGGCCGCGATGCCGCACCATGATCCACGCAGCAACGACTGATGGGCGGGTTATTACGCCTGCTGTCTCGCCATGCGCGGATGTGCCTTATCGCGGGGTTGGCGACAGGACTTTTGTTCCCGACGTTCGCAACCTGGCTTTCTCTTTGGCTGCCTTTTATGGTCGCGGCCTTACTAACGGTCACTGCATTGCGCATTGGACACACTGCGGCGCGCGGTGCGACACGCGACCTGCGTTGGGGCCTGGGCGCCGTCGCTGTCTTGCAAATGGCGCTTCCCTTGGCCTTTCTTGGTTTACTGCACGCCCTAGGCCTGGCGAATACACCCGTCGCGCTCGCGCTGGTGCTTGTCACCGCTGCTCCGGCTATTTCAGGCAGTCCCAATCTGGCACTCTTGTTGGGGCTGGATGCGGGACGAATGATGCAGGTCATGGTTTTAGGCACGGCCGCGTTTCCACTGACCGTTCTACCTGTCTTGCTGCTGTCCCCACAGATCGGTGCCCCATCAGACGTGTTAGCCTCAGCCGCTCTGGTCCTGCTTGTGATCTTGGGCGCCACCGCGTTAGGTTTCATCCTGCGCGCAGCGCTCTACCCCACCCCTTCAACCGCTCAGATACAAACCCTCGATGGTGCGTCGGTGCTGGCGTTTTGCGTGATCGTGGTTGCGCTTATGGCACCGCTGAATGCCGCACTGCGCGCAGCCCCCGGTCAGGTCGCCCTTTGGGCGTTCTTGGCATTCGCAATCAGCTATGGCTTGCAAGCCGCCACTCTGTTTGCCCTGCGAAAAACGGCTTTGCATACCGTCGCGGGACCGCTGGCCATCGGGGCAGGAAATCGGAACATCGCGTTATTCCTAGTCGCCTTGCCGCCCGACGTATTGGCCCCTATTCTGATCTTCATCGGCTGTTGGCAGCTGCCGATGTATCTCACTCCAATCCTGCTCCCACCGCTCTATCGAAAGGCACTAAATAATGGCTGAATTTCCGCGCATCAGGATGGTCGGCCTCGCCGGATTGCTCGTACAATTCGGCAATGAGATGAGCGAGCCTGCGAACCGCGCAGCCATCGCCTTTCGCGCGGCTGTTGATGCGCAAAACTGGCCAGAGGTGCGTGAGACATCGACATCGCTTGTTTCCACCTTTGTCAGCGCTGATCTGGCAGCCGCTGCACCCGAAGCATTGACCGAGAAGCTGCAAGCGCTTGTCGCGACCACTGATTGGTTCAGCGCGCCCTTACCCGCAGGCCGCACCTTGTGGGAGATCCCAACGCTATACGGCACCGATGCTGCACCGCAGCTTGAAGAGGCCGCTCAGGCCGCCGGCGTTTCACCCGAGACCGCCATACAAGAGCTGTCGTCCGCGCGCGTGCGCGTTCTCACGATCGGGTTTGCCCCCGGTCAGCCCTACACCGGAGAACTGCCGCCCCATTGGAACATCCCGCGCCAGCAGGCGCTGACCAAATCCGTGCCCGCCGGCGCGCTGGTGGTGGCGATCCGTCAGCTGATCATTTTCACCAATGCCTCCCCCACCGGCTGGCGGCACGTGGGCCAGACCGCATTCCGCACCTTCCGTCCCGATCATGCGACACCTTTCGCACTCTCACCGGGGGACGAGCTGTGCTTTCCATCGGTGAGTCCTGCGGAATTCGAAGGCATCATGCAGGGCGACACGTCCGGCAACGGCGGCGCGCAACGGCAGGTGCTGGCATGAACAGGATGTTAGAAGTTTTGTCATGTGGCCCCGCCGTGACCGTTCAGGATATGGGGCGGCCAGGATTTCTCGCTCAGGGCTTAACGCGCGGCGGCGCTGCCGACCGGCTTGCGCTGCATGAAGGGGCTGCATTGCTTGGGCAGTCTGCTGATCTGGCGGCGCTTGAGATGGTGGGCATGGGCGGCAGCTTTCGTGCCACCACAGATATGCGCATTGCCCTCACTGGCGCCCCGATGACCGCCACGCTGGATGATGCACCGCTGATCTGGAATGCAAGTCACCTGCTACCTGCAGGCGCCACTCTCAAGATCGGCGGCGCGCGGAGCGGGACCTATGGCTACCTGCATGTGGGTGGCGGCATCGATACCCCTCTGATGATGGGTGCGCGCGGGGCCCACCTAAGCGCTGGACTGGGCGCTGCTATCGCCTATGGAGACACCTTGCCAGTGGGTGCGGACAAGGGGCATGAGACGGGCCTCACCTTACCTGCCGATGACCGGTTTGATGGCGGCTGCATCCGTATCACCGCCTCCATGCAGACAGAGCAGTTTGACGCGGATACGCAGGATCGTTTTTCCAAGACGGCCTTTCTGCGAGATGCCCGCGGCAACCGGATGGGCGTGCGGATGGACCATGACGGCGCGCCCTTTATGGCCGCAGACCAGTTGAGCATTCTATCCGATGTGATCGTCACCGGAGACATTCAGATTGCCGGCGATGGCGCACCCTATGTTTTGATGTGTGAAAGCCAGACCACGGGCGGCTACCCACGCATCGGGACCGTGCTTCCTTCCGATCTGGGGCGCGTAGCCCAAGCACCTGCTGGTGCTTCGCTGTCCTTTAAATTCGTGGCTCTGGAAGAGGCGCGCGCGATTGAGCAGCGTGCCCTATCCAGCCGCAGCAGCCTTGCAACGGCAGTCGTCCCGCTGCTGCGCGACCCGGCCACCATCCGTGACCTGCTGTCCTATCAATTGATCAGTGGCGCGATCTCTGCCACAGAAAACCCCTTCACAACCGAGGAATGACCATGCGCGTAGACCTGAATGCAGATATGGGCGAAAGCTTTGGACCGTGGCGGATGGGCGATGATGCCGCCCTGCTACGCACAGTAACCTCTGCCAACATTGCCTGCGGCGGTCACGCGGGGGACGCCGATGTGATGGCTACGACAATGGCGCTGGCCCATAAGAACGGCGTGGGCATTGGCGCGCATCCGGGCTTTATGGATTTGGCCGGATTTGGCCGCAACCGCATGTCCGTGCCACGTGCCACACTTCAAAACCAGATCCGCTATCAGGTCGCAGCAAGCATCGGGATGGCCCGCAGCCTTGGGGCTAAGGTGCGCCATCTCAAGCTGCACGGCGCTCTATCCAACATGGCGTCCGAAGACCCCGTTCTGGCCCGCGATCTATATGAGGCCGCCCTGTCAGTCGATCCTGATCTTATCGTGATGATTCTTGCGGCAACGGCGCATCAGCAAGCTGTTGAGGAATTGGGCTGCGCTTGGGCGGGTGAAATTTTTGCCGACCGCGCCTACAACGATGACGCCACGCTGGTAGATCGCAGCGTTGAGGGTGCAGTGATCCACGATCCTGCTATCGCCGGGGCGCGGATGGTCCAAATGGTCAAAGCGCGCGCGATCATCACTGATAGCGGCAAACACATCCCCGTTTCGATTGATACGATCTGCCTGCACGGGGACACGCCCACCGCCGTCCAAATTGCCCAATCCGTACGCGCAGCACTTGAGGCCGCGGGCATCTCCGTTCAGACGTTTGATAAACGATGAGTGACTGAAAGAACGAGCGGGCTACCCGCCTGCGAAGTCCTGGAGGGTCCGGTCCGGCATAACAGTAAGCCGGACCTGATAACCACTTTGATCCTCAACCGCTCAAAGTTTCATGCCGCCCATTTCGGCCACCCCGACAAAACTCCGGTTCCATGTCGGGCTAATCAGCACTTCGTTCACGCAGACATGCGGCGGCGCTTCGGCAATATAACGCACCATTGCGCCCAGATCCTCGGCCTTGAGCATCTTTGCGATGTCTTCTTCCGACGGGGGCTTTGGACGCGACTGCATGATCGGCGTAGCCACCTCTCCGGGCATCAACGCTGTGCAGCGGATACCGTTCACACCTTCGTCCTGATTGATCGAATGGCTCAGGGCCACAACCGCGTGCTTGGAGGCGCTATAAGCCGGTCCCGTAAGGCGCGACGGATGGCGTCCGGCCCAAGAAGACGTCAAAATCAGCGTGCCAGATCCCTTTTCACGCATAGCCGGCAGGACCGCGAGCACGCCGTTCATCACACCATTCAGATTGATATCAACCACTTTGGCAAAATCCATCGCGGTCACCACCCCAACGGCACGGTTCGGGACATTGATGCCGGCATTCGCCATGAAAATATCAACGCCGCCAAGCCGCGCATTCAGATCATCCGCGATGGCTTGTGTGGCCGCGGCATCAACCACATCCAACTGCGCCGTCTCTGCCTTCCCACCAGCAGACGTGATCTCTGACATTACCCGTTGCAGTTCCTCCTCACGGCGGCCTGACAGAACCACATAGGCTCCACTATCTGCCAACGCCTTGGCTGACGCTTCGCCGATACCGCCCCCCGCGCCTGTGACCCATGCAATCTTTCCCCTAAGCGTTCCCATAGCGACTCTCCCTGATTTCTGATGTCAGGGTGAAGAGGTCCACACAAATCGCTGCTTGTCCATCACAGCCAAGCGGACGTGCCATTGCCACATAAGAAGTTTGGTCCTGAACAAAGCGAGTGCTAGCGTCACACGACGGGTTGGATCAATCGGGAGATGATTATGAAACTTACAAAGATATGCGGCGGGCTCGGTTTTCCAGAGGGGCCTATCGCCATGGCTGATGGCACCGTCATCTTGGTGGAAATCCGGCGCAAAACCCTGTCACGTGTACATACTGATGGCCGTATTGAAGTGATCGCTCATCTAGGGGGCGGCCCCAACGGCGCTGCAGTTGGGGCCGACGGTATGATCTATGTCTGCAACAACGGCGGATTTGTCTGGACCGAAACAGACGGCATCACACGCCCGGTAGGAACGCCCGAGGATTACCTAAGCGGGTCCATCCAACGTGTAGACCCTGCAACGGGGACCTTTGAGACCCTCTATGACAGCTGTGAGGGTCAACCGCTGCGTGGCCCGAATGATATTGTCTTTGATGCAGAGGGCGGATTCTATTTCACAGATCTGGGTAAAGCGACTGCCGAGTACGTCCATCACGGCGCCTTCTACTATGCCAAGCCCGACGGCAGCCATATCCGGCGTGTACACGCGCCTATGATCACACCCAACGGGATCGGCCTGTCACCTGACGGAAAGACCGTGCACGTCGCTGAAACCCGCACCAGCCGCGTCTGGAGCTATGATCTGATTGCTCCGGGCGAGATTGCAGCGCCACCCTTTACAATGCCCGGACGGCTAACCGCAACGCTGCCCGACTATCAGCTTCTGGATAGCCTCGCCGTGCAGGCCGATGGGCAAATTTGCGTGGCAACCTTGATGCGTGGAGGAATCAGCGTGGTGCCGACAGATGGCGGCCCTGTCACTTTCATCGAGGTTCCGGGCGATCCTTACACCACAAACATATGTTTTGGCGGGCCAGACATGTGTGACGCCTATATCACTGCGTCAGGGACCGGATGCCTTTACCATGCGCGTTGGCCAACGCCTGGCCTAAAGCTCAACTTCAATGGATAGAAAATGAACGAAGCCATGCCCCGAGGGGCGTGGCTGTTCGCCACCTCTTCAACGTCGATATATTTGAAAAAGTGGTGAGCCCTGTTGGGTTCGAACCAACGACCTACTGATTAAAAGTCAGTTGCTCTACCAACTGAGCTAAGGGCCCACTGACGCGGTGTTTAGAAAGCTCGGCCGACAGGGTCAACCCATAAAACACGAATTATCCTCGTACTGCTGGAATAAACCATACGCGCCCGCTATATGCCCAGAATGACCAGTCCAGCACCCCCCTCTTTGCCCTTCATGAAAATGCACGGGCTCGGAAACGATTTCGTCGTTTTCGATGCCCGAACGCGTGATATTTCCCTGTCAGAGGCGCTTGTGCGGGCTATTGCGCACCGCCAGACGGGAATCGGGTTTGATCAGCTTGCTCTTATCACCCAAGGCGCAGGGGACGCACACCTGACGTTTTACAATGCGGATGGCTCAACCTCTGCAGCCTGCGGCAATGCGACTCGCTGCATTGCTCGCTACTTAATGGATGAAAACGGCGCTGAACGGTTGCACCTGACAACAGATCGCGGTGATCTTTTTGCCTGTGAAGCAGGGAACGGGCTGACGTCCGTGAATATGGGCCATCCTCAGCTGGAATGGGACGAGGTTCCACTCGCCAAGGCGATGGATACACTGTCCCTCCCGATTGCAGGGGCGCCGGTGGCCACAGGTATGGGCAACCCCCACTGCACCTTTTTCGTTGAAGATGTCATGGGCGTCGACCTGGCCACCTTTGGCGCGGCGCACGAACACCATCCGCTGTACCCTCAGCGCACCAACGTGCAGGTCGCTCAGATCGTCGGTGAAGACCACATTCGCATGCGTGTATGGGAGCGGGGCGTGGGGATCACCCTTGCCTCCGGCTCCTCCTCCTGCGCCACTGCTGTTGCCGCGGCCCGACGCGGCCTTACTGGGCGCGCCGTGCGCATTGATCTGGATGGCGGCACCCTTTGGATCGACTGGCGCGATGATGGCGTCTGGATGACTGGTGAGACCATGCACGTGGCTGACGGAACGCTGACATCACAGTTCATCGAGAGCTGCCAATGACCGCACCTGTCTTTTCAAACCACGGCTGCCGTCTGAACCAGTACGAACTGGAAGCGATGAAGGAACTGGCTGCTGATGCCGGTCTACGGGATGCTGTGGTCGTTAACACCTGCGCAGTAACCGCTGAGGCCGTGCGCAAGGCCCGGCAGGACATCCGCAAGCTGCGCAAGGCGAACCCGAACGCTCGGTTGATCGTGACCGGCTGCGCCGCCCAGACAGAACCCGCAACCTTTACTGCCATGCCAGAGGTTGATGCCGTTATCGGCAACACCGAAAAGATGCTAGGCGACACTTGGCACGGTCTGGCCGCTGACTTCATCGGAGAGACCGAGGCACTTCAGGTTGACGACATCATGTCCGTCACCGAAACAGCCGGCCATCTGATTGACGGATTCGGCACGCGCAGCCGTGCTTATGTGCAGGTCCAGAACGGCTGTGACCACCGCTGTACCTTCTGCATTATCCCCTACGGCCGCGGCAACTCGCGCTCCGTTCCCGCCGGCGTGGTGGTGGATCAGATCAAGCGGTTGGTCGACAAAGGCTTTAACGAGGTGGTATTGACCGGCGTTGATCTGACCTCATGGGGCGCTGACCTGCCCGCAACGCCACGTCTGGGTGATCTTGTGATGCGTATCCTGCGGTTGGTGCCGGACCTGCCGCGCCTGCGGATTAGCTCGATTGATTCGATCGAGGTAGACGAAAATCTGATGCAGGCCATCGCGACCGAACAGCGCCTGATGCCACACCTGCACCTGTCGTTGCAGCACGGCGATGACATGATTCTCAAACGCATGAAGCGTCGGCATTTGCGCGATGACGCGATCCAGTTCTGCACAACCGCGCGTGAACTGCGCCCCGATATGACCTTTGGCGCTGACATCATCGCTGGCTTCCCCACCGAGACCGACGCTATGTTCGAGAACTCGCTCAAACTGGTGTCCGAGTGTGACCTAACCTGGCTGCACGTCTTTCCCTACTCCGCCCGTGAAGGCACACCTGCCGCGCGTATGCCACCTGTGAACGGCACCGCGATCAAAGCCCGCGCAGCGCAGCTTCGCGCGGCTGGGGATGCGCAAATGGAGCGTCATTTGGCTGCTCAGGTAGGGCGTGCACACAATGTTCTGATGGAAAATCCACATATGGGGCGAACCACCCAGTTCGCCGAAGTGCATTTCACGACCCCACAAACCGAAGGTGCTATCGTACAAACCACCATTCAGAGCACCACGGGAAAGCACCTTCTAGCGTCCTGAGCCCCCGCTGGGTTCAGCGGCTGAACTTTCTGAAGCAGTAGTTTGCACAAAATAGAAAGGCCCACAGATCAATCAGATCCGTGGGCCCATTTTTCTACAAACATTGGTTTGTCTTAGGACTTTTTCTTGCCCTTCACGGAAGCCCAAAGGCGCTTGTTCGTGAGGTAAAGAAGAACAGACAACAGTGTTAGGAAGATCACGCCAGCAAAACCGGCTTGCTTGCGCGCGCCAAGCTTAGGCTCAGCGGTCCACATCAAGAATGCCGCCACATCGTGAGACATCGCTTCAATGCTGTTGTCGTGACCGTCCTGAAATTCAACCGCTTCATCATAAAGCGGAGGCGCCATCGCGATCCAGCCACCTGGGAAGTAGTCGTTTTCGTAGAAGGTTGTGCCAGCCTGCTCTTTTTCCTCACCTGTGTAGCCATGAAGAATAGCCGAAATATACTCGGCGCCGCCGGTACCTTTCATCAACTGGTTGATACCCAGACCGTATGGACCATGGAACGCTGCACGTGATTTTGCCATCAGGGACAGGTCAGGCGCATTGGCCAAAGCAGAGCCCGGGAAGTGATCAACTGGCGTTGCGGTACGGAAATCATCCAGTTCCGCATCAAATACTTCGAATTGCTTCGAATACTCGATCACCTGATCTTCGGGCAGATGTGGTCCGCCTTCGTCACCAAGAGTGCGCAAAGGCACGAACTTCAACCCGTGACAGGCAGAGCATACTTCAGTGTAGATCTGCAGACCGCGCTGAAGCTGGTTCACATCGTAGGAGCCGAAAGGACCATCAAACGAAAAGTCGACGTTATCGATCTTGTGCGCGCTTTCCGCACCCGCCGCAAAGGCAGCAGGTGCAGTCAAGGCCAATACGGCAGAGACGAGTGTTGCTTTAATCATATTCATCTCAGTTTACTCCGCTGGGTTCACGATTGTGGTCGTGCCGCCGACTTTTGGCGCATAGTGGGCGTCAAAGTCCGCTTCGATCGTTTCAGGCTGCGCCAACGGCTTCTCGATCACACCAAGAAGGGGCAGGATAACGAGGAAGTAGGCGAACCAGTAGGTGGAAGCGATCAACGAGAAGCTCGCATAGGGCTCTTCCGCTGGCATCGCGCCCAGCCACATCAGGGCAAAGAAGTCGACAACCAGTAGACCGAACCACCACTTGAACATCGGACGGTAACGGCCAGAGCGGACGCGGCTTGTATCGAGCCATGGCACAGCGGCCATAACAGCGATTGCACCGAACATCGCAAGCACACCGAAGAACTTCGCATCAACGATACCGCCGGTCAGTGTTTCGGCGATGATCACGACCCATACTTCGGACGTGAAGGCACGCAGGATCGCGTAGAACGGCAGGAAGTACCATTCAGGCACGATGTGCGCTGGTGTCGCCAGCGGGTTCGCCTGGATGTAGTTGTCAGGGTGGCCGAGGTAGTTCGGCATGAAGCCAACAACCGCAAAGAACACGACCAAGATCACGGCCAGCGCAAACAGGTCCTTGATCACAAAGTAGGGCCAGAACGGCAGCGTATCTTTTTCTGCGTCTTCCTTGGACGTGCGGCGCACATCAACACCAGTCGGGTTGTTGTTGCCTGTCGTGTGGAAGGCCCAGATGTGCAGGATCACAAGACCGGCAATCACGAAGGGCAGCAGATAGTGCAGCGAGAAGAAGCGGTTCAAAGTTGAGTTATCAACCGCAGGGCCCCCCAATAGCAACGTCTGGATCGGCTCACCGACCAGCGGGATCGCACCGAACAGACCGGTAATCACAGTCGCACCCCAGAAGGACATCTGCCCCCAAGGAAGTACGTAGCCCATGAACGCTGTACCCATCATCAGAAGATAGATCAGCATACCGATGATCCATGTGATCTCACGCGGGGCTTTATATGAACCGTAATACAGACCACGGAAGATGTGGGCGTACACAGCGATAAAGAACAACGATGCGCCGTTTGCGTGCATGTAACGCAGCATATAGCCGCCGTTTACGTTACGCATGATGTGCTCGACCGAGGCAAATGCCTGATCCACGTGCGGCGTATAGTGCATTGCCAGCACGATGCCGGTCACAATTTGCAGCGCAAGACAGAAGGTCAGTACGATGCCCCAGATCCACATCCAGTTCAGGTTCTTGGGTGTAGGGATCATCAACGTGTCATAGGCGAGGCCAACGATTGGCAGGCGGCTGTGAAGCCACTTTTCGCCGTTTGACTTCGGCTCGTAATGGTCGTGAGGAATTCCAGACATATCTTGTTTCCTTTAACCGAGTTTCAATGTGGATTCGTCGAGGAACTCTGCCGCCGGAACAGGCAGGTTCCTTGGCGCAGGACCTTTGCGGATGCGACCGGCAGTGTCGTAGTGTGATCCGTGGCAGGGGCAGAACCAGCCGCCAAAATCACCGGCACCGTCGCCGATTGGTACACAACCAAGGTGCGTACATACGCCCATCATGACCAACCATTCGCCCGCTTCGTCCATTGTCCGGTTTTCGTCGGTCGCAGGCGCGTCAGCAGCGATGTTCTCATTCTCTGCGTTCTGGTCTGGCAGTTCGGACAGAGCAACCGCGCGGCCCGTCTCGATGTCCTCGGCTGTGCGGCGACGGATAAATACCGGCTTACCGAGCCATTTCACGGTCAACTGCGTGCCAGGCTCAACGCCACTGACATCGACGCGGATGGAGGACAAAGCCCGCACATCAGCAGAAGGGTTCATCTGGTTGACCAGGGGCCAAACAGCGGCACCTACAGCTACAGCACCTGTACCTGCGGTGGCGTAATAGAGGAAATCCCTCCGGTTGCCTTCGATATCATCAGCTTGTGACACGTCGGTTTCTCCGTAATTGGGCCAATTGAGGCCAACAGGTATTAAGACGCACTTGTCCCAATGCGCCGGATATTGGTGCGGTATCTAACTTGCAGTGTCGATGTCGTCCAGATGGTTTAAACGCGCAAAGGGTCGCAGTGACCTAAAATAAACACCCAATTGATCCGCTTTGATACGATTCAGCCCGCTGGCGGTACTGTCGACTGCATTGAAGGCCGCGATTCGAACGCCTTGAACCACGCAGCCAGCCCGTCATTACCTTTCCGCCAACCGCGTGCATCATGGCGGAAATCAACATAAGCCAGCGCACAAGCAACCGCGATCTGTCCCATATCCAACGGGCCATTCAAATGGCTCATCCAGCGGGTATTAAGCGCTGAGACGCTGCGCGCGACCTTATCCCATTGCCCGTCAACCCATTCCGGCATCCGCTTATCTTCGGGCCGCAGGCGGGTCTCATAAGTCATCAGCAACGCAGCATCCAGAATTCCATCCGCAGTCGCCTCAAGCGTCAGCGTGTCCCAGCGGCGCGCACCCGAAGGATAAAGCTGGTCCCCGCCGCGGGCATCCAGATAGGCGGTGATGACGCGGCAATCATAAAGAGTTGGCCCATCGGGCCGCTCCAATGCGGGCACTTTGGCCAACGGGTTCTTTGACAAAAGCGCGGGATCTGCAGCAAAAGGCGTGGTTGCCACATTGATCAGTTCGACATCGTCACGCTGCCCTGTCTCTTCGAGAAGAATCATGACTTTGCGGACGTAGGGTGATGTCGGAGCGTAATAGAGCTTCATGCGGGTGTTCCTTTGCCAAGCGCGTTTAGCGACACTCTTTACCTGAACCGGCCGCAGCGCAACCGCCTGTTAGGTGTGATCAAGGTCACGCATCATCGCGGCGATGCGCCCTACCTCGCTGCCGACGCCGTGCTGTGACATCTCGGCTGCGGCGGCTGCCCGCGCCATCTCCGGCTTGTTTTGACCCAGCTTCCATGTCCCGTCCACGCCTGTCAGCGTAAAGCGAAACGGCATAATCATCCGCATCATCTTTTCCAGCACTTCTGGTGTCATCTTCTGCGTGGTCCAAGGCGTTTTTGGCAGCAGCTGCGCCTCATAGGCAGCTGATTGGCGGTCCAGCATCCCGCGCATGGTTTCTTGCGGAAGCTTCTCTAACGTGCCGGTCAGATGCACAGCGATGTAGTTCCACGTCGGCACCTGATCCGGCAGGTCGTACCAATCAGGAGAGACATAGCTGTCAGGCCCCGACACAATAATCTTGGCAGGATGCGGCCCCTCACCCATCCGGGCGATCGGGTTTGATCGCACCAGATGCAGATCAGCGCTGCTTGCATCCGCGTTCAGCAGAAACGGTACATGGCTCAGATGCGGAACACCTTCCGCCGCCACGGCGAGCACGCCAAATGCACGCTCTCTTGCGAAGGTGATATTGCGAGCCACGCTCGCATCGTGAAAGACCGGATTGGGATGCATTGGGCGCTCCTGCACTAGTGGATGGATAAGCTATTGCAGAGGCGGACGTTGCTTGGCAATCTGCAACCATTCTCAGGGCGGGGTGAAATTCCCCACCGGCGGTATGGAGGTTTACCTCCGAGCCCGCGAGCGCAACGTGCCCCTAACAAGGGATGCTTGGTCAGCAGATCCGGTGAGATGCCGGAGCCGACGGTTAAAGTCCGGATGGAAGAGAATGCAAGGTTTTGGGCACACCTCTTGAGGTGCGGCCAAGGTCTTGTGATCGCCTTGGGTGGACGTGTTTGAACCTAAAGGAGATCACTATGACAGACACCCCCGCCCGCTTCGCCTTTGTCAAAGCACAATGGCATGCAGATATTGTGGACCGCGCACTGGATGGCTTTGCCGACATTGTCGATCCGGTACAAACTGACGTTTTCGATGTACCTGGCGCCTTCGAGATGCCGCTTAAGGCACAACAACTGGCTAAGACCGGCAAATATGATGCCGTAATTTGCGCGGCCTTCGTTGTGGACGGCGGGATCTACCGGCATGACTTTGTTGCCGCTGCGGTGGTCGATGGATTGATGCGGGTCGGCCTTGATACCGGTGTGCCTGTGCTGTCAGTCTCACTGACACCGCACCATTATCACGAGACGGACCATCATAACGCGATCTATCGTGCGCACTTTGTCGAAAAGGGGCGCGAAGCAGCACGCGCCGCTTTGACCATCGCAGCTTCAGCCTAGGTAGGCCCGCAACTCCGGCGGCGGATTATCCATCAAAGCTGCCGCCGGACGTGGCGCGTGGGCGCGTCCCCCCTCAACAAAGATCACCTCATCCGCAATGCGCCGCACATCCTCGGGCGCATGGGTCACCATTACCAACGCCGCCCCCGTCTGCGCGGCCATGCCGCTGACCAGATCGAGCATCTCGTTACGCAAAGCAGGGCCTAGCGCGGCAAATGGTTCATCCAGCAGGACCAAGGGACGCGCCTGCACCAGCACGCGCGCCAATGCGACCCTGCTCTGCTGCCCTCCTGACAACGCACCCGGTTTCGCCTGCGCGTAGCCTGCTAAATCCACACGCGCCAGCGCGTCTAGCACCACATCCTTTTCACCCTGCTTGATTTGGCCATCAGGACGCAGGCCTAACGCAACATTCTGCAAAACGCTGAGATGGGGGAAAAGATTGTTGTCCTGAAAGAGCATCGTCATGGGCCGCGCACCCGGAACGGCTGAGGTGATATCCTCTCCTTTCCACAGCATGCGCCCCTCGGACAGCGGCACAAAACCGCATAGCGCTGACAGCAGCGTTGACTTGCCCGCACCCGACGGGCCGATCACCGCGTATTTGCGATCAGGCTCCAGCGTGAAGTCTGCGCGCAGCCGGAAATCACCTTGCGCGATCTGTGCATTCTCAAGCTTCAGCACGCCAACGCCCTCCTTTGTCACATATCCAGAATATCCCAAGGCTGAGCCCCAGCAACAGGAGTGCCGCACCAGCAGCAGCATCCATGCGGTATGCTCCCATCAATCGAACCATTTGCAATGGCAATGTTACCCTATCAGGATCGGCAAACAGGGCGATCACGCCCAGATCCCCCATCGACAGCGCGCCCGTCAAACCCGCCGCAAAACCTATTTGGGCGCGCAGACGTGGCAATAGCAGCACCCGCCACAAGACCCAACCGCGCAAGCCGAGCATCGTGCTTAGGCGGCCATAGCGCTGCACAGCTTCTCGCATCGGCGGCACCAAAATCCGCAGCGCAAATGGCAACGCCATCATGGCGTTGACCAGCACCGTCACAAGCAAAGCAAAATCAAACGGGTCAGCATAGGGATTGATCACAATGAACCAGCCCGTCCCGATCATCAGCGGTGAAGCCGAGAGACCAAGCAGGCCCACGGCTTCAACGCCTCCCGCCTTACGTCCTGCAATCCATCCTGCCATCGGAAGCGCCAACAACAGCAAGACAATAATGCTGGCGATGGCAACAGAAATCGAAACACCCGCAGCGTGGTAAACACTCGTCGGCATTGACGGCAACCCAGCCAACCCGCGCAGTATGACAGCCGTGAGCGGAACCAGCAAAAACAGCGCGGCAAACGCAATGACAACACCGTCGCCAAGGCGCTGCATGCCACCCCATGCATCCCAACGCGGCATCACGCGGTCCAATCCACCGCCTATAGAAATCGTCGGGACAAACCGCAACGCGACCAGCGCCATGCCACCCGCAAGAACCAGTTGCACCACAGACAACAGCGCCGCGCGCCCCAGATCGAAATCGAAACGGAAAGCCTGATAGATCGCCAATTCAATGGTCGTCGCACGTGGCCCGCCGCCCAGCGTGAGCGCGACGGCAAAGCTGGTCAGGCAAATCACAAACACCAGCGCCAGCGCGCCGGGAACAACTTGGAGCAGCATCGGCCATTCGACCGCGCGAAACATTGCAAAGGGGGTTAGCCGCAACTGCGCAGCCAGACGGAAGCGCTCGGCCGGTATGGCCTGCCATCCTTGCAACAAAAGCCGCGTTGCCAACGGCATATTGAAGAAAACATGCGCGAGCACGACGCCGTGGAAACCGTAGATTGATACCGCAGGCAGACCCAGCGCCTCTAAACCCGCGTTGAGCCATCCATTCCGGCCAAAGACAGTCAACAACCCCAAGACGGCAACGATCACCGGCAAGATGAACGGCGCGCCCAGCAATGTGACCAAGGCCGCGCGCCCCGCAAACCGCCGCCGCGCCAATGCCCGCGCCACCGGCACAGCAAGAAGAACTGAAAGCACCGAGGACCATAGCGCCTGAGCAACTGTGAAACGGATCGCGGCCCAGTCTCCGGCGCCCAGCCCGGCACCCGCTTCGGCGCGGCTTAGTACGGCGCCCAGCGCCAAAAGGATCAGCGCCAGCACCAAGAGCGCGGCGCTGATCCCTGTCTTGCGGCTCAGAAGAACCGGATTTATTGCGACAGCGCTTTAAGCCATTCGGCCAAAGCTTCCTCACGGATTGCAGGCACATCATCAGCCGGGGTCAGCAAAGCTTTTGCCGGAACGGTCAATGTCTCGAACCCCTCTGGCAGGCCAGAGGCTGGCGTAACCGCCGGATACATCCAGTTAGTTGTTGGCAGGATCGCTTGTGCAGCATCAGATACCATGAAGTTGAGAAATGCCTCAGCCAGTTCGGGTTGGTCGGTCCCGGCCAGCGCGCCAACGACTTCGATCTGCATGTAGTGACCTTCATCGAACTCGGCAGCGGCCTTGCTGTCGTCCTCTTCGGCGATCAGGTGATAGGCAGGAGACGTTGTGTAGCTCAGCACCATGTCGGCCTCGCCCTCCAGAAACAGGCCGTACGCCTCTGACCAGCCTTTGGTCACAGTGACGACATTGTCAGCAAGAGACTCCCAAATTGCGGGCGCTTCGTCACCATACGCTGCCTTGACCCACATCAGCAGGCCAAGACCCGGAGTCGAAGAGCGAGGATCCTGAATAACGATCTTCAGATCGCTTTCGCCCAGCGCCTTAAAGTTCGCAGGTGCGGCCAGATCATTGTTGTGAACGAACGCGAAATAGCCCCAGTCATAAGGTGCAAAGACCGGATCATTCCATGCAACCGGCAGCGTGTAGTTTGCATTCACAGCTGTCTCGGCAAACAGGCCTGTCTCTTTGGCCGCGGTGATTAGCGACGTATCAAGCCCCATCACCACATCCGCGTCAGAACGCGCACCTTCAAGCTTTAGCCGCGCCAACAGTGCCGCGCCATCACCCAAGCCCACAAGCCTGAGATCGCATGCGCATGTCTCTTCAAACGCTTTTTCAATCGCAGGGCCAGGACCCCAATCCGATGTAAAGCTGTCATAGGTATAGACAGTCAGTTCAGGCGTATCAGCCCATGCCGCTGTGGCAGTCAGCATTGCAGTCGCAAACGTGAGATACTTCATAGCATCCTCCAAATTGCGGCGTCAGAAAGCGTTGGATAGATGTCCAGACCTTCCCTCCGCCGGTGTTAACCGGTTCAGGTTCTACGGGTCCGTACATGCGTACATCTCAGCCTATGGCCCCCCGAGGTAATGCCACAGCTAAGAGGCCCCCTACCTTTTGGCAAGTCAAAAACTCTTGAGACACCGCCCCGCGACCGCTAAGGCAGGGGGCAAAGGAGCACCGCATGTCGATTAACAGCTTTGGCCATCTTTTCCGCGTGACAACCTGGGGCGAAAGCCACGGGCCAGCTTTGGGTGCTACCGTTGACGGCTGCCCTCCGGGCGTGGCGATCACACCTGAAATGATTCAGCATTGGCTGGACAAGCGCAAACCCGGCCAGAACAAATACACAACCCAGCGTCGCGAGGCGGATGAGGTGCGGATTCTGTCAGGTGTGTTTGAAGGTGTCACAACAGGCACGCCGATCCAGTTGATGATCGAGAACACCGATCAGCGGTCCAAAGACTACGGCGACATCAAAGAAAAATTCCGCCCCGGTCACGCTGACATCACCTACTTCCAGAAATACGGCATCCGTGATTATCGCGGCGGCGGGCGTTCCTCTGCGCGCGAAACGGCATCGCGGGTGGCGGCTGGTGGGTTGGCACGCGAAGCTATCAAAGCCATCGCGCCTAATGTGGAGATCACCGGCTACATGGTCCAGATGGGCCCGCACCAGATCAACCGCGAAGTGTTTGACTGGGACCAGATTGAGCAAAACCCGTTTTGGGTGCCAGACGCCAAGGCTGCCACTGACTGGGCCGCGTACTTAGACAGCTTGCGCAAGTCAGGCTCCTCCGTCGGCGCGATCATCGAGGTCACCGCTCGCGGCGTTCCCGCAGGCATCGGCGCACCTGTTTACGGCAAGTTAGACACTGATCTGGCCGCCGCGATGATGAGCATCAACGCGGTCAAAGGCGTGGAAATTGGCGAAGGCATGTCCTCTGCCATGCTCACTGGAGAATTGAACGCCGACGAAATCTTTATGGGTCCGGATGGGCAACCGGTCTATTCGTCCAACCATTCGGGCGGTATCCTTGGCGGGATTAGCACAGGGCAGGACATCGTCGTGCGGTTTGCGGTCAAGCCGACCTCGTCCATCCTGACCACCCGCAAGACAATCACCAAATCCGGCGAAGAAACCGAGATTATCACCAAAGGTCGTCACGATCCTTGTGTGGGTATTCGGGCGGTTCCGGTGGGGGAGGCCATGATGGCGTGCGTCATTCTCGATCACCTGCTGTTGCACCGTGGCCAGATCGGTGAAAATCGCGGCATCATCGGGTAAGTGACCGAAATCTCAGCGCCTTCTGGCCCTGAGATCTCAAATATTGCGCGCCAACAATCGCCTGCTTGATCTTTGCCTTTTGAAGGCGCAAACAAAGGCATGCCTCAGGACATGACCCAGAATAGGCCGGGCACGGCCATTGCCCTTCGGCTGTCCTCGCTGTTTTTATTTATGGTTATGGCGGCGCTTATCAAAGCCGCCTCCGAGACCGTTCCGCCCCCCCAAGCCGTCTTTTTCCGCTCTCTCTTTGCGTTTCCGGTGATCCTGATCTGGCTTTGGCAAAAGCACGATCTGCGGCGCGGCCTGATTCCCCAGAACTTCATGGGCCATGTGTGGCGCGGTCTTTTCGGGACCACGGCGATGGCGCTTACGTTTGGTGGGCTTGGCCTGCTGCCACTGCCCGAAGTCACCGCGATTGGCTATGCCACGCCCATGTTCACCGTCCTGTTTGCTGCGCTGTTGCTGGGTGAGCGGGTGCGTCTGTTTCGCCTCTCTGCTGTCGCGCTGGGGTTGATCGGGGTGATGATCGTACTGGCGCCGCGCCTGTCACTCGATAGCGATGCTGTCACGCGTTCAGCGACCATCGGCGCGCTGATGGTTGTCGGTGCCTCGATCCTGCGGGCATTGGTGCAAATCCATGTCAGAAAGCTGGTCCAGACCGAAAACACAGCGGCGATTGTTTTCTACTTCTCGCTCACCGCGACCTGCCTGTCGCTGCTGACATACCCCTTGGGGGAATGGACGGGCTGGACAGGACTAGACTGGGTCACGCCAAGCTGGCGCGTCGCCGGATATTTGATTGCCGCCGGCCTGATTGGCGGCATAGCGCAAATTCTGGTCACCTCATCCCTGCGGTTCGGAGCAGCCTCAATGCTTGCACCATTCGACTACTCCTCAATGATCTTCGCAAGCTTCATTGGTTGGGTGGTCTTTGGGGAACTTCCGACGCCTATCATTCTTTCAGGTGCCGCCCTTGTCATTGCCGGTGGTGTGCTGATTATCTGGCGCGAACGGCAATTGGGGCTGGACAGAAGCAAAGCAAAAGCCAATGTGGCCCCCCAAGGCACCCCTGAATAACGCCGAATGATTGGAGACCCCCATGACAGACAGCAATGATCACAAGCAAAAGATGCAAGAGCGTCAGGCCGAACAGCGCAAACGCGTTTCCGAACTGAAAGACCCTGAAAAGGGTCTGGTACTGGTGCATACCGGTGCGGGCAAAGGCAAATCTTCCTCTGCTTTCGGCGTCGTTGTGCGCGCTTTGGGCTGGAAGCAGAAAGTCGGCGTCATCCAGTTTATCAAAGGCAAATGGAAAACTGGCGAGCGTCAGTTCTTTGATCGTCTGGGTGAAGTGACGTGGCACACCATGGGTGAGGGCTTCACTTGGGACACGCAAGACAAAGACCGCGACATTGCGGCAGCTCAGGCAGCTTTTGCGAAGGGCCGCGAGATGATGGAAAGCGGTGACTATGACCTCATCGTCATGGATGAAATCAACATCGCGATGCGGTATGAGTATCTATCGGTTGAGGATGTGATCGCTGGTTTGGAAGCCCGTGATAAGCGGACTGGTGTGATACTGACAGGACGTGACGCCAAGCCAGAGCTATGTGAATACGCCGATCTGGTCACCGAAATGACCGAAGTGAAGCACCCGTTCAAAGCAGGCATCAAAGCCCAGCGCGGCGTCGACTTCTAGAACAGGCGCCGTTCACCCGAAGGTCAGGCCGTCCCCAACAGATCCCGTGCGATCCGTTCAAAGATGGCTGACCCGATTGGGATCAGATCATCGTCAAAATCATAGTCAGGGTTGTGCAACGCGGCATAATCCTCACCCGGCCCAAGGCAGAGCATTGCTGCCTTGGCACCCCAGCCGAACACTCCGAAATCCTCGGACGCCCGCATGGGCACACCCGCGTCCCCGTGCGGTACGTTGATGGATTCCATAGCTGCCACTGCGACCCGATAGGCTTCGGGGTTGTTAATTGACGCTGCAAAATTATCCTGAACATCAAATTCGACACTCAATCCGAATTCGTCCGCCACCGAACTGGCAATGGCACGGGCATCTGCCTCGATTTGTGCCATGCCGTCATCTAGTGAAGTGCGCAGAGTCGCATAAACAACCGCCGTGCCGGGGGCCACGCCGAACGAAGGCTCGCCGATCTGCGCATGGGTGATCGTGACCAACCGGAAGCCATCATCAAGCTTCCCGCCATGCCCAAGCGCGTCAAGCGCCGGAATGAGCTTGGCCACGGCGAGTGCCGGCGAAACCCCGTCTTCGGGATCAGCGGCATGGGCCGTCTTGCCAACCAAGTTGATCTGCAACCCAAGTGAGGCACAGTTGATCAATCCCGGACAGGTCGAGACATATCCAAAGGGCCGCCCCGGTTCGATGTGGATGGCAAAGGCCCAATCGGCCTGAATATCTTTATACGCCGGATCAGCGACCACTGCTTTTGCCCCGCTCCCGTCTTCCTCGGCGGGTTGAAACATCAAAACAACGCGCCCTTGGGCAACCGGCTTGCGTGAGACCATACGCCCCAGCGCAAGCAGCATCGTCATATGCCCATCATGCCCACAGACATGGCTTTTGCCAGGCACTTGTGATGCCCACGGAATGTCGTTGATTTCTTCAATTGGCAACGCGTCAAGCTCCGCCCTGAACAGGACGGTGGGGCCATCCACGCCACTATCAAAAACCCCCGCAACGCCACATCCGCCAAGACCAGTCAGGATGCGTGTTGGTGCCAGCTGTTTCAACGCGTCCGCGATGGTGCGCGCGGTTTGCATCTCTTCACCTGATATTTCAGGATAACGATGCAAATCACGGCGAAACGCGGTTAGTTCCATCAGATCAATATTTGTGAGCATGCAGTCCCCAGTTTTTGAAATCAGCGTCGCAGCTGAACGCATCCATGGCCAGATTATCAGGGGCAGGCACTGAACTGTATAGCTAACCATCTGTTTCATCTGCTTGTCCTGAAAACCTGTCATCCTCATCATCCAGCGAATGACTCCCGCCATACGGGAATCCCGTGCTAGCCTGTCCTTACCGACAGGGCGAATCGTCCCGCCAGAGGACAGGCCTGTCCAATAGTGGAGGATTGAAATGACTTTGAAGAAAATTACCGCACTTTGTCTTGGGCTTGCGCTGGGCACGGGAGCGGCTTGGGCCGAGTGTAACTCAACCAGCCAATGGGGCGCGGAAGACACGATAGGTTCCGCCAATTTGGTGACGCCAGAGCGGACACTGGAAGCGGCCAAGCTTATCAAACAGGGTAAGTCCATGCCGCTTGGCATCGCGATCGGCCCGAACACGCCGGCATTCCCGCCGCGCTCGCTAAACCTGCAAATCGTGCAACCAAACCAGCAAGGCGGACAAAAGCTGTCAGGCTTCGGGTATGAGGGCAACTATAACGACGACATCCTGCAAACATGGATTGGCATCGGCTCACAGCTTGACGGATTGGGGCATCTGGGCGAAGGCGGTCATTACTATAACTGCCTCGACGAGAAAGAGATCAGCGCCATCACGGGCCTGACAAAGCTGGGCACACATGCAGTGCCGCCGCTGGTGGGCCGCGCGGTGATTCTGGATATGGCCGCACATGCTGGGGTTAAAGTGATGGCAGCCGGTCAGCATTTCGGCTCCGAAGACATCAAAGCGGCCGCAGAAGCACAAGGCGTGACGATGGGCGAAGGCGATATCATCCTGTTTCACACCGGCTGGACCGAAGGGATGTTGGAAAGCGACCCGACAGCTTGGGGCGGAACCGAACCGGGCCTGAACAATGAAGGCGCGGTTTATGTCGCCTCGCTGAACCCGATGGCTGTTGGCGCAGACACTTGGGGACTTGAACCTATCCCTGCCCCACAGGGCGATAAAGTTTTCTATGGGCACGTCACCCTGCTCAAGGAAAACGGCATCTACATTCTGGAAACGATGAACGTGGGGCCGTTGCTGCGCGAAGGCGTGAACGAATTCATGTTCGTTCTAGGGCAACCTCGGATCGTCGGCACGGTACAAGCCATGATCAATCCGGTTGCGCTGTATTGAGTTGAGGTTTTGCGCGGCCTGACGGCCGCGCCATGCCACCAGCCAGAGCTGCGCTCTGGCTGGTGGCTATATTAGAGGTCAGGCGCGAACCAGCTTTTCGTAGCTTTCCGCGATGTCACGCGTCAGTGCACCCACTTCGAATGTATAGTCACCGATCTGGCCCACAGGCGTTACTTCAGCTGCGGTGCCGGTCAGCCAGCACTGCTCAAAACCAGCAAGCTCTTCCGGCATGATGTGACGTTCGTGCACAGTAATGCCACGATCTTTGAGCATGCCGATCACGGTTTGGCGCGTAATCCCGTTCAGAAAGCAATCAGGGTCCGGCGTGTGTACTTCGCCGTCTTTCACGAAGAAGATGTTCGCGCCCGTCGCCTCGGCCACATAACCGCGATAGTCATACATCATCGCGTCCGAACACCCTTTGGCTTCGGCCGCGTGCTTGGACATGGTGCAGATCATATAAAGACCTGCTGCCTTCGCATGGCTCGGGATCGTTTCGGGGGACGGGCGCTTCCACTTGGAGATATCAAGCTTTGCGCCTTTCATCTTGGCGTCACCATAATACGCGCCCCACTCCCATGCTGCGATCGCCATGCGCACAGGGTTGCGTGATGACGCAACACCCATATCTTCGCCGGCACCGCGCCATGCAACAGCACGCACATAGGCATCCTGCAAACCGGACGCTTTGAGTACCTCGGCCTTGGCTGCCTCAATCTCATCGATCGAATAGGGGATTTCAAAATCGATCATCTGGGCCGAACGCTTGAGCCGCTCGGAGTGCTCACGGCTTTTGAAAATCTTGCCGTTATAGGCGCGCTCGCCCTCAAAAACGGAGGAAGCATAATGCATCGCGTGGGTCAGGATATGCACATTGGCATCCCGCCACGGGATCAGCTTCCCGTCCATCCAGATGTGCCCGTCACGGTCATCATATCCGCCAGCCATACTATTTCCTTCCGAAGTGCTTCGATATTTTCCATATATTGCGCAATAGTCGACATAATAGACATATAGTTACGCAAAACTAAGGACGGCGTAGCCTTTCAGGGTTGGAGTGTCAACAACACTGACATAAACTCACCTCCACACCATCCCAAGGAGACGACCCATGGACAGGCGTACATCCAGCCCCTCCAGCGGCGAGGCGCTGCTGTTTCTGACCGACGAACAACTCAGGCAGGGGATCGAGGCGATGTTTTTTGCCTACCGCGGATTTACCGCAGATCCCGACCGGATTTTGGCAGATATGGCCTATGGGCGCGCGCACCACCGTGCGATCCACTTTATCGGCCGTGCGCCGGGTACTACTGTGAACAACCTCCTCAACATCCTCGGAGTCACAAAGCAATCGCTGAACCGTGTATTGCGCACTTTGATTGCCGATGGTCTGGTAGAAAGCAAAGTGGGACGTCAGGACAAACGCGAGCGGCATCTCAACCTCACACAGGCGGGACGAACTTTGGAACAAACCCTATCAGATGCGCAGCGTGCACGAATGCGCGCGGCCTTCCGCGAAGCAGGGCCAGAAGCTGTAGCCGGATTTCGCACCGTGCTAGAAGCGATGATGGATAGCGAAATGCGCTCCAGCTATGGGCGCCTGAAGGATAGTGCTACATGAACGCCCCTGACGCCCACCTGTTGATCGTCGATGATGATGAGCGCATCCGCACTTTGTTGCAAAAATTCCTGATGCGTCACGGATTTCTAGTCACTGCCGCACGTGATGCCGCGCATGCGCGGCGGCTGCTGTCAGGGCTGGAATTCGATATGATCATCCTTGATGTCATGATGCCCGGCGAGGACGGCCTGAGCCTCACACGCTCGTTGCGCGAAACGATGACGACGCCAATTCTGCTGCTGACCGCAAAAGGTGACACCGACAATCGCATCGAAGGACTGGAAGCCGGAGCCGACGATTACCTTGGCAAACCGTTCGAACCTAAAGAGCTGCTGCTAAGGATCAACGCAATCTTGCGGCGCGTCCCCGAACCCGCCTCACACGATACGGCACCGAAAGTGCTTACTCTTGGCCCAATCCGCTATGACATCGAGCGCGGAGAGATGTGGGAAGGTGAAGAATTGGTGCGCCTGACAGCAACCGAGATCCAGCTCATGAAGATATTTGCCGCGAAGCCCGGCGAGGCGCTAAGCCGATCCAATCTGGTGGAGGAACTGGGGCGTGACCGTGGGCAGGCACAAGAGCGCGCGGTTGATGTGCAAATCACCCGCCTGCGTCGCAAGATCGAAGCCGACCCCAAACAACCGCGCTATCTGCAGACCGTGCGCGGTGCAGGATACATGTTGGCGCCCGACTGACAGTGTCTGGCTAAAGCCGCTCTCATCGCCCCGCGATATTTTCCCAACGAAAATAGGCAAGTTGACGCCGCCGGTGCGCTGGCCATGAGGCGGTTGGGGCAGTATGGTCTGCCCGACATCAGACAAGAGAGATTTCTATGAGCGATACACCTGTTGACGAGATGAGCTTTGAGGCTGCGATGGCAGAACTTGAGACAGTTCTGGGCAAGCTGGAGCGCGGCGATGTCGCGCTGGACGAGAGCATCACGCTGTATGAACGCGGGGCGCTTTTAAAAGCGCGCTGCGAGGCCAAGCTGAAGGAAGCCGAGGAAAAAGTTGCCGCTATCACGCTGGACGGGGACGGCAACCCAGCAGGACTGAAGCCAGTCGAGGGTCTCTAGGCATGGGACTTCTGGCGCGGGCACTCGGGGATGCAGGTGCGCTTGCTACACAAACAATCGCTGCTGCGCTGGAGGGGACCGACGGACCGATCCGCGATGCGATGCTCTATGCCACGACCGGAGGCAAAGGGTTGCGTGCGTTTCTGGTGGTGGAAAGCGCACGCCTTCACGGTGTGAACGCGCAAGATGCCGCGCCCGCTGCTGCGGCAATTGAAGCGTTGCACGCCTACTCACTCGTGCATGATGATTTGCCTTGCATGGATGATGACGACTTGCGTCGCGGCCAGCCGACCGTTCATAGAAAATGGGACGAGGCGACCGCTGTGCTGGCCGGCGATGCACTTCAAACACTGGCATTTGAGCTGGTTGCCCAGACAGGTTGCGCGGACGCCGCACGTCTCACTTTGGTACGCGGTCTTGCCTCAGCATCCGGTGTGCGGGGCATGGTGGGCGGCCAAGCATTAGATATCGCGGCAGAGACAGCCGACGAGCCTTTGAATCTGGATGAGATCACCAAATTACAGGCTGGAAAGACGGGCGCGTTGATTGAATGGGCCGCCACCGCAGGCCCACATATGGCGCAGGCCGACCCGACCGCCTTGGGGCTCTATGCGCGCGATCTTGGTCTTGCCTTCCAGATTGCAGACGACATTCTGGATGTGGAAGGTGATGCTGCCACGGTGGGTAAGGCTGTTGGCAAAGACGCCAGCGCGGGCAAAGCCACCTTCGTGTCACTGCTAGGGCTTGATGGCGCCAAGGCGCGGGCGCAAACACTCGTGACGTCAGCCTGTGACGTGCTATCTGTTTATGGCACGCAGGCTGATACGCTGCGCGAAGCGGCACAATTTGTTGTTGCGCGCAAAAGCTAGGGACAAAGATATGACTGACAAACCGAACACCCCCTTGCTGGACCGGATCAGCCGCCCTGCGGATATGAAGAACCTGTCTGACCGCGAGCTGACGCAGCTTGCTGCGGAAGTGCGCGACGAGACCGTTTCAGCCGTATCGGTGACGGGCGGGCATTTGGGTGCCGGTTTGGGAGTGGTCGAACTGACTGTGGCACTGCATGCCGTGTTTGACACCCCGCGCGACAAAATCATCTGGGACGTGGGCCACCAGTGCTATCCTCACAAAATACTGACCGAACGGCGCGACCGTATTCGGACCCTTCGCATGAAAGACGGCCTAAGCGGTTTCACCAAACGCTCCGAAAGCCCCTATGACCCGTTCGGTGCAGCCCATAGCTCAACCTCCATTTCTGCTGCTCTTGGTTTTGCCGTGGCGCGCGATCTGGGTGGTGTTGTGCCCGAGGGGCTTGGTGACGCCATTGCCGTGATCGGTGATGGCTCGATGTCTGCAGGCATGGCTTATGAGGCGATGAACAACGCGGGCCACCTGAAAAAGCGCATGATCGTCATTCTCAACGATAACGAGATGAGCATCGCGCCACCCGTTGGTGCCATGTCCGCTTACCTGAGCCGTCTCTACGCCGAAGAGCCGTTTCAGGAATTCAAATCCGCTGCGAAGGGCGCTGTGAGCCTGCTTCCATACCCTTTCCGTGAAGGTGCCAAACGCGCCAAAGACATGCTCAAGGGCCTGACCGTTGGAGGCACATTGTTCGAACAATTGGGCTTTAGCTATCTTGGTCCGATTGATGGCCACGACATGGACCAGTTGCTGCCGGTACTGCGCACAGTCAAGGCCCGCGCGACAGGGCCGATCCTGATCCATGTGCTCACGAAGAAGGGCAAAGGGTATGGTCCCGCAGAAGCAGCCCGGGATAAGGGGCATGCCACCGCCAAGTTCAACGTGATTACGGGCGAGCAGAAAAAGGCACCAAGCAACGCGCCTAGCTACACGAACGTTTTCGCCGATAGCTTGCTGCAACTGGCTGCCGAAGACGACAAGATTTGCGCGGTCACTGCGGCGATGCCCGACGGCACCGGTCTGAACCTGTTTATGGAACGCTATCCCTCACGCTGCTTCGACGTCGGCATTGCAGAGCAGCATGGCGTGACCTTCTCGGGTGCGCTGGCCGCTGGCGGGATGAAACCGTTTTGCGCGATGTATTCCACCTTCCTGCAACGCGGCTACGATCAGGTGGTGCACGATGTGGCAATCCAGCGCTTGCCCGTTCGCTTTGCGATTGACCGCGCTGGGTTGGTGGGCGCGGATGGCGCAACCCACGCCGGTTCGTTCGATGTGGCCTTTCTTGCCAACCTTCCCGACTTTGTCGTGATGGCCGCCGCCGATGAGGCCGAGCTAAAGCACATGGTCGCCACGGCGGCGGCATATAATGACGGCCCGATTGCTTTCCGCTTCCCGCGTGGCGAAGGACGTGGGGTTGATATGCCAGAACGTGGTATACCGCTGGAGATCGGCAAAGGCCGGATGATCCGGCAGGGCAAACGCGTCGCGCTGCTTTCCTTTGGTACCCGCCTTGAAGAAGTTGAAAAAGCCGCAGAAGCGCTTGAGGCGAAAGGCATCACCCCGACCATCGCCGATGCGCGTTTTGCCAAACCTTTGGACCGTGATCTGATTCTGTCACTGGCGCGAGACCACGAGGCGCTGATCACCGTAGAAGAAGGCGCCATCGGTGGCTTTGGCAGCCATGTGGCCCAGCTTTTGGCGGAAGAAGGTGTGTTCGACAACGGGCTGAAGTACCGCTCAATGGTGCTGCCAGACATCTTTATCGATCAGGCCAGCCCTGAAGACATGTATGCAGTTGCCGCTATGAACGCAGAGCACATCGAGGCGAAAGTTCTTAAAACGCTTGGCGTCGCGCAGATTGGCGCACAACGCGCCTAACCTTTTTGCGCGGCGATCAGCGCGTCCAGCTTTGCCTCAAGCGCATCAAGCTTTTCAGTCACTTCCAAGCGGTAAGCATCGGTACTCGCAACCGATTCCTCCTGGTGCGCGTCCTGCATGGAGTTCACGATAAGACCGACAAGCAGGTTCACCACAGCAAAAGTGGTCACCATGATGAATGGGACAAAGAACAACCACGCATGCGGATAGACCTCCATCACGGGCCGGACGATTCCCATAGACCAGCTTTCAAGAGTCATAATCTGGAACAATGAATATCCCGAGCGGCCCAGCGTCCCGAACCATTCGTCGAACGCGCCCCCGAACAGTTTCGTCGCCATCACGGCGGCGATATAGAAGATCAGCGCCATCAGCAAAAACACCGAAGCCATACCCGGCAACGCCGTCACGAAACCTTCGACCACACGGCGCAAGCGCGGCGCCACCGAGATGACGCGCAGGACACGTAGGATGCGCAGCGCACGCAGCGCAGAGAACCCCTGCGTCAGAGGGACAAGGGAAATCCCCACAATGACAAAGTCGAAAACATTCCACCCGTCACGGAAGAACCGTGTGCGGTAAGCCACCAGCTTTGCGAACAACTCGGCTACAAATACGGTAAGACAAAGCTTGTCGAGGAATACGATCAAGCCACCAGCCCGCTCCATAATTGGCTGTGATGTCTCCATTCCCAAAATCACGGCATTAAATAGAATAACACCGAGGATCACGTTCCGCACACGATCGGATTCGAGATAGGTGGCAAGCTTGTCAGTGAAGGTCATTTCGGCTCCGTGATCCGCAGTTAGAGCCTATATGGCGCGTCATCGGTACTGGGACAAGGCGGTCCTACAATAGAAAATATGAAGCAATACCAAGCGTCAGCGTGATCATGCCGTAACCGGCAAGCACATAGAGGCCATCGCGCGTGAACAGCCCGAAAACCAGCAGCGCAACGGTGAGCGCTCCGGTGGAGGACACCAGCGGTAAGACCTCTAGAAACGGCCAACCCATCGGGATAATCACGCAAGCAGCAAGTGTTATGAACCGCATAGGCCCTTGGGTGAATACGGCGAGTCGCGGATGCGTGTGGCGATCTACAAGGCGCGACGGCTTCCGCAACCAATTCACCATCGATGACAACCGCTTACCTGACACTTTGCGTCTCAGCAGAATATCGGGGAGCCATAAATGTCTTCGACCTGCCAGCGCCTGAACCGACAAAAGGATGATAAGAAAGGCTGAAATGCTCGGGACACCCGGAATGCCCGATATCGGAGAGATCAAGATCACCGAGACAACGAGAATTACAGGAGTGATGGACCGGTCGCCCAATTCGCTTAGCACATCACGTATGCTTACCTGATCGGTATCCTGCGCGGCTGCCGCAACACAGTCCAACAAATCGTTCAAATCACGGTGGCGTGGGTTACTCATTCAGCTTTCGGTATCACCGTGCTGCGCCAGCATCGCGGCAAGACCGCTCCGATAATCAGGGTACGAGGGCTCCCACCCCAACGCGCGCTTTATGTGATCGTTCCGCACACGCTTGCTTTCGGCGTAGAAACTGCGCGCCATCGGTGTCAGATCTGCCGTCTCAAATGCAACGGCTGGAGGCATTGGTAACCCTAGCAATTCAGCGGCATGGCCAATCACATCCTGCGGCGGTGCAGGATCATCATCACACATGTTGTAGATGTCACCGGGTTTCGGCAAAGCGAGCGACAGCTCAAGACCAAGCGCGATATCCTCAACGTGGATGCGGCTAAAGACCTGTCCGTCTTTAATGATACGGCGCGCTGTGCCCTTACGGACCTTTTCGAACGGCCCCCTGCCCGGCCCATAGATACCCGCCAATCGAAAGATGTGCAGCGGTAGACCTGCGATAGACTGCCATGCTCGCTCGGCGTCCACTCTGGCCTGCCCTCTCTTGGTCGAAGGAGAAAGCGGCGTCTGCTCATCAACCCAGCCTCCGGCATGATCCCCGTAAACACCTGTGGTCGAGAGATAGCCAACCCAGTTCATAGCGCCTGCTGCACGCTCGAAGGAACTGCGCAGTGATCCCAATACTGGATCCCCATCAGGGCCCGGACCGGCAGAAATCAGAATATTCGGAAATTCGTCGATCAGAGGCGCAAGATCGGTTCCCGGCCACAGCACAGGCTCAACGCCGGTGGCTGCAATGCCATCCATCTTGTCTGCGCTTCGGGTTGTGCCCACGACGTGCCACCCCTCCGGCACCAAACGCTTTGCCAATGCCCGCGCACTGAACCCGTGACCGATCGACAAAAGCCGTTTGTCCATGTGCACTCCACGTCTTTCGGGACTGACCTAAAAACACGGGCCCCAAAATGAAAACGGCCCCCCGTTATGGGAGGCCGTTTAAAATTTCAACAGACTAGGAATTAGTCAGCAACTGGGTGATCAACAACAGAATCGTTGTCGTCATCGTTGGAAACCAGAGCAGCAACCGCGGCTACGGCAACAAGGCCACCGATGATTGCTGGTGCGCCGATGCCGGAGCCAGCTACTGGCAGAACTGGTGCTTTTGCAGGCTCTGCTTCGTAGTTTGTGTTCAAAGAACCAGCGAAGGACGCTGTTGCGGATGCGAGCACGAGTGCGGCGGCGGATACTGTTTTCATCATTTTTGAGTTCCTTTTCAAAGTGCGTTGGGAATAATCCCCTTGATGGCTTGATAGTAGAATTAGAATTTCTTCACAACGACATTTACACCTTACAGGTTAAAATACAGGCGCAGTATCGCCTATAGTGGCAACTTTGCCTAGTTCCTAATAACAATGATCTCAAAATGCCCAACTGACGGGCTCACCCACTGGCGTGATTTCCGCACCAAACCCGTGCCAGGTTGCACCCAATAATCGTTGCTTAGACGGATCGTTTCCTGATTGCCACCAATGCAGTCTTCCCGCATATGACGAACACTAAACACTTGATCTGCAAGATTAATTTTTTCGAGACCCACGTTTCTTATATCGCAATTGAAGACGTACTCGGTTGTCGTAACGTCACCATCCGAAATCGTGTAGCGCCTTACACCGCTTGCGTTTGCTCCGGAATTCAGCGCCCTGATGCTCATATTTGCATCTGCAGCAATTATATCACGTCCAACACCCCGAGACCCGACAAGAACGCCATTTCGCAAGAATATCTGCGCATCATCGGACGAACTCCACACCTCGACTGTGCCCAACCCCGAATCGCGACGAGAAGCCGCCCGTGTCAGAAAATCACTACCACCGAAGACCTCTGGATTGATCTGGATAACAGGGACAGTAATTTTAGACAGGATATCCTGAGTAACCACTGTCTTCTCGGGCGGACCCGCACGGCGCGATGTGAGTACCTTCTTTCCGATGGTGCTGAACTGCGCCACGGAACTGGGTTCTTCACCATCGCGCGAAGAATAGCTGCATCCAGCTACTAGCGCAGCAAGCAGAGCAACGCCGGTCAGATGTCTTAGCGCGTATTTCATTCCCATACTCCGGACCAGTTACCCACCAAGCCTGCGCGATGACCGCTGCGCACCTGTTCATACAGGCGACCCGGCGCGTTCAGCCTTGCTCCTCCGTCCCGCTGGAATGGACGGATTGTTACAGATCTTGTGTCTTTTCCAGGTTTGCCGATAAACCAGCTTGCCGGAATAGTAAGCTTTACGCCCTTGTCAAAAGATCCAACGCCGAACTCTTCCTTGGACACATCGGTAAGCGTGAAGAAACCACCCAGGCGCCACCCATTCGCGAACTCACGTTCCAAAGTCACAGTGGCACCCACGTCCCCAGCCAAGTAACGCCCAACATCAAGCTGGCCGGTAAACCCGTTTTTGAATTCATAGTAAGCTGAGGCATGGCCTGTCGCGATGCTATAGTCCTGAAAACCGAGCACGCTGTCAAAAGCGCGCTGTTTAACATAATTGGCTTCAACCCCGAGAGCGAGTCGGCTTGCGACAGGTTTCCACAACAGTTCTCCGGACACGCCGCCATACATCCGCTCAAGGTAACCACCTGTAAGGCGGGCGTAAACATCTGGCGATACTTTCCACTGCCGGCTTACGTAGAGATTGGAAAGGGATGTATTACCGCCCCGATCATATTCGGCCGCGTTTGTACGAACACGGGGAAGTAGGAAATCGCCGCTGCTTTCCGTGTCCTCCAGATTACCTGTCAAACGGTGCTGCAACCGGCCTGCCAGCTTCCAGCCCGGTGCGGGTTCAAAGGACGCGGACACTTCAACGCCGGCATCAAAAAGGACAGGATCGTTTGCGTCGAAGTAGCGCTGCTTGAGATAGGGGCCGATCGACCAGTTATAAGCAGGGAACAGATCCTCGTTGCGCGCACTGCCGGTAAGAACCGGCTTAGCGCTTTCAAACCCCGTGACCGCCAGCAATGCGTTGGGGGCATCAGATGAGAACTCTAACGCTTCCAGATCCGAGCGACGGAAAACCACCGCCGATTGCGCCAGATTTTCAACAACCGGTACGATACGGAAAGTCTCAACCGAGTCAGGCAAAAGCCGCGCCAGCACACGTGCTACACGCCCTACGGAGACAGCCGTCGCCGCATAGCGCCCGTTGCTATAACGCACTTCGGTTTCAGATGGTGTGGTCCGCACCTCGATCAGCGTCAGACCTTCGGCTTCCAACAGCGGCACCAGCGCGTCGCGAATAAGCATCGAGCCACCTTCCTGCGACGTATACCAGTCTGTATTATAAGACTCCGGCTTTTCACGACGGTTGGGCCTTTGGTAATATGGCCGCGGAGCTGGAATGCGCATCTTTGTGATCGGGCGATCGGGATGCAGCTGCATCTGGAGGTTCACCCCGACTTCGGACCCAAACAGGTAGTAACCACCAAGACGGATACGCTCCGAGACCTGATATTCGGTCGCAAAGTTAAAGCGCGACTTACGTTCGAAGTTTCCGTTGTTTGTTTCCAGTGTATACGCGTCCGAGCTGTACTCAGCCTTCAGACCCCATTTGTCGTTTACCTGCCACTCGACGCCGGCAAAAGGCGCCGCATCACCACGGAACCACTGGTCGACAGATAGCTCCCCACCGGAATCTCCCGGTGTGAATGATGGACGGTCCGATCCAAATGGCGCACCAATGCTGCCAGAACTCCCCAGACGTCCCCAACCAAGGCCCACTGTCGCTTTGATCGTGCCCGGAATGCGTTCTCCGGAAAAATTCTTGGTCGCTGCGATGAACTCGCCCGCATAAATGCCAGTGCCTGCAAAGTCTTGAAGCCCGACCGTCACAGAAGGCAAATAGCGGCTTTCACGATTGAGAAGGAACCTCACATCAAAGCTGCGGTCCCGATAGGTATCAAAACTGCTGAAATCCGCATCCTTAATGCCGGAGTAACGAAAGCTGGCCTGAATGCGCGGAAGCGCCTGAAAGGTTAGCGTGGTACGGGTCTGGCCGGCAAAGTTGGACACCCCGACCGCGACTTGCCCGTCAGGCAAAGCCTCACCTGATGGCATATCAATCAAGCCCGGCACGCCGTAAAAGTTAAGTGTGGGGCGACCCGCCAGGTCAAAAAAGGCATCCTCATCCTGTCCGGACGCCGCCAAAGGCCAAAAAGCGGCGCCGCCTAGAAGGGATGCGCTAAGGGCGGTTATCTTGGAAAATCGCATTTTTTTGCTCTCAGCCCGTGTTTGATTTTTGCCTAACTAATGCACGCCACCAGAATGAGTGCAACAATCCCGAAGGAAAACGGGAAGGATACCGCCCCTGCGTGACAATTCTGCGCACCGCCTTAAGAGACATCGACCTTTGACATCACATCGTCAAACCCTTCAACCCAGCGCCGCACAACATTGCGCGCCATGTCTTCATCACAGGCCACGAAAGCCTCTCGAAGGCGCCGTAAAGCACCGGCAATCTCGATCTGTGAAAGGCCCTTTTCACGCGCCATGAAGATCTTCGGATAGATTGTTCCGAACAGCTCATTTGACAGAGTAAGCTCTTCTGACATTTTTTCGCCCGGACGCAGACCCGTAATCTCGATCTCAACATCCCCATCGGGATTCTCCTCGTCACGCACTTCGTATCCGGCGCTCTCGATCACTTGGCGCGCCAGCTGCAAAATCGGCACAGGCTGCCCCATATCCAACACGAACACCTCTGCGCCCAGGCTGATCGAACAAGCCTGAAGCACCAATTGGACGGCCTCCTGCACAGTCATGAAATACCGTTCTACGCCCTTATCCGTCACTGTCAGCGGACCACCACGGCTCAATTGTTCCTGAAACAGCGGTACAACGGAGCCCGAAGACCCAAGGACATTCCCAAATCGCACCATTGAGAACACAGTCCCGTCAGGCCCCTGACGCTTTGCCAAATCCTGCAACACAAGCTCTGCCAGGCGCTTGGAGGCACCCATTACATTTGTTGGGCGCACGGCTTTGTCTGAAGATATCAACATAAACCGTTCAACGCCGGCATTCACGGCCTGCTCAGCCAGCGTTTGAGTGCCAAAGACATTGTTGACCAACCCGGTCAAAGGGTTCGCTTCGACCAACGGGACATGTTTGTAAGCAGCGGCGTGCAGCACAATATTTACACTGTGATTGGTCATCAACTTCCGGACCTGCCGACTGTCCGTAACCGAACCAAGCACTGACACCAATTCGATGTCTAGCGCATCATGCCGCATCATGCCGCGCAGCTCCATATCGATATTATAAAGGCCAATCTCGCTAAGCTCGAACAGGATCAATTTGGCTGGCTTGCATTCAATCACCTGGCGGCACAACTCAGACCCTATCGACCCTCCTGCGCCGGAAATCAGGACCACTTTGCCTTCGTAGCAAAGACTTGCATCACCCAACGGATGCGCAACTTCGACGCGCCCCAGAAAACTGCGGGCGGACACTGGCGTCAATTTGTTCACCAGCGCGTCTTCGCCAATCAGTTGAGAGAACGATGGCAGCGTCTGCACTTCCAACCCCATCCGCTCCAACCGGCGCGCGATCTGCGCCTGCTTCAGACGGCTCAACGATGGGACAGCAAGCAGCACGCGATCAATCTGCTTTTCCTCCACGATTTCAGCAATGCTCATCGGGGAGTATACTGGCAGGCGGTGCACACGCATTCCCTGCAAGCTTTTGCTATCATCTACAAACGCCACCGCATGAATTGTCTCGTGACCACGCAACGCTGCAACAAGCTGCACACCGGTTGTACCTGCGCCATAAATCAACACGCGCGTCCGCTTGTTCGAGTTGCGATAAACAGCAAGAACCAGTTGGAGAATGATCGCCCGCGCCCCAACTGCAAAGCAGAAGAACACGACTCCAAAGATCAAATGCAGCCCGAGATTCAAATCAAGGCCCGCAATATCGGCAAAAATAATGGAGGCGATCCCCAGCGAAAATGCGTGAAGCGCCGTCAGGCCAACCGATGCCGCATCATATCCGCTTACTTGAATATCGTTGATACCGAAAAAGATCGAAACGCAAACACCGATGACAAGCATGTAAGGCATCAACAGCATGTAGCCGCCAAGATTCCCGATAACCCCACCAGGCAACGGATACGCCACAAAGCCGATTACCAATGCTACAAGCACCAGTATACCATCCAGCAAAAGCATGATCCGGCGCTTTTGCACCTTGTTCAAAGATTTAACCCAGTTCAACATGACTCGACCCACCCGTTTCACAGTATAATCGGCAAAGTCTAATACCAAGCATCTCTGCGACGCCTCATACCGTCGGCGCCCTATACACGCGCCACTTTAACCATTTTGGCAGCACTTTCATACAAATCATCTGTTTCCATATGGTTTAGCCCTTGGACCGCCGAAAGAGGTTGCCGATCGTCTGGAACACCAGATCAAAATCATAACAAACATTCTGGTGTCGCTGATAAATCAGATCGAGCTTCGCTTTGCGCGGAATGCAAATACGACAGTAAATATCATCAGTTTGCTCGGCCGTGCTGCAACGGGTCAACAGCCGCTCTTCGTGCTTGTGGAACCGGATCGTTGCCAGCCCGGTCACACCCGGGCGGGACTTAAGCACTTCGTTATATATCTCGGGAAATCGCTCGACGTATTCCCGCAACGGCGGTCGCGGGCCAACGAATGACAGATCCCCTTTCAATATGTTCCAAAGCTGAGGGAACTCGTCCAACCGCTTCGAACGCAGTTTAGCACCTAAAGGCGTAATACGAGAGGCCTTGTTGGCTCCCGAAACACCCTGATCCTGATCCACAACGGTCATGGTGCGAAATTTGATCAAGCCGAACGGCTGATCTGGCCCCTTCATACGCTCAGCAACATAGAACAAGGGGCGCCCCTGCTTGAGATATATGTAGATTACGAGCAGCAGGATCACCGGCCCAAGAATGACGACCAGTAAGCTGGCAAAGAACAAATCAAAAAGGCGTTTGCGCATTGTCATGGTGGACAAGTTCCTTGTGTGGGCATCACATCGCAGTGAAATCGGCATCGCGGGGTCTCATTGCGCCAGAGATGCATGGACCAGAAGGCTGATACCAGTTTCAGAAAAACAGATGCGAAAAGCTCCAGTAGGACGCATCCAAAACCTGCACAACTGTGGCTATTCCGCCGCACCCTTCAGGTCAGAGGGTGGTGCCTCTGCTTTCGGCCCACAAAGCCTTTAGCGGCAGCCCCTTGGTCTGCCTTAGGCCACCACGGAACGCATCCAGCAATTGCGAGAGCTTATTCATTTGGTCATACAGCGCGAAAGCGGCCTACCTAATGGCAACAATGGTGGGGAAATTCTGGATCAATCGACCGAATAGATTGACCTTGAAGCGTCATCTAGTATCTTGCCGGACTATAGTGACCAACCCTAACCCGCTTGCTTCATGGCGTGTAAGAAATGGTGGAAGAGCAATATTTTGAGCGGTGGCATAAATGAGTAAGTTGACCAAATACATCCTATGGATTGTGCTCTGCTTCTCATTAGCGGCCTGCGGAACGTTGCCACGCGGCGCAGCAATTCAAGCAGAGATAACCAAAGGATCAGACGCGCCAGAAGCTGATTTTGCGGTCTATCCGGTATCAAAATCATTCCTGCCCAGTCTGTCAGAATGGCCCACCACCGGAGAGCGCCGCTATGACTGGCTTTCTCATAGCCACGGGTCAACTGCCCAAATCATCCGGCCCGGTGACACGGTTGACGTTGTGATCTGGGACAGCTCGGATAATTCCCTTTTGCTCAGCTCCGGCGCTCGCAACACGAACCTCTCGGATGTGCGCGTATCTGAGAGCGGAACGATTTTTGTGCCTTACGTGGGCAAAGTACGGGTTGCAGACCGCACCCCCGACAGCGCGCGCGAGCTGTTGCAGCGCCAACTTGAGGCCGTCGCTCCGGGTGCGCAGGTCCAATTGTCGATGGCCGAAGGCCGCGTCAATTCAGTGGATATGGTCAGCGGTGTACGTAGCCCCGGCAACATCAAGTTGCCTGATCAGAACTTTTCGGTACTTGCAGCGATCTCGGCAGCCGGCGGCGCAAACGCGACACTCACAAACCCCCAAGTGCGGTTGATCCGCGGTCACAAAACATATCGCACCTCGCTTGACCGATTGTTCGAAAACCCGAAACTGGATACCCGTTTGAACGGTGGCGACCAGATCATCGTTGAAGCTGACAACCGGTATTTCCTTGCGCTTGGAGCAGCCGGCAACGAAAGCCAATTCGATTTCAACCGCGACAAGGTTTCGGCACTTGATGCGCTGTCTATCATGGGCGGCGTGATCGACTCCCGCGCCAACCCAAAAGGTGTACTGATCCTGCGGGAATACCCCGCTTCAGCGCTCCACTCCGGCCAGCGGGGCCCCCGCAAACAGCGTGTCGTGTTTACCATTGACCTGACAACGTCGGACGGCCTGTTTTCAGCGCGGAATTTCTACATTAATTCCGGCGATGTTGTCCTTGCGACCGAAAGCCCGATTTCAAGCGTCAGAGTTGTCTTCGGACTGGTCGGGTCGGCCTTCGGGTTGCTGAACGCCACCACGAACTAAACCGGCTACTACGGCATTCTTATCTGCTTGTCCGGCGGCATCAGAGCGTTCATCTCGGTGATATGCTCTGGCAGGCATTTGGTCAGGAAATCATATTCCTTGATCACGTGCTGCCGTGCTGCTGGGCCAAGGTGGGCAAAATCCTGTGGCCGCTCCAGCACTTCGATTACCTGCCGCGCCAACGCTGAATGGTCATGAAAATCAACCAGCAGGCCAGTCTCCCCATGAGTCATAGCCTCTCGTACGGGTGCCACGTCAGCGGCCACAATCGTTGCCTCCATCGACATTGTTTCCAGCAGAGACCACGACAGTACAAACGGCATTGTTAAATAGATGTGGCATCGACTGATCTGGATAATCTTCTGGTAGTCTGCATAGGGCACCTGCCCCAGAAAATGCACGCGGCTCCAATCAACACGGTCACCGACTTCGGCTTCCATTTCACCCCTCAGACCACCCGGATTCTTGCTTTTCGCTCCGTACGAAACTTCGTTGCCGCCAACCACAAGCACACGGGCGTTGGGTCTGGCTTCCAGAATTTCAGGCAAAGCGCGCATGAATTTGTGATACCCGCGCATCCGTTCCAAATTGCGCGCCATGTAGGTCACAATCTCATCACCGCGATCCACCGGCCGTTCGATCCGACCAAGTTTGAGCTGAGCGTCGTGGTCCGGCTTCAGCTTGTCCGTGCGAATGCCGTCATGACAGACGTAAATCTTGCTGTGCATTTCTGGCGGGAAGCAATCGCGCTGCCATTTTGTCGGGCTCAGGCCGCGATCAACTGTCGTTATGTTCAAGGCAGGAATGGTATTGCGCGCCTGAAGAAGAAACGGGGTGTGAACGTTGACAGGCTCTTCCTTGTCAAAGTTCACCGGCCCCCCAAAGAGGCGGTAGTAGTATTCAAAAAAACCGATGATCGGCACGTCAGGCCAAATCTGTTTGAAAAATGTAAGCTCCCCCCAACCGACATGACCAACAACAAGATCGGGCTTGAATCCCTCGTCCTTCTCAATTTTTTGACAGGCAATGACCGCGCCAAAGCCCGCTCCGGTTGCTTCCTCCCAGACCTTGCTGAGACCGTAAGCGTCTTTCTTGGGGCCATGATGGGGAGTGTAGACGCGTGTCTCCACTCCCGCGATCTGCGGTGCATTTTTTCGTTGGGTCAGAAAATAGATCTGATGCTCACCCTGTTCTGCCAGCCACTGTACCAGCTCTCGGTACTGGCCTGGCATATTCTGGTGCACAAACATAATATTCATCAGAAAAATCAACCTTTTGTCTTCTTGAGGTAGAACCTGAATAGGCCATTACGTCTGTCTTTGGCAAATATCCTATTTGCCTTTCCAGACGGGATCCCGCTTTTCCGCAAAGGCGCGCGCACCTTCCATCTGGTCCTCAGAAGAATAAAGAATGTCCACGCTGCGCAGCTGTCGCCGCGTGATCCTGTTCATCGCGTCCTGAAATTTGGCATCTTCAGCGTCGCGCACAATCTCTTTGATCGCAGCATAAACCAGTGGCGGGCCAGAGGCCAACAGACGCGCCAATTCCCAGGCGCGGTCCATCAAGTCAGTTGCAGGGAGGATTTCATTGATCAGGCCCCAGCCTTTGCCCTCTTGGGCGTCAAACCAGCGCCCGGTCAGCAAAAGCTCCATCGCGATGTGGTAAGGGATACGTTTGGGCAGTTTCACGCTCGCCGCATCCGCCACAGTCCCGGAGCGGATTTCAGGAAGCGCGAAGGTCGCGTGATCTGCGGCAAGGATCATGTCTGCACTCAACGCCAGTTCAAGACCGCCGCCGCAGCAGATACCGTTCACCGCAGCAATCACCGGCTTGTTCAGCCCCGGCAATTCCTGAAGCCCGCCAAAACCACCAACGCCATAGTCACCATCAACAGCATCGCCATCAGCAGCCGCTTTCAGATCCCAACCGGGGCAAAAAAACTTATCCCCGCCACCGGTGATAATCGCCACCCGCAACTCGGGGTCATCGCGAAATTCGGCAAAGACCTCGCCCATCCGGCGCGAGGTGACTAGATCAATTGCGTTGGCTTTGGGTCGGTCAAGCGTCACTTCCAGAATGCCACCTTCGCGGCGGATTTTGATGGGGTCCATGATCTCTTCTCCTCAGGCTTGACGCAGCAGCGCATCCACGGCCACTGCCGCATCGGGGGTACACATAAGCGGATTGATCTCTACCTCGCTGACAGAAGCAGCATTGGCAATGACATAGTCCTGTACAGCCATTACTGCGGCAATGATGGCATCTAGATCAGCTGCGGGTTTGCCGCGATAGCCCTCGATCATCGGCCAAATGCGTAAACGCCGCAAAGCTTTTTCTACGGCTTGGGGATGCGCTGGAACCAACAGCGAAGCGGTGTCTTGCCACAGCTCCGTTAGGATTCCTCCGGCGCCCAGCGTAAGGACAAATCCGTGCGCGGGATCGCGCAGCACACCAATCAGCAGCTCTGCAACCGCCCCCTGCACCATCTCCTCAATCAGATAGCCACCGTCCGGCATCTGCTCAGCTGCCGCCGAAACCGCTTCGGGAGCAAGCCCAAGCCGGACACCACCCGCCTCTGACTTATGCGCAAGGCCTGTGATTTTGAGAACCAAAGGGCCTTTCAAAGATGCCGCTGCCGCATTCAATCCAGAGCGGTGATCGACGGTCACCCCCTTTGGGATTGGCACACCAAAGCTGCCCAGCGCAGCCTTAGCAGTTGATTCCTGCATCAAAGCCGCCTCGCGGTCAGCGCCGGAGAAAAGCACAGGCAACTCATCAGGTTTAGAAGTGGTTGCAGCCACCGCTGCCGCCGCGATAGCCTCGCTTAGGCCATGCATCGGGACTACACCGCCCGCTGCCAGTTTGGCAGCGACGTCTACCGGCATCAGCTCGGGCAATGTCGCGACGACGGCGACCGGCCTGCCGCTTTGCGCGCGGACTGTCAGTGCTGCATCGGTTGCACAGACCCAGTCCGTGGCATCGGTATGCGGGTAGTCCACGATGATCATCGTCAGGCCGATGTGAGACGCGGCCATCGGCAACCAGGCCGCTGTCATTCTCTTTACGTCGCGCCAAATATAGGTGTGATAATCCAGCGGATTGTTCAGCGCGACCATCGGCCCAAGTGCCGCCGACAAATTGGCGCGCTGACTCTCGGTGAGCGGTGGCAAGGAAAGTCCCGATCCAACAGCCGTATCTGCTGCCAGACTAGCCTCCCCACCCGAACAGCTAATCGAAGACAAGGTCGGCGCATCCAATTGGCCCACCATATGCAACAGCTTAAGTGTTTCCAGAAACACTGGCAGGCTCGCTACGCGCCCAATCCCCAACCGCTCTAACAGCGCGGTAGCCCCCGCATCGCTGCCAGCCAAAGAGGCCGTGTGCGATATCGCAGCCTGCTGGGCCTGATCCGAACGCCCAACTTTCAGCGCGATCAAGGGTATGCCCTTTTCATACGCTCTACATGCCAGCGCATGCCAATCGGCCAAATCTCCGAACCCTTCGATATGCAGACCAATCGCAGTGACGCGCGGATCGTCCAACAATTCCAACGCAATTTTTGCCTGCGTCGTCTGCGCCATATTCCCGCAAGCGACCACATACGCGATGGGCAAACCTCTAAGCTGCATCGAAAGGTTTATGGCGATGTTGGACGACTGGGTCAGGATCGCGACACCACTCTCCACGCGCGCACAACCGTGCTGGTCTGGCCACAACAACGCACCGTCCAACGCATTTATGAAGCCATAGCAGTTGGGGCCCAAAATCGGCATTTCGCCTGCGGCATCAACGAGGGCAGCCTGCAAATCAGCGCCGTTACCATCCTCTGCTGCGGCCTCGGAAAAGCCTGACGCGAAACAAACAGCCCCGCCCGCCCCCATTGCAGAAAGCTCACGGACCACCTCGATAGAAGCGACCCGGTTCACGCCGACAAAAACCGCGTCAGGCGCATGATCAAGAGAGCTCAGCGAGGGAACTGACTGCACGCCCTCAATGACTTCCGAACGCGGATGAATAACGTCGATCCGACCCGTGAAATTCATCCCCCGAGACTGCCTGACAATCTGCGCGCACCAAGCACCGCCACCAATCACTGCAATTGAATTCGGGCGCAGCAAACGGGATAAATCACGCGACATTGTAAACATCCATCAAAGAGGTGGTCATGCACCCAAAGCCCGCAACATCTCGCGGCTGATGATGTGCCTTTGGATTTCCGACGTCCCGTCCCAGATTCTTTCAACCCGCGCATCACGCCAGAACCGCTCAAGCGGATAGTCATCCATCAGCCCCATTCCGCCGTGAACCTGTATCGTCGCATCCGTAACACGGGCGAGCATTTCGCTCGCATAGAGCTTTGCGCTTGCGATTTCCCGATTTGCAGGCAGTCCCTTATCAAGCCGGTCGGCGGCAGCAAGTGTGAGCAAATCTGCCGCATCTATTTCGGTCACCATATCTGCCAATTGGAACGAAACGCCTTGGAATTTGCCAATCTTCTGGCCGAACTGCTCACGCTCGGCAGCGTAGGTGAGCGCGTAATCAAATACACGTCTGGCTCTGCCGACGCTCATGGTCGCCACCGTGATGCGAGTAGCATAGAGCCACGTGTTCATCACCTCAAAACCACTATCGACCTCACCCAGAACTTGGGCATCAGGCAAACGGCAATCGTCAAACTCCAAAATCATGTTTTTGTAGCCGCGATGGCTCACCGATTTGTAGCCGTCACGGATGGTGAAACCTGGCGTGCCCCGGTCCACAAGGAAAGCGGTGATGCGTTTTTTTGGTCCTTTGGGTGTCTGATCCTCGCCTGTCGCGATGAACACGATGATAAAATCCGCGTGCTCTGCACCAGAGATGAAATGTTTGGTCCCGTTCACCACCCAATCACCGCCATCGCGTACCGCGCTACACTTCATTCCGCGCACATCTGATCCGGCACCCGGCTCTGTCATGGCCAGCGCATCCATGCGTTCACCGCGCACCGCTGGCATCAGATAACGCTCGATCTGCTCACCTTCGCAGGCCATCAGAATATTTTGCGGCCGTCCAAAAAAGTGGTTCAACGCCATCGATCCGCGCCCCAGCTCGCGCTCGACCAATGCGAATTCAACGTGAGAAAGACCGGCACAGCCGACACTTTCGGGAAAGTTGCAGGCATAGAATCCCAGATCAATTGTCTTTTGCTTGATATGTTGGGCAATCTCGGCGGGGACTTCGCCGGTGCGTTCCACCAGTTCCTCGTGGGGATAAATTTCTTTCTCGACGAAGGTGCGCACTGTGTCCGCAATCATCTGGTGTTCTTCGGTCAGCCCGTAAATCATATTCAGTTCTTTCTATTAGTCGGACGTGTAGCGGCGCCGTGGCGTGTGAATGGTTTTTGCGGCTAAGGCCGTGTCATTTTGCATAATCGCTTCCTTCCGAATCCAGGATTGCCTTCAACTCAGCCAGATGCCTTGCGTCTTGTTCGGGGTAGTTTTCCAGCTCCCGTGCCGTTTTTTCTGCGATCTCGTCACTGATCCGCCGCAAGGGCAGGCCGGTTTGCAGCGCGCGGATATAGGTCTCAGCGGCGCGCTCAAAATAGTAGAGCCGGTTGAACGTGTCAGCGACAGTGTCACCAATCACCATCACGCCGTGGCTACCCATCACCATCACTTTTTGCTTGGGGTCCGTCAGGAGCGTGGCACAGCGTGCACCCTCATCCGCGAAAGCCAAACCGCCGTAGTCTTCATCAATCACAACGCGATCAAAGAAGGTACAGCAATTCTGGTCGATCGGTGGCAAGCGGCTGTCTTGCAGGCTTGCCAGAACCGTTGCGAAGATCGAGTGCACATGCATCACGCAGCGTGCATGGCCGCATGCCGCATGCACGCCGCCGTGCAGACCCCACGCAGTAGGGTCAGGTGCGTTGGGGCCCTCATATGTCTCGGGGTCATCCGCATCAATCAGCAGCAGGTCGCTTGCCTTAACCCTGCTGAAATGAACCTGATTGGGGTTCATCAGGAATTGTGACCCGCTGTCATTCACCGCAAGAGAGAAATGGTTGGCCACACCTTCATGCATGTTCAACCGCGCGGTCCAGCGAAAGGCTGCCGCCAGATCTACACGTTCTTGCCAGTGATCCATATTCGGCTTCATCTACTTGTTCCTTGTTGTTGGTTCACAGGACCATTCCGCAATCGGCCAGTCCGTCTTGTTTGCGACATCATGCCTTCGCTTCCAGCGACCTGCTTGGCACCCACGCGTAACCGTTCTCACACAGGATATACGCTTCGCGCAGACCATGCGGCTTGTCCGTGGGGGGTTGCAAGACCGTGCCGCCTGCGGCCTCAGCCAAAACATAGGCCACATCGGGGTCCGTATCGTAAAGCCGTATTTCAATCCCCGCTCCGCGCGGCGGCGTTTCCGGCAACAAGCCAAACAGCGGGTTCGAATGATAGGTCCCGTCACTGTGCAACTGAAAGACCTGATCCGAGTATGTCATGATGGCAAAATCAGTAGTCGGCTGGTACGATTTCATGCCAAAGACAGTCTCTAAAAAGGCAATCTGGGATGTCACATCACGGACCAGCAGGTTCAGCCCGATGCCACGTAAGCTGCTACCGAATTCGGCGGCGCCAACCTTATCATAGTCCATCCTGCGTACTCCTGCTTGAACCCGCGCTGACCCTGTGAAAGATTGGGACATGACACAAGCAATATTTCCCTCATGGCCCGATGTGGCCGCTGATCTGGTCAACGTCGCGGCAGGCCGCACGCATGCCGATATGATAATCACTGGCGGCACTTGGGTGAACGTTCACACCCGCGAAGCGCTGCCAAACCATGACATCGCCATTGCAAAAGGCCGCATCGCCTTTGTCGGGCCGTCCGCTGCGCATTGTCGCGGGCCTAATACGCAGATGATTGACGCACAAGGCCGCTACATGATCCCAGGCTTGTGCGACGGCCACATGCACATCGAATCCGGCATGCTGACCCCGGCCGAGTTCGCCCGCGCCGTGATCCCGCATGGCACCACCTCCATGTTCACCGATCCACATGAAATCGCGAATGTTCTGGGTCTGGAAGGCGTGCGCATGATGCATGACGAGGCACTGATGCAACCCGTCAACATCTTCACCCAGATGCCGTCCTGTGCGCCCTCAGCACCGGGAATGGAAACGACCGGGTTCGAGATCAGCGCCGAGGATGTAGCCGAGGCGATGGCGTGGCCCGGCATCATCGGTCTGGGCGAAATGATGAACTTCCCGGGCGTATCCAATGCCGATCCGCAAATGTTGGCAGAAATTGCCGCCACACAGCGGGCGGGTAAAACCGTCGGCGGTCACTATGCCTCACCCGATCTTGGACGTGCCTTTGCAGCCTATGTCGCAGGTGGGCCAGCGGATGATCATGAGGGTACCTGCGAAGCGGACGCCATAGCGCGGATGCGGCAAGGGATGCGATCGATGATTAGGCTAGGCTCTGCTTGGTATGACGTAGAAAGCCAGATCACTGCCATTACTGAAAGGGGTCTTGATCCGCGCAACATGATCCTGTGCACCGATGACTGCCACTCTGGCACGCTGGTCAATGACGGCCATATGAACCGCGTGGTGCGTCATGCAATTGACTGCGGCTGTGACCCCCTAGTGGCGCTGCAAATGGCAACGATCAACACCGCCACCCACTTCGGATTGGAGCGCGATATCGGTTCGCTGACACCCGGCAGACGCGCCGATGTGATCCTTAGCTCCAACCTCAAAACACTTCCGATAGAGACTGTTATTGCCCGCGGTCAGGTCGTGGCCCAAGACGGTGTATGCCTTGTGGACTGCCCGCACTACGACTGGCCGAAACACGCACGCCAGACCGTTAACATGGCACGTGATCTTAAATCGGATGACTTCAACATCACCGCCCCAGCTGGCGCCAATGCAGTGACCGCAAATGTGATTGGCGTAGTCGAAAATCAGGCTCCGACAAAGGCGCTTCAATTTGAACTTCCGGTGACCGAAGGCCGTGTAACCGCGCACGGCGATGTGGCGCAGATCGCATTGGTAGAGCGGCATCGCGCGACAGGCGGGGTGGTCAATGCGCTGGTCTCGGGCTTTGGCTATACGGGGCAAATGGCCATGGCCTCAACCGTGGCGCACGACAGCCACCACATGATCGTCGTCGGCACAGATACAAATCAAATGGCACTGGCGGCCAACCACCTGCGCGCTCTTGGTGGCGGCATCACGATCTTCAAGGACGGTGCGGAGCTGGCCACCATTGACCTACCGATTGCAGGGTTGATGTCAGACAACCCCGCCGCAGACGTTGCTGCAAAAACCGATGCGATGATGCAAGCCATGCGCGATTGCGGTTGCACGCTCAACAACGCCTACATGCAGCACTCCCTGCTCGCGCTCGTCGTGATACCAGAGCTGCGGATTTCCGACCTTGGCCTCGTTGACGTGCGCAGCTTTGAATTCATCGACGTTATCGTGTCATGAAAACCTTTGCGCAAAACCTTGCCTCCTTGATGCCCGATGGCATCAGTTTGCCGATTGAGTTGGTGGAGGCCTTTGACTGGCTTGAAGGTCAGGGTTGGCACAACATCCGAGGGGTCGGCGCACCAGAGGACCACTGGCTGACGATCTACCCCTCAGACCTTCTGAACCATCCGGCCAGCAGCCACGTCATCTTTGGCGGCACCACCCTGCCCTATACTGATCATTGGACCACGCCTGACGCCGGAATTGATGCCCGCATCGCTGAAATTGGCGAGACTTCAGGCGATGGCGGGCGCGTTGCTATCTGGCTTGATGACGCGGGAAAACAACAATTTGTGCATATCGGCCACGACAGCCTTGGCGTCATCACAGATAGTCCGCTGGTCCTTTTGCAGTTCCTCGCGATGGGCTACCCGGAACCGGGCGCGTTGGAGCGGACAGACATTTCCCCTGCTGAAGCCATTCTGGACACTCAGGGCATTGCTGCTTTGGAGCCCCTTGACCCCGACAATCAGCCCAGCACGCCAGAAGCCTTTCAGACTTTTCTAAAACAGCGCTTCGGGGTCGATTTCCCGACTACAGCGCGCGATCTGGGCATCACAAATTTTGCACAGTATCATGACGACGAAACCACCGATCCTTTTGCACGCTGGATCGCGGCCGCAACTCCGGAACAAAGCGAGCCAGAGCTTGCCTATGAACTTGAGTTGATGCGTACAGTCGAAGCGCTTGATATCAAAGATACCGACAGTACAGATGTAATTATGGGGAAAATCGGCTCCCTCTTCCAAGATAAAGACTAGAAAGCAGTGTCATGCAGCACCATCAGATCCTGACCCCCGACGCGGCCCCCGCCGAAGCCTTCACCCATGCGACAGCTGCCGTTGACCAGTTAACCGAGCTTTATAACGAAGCGGTTGAATTTCTGCGCACGCATTTCACAGCCGCGATGGCCGATTCAGCGCCAGACCGTCGCATCCGCGCGTTTTACCCCGAAGTTCGTTTTACAACGTCTTCCTATGCGCAGGTCGATACGCGTCTTAGTTTCGGCCACGTCTCCGCGCCCGGCACCTATGCTGCAACAATCACGCGGCCCGACCTGTTTCGAAACTATCTGATCCAACAAATCGGCCTGCTGATCAAAAACCACGGCCAGCCTGTCTATATCGGACCATCAGAAACACCGATCCCCGTACATTTTGCTATGGCGAGCGATTCTGGCATCACTGTGCCCCAACAGGGTGCTGCTGATTTCACGCTGCGCGATGTGTTCGATGTGCCGGATCTTAGCACCACCAATGACGATATCGTAAACGGCACCTACGTGCCAAGCGATGGCGTGGGGCCGCTGGCTCCGTTTACAGCCCAGCGCATTGACTACTCCCTTGCGCGTCTGGCCCATTACACCGCCACAGACCCGGATCATTTCCAGTGCCATGTTTTGTTCACAAACTACCAATTCTATGTCAGCGAGTTTGAAGAATACGCCCGCGCGCAGCTGCGTGATCCGGCCAGCGGGTACACCTCCTTCGTCTCCACCGGCAATCAGGAGATCACCGATCCCGATGCGCCGATTGCAGCCTCGGCCAAACTGCCGCAGATGCCGACATATCATCTCAAGCGCACGGACGGCTCCGGCATCACGTTGGTTAACATCGGCGTGGGTCCGTCGAACGCCAAAACCGCAACCGATCACATCGCAGTGCTACGTCCGCATGCATGGCTGATGGTCGGCCACTGTGCCGGCCTGCGCAACACCCAGGAACTGGGCGACTTCGTGCTCGCCCACGCCTATCTGCGCGAAGATCACGTGCTGGATGACGATCTGCCGGTTTGGGTCCCGATCCCAGCCTTGGCGGAAATACAGATCGCGTTGGAAAGCGCTGTGGCGCAGGTCACCCAGCTGGAGGGGTACGAGCTGAAGCGGATCATGCGTACCGGCACCGTCGCCACCATCGACAACCGCAATTGGGAATTGCGTGACCAGTCCGGCCCCGTGCAACGCCTCAGTCAGTCGCGCGCCATCGCACTGGATATGGAAAGCGCCACCATCGCCGCAAACGGCTACCGTTTCCGCGTCCCTTACGGCACGCTTTTGTGCGTGTCGGATAAGCCGCTGCACGGAGAGCTTAAGCTGCCAGGTATGGCGTCAGACTTCTACAAATCACAGGTTTCGCGCCATTTGATGATTGGTATCCGCGCCATGGAACAGCTTCGCGGTATGCCGCTGGAACGGATTCACAGCAGGAAATTGCGCTCATTTGACGAAACCGCCTTCCTCTGACCCCGCCAGCAGCAGAAAAACCGCAAAAAAGCCGATATTTCGTTGAAAATATCGCCACTATTCGTTGTGTTTGCTGACTACATACCGTTACATTCCGCGAATGAGGCCCAACATTCGGGCAGTCGAGGAGAATAAAATGGCGACCAAACCAATGACAAAGACCCAACTCGTAGCCGCACTGGCTGATGAAATGGGCACCGACAAGAAAAACGCAAGCGCCGCTCTGGATGCAGTATGCGCGTTGATCACCAAAGAAGTTTCCGGCGGCGGTGCTGTGACTCTTCCTGGCGTTGGCAAAATCTACTGCCGTGAGCGCCCAGAGCGTATGGTCCGCAACCCTGCGACCGGCGAACAGTTCAAGAAAGAAGCCGACAAGGTTGTTAAGATGACAATCGCGAAAGCGCTGAAAGACAGCGTTAACGGCTAAGGCAGCAACCGCTGTATTCGATTAAAGGGGGAGGCCTGATTGGCAGCCCCCTTTTCTTTTGTATGATGTCATCTATTTTATACGAATCCATCTGCAACACTGCAGAACCACGTTCAGCATCAGCCTTCGCGCTGCCAACCGGAGACTGTAATGAGAGCGGCCCCCCATCCCGATAACGAAAAGCGCATCGCGGCATTGCGCAGCTACAACATCCTCGACACCCCACGCGAAAGCGACTTCGACGATATCGTAGCGCTCGCTGCGCGTATCTGTGAAACTCCCATATCTGTGGTGAACCTGATTGACGATGATCGCCAGTGGTTCAAAGCAGAAGTGGGCTTGAATGCACGTGAAACGCCGCTTGATACATCGATCTGCTCACATGTGATCCTTGATGATGAATTTGTCGAAATCCCGGACACCCTCACTGATCCACGGATGGCGGATAATCCGCTGTGTCAGGACAATCCGGGGCTCCGGTTTTATGCTGGGGCACAGCTGATAACAGATACCGGTCTGCCGCTGGGGACATTGTGCGTTTTAGGAAATGAACCACGCGAACTGAATGAGCTTCAGCGGGAAACGCTGAGGGTTCTTTCACGTCAGGTAATGAACCAGCTAGACCTGCGGCGCACCTTGCACAACGAACAAACACTCCGCGCTGAAATGGACCACAGGATCAAGAACTCACTCCAGGCGACCTCGTCCCTTATTCGCATTTACACGCGCGCCGTGAAGGATGACACGGCCCGCGAAGCGCTTGAAGCAGTGCACCGCCGGATTGACGGCATGTCTGCCCTGCACGACCACCTTCAACGCTCAAACCTGCAAGGCAGCGTCGGGATGTCAGGCTATCTCGAAGATCTGATCGGCAGCCTGCGCGAGACAACACCAGAAAATATCACCCTGACGCTGCGAGTAGATGACATCTCTCTGCCCTTCAATTTCGCAACCGATGTAGGGATTATCCTGTCCGAGTTTGTGGCCAACACGATCAAATACGGCTACCCCGACGGCGCAGAAGGCACGGTCAATATCACGTTGGACAAATCAGATGACGGAACGCTAATCCTGCACGCCTCTGACAATGGTCTCGGCTCTGCCGCGCCTGCGCCGGAAGCAAGCCGTGTCAGCGGCATCGGAAACAAGATCGTTGCCGCGGCTGCATCAAATCTTGGCGGCACGCTTAACCAAAACCTCACGGAAGACGGTGCGCAACTCACATTGATGTTCGAAGCGCATTAAGCGCGGTTGTACTTGGCAAGCTTCTGCCCGATGGTCAGGCAGGAAACGCAGGCACAGGGCTTCAGGTCATGGAATTACGCGCAATCGGACTGGGCCTCGCTTTCGCGCTCATGTGGTCGTCTGCTTTCACGTCAGCCCGAATCATTGTTGCTGACGCTTCGCCGCTTTTCGCGCTCTCGCTCCGCTATCTAGTATCTGGGATCATTGGTATCGCACTGGCACGTGCGTTGGGACAAAGCTGGCACCTCACGCGCGGGCAATGGCGCGCAACGATTATCTTTGGCATTTTGCAGAACGCCGTCTACCTCGGACTGTTCTTCATCGCCATGCAAACGATCGAAGCATCATTCGCCGCCATCATAGCTTCGACAATGCCTTTGATGGTCGCGCTGGCGGCATGGCTGTTTATGGGTGAGCGATTGGGCGCGTTGGGCATTGCTGGTCTGGTCGCCGGTCTGGCCGGTGTTGCGCTTATCATGGGCACGCGGATCACGCAGGGCGCCGATCTGACAAGCGTTGCGATTTGCATCATCGGAGTTTTGGCACTGACCATCGCCACCCTCACCGTGCGCGGTGCATCCAGCGGGGGAAATTTGCTGATGGTGGTTGGCCTGCAAATGCTTGTGGGCTGCGTTACGCTCAGCATTGCGACGCTGTTATTTGAAACCCCGCAAGTAAACCCAAGCTGGACGCTCGCGCTGGCGTTTATCTACACCTGCCTTGTTCCGGGGCTGATGGCCACCTGGGTCTGGTTCAATCTGGTCGGACGCATCGGCGCGACCCGCGCAGCCACATTCCACTTTCTCAACCCGTTTTTTGGTGTCGCTATTGCCGCAGTTCTGCTGGGGGAATCGCTTGGTTCGCGCGACATCCTAGGCGTTGCCATCATCGCCGCTGGCATTCTTGCAGTGCAGATATCGCGCCAGACGAAGGCCTAAATCCGACACTTACGCGCCGCAGAAAGCCCAGAAACGCAGCATATGGGGCAATAAACTGTTGTCTATGACCGACACACACCCCTCAAAGGCATATGCCTTCTTGCTGATCCCCGGATTTTCCACGCTGGGGTTTTCCTGCGCACTGGATGCGCTGTCGCTTGCCAATCATCATCCTTCAGGGCGCAAATTTTACCGCTGGCGGCTACTGTCGGAAACCGGCGCACCGGTTGAGGCATATAACGGCGTCAAGATCGCTGTGGACAGCGCGCTTACCCCACTGGAGCGGGGTGAGACGCTGATCATCTGCGCAGGCGAGAACGCAGGTCAATCCAGCTCGAAGACGATCCTCAGCTGGCTACGCCGCGAAGCGCGGCGCGGAGGTGATCTGGGCGCACTTTCGTCAGGTACATATATCCTCGCACTTGCAGGATTGATCGGTGGCAAGCGTGTCACAACCCACTGGGAGTACAAAATAGCGCTGGCTGAGATGCTGCCGGACGTCATCATGGAGGACACGATTTTTTCCGTTGATGGGCGGATATTTACCTCTGCCGGCGGTGCAGCTTCATTGGACATGATGCTGCACCGGCTGCGCGATGACTACGGCCCCGATTTGGCGACATGGGTAGCTGACCAGATGGTCTATACCGTGCCACGGATTCATTCCGACGCCCAGCGCGCCTCGCTCCAATCCCGTCCCGAAGTGCGTAATCCCAAACTTCTGATGGCGATGCGGGTGATGGAGAACAACATCGAAGATCCGCTCACGCCCGATGAGATTGCCGATGTCGTCGGGCTTTCTACCCGCCAACTTGAGCGGTTGTTTGCAAAGTATCTCAACATCTCTCCCAAGCGGCATTACCTGCGCATCCGGCTTGAAAAAGGCCGTAACCTGTTGCGGCAGACGGATCTGTCGGTCACGGATGTCTGCGTCGCCTGTGGCTTCAAATCACTCTCGCATTTTTCAAAAAGCTACCGCGCGAACTACGGTATTCCGCCGGGACTAGAGGCAAGCGACGGCAAAGTGCTTTGGTCGGACAAATCCGCTAAAACTTAGGGCAGCAATGCCTCAATGGCCCGCGGGATCGCACCGCTGTCAGGTTTCGCGGCTGAACCCCATGTTTCGACTATTTGGCCGTCGGTACCGATCAATACCTTGTTGAAATTCCAACGCGGCGCAAATCCAGTCTGCGCTTTTACGTCTTTGTAAAATGAATGGGCCCGCGCGCCCCGCACATGCGTCATATCTGTCATCGGCAGGGTGAGGTTAAAGTTGATCTCGCAGAACTCTTTGACCTCTTCAGCGCTGTCCAGTTCCTGATTGAAGTCATCAGATGGCACAGCCAGTACAACCAGCCCTTGATCGCGGTACCGATCGTACAACGCCTGAAGCCCGTCATACTGGTAGGTAAAACCACATTGTGACGCTGTATTGACCACAAGCACAGGCTGGCCTGCAAAATCGCTCAATGCGATGTCACCGCCATCAATGGATGGAAAGACCGCATCCAGCGGCGCCGCTACCGCAATGCCTGCCCATATAGATAGGATAAGCCCCGAAATCAGCCGCATGTCACGTCCTCCTGCATTCTATACGTTCCAGACACGCAAGAAGTTCACAATGAGTTGCATCAGGTGCGCGCTGCCCTTTGATTTTTCCATAAAAGCACCATCTAATACAGCGACAACAGCGCAAGGAGCATCCCGTGCCAGAGTACACCAAAAACCCCGACGTCCTCGCGACCCTGTCGGAAGAAGAATTCTATGTAACCCAACAAAGCGGGACAGAGCGTCCCGGTACCGGCAAGCTGCTCAGCAACAAAGAGCCGGGCATTTACGTTGATATCGTGTCGGGAGAGCCGCTGTTCGCCTCCGGTGACAAATACGAGAGCGGCTGCGGCTGGCCAAGCTTTACCAAGCCCATCGAACCTGCCCACGTGCAGGAATTGACCGATTCCACCCTTGGCATGGTCCGCACCGAAGTGCGCAGCAAACACGGTGACAGTCACCTTGGGCACGTCTTTCCAGATGGCCCACAGGACCGCGGTGGTCTGCGCTATTGCATCAACTCGGCGTCACTGCGATTTATCCACCGTGACGATATGGATGCCGAAGGATATGGAAAATACATTGATCAAGTGGAGGACGTAGCATGAGCAACGAACGCGCAGTACTGGCAGGTGGATGCTTCTGGGGCATGCAGGATCTGATCCGGAAACGCAAAGGCGTGGTAAACACACGCGTCGGCTACTCCGGTGGCGATGTGCCGAACGCGACCTACCGCAACCATGGCACCCACGCCGAGGCGATTGAGGTGATCTTTGACCCCGACCAACTAAGCTATCGTGACCTGTTGGAGCTGTTCTTCCAGATCCATGACCCTACAACCGTCAACCGGCAGGGCAACGATCTGGGCATGAGCTATCGCTCTGCGATCTACTACGTCGACGAGGATCAAAAAGCCGTCGCGTTGGATACGATTGCCGACGTAGAGGCGTCTGGCCTTTGGCCAGGAAAAGTCGTCACAGAAGTCGAACCCGTCTCGGATTTCTGGGAGGCCGAAACCGAGCATCAAGACTACCTTGAGCGCATACCAAATGGCTACACATGCCACTTCCCCCGCGCTGACTGGATCCTACCTAAGCGCGCCGCGGCTGAGTGACGATAAGGCAGATATCAAAAGCGGACGAGCTGGATCTTTGTCAGCTCGTCCGCTGTTTCGATGTACGGAGGTCTCTCTAAATGTCCTTCACCAAGCGTAAAGCATCATAAATTGCTGCGTGCGTGTTGCGCGCAGAAACAGCATCACCGATGCGAAATAGCTGAAAAGTCCCGGCTTCATTGCGAACAACAGCTTGAGGCATGCCCGCAATGAGTGCGTCATGATCCACAGCGCCGCCATTTGAGCTGTCGGGCCTGAGCTCGAAATACAAATCATCCAGCGGCAAGGTGCCATAGTTCACCACCACCTGATCGTAGTCTTTCGCATCCGTGTGATCACTGTAATCGGTGCCGATGGTCGCCGTCAGCTTATTCCCATTACGCTCAACACCAAGAAGCCGACGGGTCACGGTAAAGGTGACATCCTTATCTTGTAGTGACCGCATATAAGGGACCAGATTCATCGCCATAATATCAGAAGAGAACGTGCGGTCTGGTGTCATCACTTCAACCTTCGATCCCGCAAAGGCCGCAATTTCCGCTGCTTGTAGTGCTGGATGGTCGCCGCTCTCATCATAAATCAGGATATTTTGCGCAGGCTTCACGTCGCCCGCGATGACATCCCACGCTGACACGACATTGGACGCTTCCTTACCTGTCTCGAATAATTCCATATTCGGCATGCCACCCGTTGCCACGATGACAACGTCAGGATTGAGGGCTGTGATATCTTCCGCTTCGGCCCACGTATTGAAATGAAAGATCACATCGCGCGCAGCACACTGTGACATGCGCCAATCAATGATCGAGATCATCTCGCGGCGGCGCGGGCTTTGTGCTGTAAGACGCACTTGTCCGCCAGGGTCTGGCTGGGCCTCAAAAACGATTACTTCATGACCTCGTTCTGCAGCAACGCGTGCAGCCTCAAGCCCGGCAGGGCCAGCACCGACCACCACGACTTTGCGTTTCTTTGCAGCAGGCGCGATGGTGTGCGGCATTGTAAGCTCACGACCCGTTGCAGCATTATGGATGCACAGCGCATCTCCTGCTTGGTAAATACGGTCAAGACAGTAGGTCGCACCAACGCATGGACGGATATCTTCTTCGCGACCCTCCATAATCTTCCTTACCACATGCGGATCGGCCATATGCGCGCGTGTCATGCCCACCATATCCAAAAGGCCCGCCTCAATGGCGTGACGTGCTGTGGCGACATCGGGGATTTTTGCCGCGTGGAATGTTGGCATACCAGTCAGCTTTTTGACTTGTCCGGCAAAGTCCAGATGCGGCGCGTTGGCCATGCCTTGAATTGGGATCAGGTCTGTCATCGCTGGATCTGTGTGGATACGCCCCCGCACCACGTTCAGAAAATCGAGCTGCCCTGTTTCGGCCAGTTTTTGGGATATCTTAAGCCCGTCTTCGGCTGTGATCCCGCCCCTCTGCGCCTCATCTGCGGTATAGCGGAACCCGACGATAAATTCCGCCCCGACCCGTTTGCGGATGGCGGCCAAGACATCCAGCGGGAATCGCATACGGTTTTCCAACGTATCTGCGCCATAAGGGCCGACCAAATCGTTAGAAAGTGGAGACCAGAATTGATCAAGCAGGTGGCCATAGACCTGTAGCTCAATCCCGTCCATCCCGCCCGCCTTCATGCGCTCTGCGGCGTCAGCGAAATCATTGATGATCCGATCAATATCCCAGTCCTCAATAAGCTTGGGAAAAGCACGGTGCGCGGGTTCGCGGTGCTTGGAGGAGGAAACGGAAGGCAGCCAATCACCTTTGTTCCAAGTGGTCCGTCGCCCAAGGTGGGTTAGCTGGATCATGACCGCGCAGCCATGTTCGTGACAGCCGTCGGATAGGTTTTGAATCCACGGTACGACCTCGTCTTTATAGGCCAGAATGTTGTTAAAGACTGGCGGGCTATCCTTTGATACCGCAGCCGATCCTGCCGTCATCGCCAGTGCAACGCCAGCTTTCGCGCGCTCTTCATGATAAGCGCGATACCGGTCTTTTGGCATCCCGTCCTCTGGATAGGCCGGCTCATGGCTGGTCGTCATAATGCGGTTTTTCAGCGTCAGATGCTTGAGTTGATAGGGCTCGAGCAGGGGATCTTTTGTCATCAGGGTCACCTCGCAAACAAATTCTTTTTCAGCTCCGCCAGGCAAGCAAAGCACCTTGACACATATGTCACGTCCAAAGCCTGCCGTATAATTGACATGTGTGTCAAGAAATCTATGTTGGGTGCCATGAATGCGCATCTCCCACGCCCCCGAGGCTCCAAGGAACTTTGGCTGAACGCCGCCTACGACCTGCTCATTTCTGACGGGATCGATGCCGTCAAAGTGATGCCCTTGGCCAAAAGCCTCAATCTGACGCGCACTGGCTTTTACTGGTTTTTTAAAGACATCGCTGAACTGCACGCAGCGATGATCGAAATGTGGGAAAACAAGAACACCGGTACGCTCGTTGACCGGTGCGACAGGGGCGCCTCCAACATATGCGAGGCGCTGTTCAATTTGATGGATTGCTGGCTGAACCCGGTACTCTTTGACGCCCCGCTTGATCTCGCGATCCGCAACTGGGCACGAAATGACGCAGAACTACAATATCGGGTCAACGAAGCGGATAGGCAGCGTATCGCATCAGTGTCGAATATGTTCGCCCGCCATGGTTTTTCTCCGGAGCAAGCCGAGGTCCGTGGTATGACTGTGATATATACCCAGATCGGCTACATTTCGATGGAGATCAAAGAGGATGTCGCCGATCGGTACGCCCGCGTTCAGCAGTACGTCGAACTTTTCGCTGGCGTCCGACCTAGCGGATGCGACGTCGAAAAATTTCTACTACGACAACAGGCATTGGCGTAAGCCGCCTTGCCCCAAGAATGCCGCCTCGCACCCTAGCTGCACACCTGTCAGTTTAACTGCATGTACCAAGAATATCCCGCAGATTTAGACGGCCACGCGTGGTCGACCAGAGGCTTCAACCGTGACTTCCGCTTCAACAAACACCTCACGGCTCTCCACTCCAGCGGTGCGAACATCGCGCGTGATATTTACCTGAATATCCGCAGCACCTGCAGCCTCTGCCGCAGCCATGGCACGATTAAGCAGGACCTGTTCAAGCCGCGCAAGCGCGCTGTCGGAATCAGCAAAATCTTGCGGCCCTTCGAGCAAGTGAACCCGGAATTTGCCCTCACTTGGCGAGGTAATTGTGCCTGCTTCGCGCATGGTCACGCGGCCCACCACCGCGCCAATAGCATTGGCTACGCCAGCATGCTCTGGCAAGATCATCTCACATCCCAATAGCTTGCCGACAGCCGGATAATAGGTAGCTGCCGATGCGCCCAGTCCGATCACTGGCACTGCCAATCCTGTCTCCAGCCGTACCAGCCCACGGTGACCGCCAAGACCCCGCTGCATCAGCACATGCCGCGCAAGCACGGCGGGATCTTCGCCAAAGCCCACTTCCTCCTCAGAAAATGCAGTCTCTAATAACGCTAAAGCGGTCTGCTGCTCTAGTCGGGTGATAATCATCCGCGCCATCACTTCCGGCTCCGGGGCAAGCCTGTCGCCAGAACCAGTCCGCCGCCGCCCAAACAGGGCCAGAGCTTTATGCGCGGCGTCACTGTCCCAGCTATCCGCGAGGCCCAACACGTGACTGGCATCCGATGGTGTTACACCCGATACCTGTACCAACCCGCGCTCTACCAATCGCTTGAGTGCACCCGTCTCTATCCTTGACCGCAGCACATTGCCAAGCGGATGCACTGCCTCACCGATCCGCTCTAGCAGCTGTTCTTCACGGGGGCCGATACCCTCCATCGTCTGACCCGATACCGCGCGTACAAAGCGACCGTCATATTCACCCGGCAAAGTACTGCGCAATTGTGCGTCCAGCGCGGCATGCACCACCTCTGGTGCATCCATCGCCACCAATGAGACAGGCAGCAAGCGGCGCGGTCCGAGGTTAACCCCGCCGACCAGCCCTTCGGACAGGAAATGCACCTCGCTGTCACCACCAAGGCCAGTGGTCCGCATCGCGACAGCCTCTACCATCGTGCGGTAAGGGCCCACCCGTGCACCCGCAGGATCAATCGCGGGCCGTCCATCTTTGAGCAAGGCGACATCCGTGGTCGTCCCGCCAATGTCCGAAACCAGCGCGTGATCGGCACCTGTCATCCAACGCGCACCCACGATCGAGGCCGCAGGTCCGCTCAGTATAGTTTCAATCGGTCTCTCGCGCGCCTGCGCCGAAGAGATCAGCGCACCGTCTCCGCGCACCACCATCAACGGCGCAGAGATCCCTAAATCCTTCAGCGTGTCTTCTGCACGTCCGATCAACCTGTCGATCATTCCGATCAACCGCGCGTTCAGGACTGCGGTCATCGCCCGCTTGGGCCCGTTCAGCTTGGCGGACAACTGATGTGACGCCGACACCGGTCGGCCTGTCAGCTCTGAAACCAAAGCCATTGCGCGGAGTTCATGCGCCGGATTGCGCGTGGCGAACTGTGCAGCCACAGCGAAACCGCCCACGCCAGCGCCGTGCTCTGCCAGAAACAGCCGCAGGCCATCCTCATCGAACGGAACGGCCTCACCACCAGCGTGGTTGTGCCCACCGGCAAGAACCACATGCGGATCACCCTTCAGCGCCTCGAGAAGACCGTGCGTCTCAAGGTCACGTTCCTTGAAGCCGATATAGATCAAAGCGACACGGCCTCCCTGCCCCTCAACCAGCGCATTGGTCGCCAGAGTTGTGGACAAAGACGCCAGCGCGATGTCCCCCGCCGCCACGCCAGATTGCGCCAGGACAGCGCGCACAGCACCGCCCACCCCGATCGCAAGGTCGGAACGGGTGGTCAGTGCCTTTGCGGTTGCGATCACTTCCTGTTCGTCGCGGATGATCACTGCATCCGTGTAGGTCCCGCCGGTATCGACGCCCAAAAGCAACGCCATGCGCCTCTCCTCAATACTGTTGGGAAATTCCTATCTGAAGAAAGGACCGATGCCAGCCCTAATAGCGTCAAATCGCAGCCAGACGCGCCACAGCCCAACGCGCAGCATCGGCCACGGTCGCATCAGCATCCTCACACAAGTCACGCGCAGTCATGAGCAAAGCTGCGTCGCCCGAGTTACCGATGGCATAAAGCACGTTACGCACAAACCGGTCACGGCCGATCCGCTTGATCGGTGATCCCGAAAACCGCAACCGGAACGCGGCATCATCTAGAACTACAAGTTCTGCCAGCGTACCGCCTGCTGTGCCGTGATACCGCATATCGCTCGCCGCTACGGCGAACTTGTTCCAAGGACAGGCGGCCAGACAGTCATCACAACCGTAAATCCGGTTGCCCAGCGCAGCGCGCAAATCTTCGGCTACGGGCCCTTTATGTTCAATCGTCAGATAGGAAATACACCGCCGCGCATCGAGCTGGTAAGGTGCGGGAAATGCAGCCGTCGGGCAGATATCCTGACAGGCCGTACAGCTGCCACAATGATCCACCTCGGGCGCATCAGGCTCCAACTCTAGCGTTGTGAAAACAGAACCTAAAAAGGCCCAATTACCCCAATCGCGACTAAGTACGTTGGTGTGCTTACCCTGCCAGCCCAGTCCGGCAGCCTGCGCTAATGCCTTTTCCGGCACCGGCGCTGTGTCTACAAAAACTTTGACTGAACAGGGTTCTTGTTCGATCAACCAGCGCGCCAGTCGCTTGAGTCGTTTCTTGACGATGTCATGATAGTCACGCCCCTGCGCATAGACGGAAATCGCGCCAAGATCAGGCCGCTCTAAAACCGCTAGCGGGTCGTGTTCAGGCGCATAACTTTCTGCCAACATGATAACTGAACGCGCTTCGGGCCACAGGACAGATGGATCGCCGCGCCAGCTGACTCGTTCTGCCATCCAGCCCATCTGGCCGTGATATCCCGCTTCAAGAAATGCACCCAAACGTTCTGGCACGTGCGGCACTGCATCCGGTCTACAAATCCGGCACGCGACGAACCCCTCTTCAAGGGCCTGACGGATCAGACGTGCCTTAATATCCATTGGTCATCTTGCCCCACAGCCCGATCACGCAGCTGGGTAACATGCTCTCAGCCGAAGAAGATGCGAGATTAGAAGTCCAGATCATTGTAATGCTTCGGTGGCGTGAACCCCGGCACCTGATCGGCAAGCAAAGAGCGGAAGGCAGGGCGCGATTTGATCTTCGCATACCAGTCTTTCACCTCAGGGCAGCTGTTCCAATCTACATCCGAGATATAGTCCAGCGCCGACAAATGCGCAGCGGCAGCGAAATCAGCGAGCGTCATGACATCGCCTGCCAGCCAGCGGCGCTGGTCCAACAGCCACGTCATATAGCCCAGATGAAACTTGATCGCCTTCGCTCCAGACTTGACGTTCTTACTGTCCGGATAGCCCGACTTCATCATCTTCTTATTCACCCGCTCATAGAGCAGCTTTGATGTCACTTCGTGATGAAACTTGTCATCAAACCAACTAACCAACCGGCGCACTTCAAGCTTCTGGATCGGGTCCGAGGGCAAGAGGGAAGGCTCGGGGCGGGTCTCTTCGATATATTCGCAGATCGCCGCGCTTTCTGACATCATGATGCCATCCAGGCGTAACACCGGCACTTTGCCCGCAGGGTTACGGCGCAGGAAATCAGGATCCTGTTCCCAATACCGCTCCTCGACCAACTCCACTTCAATCTTCTTTTCAGCAAGACTCAGCCGGACTTTTCGACAATGGGGCGACAGGGGAACGTGGAACAGACGGGCCATGATAAATCCGGAGTTTGGGTGTACTACCTAGATGCCTTGTGCCGGATGATTATTCAACTCTCGAAACAGGCTGCGCGCCCATCTGCGCGGATTGTAGCGGCGCCAGAGCGAATTTGTGCCGCGCGTTTTTTCAATCTGGCGCTGGGGCGGGACGCACTGCGCGTCTTGGGCGATGGCAGTACTGCTGCCAATTGCGAGGCCTGCCGCTCTGTCAGCGCCTCTGGCCCAACCTTAAAGTAATGCCGCGCAGCCGCTTCGACCCCGAACACACCTTCATCGAATTCTGCAACATTCAGATAAACCTCAAGTATCCGCCGCTTGGGCCAGAAGGCTTCGACCAGCGGGGTAATCCCGGCTTCCAGGGCTTTGCGCACCCATGTTCGCCCATGCCAAAGGTAAATATTCTTCACCGTCTGCTGGCTCAGCGTAGAGGCCCCGCGATTTGATCCTTGAGCAATGGCGAGCTTGATAGCCTTCAAATCAAAGCCCCAATGTTGGCAAAAATTTGCATCCTCCGCCGCCACGACTGCCCGCGCCATTACCGGGGCAATCTCACGCAGGGGAACCCATTCATGATCAACTCCGCCCAAACGGCGCGATTCAGAGAACATATAGGCCGTGGTTGGCGGATTCACGACACGGCCGAGCAAGACAGCGCCGACCACAATCAACAACGCAATCGCCAACACCCTCCAAACGGTACGCCGCACCCGTCTGCGCAGCGGCAACGCCTGCTGCTTGTCCGCTACGGGCTTCGCCTTGGTCTTAGATTTTAGTTTTGGTTTTGTCGCGCGCTTTGCCATACCAGAGCTATAAGGGCGCAAGTCCCGCTTGTGAACGATACACACCGACACAAGTCATATCATCGCGCAGCGTGCCCCGAATGGCACGCAGTAGAGCAGACCCGATACACACAATTATTGCGAGGCTGGTTTGAAAAGAATCGCCCGAGGCCGCCCTTGTGGCATCCTATAAGGGACCGTTCGTGCCAGCGGACGCCTCTGCTGCGCCCGCTGACACGATAGTTAAGTTGCCTACTCGGCTGGAACAGCTGTGGCTTCGATGGCCAGAGGTACAGCAATCCGGCTGAGCATTTCTTTTGGACATATCTGCACAAAATTGGCTTTCTCCAGATCCCAATGCTGCAAGATATCGCGCGCCTTGCGGCTGTTGGTCTCTTCCGCGTGCTGCTCGATCAAAGACTTGAGCTGCTTTTCCCAATGATCCTGTGTCACCGGGCAATGCACCAGCGTTTCATGATTCATAAGATCCAATGCACGGCCTTCCGGGTCATAAAGATAGGCCATTCCGCCCGTCATACCGGCACCAAAGTTCGCGCCGATTTCACCCAGAATAACAGCTACACCACCGGTCATGTATTCACACCCGTTGGAGCCACAGCCCTCAATCACCACCTGCGCGCCTGAGTTGCGCACAGCAAAGCGTTCACCAGCACGACCTGCGGCAAACAGATAGCCGTCTGTCGCCCCATACAAGACAGTGTTGCCGATAATTGTGTTTTCAGAAGCGACAATCGAAGATTTCATCTGAGGGCGTACAACAATGATACCACCAGACAAACCCTTACCAACATAGTCGTTCGCGTCCCCTGCCACGACCAGCTTCAGACCCGGCGCTGCAAAAGCGCCAAGTGACTGGCCCGCAGAGCCGCTGAGGTTGATCGTTAGGTGATTTGGCTGCAAATCATTCCGCATACCAAAGCGTTTCACGATATGGCTGGAAACCCGCGTGCCGACAGTCCGGTGCGTGTTTTGCACGGCATAGCTCAGCTGCATCTTTTCGCCATCTTCAAGGAAGCGCCCAGCGTCCTTAACGATCTGCGCGTCCAGAGTATCCAGAACCGCATTGCGTGGTTTGTTACGGTCATAGATCGCATCCATTTCGGCATCGACCGAGATCAGCAGCGGGTTGAGGTCGAGATCGTCCAAGTGTGCAGAACCACGTGAAACCTGAGTAAGCAGATCCGCACGGCCAATCACTTCATCCAGTGACCGGGCCCCGATGCTTGCAAGGATTTCGCGTACTTCGGTGGCGTAGAAGGTGATCAGGTTGACCACCTTGTCCGCATTGCCCGTAAACTTGTCCCGCAGCGCCTCGTCTTGCGTACACACGCCTACAGGGCAGGTGTTGGACTGGCACTGACGCACCATGATACACCCCATCGCGATCAACGCGGCGGTACCGATGCCGTATTCCTCGGCCCCCAGCATCGCGGCCATCACAATATCGCGGCCTGTGCGCAAACCGCCATCGGTGCGCAGGGTCACACGGCCACGCAGGTTGTTCATCGACAGAACCTGATGCGCCTCTGTCAGGCCCATTTCCCACGGCAACCCCGCATATTTGATAGAGGTCGCAGGCGATGCACCTGTCCCCCCATTGTGGCCAGAGATCAGGATGATGTCTGCCTTGGCCTTGGCCACACCGGCAGCAATCGTACCCACACCACTGGAGGCAACCAACTTGACGGTCACTTTACAGCGCGGGTTGATCTGCTTGAGATCGTAAATCAGCTGAGCCAAATCTTCGATCGAGTAGATATCGTGGTGCGGCGGAGGAGAGATCAACGTCACGCCGGGGGTAGAGTGGCGCAAGCGCGCAATCAACTCGGTCACTTTCATACCGGGCAACTGGCCGCCTTCACCGGGCTTGGCGCCCTGTGCGACTTTGATCTCGAGCTCTTCACACTGGTTCAGGTATTCGGCGGTGACACCGAAACGGCCTGAAGCCACCTGTTTGATTTTCGCTGAAGGATTATCGCCGTTTGCCTCCGGGAAGAAGTGTGCGGGGTCTTCACCGCCTTCACCGCTGTCCGATTTTGCGCCAATCCGGTTCATCGCTACGTTGAGCGTTTTGTGGGCCTCAGGGCTCAGCGCACCAAGGCTCATGCCCGGCGTGACAAAACGCTTGCGGATCGCCGTGATGCTTTCAACTTCTTCCAGCGGCACAGGCGCGCCCAATGGCTTCAGCTCAAGAAGGTCGCGAAGGTGAATTGGCGGGTTGCTTTGCATCTTGGCGCTGTATTGCTTCCACATCTCATAGGACGCGCGGTTACATGCCGCCTGCAACATATGCATCGAAGTCGCTTCCCACGCGTGGGTTTCACCAGACTTGCGGGCTTTGTAGAAGCCCCCGATCGGCAGCACGGTGTCTGTACCAGACCAGCCTGTCGCATGGACCTCTTCCGCTTTGCGCTGGATGCCACTGACACCAATGCCGCTGATACGGCTGGTCATACCGGGGAAATACTCTGCGCACATGGCGCGGCTCAGGCCCACGGCCTCAAAGTTCAGGCCGCCACGGTAAGAGGACACAACAGAGATGCCCATCTTTGCCATGATCTTGAGCAAACCTTGATCAATCGCCTCACGGTAGCGCGCGATGGCGGTGGTCAAATCCACATCCAGCAACCCGCGGTCAATACGGTCCGCAAGCGAATCCTCGGCCAGATAGGCGTTTACCACGGTAGCACCACAACCGATCAACACTGCAAAATAATGTGGGTCAATACATTCTGCAGAGCGCACGTTGAGCGATGTAAAGGTGCGCAGACCCTTACGGATCAAGTGCGAGTGAATGGCAGATGTCGCAAGGATCATCGGCATCGCGACCTTACCTTCATCGCTCATTTGGTCAGTCAGGACGATGTGGCCCGCGCCCGAGCGCACAGCATCTTCGGCTTCGGCTCGGATGCGCATCAACGCCGAATTCAGATTGCCAGACCCCGGCTCAAACGTACAATCCAGCGTCACGGTATCGGCGTTGAAGTGGCTCATCAGTTCTTCGAACTGCGCGTTGCCAACAAACGGGCTATCAAGCACCAAAATCTCGGTCTGGCTGCTATCTTCATCCAGCACGTTCTTCAGGTTACCGAAGCGTGTCTTAAGGCTCATCACACGGAATTCGCGCAAGCTGTCGATTGGCGGGTTGGTGACCTGAGAGAAGTTCTGGCGGAAGAAGTGGCTGAGCGGGCGGTATTTGCCGGACAGAACCGCAGACGGAGTGTCATCGCCCATCGAAGCCAGCGTCTCTTTCCCATCCTCGGCCATCGGGGCAAGGATTTGCTCCAGTTCTTCGATGGTATAACCGGCCGCGATCTGCCGGCGGCGCAGCTCATTACCGCTGAACAGCGGCTGTTCAGTGACGCCGGCCAGCTCTTCGTCAAGCTCATTAATCTTGCCGACCCATTCACCAAAGGGACGGGCTGCGGACAGCTTGTCTTTGATTTCGGTATCGCCGAACAGCTTGCCTTCTTTCATGTCCACGGCCAGCAACTGACCTGGGCCAAGCGCGCCTTTGCGAACAACACGTGCTTCATCCAGCGGAACCATGCCCGCTTCGGAACCCGCGATCAGCATACCGTCACTGGTCACGACAAAGCGCATCGGGCGCAGACCGTTACGGTCCAGACCGGCGCAGACCCAACGGCCATCTGTCATGGCCAGGGCGGCAGGACCATCCCAAGGCTCCATCACAGAGTTGCAATAGGAATACATGTCACGCCACGCCTGAGGCAATTCAACCGCCTGCTTGGACCATGATTCAGGCACAAGCATAGTTTTCGCCATTGGCGCGGAACGACCCGCGCGCACAAGAACCTCAAAGACCGAATCCAGCGCTGCACTGTCAGAAGAACCGGCCGCGACGATTGGCTTGATGTCTTCTGCCAAGTCTCCGAACGTCGAGGACGCCATGCGGATTTCGTGGCTTTTCATCCAGTTGAGGTTGCCCTTGAGCGTGTTGATCTCACCGTTATGCGCCAGCATGCGGAACGGCTGAGCAAGCCACCATTGCGGGAAAGTATTGGTTGAATAACGCTGGTGATAGATCGCAAAGGCGCTCTCAAACCGCGGGTCCATCAGATCCGGGTAGAACTCCGCGACCTGCTCGGCCAACATCATACCTTTGTAGATGATCGAACGGCATGACAGAGAAGCGATATAAAGTGCGGGGACTTGCGCCGCAATTGCCGCCTTTTCGATCCGGCGGCGGATCACATACAGCTCACGCTCGAATGTTTCCTCGTCCACACCCTTGGAGTTAGAGATCAGGATCTGTTCGATCTCGGGACGGGTCGCATTTGCCTTTTCGCCCAAACACTCGACCTTCACAGGCACATGGCGCCAGCCATAGATGTAATAGCCCATGCGCAGCACTTCGGTCTCAACAATGGTCCGGCACGTTTCTTGGGCAGCAAAGTTAGTGCGTGGCAGGAATACCTGACCAACGGCGATCATCTCGTCCATGCGTGGCTTGTGACCGGTGCGGCCAATCTGATCATAGAAAAACGGCACAGGGATTTGCACGTGGATACCCGCACCATCGCCTGTTTTGCCATCGGCATCTACCGCACCACGGTGCCAGATCGCTTTCAGCGCTTTAATCCCGTTTTCAACCACTTCGCGGCTACGCGACCCGTCGATGTTTACAACAAGGCCAACACCACAAGAGGAATGCTCCTCTTCGGGAGAATACAGGCCCTTTTCGGCCACAAAGGCACGCTTGGCTTCTTCACGGGCTACCCACGCATCATCATACTTGGTCATTTTGTGTCTCCAGATATTCTGGCGCAAACAGCGCGAGTGTTTCTTGTGTCGTCAATTTCGTGTGCTGGCCTGCCAGCGTGTATCCGTACGGGCATTTGTCGGTAAAATACTCGACCTCCAGCGTGCCGCCGCCCGCATCAGGGAACAGCCCCGCTGACAGGTTGCGCGATCCATCTTCTGACATCTCGTACCAAAGGGTCGATCCGCACGTCGCACAAAACGCCCGCCCGCCCCAGTCGGACGATTTGAAAACGGTCGCGGGTCCTGTCACGGTGATGCTGTCAGGAAGCGTTTCGAGAGAGAAGAACGGGCCAGACCCATGCTGTCGGCACATATCACAGTGACAAGCGCGCAATCGCGGGTTGTCCACCGATGCAGTGACCTGCACCGCGCCACACAAACATTGTCCTGTGATCTGCTTTGGCATGACTTTTCCCTACTCGGCAGCAACCGCAGAGGCACCGGTGAACTGCTCCAGAATCGCTTCGGCGCAGTCACGACCGTCTTTGATTGCCCAAACCACCAAGGACGCACCGCGCACGATGTCACCCACGGCATAAACGGATTCAGCTTCGGTCCGGCCGGTGATATAATCGGCCTTAACGGTACCCCAGCGGTTTACCGGCAGATCCGGGCAGCCCCACAGCGTTGGCAAGTCTTCGGCCTCAAAGCCAAGCGCCATGATCACCAGATCCGCTTCTTCAATATAATCAGATCCTTCGATCAACTCAGGTGCCTGACGGCCCGTGGCATCGGGCTGACCCAGACGCATTTTTTGCGCCATCACTCCGGTCACCGGCTCTCCGGTAAAGCCTTTGGGTGCGGTCAGCCATTCAAAGACGACGCCCTCTTCTTCGGCGTTGGCGACTTCGCGTTGGCTACCTGGCATGTTCGCACGGTCACGGCGATACAGACACTTAACTGAGGTCGCGCCCTGACGGATCGAGGTGCGCACACAGTCCATTGCGGTGTCACCACCACCTATCACCACCACCTTTTTGCCTTCGGCATTCAAACTGCCATCGGTAAACGCAGGCACCTCATCGCCAAAGCTTTTCCTATTGCTGACGGTGAGAAAATCAATCGCTCGCACGACACCTTCGGCACCGACGCCGGGGGCCTGCAAGTCGCGGCTTTTATACACACCAGTAGCGATGATGACCGCATCATGGGCGGCGCGAATATCGGCAAATGTTATGTCCTTGCCAACTTCACAATTCAATTTGAACGTCACACCACCCTGCTCAAGCTGCGCATTGCGGCGCATGACGATATCTTTCTCCAGCTTAAAACCAGGGATACCGTAGGTCATCAGACCACCAGCACGGTCATAACGGTCATAGACAGTAACCTGCACACCGGAACGGCGCAGGAAATCAGCCGCTGCAAGACCGCCGGGACCTGCCCCGATGATGCCGACACTCTCGGCGCGCTCGTGAGCAGGCTTGATCGGCTTGACCCACCCCTTTTCCCAAGCAGTGTCAGTGATATACTTTTCAACAGAACCGATGGTGACAGTGCCATGACCTGACTGCTCAATCACACAGTTGCCTTCGCACAGGCGGTCCTGCGGGCAAATGCGACCGCAAATTTCGGGGAACGTATTGGTCGCCTGCGAAATCTCGTAAGCTTCCTCCAACCGCCCTTCGGCGGTGAGGCGTAGCCAATCGGGAATGTTATTGTGCAAAGGACAATGGGTTTGGCAATACGGCACACCACACTGGCTGCACCGGCTGGATTGCTCCTTCGCCTTAGCATCAGCGTATTCTGCGTAAATCTCGTTAAAGTCTTCACGGCGCAGGTTCGGGGGCCGCTTTTCCGGCATATCCCGCTGAACACTGGTAAATTTCAACATAGGTTGCTTGGCCATGGTGCCCTAATCCTCAATTCCGCTTTGGAGCCCCCGAATAAACGAATGCTCGACAGAATAAAAGGCAGCAATACTGACCTATATGTTGATTTTTTGACGCTGCAACGCAGAAATCCAGTTCCCTGCGATGCCTATTAGGTCCGATTCGGATCTATCAACCTAAAACCCACTGTAAAGAAACACTAAAGCGATAGTCCCAACAATGATCCGCCACCAACCAAACAAAGCGTAACCGTTGCGACTGACATAATCGAGCAGCCACTTCACAACCAAAACAGCGCTGATGAACGCCATGCCGAAGCCTATTGCGATTTCACCCATCGCCGAGAGGTCTAGCACATCGCGATTCTTGTAGAGGTCGTAAGCAAACGCACCGGCCATCGTCGGCATCGATAAAAAGAATGAAAACTCAGCCGCTGCGCGCTTACTCGCACCCAGCATCAACGCGCCCACGATCGTCGCGCCCGAGCGTGAGACGCCGGGGATCATGGCCAGGCACTGAATAAACCCGATTTTAATCGCCATCGGTATAGGCAGCTTCATCGCATCATCATGCACGGGTTCGGGCGCGATACGATCCACAACAACCAACACGATCCCGCCAAGGATCAGCATAACCGCAATCAGCATCGGTGTTTCAAACAGCACGGTTTTGATGAAGTCATGCGCAAGCACGCCAATGAACACAGCTGGCAAAAACGCAAGCAACACCGACCAGATAAACCGCCGCGCTTGCGGATCCGAAGGTGCAGCCGCAAATACCGAGATCAGCCGCGCGGAATAAAGCGTAAGGATCGCCAGAACCGCCCCAAGCTGGATCACCACCTCAAAGGTTTTTCCGGCCGAATCAAACCCCAAGAAATGCCCGGCCAACAGGATATGACCCGTGGAAGAGACAGGAATAAACTCTGTCAGCCCCTCAAGCAGCCCCAGAAAGGCTGCGACAATCGTGCTGTATTCCATTAGCTGGAGCGCAGGTTCTGTGCCGATTCCTTGATAGCGTCATACTGGCCCGAGGGACGGAAGCGCCACAGATACTCAGGCAAGACAGAAACCATCGCCACAGGCTCGACGCCCAAATCAGAAAATCCGCGCGCGTCATCGGAAACGACATTGTCGTTGCGCAGGTTCTTGACCTGATCACGTGTGATCATGCCGTTCTCAACCAGCCCAAGTGTCATCGCCTGAAGCATATCAAAGCCAAAGGCCATGATCCGTGCAACGAAGAATGGAATATTCAGAACCAAACGGCGGCGGCGGATTACATCCAACATCAACCCCATCAGCTCACGGAACGTCATCGTAACCGGCCCGCCCAATTCATAAACGCCACTGGCCTCTCCCAGCACGCCCATCACAGCAGCCTTGGCAACATCATCCACATAGACCGGCTGGAACCGGGTATTCGCGCCAACAACCGGCAATACCGCGCCAAAGCGCGCCATACCCGCAAAGCGGTTGAAAAATTCATCTTCGGGCCCAAACACGATCGACGGACGCAGAATAACAGCATCCGGTTGATGCTTAAGCACGCCAGCCTCGCCTTCGGCTTTGGTACGGGCATAGTTGCTTTCGCTGTCCATATCTGCACCGATGGCAGAAACATGCACCATGCGCGTGATACCGTGCTCCTTGGCGATCCGGGCAATACGCTCGGGACCTTCGGACTGCACAGCGTCAAAGGTGTTCTTTCCAGTCTCGGCCAGAACGCCCACACAGTTCACAACCGCATCAGCGCCCTTCATCACGGAAGCCACCGAAGCGTCATCACGGATGTTGCACAAAACAGGCTCTACCTGCCCAACAACGCCATACGTCTTGACGAACAGCGCTTCGTTCGGGCGCCGCACTGCCACGCGCACGCGCCAACCCTCCTTGGCCATCCGGCGCGCGATATATCGCCCGACAAAACCCGATCCGCCGTAAATCGTAACCAGTTTAGACATGGTGCAGTCCCTCAACGATTGTCCGGATTGGGTGTACCCTTGTGAAGCCTTGCAAACAAGGCGCAAAAATCCACTTGGCGGCTTGCCGCAAAAGAACTTCGCTATGACGTCAGAAATGCAATTGACAGCCCAAGAATTGCACCTTAGATGCAGCTCTCACGATACGTGCCCAGGTGGCGGAATGGTAGACGCGCTAGCTTCAGGTGCTAGTACTGGCAACGGTGTGGAGGTTCGAGTCCTCTCCTGGGCACCAAATATTCCGAATAAGAAATCACAAAACAACTGTTTGATTTGAGAAGCGGCCTTTCGGCCAACCCTCTAGTCTACCCTTTACCGATTTCTTAGCCATCACACAGTGATGCTCCATGCACCAACGCATTGATAAAGATATCGAGCTTTGGGTGGCGCAAGTGATTTTCAAATGACGACCATGCGGTGCAATACGGAGCTCTGCCCATCTGCTCGACCATTTTAGACATAGCTTGCTCCATCTGTTCGCCAAACCCGCTGGATTTTGCCCGCCAAGCCTCGGAGGCGTCCCTGTTATCCTGTATTTGACCTATTTTTCGCTTATGAGTGACATCGAGAAAATTCGAGTATTCTGACAGAGCACAGACTAGCGCAGTTACTACTTGAGCCTCTCCACCATCGCGACATCCACAAAATGTCGTTGAACAGGAAGGCTGGAACGAACTTAGCCCTGTTATCACTATGATCTCAAAAATAGCGGCCATCAGCGCGCATCCGATCCTTCGGGGACGTACTTGCCAAGCTGTCGCGGTCTGCCACCGCAGGATGTGCCGTTTTCACCAAAACCGGGCACCGTCTTGTTACGTGGCTGGCGCCCCTTCAGCCGCGGCAGGCACAGCGTGCACCATGGGCTGGCTAGGATAGCTCATTGCGGTTTTGCTGCCGCCTTTGCGATCGCAACATCCATCACAGCAATAAATTATCTGTGTTTCCCCATATACTTTGCCTATCGGTGGCTCTAAATTATTCAGGAACCTTACAAGACCGGTTTGGCGGATCTTGAAGTTATTGGAGCATTTTGATGCGCGTTCTTTCCTTTATAACTGTATCCGCGCTGGCACTTGGCACAGCCCTTCCTGTCATGGCGCAAGATCGGTCTTTCAACTTTGCCCTCGGGCTCGGCGCGGGTGCCGCGCCAGAGTATATGGGCTCTGATTCTACAGTCGCAGTTGCGGTGCCAACTTTCACATTCGGGTCGCTCAAGTGGGGCGCGATTGACACAGGTAACGGTGTGCGCGGCATCCCGGACAATGGCGTCTCGCTCAATGCGGCGTTCCGCGTTCTTGGTGATCGCACCGCCGACGACAGCCCCGAGCTGGCAGGTCTGGAAGATATCGACGTTGCGGTTGAGCTGGGCTTCGGTCTGGCCTTCCAGCAAACAAACTGGATGGCATTCGGTGAAGTCCGCAAGGGTGTGACCGGCCATAATGGTGTTACAGGTACACTTGGCGCTGACCTTATCATGCGGCCGAACGACCGGTTCGTGGTAAAAGCTGGTCCAAGAGTAAACTTCGGCAATGACGAATTTGCCGACACCTATTTTGGCGTGCCAACAGGCGGGACATCTAACTTTGCTGCCTATGATGCGACAGGCGGCGCCTTGAGCGCAGGTGTTCAGGTGACCGGAACATATTTTCTGGATGACAACTGGTCGCTTGAAGGCGGCGTAAGTTATGAAAAGCTGTTGGGCGATGCCGCTGACAGCCCGATCACGATGAACGGCTCAGAGGATCAGTGGCGCATCCAAATCGGCCTCAGCCGTCAGTTCACACTTAATTTCTAGGAAGACACATACATGCTAGTTGACGAGGCAATGAATGGCCGCCGCAGTATCCGGGGCTTTTTAAATAAACCTGTGCCACGCACTTTGATTGAAGAAGTGATCGCACTGGCCAACCGTGCGCCATCGTCGATGAACACGCAGCCTTGGCATTTGCATGTGCTGACAGGTGAGCCGCTTGAGCGTGTGCGGGAGGGGAATTCCACCCGCATGCTTAATGGCGTGCCACCCGTCCGCGAGATCGTTGATCACGGCGCATACGAGGGACCGCATCGCGACCGTCAGGTGGGCATCGCCAAGCAGCTGTTCGCCGCCATGGGGATCGAGCGTGATGACAAGGCAATGCGCCAGGATTGGGTGATGCGCGGCTTTCGGCAGTTCGATGCGCCTGTATCTATTGTGGTGACTTTCGACAAATCACTGGACGGCGGCACAATTGCGCATTTCGATCTGGGGGCAGTCACTTACGGGCTGACGCTGGCGGCGTGGTCACGTGGCCTTGGCTGTGTGATCAACGGTCAAGGGATCATGCAATCACCCGTGGTCCGTGAGCACGCGCAAATCCCCGATGACCAGATCATCATGACTTGTGTCGCGATGGGCTGGCCGGATGAGACATTTTCGGCCAACGAAGTTGTGTCCGAGCGCCGTGAAGTTTCCGAAGTCGCGCGGTTTGTCGGCTTCGACGACTAATCGTCAGATTTTGTAGTAGTCGCGGTACCACTCGACAAATTCCGCGACACCCTCACGCACCGATGTATGCGGCACATACCCTGTCAGTGATTGAAGCAAGCGTGTGTCTGCCCATGTGGCAGGCACGTCACCCGGCTGCATAGGCATGAGGTTCATCTGCGCCTCAACGCCAGTTGCGTCTTCGATCGCCTTGATGAAATCCAAAAGCGGGATGGCGTCGGCATTACCAATATTCACGATGCGATGAGGCGCCACAGGTGACAGGCTGTCGCCCAGATATTTGCCCTGCTGGGTCAGATGGTCAGGAACGGCATCAATCAACAACAAAATCGCCTGAACCAGATCGGTGACATAGGTAAAGTCGCGACGCATCTTGCCGTGGTTGTACACATCAATCGGCCGCCCTTCGAGAATACGGGAGGTGAACTTGTGCGGTGCCATATCAGGCCGACCCCATGGCCCGTACACCGTAAAGAACCGGAACATTGTAATCGGCAGCGCGAAAAGATGCGCATAACTGTGGGCGATATTCTCGGTCGATTTCTTGGTCGCAGCATAAAGCGACATCTGATGATCGGCCCTCATATTCTCTTGATAGGGCATCTCGGTGTTTGCCCCGTAGGCAGATGAGCTCGATGCCAGAAGCATGTGCTTTGGTGGATGCGCCCGCGCGGCCTCCAACAACTGCAAGGTACCGCCCAAGTTTGTCTCGAAATACGACATCGGATTTTCAAGTGAGTACCGCACGCCCGCCTGAGCAGCCAAGTGGATCACGATCTCTGGCTTGTGTTGATCAAACAATTCAGTCAGCAGGCCAGGCTGCTCGACCTTGCCCTTCACATTGGTGAAACCCTTTTGCGCATCAAGAAGATCAAGACGGGATTGCTTGAGGCTGACATCGTAATAGTCGCTCATGCTGTCGATCCCGATGACCTTCCAGCCAGCAGCCAAAAGTGCGTCAGCAACAAAATAGCCGATGAAGCCGGAAGAGCCGGTCACAAGTGCAGTTTTCATCGGATAATCCTCATCCATCAATTGCAGTCCATTTGCGCGCTTACACCCGCAAGGAACAACGCCTCAACCACCAAAGCAGTTTCCTGCGCGGCAGTCCGTTCACAATAAAGATAGGGTGACAAGATGTGCATACACCAGGTCTGGGTAAAAACTTACCGTTCACTTGCGGCAAGGGGCTGCTATGCGTACATCGTTGCAAAGCGCCCTGATCAGCGGAAAGAGTATTTATGTCAAAGACCATCGCCCCGCGTGAAACGATACTGGCCACTGCGGCGCAGGTTTTGGAGCATGAAGGCAGCGCCCTGATGCGAATGGCCCAAAATCTGCCGGACGATTTCGCCCCCGCGGTTGAGCGGATCCTGCAGATCAAAGGCCGCATCATTTTGTCCGGTATCGGGAAATCCGGCCACATCGCGCGCAAGATTGCCTCGACCCTCGCCTCGACCGGCACGCCGGCCTATTTTGTGCACCCTGCGGAAGCGAGCCATGGCGACCTAGGCATGATCACGCAGGAAGACCTGTGCATATTGCTGTCCAACTCTGGTGAAACGTCCGAGCTGGGAGATCTGATCAATCACACACGCCGATTCTCCATCCCGATGATCGGGATGAGCAGCAAGCCAGACAGCACATTGATGCGGGCCGCTGACCTGTGTTTGACCTTACCGCAGGAACCAGAAGCAGGCAGCGGCATCGCGCCGACGACATCAACCACTATGGCCCTAGCCTTGGGCGATGCGCTGGCTATGGCGCTGATGGAGCAACGCGGCTTTCTGTCAGAACATTTCCGCACCTATCACCCCGGCGGCAAGCTCGGCGCGCAACTCGCTCTGGTGCACCAGCTGATGCACGGGACCGAAGCCATGGCGGTCGTTTCTCCCGATGCCAGCATGCAGGAGACCTTGCTCAAGATGAGCGAAAAAGGCTTCGGCATTGCCTGCGTGGTTCAGGACGGCAAACTGGTCGGCGTGATCTCGGACGGCGACTTGCGGCGCAACAGTGAGCACCTCGGCAGCAAGCGGGCCGGAGAGGTCGCGACGTCGACACCCAAGACGGTCCCGCCCGAAATGATGGCCGTCAAAGCCTTGGCTGTGATGAACGAAAACAAGATCACCGTGTTGGTGGTTGTTGATGCCGCAGGCGTGCCAGTAGGCTTGTTGCGTATCCATGATTGTCTGCGTGCAGGAGTAGCATAATGAAAACCGTCATCGTCATTCCGGCCCGCTACGCTTCGACCCGCTATCCCGGCAAACCGCTTGTGATGCTCCGCGATCGGGACGGCACCGCCAAATCCTTGATCCAACGCAGTTGGGAAGCGGCAATGGCTGTTAACGGCGTTGAGGCGGTTTATGTTGCGACAGATGATGCAAGGATCAAAGAGGCTGCCGAAGCCTTCGGCGCCCAAGTCATCATGACATCCGAAACCTGCGAAAACGGCACAGCCCGCTGCGCCGAAGCCGCCACAGCAAACGTGTTCGACGCAGATTTGGTCGTGAACCTACAAGGTGACGCGCCTTTGACACCCGCATGGTTTGTAGAAGATTTAATCGCCGCAATGGCCGCGCGGCCTGAAGCACCGGTTGCAACGCCTGTGGTGCGGTGTGACGCACAAACCTACGCTCATTTTCGCGCTGACCGTGCCGCTGGTTTGGTAGGAGGGACAACCGCCGTCTTTGACCGCACAAACCGCGCGCTCTATTTCAGCAAAGAGGTTTTACCCTACATCGCACCTGCCAAAGAGGCGGAAGCTGAGGGCGACGTGTTCCACCATGTCGGGCTATACGCCTACCGGCCGGCGGCCCTCTCACAATATGCGAGCTGGCCGGAGGGACGGCTGGAACGCCACGAAGGTTTGGAACAGTTGCGCTTTCTCGAAAACGGTACTGATATCCTCTGTGTAGAGGTCGAGGGCAAAGGCCGCGTATTTTGGGAATTGAACAATCCGGGCGACGTTGCGCGCATAGAATCCATCCTGAACGCTGGATAATCGACATAACACTCAAGACTATGCCGAATTTCGCATGCTGGAACCCGGTTAGTTTGCCTGAGACACGCTTGCTTTCTTGGATGTCCGCACGAAATAGCCATTTGCGAAACGAAGTTCCGTACTGCGGTATTGGCAGCCCCTAACTTTCCGCCTAGTCTGCTCTCAAAGAGAGTCGCCCACCCTCGGGAGGATGAGGAACGGCGGCCCGCCGACTTGGGAGGGTCACAATGGAAAGCTTGAATATCGTATCGGGTCCAGCCTTATGACCCCGATGTCGCCGGAAGACGCTGTTGCTCATGTGCTCAGCACCAACCCCACATTCGCCGTAGCGCCAACAGTTGTGCGCGGCGTCACTTACAAAGCATTTCAGAATATTCCGCCCACCGTGTCCGCATTGGTTGATGCCGGCATGGCGCAACATGGTAACGGCGCCGCAGATTATCTTCTTTACGAAGGTGAGCGGTGGACCTTCGGTGAATTTGCCGCCGAGATACGGCGCATGGCGCAGGTGCTACGCACCCAGTTCGGTATCACGCGCGGCGACCGCGTGGCCATTGCCATGCGCAACTATCCCGAGCTGATGACCCTTGTACTGGCGATTTCTGCCACTGGAGCGACTGTTGTCTTTGTAAATGCATGGTGGACGACCGAGGAACTGGACTACGCCCTGCGTGATAGCGAAGCAAAGCTGGTGTTTGCAGATGGGCCACGCATAGAGCGGTTGCAGCCGCTAGTGGCTGAGCTCAGCCTGCAACTTGTCGGCGTGCGGGACGGCGAGGGGATGGTGGAACACAGCTACACCCCCCTTCAGACTGCCGCTTCTGACACGCCCCTCATCGCAGAAATCGACACCGACGATGATTTTGCCGTGATGTATTCCTCAGGCACAACGGGCCACCCGAAAGGCGTGGTGCAGACCCATCGCAGCGCAGTAAACGCTGTGTTCAGTTGGTTGATGCAAGCGGTTGTGGCCCCTTTAGTCACCCCGCCGGAAGAAGGCGCGCCAGAACCGCTGCGCCCATCCGCGCTTGTGGTCACGCCGCTGTTTCACGTAACGGCAACGCACCCACTTTTCTTGCTTAGCCTTGTCGCCGGCGCGCAGATCACGCTTATGCGTAAATGGGATCCGGATGAGGCTGTGCGCTTGATCCAGTCCGAAAAGATTACCCGCTTTCTTGGCGTCCCGACCCAATCTGCGGATCTTATGGCTGCCGCGCGCAAGTCCGGTGTAAAGCTGGATACGCTCGACTATCTCGGATCCGGCGGCGCCAAACGGCCCGGCGCACAGGTTGCACAACTAGCCGAGACTTTCCCGAACGCCGGAATTGCCACAGGTTGGGGTATGACTGAAACGAACGCGCTTGGCATCGGGATGATCGGCGACGACTACGTCAAGCGGCCCGAAAGCGCCGGCAAATTGCACCCGCCCGTGCAAGAGCTGCGCCTTCTGGATGATGCCGGCAATGACGTGGCGTTGGGAGAGCTGGGTGAGATCACCATCAAAAGCCCCGCCAACATGCGGTGCTATCTCAACAAACCCGAGGCAACTGCAGAGACGATGCAGGACGGCTGGCTGCGCACGGGCGATCTGGCAGTGATGGACGAAGAAGGCTTCGTCACCATTCTGGACCGCAAGAAAAACATCATCATTCGTGGTGGCGAAAACATCGCTTGTCTGGATGTTGAAGGTGCATTGCATCGCCTGCCCGACGTCATCGAAGCCTGTGCCTTTTCTGTTCCTGACGAACGTCTGGGAGAGATCGTGGGCGCCTGTGTCCAGCTACGCGAGGGCGCAACGCTGGACCGCGAGCAGATGACTCAAGCCCTTGAGGGCCATATCGCGGGCTTCAAAATCCCCCAGCACCTGTGGACTCAAACCGTTCCGCTAATGCGTGGTGCAACTGACAAAATTGACCGACGCGGCCTTCGTGCCGCTTGTTTAGAGACTGAAAAGGCAAAAACATGACACCAACAACAGAAGAAATCGGCGACTATATCGCGACAGCAGGCAAAGCTGCCTGGGAGGTTCCCGGCCTTGATTCGTCCACGCCGCATCGCGAGATCAAAACCGTTGGGATCATCGGCGCTGGCACCATGGGTGGCGGCATCGCAATGAACTTTGCCACCGCAGGCTATAACGTCAAAATTGTGGAAACCACGCAAGAGGCGTTGGACCGCGGCCTGAAAGTCGTACGCGGCAACTACCAACGCTCATCCGACAAAGGCCGCTTCCCGCAAGATGAAGTCGAAGCGCGCATGGACCGTTTCGATGGCCGTCTGGCCATTGCAGATCTGGCTGATTGCGATCTAGTGATCGAAGCCGTGTTCGAGAACATGGACCTAAAGCGCAAGATATTTACCGAGCTTGATTCAGTCATGAAACCCGGTGCGATCCTTGCGACCAACACCTCGGCGCTGGATATCAATGAAATCGCTGCGATGACGCGTCGGCCCGAAGACGTGATCGGCCTACACTTTTTCTCACCTGCGAATGTGATGAAACTTCTTGAAATCGTCCGCGCCAAACATACAGCTGACGATGTCGTTGCCACCTCGATGGCGCTGGCGCAGAAGATCAACAAGATTGCAGCCCTTGTGGGTGTCTGCCCCGGGTTTGTCGGCAACCGCATTCTGTTTGCACGTCAAATTCAGGCGAACAAGCTGCTCGCTAAAGGTCTGATGCCTTGGGACGTGGACGCCGCGCTGAACGCCTTTGGCTTCAAGATGGGCCCCTTCCAGATGAGCGATCTGGCCGGTCTTGATATCGGCTGGTCCAAGGGTGCTACAACCGACAACCCGATCCGCGACATGCTGTGCGAAATGGATCGCCGTGGTCAGAAAACCCAAGCCGGTTTTTATGACTATGACGAAAACCGCCGCCCGATCCCTTCCGATGTGACCGCAGGGATCATCAAGAACGTGACCGGTGCAGAGCCGAGCACGATGAGCGCGGAGGAGATCATTGAAATCTGCATTTACCCGATGATCAACGAGGCCGTTAAGATCCTCGAAGAGAACAAGGCGCAGCGCCCCTCTGACATCGATGTCGTCTGGCTGAACGGCTATGGCTGGCCAGCGGATAAGGGTGGGCCGATGTTCTACGGCGATATGGTAGGCGCGCAGGCCGTGCTTGACCGGATGGAGAAGCTGGGTGCTGACGATCCGGCCTTCGCCCCTGCCGATCTTTTGCGCCACCTCGCCGCAACAGATGGCAAATTCACTGAAATCGATACCGGAGGTCTGAAGGTATGAGCTACGAATTTATCACAACCGAAAAGAAGGGTCACATTCTTGTCGTCACGATGAACAGGCCTGACGTCTATAACGCCGTTCACGTGGACATGCATAACGAGATGGCCGCATGCTGGGATGACTTCGCCGCCGACCAAGATCTTTGGGTCGCGGTTCTGACGGGCGCGGGTGACAAAGCGTTTTCTGCGGGCAACGACCTGAAGGCAACTGCCTCAGGCGGGTCAAAGGCAAAGATGACGCCAACTGGTTTCGCGGGCCTTTCCTCACGCTTTGATCTTGAGAAACCGATCATTGCTGCGGTGAACGGCTTTGCGATGGGCGGCGGGTTTGAAACTGCGCTGTCGTGCGACATCATCCTTGCATCCGAGAACGCCAAGTTCGCGCTGCCAGAAGTTAAGGTCGGTTTCTTTGCGGCTGCATCGGGTGTGCAGCGCCTGTCGCGCTACATCGGCCGCTTGGCCGCACAGGAAATGATGTTCACAGGTCGCACCATCATGGCGGACGAAGCGCTTGCGATGGGCTGCGTCAATGAGGTGCATCCGCACGACCAGTTGATGACAAAAGCAATGGAAAAGGCTGAACAGCTATGCTCAGTCTCCCCCTCTGCCGTAAAAGCGACCAAGCGCGTTCTCAATGACATGTATGCGCGTGATGGCATGCAAGAAAGCATCGCCTATTCCCGCGAAGTGATCGCGGATCTGTCCAAAACCGAAGATTTCAAAGAGGGCGTGAATGCCTTCGTCGAAAAACGCAAACCCAACTGGGTCAACAAATAACCTCACCCGCCGGGTGAAGAAATAACCTCACCTCTTGGGTGAAAAATAACTAAGGGAGGCATTTTATGTCCGATACACCGATGGAAATGAACAATCTTGGCATGTCTGAGAAAAACAAGCCGCTGCTGGCGGCTGTGATCAAGCATATTCGCGAAAACGTGGATCCGATCACTGAAGAGTTCTATGCACTGGGCGAAGGCCGTGCGGACCGCTGGTCCTACGCACCCGGTCAGCTTGAGCTGCTGGAAACGGTAAAGCAAAAAGCACGCGATGCAGGCCTGTGGAATTTCTTCCTGCCCAACGCTGAAACAGGCGAAGGCCTGAGTAACCTTGATTACGCGTACATCGCTGCCGAACTGGGCAAAAGCCCGCTGGCGTCAGAGTCATTGAACTGCTCCGCACCAGACACGGGCAACATGGAAGTGCTTGAGCGTATCGGCACACCAGAGCAGAAAGAAAAGTGGCTCAAGCCGCTTCTGGCCGGCAAAATCCGTTCCGCTTTTGCCATGACAGAGCCTGATATGGCGTCCTCGGATGCCAAAAACATCTCTACTTCCGCTGTTCTGGAAGACGGTGAATGGGTCATCAACGGTGAGAAATACTATATCTCCGGTGCAGGTGATCCGCGTTGTAAGATCATGATCACCATGGTCAAAACATCCCCCGATGCAGAGCCTTTCCGCCAGCAGTCCCAGATCCTTGTGCCAATCGACACCCCCGGCGTCGAGATCGTTGGCCCGATGCATGTGTTCGGTCATGACGATGCGCCACACGGTCACATGCACATCAAATTCACCAACGTTCGCGTACCAGAAGCCAACATGCTTTGGGGTGAAGGCCGTGGTTTCGAGATTTCTCAAGTCCGTCTTGGACCTGGCCGCATCCACCACTGCATGCGTTCCATCGGTGCTGCTGAAAAAGCACTGGACCTGATGATTGAACGTGGCCTGTCACGCGAAGCCTTCGGCAAAAAGATCATTGATCTGGGCAAGAACATGGAGACAATCTCGCGCGCGAAGATCGAGATCGAAGCCATGCGTTTGATGGTTCTCAAAGCGGCCAAAGCGATGGATACGCTGGGCAACAAAGAGGCCCGTATCTGGGTGTCGATGATCAAAGCGATGGTGCCGGAAAAAGTCTGCAACATCATTGATGAAGCGATGCAGGTACATGGCGCCACGGGTATTTCCCAATGGTCTCCGCTGTCCGGCATGTACACGGCCCAGCGCACGCTGCGCTACGCAGATGGCCCTGATGAAGTACACCACCACGTTATCGCGCGTGCCGAGGTCAAAGACTATCAGGCGTCCAACTCCCGCACCGACCGCGCCCGCGGCGAAATCTCTACAGGCCGCACACGAGGCGGCGTATGAGCACGCTGTTTGATCTAACTGGCAAAGTCGCCCTGCTGACCGGTGCCTCCAAAGGCATGGGTCTGGCAATGGCGACGGCGCTGGCGGAGCATGGCGCGACTGTCGTCATCTCCGCCCGCAAGCAAGATCAGCTGGACGCCGCAGCCGAGGGCATTAATGCCCTCGGTAAAGGCAAGGCATATGGCGTGAGCTGTAATGTTGGCTACAAAGAGCAGCTTCAGGCGCTTGTCGATAAAACACACGAACTTGCCGGTCCGATTGACTGTGTTATCGGCAATGCGGGTGTAAACCCATACTACGGGAAAACATCCGAGATTCCCGATGACGCCTATCAGAAAACCATGAACGCCAACGTGCTTTCCAACCTTTGGTTGGCGCAGATGGTTGCCCCCGACATGGTGGCAAAGGGGTCTGGCTCAATGGCATTCACCTCTTCCATTGGCGCGTTCAAGCCTTCGGTTATGCTCGGCACCTACGGGATGTCAAAGCTGGCGCTGATCGGTCTTGTACGCAACCTCGCCGCAGAATTCGGACCAAACGGCCTTCGGTTTAATGCGATCTGTCCCGGTCTGGTGAAAACGGAATTCGCACGTGAACTATGGGACAATCCCGAAGTCGCCAAACGGATCGAGAACGAAATCCCGCTGCGCCGCTTGGGCGATCCAGAAGATTTTGCGGGTCTTGCCGTATTCCTCGCGTCTGACGCATCCAAATACATGACCGGACAGGCGCTTACCGTCTGTGGCGGCTCCAATATGTGGACATAACATGGAACTGAAAGACAAGATTATCGTCGTGACTGGTGCCGCTTCTGGCATCGGTCGTGCGATGTGCGTGCGCTATGCCGAAGAAGGTGCCAAGCACATCGCTTGCGTTGACCGCGACATGGCGGGCGCCGAGGAAACCGCAAAAATGATGGGCGGGAAAGCCTATCAAGTAGATGTCGCGATCAAAGACCAGATCACTGGTATGATTGATGCAGTGGAAGCAGATGCAGGTCCAATCGATCTGTTCTGCTCAAACGCGGGAATCTCCGTCGCTGGTGGTGTCGAGGTTGAGGATGACGAGTGGCAGCGTATTTGGGAAATCAACGTGATGTCCCATGTCTGGGCGGCACGGCACTTGGTACCTTTGATGTCGGAACGCGGGGGCGGCTACCTGCTCAACACCTCGTCGGCCGCCGGCCTGCTTAACCAGATCGGCAGCGCGCCTTATGGCGTGACGAAACATGCTGCTGTTGGCCTCGCAGAATGGCTTGCGCTTACGTATGGCGATCAGGGTATCAAGGTATCGGTTCTGTGTCCTCAAGCGGTCCGTACTGAAATGACCCGCGGCCACGAAGACCACGTCGCCGCAATTAACGGCATGATGGAACCCGGTCCCGTTGCAGAAGCCTGCGTGCAGACCATCCGCGCCGAGACTTTCCTTGTGCTGCCGCACAAAGAGGTCGAGCAATACATGCGCAACAAGACCGACAACTACGACCGCTGGATCGGTGGCATGCGCAAACTCAACCGCCGCTTTGGCAACTTTGACAGTTAGGATAGAAGAATGATCGGCTATACCACCATCGGCGTGAGCGATATGGAACGCGCCAAGAAGTTCTATTGTGATTTGTTTGAGGAAAAAGGCGCGAAGGTTGTTATTGATGCTGGCCGCATTGCTTTCATCGGGACCAAACGAGGCGAGCCAATGCTGGCAGTCTGCGAACCCTATGACAAGCAGGCACCAACACCCGGCAACGGCGTGATGATTGCTTTCACGATAGATGAAAAAGAAGAAGCTGACCGGCTGCACGCGCGTGCGCTGGAACTCGGCGCAACATGTGACGGCCCTCCGGGCCAGCGCATTCCAGACCGGTTCTACGGCTCCTACGTTCGTGATCCGGACGGTAACAAGCTTTGCTTCTTCACCTTCGGGTAATGGCGTAGCGCTTAGCGCTTCTTGAGCGGCCGCACGAGACCTTCCTGTGCGACGCTTGCCACCAGTGTCCCGTCTGCACTGTAGATTGACCCGCGGTTAAAGCCGCGGGCTTTTCCTGTCCACGGGGCATCCAGATCGTACAAATGCCAGTCAGCAAACTCAATGGGCCCATGAAACCACATGGCATGATCCAGGCTCGCGCTCATGACATTTCCCTGAAACCACGTCAGCCCGTGTGGGCGCAGGGAAGAGCCAAGTAGATTCATATCGGACGCATAGGCCATCAAGCAGTGCTGCATCTGCGGACCTTGGCCCCTTGCGGCTTCCATCCGGAACCACAGATGATTGCGGTCTGATGTCTTTTCCGGCGTAAAGAAATCACGCGGCGCAACTTCGCGCAGCTCAATGGGACGTTGGCGCAGAAAATCATCGTGGAACTTCTCGGGAATCTTTGCGACATGCGCCTCGCGTAGCTCATCACGATTTGGCCAGTCGTCGGGGCTGCCAACCTGAGGCATCTCGTGCTGATAATTCCAGCCCTCTTCATCAACATGAAACGACGCGGACAGATTGAAGATCTGTTTGCCATGCTGAATTGCCACCACGCGCCGCGTGGTAAAGCTGCCGCCATCCCGGGCACGGTCAACCTGATAAATCACCGGAATTTTCGGATCACCCGGACGGATGAAATAGGCGTGAAGGCTATGGCACAGACGGTCGGGCACAGTGCGATAGGCTGCCATCAACGCTTGGGCGATGACGTGTCCACCAAAAATGCGCGTCGTCGTCTCACCGCCAGAACCGATGCCCCGAAACAGATCGACCTCCAATTGCTCAATGTTCAGCAGCTCTATCAATTGATCGGCGACATTGGTCATAGCGGGGCCTCAGGCGTTGGCCCGTGCTTTCGCATAGGCGGTAAAGAAATCAAAGCTTGCGGGGTTGGCCATGCTGTCACGGTTTACCACGCTTGCGGGGTCACCCCCCAACAACAGCTTTTTGACCGGAACCTCAAGCTTTTTACCCGACAGAGTACGCGGGATTTCGGCCACTTGCACAATCTCATTCGGGATAAAGCGCGCTGAGACACCCGTTCTAATCGCCTGATTGATCTTGTCCTTCAGCGCATCATCAAAGGCAACGCCTTCGGCTGGCACGACAAAAAGCGGCATAAAACTTTCGCGGCCGAGGAACTCCAAATCAACCACAAGACTATCAAGCACGTCTTCAAGACCTTCCACTGCCTGATAAATCTCGGCCGAACCTAACCGCAGTCCTTTGCGGTTGATCGTGGCATCGGACCGGCCATAGATCACGCTGGCGCCGTTCTCATCGATGCTGATCCAGTCCCCGTGCCGCCAGATGCCCGGATAGGTATCATAGTAGCTTTCAAACAGGCGCGTGCCGTCATCGTCGCCCCAAAAGAACAGCGGCATGGACGGCAGCGGTTGAGTGCAGACAAGCTCTCCGACTTCGCCGATCAACTCGTTGCCCAGTGGATCATACGCATGGACGGCATTGCCAAGCGCACGGCATTGCATCTCTCCGGCGCGTACGGGCATCCCTGGATGACCCAGCACAAAAGCCCCCGCCAGATCAGTCCCACCAGAAATAGGCGCAAGCCAGACGTCTTCTTTCACATCGCGATAAATCCAGTCATACGCGTCCGCGCTCAGCGGTGATCCGGTCGATCCAAGAGAGCGCAGAGCAGAGAGGTCGACAGCATCACGGGGCGTCACACCCGCCTTGAGACAGCCTGCAAAAAACGCGGCGCCTGCACCAAAATACGTCAGCCTTTCGTCTGCAACGAAACGCCAGACCGCCAACATGTCAGGATGATTGGGCGCGCCGTCATACATGCACACGGTCGCCCCCTGCCCCAGCGCCGTCCACTGCGCGTTCCACATGATCCATCCCGACGAGGTCAGCCAGCAGAAGCGGTCCTTGGAGGTCAGGTCATGGTGAAGGGACTGCTTGGCAGCCTCAAGAACAATACCGCCATGACCATGTACGATAGGTTTGGGATTGCCCGTTGTGCCAGAGGAATACACAATCCAGAGCGGCTGATCGAAAGGCACCTGCGTCGCCTCGAAAGGCACGTCATCGCGCAACAGACTGTCCCATGCAACATGGCCTTCGGGCAGATCACCCACGATAGGCAGCGTGACAAACTGTGCAACACTCGGAAGCTCGGCACTGATTTGCGCCAACACCTCGCGGCGGTCAATTGTTTTGCCTGCGTGCACGTACCCGTCCTGAGCGATGAACACCTTGGGTGCGATCTGCTTGAACCGGTCCACGATGGCCACCTGCCCCATATCGGGCGCACACAAAGACCACGCAGCCCCTATGCTGGCAGTGGCAAGCAATGAAATCAGAGCAACCTCTGTATTGGGCAGAACGGCAACCACACGATCACCTTGCTCGACGCCCATCCGCCGCAGGTGCGCCGCGAGCGATGCAACCTGCGCCCGAAGCTCTCCCCATGTCAGTTCCTTGCGGCCCAATGTTTCGGAGAAGCTGACAATCGCTGTCTCTTCGGTGCGCCCTTCGGCGTGGCGCAGAATGTTGTCGGCGTAATTGAGCATTGCGCCGGGGCACCACTGCGCCCCTGGCATAGAGCGGTCGCCCAGCACGCGGGTGTAAGGCGCGGACGCGCGGACGTCGAAGAATTCCCAGATTGACGCCCAAAAGCCTTCAAGATCAGAAACGCTCCACCGCCACATGGCGTTATAATCTTCAAACGTCAGATCGCGTTTTTCTTCTACGAACCGCTCGAACGCGGCCATTGTTGAAGCGTCCGCCCGCTCTTTCGTGGGGCTCCACAGAATTCTGCTCATGTCATGGCTCCGTGAACGAGTGCTTTGAGTTGCGGACGCGCTGGATAGGCGCTTGATGGAATGAGTTGGGTAAAAAAGATGGCAGACAAATCCGCCACCGGATCAACCCAGAAAAATGTCGAAGCCATGCCACCCCAGCTGAAGTCTCCGACATGCCCCGCAGAACGGGCGCGGCCGGGATCAAGCAGAACAGCACCACCAAGGCCAAAGCCCATCCCTTCCATCGGTTGCTCGGCAAAACTGCTCGGACCCATGGAGGCAATATCACCGGCCAGATGATTGCGCATCATGAATGACAGGGTCTTGGGGCCGATAAGACCCGCACCACCCGTGCGCATCATCTCGGTGAATTTCAGATAGTCATCGATGGTCCCGACCAACCCGCCGCCACCCGATTGCATCTGGGCATTCAGGAAAGGAGATTCCGCAGGATCATCTATCAAGCGCAAAGTCTCAGGGGCGCGGTCGACTTTGCCTACTGAAAACGCATCCCCCGCGAGTGGCGTATAACAGGCAGCAAACCGGTCGCGTGCTGTCGTCGGCACGGAAAACCGCGTTTCGTTCATGCCAAGCGGATCAAATATCTCTTCGATGAAAAACTGTTCCAGCGTCTTGCCGCTGATTACCTCGACTACACGGCCAAGAATATCGATGGCGACCGAATACTCCCACCGCTTGCCCGGTGCGAAGGCCAGCGGCAATGCGGCAACCCGATCGCACATGTCGGCAAGCATCCCTTGGTCCGCGCGAAACACGATGTCCTGATCGGCCATTTCCTGCCCCAGAACGCCCGGATTGAATGGATAGCTAAGACCGGCCGTGTGCGTCAGAAGCTGGTGCAGCGTCGGCGTAGCGCACCGCTCCACCTGATCAATCGCCGTGGCGCCATCCAGCAAGCAATGCATGTCAGAGAAGGCCGGAATAAACTCTGACAGAGGCGCGTCCAGATGGAACAGCCCGCATTCTGCCAGCATCATCAGCGCAATCGAAGTCACAGGTTTTGTCATCGAGTAGATGCGCGCAACGGTGTCGCGCTCCCATGCAGCCCCACGTGCGACATCGCGCAAACCGCATTGGTTATAATAGATCTCCTCGCCACCTTGGGTGAGCAAGACAGAGGCGCCCGCCAAGCGGCGGGCGTCTATATAGGTTTGCATCCAGTCGCCAATGCGACCAAGGCGGGCAGTATCAAAGGACGTCATTAGACTTCGAGCCACTCCTTGCGCACATCTTCGCGCGCCTTGAGCTCGTTCGGCGTACCCTCAAACACAACTTGTCCGTGGCCCATCACATAAACGCGGTCGGCAATGTCCATTGCGATGCTCAGCTTTTGTTCGACCAGCAGGGTAGAGATGCCTTTTTCGGCAATCGCCTTGAGGACTTCGGCGACCTTCTGCACCATCTGCGGCGAAAGCCCCTCGGTCGGCTCATCAATCATGACAAAATCAGGATCGCCCATCAATGTGCGGCACATGGTAAGCATCTGCTGCTCTCCGCCCGACAGCACCGATGCCTCAACATCCGCGCGCCGATCGAGATTTTCGAACATGTCGAACATCATCTGCATGGACCAACGACCTGCACCGTCCTTTTGACCGGGCTTTAGGCCCAGCGTCAGGTTCTGGCGCGTGGTGAGACCCGGAAAAATATCGCGGTTCTCGGGCACATACCCGATGCCCATATTGGCAACTTCATAGGCCTTTTTGCCCGCGATTTCCTGACCTCGGAATTTGACAGACCCATGCGGAACAACTTCCCCCATGATGGCCTTACAGGTGGTTGAACGTCCCACACCGTTGCGACCCAGAAGGGCGACGATTTCACCCTCCTGAACGTTCAGAGTGACGCCCTGAAGGATGTGGGATTTGCCGTAATAGGCGTGCATGTCGGTGACTTCGATCAATGTTCTGCCTCCAATGCTGCGCCTAGATAGGCTTCTTGAACTTTCGGGTCCCCGCGCACGTCTTCGGGTTTGCCCGTTGCGATGATTTCGCCGTAGACCAGCACGCTGATCCGGTCGGCAAGGCCAAACACCACGCCCATGTCATGCTCCACCATCACAAGGGTTTTGCCCTCGGTGACTTTCATGATGAGGTCAGTGATATAATCGGTTTCAGAGTGGCTCATACCCGCTGTCGGTTCATCCAGCATGATGACGTCGGCACCGCCTGCGATGGTGATACCAATTTCCAACGCGCGCTGCTCGGCGTAGCTGAGCGTGCCTGCCGGCAGATTGCGCCGCTCAAGCAGGTTGATCTGGTCAAGGATCGCTTCAGCGCCCTCGGTCAGATCGCGTTTGCGGTTCACAAGATCCCAAAAGCTGTATCTGTAGCCCTGCGCCCACAAAAGGGCGCAGCGTACGTTTTCGAACACGGTCATTGCCGGAAAGATGTTCGTGATCTGGAACGAGCGGCTAAGCCCCTTCCGGTTGATCTGATACGGTTCCAATCCGGCAAGGTTTTCGCCATGCAGCTTTACCGTACCCGCCGTGGCCGGAAAGCGCGCAGTGATCAGGTTGAACAGCGTCGATTTACCGGCCCCGTTCGGGCCGATAATCGCATGACGTTCGGCTTTACCGATGCTCAGGTCGATGCCGCGGATAATCTCGGCTTTGCCAAAGCTTTTCTTCAGGCCGCTTAGTTCAAGGGCTGGCGTGCTCATGATGCGCCTCCTGCTGTATTGGCTTCGTTCCATGCATCCTTGAGAGACGGAGCAGTGGCCCGCGCAATCCCCAACCCGATCAACGTGATCGCGCCCGCAATGATCCAAGGTAGAACGTCGTGACTGTTAAACGTGGTCCAGAAGATCGTCATTTCATCATCGCCCGTGGCTGCATGCCGGAAGTGGAACGTCATCTCAACCAGTGCCGCGGCACCCAGCAACCCGATTGCACCCGGCAAAAGCGTTTTGAGGTAGGGAACAATCAACTGACTGGCCTTACCCAACTTGAAGGCCGGCACATGCATCATGATCAACCCAGCAAGACCACCGGGGAAGAACATGACTGTCGCAAGGAAAAGCGTACCTGCGTAAAAGGCCCAAAGCTCGGTCGAGAGGCTGAGAACAGTTTGCAGCAGGGTAAAGGCGATCGCCCCGATGATTGGTCCGAAGAAAAACCCGACACCACCCAGGAAGGTCACCAACAGAATCACACCGGACGAGGCTGTGTTGAGGTTTTCCTCGGTCAGAATTTCATAGTTGATCGCAAAAAGACCACCTGCGACACCTGCAAAGAAACCGGATGCAACAAAGCTGTAGTACCGCACCCAGCGTGCCGAATAACCAAGGAACTCGGCCCGCTCAGGGTTGTCACGCACAGCATTGGCCATACGACCGACGGGTGTGCGGCTCCATAGATACATCAGGGCAGCAGAGATGATGACCCACGCAGCGGTTAGGTAATAGACCTCAATCTGCTGGAGGAACTCTACCCCAAAGAAGGGCTGCGCATAGGTGCGGTCACCACTGATACCTTCTTCGCCTCCGAAGAATGCCACGATGATAACCGAACATGCAGCTATCAGCTCACCCACACCCAGTGAGATCATGGCGAACACGGTCCCCGCTGAACGGGTCGAGAATGAACCGACAATCAGGGCAAGGCCCATCCCGAACAATCCGCCAAACACAGGCAGGATAACCAGTGGAATCGATTCAAAGAAATCCGACATATTCATGATGTGCATGCAGGCGAACCCGCCCACACCAGCATAGACGGCATGACCAAATGAAAGCATCCCGCCCTGCCCAAGCAGCATATTATACGCCAAGGCAAAGATGATCGTGATCGACATCTGGTTCATGATCGTCAGCGCGGAGTTATTGGTAAACACCAGCGGCATCACCATCATTGCAACAGCAGCGATGATCCATGGAGCAAGTGTGAGTGTCATGGAACCGGCACGCATACGCTGTGCGGGCTTGGACGGGTCGGTTGTCAACTGATCAGTCATGAGGTGCGCTTTCCGAACAGTCCTGCTGGGCGGAAGATTAGGATCAACACCATCAGGATATAGGGGAGGATGTCAGCGATCTGCGGGCTGGTAAGGCTCCAGAAGTCGCGGAAGATATTGTCATCCAGATTTTCCGGCGTTGCGATGCCAATGGCGTTTAGGACGTTCTCCATCTCGATATTATACGATTTGGCGAATGTGGTGATCCAACCGATCAACAGCGAGGCCACCAATGCCCCCCAAAGAGACCCAAGCCCACCGATCACGATGGTCACAAAAACGATAGAGCCGAGAACAAAGGCCATCCCTGGGAAGGTACCCAGCACGGGTCCTGCAATGACACCAGCCACACCGGCCAGCGCGGTGCCCACGCCGAACACCCCCATAAAGATGAGCGGCACATTGTGACCCAGCGCTTCAACCGTGCGCGGATAGCTAAGCGCGGCCTGAATAATCATACCCACGCGTGTCTTCGTCAGAACATAGAGAAGCCCGATGAAAATACCGACTGAGATGAAGATCATAAATATCTTATAGGCAGGGATAGAGTTGCCGGAGATCGCAAACGCCGTGAAATTCAGGATGTCTGGAACGTCATAGGGCATCTGGTTCTTGCCCCAGATGAACTGGACCAATTCCTCAATCAGCAGCGCCAGACCGAAGGTGAAGATCAGCTCTGGCACGTGGCCATATTGGTGCACGCGCCTAAGTCCGTAACGCTCAACTCCGGCGCCAAGGACACCGACAATTAGCGGCGCAATGAGAAGGCCCATCCAGAACCCCAGCGCAATGCTGATCTGATAGGCAAAGTAAGCGCCCAGCATATAGAAGCTGGCATGGGCAAAGTTCAGTACACCCATCATCGAGAAAATAAGGGTCAGGCCGGCGGACAGCATAAACAACAGCAGTCCTGTCACCAGCCCGTCGATCAGATTGACGAGAATGAGGTCCATTAGGCCCCTCCGGAAATATGTGAATCAGACAAGAGAAGGCCCGCCCGATAGATTCGGGCGGGCCGATAAGCGCAGCTTAAGGGCGCTTCATTTCGCACGTTGTCGGAGCATCCATGGACGCCATTTCAACCGTAGATTCGGTCACAACACCAAAACCCGAGTTGTCGTAATCAAACTCGACGTTTTCATCGGTGTGCACGCCCACGTTCATGTTCTGGATGATCTGGTGGTCCTGTGGACGCATGAACAGTTTGCCGCCCCACATACTATCGTACTCCATGCCTTCCAGCTTGGACGCGATGGCTACAACATCATCTGCTGTACCTGCTTGCGTGATCGCCTCTGACAGCATGCCGATGGTGTTGAAGATACGGCTTTGGTCGATGTTGCCGTCAGGATACTTTGCCTTGAACGCTTTATACAGCTCACGCGCTTCATCGGAACCAATTGGGTTGATGTCACCCTGAGATACCAAACGGATGCGCCCCTTACCACTTTCGCCGAATGCCGCGGTGATACCGGAGCCAGCTGCGTAGTAGGTATAGATCGGACCTTCAAAGCCGTTCTCGATGATCGACTTACCGATGCCCAGCATGTCCGCACCCCAGTTACCGGTGATAACCGCATCCGCACCGGACGCGACAATCTTACGGCTGTAAGGCGTAAAGTCTTTCACTTTGCCAATCGGGTGCAGTTCGTTGCCAACGATTTCAACATCGGGGCGTTTTGCGCCCAGCATGTCTACTGCCGCAGCAGCCACAGCTTTACCAAAGGAATAATCCTGGCCGATGATGTATACCTTCTTGAGGTTTTCATCTGCTGCCATGACGTCCGTCAGCGCATCCATTTTGATGTCCGCGTTGGCGTCAAAACGGAAGTGCCAGAAGTTACACTTGTCGTTTGTCAGCGCCGGGTCAACAGCGGCGTAGTTCAGGAACAGAACGCGGCTGTCTGGGTTGCGACGGTTATGCTTGTCGATTGCTTCGGTCAGCGCGTTCGCAACACCAGAGGAGTTACCCTGCACGATGAAACGCACACCTTGGTCGATTGCGACCTGCAACTGGATCAGAGATTCTTTCGGGCTGATCTTGTTATCGAACCCGATGACTTCCATCTGTTGGCCGTCAAGCAATCCTCCGTTAGCGTTCACCATATAGTCGGCGGCGAATTCAAACTGGTGCAGACCGTTTGTGCCTGTGCTTGCGAATGGGCCGGACAGCGGGTCAATGAAAGCAACCTTGATGTTTTCGGCAAACGCAGCACTTGCGCCGATGATGAGTGACAGCGCGGAGACCGCACCAAGCTTAGTGATATTCTTCATTTTATTCCTCCCTAGGAAAGCCCGTCGCTGTTTGCGATCTTTATAAATGGGCCACGAACAGAGACTTACATACCCCCGCAGTAAGTCAAGCGCTCACATGGGGAGAAGAGCGCGGTTTTTTCAGGCGTTACGTGGCGGAAATTTAATCAATCTGGCGCGAAAGCGTGTTTTTCGTCGGCAGATACATTAGTTCAAGTAATTGATAAATAATAATTATAATCAAATTTGAGTGGTGAGAATTGGACCAACCCGTGAACTCGAACACCCAAGATTGGATGAAAAACTTTATTAAAATATTGCGCCGTTCTGAGCAATTTTCCGAAACAATCAGTCCATCCAACCGCGCATCAAAAGACACCCAGTTCCGCTATGCGGAACAACACCCCGCCCGTAAATTTGCAACAGAATTTGATTCCGTACGACGCGTGGCTATTCCTTGGCGCTAAGGCCTTCAGCCAGCTTTATCAGCTTTGGTGCATAGACTGCTTCAAGCTGTTTAGACTTCACATGGTACGAAGGTCCGCCGACGTTCAACCCGTACACACGCCCGTCGCTCAGCGAATGAACCGGAACAGCAATCCCGTTTACATCAGAGCGCCAATTGCCATATCCCGTACAAAATCCGTTCGCCGCATATTCGGACAGGGCCTGCTTGTAGCAGGCGCGCGCATCCGTCTCTACGTCCTCACCCTCGGCGCGGGCAAAGCCAAAAATTTGCTCACAGCGGTCTTCGGGCGTAACCGCAAGGATCGCCTTACCCATTGCCGAATGGAACAATGGCAACCTGGAGCCCACACGCACCATCAGCGTGACGCCTTCATTGGAACTGTCTGTCGCCAGATAAATAACCTCGGTGCGGTGCTGTTCGCCCAATGCAACCGTCACATAGGGGTTCGGCCCGTTCTTCCGCAGCGCGTTCATTTCGTGCTTGGCGCGGTCGCGCATGTCCATCGCAGCGAGCCTGCTAAACCCAAGCCGCAGTACACCGGCCGACAACCGATACGTCCCGACGCGGCTATCAGCCACCAGATAATCCAACTCACACAAAGTATGCGTCAGACGTGAGATCGTCGCCTTCGGTAGGCCGGTGCGTTCAGAGAAATCACTATTTGTCAGCGTGTGATCGTCGCGCCTAAAGCACCGCAACAGCTCAAGCCCTCGGGCCAAAGCTGTCACAAAATTGCGGTCCTTGCTCTCCAGCTCGGGATCAAACTGCTCCATGCTCAACCTCGCTTAAGGGCATCGAGCCCGTGCTGTGCGAATACCGGAACGAAGGCGCCGACCTTCATGGCGCGTTCAGGGTTTGATGCGTTGCCATCCAGCGCACGTTTCAGCACACCCTGAATGATCGCCGCCATGCGGAAGAACGTAAATCCAAGGTAGTAGCCGAAATTGTCGATGCCGCTAAGACCGCGTCGCGCGCAGTATTCCGCAATAAACTCTTCATCGCTTGGCAGGCCCAGGGCCGCGCGGTCCAGCCCGCCCATACCACGACCTTCGGAGCCTGCAGGCAGCTGCCACTGCATGATGACCGCTGCAAGATCGGCAAAGGGGTGACCAATGGTGGACAGTTCCCAATCCAGAACAGCGCGACAATCGGTGCTTGTTGCATCAAAGATCATGTTGTCGATCCGGTAGTCACCATGCACGAGCGTGCGCTGCCCGTCATCCGCAGGGCGTTCGCCTACCAATGCATCCATCAACTGATCCATTGCCGGAATGCTCTGCGTCTCTGACGCGCGGTACTGCTTTGACCAACGACCCACTTGCCGCTCGAAATAGTTGCCCTCCGGTCCGTAGTCAGCCAGCCCCACCGCATTGATGTCCACCGAATGGAGCGCTGCCAAAACGCGGTTCATCTCTGCAATGACTTTACCACGGTCGGCGTTTGTAAGGTCAGGCATCGCCGGTTCGTTGAAATTACGGCCCTGCACATGGTCCATGATGTAGAACATGGACCCGATCACACTGTCGTCTTCACACAGCAGGTGCATTTTAGAGACTGGAACGTCCGATCCCTCCAGCGCCTTTTGCACGCGAAACTCACGATCTACGGCATGGGCAGATTTCAGCAACACACCCGGTGGTTTGCGCCGCAACACATAGGAATGAGCGGGAGTCTTGAGCATGAATGTCGGGTTCGATTGACCGCCCTGAAACTTGGTCACTTCCATCGGCCCTTCGAAGCTGGGCAGGTTTTCGGTCAAGTAAGCGCTTACCGCTGCTTCATCGAGAGTTTGCGTATCCGTCATTTTTGGCCGTCCCTAACTGTAACTCATCAATTTCATGCCATCCGGCGTGGCGTAGTGCGGTGTCGCGTTGAACTCGTTCAAGGAGAAAAGGCTACCCGAAAATACAAACCGCGTCATAGCAGCGTTTTTGATCTGGAGGTTGAGGTTCATCATGTGTTGCGCTGGTGCATGCAAAGATGCCGCCGTCAGCTGTCCGATCACGCCACCTGAGCTTACGACAAGCACCCGCTTGGCATCCGTATCCACCGAAAAGGCACGCGCCGCTTCCACCCGTTCAGCGAAAGCGCCCCATGTCTCATAGGGATTTTCGATTTCGTCCTTTTGCCAAGCGAACACCGTCTCGCGCAGGGTGCGAAAGTGAACCTTGCGATCGCCCTTGACCATATCGGGCACATCGCCGCCGAACCGCGCATCCAGCAAGCTGCCGAAATCATATTCGTTCAGGCCTGCGTGTTCTTCACGTTCGGGTGCAAAGCCCATTTCGGTCGCTGTGTCGATTTGGCGGTTAAGAGAGCCGGTCACAACACGGTTCGGCTCCCACCCCATGTCGCGCAGCCACGCGCCAGCGGCCCGCGCCTGTGCCCGACCAAGGTCGGACAGTACATCGTAGTCCGCGGCCCCGAAGGATGCCTGACCGTGGCGGATGACCAAAAGTTCAGCCATCCACATGCCCCTTGCCGCTAAAAAGGTTCAGGAAAGCACCCTCGCGCATCAGGAAAACTCTGCCGCCAGCTTTTTGCCAGCCGCCGCATATTCTGCCGCCATCCGGTCGACGATTGCCGCTGCTGGTCCAACCGATTTGATCGCGCCAATTCCTTGGCCCGAGCCCCAGATCGTTTTCCACGCTTTTGGTTTTTCGCGGTCTGACCCGAAATTCATCGAAGACGCGTCTGCTGTGGGCAGGTTGTCGGGGTCCATGCCAGCGTTCTTGACCGATCCCTTGAGGTAGTTACCCCATACGCCGGTAAATAACGAGGAATAGACAATGTCCTCAGCGCCGGATTCAACGATCATGTCTTTGTACGCCTGATCGGCATTGGCCTCATCCGTCGCAATAAACGGGGAGCCAGTGTAGCCCAGATCGGCGCCCATTGCCCGTGCTGCAAGCAGGCTTTCGCCCGTTGCGATAGAGCCGGACAGCGCGACGGGGCCGTCGAACCATTCACGAATTTCGCGCATCAAAGCAAACGGAGACTGCTGACCGGCATGGCCACCTGCACCCGCTGCCACCGCAACAAGCCCGTCCGCGCCTTTTTCAATCGCTTTTTTGGCAAAGCGGTTGTTGATAATGTCGTGCATCACGATACCACCACACGAATGTGCCGCCTCGTTTACCTCTACCCGCGCGCCCAGTGAGGTGATCCAAACAGGCACCTCATGCTTGACGCAAATCTCCAGATCACGATCCAGTCGTGTGTTGGAACGGTGCACGATCTGGTTCACCGCATAAGGGGCGGCAGGATTGTCAGGGTTCGCCTGATTGTGGCGGTCCAGCTCTTCCTTGATCTGTGTAAGCCACGTGTCGAGCAAGGGATGCTCGCCGTCCGCTTCACGGGCATTCAGCGCTGGAAAGGACCCGATGATTCCGGCCTTGCATTGTGCAATCACCAACTCGGGCACCGAGATGATGAACAACGGCGAGGCGATCAACGGGATGCGCAGACCTTGCAGCGCTTTCGGCAGGTGGGAGTCATCACGGGGCATAACAGATCCTGAATTCATATTGACGGTAAGGGGGCGACTGAAGCCGCCCCTCTTGTTCGCAAACTGCAAAGTTTACAGAACCTCGAACAGGCCTGCAGCACCCATGCCACCGCCGACACACATGGTGCAGACAACGTATTTGGCACCGCGGCGTTTGCCTTCGATCAGCGCGTGGCCAACCATGCGTGCACCGGACATGCCGTAGGGGTGACCGATAGAGATCGCGCCGCCGTTTACGTTCAACAGCTCGTCTGGGATGCCCAGAACGTCACGTGACTGGATTACCTGCACAGCGAAAGCTTCGTTCAGCTCCCACAGGCCGATGTCGTCAATGGTCAGGCCGTGGGCTTTCAGCAGCGGCGGCACAGCATAGATGGGACCAATACCCATCTCATCCGGCTCACAACCAGCGGCCATAACACCCATGTAGCGACCCAGTGGTGCAAGGCCCATCTGCTCGGCCTTCTTCGCTTCCATGATGACAGTGGCAGAAGCACCATCAGACAGCTGGGACGCGTTGCCCGCAGTAATGTATTTGCCTTCTTTGATGGTCATGCCGTCTTTGAATACCGGCTGAAGCCCAGACAGCATCTCGGCGCTTGTGCCCGGGCGGTTGCCCTCATCTTTAGAAAGAGTCACTTCATGCTCTGTGATCTCTTTGGTTTCTTTGTTCTGGACCATCATCTTGGTGGTCATCGGGACGATCTCGTCGTCGAACTTGCCTGCCTCTTGCGCCATGTGCGTGTTGTGCTGGCTGCGTGCTGCGTACTCGTCTTGACGCTCGCGGCTAACGTTATAGCGTGCGGCGACTGTCTCGGCTGTTTCTAGCATGGACATGTAGATTTCCGGCTTGTGCTCTTTCAGCCAGCCGTCAGCCTTTACGCGCATTTCAGGTGTTTGAACCATGGAAATGCTTTCCACACCGCCACCGATGACCACATCCATACCGTCTGTGATGACCTGCTTGGCCGCTGTCGCAATCGCCATCATGCCCGAGGCGCACTGACGATCCAGCGACATGCCGGCGACAGTCACGGGCAGACCCGCACGGATTGCTGCCTGACGCGCGATATTGCCACCGGAGTGGCCCTGCTGCAGGGCGGCACCCATGATGCAATCCTGAATTTCGGACACATCAACACCGGCGCGCTTGACCGCGTTTTCAATGGCGTGGGCTGCCAGCGCCTGTGGTGTCGTGTTGTTGAACGCACCGCGATAGGCTTTGCCGATCGGGGTACGGGCCGTGGATACGATTACTGCGTCACGCATGGGTAGTCTCCTATTTTACCAGTCGAGCTTCAGGCCTATGGCCTTAGCTGCATTGAGGGCATATTTCTTGGTCTGGCCGAAAGCATCGCCCAGTTGTTGTTGGTTTGTATCGTCTCTGATTTCCGCAAACCGTGCTGCGACGGCTTCGGGGGTGTTGTCATCTCCCATCAGGGTGATGCCTTGGGTTTCGTAAACCCTCGTCTCGGCAAAGCTGCCTGCACCTGCGCCAAGGATCACCTGACTAGGTGCGTCCTCGCTTACCAGATACAGCAAGCCCGGCGTGATTGTCTCGGGGGCGAGCAGTTCCTGCGCCTCTGCAGGCAGTAGGTCGGCTGTCATGCGCGTGGCGGCAGTGGGGGCCAGCGTGTTGACGCGGATATTGTCACGCGCGCCTTCCATATGCAGAACATTCATAAGGCCCAACATCGCAGCTTTCGCCGCGCCATAGTTAGCCTGCCCAAAGTTGCCATAGAGACCGGACGCGGACGAAGTCAGCACAATGCGACCATACTTTTGCTCGCGCATGATGGGCCAGCAGGCGTGCGCCACATTGGCCGATCCGATCAGGTGTACATCCACCACCTTGCGAAAGGCGGCCATGTCCATCTTGGCAAAGGTCTTGTCCATCAGGATGCCAGCGTTATTGACGCAGATATCAACGCGCCCCCATGCGTCCATCGCTTGCGCGACCATATCCTTGACGGCTGCCTCATCGCTGACGTCTGCGCCGTGGCTCATCGCCTCGCCGCCCATGGCTTGGATTTCGGCAACCACAGCTTCGGCAGCTTCCGAAGATTTACCGGTGCCATCACGCGCCACGCCCAGATCGTTTACAACAACCTTTGCGCCCCGCGCCGCCAAGCCCAAAGCGTGGGATCGGCCAAGACCAACCCCCGCCCCTGTGACAATCGCCACTCGCCCATCAAACCGGATATCAGCCATCAGTGCAGGGCCTGTTCAAAAATGTTCGGGCCAGACATAACGTTGATACCACCTGACACAGGGATAACAGCGCCCGTGATATAGGCCCCGCCCCGTCCGCACAGGAACAACATGCAGCCGCCGATATCCTCGTCGCGTCCAACGCGTTTCATCGGCACATCATCACCGACCTTGCTGCGCATATCTTCGTCGTGTGTGGCAAACGCAGTCATGCGGGACACGAAGGGACCGGGCGCGATGCTGTTGACGGTGATATGATCGCCCGCCAGTTCTTTCGCCAGAATTTTGCTGATGTGGATCACAGCGGCTTTTGACGTGGCATAACTGTAGGCACCATCACCCATTTCGCGTTCGCCCATAACCGAGGCAACGTTCACCACGCGCGCAGGATCATCAACGCTGCCGGACGCTTTGAGCATCGGCAACAACTTTTGCGTCAGGTCGAACAGTCCGGCGACGTTTACATCCATCACCTTTGACCACGCTTTGAACGGGAAATCACCCAAAGGGGCGCCCCACGTGATGCCAGCGTTGTTCATCAGAATATCAAGCGTTTCTGTCCGCTCTTTCACCGCGGCAACCAGCGCGTCCACGCCTTCTTCGGTGCCGACGTCTCCGGCGAAACCGATTGCTTTGCCGCTGGCACCCAATGCGTTCAGCTCTTTTGCGACGGCCTCACAGGCGTCGCCTTTGCGGCTGGCGATCAGCACGGTCGCACCCGCACGCATCAGCGATTCCGCAGCCATACGGCCAATGCCTGTGGCACCACCGGTGACAAGCGCCACTTTACCATCCAACCCGAACAGCGTTTGAATATCCATCTTTAGAATCCTCTCAGGGCTGCAACTTTTTCGGCGTGATAGCTGTAGTCACCCAGCCATTCCGCCCCGACGCGCGCCCGTTTCATATAAAAGCCCATATCATAGGCATCCGTCATACCGATCCCGCCATGCATCTGCACGCCTTCTTGCACGGCCAAAGTCGCGGTTGAAGTCGCTTTGGCCTTAGCTAGTGACACAGCCAGTTCAGCGTTCTGCGGATCACTGTCCAACATCCGGCCTGCGTTCAGAATGGCCGATGCGGTCACTTCGGTTTCGCACCACAGGTGCGCGGCGCGATGTTGGAGCGCCTGAAAGCGGCCAATCTCAATTCCGAATTGCTTGCGCTCTTTGAGATACCCAACAGTCATATCAAAGGCCCCCGCAGTAAGACCTGTCATTTCAGCGGCCAAGGCGGCCTGACCTGCCTGCAAGGCCGGCTTGAGAATGGTCATCGCGGAATCGACCTGACCCAGCACATCCTCGCCCGTGGCTTCGACGTTATCAAAGTCGATCTTTGCCGCATCGCGGGCGTCGATCATGTTGGATTTGTTGCGCGTGATACCTGCACGGTCGGCGGGGATATCAAACAACGTCAGCCCGTCAGCGGTACGCGCCAGAACCAGCAAACGGTCGGCCATCGCGCCATCCACAACAAACGTCTTTGTACCCGTCAGGCGAAACCCGTTGCCATCCGCTTTGGCTTCCATCGTGGTGGAGTCGGGGTCGTGCTTGACCCCTTCATCCACAGCCAACGCATAGGTAACGTCGCCGGTTGCGATCTTGGCCAGCGCCGCCTTGGCGCGATCATCGCTGACCTGACGCAGCGCGGTCGCTGCCATAACGGCCGTGCTAAGGAACGGAGAAACAACAAGCGTTTTGCCCATTTCGCGCGCCAGAACATTCGCCGCAGCAAACCCCATGTCAGAGCCGCCCGCATCCTCGGGCACCAGCACACCGGCCCAGCCCATTTCGGCCATCTCTTTCCACAGCTTTGCGTCGTGGGTTTCGCCCGCGTCACGCATTTTGCGGAATGCAGACACGGGTGCTGCGCCATCCAGAAAACCGCGCGCCATATCGGCAAGCATGGTTTCTTCTTCGGTTAGTACAAGTTTGCTCATGCCGGTAGTCCCAATACACGTCGTGACACGATGGAGAGCATCACCTCAGAGGTGCCCCCTTCGATCGAGTTTGCCTTAGTGCGCAGCCAGTCGCCTGCGCGATTACCTACATCACCGTCCCATTCCAGCGCAGCAGAGCCGCCTGCCGTCATCATCAGCTCATGGCGTTGCTTGTTCAGCTCCGTGCCCATGTACTTCAGCATGGCCGAAGCATCTCCCGCGCCCTGTCCCGCTTCGGCTTGATCTTTGTACCGCTCAAGCGTGAGGCCAATGGTCAGCGCATCAATCTCACAGCGCATCGCATCCGCGCGCAGAGTAGCATCCAGCGTCTCAAGCGTATCAGTCAGCACCGCGCCCAAGGCACGTCCGCCACCGGACAAGCCGGCACCGCCGCCTGAAATCATCTCACGTTCATGGGTCAGCAAATATTTCGCTACGTCCCAGCCACGATTTTCTGTACCGACGATGCGGTCCTTTGGCACCTTCACATCCGTGAAAAACGTTTCGCAGAAAGGGGAAATACCCGAGATCATCTTGATCGGGCGAGTCTCAACTCCTGCAACTTCCATATCGATCAACAGGAAGGAAATGCCCTTGTGCTTGGGCGCTTCGCGGTCCGTGCGTACAAGTGCAAAAATTTGGTCGGCTTTGTCCGCGTAAGAGGTCCAGATTTTCTGACCGTTGACCAGCCAGTGATCCCCTTTGTCTTCGCCATGCGTCTGGACGTTTGCCAGATCAGAACCAGCGCCCGGCTCGGAGTAGCCCTGACACCAACGAACCTCACCGCGGGCGATGGGCGGCAAATATTCCAGCTTTTGGTCGTGGCTGCCGAAATGAAGAAGTGCGGGGCCAAGCATCCAGATGCCAAAGCTTTGCAGCGGGGTCCGCGCGTCAATGCGGCCCATCTCTTCGTGGAAAATCTTTTCCTGTTCCCGGGTCAGGCCCGCGCCGCCGTATTCAACCGGCCATGTTGGCACAGTGTAGCCCTTGGCAGCACAACGCTCCAACCACTGCCTTTGCGCGTCAGAGGTAAAAACCCAGTTCTTGCCGCCCCAGCAAATACCATCTTCTGTCATACCACCATCGCGCATTTCGGCGGGGCAATTTGCCTCCAGCCAGTCACGCAATTCCGTGCGGAAATCTTCCGCAGACAATGCCTCAGCCATTCATCTTCCTCCCGTTGAACGCATATGGCCTCTTGCGGGCCACCATTCCGCACAGCAGAATTGCATTTCGAAATTCGATTGACAAGCATGAGTTGCGCAGGCCCATTACAGGCCAAATAAGATGGAGGATACCCCGAAATGAAAGCGATGCTAAGCCACGAGCCCGGCGGGCCGGAAACACTGAAGCTGACCGAGATGGAAGCGCCCGCACCGAAGAAAAAGCAGGTGCGTATTCGCGTACGGGCGGCGGGCCTGAACTTCCCCGATACGCTGATTATCAAGGATATGTACCAGATGAAACCGCCGCGCCCCTTTGCTCCAGGTGGGGAAATCGCAGGCGAAATCGAAGCGCTTGGCGAGGGCGTCGAGGGCCTTTCAGTCGGGGACCGTGTACTGGCCATGTCCGGTTTTGGCGGCTTTGCGACTCATCTGTGTATCGACGCTGCGCGGGTCATGAAGATCCCTGACGCGATGCCATTTGACGAAGCGTCATGTTTGGTGCTGACCTACGGAACCTCCCATCACGCGCTGAAAAACCGCGCCGAAATCCAACCCGGCGAATCGCTTTTGATTCTTGGCGCGGCCGGTGGTGTTGGCGCTGCGGCTATTGAATTGGGCAAAGCGGCAGGTGCGCGCGTGATTGCCGCCGTATCGTCCGAAGAAAAGGCGCAGTTCTGCCGTGAACTGGGCGCGGATGAGACTCTGATCTATACGCGCGACATGGATGATCGGGATGCGCAAAAGGCATTCTCGGCCAAGATCAAAGAACTGGCAGGCGGTGACGGCGTGGACGTGGTCTATGACGCTGTTGGCGGTGCCTATGCGGAACCAGCCGTGCGCGCGCTGGCGTGGAAAGGCCGCTTCCTTGTGGTGGGTTTCCCTGCCGGTATCCCGAAAATTCCGCTGAACCTGACGCTGCTGAAAGGCACGCAGATTGTTGGCGTGTTCTGGGGCGCGCACACGTTGCGTGAACCTGAAATGCATGCCGAAAACATGGCTGAACTGTTCGCCATGTATAAGGACGGAAAGATCAAGCCGCGCATCTCGGCCCGCTTCCCGCTGGACAAAGCCGCCGATGCGCTAAACCTGATGATGGACCGCAAGGTGTTGGGCAAAGTCGTATTGGACGTCGACTAGGCTCTCATGCCCTGTGATGCCATCATACACACGTGGCGCGCCCTAAAGGTGCGCCACGTCATTGAACCCCCGCAGGATCATTTGTTCGCCATGGATCACAACGCGGCTGATGGACCCGTTATCGGCACCGTTAAATCCGAAATTCCGCGAGCCGGTTGCTGCGGCCAAAGCCGCACCAACCACGCCTCCGTGCACAACGACCGCGACCAATTGATCGGGATGCGCACCGGCGATGCGTCGCAGGCCGCGCACGACACGTGCTTGCAAATCAAAAAATGTCTCCGCGCCGGGAAGCTCGCCCCAACATTCTTTTTCGCGCGCACGCAGGATTGCTGGATCATTCTCAGCCGCTCGGAACCGAAATTCACCGCCGTCCCAGTCGCCCAGAAAAACTTCGCGCAGGTCCGCTTCGACCAGCGGCGTAATGCCCAACGCGGCCGCAAGCGGCGCAGCCGTCTGATGCGTCCGCTGCATGGTGGTTACGTAAATCGCGTCGATCGCTTCGGACTTCAGCCGTGCGGCTACGGCATGCGCCTGCGCTTCACCTTCGGGACGCAACGGCGGATCGCCTTGCCCGTCCACCATGGGAAACGTTTGGCCACGGACGGCGGCCTGTGTTTCGCCATGACGGATCAACAAGATATCCGTGGCCCCCTGCGGCGGGGTGAACCTGTGCTGCCGCGCTTCGCTGCTCATTACGTATCCTTTCATATTTCCAACACACTAGCCTCAAGGAACCCCACATGACAAACCGCCAAATCGTCGTTGCCGAACTGCCTAAAGGCGAACTCACTCCAGAAAATTTCAAATTGACCGAGAGCCCTATGCCCACGCCGGGCGACGGCGAGGTCCTGTTGCGTGTTATTCTGATGTCCATTGATGCGGCCAACCGTTCCTGGATGCAGGGCGCAACCTATCGCGCAGCGGTAAAGGCAGGCGATGCGATGCCAACCTATGCGATCTGCGAAGTCACCGCGTCCAACTCACCGAAACTGGCGGTCGGGGATATCGTTTCAGCAGAGGCGACATGGTCGGATTACGTCACCACGCCGGCACATAAAGTCACCAAATTGCCCAAGGTACCGAAACTTTCAAATCTGATGTCTGTCTTCGGGATAGCTGGCAAGACCGCCTATCATGGCCTGATATCCGTAGGTCAGCCACAACCGGGTGAGACTGTTCTGGTCTCTGCTGCGGCGGGATCGGTTGGCGGTTATGTCGGGCAGATCGCTAAATCGCTCGGCTGCCGCGTCGTCGGCATCGCTGGCGGACAAGAGAAATGCGACTGGGTGATGGAGCAATTCGGCTTTGATGCCTGTATTGATTACCGCGCCGACGGGTTGTTCAAGGCATTGCGCGCTGCCTGCCCTGAAGGGGTGGATGTGTATTTCGACAACGTTGGCGGCGAAATTCTTGAGACAGCCCTCAACCTGATGAACGAACGCGGCCGTGTCGTCTGCTGTGGCGCGATCAGCCAATATCAAAGCACGTCACCAACTGGCCCGCGCAATCTGCCCGGAGCCATCGTGGTCAAGCGTTTGCGGATGGAGGGCTTTATCGTGATGGATTTCGCCCACAATGACGCAAAGGCCATCCGCGCCATGCAGGGCATGATGGAGCGTGGCCAATTGAAAGTAACAGAAGACATCGTTGAGGGTTTGGAGAATGCGCCATCTGCGCTGATCGGCCTGCTCAACGGCGATAATAAGGGCAAGCGCATGGTGCGCGTGTCCGCTGATCCATCCTGAGGAGATTCCCATGTCAGCACGCGATACAGCCCTTACCGAAGCAGAAAAGGTCATCGGGACCGAAGTCGGGGTTTCAAACTGGATTACCGTTGATCAGGCCATGATCGACGAGTTCGCAAAAACCACCCGCGACGAGCAGTGGATTCACGTCGATCCGGAACGCGCCGCAGCAGAGACGCCATTCGGCGGATCAATCGCGCACGGGTTCCTCACGCTCTCGCTCGCAAGCCGGTTCGCCTATGATTGCTTCAACATGTTGCCCGGTCAGGTGATGGGCATCAACTATGGCATGAACAAGCTGCGGTTCTTGAAACCCGTTCTTGCAGGCTCGCGTCTGCGCGGGCGGTTTACGCTGCAAAAAGTAACGTCAAAAGGCCCTGTTAATCTGCTGCGTGAGAACCTTCTGACTGTCGAGATTGAAGGCGAGAAAACACCCGCTCTTATCGCCGAATGGCTGGGTATGGCGGTTTTCGAAGATTAATAAACAAACGCCTGCGCAACACAGATGCGCAGGCGTTTTTCATGGGTGAGGCAGTGAACCCGCTGCCAGACAATCGACTTAAGGCTTGGCGTTAAAGGTAAACAGCGCCTGATCAGCAATAGTATAGCCGTTGATCAATTCTGCCGCGCGCGCGGACGTCAGCCATTCTTCGAGTTTCTGTACCAAAGCAACTTTGACGTGCGGATGACGCTCGGCGCTCACCGGTAAATAGGCATATTGGTTGAACAACACAGGATCACCCGCAAACAGCACTGCAAGCCCCCCCTTGTTGCCAAAGTTTAGCCAGCTCGCCCGATCCGACAGGATGTAAGCATCAAGCCCCGATGCAGTATTTAGCGCAGCGCCCATGCCAGCTCCCACAGCCTTGTACCAAGGCTCGAAACTGTCAGGGGTGAAGCCTGCCTGCTTCCAAAGGCCAAGCTCTTTTTTGTGGGTACCGCTGTCATCCCCGCGGCTGACAAAGTTTGCCTTTGCTTCGGCAATGGCCTGCAAAGCGGACTGTGCCGTTGTCGCCTGACCCGTTTGGGCAGGGTCGTCGGCAGGGCCGATGAGGACAAAGTCATTATACATTATTTCGCGGCGATACGGACCGTACCCTTCAGCGATAAATGCCTCTTCTGCTGTGCGGCTGTGAACCAGAATTGCGTCCACGTCACCTGCTTGTCCCAATTTGATCGCTTGACCTGTGCCGACAACCAGCAGCTGCACCTCCAATCCCAAATCTTCTGCAATGGCGGGCAGCAGGACATCGGCAAGGCCAGAGTTATGAAATGAGGTTGTGACCGCCATGCGCATCACATCCTGCGCGGCAACAATACCCGCCCATACGGTCAAAGCCGTAGCTAATATGATAGTTCTCATTCGACGATATCTCCTCTTAAAAATGCCCTTGCCTGAATGCTTTTGGGCGCATCAAAAAACTCGCGCGCGGGCGTGTGCTCTTGCACGGCGCCATGCAGCAGAAAAATCACCTCGTCTGCCAACCTGCGTGCCTGACCCAAATCATGGGTGCTCATAATCAATTGCATGCCCGAGGCCCGCGCAGCGCGCAAAACCGCCTCAATTTCGCGGGTGGCGCGACCATCAAGCGCGGCAGTGGGTTCGTCCAAAAACAGCAATTCCGGCTGCGTAATCATGGCCCGTGCAAGGGCGAGCTTTTGCTGCTCTCCCCCTGACAAATGGGTGGCATGTCGCCCAAGCATGCCGTCCAATCCGACCCGTGTGGCCCAATCCTCGGCCTGAGTGCGCGCTTGGGGCTTGGCGACACCGCGCAACTGCAAAGGATACATCAGGTTTTCAAGAACACTGCGCCGCAGCATGACGGGCCGCTGAAAGACAAACGCCTGTTCCCGGCGCGCCTGCGCTTCGTCACAGGCCCAAGTGATTTGCCCAGCCGTCAGACGCGCCGCGCCGTGCAGAAGCCGTAACAACGTTGTTTTCCCTGAACCATTCGGCCCCATAACAATCGTGACACCGGCACCCCGCAAATCTAGGTCTAGTGGCCCCACCAACACCTTACCGCGCCGAGACGTTTGCGCACCGCGCACTGAAAGAGGAAACAAGCTCACCAGCGTCCCTCCTGTTCGGTTTTCGTAAGCCAGTGAATCGCAAGGTTTACCGTGATCGCCAGCCCGATCAGGACGATCCCCAAACCCAAAGCGAGGGCAAAATCACCCTTGCCGGTTTCAAGCGCGATGGCAGTGGTTAAGACACGAGTGGCGTGTTCAATGTTGCCACCAACGATCATGATCGCGCCGACTTCGCCAATCGCACGCCCGAAACCTGCCAGAGACGCCGTAAGAAGCGCGCGACGCGCATCCCAAAGCAGAGTACGCATTTTCTGCCCCTGCGTGACATTCATGGAGATCAGCAGATCGTGATATTCGCTCCACAGGTCGCGCAATGATTGATGGGCGATGCTGGCAATTAACGGCACAATAATAATGACTTGCGCGATGATCATTGCAGTAGGCGTAAAGAGCAACCCCAAGACCCCAAAAGGTCCGGAGCGCGACAACAGGATATATACAACCAAACCGACAACAACGGGCGGCAACCCCATCAGTGCGTTGAGCACCGCAATCACGCTACGCCGCCAACGAAACCGGCGCACAGCTAGAAAAGCAGCTAATGGCAAAGCGATGGCAGACCCAATCACCAAGGCGGAAAGGGTCACCTGAAGCGACCGCAGGGTGATCTCGACAAGATCACTGTCCAGCGTGACAAGCAGCCGGAATGCCTCTGATAGACCTGCCCACAAATCGCCCATAAAGCGCGCGACTCCCCTGCCCTGTCTGGTTCTATCAGCACTCTAGCTAGGTGAAAGATGCTGTGCAGCACGAAAAGAGCGTATCCCGGATGCTTTGGGAAATTTTGCGAGATTTATCAAACTAATGACACAGGCAATCCAATCTCTATGACCGAATCGAATTGCACATGATGCGCGATCAACGCTTGGGATGAGTGTAAAAAGCAGATCGCGCGCAACAGGTTGATTGCCCCTACCGCGAACAACCGTAGGGTATTCCATACTTCCGGGAAGAGTTGGACCTGCTAGACTAGCCTTCTAATGGCGAGAAAGCATGATGGAATCCAAGTACGCCCAAACCCACGCTGACATGTCCGATCAGGACCGCAATCAAGCAATCGATAGATTGTATGATGTTGCACTTGATCCTGAACGGTATGAGGCTCTGCTAGATGTTTGGGAAAGCGCGGTCAGCCCCCTGCGTGCGCAAGCGGACTTCACTGCGCCACGCCTAATGGACGACCCCATGATTGCCGCACATTTTGATCGGGCAAGCGAGTTTCTTGACCGCGTCGACCTAGCCAGCCAACCTGATGATATTCAGGACATTCTCGCACCCTTCGGAAGTCTCGCGGCCTTCGTGCTGGACCGGAAGATGGTTGTAAAAGCCGCAAACACAGCCGCGACATTACACCTTTCATTGTATCAGGATTCAAAGCTATCCGACCTTGCCGTAAATGAAGAAGATATTGAGGCTGTTGGTAGAATCGTCCGTTCACTGTTGAAAGATACGGAGCAAGATACCGCAGTTCTAAGAGCGCGCGCGCTTAAAAAGGGTCACTTCATTGTGCTCCGGTTTCAACGGTGCCAGTCGTCAAATGGAGAACCATTGGTTCTGGCTGCATCAAGCGAAGTTGGCTTGCCGGAAGGGTTCGATGATATCCTGCGCCGCGCATTCAACCTGACCAGTGCCGAAGCAGACGTTATCCAAAGCCTGGTGGAGTGCTGCTCGGTCAAGGATATTGCGGTTCAGCGCGGACGTTCGGTCGATACTGTACGTGCGCAGATCAAATCAATTCTCTCCAAGACCGAGACGCACTCCCAAGTTGAGCTGGTTCGGCTGACGTTGTCTGTCATGAACATGACAAACCTTACCCTAAATACAATTGTTGAGCCGCGCCTGATCAGTGAAGGCTACGCGACACTGGAAGCGCGTGATTTTCAAAGCATCACCACGCCAGATGGGCGTCGGCTGGATTATCTTGTTTTGGGTGATCCCAACGGCGCGCCAATCCTGTTTCTCCCGCTTGATTACGGCCTTATACGCTGGCCCGCCTCGGCCGAGGCAGAAGCGGCCAAGCGGGGCTGGCGGGTCATTGTCCCTGTGCGCGCGGGCTATGGGCGATCCGATGCGCTTGAAAAGCGCGGCAATCTAGACAAAGCAATCGTCGCAGACACAATGCAAATCCTTCGAACGGAAAAGGTGAAATGCTGTCCGATCGTGTCGATGGGTAGTGACTCATATTATGGCGTACAACTGGCCCGGATGTATCCCGATAGGTTTTCAGCTTTGATCGCATGTGCGGGTGTCTTGCCCATGACTCGTCGCGAACAGTTCGAGCGGATGGAAAAATGGCATCGGTTCATTCTTGCTGGCGCAAAGTACACCCCGCACCTGCTACCGTTCATGGTAAAAGCAGGATTCCTTCTTGCCCGAAAAATCGGCAAGCGGGGGTTTGTGCATGCTGTCTACGGAAGCTCGCCCGGTGATGTTGACACCTTTGAAAACCCCGAGGTGTTCGAGGCCATGGTCACGGGATCCGAGGTTGCTTTGTCAGAAACACATTCAGCGCACGACAGCTTTTCACGCATGCTGTTGGGCCGCCAGAACACCGACTGGTCGGCCGATGTTGATGAATTGAAGGGTCAGATTCCTGTCATATTCATAAACGGTACCGATGACCCACAAGTCCCATACGATACCTTGCAGGACTTCAAGCGTGACTTTGACTGGATCGAATATCGTACCTATGAAGACGCCGGACAGCTGATATTCTTCCGCCACTGGCCCGCTGTTTTGGAATTGCTGGCACCTTTGTTGAAGTGAGAGACCACTTTACCCCATCTAGGGTATGACGCGTCCAAAGCCCCCTTATACATTTGATATATCAAGGATAAGTGGGTCAAACGAATGAACGAAATTTTCCATACACTTAGGGCGTATCCCGACATACTCCAAGCGATCGGTGTCGTCGGGTTCATGCTATATGTCGGGGCCTTTTCAGCGATCCAGAGTGGTCGCCTGTGCGGCAATGGTATTCTTTTTTCCACCAATCAAGTGGTCGCAGCATCTTGCGTTCTCATCAGCTTGCTCGGTGCGTTTAATCTGGCCTCTTTTTTGATCCAGGTCAGCTACATCGGCATCGGTATCTATGGAATTGCCATACGCAGGCGACACGCCCGCACCAACCGGTCCCGCCCATTGACCTTCAGGCGCACTGTAGGAGCAGCGCTGCCGCCGACAGTCTAGAATTATTTAAGAAAGAAATTTTAAGTACAAACCCAAGAGGCGGCCTCAGGGCCGCCTCTTATTTATGATGCTCTATGGCGAGGTCTGTCACCATATAATCATGCCCATTGCGGCCTTAACAAACGAAGCACTTTCCCTCAAATCCAAAACTTGGACGGGGTACCGTCTATCAGGCGGTGCCTGTGAATATACCAGACCATCAGCCCCCCAACCACAAACTCGACGTAGCGTTCTGAAACTCGGCGATGGCAATCCCTGCCTGCTCCGATCCATAGTTTGCACAATCCATCGCAACCAATCGGGAGGAACAACGCTATGGCCGAATTCGACATCATCATTTACGGCGCAACAGGTTTTACAGGGCGGCTTGTTGCTGAATACATGCACGCGACCTATCCAGACCGCCCGTGGGCCATGGCGGGTCGCAGCGCAGCCAAGCTTGCTGCCGTGCGCGACGAAATGGGCCTGCCTGCGGACACACCTTTGATCGAGGCCGACGCCTCTGACCCTGCGTCTATCGACGCGATGGTTGCCCGTGCCCGCGTCATCATCACCACTGTTGGCCCCTACTTGCTGTATGGTGAACCACTGGTTGCGGCCTGCGCGAAATCAGGCACCGATTACGTTGACCTGTCCGGCGAGCCTCCGTTCATGTGGGACATGATCGAGAAGTACAACGACGCCGCCAAAGCAAGCGGCGCGAGGATTGTACATTCGTGTGGCTTTGACAGCATCCCCTTCGACATGGGCGTCTATTTCTTGCAGCAAGAGGCGCAAAACCGCTTTGGCGCGCCCTTGAAAGACGTAAAAGGCCGTGTGCGCGGCATGAAGGGTACTTTCTCGGGTGGCACGGCGGCTTCCGGTAAGGAAACCATGAAGCTGGCAATGGGCGACCCCGATACGATGAAACGGCTCGTTTCCTCCTTCGCTCTGACACCGGGGTTTGAGGGGCCAAAGCAGCCCTATGGCAACAAGGCCTATGAGGATGCGGATTTTGGCATGTGGGTCGCACCCTTCGTGATGGCATCCATCAACACCAAAAACGTACACCGCTCTAACATGCTGATGGGCCATCCCTATGGCACAGATTTCACCTATGAAGAAATGATGTTCACCGGCAAAGGCGAGAAAGGCGAAGCCATCGCCAATAGCATCGCCAAGTCCAATCCGATGGGCGACGACAAAATAAAGCCAGGTGAAGGCCCTTCGAAAGAGGAGCGCGATAACGGCAGTTATGATCTGATGTTCACGGGCACCTCGGCAGACGGAGAACGCCTGACAGTGGGCGTAAAAGGTGACCGCGATCCGGGATATGGCTCCACATCGAAAATGCTGACCGAAGCCGCAATCTGCTTGATCGAAGAAGCCGCAAACGCCCCCGGAGGGGTCCTGACTGCGGCCCCCGTATTTGGCGACGCTATCATCGACCGCCTAACCGCAAACGCCGGCCTGACATTCGAAGTCGAAGCGTAAAAAACAGCCCCGCAACGCAGAGTTCGGCGTTGCGGGGCTATTTGAGGGTATCGGACCCAAAATTTGGGAGTTTTTCCCCGTCTAATCTGAGCCGATAGATCTAGGATCTAGCCGTTGCGTACCGTGTCAATCATCAGCTGAACATTCTCCGGATCTGCATCCGGCGTGATGCCATGACCAAGATTGAAAATATGCGGCCCTTTTGAAAAGGCTTGGACGATGCGGCGCGTCTCTGAAACCAGAGCATCGCCACCGGTGACCATATGGGAAGATTTAAGATTTCCCTGCACGCAGCCACTTGGCTGAACATGTTCGGCGGCCCATTCCGCAGTCACACCATCGTCGATAGCGATGCAATCAGCGCCTGTGGCAGCATGGGCACCTACGTACCTCTCTCCTGCGCCGCGCGGGAAGGCTATAACAGGCACTCCGGGGTGCTTCTCTTTAAGCGCCGCAGTGATCCGCGCCATTGGTTTGATCGAATAATTCATGAAATCATCGCCCTGAAGCGAGCCAGCCCAGCTATCGAATATCTTTACGACTTCGGCGCCAGCTTCGATCTGTTTGGACATATAATGGATCGTGGCATCGGTGATGCGGTCCATCAAACCGTCAAACACAGCGCGGTTCTCGGATTTGAGCTTATGTGCCGGACCTTGATCAGGCGTGCCCTGACCGGCAATCATATACGTGGCGACGGTCCACGGAGCGCCAGCAAAGCCGATCAGCGTCGTTTCGGAAGGCAATTCATTTGAGAGGATTTTCACCGTCTCGTAGACAGGCGCAAGATGATCATGGATAGCATCAGCCGGTAGCAACTTGTCCAGCTCTGTTTGGGTTGTGATGGTGGACAGGCGCGGCCCTTCCCCCGTAACGAACCAAAGATCTGCGCCAAGCGCTTGTGGCACAAGCAAAATATCTGCAAACAATATTGCCGCGTCAAAGCCGTAGCGGCGGATGGGCTGCAATGTAACCTCCGCCGCGAGATCGGGGTTGTAACAAAGTTTAAGGAAATCACCGGCCTGTGCACGGGTCGCACGGTATTCGGGCAGATAGCGACCGGCCTGACGCATCATCCAGATCGGCGGCGTGGCAAGTGTCTCTCCGGCAAGCGCGCGAAGTATTGTTTTCTGGGGGGCCATATGCTGCCTCTACGATTGAATTCTTGTTGCGGCCATCATGCGTTAAAGCGCGCAGGGGATACAAGAGTTGTCAGGTTTTGGTTACACCGATAGAGAGGGTTCATGACATTAAAATTGCCCACCCCCGCACAACCGCTGATGATCGGCACCCGTGGATCGCCCCTTGCCTTGGCGCAAGCGCATGAAACCCGAGAACGGTTGGCGAAAGCGTTTGATCTGCCGTTTGAGGCGTTCACAATCGTCGTCATCAAAACGACCGGCGACAAGATCATCGATCGACCGTTGAAAGAGATCGGCGGAAAGGGGCTTTTTACCCGCGAGATCGAGGCAGATATGCTGTCTGGCAAGATCGACATCGCCGTGCATTCGATGAAGGATATGCCAACGCTCCAGCCCGAAGGGCTGATCTTGGATACCTATTTGCCGCGTGAAGACGTGCGTGATGCGTTCATTTCTCCGACCGCGAAAAGTCTGGCAGATTTACCAGCCGGTACAGTCGTTGGCACCTCCAGCTTACGTCGCCGGGCGCAGCTGATGCTCAAACGGCCCGATCTTGAAGTGGTGGAGTTCAGGGGCAATCTGCAAACCCGCCTGATGAAGCTTGATCAGGGCGTTGCAGCGGCGACCTTCCTTGCTATGGCCGGCCTTAACCGTCTGCGCATGGACGAAGTACCAGCGACACCTATTGAAACGGATGTGATGCTGCCAGCAGTCGCGCAAGGTGCCATCGGGATCGAGCGACGGGTCGACGACAACAACATTGCGGACATGCTCGCTGCGATCCACGACACGCCAACGGGCCAGCGTCTGGCAGCCGAACGCGCGTTCCTGCTGGAGCTTGACGGCTCTTGCGAGACGCCGATCGCAGGCTTGGCGGAACTGGACGGCGATACTTTGCATCTGCGCGGAGAAGTCTTGCGCCCTGATGGCTCTGAAGTGATCTCTGACGCTATGAGTTGCCCCATCGAAGATGGCGCGCTTGCCGGCAAACAAATGGCGCAAAAGCTGTTGTCACAAGCAGGCCCAAACTTTTTTGATTGGCGATAAGCGCCACCACCGACCCTGCGACAGTATTCGCGTGGCATGCTGTGGTGCCATTTGCAGCAGAAGCAGCACTGGCACAGGAATTTCATAGGTAAAATGAAAAAGGCGGCCCCGCCAAGGGCCGCCTTTTTGAGAATTAACAGACCAGAGGATTAACCTTCTGGCTTCTCCTCAGGACCGACAGACACAAGGTAGGCCCAAACGTCAGCCGAGTCGTCCGCTTTTCTCAGCTTGAAGGACATCTTGGATTTCGCGCGCGCATCGTCGTTGTACTCCGCAAGGAACCCCTTTGGGTCTGCAACGTAGCCGATGAAAGACTCTTCATCCCACTCAAGTCCCGCTTCGCCGGCCTGTACGATAGAGTCACCGTATTTAAAGTCTGCGGAACCGGCAACGCGCTTATAAACACCGTAAAGGTTTGGACCTGTGCGGCCACCTTTAACGATGTCATTGCCGTCGGCATCTTGAATCATGTGGCAAGCTTTGCACTTGTTGAAAACTTTTTCACCGGCCTCGGCATCACCTGATGCATGGCCGTCTGCAAAAACAGGTGCGCTGAAAAGCGCTATGCCCATTGCTGTGACTGCGAGTATTTTCACGGTAGTCCTCCTAAACGTTCTACACATCACCTAGGCCGTACGCCTGTGACGTAAAGGTCTGGTGCTGAAAACTTCGCATAGTTTCAAGGTGGGGCCAAGGTATCCTACGGTCCCTGCGTCAAACTGAACCAACCCGCCGACTGCAACACGCAACTGGGCGAAAATGCGCCGCGTCACTGGTTCGAGCCGCAAGTACAGCCATCTACGGCCCTTGGCTCCTCTTGGATTTATCGCTAAGAACCCTGCGCACCTAACGGCGCATGTCGCGGAACCGCGAGATTTATCCATGCGTGACGGAGAGACGATGACCGCTATCATGATTCCAGCGTGGATTGACGGAAGGCTACAGCCTATCGAAAAGCTGGACGCGCATCTGCGCGGTCTGCGCCACAAAGCTGTCTCCGTTTTTGTGATGGCCGACGACGCGCTGTTGGTTCAACGCCGTGCCTTGGGGAAATACCATACGCCAGGCCTATGGGCGAACACCTGCTGCACACATCCTGATTGGGGTGAACAAGACGCCGCGTGCGCCGTGCGCCGTCTGGATGAGGAATTGGGGATCACCGGCATCAACGTGCAGCACCGCGGCCAAGTCGAATACCGCGCTGATGTGGGCAACGGTTTGGTCGAACACGAACTGGTCGAAGTTTTCGTGGTGCGGACCACAGCCAATCTACCAGTTCACGCGAACCCGGATGAGGTGATGGATACACGCTGGATCACGCTGGATGATCTACGCATGGAGATCGCGGCCACACCCGACATTTTCACACCCTGGCTACGAATCTACATGGAGCAACACAGCACGCTCATCTTCGGCGCGCAAACGTAGAGAGCCATCTATAACCATGACATCAGGCTGCGAGGCAACGTGCCTGACGGGCGCGGAGAAGCGGTCGGGCGGCCATCGTTGCTGACAGCTGCTGCAACTCACATTCGGTCAGTCTTGATGTCAGGTCCTGACGTGCCTGCAACGAAACCGCGAGCATGGACTGATCGCCCAGGAATAGACTTTCGGACAGTAGGCCACTGGTCTCGACGATATGGTGGCCGTCCAGGAGAAGATGGAAATAGGAAATTCCTTGGCGTGCCGTCTCCTGATAGATTGTGACGCCATCCATTAACGCTTTTACGGGCAACAGAACTTCTGGTTCGCCGAAATGAAGCTCGGCGCGTGCGCCCGAAATCAAGACCCTGTGGTTTGGTGACAGCACCACATCCTTGGTCGGTTGACCTGGCCCGAAGGCATCGCGTTTGACGCGCACAGGCCGTGTGTTAGCACATCCTGCCATCTCCGACGGATCAACATCCGTGCGGCCAAGCCACCTCAACGGTACGAACCCCGCGTCGATTGTGCGGATCAGATCGCCCGGGCGCAAGGTTTCGATGGCCCGCACACCGTCGCTTGTCTCGATCTCGGTACCCTTGGCGAAGCAAATGATAATTGGTGACGGATCGGTGGTGAAATCCTTTTCACCCCCGTCTTTGGCATAGACGACTGCTGAATAAGTCAGACCATCTGCACCGATATAATCAAACGTAAACTCATCGGGATTGTCCGGATCGACATACCGGTTGAATGAGCCTTGGAGGTCGATGATATCTGAAGGGTCGTAGTGATGGATATCAATGCGCAGACCGTCTTCGCTGAAGGTAGATAGATCGATTGTCAATTTGTCTGAATGGCTATCGTCGCGGAAAAAGATCTTAATCTTGCTCACGCCATCGGCTGGGTCAGCCGTGATCGTAACCTCGCCACCGTTTTCGATGTCGATGAATATGTTGTCATTCTCTCCGACAACAGCGGTCGTCCCGCTCTCGGTAATTCCGACTTTTGCCATTTGCCTGCCATCATTTGCCTGCATCTCCGGCAAGCTTTAACAGAAGGTTAATGCGCAGGTATGTTCAGGGCAAGCAGCATGGCGCCCGTTCCTGATGATGACTGCTCAGTGGCGCGTTTAAACCACAGGTGGAGTTTGTCACCTTATTCCGGCCACGTCCTGACGACTGCCGACACACCTTCAAAAACGTCAGATTTCGGCCACGGCAGATTCGCCCTGACCAGCGCTGGATGAGCACGGAAGCATCATGTCATGACCCTTCACATCTTCCATCACGGCTAAAGCGTCTAGCAAACCAGCCACCAAGGTCTTTGTCAGGGGCCGCGGCTCTGAGGAGGTCTTGCTGAGGGTCAAGGGCTCGGCGGCCTGCAGTTGTGACACATAGCGCCCGGCAAGCCACCTGTTCACATCGGTCGAACACGCATCAGGCGCGGCAGGTGCATTACGTTGCTCAAGCAGCCAACCTGCCTCACCCTCCTGATCCCCCGCCCAGTACGGACGCAAAGCCTTCTTCGCCCGTTTGCCGAGGGACGTTCCGGTTGTGGGAAAGCGGACCCCATAGCGTACGATCGATTTGCAGAACTCAACATATAGCACTGACCGGTTGGCCCAATCTATTTGCCCTTCGCCAAGGTCTATTTCCAACCAAAAACGCTGTGGGATTTTCCGCACCCGCGTGGCGGAATTGATCATCGGGAGTGCGCGGTACGCAGCCTTACTATCCAACGCCAAGCGCTGAACAAGCGCGCCTGCGACCCGATCCAAAGCAGAAGCCGCCCTTCTGATTGCAAGGTGGTCGGTAGATCGCAGAGCATCGGTACCGCAACCTTCTTCTGGCCAGACATCATAGATCATGCCCAGATCGGTATCGCATCGGACGTCCCGAAATCTTGCGATAATCTGCTCTCCAGCCTGCATCGGTTCTCTCGCTCATTCTTATTTCATCAGTATGAGCAGGAGCGTGCGCTGCGAATCAGACGTGAATTGGAAACAATAAAGACCTTTTGAAGAAGTCGAAGCGCCGTAAATGTGTTTCTGATTACTGCAACGGGCTTTCCACAGGTGGCGGCGCCACATCAAGCACGCCAAGAGCATCCAGCCCCCCGATCACTGAGTCGACCGCAATCGTAGCGAGGACAATCCCCATCACCCTACTGATGACACTTGCTCCGGTATTACCGATGACGCGGTGCACATAGGTCGCCACCAGAAGTAGACCCAAAGTCAGCATAAGGACGATCAACAAGAGACCTGCCGTGATGGCCTGATCTGCAATAGATTCTGTGTGATTGTCAGTCAGGATTACGATGGCCAACATCGCGCCCGGCGATGCGATGGACGGCATGGCAAGCGGGAACACTGCGCCTGCCAGATGGTCTCGCTCCGCCTCCTCGATCTCTCGCGAAGGCTTGGAATCACCAAAGATCATTGTCATGGCAAATATAAACAGAATGACCCCGCCAGCGATTTGGAATGACCCCAACCGCAGCCCCAAGGTTTCCAGCAGGAACTGCCCCCCAACAAGAAAGGCAAGCAACACAACAGCTGATATGGCGACGGCATTGAACGCAAAGCGGCGGTGCAAGCGCTCAGGCACGGTCTGCACCGCGAACAGGAATACAGGGATCGTGCCGACTGGATCGATCACAACCACGAGGATGATTAGCTCCTTCAAGAGGGCAGCCAGATCCATAATGCGCAGACTTTCTTTTTGATAGTTTAGCGGCAGACCCACCGGTTGTTCCCGATGGCTCCTGAAGAACAAATACTTAGTGAGTGGCTATCTTATATAGCAGTTACATGTCGTTAAAAACCACCGATTACTTCCTAAACTTAGGCGTAGGCACCCAAATTGCCAATTTTTTGATCCGGTGCTCTGGAGGTCTTCGACCATCGAGTACCGCCTCGAAACCGCCCCCAAAGTATGGGTCAGGCCAACCATCCAGCGTAATCGCTAACCAATAGATGGGTCGGCGCGACATCCTCTTCGATGTTTGCAAAACGGCCGATAGGTTCGCGGAAGATGTTATCTGTCTCGTCATCATTTACCGTCGAGACTTCGCCAATCAGCACATCACCGCCCTCTCCCCAAAACGCGTGCCAGTCGCCGGGCATCAGGGTCACACTTTCACCGGGGAGGAGGCGCAGCTTTTCTCCGGGGGTAAAATCGCGCTGGATGCCATCGCAGAACACTGTACCGCCCTTATCTGCGGCAAAGTTGCCCTGATCATCCGAGCCATAAAGCTCAACCACCAAGGTCGCACCACCGCGGTTAATGATATCCTCGGCCTTGATCACATGGGTGTGCATCGGGCTAAGCTGCTCTTGCCGCGAGATGAGGAGCTTTTCAGCATAACACATGCCGCCACCGCGTTTCAGATCCGCCAGACGGCCATTGCGTAGGGTGAACAGAAAAAGACCCATCGCGTCATAGTCGCCAGCTCCGTAGTCTGTGATATCCCAACCGCAGCGCGCGTTAATCACGTTGCGCGCCAAATCCTTCTGCGACGCGAACTCATCAGGCGTCCAATACGCGAAAGGGGGCAGGACGAATCCGTGTTTGCGGATCAGATCGTCAGCCTCTTCCATAACTGCGTTGATGGTTGAACGTTTCATGCACCGGTCTCCTGCATGCTGAGGGGTTTAATGGCTCCGGAAGCTATCCATGCGACAGGATTGTGACGACAGTCGCGGCTAAGGGATTCTGAACTTCGCACACCCTGACAAAGCGGCCAGATCATCCTGGATCATCCAGATCGGGGCATCATTTACAGTTTGAATGTTGAATGGCTGCCGAAGGACATCAATGCACACAGACGGCGCCATGGTCATAATCGCCCGCGCAACACTGCCTGCAAAATAGATGCCAGCAGACGGCATATAGGCCAGCATCAAATCCCTGAGCAGATGCCCCAACAGACCCGCGTACTGATCGACCGCGGCGGTAAGCTCTGCCTCGTCAGGTGTTCCGTATGCAGAGACGATAGCGGTCCCCTCCAACGTTCGATCATGCGCCAGACTACTGCAAAACGACACAAACCCGCGACCGGAAAAGAGAGCCTCAACCGTGCCGAAGCGGTCAGTCGAAAATCCGAGAGCCTGCAGCCTGCTTGAAATACTGGTCGGCATCGACAGGTGTCCCGCTTCAACCGCTTGGCAAATCACGGTGCCTGCGTACTCAAGAACCGGACTGACATTGAAACCGGTGCCAATCCCGACAACCAGAGATTGCAAAGACCCGCCGGTCTTTGGTTTGCCAGCGCTCAGAACCCGCAGCTGATCTGCCACAAGATGCGGCACGGCGTGGCCCAGCGCCGAAAGGTCATTCAACAGATAGGCCGAGGTAACCCCGAACGAGTCGATCAGCCGATCAGTCTCAACCTCCCAAGCGCGGTTGGTCAGAGCGGCACGAATACCCTGAACAGGCCCCGCCACCGCAATGACCATTTCGCTCGGTCCGGCAATCCCGTCGCGTGACAGATAGTTAGCAATAATCTCATAGAGACTACCCCACTCAGCGTTGGGGTATGTCTTTATTGTGTGCGTTTGAATCACGCCTGACAGGCTAAGCGCCAAACGTGAATTCGTTCCACCAATATCTGCTACCAGCCGCATACTCTAGTTCAACCTAAGGCCCGTTTCCGGCGAGAAATAGGACACTTTCCCAAGATCAAAGGTAAGCTTTTGCGCAACCCCGGCCGTTGCAGTGGTTTCCGATGACAGACGCGCGGTGACATGCTTACCGCCAAGCTGCATCACTGCATATGTATCTGCGCCTGCAGGCTCTACGATGTCGATGAGGCACTCGGCCGCCTGCATCTCGCCGTTTTGAGCATTCGCATCAGCGATATGTTCTGGACGTACACCGATGATGACATCTTGTGGCAGATCACCGTTATTGGCATCGGTCAGAATGATCGGCTCAGCGTTCGGGCGGGTGATCTCGATGTGAACTTCGCCGCCCTTTGCACGCGTCTTGGCAGGGATCAGGTTCATCGCAGGACTTCCCATAAAATCGGCCACAAACAAGTTGGCGGGACGGTTATAGATTTCTGCCGGCGTACCCATCTGCTGGATCACGCCACCCTTCATAACCACGATCTTGGTCGCCAGTGTCATCGCTTCGATCTGGTCGTGGGTAACATAAACCATAGAAGCGCCAAGCCGCTGGTGAAGGGCCTTAAGCTCGGTCCGCATCTCAACACGCAGTTTGGCGTCAAGGTTGGACAGTGGTTCGTCAAAGAGAAACAGCTTTGGATCACGCACCAAAGCGCGCCCCATCGCCACGCGCTGACGCTGGCCACCCGATAGTTGACCCGGCTTACGCTTGAGCAACGGCTCGATCTGCAATTGCTGCGCCACATAGGCCAGCTTTTCATCCTGCGTCGCCTGATCAACGCCGCGCACTTTCATGCCGAAGGTGATGTTTTTTGCCACCGTCATCGTCGGGTAAAGCGCGTACGACTGGAAAACCATCGCGATGTCGCGGTCTTTCGGGCTGACGTTTGTCATATTGCGCCCGTCGATATGCAGATCACCACTCGTGATCGGCTCAAGACCCGCGATACAATTCAGCAACGTGGACTTGCCACATCCTGACGGCCCGACCAGCACAAGGAAATCACCCTGTTCAATCGAGACATTGACGTCTTTGAGGATCTCCGTGAAGCCATAGCTTTTGTAGAGATTGTTGATTTCAAGGATCGGAGACATGTGAGTTATCCTTTCACGGAGCCGGCGGTCAAACCCCGGACGAAGTATTTACCAGCGACGACATAAACAAAGAGTGTCGGAAGCGCTGCGATGATCGCGGCGGCCATATCCACGTTGTATTCCTTAACGCCTGTGGTCGAATTCACGATGTTGTTCAGGGCCACCGTGACCGGCTGTGTGCCCGCCTGGCTAAAGGACACGCCGAACAGGAAGTCATTCCAGATTTGCGTGAATTGCCAAATGACTGTGACCACGATGATCGGAATAGATAGCGGCAGGAAAATGGACCAGAAGATGCGAAAGAAACCAGCACCGTCCACCTTGGCAGCTTTGGTCAATTCAGACGGAATCGTAACATAGTAGTTGCGGAAGAACAGCGTCGTGAAACCCAGCCCATAGATCACGTGCACGAAGATCAGACCCGGGATCGTACCCGCGATACCCATCATGCCAAGGACCCGCGCCATAGGAAGCAAGACCACCTGAAACGGGATAAAGCAACCGAACAGCATCAGGGAGAAAATGATATTTGCCCCCCGAAAATTCCACTGTGAAATCACGTAGCCGTTCATCGCCCCCAGCAGGGTCGAGATCAGAACGCCGGGAATAGCGATCAGGACCGAGTTCCAGAAATAGGGCCGCATGCCTTCACACTGGATGCCAGTACAGGCACCGGACCACGCTGTGCGCCACGCATCAAAGGTAACTTCACGCGGCAGCGAAATCAGGTCTCCTGTACGGATTTCATCAAGGCTTTTGAGTGAGGTCATGACCATCACGAAAAGCGGCATCAGGTAGAAGATCGCGAATACGCCCAGCATGAGGTACAGCCCCCAACGGAGCGCCCGTTTGCCAGCCTGGCTTTGAGCATTGCTTGTTTGTACTGAAAAATCAGCCATCTTTGGACCTCAATTCTGAATAGAGGTAGGGGACAACGATTGTGAAAACCACCATCATCATCACCATTGCAGAGCTTGCCGCCTGACCAATGTCACCGCGCGAAAACGCCATCGCGTACATGTAGGTTGCGGGCAAATCCGTCGCATAACCCGGGCCACCGCCAGTCAGTGCGATCACCAAATCGAAGCTTTTGATCGCGAGGTGGGACAACACAATGAACGCTGACAGGAAAATGGGGGCCATCGAAGGGATGATGATGGCCGTATAAACCCGCCATGTGGGGATACCGTCGACCTGCGCGGCCTTGATGATCTCTCCATCGACAGACCGCAGACCAGCGAGAAACAGTGCCATCACAAAACCACTGCTTTGCCAGATCGCCGCTATGACGATAGCGTAAATTGCCATGTCCGGGTTGATCAGCCAATCAAAAGTGAAGTCTTCGAAACCCCAGCCGCGGACGGTTGCTTCCAATCCCAGACCCGGGTTCAGAATCCACTTCCATGCAGTACCGGTGACGATCATCGAAAGCGCCATCGGGTATAGGTAAATCGTGCGCAGCGCACCTTCGGTTCTGATGTTCTGGTCCAACAGAATGGCCAGCACCAACCCGAGGATCATCGCGATTACGATAAACAGGATGCCGAAAATAAAGAGGTTCCCGAACGCGGTGTCCCAGCGCGGGGATGCAAACAGGCGTTCATACTGGATGAAGCCTTCGATTTCGTATTTTGGCAGCAGGCGCGAACGCGTCAAAGAAACCCATGCCGTCCACGCGATGAAGCCATAGACGAAGATCAGAATCGCAATGAACGAAGGCGCCAGAACCATTTTGGGCATATTATCTTCAAGCCACTTGGTCATGGTATCAGTCCCTAATAGGAGGTTCTGCCCCCATCACAAGGACGGGAGCAGAGGTTAGCATTTACATGCTGTTGGCGACTGCTGTTGCCAACTGCTGAACTGCATCCTCGGAGGACATGTCAGAGTTAAAGTGTGCTGTCACAACATCCGTGATCGCACCGGCCTGCGCACCGCGCAGCGCCATCCCGTGGGCATAGCTTGGCAGCAAAGAGCCGTTGGAAGAGCTTGCCGCCATGTCGTCTGACGAAAGGGTCGCGCAGCTGTCGAACTTATCAAGCGCTACATCTGTACGGGCTGGAATAGAGCCTTTGTTCAGATTGAACACTTCCTGAAAGTTCTTACCCACGACAAGCTTCGCCAGAAGGTCCTGACCCTGTTTCTTGTCATCGCCATCAACCGCAAACATCGCAAAGCTGTCTACGTTATAAAGAAAGCCCTCACCCGGAGTGGACATGCACAAAAAGTCTTCACCTGGCACTTTGCCCGCGGCAATAAACTCGCCCTTGGCCCAATCACCCATGATCTGAAAGGCTGCTTCGCCGTTCATGACCATCGCTGTTGCAAGGTTCCAGTCACGACCGGAGAAGTTGGGATCAACATAGCCGCGCATCAAACGCATCTGGTCAAACACTTTAACCATCCCATCGGACGTCAGCGTTTCTTTATCGAGATCAACAAAAGCTTTGCGGAACCCGTCTGGTCCAAGAATGCCCAGCGCGACCGCTTCGAACACTGTTGCGTCCTGCCAAGACTGGCCACCATGCGCGAGCGGGATGATCCCTGCCGCAGACAGCTTCGCGGCGGCTGCGTTGAACTCGTCCCATGTTGTCGGCATGTCGATGCCGTTGGCTTTCAGAACTTCGGCGTTTGCCCAAATCCAATCAACGCGGTGGACGTTTACAGGGGCTGCACACCACGTGCCTTCGCACTTCATGTGGTTGGCGATTGATTCCGGCAGCACGTCCGCCCAACCGTTCGCTTCTGCTACGGCAGAGATGTCTGCCAATACGCCTTCGTCATACCATTCCTGAATGGCTGGACCTTTGAGCTGAACCGCTGTCGGCGCGTTGCCTGACAAAACACGGGCGCGCAGGGCGGTCATTGCCGCATCACCGCCACCGCCGGCTACAGGCATGTCTGTCCAGGTACCGCCATTGTCCGCAAACTCTTTTTGCAAAACGGCTACGGATTTTGCTTCGCCGCCGGATGTCCAATAGTGCAGAACTTCTACCTGTGGCTCTGCTTGAACTGCGCCTGCAACCAACAATGCGATGCCAGACACCGCGCCAGTAATGTACGATTTCATTTCGAATTCCTCCCAGAAAATGCCGCTTTGGCGGCTTCGATCTGCAAAGATTGCAGAAGCCGACACAACTAGGCAATGCGTCTGACGTGGCTAAACCGGCGCTAGAACGAATTAAATGACGCGCCCGTTACAGGTTGTTACAAAGGCATCGAATTAGTTGCCTGTTGTTACGTAAGAAACATGACGCACGCCGCACCGGGAGATTTACAGGGAGGTATCTAGGTGGCGATCCCCAGAATACTTATTGTTGATGACGACAAAGATGTCCGCCAGATGATGACCCAGTTCTTCCAGCAGAACGGGGCCATTGCGCTGCCTGCTGCAACTGAAAGCGCAGTACGCGCGCATCTGGAGAACGGGCGCGTCGATCTGATCTTGCTCGACGTCATGCTGGGGGACGAAAACGGGTTGGAAATTTGCAGCCGTCTGCGCAAAGAGCAGGACATACCGATCATCATGGTGTCCGCCTTATCCGCCGACCATCAGCGCATGGAGGGGTACCTTGTTGGTGCAGACGACTATGTGGCTAAACCGTTCAACCCCGATCTTCTATTAGCCAGAGTGAAGGCCGTTCTGGCCCGCGCACGCAGGTCATCCTCGCTGATCCATCGCCGGAACACGAAAGTGTTCCACTTCGCCGGCTGGATCTATGACGCAAAACGCGAAGAGGTGATCTCGCCCGATCACGTACAAGTGGTCCTGTCGCGGCGCGAGACTGCCTTGCTTCAGGTCTTGGTCGCAAATCCGCACATTCCTCTGACCCGTGAAGAAATCGCTTCCGCTTTGGATGTGACAGGTGAAACCCCTCAAACCAGCGAGGCTGTCGGCAGGTCCATTGACGTTCTGATCGGGCGGCTGCGCGGAAAGATCGAAACGAATCCCAAAGATCCTAAACTTCTCAAGACCGAACGCGGCGTCGGTTACGTCCTTGCCACAGACGTCGAGGCAGTGGAATCTTGACCAATCCTTTGCGGAGTTTGCGAGGTCTGACCAGTGTTTTGGTTGTCAGCGCATTCATCACTGGCGGTGTTGTCGTTTGGCTATGGCTACAGTCAAATTTTGACTGGCGGGAATACCAGAATAGAGCCTACGTAACGGGAATTGGTGTTCATGGTGCGTTGAAGGATAATGCAATCCCGCCCAGAGGGGTCCTGTTCAAAGTTCTGTCAAAGCAGGATCAGGCTTTGGCCATAGCCGGAAATTTCCAACAAATCACCGGCGCGCCCCGTGCCGCACGAGAAACCAACATTCCAATTTCCGCCGATACCGCAAATCCGCAAGCTGACGCGCCTCTTGCCTTGGTGATCTTGTCCCCCGATCTGGTGTACCGCCTTGCCGAGCTTTCTATCGAAGAAGGCCAGACTGCCGCGATCAAAACCGGGAATGTCTTTCGCTTACTCGCCTCCTATTGCAGTGATCCTCTTGTACTTGCACGCTTTGGCGATGGGCCGTGGGTGCAGATAGACGGTGCAAACGTTTGGGGATGTGATGCTGCGCCCGCCGATAGACGGCTGTTGGCCACGCTTTTGTCGGCTATTGTTATCGCAATACTGATGACTATTTCGCTGAACCTGTCATCAGACTTCACCCTGTTCGCGACGCAGCTGCGAAACCGGCGGCAGGTTGGCGGACCTGCTAGTTATGACATTCAGGGCCCGCAAGAACTGCAAGACATCGTCGCTTCCGTTAACGCGTATTTAGAAACCGAGCGCGCACAGCTTGAAGGCCGCGCCGCTGTACTGTCGGGCGTCAGCCACGATCTGGGCACACCGGCAACACGCCTGCGGCTGCGGGCTGCGCTGATCAAAGACCAAGTTTTGCGCGAGAAGCTGGAGGCTGACATCGACAGCATGACCGATATGATCGAAAGCGTTCTGACCTACACGCGCGCGGAAATGAACGTCGAAGATCCCCGCAAGATTTCTCTCACTGCGCTAGTGGGTGCGGTTGTTTCAAATTACGAGGACATGGGGCATGCCGTATCCCTTCAACCTACGAAAGATGTGATCGTAAAAGGGGCGAGTTCCGTTTTTATGTCGCGTCAGGGACAGACCGTGATGGCGGGCGAACGGGAGGTGACCATCATGGGGCGTCCGATCTCGCTTGAACGGGCTCTGACCAACCTGATCGACAACGCGCTGAAATACGGGCGTCGCGCGACGGTATCGCTGGAAACAGATGCCGAAACCGCAACCATAGTCGTCAAAGACGAAGGGACCGAAAATCTTGCTATAGATATTGAAGCTCTGATGGCGCCCTTTCAAAGGGGCGACAACACCAAGACAATCGAGGGCTATGGTTTGGGCCTGACAATCGTCGCTACCATCGCAGGCCTACACGGCGGCTCGCTCACTTTCGAAGACACAACAAAGGGCGTAGCGGCCCGTCTACAAATCCGGCGCGGCTGACAGATCACCGCCCCCAAGATCGGGAGCGGCGATGGATACACTCATAGCTGCGAGACAACAGTATCCGGTGTTAAACTAGCACTTCTTCCACAGCAGCTTTTGTCACGCCAACCACTTCGTCAGCTTGCTCCCGCGTCAGAGGGAAAGGCGGCGCGAACCCGACGATGTCGCCCTGTGGCATGGCACGGGCGATCACGCCACGATCATACATTGCGGCAACGATGCGGGGGCCGACCTTTTCTGCCCCGTCAAAGAAGACACGATCATCGCGGTCGCGCACCAGCTCAACTGCGCAAAGCATCCCTTCGCCCCGCACATCACCGACATTGGCGTGGTCGCCCAGCGCCTGCGCCATTGCGGCGTTTAGATATCCCCCGACAGTGCCCGCGTTGCGTACCAGATCAAGACTATCGAGCAACTTGAGGTTGGCCACGCCTGCCGCCGCCCCGATGGGATGCGCAGAGTAGGTCCAGCCGTGGCCAAGCGGACCGAACTCGTCTGTCCCCCGTTCAAGAACCTCCCACATCCGGTCTGACACAATCGAGCCGGACAGCGGCGCATAAGCTGAAGTTAAGCCTTTGGCGATAGTGATCAGGTCGGGCTTCATGCCGTAATGCTCTGATCCCATCATCGTGCCCAAACGGCCAAAGCCAGTGACGACTTCATCTGCGATCAACAGGATATCATACTTGTCCAGCACCGCTTGAATAGCGGCCCAATATCCTTCGGGTGGTGGAACGATCCCGCCCGTGCCCAACACGGGCTCCCCGATAAATGCTGCGATGGTATCCGGCCCCTCGCTCTTGATCAGAGCCTCTAGCTTTTCCGCACAATCAGCGCTGAAAGCGGCCTCGGTCATGTCACGGTCTTCGCGGCGGAAATAATACGGCGCTTCGGTATGAACGACATGGCTGAGCGGCAGATCGAACTTCTTGTGAAAGAGCTCCAACCCTGTGAGTGATCCTGTGACAAGACCCGAACCGTGATAGCCACGCCAGCGCGAGATGATCTTTTTCTTCTGCGGGCGTCCCAGCACGTTGTTGTAGTACCACACCAGCTTCACGTTGGTCTCGTTCGCGTCTGATCCGCTCATCCCGTAGTAGACGTGGTTCAGCCCTTCCGGTGCGCGCTCTGCGATCATCCGCGACAGGGTGATGGATGCCTCGGTGCCGTGGCCAACATAGGAATGGTAATACGCCAGCTCATGCGCCTGCGCTGCGATGGCCTCGGCGATCTCGGTCTGGCCGTAGCCCACGTTTACGCAATAGAGGCCTGCAAAAGCGTCCAGATGACTGCGCCCTTCACGGTCGGTGATATGCACACCCTTGGCCGTCTGCATAATCCGGTTTCCCATTTCGCGGCGGGCAAATTGCCCCAGATGCGTAGAGGGGTGAAAGAAATGATCATGGTCCCATTGGCTTAGCACATCATTGGTTAGCGGCGTAGTCATCGCATTCTCCTCATAGAGTCCTGCATCAGTGGTATGGGGTCCACGACCAAACTGCTACCCCGCTGTACGACTTTTTGTGTCGGAAAACGTCATGATATGCCGCTCCCGTTGCTTGCCAAACGCGACAAAGCGAACCAGCATTTCCAGATCGCACAGCCAAGGTCGGAGACCGCTTATGCAAGTACCAGCGCCAAATTTTATCACCGCCGAGTACCACGATCGCATCGCCAAAACGCGCGGGGCGTTGGCAGCCGCGGGGCTTGATGCGATCTTTGTGACCGATCCGTCAAACATGTCGTGGCTTACGGGTTATGACGGCTGGTCCTTTTATGTGCATCAGGGTGTTCTGCTTACGCAGGAGGGTGAGCCCGTCTGGTGGGGCCGCGCAATGGATGCAATCGGTGCGGGCCTGACGGTATTCATGGAGCATCCCGACAGCATTCTTGGTTATGATGACACCTTTGTGCAGAACCCAGACAAACACCCGATGCAAGAACTGGCAAAGCTGATGGCCGCGCACGGATTGGAAGGCGCGCGCATCGGGGTTGAGCTGGACAACTATTACTATACAGCCGCTGCCCATATGAGCCTGACCGCCGCCCTGCCCCGCGCAACGTTCACAGAGGCGACCGGCCTTGTGAACTGGCAGCGCGCCATCAAGTCAAAGCAAGAGATCGAATACATGCGCCGCGCGGCAAGGATCGTGGAAGCAATGCACGCGCGCATTCTGGACCTTGCCGAAGTGGGCATGCGCAAAAACGATCTGGTGGCAGAAATCTATGCCACGGGCATTCGTGGCGCTGATGGTCACTGGGGTGATTACCCCGCGATCGTGCCGATGGCACCCTCCGGCATGGATGCCACCGCGCCGCATCTCACTTGGGACGACAAGCCGATGAAAACCGGCGAGGCGACCTTCTTTGAAATCGCAGGCGCGCATAGACGTTATCAATGCCCGCAATCGCGGACACTGTTCCTGGGCAAAGCCCCACAAAAATATCTGGATGCAGAGGCCGCTGTGCTGGACGCAATGGAGGCTGGACTGGAGCAGGCCAAGCCCGGCAATCAGGCCCAAGACATCGCCAACGCCTTCAACAAAACGCTCAATGATGCGGGGTTCGAAAAAGAAGGGCGCTGTGGCTATGCAATCGGGATCAGCTATCCGCCCGATTGGGGCGAGCGGACAATTTCCTTCCGCCGGGGCGATACGACCATTCTGCAACCGGGCATGACATTCCACTTTATGCCCGCACTTTGGCTTGATGACGGAGGACTGGAAATAACCGAGCCGATCTTGATCACCGAGACAGGCCATGAATGCCTTTGTGCAACGCCCCGCAAGCTTTCGGTGAAAGCATGAGCAGCAGCCCCGTCAACCCGACAATCCCGCTGGACGTGGACGGCGTTCATCACGGATTTCTTAAGCTTCCACACAGCCGCGATGACAGCGCATGGGGATCGGTCATGGTCCCGATTACTGTCATTGCAAACGGCGCTGGGCCGACGGCACTGCTGACCGGTGCGAACCATGGCGACGAGTATGAGGGGCCGATAGCGCTGCAAGAGCTCGCGCTGACGCTCACACCCGAAAACATCACCGGGCGCGTCATCATCCTGCCTGCGATGAACCTGCCCGCTTTTGCTGCCGGTTCGCGCTGCTCTCCTATTGACGGCGCGAATATGAATCGCAGCTTCCCCGGCCGCCCTGACGGAACGGTTACGCAAAAGCTGTGCCAGTTCATCGCCACCCGTTTGGTGCCGCAGGCTGATATCGTGCTCGACTTCCACTCCGGCGGGCGTACCTTGGATTTCCTCCCCTTCGCCGCCGCACATATCCTGGACGACAAGACCCAAGAATCGGCCTGTATGGCTGCCATGCAAGCCTTCAACGCTCCCTACTCCGTCAGGATGCTGGAAATTGACAATGTCGGCATGTTCGACACCGAAGTGGAAAGTCAGGGCAAGGTCTTTGTCACGACCGAGCTGGGCGGCGCGGGCAGCTCCACCCCCCGCACGATTGCCATCGCCCGCAAGGGTATCCGCAATCTGCTGATCCACGCCGGGATCATGACCGGCGAAATGTCATTGGCCCCGACCCGTCAGCTCGACATGCCGGATGAGAGTTGTTTTCTTTTTTGCGAGCAAGCGGGGCTGATCGAATATCTGGTTGAGTTGGGGGATCCAGTGGCAATGGGTCAGCCTGTAGCGCGCATTTGGCCCGCCGACAGGACCGGCGTTGCACCCGCTGAATGTTGCGCCTTGCGGGCTGGCATCCTCACCGCGCGGCATGTGCCCGGCCTTGTGAAAATGGGCGATTTTATCAGCCTGATCGCGGCGGAGGTTACCTAGATACTCCTCCACAATCCTTGACGAAACGATACCTTCCGGCTGCAAACGACTATCAGGCGTTTGCAGCCGGTCAGGATCATACGTTCCTGCATGTGCAAAGCTGTCCGGCCTAATGACTGGCAGGCTGGTGTCGGGACCTCATACCGCTATAGTAGGCCTAATGAGACCTAACGGATCGCCCTGATGCCCGCAGACGCCTTCGATCAGACCAAAGCAGCCCTTTTGACGCTGGGTGGACAGCGTGTCTGGTCGTTAATGGTCACGTTGTTTGGCGATCTCGCGCAAGCCGAGGGCTGTTCGATCGACGGGCCGGTCCTTTCCGCTGTGATGACAGAGATGGATGTACGGCCAGAAGCTGTGCGCGTGGCCCTTCACCGACTTCGCAATGACGGCTGGATCGTTTCGCAAAAACAGGGCCGAACACGGCGTCACGCGCTGACGCCGACCAGTCGGCAGGAAACCTTGCGTGCCAGCGCGCGTATTTACGCCAGCCCGACCGCGCAGGAACCCGGCTGGCAGCTACTCATGCTCGAAGATACCGCCACCATCCCCCGAGAGGAAATGTCAGAGCAGGGTTTCGTGACCCTATTACCGCGTATCTATCTGGGCAGTAGCCTTTTGAAACCGCCGAAGAACGCGCTGGTTCTTGCTGGTGGAGATGCGCCCGATTGGCTACGCGCGCAAATCGGCGCCCAGATGCTGGAAGCCGAGTACAACGCTCTGCTGCCTGTACTCCAGCTTGCAAAAAGCTCCCTTAACAGCGGCGCTCTGAACGCACTGCAAACAACAGTTTTGCGATGCCTCATAGTCCATAACTGGCGACGGATCGTGCTGCGTCACCCGACGTTACCGCGCACCCTTTTGCCAAATGACTGGCCCGGCCATAGCTGCCACGTACTGGTCGACACACTCTTGAATCGTTTCCCGCAGCCATTACCCGACGAGATTCTTCCAAGCTAACAGCGGCGCGCTTTCCCCTTCTTCTTACTCCTTGTATAGATCGAGCCATGACAAACAAAGTTTACCAAAATGATCTTCCGGACGGGCTCGACCTTGGGCCGGTTGTAGCAATTGATTGTGAAACCATGGGCCTGCATCCGCACCGCGACAGGCTGTGTGTGGTCCAGCTGTCCGGTGGCGACGGCCATGCGCATCTGATCAAGATCGCGCGGGGCCAAACCGAGGCGCCTAATCTGTGCCGGTTGCTGGCTGATCCGGACGTTCTAAAGCTATTCCACTTTGGTCGCTTCGATATTGCCGCGATGCTAAATGCCTTTGGCACGGTCGCAGCCCCTGTTTATTGCACCAAAATCGCAAGCCGATTGGTCCGCACCTACACAGACCGGCACGGGCTGGCCAAGCTGCTACAAGAACTTCTGAGCGTCGACATCTCGAAGCAACAACAATCCAGCGACTGGGGCGCGCCGACTTTAACGAAGGCGCAGATCGATTATGCCGCTTCCGATGTGCTGTATTTGCATAGGCTGCGCGACGTCCTGAACGGGATGCTCGAACGCGAGGGCCGTATGGAAATGGCACAGGCTTGCTATGACTTCCTGCCAATGCGCGCGCAGCTTGATTTGGCCGGCTGGCCGGACACAGATATTTTCGCACATGCCTGATGTCTCAGCACCAAGAATCAGACGCGATCGCTATTCACGCATGGTGGCGTTGCTAAAAGTAGCGTTCCCGCTGGCTGCGCTTGCCTTGCTATCTACCTTGTTCTTGCTGTCCCGCGCGTTGGATACGGAAACGCCTATCCCGTTTGCCGATGTAGAAATTCAGGAGCGCCTGCGCGATCAGCAGATCACCGGCCCCTTCTTTTCGGGCACCACCACTGGCGGTGACCAAATGTCATTCTCTGCCGAAAAGCTGGTTACGCTGCCCGGCAGTGTCGGTGGGAACCGCGCAGAAGACGTGCTGGCCAAGATAGAAACCGGCCAAGGGACCACCTTCCAGTTACAGGCCGATATGGCTGAACTGAATATTGGTGAAGACACCGCCATGCTTACAGGTGACGTTTCAATGGTGAGCTCTTCCGGCTACCAGATAAACACTGCGCGCCTCACCGCGCTGATATCCGAGCTTGATGTCACAACCGATGGCGAGGTTCTGGCGTCAGGTCCCTTGGGTCAATTGACCGCGGGGAAAATGCGGGTGTTCAAGCCAAATCAGACCGATTCAACGCAAATGCTTTTCAGTGACGGGGTGAAGCTGGTATACACCCCCAACTGAGCAAGAAAGTGTTTCTATTTATGGGCCTTCGTTTACTGCTGATCGCGCTGTTTTCAGCTCTCTTTTCCATTCAGGCAGCAGCGCAGGGCGCCAGCGTCGCCTTTGGCACAATCGCACAAGACACCAGCCTGCCGGTTGAAGTGAGCTCGGACGAACTGTCTGTTGACCAAGAAACGGGTACCGCGATCTTCACCGGAAACGTTGTGATTGGTCAGGGCGATATGCGCCTTTCTGCACAGCGGGTTCTGGTGGTTTATCGTGCGACACAGGATGGCATCGCCAAAATGGAAGCGACGGGTGGCGTTACGCTGGTCTCGGGCCCCGACGCCGCAGAAGCGCAACGTGCGGATTACAGCATTGACGATGGCACCATCGTGATGCGCGGTAATGTGTTGCTTGCACAAGGGGCCAGCGCGCTAAGCGCGGACACGATGACCATTCGCCTCAAGGATGGCACAGCCAAGATGTCCGGCAATGTGCGGACACGCCTCCAAACGGGTAGTAACAACTGATGACTACGCCTGACCTTTCGATAAAAGAGGGCAGCGCGGGCCTGCGAATTTCACATTTGCGTAAATCCTACCGCAAGAAAATCGTCATCCGCGATTTTTCTATGGAGCTTATGCGGGGTGAGGTCGTGGCCCTTTTGGGGCCAAACGGATCCGGCAAAACCACCACATTTTACTCCATCGCAGGGCTTGTGACAGCAGAGGGCGGCACCGTCACCATCGACGGTAAAGACGTGACGACCTTGCCGATGTATCGCCGCGCCCAGCTTGGCATTGGATACCTGCCACAGGAAATGAGCATTTTCCGCGGCCTGTCCGTGCAGGACAATATCTTGGCGGTTCTTGACATCGTGGAGCGGAACCGGCGCAAAAAGATGTTGCGGCTGGATGAATTGCTTAGCGAATTTTCCATAGAGCACCTGCGGCGCGCGCCCGCGCTGGCCCTTTCGGGCGGCGAACGTCGCCGTGTGGAAATCGCCCGCTGTCTGGCGGCGAATCCCAAATATCTATTGCTGGATGAGCCTTTTGCCGGTGTTGATCCGATTTCGGTTGGGGATATCCGGCATCTTGTTGCCGACCTGAAAAAACGCGGGATCGGCGTGCTGATTACCGACCATAACGTGCGCGAAACTTTGGAAATTGTGGATCGCGCCTATATTCTGCACGAAGGTCGCGTTCTGATGTCCGGCACGCCGGACGAAGTGGTAAAGGACGGCGATGTCCGTCGCGTGTACCTTGGCGACAATTTTAAGATTTCTTAAAGCACGTTAACGCCACTTCCTGCCTGCTCCCATCTTAAATGATTGACTCGTAAGGGTCTCTGCCCGTCTAATCAAACTATGGCGAACTGGCTTTGTATGTATCGAAAGGCTACGCCACCTTTGGGTGGGACGGCCTTTAACATCCTAACGCCTGCCGCCATTCCCCGCATCTGATCGCAGGAAGGAACACCCGTTTTGGGTGCGCCTTTTGGGGTCGGATTACACATAAAGGAGACACTATGCGGTACCAAATCAGCGGAAAACAAATCGATATCGGCGACGCACTACAAACTCATGTCAAAAATGAGCTGGGCGGGGCCGTCCAGAAATACGCTGAACGACCGACTGATGCCCTCGTTGTTTTTTCAAAATCGGCCCATGAGTTTGTTTGTGAAGCTACGGTACACCTTTCGACCGGCCTCACTGCCTCGGCTAAAGCCCACGCGACAGAGATTTACGCCGCCTTTGACGCGTGCTGCGAGAAGATGGAGAAGCAGCTAAGAAGATACAAGCGGCGGTTGAAAGATCATCATCAAGACCGTTCAGAGCCTGTTGAGCTTTTGGGCGCTTCCTCTTATATACTTGCATCAGAAACGAACGCCGAAGGGGACGAGCCTGAAAGCTTGCAGCCGATGATCATCGCGGAGATGGAGACAAAAATTGCTACTTTGTCCGTTGGTGAAGCGGTCATGCAAATGGAGCTATCTGGCGCACCGGTTCTGGTGTTCAAGAAAAAGGATAAAGACGGGGTCAACGTGGTGTACCGCCGCGAAGACGGCAACATAGGCTGGATTGACCCTGCATAGAGACTGAGCTATGGCGCGCGCTTAGGCGCGCGCTCACAGGGATACGCAGACAAATGAACTTTGCAAAACTTCTGACGCCAGAGGCAGTAAAAGTACTGTCATCGACCACCAGCAAAAAGCGGCTCCTTACGGATCTTGCTGACCTTGCAGAGTCCGTACATGGGCTAAATGCCCAAGTGGTTGTCGAGGCTCTGCTTGCCCGCGAAGCGCTTGGGCCGACAGGTGTTGGCCACGGCGTAGCGTTGCCGCACGCCCGTGTTGATGGAATCACAGATGTGACCGGTCTTTTCGTTCTGCTTGAAAAGCCAGTCGATTTTGGATCTGTTGACCGTCAACCTGTCGACATCGCATTTGCATTGTTTGCGCCAGAAAACGCCGGCGTCGAGCACCTCAAGGCGCTTGCCCTCGTGTCGCGCACACTGCGGGATGTCAGTATCTGCGCCAAGCTGCGGGCAAATCCCTCAGCCAACACGCTCTACACCATTCTGACCGAAGCTGAAGGCGTCAAAGCTGCCTAAGCTTTAACGCCAGCGCCCGAAACCAAACATCATGTAGTCGCGCTGGTAAACATCGGCGCCCAGCGCTTCGATTTCGTCATCATAGATGTCTTCCAGCGTGTAGTTACCGTGAAGCCCTGCATGCTCAATCCGCGGAGCGTCGCCGTAGCCCAGCGTAGCCGCCAATGTGCTCAAATCACGCGGCAACGTGTCTTCACGCAAAATGATATCAGGCAGTGTGAATTCGCCGAACCCCTGAATCGCCTCAGCCTGAGTGCACCAAGCGGGGTCAATACGAACAGCAGTCTGCCCCGCCAGATTACCCTTGAGAAACTTCAAAAAGGCGATGAACGCGGCACGGTGCGCGGTTACGTCGATGCTTCCTTCCTGCCCTTCTTCGGGCAGAGGCAGGTTGTACCGACGGATCAGAGTACGGCGCAGTTGCAGATAGCTGCCCTTGTCTGAATTCATGATCCGGTGGCAGAACACTTCATGCGCGCGCAAGATCGGATGACGCAGCACGGTAAAGCTGCGATGCCCCTCATGCTTGCGCTTCCACTGGCGCAATTCCTTCTGGGTCATCTTTGCACCCAAGGCATTCTGTTTCTCACCATCAAGAGCAGCGAGCCAGCGGCGCACCTCTTGCTGTGGACCACCAGCGATGGGCATAAACAGCAAAGGCGCCTTCACACCTGTCACATAGCCCGGCACATTCGGGCCACGACGCGGCTCAAAATTCGGAGTGCGGCTTAGATCGAAGCGATCCAGCCGTGCCAGCGCCTGCTCCATCTGTTCATAGTTGCTGACCTTTTCGCGCAATGGGCTTGGGTTTTGCTTTTTGAGACTATTGTCCAGCTCTTCCAACATCTCCGGGACACCAAGATAGGTTGCGATGCCGTTCATCACCTCAACGCTTTGTAGATCTTCATAGGCAACGTAAAATGCGGTCTGTCCGCTGGTTTGCAGACGGTTCATCAGTAACAACTGGAACGCTTGCAATGCTTCAAGGTGTCTCTCGAACTCATCCGCCACAAACTCTGCCTTCGCAGTCTTGTGGGCTTTCATATCGGTCAGCTTCCACTGCCCTGTGGCCTGCGCAATCTTCCAACTCACATAACTTTCGACCGGATTGCGCGTAAGGATTATTTTCGCCACCTTGGGATCATCAAGAACAGTATCCAGAATGCGCGGATCGTGGTCATGGAAGTAGCGAAACCCACCCATTGCAGCCGGATCATAGCGGATCGCGCGCAGCAAAGCTGCGGGCTCCGCATCACGGGCAGCCTGATCCACGCCCATAATGCTGGTGCTGTTAGGATAGCCGATGAAATGCGGGTTAAACGCCTCTCCGTGGCATTTGATTCCCGCAAAAGCATTCAGGTTAGCTTCCAGAAAGTTGGAACCGGTCCGCATTTCCGCAAATACAACAAAACTGTCGAAGCGTGAGGTCATCTATTTCACCAGATAAGGTTTGCGGGGCGCTTCCGTGTTGGAAACAGGTCCACGTTCAACAGGAAAATCACCCATCAGATAAGGGTGCATTCCTTGGTTTTTGAGGTTCTGAAGGAACTGGCCGAAGCCGTGCAGATCAACCATCTTCGGTGCTTCCGAAAGCCGCCTGATACGTGCCTGCCCGATCTCATCCAAGATCCCCTGTAAAGGCTCCATCGGCGCCTCAATGAACTCTGCCATTGTCCAGATTCGCACACGGGCTTTGGTATAGGGTGAGCGCAGGACATCCATATGCTCACTCTCGATTTTCTGCATCGTTGCGGCAATGCGGCGGATGTCCGCAAAATCCATGTTCGAGCGGAAAAGCGGCACAGACCACGCCCCGGTAATCACAGAAATCTGCGCATTGGGGTCTTTTGCCACACGCCAGTTGATGTCTTGATTGTCTAGCGGCCCGAATTGGAAGCATTGCCGCTCTCCACGGGTGTTCCAGATGAGGTTCGTTAGAAACGCTTTGGCGTTATAGTCACGTTGCACGGAGTTGTCGCTAAGCGCACCATTGAGCGTGGTTTGACCATCTGCAAAATGTACGCGGTCCGGCGAAAACAGGTGCCCGTGCACGCGCGCGCCTGTGGCATTGTGCAACCAAGGCTCAAAGTTCTCGAACAGCTCGGAAAACCCCTGAAACATCGAGTATTCAGCCGCTGTAACGCCATTCTCCCAATCCTCGTTTGGGAACCGGCTTTGCATATAAAGACCCGAACGCCCGCGCGTCCTCCGCTCTACCGCTTTGGCGAAGATGCGGTCGATTTTTCCGGGGTTCGGCTCTGTCTTTTTCATCGCACCTGCGGCATCCGTCAGGAACGCCTCATACAGACGATCCGCGTAGGGCCAAATTTTGCGTGCAACAAAACAATCAGACCGCCGCAGCAGTTGCAGGTGATCGTCGTAAAAGATGTGCGGCTTGCCCTGAAAGTCGAACTTGGACAGGGTTAAAGATCGGCTTTCAACGTTTGTAGAATAAAGCCGCGACAGCGTCTGGAAATAGCTTTCATCCGGAATCCAGACATGGCGAAAATACGCATCGTATTTCGCCCGCTCCGGATCTTGCAGAATCGCGGATAGCGTCTGCCGCGTCAGGCACCACCACTGAGACCCCATATGCGGCACCAGGCCGTGCGGAATTCGCCGCTTAAGCTTCAACGCGCGCTGAATGTTAACTGTCTTGTCGAACAGATACCGGTGCTGCTTCCAGGAAAAGGGAAAGCGCATGGTAAAACGTTCTTCATCCAACCCGCCAACCGTCCACGGGACATCCGCGGTCGTCGCGCTCTCGATAAAATCGGTGCGTGGGCGATCGGCCAGATAATCGATCAGCTCATGGACGGGTCGCAGCGGCAGGCAGGAGCCTGACGCAAGATAGACATGCCGCACATCCGGAAAACTGGCTAACATCAGCTCTGACGCGGCCTGAGACGCCGCTACAATGCCCCACGTCCCCCATTCACAGCGATACCGCTTACTGAACAAAACATTGGGCACATCGGCGAGGGCCGCCGCGAAGTTGTCATAAGTCTTCTTCGGGACATTGCGGTCTACATGGATCACAACGGGCACGTTTGCAGCAGCCCAGTGACGGGCGATCTGCTCGGCCCGGCCCAACGCGGTATGCACCAGCATGGCAACGCCCATCGACGCGCTCACGCCCAGTTCCCTTTAGACATCAGGCCCAAGATCTCCAACTGGCGCCAGTTGATGTATCGTTCGCTCCATTTGCACCACAGCTGCGGGTTTTCCTTCACCCGTTCTGCATATGCCTTGTATTCGACTGAACCGGCATAGTGCTCACCGCGCTCAAGCTCTTCTGCGGCTTTCGCGCCAAAGGTATCAATGAACTTTGCGTGCAGCAGCACACCACTGGCTTTTTCACCGCCCCACTCATCATAGACCTGATTAAGGCCTCGCGGCAGAAGCATATGGGTTGAACTGACGTAGACGTATTTCTTGTCCCACTTAACCAATGGCACCTTATTGAGCGCAGGCGCCTTTGCAGGTTCTTCGGCAAAGAAGACCCGCGCGCGCGGGCCGCCCTGTATCCACAGGTTGGTAAAGGCCGCATTGCGCGCCATCGTGTAATTGCCGCTATCAAACCACGATGCAATCTCGATCGGGTCTTGGCCTGATCGGTAGGGTTGTTCGTCCAATCGACCCTTGGGATACATATCCAGCAACATCGCTGAAAACGACTTGATCGAGGACGCATCAAGCCAATCAGTTAGCGCGCGCAGGGGGCGCGTATCGCAAAATGGATAAACCAGAAACTCATCCGGATCGACGGTAAGCACCCAATGGCCGTGGGCATATTTACGCTGCAACCAGTTCAGCCAATCCACGCCAAAGCGTGACCGACGATAACTGGCGCGCGTGTGCCACACGGAAACGTCAGGCTGGTTACGAAGATAATCCAGCGCCCCATCGTCGCTGTCATTGTCCACAAAAAAGAAATGGTTCACGCCCTGCTTGCGGTAGTAATCCAGAAAATAGGGCAGTCGGATTTTTTCATTTCGCTGGGTACAGAACAAAAGAATATCGTCGGGCCGAATCTGATCGGTCCGGTCCACAACGCTTTTCAACTCACGCCGTTTACGAAATGCCCTAATGCGCCAACGTTGCCGCTGAAGCCTTAGGCGATATGATCGGATCGCACCCAAACACTGCCCTTTACTATTGGTCCGTCAGACTTCCTGCACGCATATCAGGTAAAACTTAATGCAATCTTGAAATGCGCTGACCATTCAGGCGCTTCAAAACCACGAACCCTCAGCGTGATCCGAGCCTGTTTAGACCAGTTCACTATGCGTTCTTCCCATAAATTAGTGGCTAAATCATCTACATATTTGGCATTATTTGCAAGGATTTCCCTGAATGTCGCCAGATTGCTGCACAAGACGGGAGTCCCAAGCGAAAGCGCCTCGACAGCAGGCAGCCCGAAACCTTCGGCGTGACTTGGAAACAGCAGCGCCTGCGCGCCCTCAATCAACGCGCTCAGCGCCCCATCAGACAAGCCCGACACTTCACGCACCCGCGCGTCCGGCCCCAACGCATCAAGCCGCTGAAAGACCACCTCGTTATTCCAGCCCCGACTGCCACAAATCAGCAGCATCGGCGCATCCGGCCCCAAGTTTTCCCAGACATCCAGCAACAGCGCATGATTTTTACGAGGCTCAATAGTGCCGACTGTGATGAAATATGGGGCCGAAGGCGGAAGCCCGGGCGGCAAGGCCAAGAACTCAGGCGCCTGCGGCACTGTGCCTAAATGCGCAACAACTCCCTGAGGGACAGCGCCCCACTGGGCCATAACACGCTCCGTCCGGACCTGAGTATCGGCCGAATTGTAGATAATCAGGTCTGCATAGCGCCGCACACGCTGCATCTTTTGGGCAAAGACCTCAACCGTACCATCGCGCTGGAACTGGGGATAATCGATCGGGATAACATCATGCACAAGCACCGCGATCCGCGCCTTCGGCACAGCGCGTACGGCTGACAGAACCCGCTCTGACAGATTGCTGTGTCCCACGTTAAGATAGGCCGATCCTACAGGAAGGTAACGCACCAGCATCCGCGACAAGCCGCGCGGGACGCATCGTGCAACAGCCAACTTACGAATATCCGTTAGCGCAGATCGCGTAGTATCGTTGATACCCCGCTGCAGACGGGACAACAGGTCAGGCGCAGAGTACTCGACGGCACCAGTCAAGCGTTGCTGGAAACCGATCAGACCCGCCTGATCAAGCAATACATACCCCAATGGCGTCCGCGCCAAACCCCAAACCGGAAGCGATCCCGCCGTCAGCTCCTTGAGATACGCAAGCTCTACGCGATCCACACCCGTGGAAACACGCCCTGCACGCCGCAGCAGACGCGTGACATCCAGCAAGCGCGCTGGCGGATGCGAATTATGCGGCGTCTTATCCAGTTTATGGCCACCTTCGCTGGCTAGTCGTCACGTCGGATGCCGCCCGCGGCGTGCTTAGTATCGTTACGATTAAGCACGCCTGATATGGCTTATTCCAATCCTGGGACGATGCTTTTTAGATATCCTGCAAGGTCATCCCGCAGATCAGGACGTGCAAGACCGTATGACACCGTGGCCTGCAAAAAACCTGACTTAGAGCCACAATCAAACCGCTGCCCGGCAAAGCGATAGCCGTGCACCTTGCGACCGTGATCCAGATCAGCAGCAATCGCATCCGTTAGTTGGATTTCGCCGCCGGCACCTTTCTTCATCTCATCAAGGTTCTTCAGAACCGTCGGCGACAGGATGTAGCGACCGATTACAGCAAGGTTAGAAGGAGAATCTTCGACTTTGGGTTTTTCGACCATCCCCCTGACTTCAAGCAAATTACCTTCATCGTTCACAACGTCCAAAATCCCGTAGGAGGGTGTCTTGTCCGGATGGACTTCCATGGCAGCGACCATGTTTCCGCCGGTCTCTTCATAGGCTTCAACCATCTGCTGCAAGCAGGGTTTTTCCGCTGCAATGACGTCATCCGGAAGAATTACCGCAAATGGCTGGTCGCCGATCAGACGGCGTGCGCACCATACCGCGTGACCAAGGCCCAGCGCTTTGTGCTGCCGGATATAGGCGATCGCACCGCTGTCCATATTCGTCTGCTGCAGGATCTCCAACAGGTCGTCCTTGCCCTTCCTGCGCAACTCCTCTTCGAGGTTCGGTGCCAAGTCGAAATAATCCTCAAGCGCGCCCTTGCCGCGTGAGGTCACAAAGATAAACTCGGTAATGCCAGCAGCACGCGCTTCGTCGATCGCGTATTGGATCAAGGGCCGATCCACCAGAGTCATGATCTCTTTCGGGACCGATTTCGTTGCCGGAAGAAAGCGTGTACCCATGCCTGCAACCGGAAAAATTGCTGTGGTGACTTTGTTAACCATGACTCTTTAACTGCCTCATTTATCTGTTCACGTTTATTAACTTACGAATAACGAGAGCTTCCCGCAGCACGGGATGCACAAAAACTCGAAATCGTGGCCTTTGTTGCCAATTAACGTCCAATCTAGACCTTAATATGACAGTTTCTCTAAATTACCAGCTTAGGGAATAACAATCGCAGGGAAACTAGAGATCTCCCAACCCCCGAGCGCCTGAAATCCGGGCACGTTCACGATCACTGCGTCGCTGAAAGGTTGTAACACGAAACAGCGGCTCTTCTCGGTTGGCTCGGCCAAAAATACCGCCACGCTGCACCCAGACGCCATCACGCGTAAACTGCACGCTGTGATACAATGCCGTCCGCGACAGCACCAGAATCGTCTCGATTGCGCCGGAAGAAACGCGCAAAGCAGCAGCTTCTATCGCCGCAGTGCCGCGCAATCCCTTTACTGGCGTAAAATTCGCTTCACGTCGGCGGAACGGTACGGGGCGGAACGGCTGCACCGCATGACGCGGCAACTGCGCAGCGCCAAAACTTCGTTGCTGTCCCTCCGCATAACCGGCCGCAAGACGTTTCATGAGGCGGCGCACATCACGCGGTTCAAGCCGTCCGGCAACCATGTGGCCCAGTAACCGCCGCCGTTCGGCGCTGAATTGCACACGCCAATGTGCGGAACGTTCAAGCTTGGGGATATATTTGCGCTGAAAAACGGCCCAGCTTGCGCCAATCTCGTACAAATCTCGCGGCACGCGGTCCTGACGCCGCGTGGCGGACGGTGCAAACCCGTGATGAACCTCAGCCAGCGGGACCAACGCAGTTGCATGTCCAGCCCGAGCCAAGCGCATGTTCACGTCGGTCTCATCGAGATAAAAGCGGAAGGCCGGGTCAAACCCGCCAATAGCCACCAACACATCGCGCCTAAATGCCATATTAGTGCCTTCGGTCTTGATCGCGCGCCCTTTTGGCGGAACCAATACAGTGGCCTGAAACGGATCGATCTCTACGTCGTGGGGCGTTCCTTGCGCATCAAGCGTTCGCGCCTTGTATTGAAAACTGATGCCATTGCGCCCCCGCACAAACCCACCCATTGCAGCAACGTCCGAACGCGCTGCGGGGGCAACCAGATGATGCAACCATTGCGGCTCGGGCACGGCATCATCATCCACGAACGCAACAATATCACCCGCCGCGTGAACCAGACCAAGGTTGCGCGCGGCGGATATATTGGCTTCATCGAAAGCAACGCATTTGATGTCGGGCAGCTCGGCCAAACACTCAACCACTTCCATCCCCTTGGGGCATGCGACCACAACCACTTCAAAACTACGGTATTGCAACTGAGCAATAGCCACCAAGCAACGCCGCAACGCGTCAGGCCGTTCCCGACTGACAACGATGACACTTACCGTCTGGTCGCTCATCGCCTGCCTGCTTTCATCTAGCTAGTCTGCTCATGCTTTTTTCAGATCAACACCGGGGGCATATGCAATAAAAAATGGATTTGCATAGCCCGCCTTGCCATAGGTCAGCGGGCTGTGGTCCTCAAAGCGGATCACATCCCCGCCAGCCCCTTTCAGAACGGCGTGACCGGCAGCGGTATCCCACTCCATTGTACGACCTACGCGCGGGTACAAATCCGCTTCGCCGGTAGCGACCAGACAGAACTTGAGCGAGGACCCCGCGCTCTTCATATCTTTAACTTCGTATTTACCGATATAGTCATCTGTCGCTTGATCGCGATGCGACTTGCTCGCCACCACCATCAATGCCGCATTATCCGGTTTAGAGACTGATATCACAGCTGTCGCACCAACATTTTCCTTATCGAACGCCCCGGTTTCCTCAACCGACGTGCCAGCAGCATTGGTAAAGAACATCCGGTTTTTGGCAGGCGCATAGACAACCCCGCGCGTCGGGATGCCGCCCTCAACAAGCGCGATGTTTACCGTGAAATCACCCCGGCGGTGGATGAATTCCTTGGTGCCGTCGAGCGGGTCCACGATCAGGAAGGTATCACCGCTAGTTGTATGCGTGGCAGACTGTTCTTCGGTTACCAACATCACATCGGGAAATGCTGCGCGCAGCCCTACCGAGATGATTTCGTCAGCCGCCTCATCCGCAGCGGTCACCGGGCTGTCATCTGATTTCGACTTCACATCGAAGTCATCCTGACCGTAGATTTCCATAATCTTGTCGCCAGCTTCCAGCGCAAGTGTACGCATTACACGTGTCAGTTTCTCGTAATCCATGCCCAACTCTCGCCATCCTTCGTTGATATAATTTATGAATACCTTATGATGCGCTTGTAACGGAACGGCAAGAATTCCGTGCGATCGTGGTCATATCCGCAAGGCAGTATCCAAATGTTCCAACCCGTACGCACCCACAGATCCACCTTGCATGTCGTCCTGACGATGCTGGAACTGATTTACCATTCCATCGTGCGATCCGTGCGCAAGGGTCACAACAACGCATTCATGGCCATCGCGACGAACCTACTACAGGCTGTGATCTTTGTGGGTGCGTTTTACGTGATGTTTTCAATTTTGGGGCTGCGCGGCGCGGCCCTGCGCGGGGATTTCCTGATCTACATCATGTCCGGCATTTTCCTTTATATGACCCATTCAAAGGCGCTTGGTGCTGTGGTTGGCTCCGAGGGACCTGCCAGCCCCATGATGCAGCACGCGCCCATGAACACCATCATCTCCATCGCCTCCGCCGCCCTCGGCGCCCTCTATATTCAGGTGTTGTCTCTGGGTGTGATCCTTTTTGTCTACCATGTCGCCTGGACCCCGCTCCAGATCGAACAACCGATAGCCGCTTTCGCCATGCTGCTGCTCGCGTGGTTCACCGGTGCCGCCCTCGGCCTCGTGCTGCTCGCGATCAAGCCGTGGTTCCCCACAGCGGTCGGTATTTTTTCCACCATCTACCAGCGCGCCAATATGATCGCCTCTGGCAAAATGTTTGTCGCAAATACTCTGCCCAGCTTCATGCTCGCGATGTTTGACTGGAACCCGCTGTTTCACACAATTGATCAGGCACGCGGATATGCCTTCATCAACTACAACCCGCGCTACAGCGACCCTATGTATGCTTTCTGGGTGGGTTTGGTGTTAGTGATGGTTGGCCTGATGGGTGAATTTTACACCCGACGACATGCGTCAATCTCTTGGAGCGCACGACGCTAACAGCCATTTGGCCATAGACGCAGAGGATGCCCCCCCCTGCGTCCACAATATTTACGATATAACGTTGAACTCTGGGCCGTATGGGTAGCCAGTAATATTCTCATTTCCGTCTTCGGTGATGACAAGAATATCATGCTCCCGATACCCACCTGCACCAGCCTTACCTTCGGGTACCGTCAGCATCGGTTCCATCGAAATAACCATTCCGGCCTCCAGCACTGTGTCGATATCCTCACGCAGCTCCAGCCCCGCTTCGCGACCATAGTAATGGGACAAAATGCCAAACGAATGGCCGTACCCGAAGGTGCGATATTGCAACAGATCGCGTTCGGCGAAGAAGGTGTTGATCTGCTCAGTTACTTCAGCACAGCTCACCCCCGGCTTTAGCAGGCTCATTCCCAGTTCATGCGCAGCAACATTTGCTTGCCAGACCTTCAGGCTGGCAGGATCCACAGTCTCTACGAACAGAGTCCGTTCAAGAGCAGTGTAATAGCCGCTGATCATCGGGAACGTGTTCAAGCTCAGGATATCACCTGCTTCCAATACGCGGCTGGTCACAGGGTTGTGCGCGCCATCGGTATTGATACCTGATTGGAACCAGACCCAGGTATCGCGATATTCCGCGTCCGGGAACCGCTTTGCGATCTCAAGCTCCATCGCGTCACGCCCCGCCATCGCCACGTCAATCTCTCGTGTCCCAACCCTGACTGCTTCTTTCACCGCATAACCGCCCACATCAGCGACTTGTGCGCAGGCACGGATAAGCTCGATCTCCGCACCCGATTTATGCATCCGCTGACGCATTGTCATCGGAGCGACATCCACGACCGCCTTCGGAGACAAGAACGCTTCCAGCACCCCGAACTGCGCAAGCGTGATGTGATCCGCCTCATACCCGATTGTCTTGTTCGGACCAGTGACAGAGTGGACCGCACGCCAGTAGTTGTTCCGCTGCCAGTCGGTGTAGGTGATGTTATCGCCATAGCTGCGCCGCCACGGTTGGGCGGCGTCTATACCCGCGCTCATGGTGATGGAATCTGTCTGCGTCACCACCAGCGCGTAGGGGCGGCCAAACGCACAATACAAGAAGCCCGAATAATACGCGACGTTGTGCATTGAGGTGAAAACGCACGCATCCACCCCGGATGCACGCATGTCTGCCCTAAGACGGGATAAGCGATCTTCATATTCTTGGGATTTAAACGGGAGAATCTTATCTCCTTGATGGAAGCGGTAGAATTCTGGACGATCCATAGCAATGGCTCCTTCGTCTGCATGCGTAACGCAACGAGAGAGCCGAACTCCCTCAACTGCGAAACGGCAAAGAAAAGTCCCGGCGTTCAGGAAGGTGAGTTTGGGATTGCATCGAAATGCTGGCGACGCCATCGCCGACCCATACACTTACATGCCTCGAAAAATCATACCATGCAAATTATATTGAAAGCGTCTCTACACAAGCCATCGCAGTGCCCAATCTGGGCTGTCTCATTCAACCACGCGGAGCGTCAAATTCAATCGTCCCCCCTTGGGCAGAAGCGTACTGGATCCGCTCCGTATCCGGTCCACCCCGTGATAGGCCAAGCGCGCCGCACCTCCCATCACCACCACGTCGCCGGACCGCAACCAGAAGCTTTCTGTCTTACCTCCACGGGTGACATTACCCATGCGGAACAGCCCTTCATCACCCAATGAGATTGACACAACCGGCCACCCCATATCAGTCTCGTCGCGATCCTGATGCAAACCCATCTTCGCCTGCGCATCGTAGTAATTGATCAGGCAACACTGGGGTTTCCGCTCCAACCCTGTGACCCGCTGCCAAATCTCCAACACCTCAGCAGGGATCGACGGCCATGGCTTACCCGACGGATGGTTTGGCACATATCGGTATCCAGCCTTGTCGGAGTACCATCCATAATCACCCGCTGCCGTCATCCGCACTGACATCGGCTTGCCATAAGGCGTATCCGGCCGGAAGAAAGGCGCATCGGCTACGACACCGCGCACAGCACCCAAAATCCCGCGTTGCTGCGCAAGATCCAGAAATCCAGAATGGATTTCAAAGCCCTTAACCGACAATTTCACCGTGCTACCCTCAATTTATGATCAATTTTCAGGATTTATTCCTGAATCATCACTTCTTGGTGTCCGCCATGGTTGCAGCACCTCACCCCCCTCACTATATACCCACCGAACCGCTGGGAACGACCTGTTTCCAGCGTCAACCAGATCGGAGCCAAGGTGCCGTAACGGGCCTGTGCTTCGTGTAATCGCCTTGAGCTAAAAGAGGGATCGAAAACATGGCCAAAGTAATTGGTATTGACCTTGGAACTACAAACTCCTGCATCGCCATCATGGACGGCAGCCAGCCTCGCGTTATCGAAAACGCAGAAGGCGCGCGCACAACGCCCTCCATCGTGGCATTTACAGATGACGAGCGCCTTGTGGGCCAGCCGGCAAAACGCCAGGCCGTCACAAACCCGGACAACACAATCTTCGGTGTTAAGCGTCTGATCGGCCGTCGCAACGACGATGCCGATCTTGCAAAAGACAAAAAGAACCTGCCGTTCAACGTGATCGACGGCGGCAACGGTGACGCGTGGGTAGAAGCGCGCGGTGAAAAGTATTCACCATCGCAAATTTCCGCGTTCATCCTCGGAAAGATGAAAGAAACCGCTGAGTCGTACCTTGGCGAAGAAGTCACTCAGGCCGTGATCACTGTGCCTGCCTACTTCAACGACGCCCAGCGTCAGGCCACAAAAGACGCCGGTAAAATCGCCGGTCTTGAAGTGCTGCGTATTATCAACGAACCAACCGCAGCGGCCCTTGCTTACGGTTTGGACAAAGAAAACACGCAAACCATCGCGGTCTATGACCTTGGCGGCGGTACATTCGACGTAACCATCCTTGAAATCGACGATGGCCTGTTCGAGGTAAAATCCACCAACGGTGACACGTTCCTCGGCGGTGAAGACTTTGACATGCGCATCGTCAACTACCTCGCTGATGAGTTCAAAAAAGAGCACTCTGTCGACCTGACACAGGACAAGATGGCGCTTCAGCGTTTGAAAGAGGCTGCGGAAAAAGCCAAGATTGAGCTTTCTTCCTCTTCCCAGACAGAGATCAACCAGCCGTTTATCTCCATGGGCTCCACAGGTCAGCCGCTGCACATGGTTATGAAACTGACTCGTGCCAAGCTGGAGTCGCTTGTAGGTGACTTGATCAAAGCTTCCATGAAGCCTTGCGCAGCTGCGCTTAAGGATGCGGGCCTGACAGCCGCTGACATCGACGAGGTTGTTCTTGTTGGTGGTATGACACGCATGCCACGCGTGATCGAAGAAGTGACCAAGTTCTTCGGCAAAGAGCCGCACAAGGGTGTGAACCCTGACGAAGTTGTTGCCCTTGGCGCTGCCATTCAGGCCGGTGTTCTTCAGGGTGACGTTAAAGACGTGGTTCTGCTGGACGTGACGCCTCTGTCGCTTGGTATTGAAACGCTCGGCGGTGTGTTCACACGCCTGATCGATCGCAACACAACAATCCCAACGAAGAAGAGCCAGATCTTCTCAACCGCGGAAGACAACCAGAACGCCGTGACCATCCGCTGTTTCCAGGGTGAGCGTGAGATGGCTGCCGACAACAAGATCCTCGGTGCCTTCAACCTTGAAAACATCCCGCCCGCACCACGCGGCATGCCCCAGATCGAAGTGACCTTCGACATCGATGCCAACGGTATCGTGTCGGTCGGCGCTTTGGATAAAGGCACAGGTAAAGAGCAGAAGATCACCATTCAGGCCTCCGGCGGTCTGTCTGATGCCGACATCGAGAAGATGGTTCAAGACGCTGCTGATAACGCCGATGCGGATAAAGAGCGCCGCTCGCTGATCGAAGCTAAAAACCAGGCAGAAAGCCTTATCCACTCGACAGAGAAGTCTGTGGAAGAGCACTCCGACAAGGTTGATCCAACCACCGTCGAAGCGATCGAGCTGGCAATTGCAGCGTTGAAAGACGAGCTGGAAACAGAGAACGCCGAGAAGATCAAATCCGGCATCCAGAACGTTACCGAAGCCGCGATGAAACTGGGCGAAGCCATCTATAAGAACGCACAAGACGCGTCCGAGGATGACATGGCTGCAGCGGCGGATGAGGCTGCGGGCGGTAAGTCGAACGATGACGACATCGTCGATGCCGATTTCGAAGACCTCGATAACGACAAACGCGCGTAAATCCGCAGTTCGGAACTAATGACAGGGCCGGTCCGATCAGACGGGCCGGCCCTTCGCGTTCCAGTAAAGGATACTACTGATGGCAAAACGTGACTACTATGAGGTCCTCGGTGTCGCTAAAGGCGCATCCGCTGACGAGATTAAAAAGGGCTATCGCAAAAAAGCGAAAGAGCTCCATCCGGACCGAAATACCGACAAACCTGAATCCGAGGCCCAGTTCAAAGAAGCGAACGAAGCCTATGAGGTTCTGAAGGACGCAGACAAAAAGGCGGCCTATGACCGTTATGGCCATGCCGCATTCGAAGGTGGCATGGGTGGCCGTGGTCAACAGGGTGGCTTTGGTGGCGGCCAAGGTGATTTCTCCTCTGCCTTCTCGGATGTTTTTGACGACCTGTTCGGCGATTTCATGGGCGGGCGTGGCCAACAGGGCGGCGGACGTAGAGCTGCGCGCGGCTCTGACCTGCGCTTCAATCTCCGCGTCTCCCTAGAAGATGCATTTTCTGGCCTACAGAAATCCATCAACGTCCCCACATCCGTAAGCTGCGGCTCGTGCAGCGGCTCGGGCGCTGAAGGCGGCGCAGAGCCGACGACCTGCCCAACATGCTCTGGCATGGGTAAAGTTCGCGCACAGCAGGGCTTCTTCACAGTTGAACGCACCTGCCCAACATGCTCTGGTCTTGGCCAGATCATCAAGAACCCGTGTAAATCCTGCCAAGGTGCTGGTCGTGTCGAAAAAGATCGATCTCTTTCGGTTAACATTCCTGCGGGTGTTGAAACCGGAACGCGAATTCGCCTTGCAGGCGAAGGTGAAGCCGGAATGCGCGGCGGCCCCTCAGGTGATCTCTATATCTTCATCGAAGTACTAGAGCATGAATTGTTTGAGCGTGACGGACCAAATCTATTCTGCCGTGTCCCCGTGAGCATGAGCAGTGCAGCATTGGGTGGCAGCATTGAGGTTCCAACCATTGATGGTGGCCGCGGTCGTGTTCAGGTTCCTGCAGGCAGCCAGTCAGGTCGCCAAATGCGTCTACGCAGTAAGGGCATGCCACATCTGCGCGGCGGCGCAACCGGTGACATGATCATCGAACTGGCCGTTGAAACGCCGGTGAACCTCACCAGCCGCCAAAAAGAATTGCTGCGCGAATTCGACGAGCTCTCGGAAGAGAATAACCCCGAAAGCAGCAGCTTCTTTTCTTCCGTCAAATCCTTTTGGGATTCGATGAAGGGCTAAGGTACAACTGACAGGCCCGCTCATTATGTGGCGCGCCTGTTTAAATATGTGCCACAAAAACTCTTATTCTTTGATCTTCCGTTAACACTTTCCTAACCAGCAGCAAGCAATCCTGCTTTCATGTCGGTATTCAAAGAGCAGCCCCTACCCTTCCTCATGGATGAAGCCAGCAGCGCAGCGCCGGTGGCTGGCAAACAACCCTCCTACATCTCCGATCACCGTCAACGTCTGCGCGCCCGCTTCATGGCCGGTGGTGCTGCCGCGATGCCAGAGTATGAGTTGCTGGAGCTTGTCCTGTTCCGCGCCATTCCACGCCGCGACGTAAAACCACTTGCCCGCGCACTTATGGAACGCTTTGGCGATTTCAACCGCGTCATCACGGCATCAGAAGCCCGGTTGCGGGACATCAACGGTGTGGGTGATGCCGTGATCATCGAGCTCAAGATCGTTGAAGCTGCCGCTCATCGCATGGCCCGCTCTAAGGTCATGCAAACCCAGATACTATCCAGCTGGAACGCGCTTTTGGACTATTGTCACACGACCATGGCACACCGCGAAACAGAGCAATTTCGCGTCCTCTATCTGGATCGAAAGAACGTCTTGATCGGGGACGAGGAGCAGGCCAAGGGCACAGTGGATCACGTGCCTGTTTATCCGCGTGAAGTGGCGAAGCGGGCGCTCGAACTGAACGCCTCGGCGGTTATCCTCGTGCATAATCACCCCTCAGGTGACCCTACGCCCTCGCAATCGGATATCGACATGACGCAACGCGTCAATGCTGCCTGTGACGCGCTCGGGCTCACATTGCACGACCATCTGATTATCGGAAAATCCCAAGAGCTCAGCTTTCGCTCTGCAGGGTATCTTTAGCTTAACGCACCCAGACCTCGACGCGCCGGTTTGCACGCCGCCCCCATGAGCTGTCATCGCAAGCCATAGGCATCGCCTCACCGAAGGCATCTACTCCAAGTTCAACCCGCGCCAGATTTGCGGCTACGGCAGCTTCACTCACGGCGCGGCGCACGGCATCCGCTCGCCGTAGCGCGATATCGCGGTTCGCTTCGGCCGCGCCGTTCCCGTCGCTAAAGCCGACAAACAGCAATTGCCGCGCATCATATTGCCCAACTTCCAGCGCCCGCGCCAATTGCTGCACGTTAGAGCGTGATTGCGCATCGAGGCGGACCGACCCCGCCTCAAACCGGAATGACGTGCTGAGACGCGCCATAGGCGTCAGCGTTGCCGCCATGCGCTGCAATTCCCCCAAGTTAATTTCGGTCCCCGCATGAGCGATGGCGTTGGCAAACCGGTTACCCTGCTGTTCAACCGCGATCTCTTCAGGTGTCTGATCAACAAAGCCGGACCGCCGGATCACAATTTGTGCTGCTGGCCCACGGGTAAAGGCCAGGAATTCCCGCGCGAGCTGTGGCAACCGGCGCGCTGGAAAATACAGAAACATCGGCGCGGTCAGCGGATAATCCTCGGTCTTGATTGTCCTGCGGGACGCCTCCATGGAAAATCCGCAAGTGCCGGTCAACGCAAGTGCCTGCGTGTCGCCGCGGTCCGCATAGCTGGTCAAACCCAATGAAAACGTGTCTGCCGCAACAGCCTGCGCCAAATCCGATGGCATCGCATGACGCGTGGCTTTCTGGGACAACTTATTCAGGTTGGCAGGACGCAAGAGCTGATCAACCAGCGCCTGCCCCAGACCTGAAGCATCGTCAGGTAGATGCAGATCAATCGGCACATCAGGCCCCCCTAACGCCTCCCAATTCGTGATCTGGCCGGCCAGCACCATTGCAAGATCAGCGGGCGAAATCCCCCGTACCGGATTGGAGCCGGAGACCACTGGCACGATTGCATCCAAGGCTAGAACGCGGCTTCTGTTCGGTCCCGTCATATCACCAAGGCCCGCCTCGCGGGCGCGGCTGCGTTCATTAGGGCGAATTTCACGCAGAGACATGACGATGTCAGCTTCATCGGCCAATAAATCAGCAAATCCTTCGTCCGTATTGCTCACACGGAAATAAAACCGTGCAGCCAACTTTTCGTCTTCGCTGCGCCGGATCAAGTAGGTGAAGGTTCCAGCGTCTTCGCCCTCTTCCCGCTCAGTGAGATACCCGTTCTTTTGCGCGAAGGCTTCGATGAGCGCGGGCATAACAACTGCACCCAACGTAGGTGCGCCAGAGATCTGAAGCTCTGCCACGTAGTCTTGTAGGTTCGGGCAAGCAGGCCCAGCACATAGAACGCCGGACCCGTCGATGGTCAATTCACCGTATTCTGTCTGGATGCGGTAAAATTCACCATCATACCCAAGCAACGTTCCACTCAACTCAACCTTGCTGTCGCGAGAGGTGAGCGTGATGTCCTGCGCATGGGAAGACAGGGTAGAGCCAAAAAAGAAAAGTGCGGCGAAGATCGCCGCACATATCACTCTGATCATGAGACCTCAGCGTTGCGTTATCTGGACGCAACCTTCAGGTCTTCGAAGAGATTATTCAACACAAGAAAGTTGCCAGTGGCGTCACAGTCAGGAACAGAGAGCGTCAAATTCCGCGTTGTGATATCGATGCCACTACCAGTCTGTAGAGTTTTGGCTTCGATTTCCAAACCACAGTTGTTGGCGGTGACTTCGGTTTCGACGCTCAAAGCGACATCACCAGAGTTTTTGGTGGCGTTTGTCGGGAATGTATAGACCTCAGCCAACAACCCATCTGGCACATCCGGATCACCAAGTGACGAGATATAACCGCCCTGCCCGGTCACACCGTAGGTCATATCACGGGCGGCACCGGACCAGACGTGCCCTTCGCTTCCGTAATCTGCACCGAACTCACGCGCGTGCAATTGAAATCCAGTCTCACCCTTCCACTGAAGGGCGACACGATCAAAGTCAGCCATCTCGTCAACGGTGGCCTGGGCGACAGCACCTTCACCATTGGTGAACGCCACAATAAAAACAGCTTCCTCCGCAAGTGCCGGGACCGTGACCTTGAAGGCGCCCGCTGCATCGGTCGTCTGATTGAACACAAGACCACTGTGATGCACTGTTACACGCTCGGACGGCATGCAGGGCGCGCTCAGCGTCAAGTTTACCATCGCCGCAGCGATAGGGCGTGCGTTCGCGGTAATCTCACAGGCATCCTGCAATTCAGCCTCTTGAGTGGTCGCGCTTTCAGGGCGCTCTGGCGCAGCTTCGGCTGGAACATCAGGCAGCTTGCCCTCATCTGGCGCGACAATCTCTTGTGCGGCGACAGGTGTCACGCCTTCTTCTACATTCGCTGTAGGGGTAGCTTGTGAAAACTCTGCCGAGGTCAGGGTAATCTCTGCGACATCCAGCACTGCGGCTTCCGAATTTGCGAGGGTCGCACCGGTAAAGTCGGCAGGCGGCGTTGCGGTTGGCTGGGTGTTCTGCATGAAAAAGCCGATACCAACGGCACAGGCAAGCGTTCCAGCTGTCGTTACGATTTCCTTGCGGTACTTCATGGTCTCGGTCCCTTGCTACGAAGTGGGTCGAGTTTATCCATGATGGGGAAACAGGGCCGCAATGGGGCAGCCCTGCGCTGTAATTATGATAATTTTAGATTAACGCGCTTAAGAAAGGCGTCCGTGGCAGTGTTTGAACTTGTCACCTGACCCACAAGGGCAAGCTTCGTTCCGGCCCGGATTACCCCATGTTGTCGGGTCATTTTCGTCAAACCCTTCAACGGCTTGGGTGGCTTTAGCCTCTGACGCGTCTGCTGCATCTTCAACAGCCTCAGCCGCTGCTTGTTGCTGGGCAAGCATCTGCTGCATCATGCGCTGCTGATCTTCTTCGCTGGCAGGCTCTACACGAGCCAAACGCTTGGTTACGTCCGCGCGCAGGCTGTCCAACATCCCCTCGAACAGCTGGAACGATTCGTTTTTATACTCGTTCAGCGGATCGCGTTGCGCGTAACCACGGAAGCCAACGACAGAGCGCAGATGCTCAAGCATCAGAAGGTGATCGCGCCACTTGGCGTCAATCGTTTGCAGCAGGAAGTGCTTTTCAATGTTGCGCATGTTTTCGGGGCCAAACTTCTCGGCTTTTTCGGCCATCAGCTTGTCAGTCGCCTCGATCAGACGTTCACGGATGACGTCATCATCCACACCGTCCTCTTCGCACCATGCGATGACCGGTACGTCTACGCCCAACTGCTCAATCACAGCAGCGTAGAAGCCTTGGGTGTCCCACTGGTCAGCGTAGGTATTGCGCGGCATGTACTGGTCAACCAGATCATCAATCATCTGGTGGCGCATATCTTCGGTGATCTCGTGCAAGTCCTGAGCTTCCATGATGTCGCGACGCTGCCCAAAGATCACTTTGCGCTGCTCGTTCATCACGTCATCGAACTTCAACAACTGCTTACGCATGTCAAAGTTGCGGCCTTCAACCTTGGCCTGCGCCCGTTCCAGAGATTTATTCACCCATGGGTGAATGATCGCTTCGCCCTCTTTGAGGCCCAGCGATGTCAGAACCTTCTCAAGCCGCTCTGAGCCGAAAATCCGCATCAGATCATCTTCGAGAGACAGGAAGAATGCTGAACGTCCCGGATCACCCTGACGGCCCGAACGGCCGCGCAACTGGTTATCAATCCGACGGCTTTCATGCCGCTCTGACGCCAGAACATAAAGGCCGCCCGACTCCAGCACTTGTTTCTTCTCGTCCGCATGTTCGGCTTCAATCCGCGTACGAATCGCAACCGGATCAGCGTCGGGATCAACCGCCAACGCTTCAAGCACCTTCAGCTCGACGTTGCCGCCCAACTGAATGTCCGTACCACGCCCCGCCATGTTGGTGGCGATGGTCACCGCACCCAGCTTGCCCGCGTCACCAACGATCTGCGCTTCCTGTTCGTGCTGGCGTGCGTTCAGGACGTTATGCTTGATGCCTTCGGCTTCCAGCATCCGGCTTAGCATTTCGGATTTCTCGATCGAGGTGGTGCCAACAAGGCAAGGCTGACCCTTGGCGTGCGCCACTTTGACCTTTGCTATCATGGCTGCGTATTTTTCGGCAGCGGTCCGGTAGACGGCGTCATCTTCATCAACACGGGCAACCGGCACGTTTGTCGGTACTTCAACCACGCCCAGACCATAGATCTCCATGAACTCATCCGCTTCGGTCAGCGCAGTGCCGGTCATACCAGCCAGCTTGTCATAAAGGCGGAAGTAGTTCTGGAAGGTCACAGAAGCGAGCGTGACGTTCTCTGGCTTGATATCCACGCCCTCTTTGGCCTCAATCGCCTGATGCAGACCATCGCCTAAACGGCGGCCAGCCATCATACGGCCGGTGAATTCATCGATCAGGACGATCTCGCCATCACGCTCAATGTAGTCTTTGTCTTTCTCAAACAGCTTGTGTGCCCGCAGGCCTTGATTGACGTGGTGCACAATTGAGGTGCTTTCGGGATCATAGAGGGTAAAGCCCTCTTCCAGCAGTTCACGCGCACGTAATTGCTCTTCGAGGAACTCGATCCCGTCATCGGTAAAGGTCACATTGCGCGTTTTTTCGTCCAGCTCATAATGCTCGGGCAGCAGCAGCGGGATGACCTTATCGATGGTCTGGTACATCTCGGAGCGGTCATCCGTCGGGCCGGAGATGATCAGCGGCGTACGGGCCTCGTCGATCAGAATGCTGTCGACTTCGTCCACAATCGCGAAGTTATGCTCTTTTTGATAGATATCGCTCAACTCTGACTTCATGTTGTCGCGCAGATAATCAAATCCCAGCTCGTTGTTCGTGGCGTAAGTGATGTCGCAAGAATACGCTTCACGCTTGGCCTCGTCGGTCATGTTCGGGAATACAAAACCGGTCGTCAGACCAAGCGAGCCGAACACTTTGCCCATCCATTCAGCGTCACGCTTCACCAGATATTCGTTCACCGTAACAATATGCACACCCTTGTGCGTCAAGGCGTTCAGGTACGCGGCAAATGTTGCCGTCAGGGTTTTACCTTCACCGGTCTTCTGCTCGGCCACATTGCCTTGGTGCAAGAAAATCGCACCCATCAGCTGCGTATCAAAAGCCCGCAGGCCTAGGGTGCGACGCGCGCCCTCACGACAGTTTGCAAAGGCTTCGGGCAACAGGTCGTCCAGGCTTTCGCCTTTCATTGCGCGTGTGGCCAGCTCTTCCGTCTTATCCTTGATGCCCTCATCGCTGAGCTTCTCGAATTCCGGCTCAAGTGCGTTGATCTTATCAATCAGCGGACGAACGGCCTTGATCTTGCGATCATTTCGCGTACCAAAAACTTTTTTGGTGATTTTTCCGAGTCCCAGCATGCGATCTCCAGCCGAAGTTTAAAATCTATTGCGCGATCTGCTTGCCCCGCAAACACCCAGTCCATAAATAGAAGGGGAGAATGGTGGCTTTACGCCGCGCCCATCAGCGATGTAAGGGCCACCACATAGCGTGTCAATGTAACCGGCCCGATAGCACCGGAATGATAGGACGATCCATGCAAAAACCCCTCACTTTTCTTGCGCCACTGGCGTTTATCGCCGCATTAGCGCTGCCAGCAGCCGCACAAGAGACAACCACCGCAGATCCATCAGTTGTCGTCGCGACTGTGGGAGAGACCGAAATCACTGTCGGCCACATGATTGTGGCATGGGCAAGTTTGCCACAGCAGTATCAAGACCTGCCGGATGATGTACTGTTTCAGGGAATTCTGGATCAGCTGGTCCAGCAGACCGCCTTGCAACAGCAATTCAGCGGAGACTTGCCGAAACGTGTCGAGCTGCAGCTCGAGAACGAGCGTCGCTCGCTGACAGCAGGCGAAGCGATCAACGGTATCATGGACCAGCCGCTTTCCGAAGAGGAAGTACAGGCGGCCTATAACGAAGAATACAGCAATGTGGAGCAGGAGCAGGAATATAACGCTTCGCACATTCTGGTAGAAACAGAAGAAGCCGCCCTGGCGGTTGTGGAAGAGCTCTCTGGTGGTGCCGAGTTCGCCGCTGTTGCGCGTGAAAAATCGACAGGTCCATCGGGTCCAAACGGTGGGCAGCTTGGCTGGTTCGGTAAGGGTGCGATGGTACCTGAGTTCGAAGAAGCGGTCGTCGCACTTGAAGTCGGCGCCGTTTCAGCACCGATCAAAACCCAGTTTGGCTGGCACATCATCACGCTGAACGAGACTCGCATTCAGGAAGCTCCCGCGCTTGAAGACGTCCGCGGCGAGATCGAAATGCAAATCCGCCAAGTGCGTGCGCAAGCAAAGATCGATGAAGTAACTGCGGCGGCGAACGTTGACCGCAGCGGTGCCGAAGGCGTTGTCCCCTCGGTCATCAAACAAGTCACAGTGCTGGAGTAAGCATTACTATGGCAAAAATCACCGCCGTTTCGCCGCTGGCTCCTGCCGAGTTTCCCGCTTTGCCGGTTATTGAGGGTGTCAAATTCGCGACCGTTGCAGCGGGCGTTAAGTATCAGGGCCGCACAGATGTTATGCTGGCGACCCTGACGCGGGGAACTGTCGTTGCCGGGGCGTTCACCCGCTCTGCAACGCGTTCAGCACCGGTTTTGGACTGTCAGGCAAAGATGGGACAAACGTCGTCCGATGGGGCCGCGATTTTGGTGAACTCCGGTAACTCAAATGCGTTTACTGGAAAAGGCGGCGTTGCGTCCGTCGAGGCGATCACAGCGGCAGTCGCAAAGGTGTGCGGCATTCCTCAAGCACGCGTTTTCACGTCCTCTACAGGCGTCATCGGGGAGCCATTGCCCCATGATCGCATCACAGCTGTTTTGGATACACTTGCGGCAGACACCCACGCTGAGGGCATCGATGCCGCTGCCAAGGCGATTATGACAACAGACACCTTCCCCAAGGGAGCCGCTGCGACCGTCAATATAGCTGGAGAAACGGTCTCTATTGCAGGGATCGCAAAAGGTTCTGGCATGATCGCACCGGATATGGCCACGATGCTGGTCTACATCTTTACCGATGCGAAGATCGAACAAGCTGCTCTACAAAAGCTCGTCTCGGCGTCTAATGAAGCGACCTTCAACTGCATTACTGTAGATAGTGACACCTCGACATCTGACAGCCTGATTGTCGCTGCAACAGGCGCTAGCGGTGTCGCAGTAGACACTGATGAAGGTTTTGCAGATGCACTGCACGGCGTGATGATGGATCTGGCGCATCAAGTTGTACGTGATGGCGAAGGCGCTACCAAGTTTGTTGAGATTGCGGTCACCGGCGCGGCCTCGGATGCCGATGCCAAGACACACGCGATGTCGATTGCAAACTCTCCTCTGATCAAAACAGCCATCGCAGGTGAAGACCCCAACTGGGGCCGCGTTGTGATGGCGGTAGGGAAATCCGGCGCCGCAGCGGATCGTGACCTTCTGAGCATCCGCTTTGGCGACGTTGAAGTAGCAAAAGACGGATGGCGCAGCGAAAGCTACTCCGAAGAAGATGCTGCCGCGCACATGAAAGGCGAAAACATCGTCATTGGCGTGGATATCGGAATCGGCGAAGGGGCAGCGACTGTATGGACCTGTGATCTGACCCATGGCTACATCGCAATCAACGCTGATTACCGCTCATGAAGATGGTGCTGGTGTCGGCTGTCGCGTTGATCGATGTCGACGGTCGGGTTTTGCTGGCGCAACGTCCGGAGGGGAAATCCATGGCGGGGCTGTGGGAGTTTCCCGGCGGGAAGATCGAATTGGGTGAAACTCCAGAAGCTGCATTGATTCGCGAGCTACAGGAGGAGCTGGGCATTAACACTTGGTCCTCCTGTCTCGCGCCACTCACGTTTGCGAGCCACAGCTACGATGATTTCCATCTCATGATGCCGCTGTTCGCATGCCGGAAATGGGAAGGTGTGCCGCAGGCGCGCGAGGGGCAGGTCCTCAGTTGGGTCAAACCCGCCCAGATGCGCGATTATCCAATGCCGGCAGCCGATGTGCCACTGATCTCGATACTACGGGATTGGCTCTAGCCCTGCTCGTCAAGCTCTGTCTTGTGCGCAATCTGCCTAAAGCGCCGCTGATTGTGCTGGATTTATCAACAATTGCGGGTAAGTTAACCTAGCTAATACTGGGGGAGTTTTTATGCTGCGTACAATCACATTAGGAAGTTGCGTTTCGGTTCAGGGAACATTCGTTAAATCCACACCGGATGGACGGATCGCAGTACAAGTGGATAACACGATTTATTCGGGCGTGCCTGTCGTCAAAAAATAAACTTGAGACATCTCGAAATAGAAAAAGGGACGGTGTTTTGCACCGTCCCTTTTTTTGTATCTTAAGGCTGTTCAGCTGTAATTACAGCGAACGCTCGACCTCTTCACGTGTGAAGATTTCGATCACATCACCAGGGCGTACGTCTTCGTAGTTTTCGAAAGCCATACCACATTCCTGACCGGATTGGACCTCTGGCACTTCGTCCTTGAAGCGTTTGAGCGTCTTGAGCGTGCCTTCGTGGATAACCACGTTGTCGCGCAGCAAACGCACACCGGCAGAACGGCGTGCAACGCCTTCGGTAACCAGACAGCCGGCAACCTTGCCAACACCCGTGACCTTGAACACTTCTTTGATATTCGCATACCCAATGAAGTTCTCTTTGATCTCGTTGCTGAGCAGGCCAGATGCCGCCGCTTTTACATCGTCCACCAGATCGTAGATGACCGAGTAATAGCGGATCTCGACACCTTTCTGGTTGGCAGTGTTACGGGCGGATGCATTCGCACGGACGTTAAAGCCCATGATCGGCGCACCGGAAGCTTCGGCCAGACCAACGTCTGTTTCTGTGATCGCACCAACACCGGAGTGCAGCACACGCACGCGAACTTCGTCGTTGCCGATCTTCTCCATCGCCTGAACAATAGCTTCGGCAGAACCCTGCACGTCCGCTTTGATCAGAATGGGCAACTCGGATACGCTCTCGTTCGCTTTGGCGTTCGCCATCAGCTGTTCCAGCGTCGTTGCAGCACCAGCAGCAGCGCGTTTGTCTTTGGCAGCTTTCGCACGGTATTCCGCGATCTCGCGTGCCTGCGCCTCGGTATCGGTCACGTTAAGCACATCGCCCGCTTCGGGTGTGCCGTTCAGGCCCAGAACCTCTACAGGAACCGATGGGCCGGCTTCTTTGATGCGGTTACCTTGATCATCGATCAGCGCACGTACTTTACCGTACTGCTCACCCACAACGAAGATATCGCCAGTGCGAAGCGTGCCGTTCTGAACCAGAACCGTTGCGACAGGACCACGACCCACATCCAGCTTCGCCTCGATCACCGCGCCAACGGCGGCGCGTGCGGGGTTTGCTTTCAGTTCAAGGATTTCAGCTTGAAGCGCGATGGCTTCCAGCAATTCATCCAGACCTTGTCCAGTCACCGCAGAGACTTCAACGTCCTGCACATCGCCGGACATTTTCTCTACGATCACTTCGTGCTGCAGCAAGGCCGCGCGCACTTTGTCAGGATCGGCAGCAGGTTTATCGATCTTGTTGATCGCCACGATCATCGGCACTTTGGCCGCTTTCGCGTGGGCAATCGCCTCGACCGTCTGTGGCATCACCGCGTCATCCGCCGCAACAACCAGCACCACGATATCCGTTACCTGAGCCCCGCGAGAACGCATGGAGGTAAAGGCCGCGTGGCCGGGTGTGTCGAGGAAGGACAGCACTTGGCCGCCATCTGTAGTAACCTGATAGGCCCCGATGTGCTGGGTGATGCCGCCGGCCTCGCCCGCAACAACCTTGGCGTTACGGATCGCATCGAGAAGCGATGTTTTGCCGTGGTCAACGTGGCCCATGATCGTAATGACAGGCGGACGTGTTTCCAGATCGCCTTCGTCATCTACTTCGATCTTGATCACATCCTCTACGTCAGCGTCAGAGACGCGGACAACTTTGTGGCCAAATTCTTCGATGATCAGCTCAGCTGTATCGGCATCAATCGTTTCGTTTTGCGTGACCATCAAACCGCTGTTCATCAACGCTTTGACAACAGCACCTGTTTTCTCCGCCATACGCGCGGCCAGTTCCGACACAACAATCGCCGGTGGCAACTGTACGTCACGAATGATCTTTTCACGCTCGACGTTACCGCCCATCGCCTTCGCGCGGGCACGGTCTTGCTTACGCTTCATCTGCGCCATGGAACGTTGACGACCACCTTCACCACCACGAAGCGCCTGATTGACTGTCAGCTTACCTGAACGGCGGCTGTCATCATCCTGACGGTTCTTTTTGTTGGTTTCCTCACGGTCACGCTCTGTCTTGCGTGGCGTTGCAGCAGGAAGAGCTTTGTTCGGTGTCGCACGGGCTTGTGCAGGCTCCGATGTGCTTGGCGCAGCAGCTCGCTGTGCTGCCGCCGCGGCTTCACGTTTGGCGCGCTCCTCTTCCTCGGCTTTCGCCTTGAGGCTTTCTTCGCGTTCGCGATCTTCGCGCTCTTTGGCTTCAATCTCGGCGCGACGACGCTCGCGGTCTTCTGCGCGTGCTTTTTCTTCCGCTTCGCGGGCTGCGGCCTCTTCGACCTCACGCGCTTTAGCGGCTTGAACAGCCTTCAGGCGGCGATCCATCTCTGAATCGGTGATGCCTGCGGGACGCCGCGAGGGATCGCCAACAGGGCCCGCACCGGGGCCGGTTGGTTTTTGGCCACCAGGTTTGGGAACAATTACGCGCTTGCGCTTTGTCTCGACCACGACGTTTTTGGTACGTCCATGGCTAAAGCTTTGCTTAACATTGCCCGGACGCGATGGTGCGCCCCGCAAACCCAGTGTTTTTTTGCCGTCACTATCGCTCATCTAGCTCGTCTATCCTTTCGGCTGGCCGCTGCCAGCCTCGTTTTTGCGCACGCCGTTCAATCTATGAGCTTCCTCTACAACACGCAGAGTGAGTCCACCAGAGGCGAGCGCCCCATGTATCACAGTTTGGCGTCCGAATGCCAAACCCAATTCATCCGCTGTCAGGCATCCAATATAGTGCCCGTAGTGCGGCGTACTTAGTTTCGATTTGCCGCGTCCCGATCCATCCACAGCCTGGATCAGTACATGCGCCTCTTCCGTTTGCAGCCAACTTTTGACCTTTTCATAGCCTGCCACGGCTTTACCCGCTTTACGCTGCATCGAGATCAGGTCCACCACGCGGCGGGCCAACTGCTTTTCTACGTCATCCACCAGATTATCCGGTGTTTTGACTGGTTGCTTTGCTGATCGCGCAAACAACCCCTTTTTAACAACTGTTTCAAGCGCGGAACGATCCGCTGATACCCACATGCCACGACCGGGCAACTTGCCCAGCACATCCGCCACGGCCTGACCATCCGGCCCGACCACGAAGCGGATCATCTTGAACTTCGGATGCACCTCACCCGTGGCAAGACACTTGCGTTCTGCGCCGCTTTCGCGGTCTTTGGATGCGCCACCGCGTCCCATTCCGGTACCCCCGAGACCTGAGATCAGGCCTCGGCCTCCTCGTCAGCTTCACCTTCGTCTTCGGCATCTGCTTCAAGTTCGGTTGGATCGACCCAGCCCAACATAACACGGGCCGTCATGATCAGATGCTGCGCGTCTTCCAATGACATGTCGAATGGCTCAAGCGTGCCTTCGTCCTTGATACGCTCGCCGTTAACTGTCGTCCAGCCACCAGCAAGTTCCCAGTCCGCGCATGTCGCGAAGTCTTCAAGCGTTTTTACATCATCTTTTGCCAGCGCTTCAATCATTTGGGGTGTGAGACCCTCAAATTCAATAAGGCTGTCTTCGACGCCCAGCGCACGGGCCGCATCAAGAGCAGCTTTATTCTGTGCTTCCAGCACATCACGGGCACGCGCCTGAAGCTCGCTTGCAGTATCCGCGTCCACGCCATCGATAACCAGCAGCTCGTCGACTTCGACATAGGCCACTTCTTCGAGGTTGGTGAAGCCTTCGGAAACCAGCAACTGGGCAAAGAATTCGTCCAGATCAAGGTTGTCCATGAACAGCTTGGTGCGCAGCTCAAACTCGGCCTGACGGCGCTGGCTTTCCTGCTCTTCGGTCATGATATCGATGTCAAGACCGGTCAGCTGGCTTGCCAGACGAACGTTTTGGCCACGGCGGCCAATTGCAAGGCTCAGCTGCTCTTCGGGAACAACAACTTCGATCTTGCCGGCCTCTTCGTCCAGAACAACCTTGGACACTTCAGCAGGCTGGAGCGCGTTGACAAGGAATGTCGGCTGGTCGTCATTCCATGGAATGATGTCGATCTTTTCGCCCTGCAGCTCGTTCACAACGGCCTGAACACGGCTACCACGCATACCAACGCAGGCACCGACAGGGTCGATGGAGTTATCATAGCTGATCACAGCAATCTTTGCGCGCGAACCAGGATCACGAGCAACGGCTTTGATCTCGATGATGCCGTCATAGATCTCCGGAACTTCCATCTTGAACAGTTCCGCCATGAATTCAGGCGCTGTACGGGACAGGAAAATCTGCGGACCGCGCTGTTCGCGGCGCACATCCTTGATGTAGACGCGGATACGATCGTTCGGGCGATAGGATTCGCGGCCGATCTTTTCGTTGCGGCGCAAAATTGCTTCGCCGGCACCAACATCGACGATGACGTTGCCGTACTCTTCGCGCTTGACCAGACCATTGATAATCGTGCCTGCACGGTCCTTGAACTCTTCGTACTGGCGATCACGCTCAGCTTCGCGAACCTTCTGGAGGATCACCTGCTTGGCAGATTGCGCAGCGATACGACCCATCTCGACCGGTGGGACTTCTTCGCTGAATTCCTGACCAATTTCGGGGTTGGCCATATACTGCTTGGCCTGCTCAACCGTAAATTCGGCCTGATAGTTCTCAAGCTCATCATCCGCGACAACTGTGCGCACACGGGTAAACGTCGCGCGACCTGTCTTACGATCGATACTCACGCGGATATCCATTTCCGCGCCGTAGCGGGACTTGGCGGCGCGCGCGAGGGATTCTTCCATCGCTTCGATCACCAGAACAGGGTCGATCATCTTTTCGCGGGCCACCGCTTCGGCGGTTTGCAGCAGCTCCAGCTGGTTTGCGGATGTAATGGCCATTAGTCTTCTCCCTCATCAGACTCATCGGTCTGCAGTTCGTCAAATTGGGTCTCGTCGATTGCACCGGACGCTTTACGCTGGCGCAGCATTTCCCTGATCAGCTCGTCCGTTAGAACCAGCTTGGCATCAGTGAGCCATTCGAATTTCAGGCCAACAGTGCCTTCTTCGATGTTTATCAACACCTCGTCACCTTCGACACCCGCCAGCTCACCCTTAAAGCGGCGGCGTCCGTCGATCAGATCATCTGTTTCAATCTTGGCTTCATAGCCTTCGAAAGTCGCAAAATCCTTGAGACGCGTCAGCGGGCGGTCGATCCCCGGCGAAGAAACCTCAAGCGAGTATTCATCTATGATCGGATCTTCCACATCAAGAACCGCACCAACGGCGGTGCTGATCCTGGCGCACTCATCCACTTCGATGCCGCCATCGGGCCGGTCCGCCATAACTTGTAGCGTCGCGTTCTTGCCGGACATAAGGCGCACACGCACCAGCTCAAACCCCAAGTCTTCGATGACTGGGGTAATGATCTCGGCGAGACGCCGGTCCATGGCAGCTTTTGCAATCAGGTCGTTGTTCATAATTTACTTGCCTCAAGGCACAAAAAAACGGGCTCGCGGCCCGTGTCAGAGGTTCGGTGGGCGCTTGGTTTGGACCCTAGCACGCCGCTGTTAAGTCGTCATATACGCCGAGGCGCCGAGAACATCAAGCCCCCCACCACCGCTGGGGCGCGCGCAGGTCATCGAACAGGCCACGACCCAACGCATTAGGCATCGCTACGCTACGTGAAACGGCATGTCCGCTCCATTGGGTGACGTCGGCAAAACCCTTCAATGTAGACGCGTCCGCGATGTCTGCCCCATCCACCAGATATTCTGCCAACGCTTGGGCGCGCACCGGCTCAGACGGGATCGAGACAAGTTCGACTCTTTCAAACCACCCCGCCTGCCCATCTTTCCAATGCCGCGCAACACGTTCGGCAAGCAACTGCTGACCGGGCGCGAAATGGCGCACGCGGTAGAGCCCCGTGCCAATACCGGCATTGGGTGCATGAGCGGGACGGATGGCGTTGGATGACTGGCTGAGCGTGAACGGCAGCGCCGGATCCGGTATTGTAAGCGTGACCTGCACCCGCCCGCGCGCCAAGGCCTGGATTTCGCCCAGCGCTGAAAGGCTGTGGACCACATCAGCGGCGGTAAATGGCTTATCGTCATGAAATGACACGCCTGTGCGCAGATCGAACGCCCACACACGGGCGTCCGCGGAGCTGCTCCAACCAGTTGCCAGCTCTCCTCGCAGGGTCCCGTCAGCGGCAATCTCTGTCAGGGTTTCATAAACCAGCCCTTGGCGGGCGACCTGCATGAACAGACCATCACCCCGCTGCCAGTCATCGCTACGCGCAGCGCCAGACAGCGCAAAGCGCAGCTTACCCCCGCGTTGCGGCAGCGGTCCTGCGCTTACCCCTGCGGCGGCCAGAAAGGCGGCGGCGGCACCGCTGGCAAATAGCGCACGACGATCAAGCGGTTTGCGGCTCATACAGCGCCAATCCTGTCCATCGCGCGGACCAGCTCCGCACTGATACCCGGCTCGCTTAGCGCATGGCCCGCATTGCGCACCATCTTAAGCTCTGCTTTCGGCCATGCTTTGGCAATCTCATACGCGCTGGTTGGCGGGCAAATCATGTCATACCGGCCCTGTACGATCACGCCCGGTATATGAGCGATGCGATCCATCTGAGACAGAATTTGGCCGTCATACTTCAAAAAGCCGTTGTTGATGAAATAGTGATTCTCCAACCGCGCAAAGGCTCGGGCATATTCCCCCGGCCCTTCAATCATGTGCCCACCGGACGAAATCGAGGCCAGTGCATTTTCCCAGCCGGACCACGCACGTGCGTATCGCGTCTGAAGCGACATATCGTCCGAGAACAACCGCTGATGATAGGCTTTGATAAAATCATCCCGCTCATCGTGCGGCACCAATGCAATGAACTTATCCCAAACTTCGGGCCAGAACTTTCCGGCGCCTCCGCCATAGAACCAGTCCAGCTCGGCTTGTGTCATCAGAAAGACGCCGCGCAGCACCAGATTGCGCACAGCTGCTGGATGGGTCTGCGCATAGATAAGCGACAGCGTCGCGCCCCAACTCCCGCCAAAGACAACCCACTGAACGATCCCCAGCTCTTCGCGAATCAGCTCGATGTCAGCAACCAGATGCCATGTGGTGTTGTCGACGACGCTCGCGTGCGGGGTTGAGCGGCCACAGCCGCGCTGGTCAAAAAGAATGACGCGGAACTTTGCCGGATCAAAATAACGCCGCATAGACGGGCTGCATCCGCCACCAGGGCCACCGTGCAACACTACAACAGGGATACCGTCCGGGTTACCGCATTGCTCTACGTACACCTTATGCCCCTGGCCCACGGCCAGCATACGCCGGTCAAACGGGTCAATTGGCGGATACAGGTATTGCACTGCGCGCTTTTGATCAGGGGTCTTATCCATTACCAGCCTATATAGTACGAGAGCCGACATTGAATACAGGAGCGCCAAAATGCAAGCGCATCAAAGTACCGTAGACCCAGCCGAGGTCGCAAAATTCGAAGCTATGGCCGCCGAGTGGTGGGATACCGAGGGCAAGTTCAAGCCGCTGCACATGCTCAATCCGTGCAGGCTTGATTACATCACCAGCCAGATCGCCGGTGAATTTGACCGTGATCTAAGCACACCGGAACCGTTCAAAGGGCTACGCATCCTTGATATCGGCTGTGGTGGCGGCTTGCTGGCCGAGCCGATGGCCCGTCTGGGTGCGACGGTCGTAGGCGCAGATGCCGCAGCGGGAAATATCCCCGTGGCGCAAATCCACGCAGAACAATCAGGCCTCCAGATCGACTATCGCCACACAACCGCCGAAGCGATGGCGGAAGCAGGCGAGCAGTTCGATGTGGTGCTGAATATGGAAGTAGTGGAACATGTTGCCTCTCCCATCAGCTACCTCACCGCTTGTCGCGAGTTGTTGAAACCCGGTGGGCTGCACATCTGCTCGACCCTCAACCGCAATCCGAAATCTTATGTGGTCGCGATTATTGGCGCCGAACATATCATGCGATGGCTACCGAAAGGCACGCATGAATGGTCCAAGTTTATTACGCCAGACGAGCTGTACAAATTGCTTGAAGACGCTGGCTTGGAGCCGGTTGATCGCAAAGGTTTCGTCTTTAACCCGCTGCTGTGGAGTTGGAGCATTTCGGCTAAAGACCTCAGCGTGAACTACGTCACGGCCAGCCTTAAGCCGCAGACCTAACCCAACTGGTTGCGCAATTCGCGCAAGATCGGCAAGGCCGCGCGGGCTTTGTCCTCTCCCAGTTGCTCAACCACCTGGGTGATCATTGGCGCGATGGTGCTTAGTGCGGTCTCGCGGGCCTGCCGGCCTGCGGGACTGATCGTGACCATCTTGCGGCGTGCGTCATCCCAATCAGGCCGAACATGAACGTAACCGGCCCACTCCAACTTGTTCAGGGTGTTGGTCATTGCGCCGCGCGTGACATGAAAAGTCTCGGCCAACTGCGCGGGAGAGCGTTCGTCATCACGCCACGCAAGGTGGTTCAGCACCGAGAAATGGGAAATTTCCATGCCTTTGGGCAGCACCTTGCTCAGACGGCTGCGCAAAATCTGATCCGTGCCCAGAATTTCACTGAACAGCATGATCGCAAGGGTATTTGAATCGTCGCTCATGTGGGTACGTCGAAGTTGCGCTTATGGCTCATGCTGGGAACCTTAGCGCGTGCGGCCTCTGTTTGAGAAATATCCATTTCGAACACGAAGACGCCAGCCTCCGTACCCGCGTCTAAAATCACCTCACCCCATGGGCTGACCACCAGAGAATGGCCGTATGTATCACGGGTCTTATGGGCCGTGCTTGCGTGTGTGCCGGTCTGCGCGGGCGCAATGACAAAACAACCCGTTTCAATCGCGCGGGCGCGCAGCAGGCTATGCCAATGCGCGGCACCCGTCACAGGCGAGAACGCAGCAGGGACGGTGAGAATCTGTGCGCCCGCCTCGGCCAACGTCTGAAACAGCACAGGAAAGCGGATGTCGTAGCAAATGCTCAAACCAATCGCGGCGAAGGACGTGCGCGCTAGAACAGCCTGAGACCCGGGGCGATAGGCGGCTGATTCTTTCCACGTTTCCGTCGGGGTGACTTGCACGTCGAACATGTGGATTTTGTCATAGCGCGCAACGATCTCACCCTGCGGATCGATCAGGAATGAGCGGTTGGCAAACCGGCCGTCCGCATCATCTGTCTTTAGCCCAAGCGACCCGATCAGTAACCAAATCCCCAGCGCTGCAGCATCACTGCGCAACGCAGCCAGAGTGGGGTCATGCGCCTCATGGTGCAGGACGCTGCGCTGGTGGTCGCGGTTGGTAGAGATGCAATTGGTCACTTCCGGCGTACACACAAACTCCGCGCCCTGCACCGCTGCTTCAGCCAGCATCGCACGGGTCACGGCCAGATTGGCCGTTGGATCGTCACTTACGTTGAGCTGAAGAATGGCCGCTTTCATGCAGCCAGCAGTGCGTCAAGTTTGCCCGCGCGTTCCAGCGCATAAAGGTCATCGCAACCGCCGACGTTGATATCACCAACAAAAATCTGCGGTACGGTGCGGCCACCATCCGCGCGTTTGATCATCTCTGGCTTGCGGTCAGGATTGGCAAGCACGTCAACCTCGGAAAAGCTCACGCCTTTTTGGTTCAGCAGACGCTTGGCTGCGTGACAAAAGCCGCAGAGCGGGGAGGTATAAATTTCGACCGGTTTCATAATCTGTCCTTTTCCACAAAGTGTTGGAATAGGATTTAGGTGTCTTTTGCCGCTCTTGCTAGGGTTAGTACGCGAACTGGCCCCGAACCTGCCGTCAAACAAGCATGGGTAGAAGCCATTAGCGTGGCACCTGAAGCCATTACATCGTCTATCAAAAGGATCGGTCGGCCCGCCATTTTTGCGCCGCGTTTAGGATGCGGAACGATAGCATTTTCCAGCGCTTTGAACCGTTCCTCTCGGGTAAGTCCTTCAAGCGAACTGGTCCGCCGGACACGGGCCAGCGCATCAGGACACCAAGGCAGCGCCAACTCCTTTGCAACTGATCGCGCCAGAAGCGCAGACTGATTATAGCGACGCTTTAACAAACGTGTCCAATGCAGCGGGACGGGTACAACAAGGGTATCCTCCGGAAGCCATCTTCGGACCATATTCGCCATCCACAGCCCCGCGGGACGCGCCATTTCCTGACGATCACCATGTTTCAGGGCCAACACGAGTTTGCGCCCGTTGTCCTTATAAAGCAACGCCGCGCGTCCCTGAACCCACGGCCTGGGGGCCTGCATACACGCATCACAGTGATGCAGGTCGCCCTCTCCACCGGGGGTCAGGGGAACACCACAGCAGTCACATATCACGCCACCCAGAAAGCTTGTGTCACGCCAACAAGGGCCGCATAGACCGAAATCACTCTCGACCATATCGCCACACGAGATGCAGCGCGGCGGGTAGATCAACGTAACAGCTGTTTGAAGTTGCGCCAGCACCAGCCTATGTACCCCCTTATGACCAAACCGATGACAGACAACTCCGCCCTGCAACATCATCGCGCCCGCGCGACGGCGGCGGGAATGTTTCTTCATGCTGCTGCTGCAGACGAGCTTCAGGATCGTCTGGAGATGGTTAACAAGTCGTTTACGAATCCAGCGCTTGTCACGGGATTTTCAGAATACTGGGCCTCGCGACAGCCAGAAGCGACAATTGTTTCCGATAAGGAAACATTGGACCTCACGCCAAACACGCACGATCTGGTCGCACACGTGATGGGACTGCATTGGGCGAATGATCCGGTTGGCCAGTTGATCCAATGTCGCCGCGCGCTGCAACCAGATGGTTTGTTCATCGGCATAAGCTTTGGCGGAGATACCTTGCAGGAGTTGCGTCGCGCCCTTGCGGAGGCCGAGATTGCTGTGACTGGCGGCTTATCCCCGCGTATCGCTCCGATGCCGGAACTGCGCGATCTGGGCGGGCTGTTGCAGCGCGCTGGCTTCGCGCTACCAGTTGCCGATACAGCGGTGATTTCCGTAGAATACCGTGACATATGGCACCTGATGCACGACATACGCGCCATGGGAGAGACCAACGCGCTGTCAGCGCGCCTACGCCACCCAACACGCCGCGCCGTGTTCGACCACGCGCAAAAACTCTATGCGGAACATTTTGCCGCACCCTCCGGCCGATTAATTGCGAGTTTCGAGCTGCAAGTGCTCACAGGGTGGGCTCCGGATGCGTCACAACCCCAGCCACTGCGTCCGGGATCGGCGCAACAACGGCTAGCGGACGTACTTGGCGCTGCTGAAAAGCCCCTGCGCGATTGACCCGGAGACAAATCTATCTATTTGAAGCCCAGAACATGCAGGAAGATGGCGCCATGAATGATATTTCCACAGAAGCACGTCCAGTTCACGCTGACGCAGACCACCCCAAGGTACCGCGCCCCAAGGTGGGTGTGCTGGTGAGCAATCTGGGAACGCCAGACAACTATGACTATTGGTCGATGCGCCGCTATCTGGGTGAATTTCTGTCGGATCGCCGCGTGATCGACTATTCGCCTTGGCTTTGGCAGCCGCTCTTGCAACTGGTCATCCTGACCAAGCGCCCCTTCACCTCTGGTGCTGCTTATAAATCCATCTGGAACGAAGCAGAGGGCGAAAGCCCGCTTATGACGATCACGAAGGCGCAAACCGCAAAAATCGCGACGGAGATGAAAAAGACCTATGGCGACGATGTCATGGTGGATTTCTGCATGCGGTACGGCAACCCGTCTACCCAGAGCAAAGTCGAAAAGATGGTCAAGGCGGGATGCCAGAAGATCCTCTTCTTTCCGCTCTATCCACACTACGCCGGCGCGACCTCAGCAACAGCCTGTGACAAGTTCTTTGAAGCGCTTGGCAAAGAAAAATGGCAACCTGCCAGCCGCACTGTTCAGCCCTACTTTGACCGCCCTGACTATATCGACGCGCTCGCCAAATCCATTGAGGCAAAATATGCAGAGCTTGAGACGCGGCCCGATATCCTTGTCTGTTCCTATCACGGGGTGCCACAGCGTTATCTGATGGAAGGCGACCCGTATCACTGCCAATGCCAGAAGACGACGCGCCTATTGAAGGAACGCCTTGGTTGGGCCGATACCGAGATCAAAACAACCTTCCAGTCCAAGTTTGGTCCAGAAGAGTGGCTTCAACCCTACACTGTAGAAGAAGTCGCCCGCTTGGCCGAGCAGGGTAAAAAGAGCATTGCTGTTTGCGCGCCAGCGTTTTCCGCCGACTGCATTGAGACGCTTGAAGAGATCAACGAGGAAATTTTCGAGAGCTTTGAAGAGGCAGGCGGTGAGCAGTTCACCTACATTCCCTGCCTGAACGACGATGATGCACATATCGACGCGCTGTCGAACGTGATTCGCGAAAACCTTCAGGGTTGGATTTAACTGTCTATTCATGCTGCCGCTTGTGAAAACCAGCGGCGGCGTTTTTTTTGCTCTGAGCATTAAACGTAAAAAAGGCGGTGCAAGCACCGCCTTTTCGCCTTCAGTCTAAGACTGAATATTAGTCAGCCAGAGCTGCAGCAACCAGAACCAAGATCAGCAGTGGAACCAGAACGCCAGCAGAAGAGCTGGTCGCTTCTTCAACGATGACTGGTGCTTCGATGATTGGATCAGCAAGCGAGCCAGCAAAAGCTGTTGAAGCAGCAGCTGTCAGAGCAGCGGCGAGAACGAGTTTTTTCATAGTAATAACCTCCAGAAGATGGCACGCCATGTTTCTCAGCATGAAGCGCACCGAACACTTACCTCGTGATGTTTTCTAAACAGCATCTTTAAACAGATTGGAACTACCATTCACAAAACCAACGAGCGTAACGGCCCTATGTCGTCAAATTAGCAACACCTGTGTACCCACATTGGCAAACTCATAAAGCTCTTCGATGTGCTCATTATACAGACCGATGCAACCATTGGATGATCTACGTCCAATTTTGCGCGTGTCGTGGGTGCCGTGGATGCGATAATACTGCCAGCTGAGGTGCAAAGAGCGTGTACCAAGCGGATTTTCAGGGCCGGGGCCAATAAACGGTGGCCACTCGGGGTTTCGCTCCAGCATGGAAGGTGTCGGACGCCAAGACGGCTTGGGATCCTTCAGGATAACCTGTGTGCGACCACGACGCGTCAGGTCCGCAGTCAACGGGACGCTAGAGGGGTATAGCTTATAAATGCTCCGGTCTTCCGACCAGTAGTGAACAGCGCGACTGTCGAGATCGACCAGAATTGCGCCGTTCCGCGTGTTATCAAAATAGGGTTCCCAGCTCAGCGTGCGGAAGCTTGAGATATTACGACGCACAACTTCGGTTACGTCACGCTCTGTCTCAGTCGTAGCTTGGCTGTTTACGCTTGCCCCAGTTGACTGCGCCAACGCGGGCGCGGCCAAGAACGCGGCACTGCCTGCGAGAAACCCGCGGCGAGTATTGAATTTGAAAGAATCATTCGACATTTTATGTCTCCGGCTAAAAGAAGCTCATCTATTGGTCATATATGGCGTCAAAGACACGTTTTCAAATCAAACCCGTGTGAAGAAAGCCGATCACAGGTAAGTGCATTTGAACTGTTGCAGCTCAGCATGTATGCCGTGCTAAACATTTAGGCTTGGAGTAGCGTAATGATCCGTCTTTTTACCCTCTTGTTGGTTAGCACAATGGCTCTTGCAGCCTGTCAGCCAGCCGCGCCCGAAATTGGCTCTGACGGGCGCGCACTGCCGCGGGCTTATAAAATCACCTATAAAGACTCTCAGCAGATCCCTTTCCGGATGCTTGATTCGGTTAACGCATTACGCGGCGCGTCCGGTCAGCCACCCGTTGAATTGGACGCGCAGCTGACAGCCGCGGCCGCAACACACTCCCGCGATATGCAGGTTCAAAACCGTCCTTGGCATTTCGGGTCAGACGGATCGTCTCCGGTTGATCGTGTTCAGCGTGTCGGATTTTCCGGCAACCTCGTGGGTGAGGTAATATCGGAAACCTATGAAACCGAGATTGAAACGCTGGGTGCATGGATGGAAAAACCGGATACCCGCCGAATCATCCTATCCCCAGAAGCGCGCCGGATGGGCGTGTCATGGTTTCAGGAAGACAGCGGCAAAATTTGGTGGACGTTGGTGATGGGGAGCTGACCCAAAGGGTCAGCGCCATAGTTCACGGATTGATTGCGATCGGGACACCGTTCTGGACCATCGCATAAATTTTCTCAATGCTGCTGTTGTCCACGGCAATGCAGCCCCAAGTCCAATCATCCTTGTCTTGACGCATCGGATGTCGCTGGCCGTGGATGAAAATCTCACCGCCGGGTGATTTCCCCATCGCGCGCGCAGTACGGATATCTTCCACATTTGGATACGATATCCCTAACGATAGATGGAATCGGCTGTTCGGGTTTCGCCGGTCGATCCGATACAGACCTTCTGGCGTTTTGCCATCCCCTTCGATCCGCTTGTGCCCTTCAGGCGCAAATCCCAAACGAATTCTATAGTCGTTTAGAACACGGTCGTCGCTGAGCAGATACATCTTCCGCTCACCTTTATTGACAACGATTCCCGTAACCGGGGGACCATTGTACCGCTTAAACTTACTATCGGAGCACGCCCCAAGAGTAGCGACTGCTGCGCTACCTAATATCAGATTTCTACGTTTCATATGCCTGCCGCTCTTATCCGTTGTCGGATCATTATTGCGTACACCATAACAAAAAAACGTCAGTTCACAAAGCCGTCAATCTGAAAAAAGCGGTCAAACCGCTGCATTTTTGCACAAGGTCAGCTACGGGTAAGTTGGGCGGCAAGTTCTACATGAGACGACCAACGGAACTGATCTACCGGCTGCACCCAGTCAAGTGTGAAGCCACCTGCAACCATCTGTGCGACGTCCCGCGCAAAAGTAACAGGATTGCACGACACGTATGCGATCCGCTTGATATCAGATCGGATCAGCTCGGCGGTCTGTGCTTCTGCGCCGGCACGGGGCGGGTCGATCACCACCGCATCGAACTTTTTGAACTCATCTGGCAACAGAGGACGGCGATACAGATCGCGCGCCACATGGGTCACGGTTTTCAGTCCCTTAGCCATGCGCCAGCCTTTGTCCATCGCCGCCATCATCTGTGCATCGCTCTCAACCGCGAATACTTCCGCATCAGCAGCCAGCGGCAGTGTGAACGTCCCACAGCCTGCAAACAGATCGACGACCCGTTTTGCCCCATGAACAGCCTCTTTCACCGCAGCAAGAAGTTGCGCCTCACCATGGGCAGTTGCCTGCATAAACGCACCCGGGGGTGGGCAAACATTCGCCGCACCAAAGCGTTGGACCGGCGGCGCGCGCTGCGCAATCACCTCGTCCTCCCACGTGAGTCGCGCAAACCCGCGGCTGTCGCAAAGACCCGCAAGAGAGATGCGCAGCTGTCCGTCGATCGGCTTGCCACCGCTTACCTGCACATCCAACCCAACTTGGGACGTAGTGACCGTGACAGCCAACGTTGCCTTCCGGCTCCCTCCGATCTCGGCCAAAGCCTCTGCAATGTCGCGAGCGGCCAACAGTTCGGGCTCTACCAGTTTGCAGTCCGGAATTTCGATCACAGTATCAGACGCACGACCATAAAAGCCGGACATAGTGCCCTTCTTGGTACGGCGCGCAGCAAAGGTGGCGCGGCGACGCGACTGTGCAGGCGATGTCAAAATAGGTCGGATTTCCGTGCGGATACCTTGCGCGGCCAATGCCTGCGCAACCACATCGGTTTTCCAGTCCGCAACCAACGCATCAGAGGCGTGCTGCAACTGGCACCCTCCGCAGGCTTTGAAATGACGGCACGGCGGTGCCACGCGATCATCGGACGGGGTGATGATCTTCACATCGCTCAAGGTGGACCCGTCGAGCGTTCCTGTGACCACCTCACCTGGCAGCGTCATGGCGGCAAACACCGGACCTTCGGCAATGCCGTCGCCGTAAATGCCTAGTCGTGTAATTTTAAATTCTGTCATGCCCCCGCCATAGCGCCGCTTGGCCGGTCCCGCCAGCCCCTATTCAGCGGCCTTTAGATCAAGGAACCCACCGGATTGCCGCTCCCAATAGCCTGCATAGAGCCCGCCCTGCGCCAACAACTCGTCGTGACTGCCCGCTTCAGCGATGCGGCCGTTGTCCAGCACGACAATCCGGTCCATTTCTCGAAGGGTCGACAAACGGTGAGCAATGGCCATCACCGTTTTGCCCACCATCACCCGCTCCAACGCAGACTGGATCGCGGCTTCAACCTCACTGTCGAGCGCACTGGTCGCTTCATCCAGAACCAAAATCGGCGCGTCTTTTATGATAGCACGCGCAAGCGCTATCCGCTGGCGTTGCCCACCGGATAGCTTGACGCCCCGTTCGCCCAGATGTGCGTCATATCCGGTTCGACCTTTGTGATCCTCCAGATCCTGAATAAATTCATGGGCTTCAGCCTTCTTTGCTGCCGCTATCATCTCGGCCTCTGTGGCATCGGGACGCCCATAGACAATGTTCTCGCGTGCGGAGCGGTTGAACATCGCTGTTTCCTGCGTAACCATCGCGATAGAGCGGCGCAAACTTTCTTGCGTAACATCGCGAATATCCTGACCATCAATCAAAATGCGACCTTTTTCCGCCTCATAAAGCCTGAGCATCAGCGCAACGAGCGTGGACTTCCCTGCCCCCGATGCGCCAACAACACCCAGCTTTTCTCCAGCCCCGATCGTCAAATTGATCTCATCTATCCCGCCAGTTTCGCGACCATAGGCGAACCCCAGGTCTTCAATCCTGATCTCACCCTTTGACGCGTCAAGCCGAAGCGCTTCTGGCGCATCTTCCAGCCGCGTGCGCGGCGTAAGCGTACGCATGCCGTCTTCGATCTCTCCGATGTTGGAATAGATCGCCATGAGCGTAAAGCTAACCCATCCCGTCATCTGCGCAATCCGGATTGAGATTGCACCCGCCGCTGCAATATCACCTTCGGTCGCCATGCCGCGCTGCCACAAATACACGGTTGCCCCGATCAGCAGCACGGGCAGAACGCCGGCAAGGCTCATCAGTGAAAACCGAAATCCAGCAGCAAGATAACCATATTCCAACGCGCGTTTCCGGAAACTTTCCATCGCCCCAAGGGCTGCGCGATCTTCATGGTCGTCATGTGCAAATAGCTTTACCGTTTTAATGTTGGTTATCGTATCGACCACCTGCCCCGACACCAAAGACCGTGCCCCCGCACGGACCGCAGACCGCTTACGGATGCGCGGCAAGAACCAGTTGATCAAAGCGAAATAAAGAACCAGCCAGACGGCCAGACCGACAGCGACCCAGCCATTGATTGCGGTCAGCAACAGAACAGAACCGACAAGCGACGCCAACGCAAAAGCAACCACGTTGATCACTTCGGATGCAACATCGGTGACGGCCCGCGCGGCCTGCATCTGCTTTTGCGCAATTCGGCCAGCGAAATCATCATCGAAAAAGCTGATATTCTGGCCAAGTGACCAGCGGTGCAGGCGTGACAGAACCATCGGGTTTACATTGGGTTGAACAATGATCGCGTTCGACGCAGCAGATAACCCAAAGAACACCGGCCGTGCGATCAGGAAAAATCCAACAGCCAAGGCGATCATCGCAGCATTGCGTCCATCAAAGAATGCATCCGGCCCACTTGATACTGTCGCATCAATAACCCAGCCAAGGATCAGCGCTGTTCCAGCCTCAAGAGCGCCCGCAATCGCAGAAAATGCCGCCGCCAGCCAAAGCGCTGGCCAAGCCCCCGCCAGACACCAGCGCATGAAAGCACCCAGAGTTTGGGGCGGTGGTCCGTCTGCGGGACGAAAGGGGTTGATCCAGTTTCCGATGTTCACAGCGTGCCTTCTTCTTCCGTTTTCAGAAATCCGCCAGATTGACGGGCCCAGAACTGTGCATATAGGCCACCTGCCGCCAAAAGCGCGTCATGATCTCCATCTTCCACAATCTGCCCTTCATCCAGAACCAGAATCCTATCCATCCGCGCGATAGTCGACAGGCGGTGCGCAATCGCGATCACGGTCTTGCCTTCCATCATCCCATAGAGAGTCTTCTGGATCGCTGCTTCGACCTCGCTATCCAACGCGCTTGTCGCCTCATCCAGAAGAAGGATGGGCGCGTCCTTCAGGATCACCCTTGCGAGTGTAATCCGCTGGCGCTGTCCGCCCGAGAGCTTTACGCCACGCTCCCCCACTCGAGATCCATAACCTTCGTTGCCCTCTGGATCTTGCAACCCTTCGATAAACTCATGCGCTTCGGCCTGCTTTGCCGCGGCGATCGCCTCTTCCTCGGTGGCATCTGGGCGACCGTATCTGATGTTCTCAAGAACCGAGCGGTGCAACAGAGCGCTGTCTTGTTGCACCATCCCGATCTGACGACGCAGACTGTCTTGGGTTACCTGTGTCACGTCCTGACCATCAATTTTGATCAGACCGGCATCCGCGTCATAGAATCGCAAAAGAAGCTTTAATAGGGTCGATTTTCCGGCCCCGGATCGCCCGACAAGACCTATCTTCTGACCAGGCTCAATCACAAGATCAATCGCGTTCAGCCCACCTGAAGTGCGCCCATAATGATGGGTCAGGCCCTGCATCTCGATCCTGCCTTCGACCAGATCCAATGGTTTTGCCTCTGGTGTATCCACAAGCGTGATCGGCTGCGCAATCGTCTCCATCCCTTCGGACACCACGCCCAGTTGCCGAAAGAATGCGGAGAGCGCCCACATGATCCATGCGGTCATTGAATTCAGCCTAAGCGTCAACGTTGCCGCGGCAGCGACAGTGCCCACGCTAGCTTCTCCTTGCACCCATAGTGACAGCGCCCAGCCAACCACCCCGACGATCAAAAGGCCGTTCAACAACACCAGAGAGAAATCCATCGTGGTGAAGATGCGCTGCTCGACCTGAAAGGTCCTGCGCGCCTCTTCGATTGCTTCCTTGGCGTAGCTTTCCTCGCGGTCGTGATGGGCAAACATTTTTACCGAATGGATGTTGGTATAGGCATCCACCACCCGCCCCGTAACAGCCGACCGCGCATCAGATGCCGCCTTCGATGCCGGCCCAATGCGGCGTATCGCCCAGCGGGACAGCAACACGTAAACAATGAACCAGATCACAAGCGGCAACAGCAACCGTGGATCTGACGTGGTCAACAAGATTGCAGCACCGATCAAATACGCCAACGAAAACGAGATCGCATCAAACGCCTGAAATACCACCTCGCCAGCGGCGGGGGGCGTTTGCATGATCCGATTGGCGATACGGCCGGCAAAGTCATTCTCGAACCAGCCTACAGATTGACGCAACACCTGTTTGTGCGCACGCCAGCGGATCAGCGTGCCGAAATTCGGCAAAATAGCGTTATTGACCAAAGCGACATCAATCGCCTGAAAAATCGGACGAACAAAGACAATTAGCAACCCAACGATGACCAGTTCGGTCCCGTTCTGCGCCCACATCTGCGCGGGATCGCCTTCCAATACATCAACAATGCGGCCCATGTAGTAGATCAGCCCGACCTCTACCGCAGCTACAAGAATGGACATGAACGCCGTGACAGCGAAAACCTTTTTAAACGGCTGACTGTACCCCATAAAGAACGGCCACAAATCGCGAGGCGGCTTATCTTCTTCTGCGTAGTCCACATAGGGGTCCACCAGATTCTCAAAGAATCGAAACATCGCGGTCGCCCTTTCTTGTCAATTGTTCTGTGCCGTTACGCCCATGGCTCCAGAAATCACGGAGCGGGGAGCGTGATCAATGCCTCTTTGTCCAACGTGAAACCTGATGCAATCCACGCAGCTTTCAACTGAACAAGCCGCGCCCCAAGATCAGCGCCCGTATATTCAGGCATCAGATCAGCCGCGCGCACAGGAAAGACCTGCAATGCAGCCTCCTCCAGTTCTGCAACGGCTGATGTTTCGGGCAATGTTTCCGCGATGGCGCATCGGATCAGATAAGCTTGCGTGGCAATGTCCGCGCCATGTTCGAACGCTATTGCCGCCAGCGATGCGCCTTCAAATGCACCGGCTTGGATCATCGTATAACGACGCTGCTCCGCCTTGCTCAGTCTCAAACGCTCCGGCACCGTCTCACCACCAAGACAGACCAGCCGCCCCAGCCAATTGGGCGGCAGACCAAGCACCGCAGCAGCATGGATCATAAGCAAGGCAAACCGGATGTCTGATCCGGGTAAAATTGTCCCTAGCACGTTGGTTTGAGACATTGCTGCCAAAGCCGTCGAAGGATCATCCGCCATTAAAAGTTTTTTAAATTCCGCGCCAACGCGTTCTGCCGAAAGCGTCTCTAATCCGGATATATTAGAGCCTATCGCGGCCAATGCATCCGGATCCATCCCATCAGAGGTATCTCCATACCACGCATGGAAGCGAAAATATCTCAGGATGCGCAGATAATCCTCGGTGATCCGACGGTCTGCATCCTCGATAAATCGCACGTGTCTGGCGCGCAGATCATCCATGCCACCAAGCGGGTCAATTACCTGACCATGCGCATCCACATAAAGCGCATTCATTGTAAAATCGCGACGACGGGCATCGTCTAGAATATCGGTAGAAAAAGCGACGACAGCGCGGCGACCGTCAGTCTCGACGTCACGGCGAAATGTCGTGACCTCATACCCAACGCCATCAGACACCACCGTAATGGTGCCATGATCAATACCCGTAGGGACGGGTTTAAGACCCGCATCATGGGCCAATGCAATCACTTGCTGAGGCGTCGCGCTGGTGGCCATGTCCAAATCGCTAACAGGCACACCCAACAGCGCATTTCGTACACATCCACCGACGTAATAGATCTGGTGACCACCCACAGCGATGGCATCACAGACCGCGCGCGCGGATGGCGACGCAAGCCATGGCGCATCTTCGGATGTTATTTTTGAGTAATCTCGCTCCATGCCCGCAACATACGCGCAGTTGCACCCCAGATGTAATAGGGTCCGAAAGGGACAACGAAATAATGGCGCATCTGCCCGCGCCAGCGACGCGACTGAACCAGATAATTGTCTGGGTTCAACACGTGGTCCAGCGGAACGGAAAACACCTCATCCACTTCACCCGGTTCAGGAATGATCGTGAAGGGCTTGTGCACAAAGCCGATCACAGGCGTGACGTCAAAGCTGGTCACCGTTTCATGGGAAGGCAGCGTTCCCAACACCTCAACGTGATCAGGGGGCAAGCCGATCTCTTCATGCGCCTCGCGAAGTGCAGCGGCAACCACATCGACATCGCCTTCATCCTGTTTCCCGCCCGGAAAGGCGATCTGACCAGGATGATGTTTGAGCGCGGCAGACCGTTTGGTGAGTAGCAGATCTAGCCCGCGATCGGTCTCAACGATCGGCGCAAGAACACCCGCGGGGCGCAAAATGCGCCCCTCAGGTAGAACCGTATCAGGATTAAGGTCAAAATCGGAAGAGCCGACGCCCGTTTGCGTCAACGTCGCCCGAAAGTGATCAAGCGTGCTACGCATCCTTTTCTGCTTCAAAGCCCACTGTCAGCGGATCAATATCGTAATGCGCACTGCAAAACTGACAATCAGCCGTCACACGACCTTCGTCTGTGGTCATGGTTGCGATGTCCTGTGCCGAATAGATTGAGAGGCTTTGACGCACACGATCCTCCGAACACGTGCAACCAAAGTGTACCCGCTGCTTGTCGAACACCCGTGGGAGCTCTTCGTGGAATAGGCGCAGCAAAACATCAGAGGGCTCAAGCGAGGGGCCGATCAGTTCTAGATCATCCACCGTATCAAGCAGGATGTTCACGCGATTCCAGTTTTCCTTCTCGTTGTCGCCCAACAGGTCAGTCGGCTGCATGATTTCACCCACCCCATCAGTCTTGGCAACGAAAGGTGAGGCCTTTGGCATGTGTTGCAGCATCACGCCACCCGCGCGCCAATGCTCAGGCGCATCAGCAGTAGTTGATTTACCAAAGCTCAGCTCAAACCGCGTAGGTAGCTGTTCAGATTGGGCAAAATATCCCTCGGCAGATTTCGACAGGCTTTCAGAGGACAGCGGAGCGATGCCCTGGTAAGGGGTCATGCCCTGGCCCTGATCAATCATCACCGCAAAATATCCCTCACCAACCTGCTCGATCGGAGCACCATCTGTCAGGCGATCCGCGTCATAGCTGGCATAGGCCCGGATACGCGCCGGTCCCCCCTCGACTTCGGGGCCGTAATAGTCCGTCGCGATCATCCGCACGGGGCCATCTGACTGCACCTGCAACTGCAATTTCCAGCGTAGCTTCATCGACTCACCAATAAGAGCGGCGAGCAAGGCCATCTCGGCCACCAGCGCTTCGACCTGCGGTGGATAATTATGCTGCTTCAGGATACCGGCCAAAGCCGTATCCAGACGCGCGATCCGACCGCGAATATCTGAGTTGTCGAGTTGGAAAGGCAAGACCGTGTCATCCCACCCCATGCTGTTTGCATTTGTCATTTTCGTCTATCCTTACCGCGAAGCGCTTGGCATACCCCGCCTATGTAGGGCGGACAAGCCGCGACAAAAAGGGGGCGATGATGATCAAACGTGTGGGAGACGTGCCGGAACGCGGTAAAAAGTACATTTTGCGCCCTGGCGCTTATGCGATTCTACCTATCGGACGGCGGTTTTTGTTAACTGCTCAATCGCAGCGCAACATTGACATTCAGTTGCCAGGTGGCGGGATTGATCCCGGTGAAAGCCCACTACAGGCGCTGTATCGTGAAGTGCGTGAAGAGATTGGCTGGTCTATCTCACAGCCTCTGCGTTTAGGAGCCTTTCGCCGTTTTGTATTCATGCCAGAATATGATCTGTGGGCCGAAAAGCTGTGCCATGTCTATGTTGCTCGGCCCGTACGCCCTTTGCACGCTCCGTCAGAGCCCTATCACGAGACGCTGATCCTTGATACGGATGATGCTATTGCAGCGTTGGGAAATGACGGAGACCGAATGTTTCTTGAGGCCTACGTATCGAGCAGGCCCTGATACTCAAACAGAATAGCAGAGACGTCATCGGGGAAATCCTCACTTCCGTTAAATTCGGTCAGTTTCCAGATTAGAGCCTCCAGAAATGCGGGCCCGCGTATCGTGGACAACTCTTCCATGAGGGTCGTAAGCCCCTCCTCGCCCAACATATCATCGTCAGGACCTGGGCATTCCGTGACCCCATCTGACAGGATTAAGATACGGTCACCACGATTGAGCGTCAGTTCGAACCGCTCAAAGCAAACACCGGAGAGCAGACCCACCGGAAAACCGCCGGGCCCCAATTGTTCTATCCTGCCGTCCGCGCGCTGCACTGCCGGATGCGGATGACCCGCCTGTGACAACACCATATGGCCTGTTTCCAGCTCTACAAAGGCAAGCAGCAGGGTAAAATAATGCTCTGTCTCCATCTCGTCGAGCACCAGATTATTCAGATCAGCAACAACTTCGTCCGGCGATCGTGGCACAAACTGACCAGCGGCATCCTTGTGTAACGCAACATTCTGGTCTGGTGCTGCGCTAGATAGATATCCCGCCAGCCGCGCAGTCATTAGCGCCGAACTGATGCCGTGGCCTGAGACATCAAGCGCGTAGAGGCCCACGTGCTTAGCCCCGGCTTCGAAAAACCCGACCAAATCACCACCGACATGCCCGGAGGAACGCAACATCAGCGAAAGATCACCGGCGGGCAAAGCACGAAAACGCTCCTTCACAAGGGATTGCTGAAGTTTTTTTGCTTCCTGAAGATCGCTATCGATATGGTCATAGAGGCGCTGCAGCTCTGCCAACGTCTCACTGAGTGCGCGATTAGACTGCGCCATGGACCGTTGCATTTCAATCAAACGTTCCCCCGCAGTGATCCGTGCACGCAATTCGTTATTGTCGACAGGTTTGGTCAGAAAGTCATCCGCGCCACTATCAAGGCCGCGGGCAATTTCGTCCTTTTCACTTTTGGACGTCAGAAGGATGAAATAGCTGTACTCTTCCCCCTCTATCGCCCGAAAGCGGCGGCACAACTCCAGGCCAGACATGCCAGGCATCATCCAATCGCTAAGCACCAAATCTGGTCGCTGGTGCGCGGCCAGCTCTAACGCTTCGGCTCCACAGGCAGCCTCAACCACGTTGAAACCCCACCGCTTCAGCGCCAACGTCAGCAGTTTGCGCTGAAGTTGGCTGTCATCAACAACAAGGACATGCTGAATTGCCCCGCCACGTTTAGAAGCCGAAAAATTCAGGTTATTTGGCACGGTAGAAGGCATAGCGCCTCACAAAAAATTAACACGCTCAGCTATATCCGTCCGGCATTAACAGAGAGTAAAGCGTCACCTTATCTTACCGCGCTCATCCCCTCTTAAGGATTTCCGGCTATTAAGGCTGCAGTTACTGGAGGCTGCCATGATAGACTGGAACCGGATCAAGACATTGCGCGACGAAATCGGTGAAGAGGATTTTCCCGATGTCGTGGATATCTTTATCGTTGAGGTCAGTGCCATGATCGACCGGTTACGCACTGCACCGCGACCGGAAACACTGGGCGCTGACCTGCACGCGCTAAAAGGAAGCGCACTGAATCTTGGGTTCAGTGACTTTGCTGAGATGTGCCAGATGGGTGAAACTGCGGCAGCCAATGGCCGCACGCAGGATATTGTTCTTGAGCCGATCTTGCAGTGTTACGAAGACAGCAAGGACATTTTTCTATCCGGGTTGCAAAGCGGTATGGCTGCTTAAACAAGCTTATAAAACTCTGCTACACTGATCCCGCCGTGCTCTGACATCGCTTTGGCACGCAGCATCTGCATGCCTTTTATCCAGCGCGACGGATCTGCTCCCCGCAAAGCATTGTATTTCGCCACGTCCGGATGTGGCATGATCACAAAAGTACCGTCAGACACACCTTGCCAAACAGAACGGGCAACATCATCTGCAGACAGCAAATTTCCCTGCACATCGCCGTCGCCCAACCCCAAAAGAGGCGTTGCCACGTATTGTGGGCACACGACAGAAACCCCAACGCCATCTTCGCCATGTGAAATCAATAGTGATTCAGCAAAGCTGACAGCAGCATGTTTGGTGGCCGAATAAGCTGCATCACCAATCTGGTTCAGCAGTCCTGCAGCAGAAGCTACGTTAACGAAATACCCCGAACCCCGCGCAATCATGGTCGGTAACAGCGCACGTGCTGCCCAGACATGGGCCATCACGTGAACGTTCCAATTCAACATCCAGTCCGCATCAGGCGCAGACGCCGCGTGAGACGGGTCACCCCGCCCCAGACCTGCGTTTGAAACAAATACATCCACTGGTCCGTGAGCTGTTTCGGCTGCTTCGATTGCCGCGATAATCTGTGCTTCTTTTATTACATCGCAGGCGACGGCAATGCCGCCAATCTCACGTGCAACGCTTTCGGCAGCATCAAGGTTGAGGTCCGCTATACAAACCTTTGCCCCTGCCTTTGCTGCCTGCCGCGCAAGAGCAGCACCAATGCCGCTGGCTCCGCCAGTAATGACAATCGACTTACCTGAAATATTCACAAGCACCTCCCTAGATCACGAATTGGGCCAGCGTCTCATCATTGGTGATATCTGTATAGGTGAACCCTGCGTCATCAAGTTGCGCCAAAAAGCGCGGAAAGGCGTCCGGGCTGGGCGTTTCGATCCCGATCAGGACCGAACCAAAGTTACGAGCTGACTTCTTAAGATACTCGAACCGACAGATGTCATCATCGGGTCCAAGGATGTTGAGGAATTCTTTCAACGCGCCAGGTCGCTGTGGCATCCGCAAAATAAAGTACTTCTTGAGGCCGGAGTACCGCAGCGCACGTTCTTTTACTTCAGGCAGACGTTCGAAATCGAAGTTGCCACCGGAGGTCACACAAACGATAGTTTTACCTTTGATCTGCTCAGCCACTTCGCCCAGCGCTGCGATGCTTAGCGCCCCGGCAGGCTCCAGCACGATCCCCTCGACGTTGAGCATCTCTATGATGCTAACGCAGATGCGGTCCTCGGACAGATGCACGACGTCTTCGCGATGCGCATCTTTCAGCCATTCGAATGTGCGCATGCCCAGTTTTGCTACGGCAGCGCCATCAACAAAGCTGTTGATAGGTGAGACATCCACCGGCTTGCCCTCTTCCAGCGCGCGGCCCAGACTGGGCGCACCAAGCGGTTCAACATATGTATAGCGGCACCGGTCGCCGAAAAATGCACGTGTACCGGCAGACAAACCGCCACCCCCTACGGGTAGAATAATGTGATCCGGGACACGGCCCAACTGGTCTTCGATCTCGACAGCGACTGACGCCTGCCCCTCAATCACGTTGTCATCATCGAACGGAGAAAGAAAATAAGCCCCCTCATCCGCACAAAAGGACTGCGCTGCGCTGAGGGTCTTGTCAAAGTAGTCGCCAACCAGACGGACCTCGATATTTGCGCCACCGAACATTTTGGTCTTCTGGATTTTTTGCTGGGGCGTGGTGACAGGCATAAAAATCACCCCCCGCACACCGAAATGACTGCACATGAATGCAACGCCTTGCGCATGGTTTCCCGCAGAAGCGCAGACAAAAACCTGATGTTCAGGGATCAACTTGCGCATCGCATTGAACGCGCCACGCAGTTTGTAAGAGCGGACAGGGCTAAGATCTTCACGCTTGAGATAGATGTCCGCGCCGAAGCGCTCTGACAAATGCTCGTTCTTGAGCAACGGTGTTTGCGGGAAGACGCCGCGCATGGCGCGGGTGGCGGCGATGGCACCCATCTGGAAATCTTCGCTCATATGCTCCGGCCTTCTGTTGCGTTAGTTTTGGATAGGTGTCTATTGCACAAGCGTCAATCAACCCGTCCACCTTGCCGTGCTGCACAAAAACCGCTACGCCACGCGCGTAACTCGACAAAGGAAAAGATCATGTCTGCGCCCAAGAAAGTTGTGCTCGCCTACTCCGGTGGGCTTGATACCTCGATCATCCTCAAATGGCTGCAAACCGAGTACGGCTGCGAGGTTGTCACCTTCACCGCCGATCTGGGTCAGGGCGAAGAGCTGGAACCAGCCCGCGCCAAGGCAGAGATGATGGGTGCCTCCGAGATTTATATCGAAGATGTACGCGAAGAGTTCGTGCGTGATTTTGTTTTCCCAATGTTCCGTGCAAATGCGGTTTATGAGGGATTGTATCTTCTGGGCACGTCCATCGCGCGTCCGCTGATTTCCAAACGTCTGGTCGAAATTGCCCATGAAACAGGCGCCGATGCCGTGGCGCACGGCGCCACAGGCAAAGGGAACGATCAGGTTCGCTTTGAACTCGCGGCATATGCGCTGGACCCGAACATCAAGGTGATCGCGCCCTGGCGGGAATGGGATTTGACCAGCCGGACCCGTCTACTGGAGTTTGCTGAGCAGAACCAGATCCCCGTTGCCAAAGACAAGCGTGGCGAAGCGCCTTTCTCTGTGGATGCGAACCTGCTGCACACGTCTTCAGAAGGCAAAGTTCTGGAAGATCCCGCCGTGGACGCGCCGGAATACGTGTATCAGCGGACAGTAAGCCCCGAAGAAGCCCCGAACGAGCCGGAATACGTCGAAGTCGGGTTCGAGCGCGGCGATGCAGTTTCCGTCAATGGCGTGGCGCTGTCACCTGCAGAGCTGCTGACAAAACTGAACGAACTGGGCGGCAAGCACGGCTGTGGCCGTCTTGATCTGGTTGAGGGCCGTTTCGTCGGCATGAAATCACGCGGTATCTACGAAACCCCCGGCGGCACACTGCTGCTTGAGGCGCACCGCGCCATCGAATCAATCACGCTGGACCGCGGCGCGATGCACCTCAAAGACCAGCTGATGCCGCAATATGCAGAGCTGATTTATAACGGCTTCTGGTTCTCCCCAGAGCGTACCATGTTGCAGGCCGCCATCGACGCAAGCCAAACCCACGTCACAGGTACCGTTCGTCTGAAGTTGTACAAAGGCCACGTACGCACCGTTGGTCGCTGGTCAGATTACAGCCTGTACTCCGAAGCACACGTAACCTTCGAAGATGACGCCGGCGCCTATGACCAGAAAGACGCGGCAGGCTTTATCCAGCTGAACGCGCTGCGGCTCAAGCTGTTGGCCGCACGCGACAAACGGATGAAATAAAAAACAGGCCCGGTCAGAGAAATCCGACCGGGCCTTACCACTCGTTACCGAAACTATTAGTTTGCAGTGATGACCTGCATCACCAGCTTTTCGTCGATGCGGATAGGGCCATCTTCTTTTGCGCCCAGCGTGTATTCGAACACACCAGTTTTCATGCCACCGTCTTCTGCGTGAACCATCAGCATCAGCATCTCACCTGATTTGACCTCTTCTTGCAGGATCGCGGCGACATCTGCGTTCTCACCAGCGCGTAGCGGCGCATAACCGACAACGGGGCCTGGCTTCATCTCTGCATCGGTGCGGTGCACAACAAGCCAACCGTTTGCGCCCGCCATCACGCTTTCAGCGCTCACCACGCCGTTGGATACATCCTGATCCTCAGCCATAACCATCGGCGTTGCATGCCCATCGGCCAGCGCCATACCGGCGGTCATCATCAAAGCGAGTGCAGTTGTTGTCATCCGTTCCATCAAAAATCTCCTTAGGATTTCAGTTTACGAATGCAGTCACGACACATCTTGGGTGAGAGTTTCAGTCGAAAGAAAAAAACTTTGAAAAACCACGAACGGCCCAGACGGATAACTGCCCGGGCCGCCTACTCGTTAACCTAACCGGAAACCGGTCTACGCTTTACTGTGTAAAGTGATACCATTTACGAACACTGAACATCTAACAGCGATCGAGCTTCGTTCACGGGGAAAGGCGGCGCGCATGTAACCCCGAATAATGCGGGAGCGCGGCTGTGAGCAGTGGCTGAAGCGCGGGCGGGACATCGGGCAACGCCCCTTCGGCGCCGGCAAAACCGGTGCTTTGATGAACCGCGCCGTACCAATGCTGCGCCCAGATACCGTCCTCGGGGCGCGGACCGGCAGCCCAATGAAGCATGGAAGGATCAAACGGCAAATCGATCGCCGCGCACAACGCCCGCAGCATCACCTCTGGCTGTGCACGGATATCGGTACTGTCGATGACGATACCACCCAACTGATTGTACACCTGTGTTTGCTGCACAAAACCGATATCTTCCAGAGTGGGAGCTTCGCGTTTGGCAGCATAGCTTGCGATCACCCGCGCAGGGTGGCGGATTAAATGTACATTTACGCAGTCCTCTGCCCAATCCATGGGAAAGCCCGGTAGCATGTGGTGCGGCATATGCTTCATGTACAGGTGCGGCGTTCCGCCATCACGGCAACTGTCGGCGACACGCGCGGGATCAGTCTCATGTGCCCTCAAAATTTCATCGGTCATCGGATGGGTGATGCCGGACTCTGCAAGATAGGGCGCATAAAACGGCTCATCCATCACGGCAAAGTCATTCCGCGCACCAAAAGAGTACATCATCGCCGTACTTAAATTACGAGGTCCAGACCACATAGCGATGCGCATACCAAAATCCTTATGAGGGTATCGCAGTGATATCAGCCCGCACGCCGCGGTAAACTGAAATCACCACTGCGTGAGAAACTCTATCTGCCGTTGCGCGTGGCTACCTTCGGCGTAACGATCATCGAAAAGGAGAGCACAATGACCAACCTAAGCAATCTTAAAGCAATAACACTTGCGGGTCTCATCGCCGTTGGGCTGTTGCTACAGGCAACACCGTCAAAGGCAGCAGGCACGGAAACGCTGACCGTTGCTGGTGGTTGCTTTTGGTGCGTGGAAGCCGATTTCGAGAAGGTCAAAGGCGTGAAAGTGGCCGTATCCGGCTTTTCCGGGGGCAAAACTGCAAACCCCACCTACAAACAGGTGACAGCGGGAGGGACCGGTCACTATGAGGCCGTGCAGATTACTTTTGATCCTGGAGTGGTCAGCGCCTCAACATTGCTAGATATGTTTTTCCGCTCGGTTGACCCCACCGATGCAGGTGGTCAATTTTGTGACCGCGGTCCCAGCTATCGCACTGCAATTTTCGCCACAGGTTCACAAAAAGCAGCCGCAGAAAAGGCGAAAGCCAAAGCTCAAGCCGATCTCGGCAAAGCTGTTGTGACACCAATTTTGGGCGCGTCCAAATTCTATCCGGCAGACGCTTACCATCAGGATTATGCCAAAGGCAGCAAGATCGTCCTCACACGCTTTGGCCCCAAAAGTCAGGCCAAAGCCTACAAAGCGTATCGTAACGCCTGCGGCCGCGATCAGCGCGTCAAAGAGCTATGGGGTTCAGCCGCACCCTTTGCCGGTTAATGGCCAAAATGGTCCTGGATTTCTTTGAGGTCCGGGATCACATCAGCGGTTCCACGGCGCATCACCATCAATGCCCCAGCTTTGAGCGCCAGATCAATAGACGCCTCCATCCCCAAACCGCGATCTAGCCCTGCAACAAGGTAACCGGTAAAAGTATCCCCCGCGCCCGTGGTATCCACGGCCTGCGCGGGATAAGCGTCAAAGTGCTTTTCACCTGAGTTAGAGACCCATTTGCACCCCTGCGCGCCCAACGTGATAACCACATCGGGCAAGCCCAGCGCCTCCGGAGTCTTGCCCGTTGCCTCCGCCAGTTGCGCCGCTTCGATTTCGTTCACGACCAGCAGTTCGATCTTCCCTAAAAGCTGCGCAACCGCTGACGCGTCAAAAGGCGCTGCCGCATAGACGACCCGCAGACCCAGCGACTTCGCGGTGGTGGCAGCATAGTCTTGACCGTTTGTTTCGTTCTGCATCAGCAGAAAGTCACCCGGCGATGCTTCGGTAAGGGCCGCGCCGATGATCGCTTCGGTCAATTGGACATTTGCACCTTGAAAGAGCACGATACTATTCTCGCCCTCCGCATCGACCACAATATTCGCGTGGCCGGTGGGTTCACTAATCTGGGCGATGTGCGGTGTGTCGACGCCGTATTCCATCAGCCGCTCACAGGTCCAGCGGCCCTCTTTCCCGATCGCACCAATATGGGAGACATGCGCGGCAGCCCGCGCAGCTGCCACAGACATGTTCGCGCCCTTGCCGCCCAATCCAAAACCATAGCCGAGCGCCGCCAACGTCTCTCCCACTGCAGGTAGATGGGATACCTCGTAGAAATTGTCGATGTTGATCGAGCCGAGGTTCCAGATCATCCGCCCACCTTGCTGGCAGCAAGGATCGCCATGTTCAGAATATCATTCGTCGTAGAGGTCGAAGACGCAATCTGGATCGACTGATCCAGCCCTGTCAGGATCGGGCCAATCACGGTGGCCCCTGCCATTTCCTGCATCAATTTGACAGAAATGCTGGCCGAGTGGCGCGCCGGCACGACAAGAATGTTCGCAGGGCCAGTGAGCCGGGAAAACGGATAGTTCTTCTGGCTTTCCGCGTTCATTGCCACATCTACGGTCATCTCACCTTCATATTCGAAATCAACCCCGCGCCCGTCAAGCACATCCGGTGCAACGTGCATCTTCTCTGCCCGCTCCGACACTGGATAACCGAAGGTCGAGAAGCTGACGAAGGCCACACGCGGCTCCATCCCAAGATGCCGCGCAACGCGAGCGCCGCTTTCTGCAATGTTCGCGAGGTCCTCAGCGGTGGGCCATTCATGCACCAGCGTGTCACCTATCAGAACAATCCGGCCTTTGTGCAACAATGCTGTGATGCCAGCAGCGCCAGCTTCGGCTGTAGCGTCAAAAACATGATTGATCCGCTCCAGAACATGGGCAGATTTGCGTGTAGCCCCTGTCACCAATCCATCACCATGTCCGTGCGCAAGCATCAGTGCTGCAAATACGTGACGGTCCCGTGCAGCAAGGCGATGAATGTCCTTTTTATCAAAGCCGCGCCGCTGCAGTCGTTCGTAGAGGAACGATTTATATAGATCCAAATGCTGGCTATTAGCCGCGTTGACGACTTCAAGCTCACGCGTGGCATCTTCAAGCCCCGCCGCGATCAGCTTAGCCTTCACATCTTCTGCCCGTCCAACAACAAGCGCTTTGCCCAAACCCTGACGCTGGTACATGACTGCGGCACGCAGTACTTTTGGATCATCACCTTCGGCAAAGATCATACGTGCCTGATTGGCACGTGCACGGGCGTTGATCCCACGCATGATGTTGGCTGTCGGGTCCAGACGGGATTTCAGGCTTTGCTCATAGGCGTCCATATCAATGATCGGACGACGTGCGGCGCCGGTATCCATACCGGCACGCGCCACGGCTGGTGGAATGCGGTGGATCAGACGCGGATCAAATGGTGTCGGGATGATGTAATCACGACCAAAGCTAAGGTTTTTACCATAAGCCAGCGCGACCTCGTCTGGCACGTCTTCACGCGCAAGATTGGCCAGCGCGTGGGCGCAGGCGATCTTCATCTCATCGTTAATAGCACGGGCGTTGATATCCAACGCACCTCGGAACAGGTAAGGAAAACCCAGCACGTTGTTCACCTGATTTGGATAATCGCTGCGACCTGTCGCCACGATGGCATCTGCTCGTACCGCGTGCGCCTCTTCCGGCGTGATTTCAGGATCGGGGTTTGCCATGGCAAAGATCACAGGATCATCGGCCATACTGGCGACCATATCTGTGGTCACAGCGCCTTTGACCGAAACACCCAGAAAGACATCAGCACCCTTCATCGCGTCAGCCAAACTGCGTGCGTCCGTGGTGGCCGCATGAGCGGACTTCCACTGGTTCATACCTTCGGTACGGCCCTGATAAATCACACCTTTGGTGTCACACATAATGCAGTTGTTGTGTTGCGCGCCCATCGCCTTAAGCAACTCAAGACAAGCAATGCCCGCCGCCCCTGCACCGTTCAGAACAATGCGCACGTCTTCAATCTTTTTGCCGGAGATTTTGAGCGCGTTCAGAAGACCCGCGGCGCAGATCACAGCTGTGCCATGCTGGTCATCGTGAAAGACAGGGATGTCCATCTCTTCCTTCAGGCGCTGCTCAATGATGAAACACTCGGGCGCCTTGATGTCCTCAAGGTTGATCCCGCCAAATGTCGGGCCCATCAGCTTGACCGCATTGATGAAAGCTTCGGTATCTTCGGTGTCCAGCTCGATATCGATCGAGTTCACATCGGCAAAGCGTTTGAACAAAACCGCCTTGCCCTCCATCACGGGCTTGGAGGCCAGCGCACCAAGATTCCCAAGACCCAGAACCGCCGTCCCGTTCGAGATTACCGCGACGAGGTTGCCCTTGTTGGTGTAATCATAAGCCAGTTGGGGATCGGCTGCGATTGCCTCACATGGAACCGCAACACCGGGGGAATAAGCAAGCGATAGGTCACGCTGGGTCGTCATCGGGACGGTCGCAGTGATTTCAAACTTGCCCGGTGTTGGCTCAAGATGGAAGGCAAGCGCTTCTTCGGAAGTTACTTTGTTTTTGGTCACAGGCTGGGCACTTTCAGTTTTGTTTAACCCGTCATAACGCCACGCGGCCTTTCACACAATCATGCGACGAAACGTACCCAGTCATGATTGCTGACAAACGCCGCATGACGATCGGGAAAATTCGCTGCCAGACGCGACAATGCCCACCGGATAACAGCAGGCCGTTCGCATCGGTTTGCACACCAGATCATCCGCACCAATGTTTGCCAACGCGACGGGTCAGCGGCATGCGCTTGTTCCAACGCCACCAGCTCCGACTTCGGCTCATCCAGCGCCTTATGGCAATCTGCGCGCAGCAAACAGAGGCCAGCATCTTTGACAACAATTCCGAAATGCTTTTCCAGCAATGCAATGGCCTGCGCCGCAGCGCCCGCACGCAGCACGCGCCGCGCAAGCGTGGTAAGGTTCGCTACATCCGGCATAGTAGGCGCATGGCCCAACAAGGTCACAACAAACGCGACAACTTGTGCGACAGCCTTTTCTGACAAGGCAGGCGGGACGATGCCATCCGCACGAAATATTGGTTCATGCAGCTGGTCATCGCTGTTGAAATCAGCATAAAAACTCAGGTAGGTGCATTTCGCCGCATGGGCCAACGGCCAGAAATCCGCCCATCGAGATTGAGCCGTTTGCAATGTCCCCAGTTCGATCAGGTAGGCATCGGAGTTGGCAAAAAGCATATTTGTGAAACCTGCCCCATGCTGCGAAATCATCACCTCTGCCTGCGCCATCAACGCAATCTGCTCTAACGGAGCGAGCTTTTCGAAAACAACATACTTGAACCCGAAGTGGCCAAGATGTTTCATCAGCAGGTCTTCACCGGCCAAGGGTCGGCTACGGCTTTGATCATCGCTACGGCCTATAAATACCCGCTTTGGCAGGTGGTTAAAATCCTTCCCCTCTATGGCTTTATGCGCACGGCTACGCAGCGCCAGCAGCGCGCTACTGACCGAGTTCATTGCCAAAACCGGTTGGAATTCGACGCTGCCAACAACGCTGTCGTCGGGAACGATCCGATCAAGGCCAGTCAACACATCCTGCGGCATCTGCCCGATGGCACCGACCACATCAAAGGCCGTCAAAACCAGATCATATTCCTTAGGCGCACGCTCAAAGAACACGCGGCCTACGAATTCTGGAAACAGCGTCTCCACAAACGAGACCGCAAACCCGCCCTGTTTTTCCTCCTGATTGGGAAAGTGGAAGTAGACATTTCCCTGAAACCCTACCGCATCCAACACACAAAGCTGACTGAGCGATTCAGTGATGAAATGAAAGTAGTTAAAGGTGTTCCGGCATTCGATCGCGAAATCGAGATCGGATTCCAGAAATATCTTCTCTACAGGAAGTTGCCTTCCCGCGTTCGCTGTTCTGCAAGCCTGCAAATAACGATTCAACGTCTCAACCGGATCTGCTCCGCCAGCCTGGTTTTCCCACCGAAAGGTATTGAACAGCCGCGTTGAAGAGGCCCCCGAAAGGACCAGCTTGTCACCGACCATCACATGTGACTTTCGAAACTTCGCGTTGTCCAGAACTACGGGAAGCGTGTTCGTTTCGATAACTGTCTTAAATTTCTTATGACGTTTGCTGTGCGCGACAAAAGACCGGATTTTTGAATTGATCTCTGCATGGGCACTAACAGCAAAACCGTCAATGATCGCTCCGGTCGTTTCCCGCCAATAGAATTCGGGTTCCCCAAGCAGCTTCAGCCCGTCCTCTCTCCATGGATTGAGGAAAAGCGCATCAGGGTCGGACGAGAGGTCGACTTTGTTTTTCAATGGCTCGATCATTCGTTGGAAGGTTTTCGTTAATGTCTACCACAATGCCGCGCATCGTCCACATCCATGGCCCCCTTCCCTCGGGTCCTGTGGTTTTGTACAGACGGGGGAAACAAGGGGGAAGCAGATGAGCGCAGGCACAGTCACACCGATGATGGCCCAGTATCTGGAGATCAAGTCGGGCTATCCGGATGCGCTCCTGTTTTATCGCATGGGCGACTTTTATGAGTTGTTCTTTGATGATGCGGTTGCGGCATCCGAGGCGCTCGACATCGCCCTAACCAAGCGCGGCAAACACGACGGCGAGGATATCCCGATGTGCGGCGTTCCCGTCCACGCTGCCGAAGGATACTTACTGACCCTGATCCGCAAAGGATTTCGCGTCGCTGTGGGTGAACAGCTAGAAACACCTGCCGAAGCGAAAAAGCGCGGACACAAGTCTGTGGTCAACCGCGATGTCGTGCGCCTGGTCACGCCCGGGACCCTCACCGAGGAATCACTACTTGAAGCGCGGCGACACAACTATCTTGCCGCCTTTGCCGAGGTGCGCGATGGGCATGCACTTGCGTGGGTCGACATCTCAACAGGGGCATTTCATGTGATGGGTCTGCCGTTGGTGCGTTTAGGACCAGAGCTAGCACGCCTCGCACCATCTGAGCTTTTGGTTGCAGAGGGAAAAGAGACTGAACACCGCTATTTAGAGACTGAATTTAACCTCTCGCTCACGACCCTTGCGCGCGCCAGTTTTGACAGCACCGGCGCGGAGGAGCGCATTTGCGCCCTGTTTGGCGTAAAGTCGCTGGATGCTTTCGGCAACTTCGATCGGGCAGAAATTTCTGCCATGGGCGCGTTGATCGAATATTTGGACATGACGCAAAAAGGGAATCTGCCTCTGCTGCGCAAACCGGTCAAAGAGACCGAAGCGCGCACAGTCCAAATTGATGCCGCAACCCGCCGCAATTTGGAACTGACGCACGCCTTGTCAGGTGGCCGCGCCGGATCTCTTTTGGCGGTTATGGATCGTACGGTAACAGCCAGCGGCGCCCGCTTGCTGGAACGTCGCATTTCAAGCCCTTCGCGTGTGTTAGAGACGATTCAAGCCCGGCTTGAAGGTGTCGATTTCGCTGTTGAGAATGCACGTGTCGCCGAGGACATCCGTGACCGCCTTCGTGCTGTTCCAGACCTTGAGCGTGCCCTGTCTCGTCTGTCGCTTGATCGCGGTGGCCCGCGTGATCTTGCCGCAATCCGAAACGGTCTGTCAGAAGCCGCCTACTTGAACCACGCACTGGAACGGGTTGAATTACCTGCGTTACTAGAAACCGCCGCACGAAACTTAGCCGGACACACCGATTTAGTCACCTTGCTGGATGAGGCGCTGGTTGCCGAGCCTCCGTTGCTGGTTCGCGATGGTGGATTTATCGCACAAGGCTATCGGGAGGATCTGGACGAAGTACGCAAGTTGCGTGATGAGGGGCGCGGCGTAATCGCTGCCATGCAGGCGCAATTCGTCTCTGATACGGGGATTTCGTCTCTGAAAATCAAACACAACAATGTGCTTGGCTACTTCATCGAGACCACCGCCACCCACGCAGTGAAAATGCTATCCGCACCTTTGTCAGAGACATTCATTCACCGCCAGACCACAGCCAATCAGGTCCGATTTACGACTGTCGAGTTATCTGAGCTTGAGACCAAGATCTTAAATGCTGGCAATCGTGCGGTTGAGCTCGAAAAGCAGCTCTATTCCTCACTTAGAGAAGCGATATTGAAGAATGCTGGTGAAATTGGCGCAACCTCCGCAGCCCTTGCCGAACTTGATCTTGCTTGTGCTCTTGCCGATCTGGCGAAGGCTGAGAACTGGGTGAAGCCGAAGATCGACAATTCGCGGGCCTTCAATATTCATGGCGGCCGCCATCCGGTGGTTGAACGTGCACTTGCGCGGCAGTCGGGGACACCGTTTGTTGCCAACGATTGCGATCTAAGCGCCGACACAAGCGCCGCGATCTGGCTGCTGACAGGCCCGAACATGGCAGGTAAATCAACTTACCTGCGGCAGAATGCGCTAATTGCGCTGATTGCCCAAATGGGCAGTTACGTGCCGGCCAGTTCCGCGCACATTGGTCTAGTCAGCCAACTTTTCAGCCGCGTTGGTGCGTCGGATGATCTGGCGCGCGGGCGATCGACCTTTATGGTTGAAATGGTCGAAACCGCCGCAATCCTGAATCAGGCCGACGATCGCGCGTTGGTGATCCTCGATGAGATTGGCCGCGGCACGGCTACTTACGACGGTCTGTCAATCGCTTGGGCCACGTTGGAACATTTGCACGATGTAAACCGGGCCCGGGCGCTTTTTGCGACCCACTATCACGAAATGACCGCGCTGGCCGGAAAGTTGGACGGTGTTGATAACGCCACGGTTACCGTGAAGGAATGGGAAGGCGAGGTTATCTTTTTGCACGAAGTCAAAAAGGGCGCGGCGGATCGATCTTATGGCGTTCAAGTTGCACAGCTTGCTGGTTTGCCGCCCGCTGTGATCGCACGCGCGCGCGTCGTGCTTGAAGCACTGGAAAAAGGAGAACGTGAAGGCGGTGCAACTCAAAAGACGTTGATCGACGATCTGCCGCTTTTTGCGATGACGCCTACACCGCCACCCGCACCCAAAAAGGATTCCGTGCTCGACAAGTTGATGGATGATATTCTACCCGATGAATTGTCACCGCGCGAAGCCTTGGAATTGATCTATAAACTGAAAGAGGCGGCCAAAGATTGACCGCCTCTTTCTAGAATAATTTTGCTTGATCGGGTTTTAGCCCGTCATCGATGATACGCCAACCTGCGCAGGACGCAACAAACGGTCGTGTAGCATGAAGCCTTCGGCTGCGACCTGAATAATGTCACCGGCTTTGGTATCAGGAACTGGTGCTTCAAACATTGCCTGATGCAGCTTGGGATCAAATCTTTCTCCAACCGAGGGAGAAATCGGCGTAATACCGTGCTTTTTGAAAACCGAAAGCAACTCACGCATGGTCAGCTCAATCCCCTCCAACAGAGGGCCAGAGACTGCACGTTGCTCTTCGGTCGCGGCTTCAAGCGCACGTTTCATGTTGTCGTGCACAGACAGCATATCGCGTGCCAGCTTCGATCCACCGTAATTTTCAGCTTCACGACGGTCCTTATCCGATCGCTTGCGTGCATTCTCGGCATCAGCCAACGCGCGCATGAAGCGCTCTTTGTAGCTGTCGCGCTCCGCCATAAGCTCTTCAAGGGCCAGTTCGCCCTCGTCAATTTCTTCCATCTCGCTTGCGTAAGCTTCTGCTTCCGCTGCTTCGGGATCATCAAGAAAATCGTTTTCGTTCCGGTCAGCCATATTCCACCTCTAACTCTGGCCGGAAATCAGCTTTCCAACCAGTTGCGCCGTGTAGTTCACAATCGGCACGATACGTCCATAGTTCAGACGCGTTGGACCTATCACACCCACCGCGCCAATGATCTTACGATCAGAGTTCATATATGGGGAAACCACCAAAGAGGAACCCGAAAGTGAGAAAAGTTTGTTCTCTGAACCAATAAAAATGCGCACACCATCGCCTTCCTCGGCCAGTTCTAGAAAATCAGCGATGTCGCGCTTACGCTCCAGGTCGTCGAAAAGCTTGCGCACACGTTCAAGATCCTGCGCCTCACCGCTGTCTGTAAGAAGATTCGCCCGTCCACGCACGATCAGGCGTTCAGGATGATCTTCACCGCTTTCCCAAATCACGAGCCCGCTTTCAACCAACTCGGCGGCAAGCACGTCAATCTCTTGGCGCCGTCGCTGCATTTCAACTTTAATCGTGCGGGTAAGCTCGCTTAGCGTTTTACCTTCAACCAATGAGTTAAGAAAATTTGCCGCCTCGCGCATTGAGCTGGGCGTTTGCCCCGGAGGGGGTGCGAACAATCGGTTCTCCACATGCCCATCGGAGAACACCAGAACTGCTAGCGCGCGATCATGGGAAAGGGAAACAAACTCGATATGTTTAATCGGTGCTTCGTGTTTTGGCGCCAGGACGAGCGAAGCACCATGCGTCACACCCGACAATGCAGTGCCAAGACGATCCAGCATGCCGGTTACGTCGTCCCCGTTTCTCCCCATTGTCGCATCAATCTGGGCGCGGTCACCGTCGTCGGGACTTCCGACTTCCAGCAAACCATCCACAAACATGCGCAGGCCAAGTTGCGTCGGTATCCGGCCGGCACTTACATGTGGGCTGTCGAGCAAACCAAGATACTCAAGATCCTGCATGACATTGCGGATTGTCGCTGCGCTTACCTTCTCAGACAACTCCCGAGTCAAGGTGCGAGAGCCTACAGGATCACCGCTCGCAAGATATCCTTCGACCACGCGGCGAAACACTTCGCGCGACCGGTCGTTCATTTCCTGCAATATGCCTGATGTGTCTGTCATGCTGTCACATTAAGGGTGCGGGGGTTGCATCTGCAAGGGACCCAGAGGTATCCCGACAGGTAAATCAAACAAAAGGAATGCCCCATGCGCCCATCTGGCCGGAAACTTGACGAAATGCGCAATGTATCTGTCGAAGTTGGTTTCACCAAACACGCCGAAGGCTCGGCGCTGATCAAGATGGGCGATACTCATGTGCTGTGCACCGCCACGATTGAAGATCGTGTGCCACCCTTTATCAAAGGCTCTGGTCTGGGCTGGGTGACAGCTGAATACGGCATGTTGCCCCGCGCCACCAACACACGCATGCGCCGTGAGGCTGCCGTCGGTAAACAAGGTGGGCGGACAGTTGAAATTCAGCGTCTGATCGGCCGTGCCCTGCGTGCCGGTGTTGACCGCGTTGCATTGGGTGAACGTCAAATCACCATCGACTGTGACGTCCTTCAGGCCGATGGCGGCACCCGTTGTGCAGCCATCACCGGCGGATGGATCGCGCTTCGTCTAGCTGTGAACAAGCTGATGAAGGCAGGCGACGTGATCTCTGATCCGCTGGTTGATCCGGTCGCCGCTATCAGCTGCGGGATTTATGCAGGTCAACCCGTGCTCGATCTAGATTATCCAGAAGATTCCGAGGCCGGCGTTGATGGCAACTTTATCATGACCGAAAGCGGTCGCATGATTGAAACGCAGATGAGCGCCGAAGGCTCCACTTATACCCGTGAGCAAATGAACCAGTTGCTGGATCTGGCTGAAAAGGGCATCGCTGAACTGACTGCGATCCAGAAAGCTGCCTGCGCATGAGCCGTAAGTTCGAAGGCGACCGCATCCTGATTGCCACGCACAACGCCGGCAAGCTGGAAGAAATGCAGGAGCTTTTCGCCCCCCTTGGCATCACCGTTGTCGGTGCCAAGGAAATGGGTCTTGAAGAGCCTGAAGAAACCGAAAATACATTCATCGGAAATGCGCGGATCAAGGCACACGCCGCGGTAAAGGCGACCGGCCTGCCCGCTCTTGCCGATGACAGCGGTATTCAGGTTGCAGCGCTGGATAACGCGCCCGGAGTTTATACTGCTGACTGGGCGGAAACGCCAAATGGCCGCGATTTTGTCATGGCAATGCATAAGACCCATGATCTACTAGAGAAGGCGAACGCGCCTCTGCCGCGGGCGGCAAGGTTCTGTGCGACGCTTGTTCTGGCTTGGCCCGACGGTCACGACGAAGTAGTCGAAGGTTTTGTTGACGGAACGTTTGTTTGGCCGATGCGAGGCGAAATCGGTCACGGCTATGATCCGATTTTCCAGCCAATGGGCGAAACCCGTACTTTCGCGGAAATGACCCACGACGAGAAAAATGCCATCAGCCACCGCGCTGACGCTTTCGCCAAACTTCTGGCACGTTGTTTTGACTGACGATTGGCAACAGGGCGGCTTTGGGATCTATATCCATTGGCCGTTCTGTGAAGCAAAGTGCCCCTATTGTGACTTCAACAGTCACGTCTCTCGCAACATTGATCAGGCCGCTTGGAAGCAAGCATATCTTTCAGAACTGAATCGCTATGCGGCTCTAACACAGGGAAGAACTGTTACCTCCGTGTTTTTCGGCGGCGGAACACCCAGCCTGATGGACCCCCAGACCGTTGCGGCGGTCATTGCGGAGATCAGGCGTCTTTGGCCGGTTGCCAACGACCTCGAAATCACGCTCGAAGCAAATCCAGGATCAGTCGAGGCCGGTCGGTTCATCGCATACCGCGACGGCGGCGTTTCCCGCATCTCAATGGGTATACAGTCCCTAAACGATACGGACCTAAAGCGGCTTGGGCGCATCCATACCGTTGCCGAAGCCCTTGCTGCCTTTGACACCGCACGGAATACGTTTGATCGCGTCAGCTTTGATTTAATTTACGCACGGCAAAACCAATCCTTGAAAGATTGGAAAGCAGAGTTGAATCAGGCTCTGTCGTTATCAATAGACCATCTTTCCCTCTATCAATTAACGATCGAGGACGGCACCGCATTTGGTGATCGGTACGCAGTTGGAAAACTTCGGGGCCTTCCCAACGAAGACCTCGGGGCTGATATGTTCGACCTCACTCAAGATTTGTGTAGCGCCGCGGGCATGCCAGCTTACGAAGTTTCAAATCACGCTGCGGATGGGGCTCAATCGCGGCACAACCTCATCTACTGGCGGTACGGTGATTACTTGGGGATCGGACCCGGTGCGCATGGACGCCTGACCCTTTCCGGGCAACGCCACGCTACCGTCTGCTATAGCAATCCGAAACGCTGGCTTGATCAAGTCGCGCAAAACTCAGCGGAACAAAGCCGCGAAGCCCTAACACAGGATGATGAAGCAACCGAATTTTTGCTCATGGGTCTCCGGCTACGCGAAGGTGTGGATATTGTGCGCTTCGATACATTGGCGCAGAAACCATTAGATCAGGCAACATTAAGTCACCTGACCGATATTGGCATGATTTCTGTAACAGAATCGAGATTGATCGTCACAGATCAAGGCTTCAGAGTTCTGAATTCAGTTATCGCCGCCCTGCTGAACGATTAAGTTGCGCTAAGCAACCTGCACAGCTCATCCAACTCATCAAGCGACTTATACTGCACAGTCATTTGACCAGCTTCCTGCCCGGGTTTATGCGAAAGTGAAACCCGCATACCAAGGTTTGCTGAAAGATCGCCCTCAAGCGCCTTGGTGTCTGCATCTTTATCGTCATCGGCTCCGGAACCTGTTGGCTTCGGCTTCGCATCTCCCCCCAGTTCACGCTTAACCAAGGCTTCTGTGGCGCGAACCGATAGACCGCCCTTTATGACCTGCTGCGCAAGCTTCATCGGATCTTGCGCCGGGATCAGCGCCCGTGCGTGGCCAGCGCTAAGGCTTCCATCCCGCAAAAGCTCTAGAACAGGCAATGGCAAATTCAGCAACCGGAGAAGGTTTGCGATGTGGCTACGGCTTTTTCCTAGCGCTTCGGCCATCTTCTCTTGAGTATGTCCGAATTTATCCATCAACTGCTTATATCCGGCCGCTTCTTCTGCAGGATTCAGGTCGGCTCGCTGGATATTTTCGATAATCGCAACTTCTAGGACTTCGATGTCGCTAAATTCACGTACAATGACCGGAAGTTGATGTAACTGCGCCATCTGGGCAGCACGCCAGCGGCGCTCACCCGCGACAATTTCATAGTTTTCAGCATCCAGCGCACGCACGATCAAAGGCTGCAATACACCTTTCTCACGGATAGAGGCCGCCAGATCATCAAGATCGTCCTGCTTGAACTGCTTGCGTGGCTGGTCAGGATTTGGAGAAATACGTTCAATCGGGACCATTTGGTCAGCCGCAGACGGCCCTTTGGCTGCTACGCTTTCAGTTTCACTGACATCAGCCATAAGTGCAGACAGACCGCGCCCAAGACCTCGCTTGCGATCGTTATTATTCGACATGGTGCACCTCTTTGGCCTGTATTTGATTATTGCTCATCAGTTCATCTGCAAGATCGCGGTATGCTTTCGCGCCTTTGGATAGGGTGTCGTACGACAATACGGGCATAGCAAAGCTTGGTGCTTCGCTGACGCGTACATTTCGCGGCACCATGGTTTTAAACACCAAATCACCCAAGTTATCCCGCGCATCCTGCTCTACTTGCTGCGAGAGATTATTTCGTCGGTCGTACATTGTAAGAACGACACCTTCGATTCTCAGGTTCTTATTTCCACTCTGGCGCACTTCACGGATCGTCAGCATCAACTGTGAAAGCCCCTCGAGAGCGAAAAATTCACTCTGCAATGGGACCAAGATGGAGTGTGCACCAATCATAGCGTTGACCGTCAACAAGTTGAGTGATGGAGGACAATCGATCAATATATAGTTGAATCCAAATGCGTCCATCTTAGTTTGACGCAGCGCATCATGGAGCAAAAAGCTACGCTTCTCATTGGAGAGCAACTCAAGATCGGCCGAACTCAGGTCGACAGTTGCGGGTACAATGTAAAGATTCTCCGTTTGAGTTTTGAGAATAACCTTATTCAGGTCAACGTCTTCGAGCAGAAGTTCATAGGTTGTGAATTCTCGATCATCCAGAGCAATACCCAACCCGGTCGATGCATTACCTTGCGGATCGAGATCAACAACCAAAACTCTCTGCCCCTTCTCGGCCAGAGCAGCTGCGAGGTTGATGGTTGTTGTCGTTTTACCGACCCCACCCTTTTGATTTGCGATTGCGATAATCTTTGGCCCGTTCGGGCGCGATAAGTCAGACACGCGTAAGCTCCTTGATCTTCAGGATGGTGGCGTCAGCATTCGTTTTACTTCTAATCACTTCCAAGCTGTATGACCAATGTTCTTGAGCAGCTTGATGTTCTTTTTCCCAACTCGCTCCTTTTGGAAAAAGTGCAGTGCCATTAGACGCTAGATGTCTCTCAGCATGCTCTAGTAATGAATTCAGATCATCCAACGCACGAGCGGAAAGGACCGTAGCGTTAAAAGGAGCTAATTCATTCACGCGATTTGCAAACACCTCAACATTCAAGCTGAGCTCACGTGCTGCCGTTCTTAGAAACGCGCACTTACGTTGGTCACTATCGACCAGGGTAAACTTACGGTCGGGCGTGATTTCTTTGGCAAGAATAGCAGCAACTATGCCAGGAAACCCACCGCCACTACCAATATCAACCCAATCTCCAAGCTCAGGTGCTGCATTGTATACCTGTACTGAATCAACAATATGTCGCTCCCATACATGTGGTGCGTCACCCTTAGAGATCAAATTAATCTTTTTAGTCCACTTTAGAACAAGCGCTTCGAATTTCCGGAGGCGATCCATTGTTTCACGTGAAACATTTTTCAACACATCATCTGTCATCAGGCGGACTTCTTGGACTGACCCTTACGGATCAATGCGAGCAAAAGTGTAAGAGCAGCGGGCGTCATTCCCTCAATTCGGGCAGCTTGAGCAAGATTTTCGGGCTTCGAAGAAATCAGTTTCGATTTCAGCTCGTTAGACAGACCATCAACCACTGAATAATCAAATGACAGCGGTATCCGCTCACCCTCATCTTTTCGAAGGAGGGCGACGTCATTTTCCTGCCGCTTTAGATAGTTGGCGTACAAAGCGTCCTTTGATACCTGGTCGGCGATATCCTTATCCACGTTCATCAGATCAGGGTTAAGCTTGCAGATATCGGAGAAGGTCACGTCTGGGAACGACAATAGTTGGAAACCCGTCCGCCGTTGACCGTCTTGGGTCATACTCACCCCAGCAACAGATGCCTCCTTGGGCGTAAATGTCTTGACTTCCAACATGACCTGGCACGCATCTAATGCATCCATTTTTTGGCTATACGCTGCCTTACGACTTTCAGAAATACATCCCAGCTCTATCCCCTGCCCCGTCAACCGCTGGTCAGCGTTATCTGCCCTCAGTGACAGACGGAACTCTGCCCTAGATGTGAACATCCGATAAGGCTCTGACACACCTCTGGTTGTAAGATCATCGATCATCACGCCAATGTAGCTATTTGTTCTGCTAAACAGAATAGGATCGCGATCTTGAACAGACAGTGCAGCATTCAACCCAGCGACCAAACCCTGAGCAGCCGCTTCCTCATATCCCGTCGTGCCGTTAATCTGGCCAGCGAGGTACAAACCTGGGACATTTTTCAGCTCGAGTGTTTGTTTGAGAGCGCGCGGATCAACATAGTCGTATTCAATTGCATAGCCCGGTTGCATGATTTCGACGGATTCCAACCCTGTGATTGATCGAACGTATTCTTCCTGCACATTGACCGGCAAGGATGTCGATATCCCGTTGGGGTAAATCGTCGGGTCATCTAACCCCTCAGGTTCCAGAAAAACCTGATGAGAAGATTTATCGGCGAAACGGACAACTTTATCCTCAATAGAAGGGCAATACCGCGGGCCAACTCCGTCAATATGTCCGCCATACATCGCTGAACGATCGAGGTTATTCCGAATTATTTCATGCGTTTTCTCATTGGTATGAGTAATACCGCAGGATATTTGACGTGCCCCCGCTTGTTTCGACATAAATGAGAAAAGCGTGGGGACATCGTCCGCAGGCTGCATTACAAGCCCTTCCCAGTTTATTGTCCGACCATCAAGCCGTGGTGGCGTTCCCGTTTTTAAACGACCAAGCTTGAGAGCAAAATGGTCAATGCGCTCAGCAAGTTTTTGTGATGGGTTATCTCCCATCCGTCCGCCGGGCTTCTGGACATCACCGATGTGGATTATGCCACGCAAAAAGGTTCCAGTAGTAAGAATCACAGCTCCTGCGCGAAGGCTTATGCCCTCGGCAGTGATAATGCCGGCGACCCGCTCCCCATCCATTACGAAATCAACCGCCTCCCCCTCCAGAATGGTGATTAGCGGGTGAGCTTCAATTTCGGCGAGCATCGTTTTCCGGTAAATCTTGCGGTCGGCCTGCGCACGGGGCCCCTGAACCGCTGGGCCCTTGCGCCGGTTAAGCAACCTGAACTGGATGCCAGCGGCGTCAGCAACACGGCCCATAACGCCGTCCAGCGCATCAATTTCCCGCACCAGATGTCCCTTCCCCAATCCACCAATCGCTGGATTGCAGGACATGACGCCTATCGTATCGCGGGACATCGTTAGGAGTGCAGTACTTGCACCCATACGCGCCGCAGCATGCGCCGCATCCGCGCCCGCATGACCACCACCGATAACAATGACATCAAAATGTTTCACGTGAAACAATCCTCATTTTCCAAGACAAAAACTTGCGAATATCTCATCTAGCAGATTCTCTGCATCAATGCGACCTACCAGTGCTTCGAGTGCATTGATTCCAAGGCGGAGTTCCGCCGCCGCGATATCGTAGTGATCAGGTCCAGCATCAAGAAGCGTTTGAGCTGCCTTCAGCCCTGACCTTGCCGTTTGCATTGCAATGGCGTGGCGAGCGTGTGTTGCCAAACCGGCCCCTGATGCCATGGTAGCTAACTGGTCTTCAACTTCCTTGAGAAGCTGGTTGATTCCCGCGCCTGATTTACCAGATACGGCCGGGAAAGCATCACCGCTAAGATCAGCCTTTGAGATCACTATGATATCGCCTTCCAAAGGAGAGAATGGTGGCGTATCGCCTTTATCTAATAGGAATACACGCAAATCTGCATCGGCAGCCCGCTTTAGTGCAAGTTCCACTCCGAGCGTCTCTATCTCATCTGCACTTTCTCGAATACCTGCTGTGTCGAGCAACGTAACCGGCAAGCCACCCAAATCCATACGTACTTCTATGACATCTCGCGTAGTTCCGGCGATATTTGAGGTTATTGCAGCTTCTCGACCAGCTAATCTATTTAGTAGTGTAGATTTACCGACGTTCGGCGCACCAACAATGGCCACTTCGAAGCCCGTTCGAATCCGTTCAGCCGCTTTTGTACCTTCAATCTCGATTCTCAGGGCTTCATCAACACCGATCAGCAGTTCCCTAACTTCATCACTGACATCAACAGGGACATCTTCGTCAGCAAAATCTATCGTCGCTTCAAGAAGCGCGGCGGCCCGGATCAGGGAGCTACGCCATACCTCGATCTTTGACCCTAGCGCTCCGGATAAGACACGAAGAGCCTGCTTTCTCTGGGCCTCCGTTTCCGCCTCGATCAAATCACCAAGACCCTCAACCTGAACCAAATCAAGGCGCCCGTTCTCAAGTGCTCGGCGCGTGAACTCACCTGGCTCAGCAAGACGCACATTCTCGAAAGAACCAAGTTCAGCAAGGACGCGCCGCATAATCGCAATGCTACCGTGCAAATGCAGCTCTACAACATTCTCTCCAGTAAAACTGTGCGGGGCCTCAAATGACAGGACCAAGGCCTGATCAATAAAACCACCTTCACGGTCTTTCACCATTCTAAGTGCGGTCGCGCGATGAACGGGCAGCGAACCCACCAATTTTACACCGACTTCATGCGCCAACGGGCCTGAAATCCGCACAACGGACACACCGGCACGGCCCATTGCTGTTGCTTGGGCAAAAATAGTATCCATAGACCTAAGCCTTTGAATTTATGTGAAGTTTTAGGTATTCATCGAGTCGAAGAAGTCTGAATTTGTCTTGGTCTGCTTTAATTTGGAGATCAAGAATTCAATCGCATCTGTCGTACCCATCGGATTCAAGATGCGGCGCAGAACAAATGTTTTCTGCAGATCAACTTTATCAACCAGCAGTTCTTCTTTCCGTGTGCCGGATTTCAAAATATCAATGGCAGGGAACACGCGCTTGTCCGCGATCTTACGATCCAGAACAATCTCGGAGTTACCAGTACCTTTGAATTCTTCGAAGATGACTTCGTCCATACGGCTACCCGTATCAATCAGCGCCGTTGCGATGATTGTGAGCGATCCACCTTCTTCGATATTACGTGCGGCACCAAAGAAGCGCTTAGGACGCTGCAGGGCGTTCGCATCGACACCACCAGTAAGTACCTTACCAGAGGACGGCACAACCGTGTTAAACGCACGACCAAGGCGCGTCACAGAATCGAGCAAGATCACGACGTCGCGCTTATGCTCAACCAGACGTTTCGCTTTTTCGATCACCATTTCCGACACGGCCACGTGGCGCGTTGCTGGTTCATCAAAGGTGGAGGATACAACCTCGCCCTTCACAGACCGCTGCATGTCGGTAACTTCTTCGGGACGTTCATCAATCAGCAGAACAATCAGATAGCATTCTGGGTGGTTCTTTTCGATCGAATTGGCGATGTTCTGCAGCAGAACAGTCTTACCCGTCCGCGGAGGCGCCACGATCAAGCAACGCTGGCCTTTACCAATCGGTGAGACCAGATCAATGATCCGCGCGGAGCGGTCTTTGACTGTTGGATCTTCGACTTCCATCTTAAGGCGCTCATCCGGATAGAGCGGCGTCAGGTTTTCAAATGCAACTTTGTGACGCGCCTTCTCAGGGTCTTCAAAGTTGATCGTGGTAACCTCGGTCATCGCAAAATAACGTTCAGTGTCGTCAGGCGCCTTGATAAGACCGTCAATCGTATCACCCGTCCTAAGCGAGTGCTGGCGGATCATGTCAGGTGAAACATAAATGTCGTCCGGACCCGGAAGATAGTTTGCCTCGGGTGATCGCAAAAAGCCAAAGCCGTCTTGCAAAACTTCCAAAACACCATCGCCAGAGATTTCCCAACCTTCATCTGCGCGTTCACGCAGAATCTGGAACATCATCTCGCCTTTGCGCATCGTGGAAGCGTTTTCAATCTCCAGCTCTTCAGCCATATCAATCAGGCTTTTTGGGGATTTCGCCTTCAGGTCGGCAAGATTGAGAGTTTCAACAGTCATGGAAATATCCTTGGCCCCACGCAAATGCGCCAGCTGGCCTGTCTTGGAAAAATAATCGGGTTATGCGATCCCCGAATGGGGTGCTGGATGCTCTTAGCCTGCTTAGGCCCGTTCTGTCAATCAAGCACAGGTCTAGAACTTAACCGTCACGGAAAAGACAATCAGGATCATCAGTAGGGTCGGTACTTCGTTCATCATGCGGTATTGCTTGCCGGTCACGGTGTTTTCACCGCGCTGGAAACCCTTCATCCGCCGCATCAGCCAAATGTGGAAGACGGTCATCGCAATAACGGATGCGCCTTTGAGCCATGGCCAAACGTAATCCCAGTTCACGATCCCCGGCGTCATGACCAACAACAGGCCAAAGATCCATGTGGCCATCATTGCCGGGCTCATGATCACTTTGGCGAGCTTGAATTCCATCATGGCAAAGATTTCGTGAGTCTTCCCACTAAGACCCACTTGTTCGGTGTGATGGACCATAAGCCGAGGCAGATAGAACAGCGCTGCCATCCATGAGATCACCGAAATAATATGAAGCCCTTTGATCCAAGGATAGGCCGCGATCAGGATATCATTCATCTTTGTATCTCCATGCTTGGCCTACTCTTTATAATAATAAAGATAGAAAGAAAGATTGTTGATTTAAGTAGGGAAGCTAAAACCTGTGGATCAAATACTTATCCCCACATTCGTACACGGGCCAGATCATGGGAAGGAGATATGTTAATAACACAACCTGATCAAATATTAACATTATAAATCAGATAATTATGGACAGATAAATATTACGCAGACTGTGGGTAAATCTGTGAGCATCACTGAGATAACCTAAGTTACTAAAACACTAACTTGTTCTTTTCCACCGTGGGTGAAATGCGGTCAAACCGGGTGAGAGGTGTGGCTTATCCCCCCCTTGAACCCTAGCCCTGAATTTCGGACAAGTTGTCCTTAAGATTATCTTAAGATTATGCATGAGTTATCCACATGACTATACAGATCATCCTCGCGTCGGGTTCTGCGATCCGTAGCCAAATGCTGCGCCAGGCGGCGGTTCCGCATGAGGTGCAAGTTGCTCGTGTCGACGAAGAGATGATCAAATCATCCCTAATCGCCGAGGGTGCCCCGCCCCGCGACATAGCCGATGCGCTTGCTGAGCTCAAAGCGTCAAAGGTAAGTGATAAGAACCCTGGTGCGTTGGTGATCGGTTGCGATCAGGTTCTGGATCATAAAGGTGCGCTGCTTAACAAACCCGAAACGCCTGAAGACGCACTTGCTCAACTGAAAAGCTTGCGGGGCGACCGACATACGCTTTTGTCTGCGGCTGTGATCTATGAAAACAGCAAACCTCTGTGGCGTCATATAGGCCAAGTTCGGCTTCGGATGCGAGATGTGAGCGATGCCTATCTGGAGGACTATGTCCACCGGAACTGGGAAAGCATTCGCCATGCTGTTGGTGCTTATAAGCTGGAAGAAGAAGGTGTGCGGCTATTCTCGCACATTGAGGGCGATTACTTTAACGTCCTTGGTATGCCCTTGCTTGAAATCCTCAACTACCTTGCCCTTCGTGGAGATATTGCCCAATGACCGAACTGCCCCGCATTCCATTGGCTGGCGTCATCGGCTCGCCGATCGCGCACTCCAAATCACCTCAGCTGCATCGCCATTGGTTAAAGACTTATGGCATTGCGGGGCACTATATTCCTATGGATGTGACATCGGATAATCTGGAAGATGTGCTGCGGACATTACCAAAGATGGGCTTTGTCGGGGTAAACATAACCATTCCGCATAAAGAAAAGGTGATGGAGATCGCTGATCTAGTGACAGATCGTGCGACGCTGATCGGTGCTGCGAATACGCTGATTTTCCGCAAAGATGGAAAGATTCATGCAGATAATACAGATGGTTATGGATTTATTGAAAATCTGAAGGCGGGCGCCCCGCAGTGGGATCCACGCTCTGGCCCCGCTGTTATTTTGGGTGCAGGTGGTGCTGCCCGTGCGGTTATTGCGTCGCTTCTGGATGCAGGCGTCCCTGAAATTCTGATCTCCAACCGCACAAGAGTACGCGCGGATAAGATTCAGCAGGATTTTGGCAGCCGTGTGCAGGTGTATGACTGGGTGCAGGCAGGCAACATCATTGATGACGCTTCTTTGCTGGTAAACACCACGTCATTGGGCATGATCGGCAAGGGAGAGCTGCGCGTTCCGTTGGATGGTTTGCGGTCCCAAACTGTTGTGACTGATCTGGTCTACGCGCCGCTTAAAACCAAGTTGCTGGAAACTGCCGGGGAATATGGATGTGTGACGGTCGATGGTCTTGGTATGTTGCTGCATCAGGCCGTACCAGCCTTTGAGCGGTGGTTTGGGCGCCGACCGGATGTGGACAGTGCCACCCGTGCTGCGGCGTTGCGCTGATGTTCTTGCTTGGCCTTACAGGGTCCATTGGAATGGGCAAATCAACCACGGCGCAGATGTTTGCTGATCAAGGGTGCGCAGTTTGGGATGCAGATGCTGCGGTACACCGGCTGTATTCTAAAGGAGGGGCCGCTGTTGCACCTTTTGCCGCGGCTTTTCCAGAAGCGGTCGTAGATGGCGCAGTATCGCGCCCTGCCCTCAAAGAAATCATCGGCCGCGACCCGTCTGCGCTCAAAAAGATAGAAACGATTGTACATCCGCTAGTCGGACTAGATCGCGCGACGTTTCTGTCGCAAACGCAGGCGGATATCGTCGTCTTGGATATTCCGCTGCTGTTCGAGACAGGCGGAGACGCGCGTGTGGATGCAACCGCCTGTGTGGTGACGGATGATACCACTCAAGAGGCGCGTGTGATGGCGCGTGGCACCATGACGCGTGAACAGTTTCTGTCCATAAAGGCTAAACAAATGCCCGCAGCCGAGAAATGCGCTCGTGCTACCTATGTGATCGAGACCGATACCCTTGAACACGCAGCGACACAGGTGCAAGACATCGTAAAAGCAATCCGGAGCCAGCTTCATGCGTGAGATCGTCCTAGATACGGAAACCACAGGCTTTGACCCTCAGACCGGTGACCGGATCGTTGAAATCGGCGCGGTCGAATTGATGGGTCATGTCGCGACCGGCAACACCTATCATCAGTACATCAATCCCGAACGAGGTATGCCGCAAGAGGCTTTCGAAGTGCACGGATTAGGCGATGATTTCCTACGCGATAAACCGAAGTTTGCGCATATTGGTCAAGCGTTTGTAGACTTCATTGGTGACAGTAAGCTGATCATCCACAACGCTGCGTTTGATATCAAATTTCTGAACTTCGAGCTGTCCAAAATGGGCCTGCGCCCGATCCCATGGGAACAAGCGATCGATACGCTTGCCATAGCGCGCAAAAAATTCCCTGGTTCGCCGTCTTCGCTGGACGCGCTTTGCAGACGCTTTGGCATCGATAACTCGTCACGTACCCTGCACGGTGCTTTGCTCGACAGTGAAATTCTAGCCGAAGTTTATCTGGAGCTGATAGGGGGCAAGCAACCTGACTTTGGTCTTTCCACCCGTGAGGAGCCAAAAGAGGGCGAGAGCCAAAACGAGTGGACACCGCGCCCGCGCCCTACCCCGCTGCCATCAAGGCTTACTGAAAAAGAAAACGCCGCCCACGCTGAGTTTGTCAGCAAGTTGGGCGGCGATGTGCTTTGGCTAAAAACCTAAGCTTTTAAGCGTCTGCTTTTACACCTTCGGCAGCCTGACGGCGCGCGATTTCGTTGCGGTACAGGGCCACAAAATCGATGTTCTCAAGGTTCAGCGGCGGGAAGCCACCGTCGCGTGTCACATCGCTGACGATGCGGCGCAGGAACGGGAAAATCATGCGTGGGCATTCGATCAGCAGGAATGGGTGCAGCTGGTCTTCTGGTACGTCCTGAATGTCAAAGATACCGACATAGTCGATTTCAAGTGCGAACAGCGTGGTGTCTGCGCCCTTGGCTTTTGATGTGACGTTCAATTTGATCGAAGACTCGTACTGGTTTTCAGCTGTCCGCTTCTTGGCATCCAGATTTACCTGAACTTGCACATCGGGCTGTACGTCGCTTGGCGCACCCTTTTGCGCCATGATGTTTTCAAAAGACATGTCACGGATGAACTGACCCAGAACGCGCAGCTGCGGTGCTTTTTGTGTCTGTGCTTCGGCTTCGGCCATAATCGGCTCTCCTATTTGGAGGTTAAAATGTGATGCGGAACGCTTATCAGGTCAGATCAGAGCGCTCAATCGCTTAGTGCTTTGTCCAACCGGACGAGCCCTTGGGCGCATCATCATCGGGCAATTCGATGAACTCACCGTCGATCACATCGCCGCCACCGCGCCGCTGAGGGTGCTGTGGCTGATGTCCGGAACCCGGCGTACCAAAGGACTGTACGTTGACACGTGCGCGGATGGCTTTGAACGCGGCTTGACGAACAGCGGGTATCAACAGCGCAAACCCTACCGCATCGGTGAAAAAACCCGGCGTCAGCAGCAGCGCACCGGAAAACAGGATCATCGCGCCGTGCACCAACGGTTCTGTCGGGTCGCGCAGGTCATTGAACGAACTTTGCAGTTGCCCCAGTGCCAGACGGCCCTGACTTCGGACCAGATATGTGCCCGCAACAGCGGTCAGAATGACGATCAACAGCGTGGGCCAAAGGCCGATAAACCCGCCAACCTGAATGAATAAGGCGATCTCAATCACCGGAATGGCGATGAATGCGATTAAAAGCCACATGTATTTGCTTCCTTTCACGGGGGCTACAGTGGACTTGAGCCCCCTTGGCACCTACATAAGGTGCTTAGACGATTGTTTCCACGCCTAGTCCCCAAGAGGTCAACATGAATTCACCGCTTATCCAGCTTCTGGTTCTTGCCGCGATTGCGGTTTTTCTGATCTTGAGGCTGAAAAATGTACTGGGCACACGGGAAGGTTTTGAAAAACCGGCCGCGAAGGTTCCACCTGTACCGCGTAAGGGACCAGCCTTCGAAGTTATCGAAGGTGGGCCTGACCTTGATATCACGGACCATTTTGACGAAGGAAGTTCGCAGGCTCGCGCCCTGGCAGAGATGAAGCGCATTGAGCCTTCCTTTAACGTGACCGAATTTTTGGCGGGTGCCCGCGGCGCGTATGAAATGATTGTCATGGGGTTCGAGCGTGGCGAACTTGACGAAATAAAACCGTTTCTGACGGAAGAAATCTATGAAAGCTTCGTAGATGGCGTGGCTATTCGCGAAGATCAGGGTCTCACCATCGAAGCGAGTTTCATCGGCGTCCGGGAGATGTCGCTTGATAATGTGACGCTTGATCCTGACACGAAAGAAGCTGAAATGACTCTGCGATTTGTGGCCGAGTTGACACAGGCAGTGCGCAATTCAGAAGGTGAGATTGTCGAAGGCAGCATCACTGATGCTAAAAAGCAAAAAGACACGTGGGTTTTTGCCCGCATCATGGGCTCGGATGATCCAAATTGGTTCTTGGTTTCTACAGACGGGTAGCATGCGCGCTTCGCATCACTGCCACACTTTGGGCCTCGCTGCTGGCGGGGCCTTTGGCGTCTGAGGTTAAATATAATATCCTGTCCTTTGACCAGTTGGATGGTTGGGCGCAGGATGATCACGCTGCGGCGTTTGAGACGTTCCTGAACACCTGCCAGGATATGAAGGACCCCGATTGGCGGTCAATCTGCACTTTCGCTCGATCTGGCCCTGATCCGCGCGAGTTTTTTGAGCTTTTGTTCCGCCCCGTTCTGATCGAAGACGGCCAAGAGGCGCTTTTCACCGGATATTTCGAGCCCGAGCTTGACGGGTCGCTCAGCCCGACGCCGCGCTACAGGTATCCAGTGTATAAGATGCCCCAAGAGGCACGGCAAAATCGGCCGTGGCTCACCCGCCGCGATATTCTCGAAAGTGGCGTGATGGACGGGCGTGATCTGGTGATCGCCTATGTCGACGATCCAGTAGAGCTTTTCTTTCTTCAAATTCAGGGTTCTGGCCGCATTCGGTTAGGTGACGGCACAGCAGTTCGCGTGGGGTATCGTGGTTCTAACGGCCACAACTACCGTTCTATCGGGAAAGAATTGGTACGTCGCGGCGTCTATGAACCACATCAGGTAAGCGCGCAGGTCATCAAGAATTGGGTGCGGCGTAATCCTGCAGACGGGCAAGATTTGTTATATCACAATCCGTCCTACGTGTTTTTCCGAGAGGTCAGTCAAGTTCCGGCAGATAAAGGTCCTTTGGGCGCTATGAATCGGTCGATCACCACAATGCGGACAGTTGCGGTTGATCCGAAATTTATTCCGCTGGGTGCGCCTGTCTGGATTGAAAAAGACGGTAAAACCCCGCTGCGGCGGCTGATGATCGCACAAGATACCGGCTCTGCCATCAAAGGCGCCCAGCGCGCTGACGTGTTTTTTGGCACAGGAGACAAAGCCGGACGGCTAGCGGGTACTTTGCGTGATCCGGGCCGCCTGTTGATCCTGATGCCAATCCAGCGTGCCTATGCCCTATTGCCAGAAAGCGCGATATGACCCGCCGGAGGCTGAGCGCAGAGGATCAAGAGCTGTGGGACCGTGTACGCGCCAATACCGAAAAGATTGAGCGCAGCAATCTAGAAGTGCAGCGGTTTGACCCCGATGTAAGCCTGCCGGCGCCGGCCCCACGTAACCTGCGCAAGGCGAAATCGGTCATTCTGGGTAAGCCAAACCCGCCATCCCGTGCGCCCTCACACAATCTGGCACCAGCCATTCACGACCAAGTCCGTCAGGCGCCTGTGCAGATGGATCAGAAATCCTTTGGCAAACTCAAGCGGGGCAAACTGCGGCCAGAGGGTAAGATCGATTTGCATGGGATGACGCTTGAGCGCGCGCATCCCATTTTAACTGGCTTCGTCATGAACGCTCATGCGCATGGCAAACGCTTGATCCTTGTTGTCACAGGTAAGGGAAAGCAGCGCGATGAAGGTGGCCCCATCCCCGTGCGCCATGGCGTGTTGAGGCATCAGGTACCACAGTGGCTTTCCATGCAGCCGATGAAATCAGTCGTGCTTCAGGTGGTCCAAGCGCATGTAAGTCACGGCGGTGGCGGCGCATATTACGTGTACCTACGCCGTCACAGGTAGATCTCGTTGGTATCGCAGGATGCCAAAGCCCGCCATTAACGCGCCGCCAAAGTAGAAAAACGCGATCGGTATCATCTGATCGGGAAAATCTATGCCGAAATCAATCAGCGCGCCTGTGATCCCCGGTCCGATGGCCGAGCCGAATACCATCAACGCCGCCGCTGCCGCCTTGATCGCGCCAAGGTTCCGGGTACCATAGAACACTGCCCAAAAGGCCGAAGTCGCCGTGCCCTGCATCCCCTGCCCGACACCAAAAATTACCAGACCTACACCTGCCAAAAAGATCGTATCGGCATAGGCGAGCACTAGAAAAGAGATACCAAAAGGCACCATCTGGAAAGGAACAATCCACTTCACACCAAAGCGGTCAATCGCCCAACCCGTGATGAAGGTGAAGGTAATGCTCGCTACCGTGTAGATGGGCATCAAAGCTACGTAAGACACAAGGCTCCAGCCTTTTACCTCTGTCAGATGTACCTGTTGGAAGAATAGCGCGGTACCCCACGCCGATGGGCCAAGAACCAGCGGAATGAGAATATAGAACAGCGGATGGCGCAGCATTTGTCCGCGTGTCCAATGCTGGGCATCCATGCCAAGGCTTTGTGTGCCGCTCGCCATCGACTGTGGCGTACGTTCTTGCTTCAGCAGGATTTGCATCACAGGGATCAGCGCGACAATACAGCCCGCTGCCAGCAGCCAAAGACTTTGCCAGTGCCATGTCGCCAGGAGTGCCACAAACATCACGGGCAACATCGCCTGACCCAGGGCAAACCCCATAGAGGAGAGTGACAGCGCCCGCCCTCGTGTCGCGATGAACCAACGTGACATGGCCACGGCGCCCAGTTGGGACAGCATTCCCTGCCCCATCAATCGAAGCGCATAGATTACAAAGATAAGTAAGAACCCGTTTGGCACCATCGCCATAGCCACACAGGCCAGTGCCAGTAATACCATCACCCAAAACGACAAATGCCGCACACGGAACCGATCCGTCAGCGCGCCAGCCCAGATCATGGTGACAGCCGATAGCGTGGTACCGATGGTATAAATTCCGCCCCACTCCCCATCGCTCAGGCCGAAAGCGCCCTTAATCTCACCCGCGAACAGCGAGATGAAATAGGTTTGCCCGAAAGACGAAGTAAATGTCAGCAGGAAGCCTGCCAACAGAAACAAACGGTTATCTATGAGGAAGCGTAAATAGCCCATGCGCCATTGATTGCCGGCGCATGGGAGAATGGGAAGACCTTAAAGCACGTAGCGGCTGAGATCGGTGGACTTCACAAGCTCACCCAGATTGGTATCTACAAATCCGGCATCAACCACGATCTTCTCCCCGCCACGGTCCGGCGCGGTAAAGCTGAGCTCTTCGAACACGCGTTCCATCACTGTATAAAGCCTGCGTGCGCCGATATTTTCTACCGATTGGTTCACGTCAGCTGCGATCTTGGCCAGTGCGGCGATGCCGTCCTCGGTAAAGCTTACCTCAACCTCTTCGGTGCCCATCAGCGCTGTGTATTGCAGCGTGAGCGCATTGTCAGTCTCGGTCAGGATGCGAACAAAGTCCGCTTCGGTCAGCGCGCGCAATTCCACGCGAATGGGAAGACGGCCCTGAAGTTCCGGTAGTAGATCGGACGGCTTGGCGATGTGGAACGCACCAGAGGCGATGAACAGCACATGGTCTGTTTTGACCGGACCGTGCTTTGTGCTCACGGTAGTGCCCTCAATCAGCGGCAGCAGATCGCGCTGCACGCCTTCGCGGCTGACATCACCGCCGCGGGCATCAGCACGGGTACAGACCTTGTCGATCTCATCCAGAAACACGATGCCGTTCTGCTCCACGGCTTCGATGGCGGCACGGGTGACTGTCTCATCATCAAGCAGCTTGTCAGCTTCTTCACCTAACAACACGTCATAGCTATCTGCCACGCTAAGCCGTTTTTTGGCGGTGCGCCCACCCATCGCTTTTCCGAACAGATCCCCGATGTTCATCATGCCCATGCCGCCACCGGGCTGACCGGGAATTTCCATGGCAGAGAACGGGTTAGAGGTGTCTGCCACTTCGAGCTCGATCATGGTATCATCCAGTTGCCCGTCATGCAGCTTTTTACGGAACATGTCGCGCGTGCCTTCACGGGCGTCCGGCCCTGCGATGGCGTCAATTACACGTTCTTCAGCGGCTTTCTGGGCCTTGGCCTTTACGTCCTCGCGCATGTGTTCGCGCGTCATCGCAATGGCAGCGTCCAGCAAATCACGGATGATCTGTTCAACGTCACGGCCAACATAGCCCACTTCGGTGAACTTCGTCGCTTCCACCTTAAGAAATGGCGCGCGCGCCAGCTTTGCCAAGCGGCGGCTGATCTCGGTTTTGCCGACGCCGGTGGGTCCGATCATCAGAATGTTCTTTGGATAGACTTCATCACGCAGATCATCGGCCAGCTGCTTGCGACGCCAGCGGTTGCGCAAGGCTACAGCCACAGCGCGCTTTGCGTCGTTCTGGCCAATAATATAGCGGTCAAGCTCCGAGACGATTTCGCGGGGGGTTAGATCAGTCATGTTTTGATTTTCTCCACGGTCAGGTTCCCGTTGGTATAAACGCAAATGTCAGAGGCGATTTTCATCGCGTCGCGCGCCACTGCTTCGGCGTCACGGTCGCTGTCAATCAGCCCACGCGCAGCAGCGAGCGCAAAATTCCCGCCAGACCCGATTGCGGCTATGTCATGCTCTGGCTCTAATACGTCGCCGGCACCAGTGATGATCAGCAACTCTGTACCATCTGTGACAATCAGCATCGCTTCAAGCTTTTGCAGGTATTTGTCTGTGCGCCAGTCTTTTGCCAGCTCGACGCTTGCGCGCTGCAACTGTCCGGGTGTGGCTTCAAGCTTGGCCTCCAGCCGCTCAAGCAAGGTAAAGGCATCAGCGGTAGAGCCGGCAAATCCGACAACCACATCATAACCGCCCGGCGAAAGCCTGCGCACCTTTCGCGCGGTGCCTTTGATCACGGTCTGGCCCAGACTCACCTGTCCGTCCCCCGCAATCACGACTTCGCCGCCCTTTTTCACACCAATGATGGTTGTACCGTGCCAACCTGGAAAATCGCTCTGTGCCATAGTGCCTCCGTTTCTTGGGTTCTATATGGCGTGCACATGCCGAGGGAACAAGGGCAGCCCTTGTTGCGGAAGCGTTGCAACGGTAGCGTCTGCCGCATGAAAAGCCCTGAGACCGTGATATTCTACATGGAGCCCGAGCTGTGCCAGAGCGCGCAGTCCGGTAAGCATAACTTCATCGGAAAGCTTGCCGACATTATGACCCGCGCGGGGATGGATGTTCAGTATGCACCGTTTGGTCCGCGCGGTGCGCTTGAAGGGCAGGGCTGGTCGATGAGCCATATCAAGACCCCGCCCAATGCGCGCGGTTTGTGCTTTCGCTGCGCCTATCATTACCCGTTCTGGCAGATCGAACAAAGCGCCGAGCGGTGGGCGTGGGATGTGGCGCAAGCCCCCTTTGTACCTGATCCGTATGAGGCAACCGAAGCGTCGCGGTTCTATTCATTTTGGCAAAATCGTTTGTTCGGTGATGCTCCGCAGCAGGCAACCTGTGATGGAGTGGTCTACGTCCCGCTACAGGGCAAGCTGTTGGATCATCGCCCGTTCCAGATATGCAGCCCGATTGAGATGGTGGCACATTGTCTGACACATACGAGCGGCAAGGTCATCGCCGCGCTTCATCCGGGTGAGCGGTATGATAAGGCAGAGCTGGCCGCGCTGGCAGCACTTGAGGGGGCGCACAAACGGCTAACTGTGCAGACCGGCGGCATGGCCGCCCTATTGGCGCACTGTGACTACGTGGTGACGCAGAATTCCAGCGTGGCGTTCAACGGATATTTTTTCGGCAAACCCGCGCTTTTGTTTCGCAAGGCAGACTTTCACCACATCGCGATACAGGCTGATTTGGCCGATTTGGCAGCCGGTTTCGATGCGGTGCAACGTGCTGCACCTGACTATGCAGCCTACATCCATTGGTTTTGGCAGAAAAATAGCATCAACGCTGGCAGACCAGAGGCGGAAGAAATGATTGCTCAGCGGCTCAAGCGGTTCGGATGGCCTGTTTGAACGTAAAAAAAGCGCCCACAATGGAGCGCCTTTTCTAATTTAGCAGGTCGTAGATGCCTTAGATGGACTCTTCGATCCAGCTTTGCAGGGCTGCCTTAGGGCGTGCGCCTGCCATGTTGGAAACCACTTCGCCACCTTTAAAGATGAACAAGGCAGGGATGCCGCGCACACCCATCTGGGCAGGAGAGTTGGGATTTTCGTCAACGTTTACTTTGACGATTTTGACTTTGCCTTCCATCTCGGCAGACAGTTCCTCAAGCGAGGGGCCGATCTGCTTACATGGGCCACACCATTCTGCCCAGAAATCCACAACTACAGGGATATCGGAATTTTTCACTTCGGCGTCGAAGGTAGCATCGGTAACTGAAACGGTGGCCATAAAGCTCTCCATTGGTTCGGGGTTGGTAGATAACTAAGAAGACGGGGTGCCGGCGTCAAGGTGACCTGTGCGCGCAAGCGCTGCTATCACCACATCGTCAGGCAGTGACATCAGGCTTCCGGTGTATGTCCAAAGGATCGCCGTTTCGACTGTTTTATCGGGATAAACAGCCTTAAGCGCATGGGCATAGGCCCCCATTTGGCGCAGCAATCCTTCGGGGCAGGACGCAGGCATGTCGGGCACAGTCCGGTTGGTTTTGAAATCAATCGCCAATATGTGATCGGGCGTGACGATTAGCCGGTCGATAATACCGTATAGCCGCTCACTGCCCAAATCGGCAGTTATTGGCACCTCGGCAAGGGTCTGGGGTGCGAAAACATGAGTCAGCGCAGGGGTGTTCAGCACAGCCAGAGTTTCGGCCAGCGCGTTTTCAGCAAAAACGGGGTTGGTGTGGCGCAGCAGTTGTTCGGCGGCATCCTCGCGCTGATCCGGTTCAAGCGGGGAAAGATGCTCCAACAACATATGGACGACCGAGCCATAAGATTTCGCGTCATCTTCATCCATGCCGGCTTCGCCACCCAACGCCTTGGCACCGCCCAAATCCGAGGGGGTAACCACTTTACGCCGCAGTGGTGATGCGGGTGGGTCTGTATTAAAAATCGGCTCTAACACGGGCGTTTTACTGATCTTTGGGGTAACGGCTACCATAGGTAACTCGTTCCATCCCGGCTCCTCATGGCGTATGCCGTTTGAAGGTCCATCCTGAAAAGGCACCGCGTTAAGATGGCAAAGTGCTTCTTCAGCCATCTGGTACCAGCTGGTGTTTTCCTTTGGCAAGTCCCCGGCTGCCGCTACGATCAGCCACTTTTCAGCACGGGTCATTGCCACATACAGCAGGCGCAAGCCTTCTTCGGTTTGCTCTGCTTTCAGCTCATCAATACGGGCGGCGATGCCTTTGGTCATGTCGGGCGCGTTCGGTTTCCAGATCGGCACTCCGTCGAGCGTGATGATCTCACTTTTGACGCTGACATCCTTCCGGCCGGTATCGGGCAGGATCACAATCGGCGCTTCCAAACCTTTAGCACCATGCACTGTCATCACGCGGATCTGGTCAGACGCGCTGTCGATCTGGCGCTTAATCTCTAGATCGTCGGCCTGCATCCATTCAAGAAAGCCGGTGAGGCTGGGCACTTCGGTCCGCTCATAGGCCAGTGCCTGACCCAAAAGCGCATCAATCCCGTCTTCCGCCTCGGTTCCCATCCGCGCCAGCAGATTATAACGGCCGTGGTGGCGGGTCAGGATGCGTTCAATCAGATCGTAGGGGCGCAAAAAGTCCACCTGACCCCGTAGATCATGCAGCACCGATAACGTGTCGGGGTAACGGTCTTCTTGCGTCCGTAGGCTTTGCCACAAGTCGAGCTTTGGCGCCCGACCGTTGGCGAGGGTAAACAGGTCCTGTTCGCTCCAGCCGAACAACGGGGAGCGCAGCGCAGTGGCTAAGGAAAGCCCATCATCAGGCGTTGAAAGGAACGATAGCAACGCCCCGATGTCCCGCACCGCAAGCTCGGCCCCGACTTTAAGTCTATCGGCACCTGCGATAGGTAACTCCGCAGCCTTACAAGCGCGGATAATTTCGGAAAAGAGGCCAGTTTTGCGCCCGCGCACGAGGATCAGAAAATCGCCGGCAGTAATCCGGCGGCGGATCATGCTGCGGTCATCCGCCTCGTCGGGAATGTAATGATCCCCCTCGACCAGATGCTTGATCTGTGCGGCGATCTGTTCGGCCAGAATAACAGTGTGATGCTGTGGGCTTTTGCGATCGACTGGATCGGTCCAGTCTGCTTCGTCTTCGTCCTGCTTATCTGCTTCGACAACTGGCCAAAGATCCACACGTCCGGGCAGGGCATCCTTAAACGCAAGGTGCGTCATCGGTGCATCCATGCGCGGCTCTGGCAGCGTGTTGAATGTTTGGTCGACGGCACGCAAGATCGCAGGAGAACTGCGGAACGAATAATCAAGGCTTTGATTTTGAAAGCTTAGCTGCGCTTCTTCAAGGCTTTGCTGGAAGGTGGCGCGCTTAAGATCGAATTCGCGGGGGTCGGCACCCTGAAATGAGTAGATCGACTGCTTTTTATCACCCACGACAAACAGTGTGCGCGCTGTCTGATCGTCCCGCGCACCTGCACCTGAGGCAAATTCATCAGCGAGCTTTTCAATCACATCCCATTGCCGTGGAGAGGTGTCTTGCGCTTCATCCACTAGAATATGATCGATGCCGCCATCAATGCGGTACAGCACCCAAGCAGCGACTTTTGGATCATTCAGCAGGGCGCGGGCGCGCAGGATCAGATCGTCAAAATCCAGCCAGCCGCGCCGTTGCTTTTCAGTCTCATATTGCGCAATAAAAACCTTTGCAAAGCGGTGTAGTGCGCCGGTGCGTGAGACACTGCGCGCGCGCATTTGCAGATCGTGGCTTTCATATGCGCGCTGGGCCAGATCTTCGAATGGGGTGAGCAGGGGGCCAAGGTCTGCCTTTGCATCTTTTGTAGGAAAGCTTTTGCGCAGCTCCATTTTCTGGGTCAGCAATTGCGCCTTGAGCTTTTCCAGATCGGCGAATGTAGGATCGTTGAAATCAATCTTTCGCAATCCGTCCGCCAGAACCGGCATTGTTTTTGTCTTCTGCGCAGCAAACACCGCGATTGCATCCGGCATCCAGCGTGCGACAGCTTCGTCCATGACCTCGCGAGGGAGGGCATTGAGGTCAAAGTCCTCTGGAAGGTCAAAAAGGGGTCTCAGATCATCGGGAAGTGTGTCAAACAACTCGCGCTTGCCCGTAATTGCCTGGGTAAGGCTGGCAAAGCTTTCGCCAGTGTAATGTGCCGCCAGATCGGTCACCAGATGCGCCTGCGGCCCGTCGGCCATCGCATCCAGAATGTCAGCGCGCAACAGTTCGGCGGCACGGTCTTCTATCTCTTTGAATTGCGGACTGACGCCCGCCTCCAGCGGAAAGCGCCGCAGCAATGACGCGCAGAACGAGTGGATCGTTTGGATTTTCAAACCACCCGGTGTTTCGATCGCTTGGGCAAAAAGGGTGCGCGCCTCGCGTAGTTGCTCGGCTGGAATATCCTTGAGCACACCCAGATCGCGCAGGGCGGATTGCAGGGCGTTATCTTCCATCATTGCCCACTCACCCAAGCGCTTGAACAGGCGGTTCTGCATCTCGGAAGCGGCGGCTTTGGTGTAGGTCAGACACAGGATGTGCTGCGGCTCGACCTTATCAAGCAACAGCCGCGCGACCCGGTCGGTCAACACACGTGTTTTGCCCGATCCCGCATTCGCGCTGAGCCATGTCGAGGTATCGGGCCGCGCGGCGGTGATCTGGGCACGGGTTGCGTCATTCCAGTCGGGCATGTCGTTCACGTCAGGTCCTCCGGCTGTGCGGCATCCGAGCCGTCCCACTCTCCGAACCGTGCAAGGTGGTCAAATTCGCCGGCAAAGATTTCTTTTTCCATCATCCGACGGGACGTGAAGCCCTGAGCCGGATCAAGATACGCGGCGATCAGTGTGCGCAGATTCTCTAGCACCACCTGCGGGGGTTCTTCTTCTAGCGGTGCGTCAATCTCGACCGGCTTATTACCAAGGCCAATGAAGGTGGCGCGAGACACAGGAGCGGCCCCAATCTTTTTGAACGCGCCTTCTTCAACCATCGCAGCTTCGATCAGAAGTTGTTTATCAAAGTGTTTTTGCTGTTTGTCGGTTGGTGGATTGCCTGTCTTATAATCATAAATCTGGACCTCACCGCTGAGGTTGCGGTCTATCCGGTCGGCAACCCCGCGCAGGGTAAAGCCAAGATCGGATAGCTCCAGAACACCACGTGCATCATCCTCGAAAGCGACAGGTTTGGCCAAGGCAAGGCGCGCCTGTTCTGCCTCGATGAACCAATCGGCAACCCGCGCTAAACGCGCCAACCAAATGGTGCGCGCGGCGGGCCAAGGCACCAGTTCTTCCAGCCGCTGACCGGCAATATCAAGCAGATGCGTGCGTGACAGCAGGGCAGGGTTCTCCATTACGGATTTCACAAAGTCCTCCATCACGGCATGCACGACGATGCCGCGTAGCGGTGCATCGGGCGACTGCACCAACGGATAAAGGGCCCGCAGGCGCAGACTGTGGCGGGCATAGATGGCATAGGGATCGCGGATCAGGGTCTTGATCTCGGTCACTGACAGGCTGCGCGGACGTGCGGCCAACGGAGGACGTGGCGAGGGGCGCGGCGCGGACGGCACGGGCTCAACGGCCTCCAGCGCGCGCGCTTGTCCCAGCCAGTGGTCGCCGCGTGCTATCATGGCTTTCCACGCCTCGACGCCGCCTTGATTTGGCAGACCGCTCATCAGATTGCCCAGACGGTTCACCCAACGCGAGGGCACGGTTTCGGCATCTTCGGAGCGGATAGAGCGGGTGATCCAGACCTCACGTGCACTGACCGCCTGCTGATAGTCATGCGCGGCAAGGCCCACGCGCCGCTCAGGCAGCAACAGCCCTGCATCATGGCGCATCTTCCGGTTCAGCCACGGATCGGGCGGCGGCGCTTCGGGCCATGTGCCGTCGTTGAGGCCACCAAGAATAACCAGATCAGCGCCCTGTACCCGCGCCTCCAACGTGCCCCAGATCATGATGTCAGGATGTGGGGCGTCGCGGTCACGCACCTCTCCCGCCGATAAGAGCGCGCCTGCCAGATCAGCGTAATCAGCAGCGTTCAGATCGGTGCCATGGCCTGCTTCGTCTTCCAGCTCTTGCATGATGCGCCGTGCTTCGATCCCGGCCTTTTGCTGCCAAAGTTCATGCGCGTCGTCGCCTGCTGGACCGGCGGCCAATGCTCCGGCCAACTCGATGTGAAGTTCGGTCCAATGGCGTAGCGGATGGGTCGCGTAATCAAGATGTCCCATCGTCGCCTTCGCCACCCAAGCGGCCCAGCGCTGCATGCCCTCATCATCCGGAACAGCCTTTTCGCAAAGCGTTATGAAGGCATCTGGCTCAGGGTAGGGCAGACCGTGTCGCCGGATAGCAAGCTCGCATCGCTGGGTATAAAGGCGGTGCATGTTGCGGCCATCACCGCTGTGGGTCAGTGGATGTTTGAGCAACGTCAAAAGCGCCTCGGCGTCCAGACGTCGTGACAAAAGCGAGGCAACATGGCGCAAAAACCGGCCTGGAGGCGATAGGTGCAGCGGTGTACCGGCGCTGTCATCGGGCAGAATATTCCAGCGATCCAAGGCAGCGGTCACACGGCGACCCAACATCCGGTCCGGTGTAATAAGCGCCGCTGTCTGCCCGTCCTGCGCGGCCTGACGTAGTCTAAGTGCAATTGCCAACGCCTCGGCGCGGGGGGTCTCCGCCAAAAGCAGGGTCATATCGCGCGTTGCCTCACCGAGGTTTTCAAGCCGAGGACCCTCAATCCGCCAAGCGTCAGTGACGGGGGCGGGGCGCAAAGACAGCGATATCAGTTTGTTGCGGTCCGGTGCGTAGGGCGTCGCATTCTCATACCAGCATTCGACAGCATTCGGCGTGCTGCCCAGGTTGGACATCAGATGATAAAACCGGAACTGCGGATGATCTTCAGAGATCATAGGGTCGTCTAACGCGGCCCAAACCTCTGGCGGCAGGTCAAAGTCAAATCCGGGGAGGATAAGTGCCCCTTGCGGCAGACGCGCCACGGCCTGCATCAACATCATCGTTGTCCCGCGCGAACCTGTGGAGCCTGCAATGATAACGGGGTGTTGCGGTGGCCGTTCTGCCCAAAGGGCGGCAATAGCCGCAACCCGCGCGCGCTGGCGGGCCTCCTTGTCTGGCATGGCTTCCGTCAGGGAAAGATAGTTCTGCACGATCCCCAAGAACACCTTTGCCCGCTCCCAGTGACCGGATTGGTCGGTTACATCCAGCTCGGCGATTTTGTCAGGCGTGACTCCTTCGCCCTGCATTTCGTCGATCAACGCAGCAAGGCTGTCGGCCAGATCATATAGCGATGCGCGAGAGGCCAGATCGGGGGACTTTTCCAACAAGGCAGAGATAAGCCCGATCAGTTCCAATCGCCGCCTGAGGGCAGGGACCCCTTGGGGAATAATGACGCTAGGGACCAGGGACTCAAGATCAGTGATGAGCCGAATGCGCGGCAGCAGCATCGCTGGACCTTCCTCAAAGATCGACCTCAGGCGGCGGGCCATGCGCTCGGTGTTCACGATCAGTTCAACACGCGCCAGTGCTTCGGGCGGGTGTCCTTTGAAACGATCCAGCAAGCCAGCGACCAGAAGCTGAGGGAAATCTACGCCGGTCGGCAGGCCAAAGACACGCGGTTTATCTTGCGGTTTAAACATCTGATGCCATCAAATTTTCAGCAGTGCTCACACCGCCGGGGTGACCCACATCGCACCATGTTCCTGGATAGATGAGGCCATGCAAAGTGCCCCTTTCCAGCATGCGATCCCACACTACGTTGAGGGAAAAAGCCTGTTCTTCAACCTTTGCCAACAGTTCTGTCTTGATGATCTGAACACCGCCAAAGACCACGCCGGCGCCACGGGTTAGTTGCCCGCTGGGAGCCACTGTGAAATCTCCGGTACCGCTATGTTCAAGCGCGCGCTCAGGCGGGACACCCATCAAGAGCGCGTCCATCCGTGCAGGATCCCATGCTTCCAACAACAGCCGGAGGGGGTTCGCACCGCTCCAGATCGCATCGGTGTTCATGGTAATAACCGGTCCATCGCCCAGAAGCGGCAGCGCGTTGCGCAAGCCGCCACCCGTCTCAAGGATAAGCGGGTTTTCGACGATCGTTTTCACGCCAAGAGGGGTGAGATGGTCCAGCAGAGGTTGAGGGCGGTAGTGCAGGTTGGCGACAATCGCCGACGGTGTGATGTCTTGCGCCAACCCAAGGGCATGGTCAATCAGCGGTCTGCCTGCGACCTCCACCATTGGTTTGGGGCGATCAGCCGTTAGATGTTTCATACGCGTGCCGAAGCCCGCCGCGAAAAGCATGACGGGAAAGCTCATGATGCACATTTCGATCTAAGCAGGTCCAGACGATCTGGGGTCGGGTCGGGCAAAGTGGCGCGGATATGATCGGCAATTGGCGCTAGAGCGGAATGCGCAAGGTTACGCTCAACGAATTCCCAAACGCGGGGGATCAGATCAACGTAGCGCGGTTTGCCCAGATCAATGCAAAGCCGTGCGAATGCCCCAACGATACGCAGATTTCGCTGCACGCCAAGGATTGCGTAGGCGGCTCTAAAGGCCTCCTCATACTGCGGGTTCTGGGCCAGATAGCGGTCTATCATTGCTTCTTCTATCGCTGGGGGGACGTCGCGCCGTGCGTCTTGCAGGATCGAGACCAGATCATAGGCCGCGTGGCCGCGCATTGCGTCCTGAAAATCAAGCAGACCGACGCGCGCAGCTCCTTCACGGCTCGGTAGCCACAAAAGGTTCTCGGCGTGATAGTCACGCTGGATCAGAACAGACGGGGCAGCGTCGACAGGGGCCAACAGCTCCGCCATGAGTTGCTCGAAAGTTGCCTGCTCGGGGGTGTGGCGCCGTCCGGTCAAGCCAAAGAGATACCAATCGTAGGCACGCGCAGCGAAGCTGGTCATCGTCGCCGTGTCGTAGGGCGCCAAGTCAGGCAGGGGGGCTGCATGCAATACGGTCAGCACATCCACGGATGCTTCATAAAGCGGTAGCTCAAGGCCGGGATCGCGGGCGATGACCTGCTTGAACAGATCGTTGCCCAAATCCTCAATCAGAAGAAACCCGTTTGCAGTGTCGCGCTGGAGTATTTCCGGTGCGCTCAGCCCGATGCTGCGCAAATGTTCCGCTATGGCGATGAAGGGACGTACGTCTTCGCCTTTGTCGGCAGGCGCGTCCATCAGAATGACAGTGCTGCCATCAGCGCGGCTGAGCCTTTCATAGCGGCGGTTTGAGGCATCGCCAGCCACGGTAATACGCGTGGCATCATGCCAGCCCGCGTCATGAACGAACTTAATCAGTAGTGCTTCGCGGTCTGTCATGGAATCCAGTCAGTCAATTTGAGGTCCCAGCGCGGGTCAGACCATGAGGCGGTCAGGGTGCGGTGGTCTTCAGCATCTGTTGCGGTGAGTGTAATGTCCAGCGCGTCCTGCGGGCGCAGATCGGCCAAGCGATCCGGCCATTCAATCAGGCAGATCGACTGCTCCATCGCATCGGTCAGGCCCAGCTCTTCGCATTCGGAAGGGTCGCTGAGCCGATAGAGGTCGGCATGCCAGATTTCGGTTCCAGACGCCGCATCATAGGTCTGGACCAATGTGAACGTGGGGGAAGGAACATCTTCGGGTTGTGCGAGAAGCGATTGAACCAGCGCACGGGCGAAATGGGTTTTGCCTGCTCCAACATCCCCGCTGAGCAGGACGGTATCACCTGCCGAGAGGTTCGCACCCAACCGGCGCGCAAGGTCGGCGGTTTCATCAGGGGAATGGAGAGAGACGGTGATTTGCATGCCGCCAAACTAGCCGCCCCGCGCGGCGCATGAAAGAGCGTTAACTGCGGTTATTTTTAAGTTGCTTCACTGCCGCAGGATGAACAGCTGTTTGATGCGAAAAACGTATCACAGTTGCGCCTGAGGCGATGGGAACAATCTTGCACTGTATTGGGGTTTGACCTTTGATGCAGACAGGCATCGTCCATTCTGTCCGGTCCTGAAGTGACATCACAGCGTCCTGAAGATCTTGCCACAATGGATTGGGCGCGGACTTTTCTTTCCACAGGCGAACAGCGTCCGTGATTGTTACGTTGGCAAAGCTGCTTTCGCCCTCAAAGCCCCACAAAAGGTCGTAGGCCTTGTTCGAGAAAGTAAGCACACCTGACTGAGAAAACACGGCAAGCGCATCCTCAAATGTATCCACAAGGTTCTGCCCCAACTCCAGCTCTGCGCGGAAATTACGGGTCAGCGAAACTTCAGCGCTGATGTCCTCGATCAGAAAAGCAATCGCACCATCTGGATGAGGGCGGCCTTTCACGCGGTACGTTTGGCCTGTTTCCAAGGTCCAGCTTTCCTCAAAACTGCCGATCTCGGCGGCGCTGACCAAATCGGCCATGCGTTGGCGCCACGTTTTATAGTTCTTTGGTTCTGGCATGCGGCGGTTTTCGCGCAAGGCGTCGAAGAATGAATCGAGTGTCGGTCTGGGGCTTAGAAAGGAAATCGACAGCCCCGTTAGATCGGTGAGAGCCGGATTGAACAGTGCCAATTGCCGATCGCGGTTGAAAATGGCCAAGCCGATCGACAGATGTGCAAACGTTTTCGCCAGTGTCTGAACAAAGTCCCGCTGCGCTTCTTCTGCTCTGATCAGGGCGGTGCGTGATGTTGCGTGGTGCATTTTTCCGCCTTCCACCGCAAAGCTATTTACGTCAAACCATTCCGGCGCCGCCGCGTCCTCTGACTCAAATTTCATGCGGGAGGTGCTTTGTTCGTCAGTACTTACGGGCAGCTCGAACAGAGATTCTGTCGTGCTACCCTTTGGCGCGCGGTCATAGAGGGCGAGGTAGGCATCGTTATGCCATACCACAGCGCCGTTCGTGTCGGTTTTCCATGCGGGATGAGGCAGGCTCGTCTTGATCTGGCGAAGCAGCTCCAGCTCTTTGCTGTCCGGCGTTTGCAGCGCGGTATCCGGGGCATCATGGAACGTAAGAGATGCGGCGTTGGGGCGCCAGTCGATCTGGAGCCTTGACCGCTGTTCCTGCTCGCACGCGGTGCTGATGATGTTGGTTTGACTTGTTGCCCCTGTTTGAAAAGTAGAAGGAAATTCGGGATAAACGGGTTGCAGTATATCGTGAATATCTTGCCAGTTCTGCGCACCTGTGACGATCGGAAATTGGGCGAGGGCCACCTCATTGGCGTATTCCAGAACGCCATCCTTGAAAAAGATCACGGGCACTTCTTTAACGTCAGCTTTCGGCGTCGGCGCGCCTGATCGCAATATCCAAAACAGACTTAATGCAACAGTTGGCACAACGACTGCTGAGATCACTATGAGGTCGTCCAAAAAATCACTCCGCCAATAAGTCGGGCAAGCCTTCACTTTGAGACATCTAGCGTTAATAAAGTGTTAAAACCAAGGCCGATTTACCGTTCGGAGAAGTGTGTGTTGAGCCCCACTGCCAGCGCATTATCCCCTTCACGCGCGTCGATTTCGCGACGTGGCCAGCGCACTTCGATCACCGCGCCTACCTGTTTGCTGTGATTGCTGACTTCATCGGACCCGTTTGCAAAATGCAGAACGGCCCCTGACCTTTCTAGTAGGGTTTTAGCGATAAACAGGCCCAGCCCCATTCCTTCGTATTCCGGCCTTGTGGTATCTGGCTTGCGCGGACGACGCCGCGCAACAAACGGGTCACCTAACCGCCCAAGAAACTGGGGTGGAAAGCCTTCACCGTCGTCCAGAATGCGCACAGTGATAAACTTGTCTGTCCAGCGCGCTTCGATCCAGACTGTGTCATCGGCGAAATCAACAGCGTTTTGAACAAGATTGCGAAGACCGTGGATGATTTCAGGCATTCGCAATATGGAGGGCTGGGCGCTGTCATCAGCGTCACCGCTTTCGAGGCTGATAAAAACATTCTTGCCGCGATTCATATGCGGCTCTGCCGCGCTTTCTATGACGGTAACCAGCGGTGCTTGGCGCATGTGAAGGTCATCTTTGCCTGCGCGGCCCATGTCACGCAGGATATCGCGGCATCTGTTGGTCTGTTGTACGATCAGCTCTGCATCTTCCTGCAGGTCGGGTTGATCCCGCAGCTCGTGCACCAGTTCTGCACTGGCCAGTTTTATGGTGGCCAAAGGCGTGCCCAATTCATGTGCTGCTGCGGCGATGACTCCGCCCAGATCTGTCAACTTCTGTTCACGAGCAAGCGCCATTTGCGTCGCTGACAGCGCATCGGACATCAAATGGATTTCCGACGTTACCCGGCGCGAGTAGGCAGATGTAAAGACTACAGCAATGATCAAAGCGATCCATTGTCCAAAGATGAACAGCTGCGGAATTTGCAAAATCGCGCCCTCACGCGTTTGCAGGGGTAGATGATAGAATGCCAACACCGTCACGCTGATGATCGCAACCGCACACAGCACAATCGTGGACCGCATGCTAAGGGCCGTGGCAGAGATCGTGACCGGCCCAAGCAGCAACAAGGTGAAAGGGTTGTTCAACCCACCAGTAAGGAACAGCAGCATGCTCAGCTGTAGCAGATCGAAAATGATCATCGCCATGTTCTGCCGTTCTGACAGACGTTTGTTCTCGGGAAAGACAAACCCCGCAACAAGGTTACCGATCACAGAAACCCCAATGGCGAAATAGCACCATCCCAGTTCCAGCTGCAGACCAAATAGCATCGGCGTGACAGTCACCGCAATAAATTGCCCCGCTATCGCCACCCAGCGCAGCAGAATCATCGTCCTCAAACGAATCCAGTTGGCTCTTTTTCGCTCTCCCAGAGGGCGTATCGTTTCCTGCGTCATCTGGGCGCTCCACTCATTTGTGACTTGCATTGCATGGGACCTAGCGTAGGTCTGACGCAAATCACCATCAAGGGCGCGCAAGAAATTGCGCGCAAAGGAGTTCAAGATGATCCGGATCGCTGCAATTGTTGCTGTTGTTGTCGCAGGTGTGGGCCTGCTGTCCATGTACTTGTTCACAGGCAGAGGAGGCGAGGACCAATTCGCCCAATGCGGTGCTGGCGCTGTTGCAGGCGATTTGGGCGGACCATTCACGCTGATAAATGGCGAAGGTGAGACTGTCACAAGTGAGCAGGTCATTACCGGACCCACACTTATATACTTCGGCTATACCTATTGCCCCGATGTGTGCCCACTGGATGTGGACCGTAATGCCGCTGCGATCGAAATACTCGAAGAGCGCGGCAAGATGGTCACGCCTGTGTTCATTACGGTTGATCCGGCGCGCGACACGCCCGAAGTGGTTCGCGACTTTGCCGAGGCGATGCACCCGCGCATGATTGGCCTGACGGGCAGTGACGCGCAGGTTGCCGAGGCCAGTAAAGCCTACCGTACCTACTATAAGGCGCATCCGCCTGTGGACGGTGAATACCTCGTGGATCACTCTACCTTCAGCTATCTGGTCACACCGGAAAATGGGTTCATTGAGTTCTTCCGCCGGGAGCTTACGCCTGAGCAGATGGCCGACAAAATCGGCTGCTTTGTAGATCAGATTTGACCATGGGCCCCTGCGACCCATATCTGTGATACAGATACACAAACGGTTTTGAATAAGGCACACCGACATGCCACAAGAGCACCTGAACGACATTGGTCCTGACAAGAGCTTACTATTGCTTGATGACGACGAGCCGTTTCTGCGTCGACTCGCAAAAGCGATGGAGAAACGCGGATTCGAGGTTGAGATGGCAGGGTCGGTCGCAGAGGGCAGCGCAATCGCTTCGGCCCGCCCGCCAGCCTATGCGGTCTGTGATCTGCGTCTTGAGGACGGGAACGGCCTGGATGTGGTGGAAATCCTTCGGGAAAAACGCCCGGACGCGCGCGTTGTCGTCCTAACGGGGTACGGTGCAATCGCAACTGCGGTTGCCGCGGTAAAGATTGGCGCAACGGATTACCTCTCCAAACCGGCTGATGCCACCGACATTACCAATGCTCTGTTGGCAAACGGTGACAACCTGCCGCCACCACCGGAAAACCCCATGAGCGCGGACCGCGTACGCTGGGAGCATATCCAGAGGGTGTATGAACTGTGTGATCGGAACGTGTCAGAGACAGCGCGCCGTCTGAATATGCACCGCCGCACACTTCAACGGATATTGGCCAAGCGCAGCCCGCGCTAAACGTCGTAGCGCTTGAGCGTTTTGTTTACTTTTGTCCCGTCTGCAAGGACATAGTCCGTTATCATGCCATAGTCGCGGAAACCGCGGCTTTGATAGTAAGTCAGTCCGCCGTCGTTGTCGGTGCGGATGTTGGCTCTGATCCAGACATAGCCCAGCTCTTTTGCGGCTTTGGCGGTGGCGGAAAACAGGGCCGAGCCAATACCAAGCCCGGTTTGCCCCACCTGAACGAAGGTGGCGATTTCGGCAGCCTCAGGCGGTAGCTCGTCGCTCGGCTCAATCCACTGAAAGCCGACGACCCGTTCGCCACTATCTAACGCCACATGCCACGCCGCGCGGTCAGTCATGAAAGTCATCGATTCCGCCATATCCTTCCCCGTGACGGGATGTACCCGCGCTGTTGTGCCACCGATTGTGACGATCTCGTTGAGTAGTTGCGCCATTGAGTTTGCATCAAGGGGCATCGCCGGACGTACGCGGATCATGGCATCTCCTTCATGAGTTGCGCATGTCGCGCGGTAAAATCTGCGCGCACCTGAACCGGAGGCCGCAGCGCAATTTCCAGACCTTCCTTCAATGCGGGGTCTTGCTTGCCAAAGAATTTGTCCGCCTCTTCAACGGAAAACCCGGCGATCTGCACCGCCTCCATCCAGGCGCTGACACGGTCTGCCCTCTTGATCTGCTTCTTCACCGCCACGGGCACCTTCGCGGGTAGGCCAAACCGGATGTGCACAGCTGCCTCCAGCCGCTCATCTAGCGCGGTATAGCTTGGCCCAACGGCGGCTTTCACGGGCGAAATCATGTCCCCGATCACATATTCAGGCGCGTCGTGCAGCAGCGCGGCAAGACGCCATTTCGCTGGTGCCGCTGGGACGATGCGGCCAAAGATGGTTTCAACCAGAAGCGAATGTTCTGCGACTGAATAGGCAAAGTCACCTTTGGTCTGGCCATTCCAGCGCGCCACAAAGGCAAGCCCGTGGGCAATGTCCTCTATCTCGATATCGACAGGCGTTGGGTCCAGAAGATCAAGCCTACGGCCCGACAGCATTCGTTGCCATGCGCGGGGTTGCTGCGCCATATATGCCTCCTCATTCCGCCAAACCGCATTTGGTTCCGAAAATAAATACCGGAACCGAGTGATCGCTTCGCCGTTCTTTCTGTAACAAGGAGAGAACAATGAAAACCGCATTGATGACAATCGCAGCAATCAGCATGATGGCCACCGCCGCCACAGCTCAGGAAGTGTGTATGAGCGCGGCAGAAATGCAATCTTCGCTAATCGACTGGTATGGGGAGCGCCCCGTTGCAGGCCCAACGCAGGATAACACGCGCCTTTGGGTGTCTGATGCTACAGGATCGTGGACTCTTGTGCGCAATCTTTCTGACGGCAACGCTTGCGTTCAGGCCCAAGGTGGAAAATGGACCGCTGGCAAGGACGCAGACCAGATGCTTACAGCCATCCAAGCCCGCACGGAGGGTTGAGACAATTCGTCCGTCTGGCTGTTGCACCGCAGATTGCGAAAAAGCCGTGGCGATGCTATGCGCGCTTCAACCAGATATGAAGGAGCGCCCCCATGGCCAATGACTATATCGTAAAAGACATCAATCTTGCTGCGTTCGGCCGTAAGGAACTCGACATTGCGGAAACTGAAATGCCGGGCCTTATGGCGTTGCGTGACGAATACGGCGAAGCCCAACCGCTTAAAGGGTCGCGGATCGTTGGCTCCCTTCACATGACAATCCAGACTGCAGTTCTGATTGAAACACTTGTGGCGCTGGGCGCTGATGTCCGCTGGGCGTCTTGCAACATCTTTTCCACCCAAGATCATGCTGCTGCCGCTATCGCTGCGGGTGGTACGCCAGTGTTTGCGATCAAAGGTCAAAGCCTTGAAGAGCACTGGGACTATCTGGATAAATCCTTCCAGTTCCCCGAGGGCCCGAACCTCATCCTCGATGATGGCGGCGATGCTACGCTGTATATCCTTCTGGGTGCTCGCGTCGAAAACGGTGAGACTGACCTGATCGAGGTCCCGACCTCTGAGGAAGAAGTCGCCGTGTTCGCGCAGATCAAAAAGCGCATGGCGCAAACCCCCGGTTGGTTCACCAAAATGCGGGGCCAGATTGTTGGCGTCTCCGAAGAGACAACAACAGGTGTTCACCGCCTCTATGATCTGGTTAAGCAAGGCCAGCTGCCTTTCCCTGCGATCAACGTGAACGACTCAGTGACCAAGTCGAAGTTTGACAACAAATACGGCTGTAAAGAGAGCCTCGTTGACGGTATCCGCCGTGCCACAGATACAATGATGGCCGGCAAAGTCGCCGTGGTCATGGGCTATGGCGATGTGGGCAAAGGCTCTGCCGCGTCGCTGGCGGGTGCGGGCGCGCGCGTCAAAGTCACCGAAGTAGATCCTATTTGCGCGCTTCAGGCGGCGATGGACGGGTTCGAGGTTGTGCTGCTGGAGGATGTGGTCAGCACGGCCGATATCTTCATCACCACCACCGGCAACAAGGACGTTATCCGCATCGAGCACATGCGCGAGATGAAGGACATGGCCATCGTCGGCAACATCGGCCACTTCGACAACGAAATCCAGGTGGCAGCGCTCAAGAACCACAAATGGACGAACATCAAAGAACAGGTGGACATGATCGAGATGCCTTCCGGCAGCCGTCTGATCCTCCTCTCCGAAGGCCGTCTGTTGAACCTTGGTAACGCCACTGGCCACCCATCCTTCGTGATGTCCGCATCCTTTACCAACCAGGTTCTGGCGCAAATGGAATTGTGGATGCGCGGTGATGAGTACAAAAACGACGTTTATATTCTGCCCAAACATCTGGACGAGAAGGTCGCGCGCCTGCATCTCGATCGGATCGGTGTGAAGTTGTCGAAACTGAACCCGGAGCAGGCTGCATATATCGGCGTTTCACCGGAAGGCCCCTTCAAGCCAGAGCATTACCGCTACTAATCACTGGCTATAACTCAGCGACATTTGAAAACCGCGCGGATGCTTCCGTGCGGTTTTTTTCATGCTTAAGATCCATTCAAGCGAAGTCAGCACAATGGACCATTGGCTGGTATTGCCTTGTGCACAGGACTCCGCAGCACGATGTCTGTTAGACCGCGACAGTCACGGGGGAAAAACGTTGGAAAAAATTCCTTTTGCGCTTTGGCGATTTCGGACTAGGGTTCGGATGGAAATCGCCATCAGGGCGGCAAATAACTAACTGGGAGACGACTATGGGCAAGCGGGATGAATGGATCGCGAAGTACGCGGAAGATCTGAAAAACAAATGCGGCATGGAGCCTGACATGGCTCTGCTGACAAAGGTGACTATCGGTTGCGGTCCTTCAATCTATAACGCTGACGCATCAACCGTTGCAGGCAGCCAGCCCGCCGAGCTTGAGACCGTCAAAAACAATTTCCTGATGAAGAAGCTGGGCCTGCCGGATGGTCCAAACCTGATGGAAGCGATCAACTCCGTGATCGAAGTCTATGGCAAGTCCGAGCGTAACAAATATCGCGCCGTGATCTATTACATGCTGACAAAGCACTTCGGCAAAGAAGCCGTATACAACTAATTCAAAGTACTGTTTTTGAAGATGAAACGCCCGCTTGGTTAAGCGGGCGTTTCATTTTTAGAGCCATTTCAATTCATTGATTTCTTGTGTGAAATTCCAAGCGGACGTATCAATATCTTATCGGCTAGTAAGGCCAGAACATATTTCGAATACGTGTGCCGGGGTAAGGGAGCGCACGGGGTGAGGAAGGGTTCTGGCGGGGTGCCGGAACCCTTTTTTCGTGTCCGTCGCACCGATTTTTTAGAACAGTGTCAGCACAAGCCCGATTACGGCACAGCCAATTGTCGCATATCCACCGTCGATCAGCGTCAGGCGAAAGGGTCGCCGCGCATAGGCATTGTTGATCATGATCCATGGGCTGATAAAGAACAGCCCGATCCCCAACCCTGAAACAAGGCCCGCACCCGCGCTGTCAATTCCTGACAGGGCAAACGTGTGCCGCATCATGCCTGCAACCAGCACCATCGCGATGCCAGCCAGAACAAACGGCAGGGCTGAGCTGTTCTCAGGCCTGCCATCTGGTATTCTTTTGATACCTGCCGCGGTCATCCATGGAGCAGCAAGGGCCATGTACCAAACGGCACCCACCGCAAATCCTGCGGCTGCGGCGACAATCACTGTCAAAAATTCCATCCCGATCCTCCCGAAATTCACTGTGGTGCAAGCATCCGCGAAAACCGGTCAGATATCTACGGTTGGGTTTTGCCCATCCCACAGATCAACTGCCATTCAGCTTGCGTGACGGGCTGTACTGACAACCGAGAGCTGCGGACCAGCGCCATTTCTGCCAACCGCTCTTCCGCTTTGACCATGTCCAGGGTTACGTGCCGGGCAAAGGGCCGGACGGCGCGAATGTCCACGCATTCCCATCGGGGATCGTCAGTGGAGGTATCAGGATGGGCGGAGGCGCAGACCTCCACAATACCGACAACGGCTTTTTCTTTCTGAGAATGATAGAAAAAGCCCAGATCACCCACGGCCATCTCACGCATAAAATTGCGCGCCTGATAGTTGCGTACGCCATCCCACTCTTCGCCCACTTCGCCTTTGGCAACCTGATCATCCCAGCCCCAAGTGGAGGGTTCGGATTTGAACAGCCAGTAGGCCATCAGCCGATTACCTTTTTCCATTCGGTCAAGGTAACGCTCTCGAACAGGCCCGCTTTGGCGTAGGGGTCGTTTGCCGCCCAGCTCTCTGCCGCTGCCATGTCAGGCACATCAAGCACGATCATAGAGCCGCACATGCCGCCTTCTTTGTCTACCAATGGACCAGCCAGATGCACATGGTCGGTGCTTTTGAGATAGTCCACGTGTGCGGGACGGTTTTCCATCCGCACGTTCAGTGCGCCGGCTTTGTCGTGGGCCATCAGGCATACAAGCATGTCATTCTTCCTTTAAGGGTCGGGTCAATAAGCTGTGGACAGCCTCTCTGACATCTAACGTTTTATCAAGCAGTCCGGCAACGGCCATTGTGATTGGCATATCCAAGCCTTCTTCCACTGCAATTTGTGCAACAGCACGTGCGGTCGCTGCGCCTTCAACGGTTGTGCCCGCTTCAAATGCCTTGCCACGCCCCATGCTTAGCCCGAGGCGATAGTTGCGCGATCCTTCCGAAGTACAGGTCAGCGTCAAATCCCCAAATCCGGACAGGCCTGCCAGAGTGTCAGAATCAGCGCCGCGAAAGGCAGCCATGCGCTGCATTTCTGCGTAACCGCGTGTCATGAGGGCCGCGCGCGCGCTTTCGCCCATACACGCACCGATGGCTGTACCACAAGCAATCGCCACAACGTTCTTAAGTGCGCCGCCCAGCTCGGCCCCTATGGTGTCGGTTGTCCGATAAAGCCGTAGCGTGTTTGTGGTCAGTTCCTGTTGAAGGTGTTGTGCAACAGTGTCGTCGCGTGCCGCGATGGCAAGCGCAGTTGGTAGGCCGCGCGCAATATCAGCTGCAAAGCTGGGTCCGGTAAGGATCGCCGCCTGAGCGCTGGGCACTTCTTCAGCAATGATCTGGACGGGCCCCGCGCCTGAACTCAGTTCGATCCCCTTGCAGCAAGCGACCAACGTTTTACCAGCCAGTTCGTCGGTGTGATCCTGAAGAAAACCGCGCATCTTTTGCATAGGCAGCGCTAGCAATACCGTCTGTGCGCGCAACGCCTGCGTCAAGTCTTGCGTGATATTTAGCGTTTCGGGAAAACGACACCCTGGCAGGCGCTTGGCGTTTTCGCGGGTCGTTTGCATGTTTCCGGCATCGCGCGCCCAAAGGGTCACCGGCCCTTTACCGGCTATTGAGATAGCCAAAGCTGTGCCGAAGGCACCACCACCCAAGACGCAAACGTTCATGCTTTTGCTCCCTTTTTGCCGCTGCCGAGCATAGCCGGCGCGGTTTGGTCCAGCGGCCAGCGCGGGCGTGCAGACAGGCCCATGCCATCGGGTGCACGACTGCCCATCTGCTCCAGCGCGGCATAAGCAATCATCGCGGCGTTATCGGTACACAGGGCTAAAGGTGGTGCGACAAATTCGGCGTCCGCTTCAGCCGCAACAGACTTCAACGCTGCGCGAATTGCCATATTCGCGGCTACTCCCCCAGCCACGCAAATGCTGCGATTGGTCGTCAGTGGGGCGTATATCGCTAAGGCACGGCGTGTCTTTTCGGCTAGTACGTCAACAACGGCGGCCTGAAAGCCGGCAGCAAGATCGGCCTGATCCTGCGCATTCAGGGTGCCATCTACGATCAGACTGTCACGCTGACGCAGCACGGCAGTCTTGAGGCCCGAAAATGACATATCGCAGCCCGTTCGATCCAGCAGAGGGCGCGGTAGACGAAATCGAGTTGGGTTTCCTTGCTCTGCACGGTTCTCAATCGACGGCCCCCCGGGCTGTGGCAAAGCAATCAGACGGGCGACCTTGTCGAATGCTTCACCTGGTGCGTCGTCTATTGTGCCGCCAAGGCGCTGAAATTCATCCGGACCGGAAACAATCAGAAACTGACAATGGCCGCCTGACACCAACAGCATCAGATAGGGGAATTGCACCCCGTCTGTGAGCCGTGGGGTAAGGGCATGGCCCGCTAAATGGTTCACTCCATACAGCGGTAGGCCGCGCGCCAGTGCGATGCCCTTGGCACACATGACACCCGAAACAACGCCGCCGATCAATCCTGGCCCAGCCGTCACTGCAACCGCGTCAATTTGATCAAGCCCTAGCCCCGCTTCGTCCAATGCCTGAGCGACGCAAAGGTCAAGCTTTTCGGCATGGGCACGGGCTGCAATCTCAGGAACAACGCCGCCGAAATCCGCATGCAGCGCGGTTTGCCCCATCACGATTGAAGACAGAACCTCGGCCGCGCCGGGGTTGCCGCGTAGCACCGCAGCGGCTGTGTCGTCGCAGCTGCTTTCGATGCCGAGGATGGTTATGCTGGTCATAATGGGGTGGTTTCCGTTGCGAAGTAGACCCTGCGCAGGTAACACTCTAACGTCTGGCAAACAATCCTGAGAGCGTCACGGCCATGGCCCTGCCCACCCTTTTGTTGACCCGACCTGTTGCCAGCGCAAAGGCGTTCGCCAACAGCCTGAACCCTTCCGTGCTATCGCGTGTTCGGCTGGTTATCTCTCCGCTTTTGGAGATTTCAGGCACGGGCATCATCCCATCCCTTGCGCAGGTTGGCGGTGTTATTTTTACCTCTGCCAATGGCGTTCTCCATGCGCCAAAGGGCGAAGGCCGCCCTGCCTATTGCGTGGGGGCACAAACAACGGCTGAAGCCACGGCGCACGGTTGGACCGCCCACCAGATGGGAGATACCGCGCAAGAGCTGATCGCAGCGATATGTGCTGATCCGCCCGAATGTCCGCTGCTTCATCTATCAGGGCGGCATACGCGGGGCGATATCGCGCAGACCCTCACAAATGCAGGCATCGCCACTGAACGTGTGACTATTTATGAACAAAGCCTATTGGGCTTGGACGCTGCCGCTCGGCTGGCGTTGCAAGGCCCCTGTGTTGTTCCGGTTTTTTCACCTCGTAGCGCCGCGCAATTGGCAAAGGAAGCCCACGGTAAACTTGATCAAGCGTACGTCATCGCTCTCAGCGATGCGGTCGCGGGACCGCTTGCGGGGGAAAACGCGCGCAATTTGACCGTGTTGCCTGCTCCTCAGGCTGTTATCATGCGAGAAGTGCTTGAAAACCTGTGTCTCAACCTCAGCTTGCCTTGAGAGGCGTGAGGATGCCGGATAAGGTTGAAAAGCTGGCCCAACGGATGGGCAAGAATCGAAAAGGTATGTGTTGTGGCGTCATCCAAGAAAACCGGCCCCTCGAAACGTAAATCGACGAGCAGTAAGCCGGCTGCCTCAAAAATCGAAGATGCAGTGATTGTCGAAGACGATAAGGTGTCTGTTCCGACTGAAGATACATCAGAAGACGCCAGCACCGCAGAGGTGACACCGGCGGATGATGCAGTGACCTCTCCCGAAACTGATGGAGCCGATACACCAGTCGAGGACGTGACACCTTCCGAAGAAATAGTTGAAGAAGCCTCTGAAGAGCCAGTTGAGGAAAAATCAACCACCACCACGGCGGAAATGGTGCATCCGGTCCCCGCCATGGCACCGGAGCCTGAAAAGGGCAGTGGCTTTCTTCCGCTGGTCTTGGGCGGCATCATTGCTGGCGGCATCGGCTTTTTCGCAGCGCAAAGTGACTACTTTACCAAGCCCGTGCCGGACCCAACCATCGAACTCCGCAGTGATTTGGCCGCGCAGCAGGACCGCATTGCCGCACTTGAGACCGCCCCTGTAGAAACTCCTGCCGTTGATCTGTCTCCGATCGAAGTTCAGCTTGCCAGAATAGAGGAGCGGATCACCGCCCTTGAAGAGCGTCCAGCCGCGGCAATTCCGGAAGGTGTTGATGCCCAGGCCTACGCCGCAGAGTTGCAGGCGTTGCAGTCGTCGGTTGAAACCCAGCGCAGTGAAATTGAAGCGTTGATCAACAATGCAAAAACTGTGGAGCAAGCGACAGCAGAGGCTGCCGTCACCGCCCGAGCGCAGTCTGCCATCGCCAAGATCGTATCAGCGATTGATGCAGGCCGCCCGTTTGCCGATGAGGTATCGGAGCTTCAGTCACTTGATATGGGTGAGATTGATCCCGCCCTTGTTTCGCCCGCCACCGAAGGTGTTCCGACGCTTAGCGCCTTGCAGGCCGACTTTCCTGACCAAGCGCGTTCAGCGCTTGCGGTCGCGCGTGCAAGCGGCGTCGAAGAGGGTGGGCAGCAGGGACTGGGTAGCTTCCTGAAAAGTTCACTTGGGGCGCGCTCGGTTGCGCCGCGCGAAGGAAACGATCCTGACGCTGTGTTGTCCCGTGCCGAAGCGGCTATAAAATCAGGTGATCTGCAAACCACTCTGGCAGAACTTGATGCCCTACCCGAACAAGCACAGGCTGCGATTGCAGACTGGCGTTCGGCTGCCGATGCCCGTGTTGCTGCCCGTATGGCGGCTGATGCTTTGTCACAACGCCTCACGGCTGACTAAGGAAGAATTTATGCTCTGGTCCCTGATCAAAATCATCTTTTTCATCGGCGTTGTTGGCGCATTGGCTTGGGGTGCGGGTTTCCTGCTGGAAGCCGATGGCGGCTTGCAAATCCGCGCCTTGGGTTATGAGTTGAACCCCGGACCGCTTGAATCGGTGTTGCTGCTGGTACTGCTGGTTTTTGCCCTCTGGGTACTGTTGAAGGTGATGGCGCTGCTGTTCGCAGTGTGGAAATTCATCAATGGCGATGAGACCGCGCTGTCGCGCTATTTTGACCGCAACCGCGAGCGTAAGGGCTTTGAAGCGCTTTCCGAGGGCCTGATGGCACTGGCAAGCGGTGAGGGTCGTATCGCGATGACCAAGGCCGCGAAGGCCGACAAATACCTCAACAAGCCAGAGCTGACAAACCTGCTAATCGCGCAGGCGGCTGAACTTGCTGGTGACACCAAGAAGGCCGAAGAAACGTATCGCAAGCTTGTTGAAAATGAACAGACACGTTTTGTTGGCGTGCGCGGCATTATGAAGCAAAAGCTGGCTTCTGGTGACAATGAAACGGCATTGGTGTTGGCCGAGAAGGCCTTTGCTCTCAAACCCAAGCACGAAGAAACCGGTGACATCTTGCTGCGTCTTCAGGCGGAAAAGGAAGACTGGAGCGGCGCCCGCAAGACGTTGAGCGCTAAGCTGCGCAACGGTCAGTTGCCCCGGGATGTCCACAAACGCCGCGATGCTGTGTTGGCTTTATCAGAGGCCAAAGACATCCTGTCTGACGAAAGCCCCATCGAGAAACGTGAAGCCGCGATTGAGGCGAACCGCCTCTCTCCTGATCTGATCCCAGCGGCGGTCATGGCAGCGAAAGGCTATATCGAGCAGAGCAAACCGCGCTATGCGGCCCGCCTGCTAAAGAAAGCATGGGAGGCGCGCCCGCATCCCGACCTTGCAGCCACATTTGCGGCTATCGTTCCGGATGAAACACCTGCAGCGCGCATCAAGCGTTTCGCGACGCTGACGAAAATCAAGCCGAACCACCCCGAGACGCAAATGCTTCTTGCCGAGCTGCATATCGCCAACGAGGATTTCCCCGCGGCGCGTCGTGCGCTGGGCGATCTGGTTGAAAAGGATCCTGATGCACGTTCGGTCACGCTGATGGCTGCGATTGAACGAGGCGAAGGCGCGTCAGATACTGTCGTCAAAGGTTGGCTGGCCCGTGCGATTGCTGTGCCACGTGGTCCCCAGTGGATCTGCGAGAACTGCCAGCACATCCATGCCGAATGGAAGCCGATCTGCGAAAACTGCTCTAGTTTCGATACGCTGGAGTGGAAACGCCCCCCTGTTTCCGAAGTGGCGATGCCCGCCGGCGTTCAAATGCTGCCACTGATCGTTGGTGCGCTGGATGATAACTCCGGCGCCAATAGCGTTCCTCAGGTGGCGGAGGACGTGACGATTGAAGACGCGGAGATTATTGAGGATGTGGTCGAACCCGATACGAGTGATCCAAAAGCCGTAAATTGATCGACGCCAGCTTGTTTCAAAAAACTGCATTCAGGGCCACCTTCGGGTGGCCCTATTCGTTTGAGTTCAATAACTTCCGCGTTACGGTATTGAGCATGATTTTGACTGCGGATGGGCCGATTATGGCCCTTTGCAAATTCACAGCTCAACTTCGGAATGCGGCACTGAAACATGCAACTGCTACCCTTGTGGGTGTGTACGTTAGCTACCCCAGATCAGAAGTTATTCTGTTCCCGCAGCACCATTGTCGCCAAAGATCTACTATACGTATTTAGCTATCGTGCGTTGCATGCTGCGGCACGCGGATTGGGCTCTCGCGTGTGTGCATGATGTTTGCAAGCGTTCGGGCGTGGCGGGAACGGAACACTGTGCACAGGTGCGCGAGTATTCAAAAAACCTGTATCAATCATAGGCTGAGCCTATTTGCTTAGGATCCGCGATCGGTATTTCTTCTGTGGCAATTGCTGCTCAACAGGAGAGAACAAAATGAAATCCCCCATCACCCTAATCAAAGGTGGTCTATTGGCCGCCAGCCTTGTGGCCTTTGCGCCGGTTGCCACCTTGGCCGACGACGTGTCGATCCGCCTTGGCCACGTCCTGCCGGAAAGTCACAGCTGGCACACTGCCGCCACCGGTTTTGCAGATGAGGTCAACAGCCGCACCGAAGGCCGCGTCGCGATCAAGGTTTTCCCCTCCGGGCAACTTGGCAGCGAAAAGGAAGTGATCGAGGGCCTGCAATTCGGGTCGGTACAGGCCGGTCTGATCGGTTCGGGGTCGTTCCAAGGTATTGAGCCACGCATGGGCATCATTGAAATGCCCTATGCCTGGGGCGCACGGGATCAGGCCTTTGCTGCGCTTGACGGCGATCTGGGTGTTGCGCTGGCCGATATGCTCGACGGCAAGGGCATCAAGGTCTTGGGCTGGTGGGAAAACGGTTTCCGAAACATCACCAATAATGTCCGCCCCGTGGAAAAACCAGAAGACCTCGCCGGTCTGAAAATCCGCGTCACGCCTGACAAGGTGCGGCTGGCGACGTTCGAAGGTTTGGGCGCAGAACCAGCACCCCTGTCATTCGGTGAGCTATATTCCGCGCTGCAACAAGGTCTGTTCGATGCGCAGGAAAACCCACTGGCGATCATCTATTCTGCGTCGTTCTTCGAAGTGCAGAAATATGTCTCGCTCTCCGAACACATCTGGGGTGCCGCGACCCTAACCATGTCGAAATCAGTCTGGGACAAGATCTCTGCCGAAGATCAGGCCATCGTCATGGAGGCGGCCACGTCTTGGGGCCTGCAACAGCGTGACATGGTTGCCGCCGCTAATGACGAACTGATCGCCCAGCTTGAAGCAAAAGGCATGCAGTTCAACGAGGTCGATAAAGCTGCCTTTATCGCAGCGGTCGAGCCGATCTGGGAAAGCCAGAAGGACGTTTACGGCGAAGAGCTTCTGACCATCTTGAACACCTACCGCAAATGACTCTCCGCCCTGAAATAACAGAAGTTGCATCGGTGGAGCCGGTGCAACTTTACGACTTCACCCAGAAGGTACTGTTTTCACCTGCTGCCCGCGGTGAAGGCTTTATCAAGCTCACCGTGACCACAGGCAAGAAAGGCGCGAAATCCACCGCTCACAGCCATCCCCGCGACGAGGTAACTCTGACGCTGAAAGGTGAGGCGATCCTGCGGGCGGCGGGCGAGGAATACCATATGACCGAAGGCACTGCCATGCGACTGCCCCCCGGTTTGGACCACACGGTCGAGGTGATTTCGGACGAATGGGTGGTTGTCGCAGCCTATTGCGACGAATGCATGCTTTGCCGCGGACCAGAAGGATTTCTGAAGCCATGACACTTGGAAGCGGGTCGCTGCGCGCGGCCACAGTCATCGACCGCGCGGCGCGCTGGGTTGGCGCGGCGCTGGTGGCGGGGTTTGCCGCGATGGTCGTGTATGTCGTCATCTCGCGCTACCTGTTCTCCTCCACGCCCCGCTGGGCCGAGGAATTGCCGCGCATGGCCCTGGTTTGGCTGACCTTTGTAGGTGCGATTTCGGGCTTTGTGCGCGGCTCGCACTTTCGCGCCGGGCTACTCGATCTGGTGACGATGCCCGCGCCATTACGCCGAGGTTTTGCCGTTCTGGCGTGGCTGGCGAGCTTTGTTTTTCTTGCGGTTTTCATCTGGACTGGCTGGAAGCTGACCCAGATTACTTGGTCGCACCAGACCACTGCTTTGTCACTGCCTGTCGGGCTGTTTTACCTCTCATTACCGGTCTGCTGCGGGTTCGCGCTGCTGGGCCTAATCCTGAAAGGGGGCCGCACATGAGCCTCGCGCTTGCATTGCTTCTTGTGGTCTTTGTGGTGCTGGTGCTGCTGGATGCACCCATCGCCGTGGCACTGGGCCTGTCTTCGATGTTCTATCTGCTGATCGCTGATGCCGCGCCGATGATAGTGGTGGCGCAGCGCGCCGTCGCTGGCATCAACAGCTTTACGCTGCTGGCGATTCCGCTGTTCCTGCTGGCGGGTCTGCTCATGGTCCATGGCGGCCTTGCGCCTCGAATTATCGCGCTGTGTTCAGCATTGATCGGGCGGCGCACCGGCGGGTTGGCGATGGTGATGATCATCGCCTGCATGATGTTCGGCTCGCTCTCGGGTTCGGGGGTAGCCGACGTGGTGGCCATCGGCACGATGATGCTGCCCGCGATGAAGGATCAGGGCTATGCGCCGGGCTTTTCGGCCTCTGCCTTGGGCTGTGCGGGATCGCTTGGCACCGTCATTCCACCGTCAATCGTGCTGATCGTTTACGGTACTGCCACCAACAGTTCGATTGGCCAGCTTTTTGTTGCCGCGATCCTGCCCGGTATCCTGCTGGGGCTTGGCCTTATGCTTGTTGCTTGGTGGATTTCGCGTCGGCATGGATGGCAAGGTGGTGAGCCATTCTCCTGGGGGGAACTGGGGCGCGCCGCCAAGGGATCGATCCTTGCCATGCTGGCACCGATTATCATCGTGGGCGGCATTCGCCTTGGTATCTTTACTCCGACAGAGGCCGCCGGGATCGGAGTTGCCTATGCGCTGTTCATCGGGGTGTTCGTTTATCGCGCGCTGACGCTGTCCACATTGATGCGGTTGTTGCGAGAGACAACCGAGATGACCGGAGTGATCCTGCTTGTCATCGCCTCGGCCTCGGTATTTGGCTGGATACTCGCCGCCGAACAAGTGCCGCAGATGGCGGTCAACGGTATCACACAAGCGACTGAAAGCGCGACCGTAGCGCTTTTGATGATGATGGCGGTCCTGTTGATCCTTGGCACCTTTATGGAAAGCATCGCGATCATCCTGATCCTTGCGCCGGTGTTTCTGCCGATCCTTGGCCACTACGGCATCGATCCTGTCTATTTCGGCATCCTGTTGACCATCAACCTGGCCATTGGTGCCAATACGCCCCCTTTGGGCATCGACCTTATGGCCGCCTGTCGGGTTGGTGAAATCCCGCTCAGCGCGTCGTTCAAATACCTGATGCCCTTCCTTGGCGTGATGGTCGGCGTGCTGCTGCTTCTCGTCCTCTTCCCCCCTCTAATTACAGAACTTCCGGGCATCTTGTTTTGATCCCAGTCCTTGAAAGAAAGAAGGTTTCCATGCCGATTACTCCCGATACCCGTGTCGACCTTGACCGCTTCTGGTCCACCATCGAAGCCTCTGCCGAGATCGGCAAAGGCCGCCCCGGCGGGCTGTCACGCCTGACGCTTGGCGATGCCGATCGTGACATGCGCGATCTGTTCCGGTCGTGGTGCGAAGAGGCCGGACTCAGCGTCGAAGTGGACGCCGCGGGCAACATCTTTGGTCGCCGTGACGGCACCGACAACGATCTGCCACCTATCCTGATCGGCAGTCACCTTGACACCCAAATCAACGGTGGACGTTTCGATGGAATTGCCGGCGTTCTGGGCGGACTGGAAGTAATCCGTAGCTTGAACGATGCGGGCCATGTCACGAAACGCCCAATCGTGGTGGTCGACTGGACCAATGAGGAAGGCGCGCGTTTCTCCCCCCCGATGGTCGCCTCTGGCTGTTTTGTCGGCAAATATGACATCGACTGGGTGCATGACCTGATCGGCGACGATGGCGCGCGTTTCGGTGATGAGCTGGAGCGGATTGGTTACAACGGCGAACGTGCCTGCAAAGCTGGTGAAATTGATGCCTATTTTGAGCTGCACATCGAACAGGGGCCGATCCTTGATGCAGAGAAGCGGCAAGTTGGCATTGTTACCGGCGGCTATCCGGTGCGCGGAATGCGGGCGTCATTCAAGGGTCAGACCTCGCACACCGGGCCAACGCCGATGGACCTGCGCAAGAACGCACTTGCGGCGGGCGCGCGCTGGCTGACCGCGGTCGATGACATCGGCTGGGATTTTGCGGTACTTGACGGCAAGGCCACTGCCGCGCGACTGACCGCTTGGCCAAACAAACCGGGGATACTATCCGATACAGCCGAAGCCGTCTGTGATGTGCGCCACCCCGATCCGATCACGACCCGTGCAATGGCGGAAAAGATGCGCAGGGCGCTGTTCGAATCTGCCGCGCGCTGTGGTTGTGAGGCACAGATCGAAGACGAATGGGAATGGGGCGGCGACATTTTTGACCACGAACTGATCGACGGTATCCGCGACGAGGCGATCCGCATGGGTTTCAACTGGCGTGATATCGAAAGCCAAGCGGGCCATGACGCCTATTTCCTTGCCACCCATTGCCCAACCGCGATGATCTTTGCGCCTTGCGAAAACGGCATCACGCACAACAACGAAGAAAGCTGCACACCAGAGGATTTCGTCGCTGGGCTCAATATTCTGCTGCATGCCGTCGTCAAGCGGGCGGATCGATGAGCCGATTGATCGGACATGAGGCGCTGGAAGCCGCGCTGGATTGGCCCGGCCTAATCGGGCAGTTGCGCGACTGGTACCGGAGCAATGCGGTGCAGGCCCCTGACCGACAGGTTTTGACCATTGAGCAGCCGGACGGCAGCGAGGCATCGCTTCTTATCATGCCCGCCTGGGTTCCGGGTGACAGCATTGGCGTCAAGGTGGTGACCTTTTTCCCTGATAATGCCGCCAAGGGCCGCCCGACAATCAACGCGGGTTACCTGCTGTTTGATGGTGAGACTGGCCAGATGCAGGCGGCGCTGGATGGAGATACATTGACCGCGCGGCGCACGGCGGCGGCGTCGGCACTGGCGGCGGATTTCCTCGCACGCAAGGATGCCCGCAATTTAGTAATCGTCGGCACGGGGCAACTTTCCCTCGCCGTGGCAGCGGCGCATTGTGCGGTGCGGTCTTACACCTCGGTTTCAATCTGGGGGCGCAGCAGCGATAAAGCGTCGGCTATTGCCGAGGCGCTCAGAACACTGGGCCTGCCTGCCAAGGCAGTAGACGACCTTGAAGTAGCGTGCCGCGCGGCAGATGTGATCAGCACAGTTACCGCATCTACAAGGCCCATCATCTATGGCGAATGGCTCAAGCCCGGCAGCCACCTCGACCTGATCGGTGCATTCAAGGGGGACATGCGCGAAAGCGACGATCAGGCAATCATGCAGGCCGAGGTTTTCGTTGATCTGCGGGCAGGGGCGTCGCTTGCGGGGGACCTTGCCCAACCGCTGGAGGCGGGGCGGATTTCGCCTGATCACATCCGCGCCGAGCTTGCCGAATTGTGTCATGGCGCGCATCCCGGCCGCAGCGATGAGAATGCCCGAACCGCGTTCAAATCCGCCGGTATGGCGCTTCAGGATCTGGCGGCAGCCAATATGGCGCGCGATCACACCATATCGGGGTAAATCGCCAGAAGCTCCTGCGCGATATCTACGAACTTCTGCTCCGAGGGAGATAGTTTTTCTCTCGGGGCGTGAACCAGATAGACATCGGCACCGATCGTTTCATCCGTGATCTTGATCGGCCACAGGTCGCCGCGCTTGATGTCGTCCTGCGCGGTCATCAGGGGCAGGATACCAATTCCCATCCCGGCCACGATCATTCTTCGAACCTCTTCGATGTTGGTACTCAAACCGTTGATGCGGTTGCCCAGCCTTGTTCCTTCGCGCAAAACCGACATCGGCTCCAGCCCCATACCTTCTGTGGCGCAGGCGAAGCTGATGAAGGGCTCACGCTGAAGGTCGCGGAGCGCGACGCTCTCCTGCCCGAACAGGGGATGCTCGGCGCCGCAGAACACATAAAACTCTTCTCGAAACAATCGTATCGAGGGCAGGTTGACCAGAGGCTTGGCCAGCAGACAAAATCCGATCGTACCACGACCCTGCTGGATCGAACGCACGATGGCTTGGCTGTTCTGGACCTCGCTTTGAAAGGCCACAGAAGGATATCGCTGATGATAAAGCCGCAGCAACTCGTCCAGCATGGGTGACACCAGATTGCTGATGATTTGATATCGAACTTGCCCGCGCTCTTCCTCTTCGGCATCACGGACCAAAAGATTGATCCGTCCAGCGCTGTGAAAGATGTCACGGCATTCTTGGAATATCTTGTCGCCACGCGTTGTCAGTTCGAAGTGGCGGCTGTCGCGAAAGACCAGCTGGCAACCAAGCTGTGCTTCGAGCTTCTGCAACGCATTGCTGACTGAGGGCTGGCTTAGGCCAAGCCGTTTGGCAGCCTTTGTGATGCTCTCCTCCTTCGCAATCATGTAAAACATGCGCAGCAGGTTCCAGTTTAGGTCGGGTTGCGGCAGAGCGTTCATGCTGATGATCATTTTCTTGTTTAGTTAGATTGAGAATGCCCTATTTTTCATCACTAGACATATAGTAAATATCAATACTTGAAATCGGCGGTGGCTATGATGCGCTGTCTGTGCGCATTGCCTACGTTCGGTTAAACTTGCCACTCATTTAATCAGAAAGCGAAAAACATGAGCATCACACGTTTGCACCCGGGCCCACGCATGAGCCAAGTCGTTATTCACAACAACACTGTTTACCTTGCCGGTCAAGTTGGCACCGCAGGTGCCGATGTCGCGACCCAGACCCAAGATTGTCTGGATGCCATCGACCGCCTACTGGCAGAGGCAGGCAGCGATAAATCCAAGCTTTTGCAGGTCATTATCTGGCTGGCCGACATGGCCGATTTCCAAGAAATGAACGCGGTCTACGATGCGTGGGTCGATCCTGCCAATCCGGCAGCGCGTGCTTGTGGTGAAGCCAAGTTGGCGACGCCGGACTACAAGGTGGAATTCATCGTCACCGCTGCGGTCTGAGCGCCGCTTTCGACCCGGAGGTTATGCTTACCATAACCTCCGGCTATTTGACCCTACCGCTGTCCCGCCGCCATCCTTTTCCAACACATCAGGCGACAGGACAGGGCATGACATCTCAATTCGACCTTTCGGACATCGAAACAGCAACGCTGGGGCATTTTCTTGAATCGGGCTTCATGTCACCTGCGCTGCAGGGCCTGTTGCCTGGTCGAACTGTCTTTGGCCCCGCCCTGACTGTGCGTATGCTCGGCGATGATGGCGCGATGCTGACCGAGGCGCTGTCCGCCGCAAAACCCGGACAGGTCATCGTCATCGACCGTTGCGGCGATCTTCGCCATGCCTGTTGGGGCGCGGTCACGACCGCAGCCGCTAAGGCTCGCGGCGTGGTGGGGGCCGTAATCGACGGCTTTGTCACCGACCGCTCCGCCATAGAACAAGAAGACTTTCCAGTCTGGTGCCGTGGCCGGTCACCAATCACGACCAAGCCGCGCGGGCTTGGCGGCGATTTCAATGTGACCGTGGGCTGTGGCGGCGTTTCCGTCCGGCCCGGCGATATCATTCTGGCCGACGAAAACGGGGTTGCCGTGCTGGATAAAGATCAGGCTGCAACCCATGCCGCGCGCGCCCGCAAAATGCAGGAGGACGAGATCACAATTCTCGAACGACTGCGCGCTGGCGAGACATTGGCCGAAATAACGCGGAGTGCGAAACAACCCGCTTAGAACCGGAAAACCGGCGCAACACAACTTCCCTTCACTCAACTGACAGAGAGAGATCCATGACACAGACATTCTCCATAAAAGGCCTCACTTCCTTGACCGTCCTTGCTGCCAGCACTGCGCTGACGCTGGGCACACCCGCACTTGCCGACAAGGCGTCCAACACGCTCAACGTCGCCTTCGCCGCCGAGCCAGAGCCGCTTGATACCTACAAGATCGCCGGTCGTCAGGGCCTGATCCTCGCGCGGCACATCTATGACGGGCTGCTCTATAAGAACCTCGACACTGGCGAAATCATACCGGCGCTGGCGGAATCCTGGGAATTCACTGGCCCGTTGACGATGGAGTTCACCCTTCGCCAAGGGGTCAAGTTCCACAATGGAGCAGACTTTACCGCCGATGACGTGGTTGAAACGCTCAATACCGTGATCACCCCAGAGTACGGCACCCGTTATTCGATCTCCGTAGACTGGATCGACAGCGTCGTGAAGCTGGACGCTTACAAAGTCCGCATCAACATGTCCAAGCCCTTTGCCGGTGCGGTCGAGATGTTGGCCGATGCGCTACCGATCTATCCGCACGCCTACTTTGCCGAGAACGGGTCCGCCGGTATGTCCGCCACACCAATCGGCACCGGCCCTTACAAGCTGATCAGCCAGGAACCGGGCATCCGGTATGAGATGGAGCGCTTTGAGGATCACTACGAAGGCAGCCCCAAATCCGGCGCCACCATCGACAAGATCTCCGTTCGCACCATACCGGAAATGAACACACAATATGCTGAACTGATGTCAGGCTCACTGGACTGGATTTGGCGTATTCCTCCGGATCAGGCGTCGCGCCTTGAAGGACGGGTACAGATCATAAGCGCGCCGATCATGCGCATCGGCTATGTCGGTTTCGCCCCCGAGGCAATGGACGGTGACACACCGATTGCCGACAAACGCGTGCGTCAGGCGCTGATCCATGCCACCAACCGCGGCGCGATTGTCGACGCTTTCGCAGGCGGTGCCTCTGAGGTTCTCAACACCCCATGCAACCCGGCGCAGTTTGGCTGTGAACAGGATGTCACGGCCTATGAATACGACCCTGAGAAAGCCAAAGCTTTGCTGGCCGAAGCTGGCTACGAGGACGGCTTCAAGATGGAAATGGTTTTCGCCGCCATGCCCCGCCCGACTGCCGAAGCCGTGGCAGCAGACCTTGCCAATGTCGGCGTGACTCTGGAGCTGAACGAGCAGCAGTATTCCTCGGGTATCGGCAAGTGGCGCGCCAAAGAACTTCCGGCGTTCTTCTCAAACTGGGGCAGCTACGGGATCGGTGACACCGCATTCATCCTGTCAAACTTCTTTGGCGGCGGTGCGGATGACCTTGTGCAGGACGCGGAACTGGCAGCTTGGCTGACCGAGGCAGACACTGCATCAGATCGCGACGTGCGCGCCGAGAACTACTCAATGGCCATCAAGAAGATTGCAGAGGAAGCCTATTGGATGCCGATGTACAACTTCAACGTCAACTATGGCCTGTCCGACGACCTGAACTTCACTCCGCACCCGGATGAGTTCGCCCGTTGGTGGGCAGCCAGCTGGAAATAAGCTGATCCTGCCAACGTAACGGGTCGGACGGTCCTCTCCCTGCCGTCCGGCCCCAATAACGGAAAGACCTATGCTCTCTTTCATCTCTAAACGTCTGCTCGTGGCACTCTTGGTCTGTCTGACCGTGTCCGCGCTGAGCTTTGGTCTGATGTTCGTGTCGGGCGACCCTGCGATTGCCATCGCGGGCTCTGGTGGCCGCGCCGAGGATGCCGAGGCGATCCGCGTGGCTTATGGCTTTGACCGACCGCTGGTTGTTCAATACCTCGACTGGATCGGCAGCGCCTTGACTGGGGATCTGGGGCAGAGCATCTATTTCAATGTGCCGGTGACCGAGATCATCGGCAACCGTGCGGGCGTCACGCTGACGCTCGGCTTTATCTCATTCCTCGTCGCTTTGGTGATCGCGGTGCCCTTGGGTGTCGCGGCGGCGCTAAGGCCGAACGGTTGGATCGACCGTATCGCGCTGGTGATCGCCGTGTCTGGGCAGGCAATCCCGAGCTTCTGGTTGGGCTTGATGGCCATCGTGGTCTTTGGTGTCTGGTATGGCTGGGTCCCTATTTCGGGCGCGGACACATGGCAGGGCTACATCCTGCCTGTCATCGTGTTGAGCTACTACGCCATCCCCGAACTCATGCGCATCACGCGCTCGGGCATGATCGACGTGCTGGCCACGGACTACGTCCGGGCGGCCAAGGCCAAGGGGCTGCCGATGCACCTCGTGATCTCACGCCACGCTTTGCGCAATGCGGTGCTGCCGCTGGTGTCGCTGGCAGCAGTGCAATTGGGGCAGCTTCTGTCCGGCTCCATCGTGATCGAAAGCGTCTTCGCACTGAACGGGCTGGGGCGACTGGCTTGGGAATCTCTTTTGCGCAGTGACCTGCCGGTGGTGCAGGCGATCATCCTGATCCTGTCGCTGCTTTACGTGGTCTTGACTACACTGGCCGATATTCTGAACGCGGTGCTGGATCCGCGGCTGAGGGGGGGCTCCTGATGTCCGACGTCAACATCGAAACCGCCCGCCCGTCTGTATGGCGCAAGTTGCGGGGCAATACAGGCGCGCTGATCGGCGGCACACTTTTGGCAGTTATCATCCTGATCGCTTTACTTGCGCCGCTGCTCGCGCCGCATGACCCGATTGCGCAGGACTTGACCCGCCGACTGCTGCCACCCTTCTGGCATGATCGTTCGGTGCCGGAACACCTTCTTGGGACCGATCACCTCGGACGCGATTACCTGTCTCGCATGATCTATGGTGCACGAGTGTCGTTGGGTGTCGGGCTGGGTGTGATCCTTGTCTCGGGCACTATCGGTATCACTCTTGGCCTGATTGCGGGGTATTTCGGCGGTTGGATCGACTTGGTTATCAGCTTCGCCATCACAACGCGGCTGTCATTGCCCATCGTGTTGGTCGCACTGGCCGCTGTGGCGCTGGGCGGCGCGTCGCTGACCACGCTGATTACGGTTTTGGGGCTGCTTTTGTGGGACCGGTTCGCCGTCGTCACCCGCGCTGCTGCTCAAAGCCTGCGACATCAGGAATTCATTATGGGCCTGCGGGCCATCGGAGCCAGCCGGACGCGCATCCTGTTTCTCGAAATTCTCCCCAACATGCGTGCTACGATCCTTGTCGTCGTCTCGTTGGAGGTCGCAAACGTGATCCTGCTAGAGGCGGCATTGTCCTTCCTCGGGCTGGGCGTGCGCCCGCCGACGCCAAGCTGGGGGCTGATGATTTCCGAAGGCCGCGACAATATTCTCTTTGATCCCTGGCTGATCGCTCTGCCCGGATCTGCGCTCTGCCTGCTGGTACTGGCGGTGAACCTTTTTGGCGATGGAATGCGCGATATAACGGGGCCTGCACGAAAATGACCGAGATGATGCTTGATATTCGTAACCTGAAAGTGTCGATCCCCACCGACAGGGGCATGCTGAACGCGGTTCGGGGTGTCGATCTACAGATCGCCAAGGGAGAGACGCTCTGCCTTGTAGGTGAGTCGGGCTGCGGCAAATCGCTGACGGCGACCTCGATTATGGGGCTGCTGCCGCGCTACGCCAAGGTCACGAGCGACCGGTTCGAGATGGCGGGGCAGGACCTGACGACCAAAACCGACGCCAAGTTGGCAAAGCTGCGCGGCCGTGATGTGGCGATGATCTTTCAGGACCCGACCAGCGCGCTAAATCCGACGCTTACCATCGGGCGACAACTGACCGAAGGCGTCATGCGCCACGAAAAGTTGAGCCGGAAAGAAGCCGACGCCCGCGCAATCGAGATGCTTGACCGCGTGGGAATCGCGAATCCGGCGGCGCGGCTGACGCAATATCCACACGGGTTCTCTGGTGGACAACGCCAGCGCATCATGATCGCCTCGGCCCTGATGGGAAGGCCCAGACTGCTGATCGCAGACGAGCCGACGACAGCACTGGACGTAACCATTCAGGCCCAGATACTGGCGCTTTTGGGTGAATTGCAGGCCGATCTTGGTCTGTCTCTATTGCTGATTACTCATGATCTGGGCGTGGTTGCGGCCATCGCGAACGATGTTGCGGTGATGTACGCCGGACGTATTGCGGAACGCGCGCCCGCCGTTGACCTGTTTGGCACGCCGCGGCACCCATATACCAAGGGGCTGCTCGCCGCGATCCCGGTACCGGGTGTCACCCCGCGCGGCAGTGAATTGCCCGCCATTCCAGGGCGGGTCCCGGGCCTGATAGGAACGATGCAAGGTTGCGCCTTTCGCGATCGCTGCGCCATTGCCGGACCAGAGTGCGCTCACGATCCGGTGCCACGCATAAGCGCCGGACAGGGGCAGTTCGTTGAATGTGTCAAAGCGGCGGAGGTGGTAGCATGAGCGTACCGATCCCGATGATCCGCATGACCGATATTCGCAAAACCTACCACCTGCGCCGTGGCATGTTCGCTCCGACCGAAGAACTGGTGGCCGTGAACGACCTGTCGCTTGAGGTGGCCGAAGGCGAAACGCTTGGCCTCGTCGGTGAATCCGGTTGCGGCAAGAGCACGGCGGTCAGCATCATGCTGGGACTGTTGCAGCCCGATCGCGGTGAGGTCGAGATCGCGGGCCAGAAGATCGGTGCCATGCCCGTGGCCGATCGCGTACGGTTAATACAGCCCGTGTTTCAGAACCCCAATGCCTCGCTCAACCCGGTCAAACGTATCCAGACTCTGGTTGGTCAGCCGCTGCGATTGCATGGCGGCACGAATGTCGATGTAGAGGTCAAGCGGATGCTCGATCTGGTTGGACTGCCCTCACGGTTAGCTGATGCATATCCTGGGGAACTCTCCGGCGGCCAAAGGCAGCGGGTCGCCATTGCACGCGCGCTTATCCTCGGACCGCGCGTTTTGATCTGTGACGAGCCGACCTCGGCTCTCGATGTCTCGGTGCAGGCGCAGATCATCAACCTATTGCTATCGCTCAAGAAAGAGCTTGGCCTTACAATGGTGTTCGTTAGTCATAACCTTGCCGTGGTTGAGCATCTGGCTGACCACGTGGCTGTTATGTATCTCGGACAGAAGATTGAAGAAGCCACGACAGATGCGCTCTTCGCGGATGCCTGCCACCCTTATACCCGCGCCCTCCTTGCCGCGACCTTGCTGCCGGACCCACAAGCTGGTCTGCCCGAACAAAAGCTGGGCGCAGCAGCGGCGGACCCCTTTGCAGCACGTCAAGGCTGTCTCTTTGCGCCGCGCTGCCCGGATATGAGACAAAGCTGTGTCGAAGGTCCGCAAGAGCTACGGAAATTGCGCGAAAGCCTGGTAATATGCGAAAGGGCGGTGTGATCGCATTGTCTGCGAGCTTCCATGATCTCCCGCTTCATAGGGGTCCTCCTCGCCGCCATCGCGTTCGCCGCCATCCTTGAAGCCCCTGATACGCTCGACATTTAAGACATCGCGCCGTCGAAACGCCCAGACTGCTGTTCAACGCACAGAACGTCGTAATAGCGTTCTAACAGTGGTTGTAACCAATCAACGCTTGGGGCAGGTCGTCGACTGCCCGTCTGCTTCGCACTGTGGGTCACATATGATCGGCGTAGGTCTGGCCGATGGTCTGCGCCGCAGATCTAAGACGTTGCAAGTGATCTCGGGCGACTGTCTCCACACGATGCGCGCTGGCGTTCCAGACCAAATTTATTGCACCGACCGGTTTGTCGCCCGCAATAATGGGAACCGCAATTGCCGCTGGAAGCGCGCCATAATCCACTGCACGGCCCCAGTGATCCGGCGAGCGGATGGCATAGCCCCGTGCCCTGATATCACTCAGCACCTTCCCGAGCAGGGGAAGAGCTTTGACTTCCTCTCGTGGCAGCTGGTCGGCGAGTTCCTGCAAGGCTTGGACCCGGTCATCATCCGGCAAGGTAAACATATAGGCCGCCCCCAATGCCGAAAGTATCGGCGATGGTCGGAAACCAACGGTGTCCGGATATATGGCGTGCTGCTTGTATGAGCGCGATGTGTCGACAATTTCAACCCTTCCTCCGCCGATCCCAGCGGCGAGATCGCTGGCCAGACTGGTCTCAAGGCTCAGGCGCACGATCTCTTCCTTGCCGACTGCCACAAGGCGGTCGACACGGTTCGGCATGCCACCAGACCGCGGGAAGGCTGAGCCGAGCTGGTACTTACCATCGCTTGATCGCCGAAAAATCCAACGACGCGCTTCAAGTGATTTGCAGATGCGTAACAAGGTCGGTTTCGGCAGACCTGTGCGGGCCGCGAGACCTGCCAACGAGCTGGTGCCGACACTATGGACGACCTCGAGGACGGTCAGTCCGCGGTCGATTGATCTGTTCAGCTTTGTCATCGTACCATTCCACCCTGTGAAACGGATAATCGACAAGGATGTGGTTGTCCAATACCAATGTCTGAAGCGTGCTGCGCCTTGAAGGGAGATCAAGGCGGACAAAATCAGGACGCGCTTGGGAGGATGCCGTGACAATTCTGAAACCGTCCGTGGTTGTGGACTATGCCGTCGTACTGCTGTCGCTGATCGTGATCGGTGTCGTTTTCTACGTATCGCTCTTTGGCGTATTCTCGGATTCCTATCTGCGCGTTGGTATGCTGCTGGTCGGTGGTTTGCTGGTAATCTTGACAGGCTTCGGAAGGTCCGAGAAATTATGGGACCGCACGCTGCTGGCGCTCACCGCCACTGCGCTGATCCTGAGCGTTCTTCAATATTTTCGTGCTGCCGAAGAGATCGAAACCGGTCTCTATTTCCTGAACGCGACCGATATCTGGATGGGTATGCTCGGCCTGATCGCTGTCATAGAATTGACGCGCAGGTCGGTCGGGGTGGTGATGGCGTTGGTGGCGGGAATCGTGCTGCTCTATGGCGCGTTCGGAGACATGGCACCCGGGTTTCTGCGGCATGCGGGTATTTCCGGCGAAGAGTTGATGACAGTGCTGTGGTTCTCTTTCGACGGTGTCTTTGGCCGCCCGATGGCCACGGTGGTCTCGACGATCCTGATCTTCATCATGTTCGGCGCGCTGCTCGAACTTCTGGCCATTGACCTCGTGCTTGTCCGCCTTGCGCTGGCCGCGACGGGACGGATGCGCTCCGGCCCGGCGGCGGCCGCCACTGTGGCAAGCGGGCTGTTCGGCACGATTTCGGGCAGTGCGGTAGCAAACGTTGTGGGGACGGGGGTCATCACCATTCCGTTGATCAAGAAACGTGGGTTCTCGCCGCGTTTTGCGGCGGCGGTCGAATCTGCCGCCTCGAGCGGCGGTCAGATCACGCCGCCGATCATGGGCGCTGTCGCCTTCATCATGGCGGACGTGACAAATGTGCCTTACCTGACCATCTGCGCCGCCGCCGCCGTGCCGGCGCTGCTGTACTACGGCGGCCTGTTCGTCGCCATCTCCAGCGCCGCGCGCAACATGGGTCTTGCCGACGAAGCCCAACCGAAAGTCGTATTCAACTGGCGTGAGCTGGTTCAGATGCTCGTTTTTGTGATCTCGCTTGCCGGGATCGTCGTGACAATGGTTGGCGGTGCCTCGCCGGCCTACGCAGGCTTCGTCGGTGTTGCGTTGGCCGCCGTGTTAGGCTTTGCCATTCGACCGGACATGCTGTTTAATTGGCAGGCATGGCTCAGGTTCGTCCGCTCCGCCGGTCTGATCTCTGCACAGCTGGTGGTGATTGTGGGTGCGGTGGGGATCGTCATCGGTGTTCTCAACCTGACCGGCGTAGGCCTTCGCTTTGCTTCGCTGTTGTCGAGCCTCGCCGAAGACCAGTTGATCCTGTCGCTGATCCTGATGGCCATCGCCTGTTTGCTCCTGGGGATGGGGATGCCGACTGTTCCAGCCTATCTGATTATTGTGCTGGTGATGGGGCCGTCGTTGCAAAAGCTGGGCGTGCCGATTGTCCATACACATATGTTCGTGCTCTATTTCGGCGTTCTGTCGGCGATCACGCCCCCTGTGGCGCTGGCCGCCTTCGCCGCAGCGCCAATTGCGGGAGCGTCCCCGATGGGTACCGCAATTGAGGCATCGCGGCTCGCTTTACCGGGTTTCGTTATTCCGTTCGCGTTCATCTATAAGCCCGCGCTTTTGCTGGGCACCGGCTATCCTGTCGGGCAATCGGTTCAGGCGATTTTCTTCGTGATGCTTGCCACGATCCTGATCTCGCGGGCGTGCTATCCCCGCCGTGGAAAACTGTACATGGTGCCAGTCGGACTGGCGCTGGCCGCAGCGCTTATCTTCTTCGGTGCGCTTGCGTCGTGGATTGCGGCCGCTGCCGCTATCGGCCTGATGTATTTCGACAGGCTCGAGCTGAAAACCAAGAATGCGATTTCATGAAAATAGGGAGGACCAATCCATGAAAACTACAAAACTCAATCGTCGCTCGGTGCTGGCCAGTGCTGTTGCAGCTTCGGCGCTGGCAGCATTGCCTCGCGCAGCCATGGCCAAGGAATTGTTGCGCATGTCAACGCTGGGCCCCGGCACCACGCCGAACCTTGTAATGACGACCTTCGCCAACATCGTTAATCGCGAGCTGCCGGACTACGAGATCCAGGTTAACGCGACAGGTGCGGCCACGCGCCACGTGCTGGAAGTCGCTGCAGGCAAGACGGCGTTTTGCATGTCATCGCCTTCGGTCAACGCATTGATGGCTAATCAAAAAGCGATGTATGCCAAGATGGATCAGGCGCCGGAGTTGGCCAAGAAACTCCGCGCTGTGCTGAATTTCCCCATGGGTGTCTATCATATCGCCGTGTACGAATCGTCAGGCATCACGTCGTTGAACGACATTGCCGGCAAGCGGGTGTTCCTCGGCCCTCCAGGCGGAGCGGCATACTCCACGATGGAACGGCTGTTTCAGGCTGTTACTGGTCTTGAGGCGGGCAAGGACTATGAAGCGGTGAAACTGGGTTGGGACGCTGCTGCGGCGTCGTTTCAGGACGGTAACCTTGATGTCTATTGCAACCCGACAAACGCGCCCAGCCCTGTGCTGACGCAGATCGCTGTGACAAATGCGGTTCGTTTCCTTGGCATTCCAGAGGACAAGCTGGAAGTCGAAGGGGTCAAGGCGCTGGTCAACCGGCCCGGCTTCGGTCTTGGCACTTTGCCTGCTGGCACCTACGGCGAAAACCAGAAAAACGACAGCGACACGACCACGTTGCGCGTGACCGTCGGGATCGTGACGAATGAAACCGCAGACGAAGAGATGGTCTATGAGATGACCAAGACCTTCTTTGCGGGTGTGGCAGAAATGGGTGAAAGTGCGCCATGGCTCAAGGCGGTGAACCCCGAGGGTGCAGTCGCCGACCTTAACATGCCGCTGCATCCGGGCGCTTTGCGCGCGCTCGAAGAAATGGGCGTGACCATCCCCGACGTTGGCCGCAGCTAAACGAAACGGTCCGGGGTGCTGTCACCCCGGACATTTACTCAGGTAAGCCCCTCTATGGCCAAGAATGTCCTATTCATCATGTGTGACCAGCTTCGCTGGGATTATCTCTCCTGCACGGGGCACCCGCACCTGCACACGCCGCACATCGACGCGCTGGCAAAACGCGGTGTCCTGTTCGATCGCGCTTATGTGCAGTCGCCGATCTGCGGCCCCTCGCGCATGTCGTTTTATACCGGGCGCTACGTCAGCTCGCATGGCTCCACATGGAACAACATTCCGCTGAAGGTGGGCGAGATGACGCTGGGCGATCACCTGCGCCCTTTGGGTGTGCGCACAGCACTCTGCGGCAAGACCCACATGGCCGCCGACGTAGAGGGAATGCGCCGCCTTGGTCTCGCGCCCGACAGCGAAATCGGCGTGCTGGTGTCCGAATGCGGGTTCGAGCCCTTCGAGCGCGACGATGGCCTGCATCCGGACGGCCCGCGTTATGCCCGCAATGAGGCCTATGACAGCCACATGAAAGAACGCGGCTGGACCGACGAAAACCCTTGGGAAACAGTCGCGAACAGCGCGGAGGACGAGGACGGCAACATCCTCAGCGGCTGGTTCCTCGACAATTCTGACAAACCCGCCCGCGCCGCCGACGAAGAGAGCGAAACCCCCTATATCACCGGACGCGCGATGGATTTCATCCGCGAGGCTGACGATACGCCGTGGTGCCTGCACCTGAGCTATATCAAGCCGCACTGGCCCTATATCGTGCCTGCGCCCTACCACGACAGGTACGGCCCCGAGACCCATCTGGCCCCTGTACGCACCGCGGCTGAAAAGACCGATCCGCATCCCGTCTACGGTGCCTTCATGCAAGAGCGGGTGTCAAAAGCGTTCAGCGACGATACCGCGCGCGCCCGTGTCCTGACCGCCTACATGGGCCTGATAAAGCAGCTCGATGACCAGATCGGACGGCTCATGACTTTTGTCGAGGAACAGGGGATCGCGGACGATACAATGATCGTATTCACCTCCGACCATGGAGATTACCTCGGCGATCACTGGATGGGGGAAAAGGAGCTGTTCCACGATGCCTCCGCGCGCATCCCGCTGATCGTCGTCGATCCCGACCCGCAGGCTGACGCCACGCGCGGGATGAAATCATCGGCTCTGGTCGAGGCGATTGATGTTGTCCCGACGATCCTCGATTTTTTCGGGGGTGCAGCGGTGCCCCACATCATCGAAGGCAAGTCCCTGCTGCCGCTCCTGCACGGTGAGGCTACGACGCTGAGGGACTTCGCCGTGTCCGAATATGATTATGCGTTCCGCGATGTGCGCAAGCGGCTCGGCGTCGAGGTCAAGGATGCCAAGCTTACCATGCTGTTCGACGGGAGATGGAAATACATCTTTGCCGAAGGGTTTCGGCCCATGCTCTTTGATCTGGTGGCGGACCCGTCCGAGCTAAGCGATCTTGGTGCTGATCCAGCCCACACCCAGGACGCGGCACGGCTCGAGCGGCTCTTCTTTGACTGGGCGCGGCGAACCTCCCAACGCACGACGATTTCGGATGCCCAGATCGCCGCCCGGGATGCAACGTTGGGCGAAGCCAAGGCAGGCATCCTGATCGGGTATCGCAACGAGGACGAGCTACGAGAAGTGCTGGACGAAGCCGAACATAACGCGAAACCGTAGCGCTAAACGCTCTGATATTACGGTCGGCGCTAACAGGCTTTTCCGCCGGTTCTGTCGCAAATTTTTTGCGGTTGGTTGGACTGGCTTGCGCATGGTAGGTGCGGGCTTTTGAGCTTGATGGTGGGTCCCCAACTGTGGCGATTGAATTCAAAGGGAACCATTTCCCGAAAAGCGTGTTCTTGTACGCTGTATTCTTCTACGTGCGCTACGGCGTCTCCTATCGGGATCTGGAAGAAATCATGGCTGAACGCGGAGTTGAAATCGATCATGCCACGTTGAATCGCTGGGTGGTGAAGTACTCGCCGCTGATCGCTGCAAATGCGCAGGGGAGATTGTGGTCGCGTGCCGTCTCTTGGCGGATGGATGAAACTTATGTCAAAGTTCGTGGAACCTGGACTTACCTATATCGCGCGGTTGATCGTGACGGGCAAACCCTTGAATTCATGCTGTAAGAGCGTCGTGATACCGCTGCGGCTCGCAGATTCTTCAAGCGTACCGTTGGCACCAGCGGTGTCCCGGACCGTATTGCCATCGACAAGAGCGGTGCCAATTTGGCTGGCTTGCACAGTCTAAATGCCATCCTCAAATTCACTGGAGTTGGTCGGATCATCGGTATCGTTCAATCCAAATATCTCAACAACATCGTTGAGAAAGACCACCGTTTCATTAAGCGGATCACCCGACCAATGCTCGGTTTCAAACCGTTCCATTCGGCTGCGGCAACGCTAGCTGGGATTGAAACGGCGCACATGATCCGTAAGGGCCAGCTTGCTCAAAAAGGCATCCCGCCATTCAAGCAGTCTGCTGATCTCGCAGCATAGGTGCGTCCAGCGAAGGTCGTTCTTCAAGCAACAAGCCCCTGCGGACGGACGCCTTCACGCATCTTCTTGGCGATGGATTGGCGGGTTGTGTGATCAAGTTTACGGGTCATTTGTCACAAATGTGATACGTTGCTATTTCCTGCCACCCTCACACAATCAAAAACAAGCTTTCTGAGGCCATAAACCCACTAAACATACCTGACGGAGCTGTGAGCGCCCCTGAGGGCCAGACAGAACGCATGGTTAACCGTGGATTAACTTCGATACGGCAACCTGCCGAGGTTTTGTAAAACTGGTCTGGGGATCACCATGTACGAATTTCGCGGCACAACGCTTCAGGATGTCGTTCATCAAGCACTCCGACATTTGGATTTATCGACCAAGAAGCTGGCCAAGGCGGCCGCGAAATTCGACTTCACTGCTCGGATGCGAACAGGAGGCGTTTTGTTCGTGAGGGAAGGCAACCTTAGTTTTGCTTTGACCATGTCACGAAGGTTACGCATCCCCACATCTTCGATCTTGGCAACGGTCTATGAGGCTGAGGAAGACCTAACGGATACCGGCTACGACAATGTTCGGAAGCTTTAGAAGCTCGGTTGCAACGTCAAAACCGGCGTGGATGCAACGCAACTGTCTGACACTATCGGGAAGCGTCAATTTAGAACGATCATCTTCCAGTTTCCAAACGTAGCCTCCCGTGATCCGCACTACGGATAAAATCCAAACTATGTCCTCGTGACGCAATTTCTCAAGAATGCCAGAAACCACCTGAAGCCCGGTGGTGAGGTCGCCATTTCAATCCTGGACAGCCCGTTTTATGAGGGCGCTTTCAAAATGGATGAGGCCGCACGAAAGGCGGGCTTTATGGCTCCGGCCATCTATACTTTCGACCCAAAAGATTATTCGGGATATACCCACCAGAACACGGCCAACGAGGAGTCCGCTGCCGATGACCACACTGCCTTCGCAACTTTCGTTTTTTCCAGATGAATGGCCTAACGGTCTAACCTATCTGGAAAATTACATTTCAGATGCTGAGGCCGATAGCTGCGTCCAAGAGATCGACGCAGCACCATGGCGCACCGATCTAAGGCGGCGAGTTCAACACTACGGTTATCGCTACGATTACAAAAGCACTAGAAGTCGAGGTTTTCGACATTTAGCGCGTTCTGTTGGATGAATTCACGGCGTGGTTCAACCACATCACCCATCAGCTTGGTGAACAAGTCGTCTGCTTCCGCCATGTCCTCTACCCGCACTTGCAGCAACGTCCGTGCATCCGGGTCGAGGGTGGTTTCCCACAGCTGGTCGGGGTTCATCTCTCCCAAGCCTTTGTATCGCTGGAGCGACAAGCCCTTTTCGCCTTCGGCAAGGATCGCGTTGAGTAGGTCCATTGGACCGTGGATTAACTGGTTACGATCCTTACGCACCAAAGTGGCGGGTAGGTTATAGACGTCCTGCAAATGCTCTGTGAATGTGCCCGACTTACGGGCTTCGCCACCGCGCAGCATTTTACCGTCCAGTGTACGCACTTCTTCAACACCGCGCAGTATGCGCGCAAGTTTGATCCCGTGGTCCTGCGTGATCCGGCCTTGCCAGCCACGCTCATATTCCAGTGCGATAAGGTTCAGACGTGTAGCGACTTTATCTGCCACGCCCTGAAGATCCTGATCAACCGCGCCCGGAACGAAGGCGCCGGCAATCGCGGCCTGTTCAAGGATGTGGCGGGGATAGTGCGTTGGGAATGCTTCCAGCACACGGCGCATCTGGCGGGCATAATCCACCACGCGGGCCAAATCCTGACCGCTGATTTCCTCGCCATTGCCTTGGCGCAGCATCGCACCGTCGATGCCTTGCTGGATCAGGTATTCTTCCATCGCGGCCTGATCCTTTAGGTAGACCTCCGATTTCCCGCGCGACACTTTGTAAAGCGGGGGCTGCGCGATGTAGAGGTGACCGTTTTCGATCAGCTGAGGCATCTGACGGTAGAAGAACGTAAGCAATAGCGTCCGGATGTGGGCACCGTCTACGTCCGCATCCGTCATGATGACGATCTTATGGTACCGCAGTTTGTCGATGTTAAATTCATCACGGCCAATGCCAGTGCCAAGCGCCATAACAAGGTTGCCGATTTCTTGAGACCCAAGCATGCGGTCAAAGCGCGCGCGCTCAACGTTAAGGATCTTACCTTTCAGCGGCAGAATGGCCTGTGTCTGACGATCACGGCCCGTTTGCGCAGAACCGCCGGCCGAGTCACCCTCCACGAGGAAGACTTCGGTCTTGGACGGGTCTTTTTCTGAACAATCCTTGAGCTTGCCAGCAAGGAAGTTCACATCCATCGCTGTCTTGCGCCGCGTTAGATCACGCGCTTTACGCGCCGCTTCACGGGCGTGCGCTGCCTCGATGATTTTACCGACAACGATCTTGGCGATCTGTGGGTTCTCTTCAAACCATTCGGCCAGCTTTTCGTTCACCAGCCCCTCAACTGCGGGGCGCACCTCGGACGAGACCAGCTTGTCTTTGGTCTGAGAGCTGAACTTGGGATCAGGTACTTTGACCGACAGCACACAGGTCAGCCCTTCACGCGCGTCGTCGCCAGTGAAGGTGACCTTCTCTTTTTTCGCGATGCCAGAGCTTTGTGCATAGTTGTTGATCGTCCGCGTTAGCGCGCCACGAAAGCCCGCCATATGCGTGCCGCCATCGCGCTGCGGGATGTTGTTGGTGAATGGCAGGACGTTTTCATGATAGCTGTCATTCCACCACATCGCGACTTCAACGCCGATGTCGTCCTTTTCACCGGTGATAAAGATCGGTTCCGGCAGGATCGAGGATTTGTGACGGTCGAGGTATTTGACGAATTCTTTCACGCCACCATCGTAATACAGCACAGATTCCAGCGCTTCAGTCGGACGCTCGTCGCGCAGGATGATCTTTACGCCAGAGTTCAGGAAGGCCAATTCACGCAGCCGCTTTTCCAGCGTTTCGAATGAGTACTCAAGGTTCGAGAATGTTTCGGTTGAGGCAAGGAAGCGTACTTCGGTGCCTGTCCGGTCAGTGTCGCCCAAAGTTTCGAGGTGCTTGGTGGTGAAACCGCCCTCAAACCGTGCGATGTGTTCTTTGCCTTCACGCCAGACGCGCAGTTCCAGCCAGTCGCTCAACGCGTTTACAACGGATACGCCAACGCCGTGCAGACCACCGGATACCTTGTAGGAGTTGCTGTCGAACTTACCGCCTGCGTGCAGCTGGGTCATGATGACCTCGGCTGCTGAAACGCCTTCTTCTTCGTGAATTCCCACAGGAATGCCGCGTCCGTTATCCGAGACAGAAACCGAGCTGTCATCGTGGATTGTGACGGCTACATGGTCCGCATGACCGGCAAGCGCTTCGTCGATACCGTTGTCCACAACTTCGTAGACCATATGGTGCAGGCCAGAGCCGTCATCGGTATCACCGATATACATACCTGGACGCTTTCGAACGGCCTCCAAGCCTTTGAGAACCTTGATGGAATTTGCACCATATTCTTCTGGTTGCTGCTCTGTCTCGGACATGTCGTTGATCCTGTTTTTCAATTCGCTAAATATACGGTTTTCAGGCTTGATTGTCACGCGAATGACACAAGATTTTGTGGTGACCTGAGGCGAAGATCAGGTGGCTGCTAAAACGGCGGATATCCCGTCGGTTTCGCTGACCAAAATGGTCTGTGCGCGGTCGCCCATCGCTTCAAAAAGCCCGTCCTCGGTGCCCGTCATCCAGGCCTGCGCGCCAAGCGCTACGATTTCGTCGTAAAGGGCTGCGCGGCGGCCTGCATCTAAGTGTGCTGCGACCTCGTCCAGCAGCAACAGCGGCGGGGCGCCAAAATCAACGGCAAGGGCGCGGGCATTGGCAAGGATCAAGGAAACAAGCAGCGCTTTCTGTTCACCTGTTGAGCAATCACGCGCAGGAACGCCTTTTGCAGCGAACACACCATGCAGGTCGGCACGGTGCGGGCCAATCAGGGTGCGCCCCGCCGATAGGTCGCGCATCCGGTTATCTGCCAAGGCCGCGCGCATCGCCTCCACATCGTTGGGCATCTCGCATTCTAGCGAGAGTGTCGCTGTGGGAAATGCGGTCTCTGCCGCTTCTTGCGCCTTCTCAAGCGCCGCAAGCGCGTGAAGACGGTTGTGGTGGATCGCTACGGCGGTCTCCGCCATGCGCGCTTCTAGCGCGGTGTACCAGGATGGTTCTCGTACCATATCCTTAAGCAACCGGTTGCGTTCGCGCATCGCCTTCTCAAACCCAAGCGATATTTCAGCGTGATCCGGCAGGAAGCTGAGCGTCATGCGATCCAGAAACCGCCGACGTCCTTCGGCCCCTTCGATCCAAAGCCGGTCCATCGAGGGGATCAGCCAAAGCACCCGCGCGATACGCCCAAGAGCGGTCTGCGCGGTAGATTTGCCATCAATACGTACTTGTCGCGCGGCACCTTTTTCAGAAACAACCTCTATCTCACTCACGCCCATCGGGCCGTGCAGCAAGGCGGTGATCTTCCAGCCCAATGCCTCGGGGCGGCGGGTCATGTCTTCTGCACTTGCGCGGCGTAGCCCGCGACCGGGTGAGAGCAGTGAGATAGCTTCAAGTATATTGGTCTTACCTGCGCCATTGTCGCCATGAATGGTAACAGGTCGCGCGTCGACCTCGATCACCGCCCTCTTGTGAGAGCGGAAATGCGAAAGCGTCAAATTGGATAGATAGAGACCAGCCATTTATAAACGCCGGAATTTTTGGAAATTCCGGAGCGCCTTACACACGCATCGGCATGACAACATAAACTGCCGAGGTGTCATTCCCCTCACGCATCAGGGTTGGATCACCCGAGGAGTTAAACAGGAACACAGCATTCTCGCGATCAACCTGTGAGGCGATCTCAAGCAGGTATTTCGCGTTAAAACCAATCTCCAACCGCTCATCGCTATAGGCAACGGCAAGCTCTTCTTCGGCGGCGCCGCTGTCAGGCGCATTGACGGAAAGGATCAGGCGATCTTCGTCCAGTTGCAGTTTCACTGCGCGCGACCGCTCTGAGCTGACGGTTGCCACACGGTCAACGGCACGGGCGAAGTCTGCCGCGTCTACCTCAAGCTTGCGGGTGTTTCCCTGCGGGATGACGCGCGTGTAGTCGGGGAAGGTGCCGTCAATGACCTTGGAGGTCAGAGTGATCTGCGGTGTGGCGAAGCGAACTTTTGTTTCAGAGACAGATACGGCGATTTTCATATCGTCGACTTCCAGCAGCTTGCGCAGCTCACCTACAGTTTTGCGCGGTACGATCACGCCGGGCATATCGGCAGCGCCTTCGGGCATATCCGCATCAATGCGGGCCAGACGGTGACCATCCGTTGCCACGCAGCGCAGCATCTTGCCGCCATCACCGTCAGCGATGTGCATGTAAACACCGTTGAGGTAATACCGCGTCTCTTCGGTCGAGATCGCAAATTTGGACTTGTCGAACAGGCGACGCAGCACAGCTGCATTTGCCGAGAAGTTGGAGGCATATTCGGACGATGCCATCACAGGGAAATCTTCCTTGGGCAATGTCGCCAAAGAGAAATTGGACCGGCCTGCCTCAACTGTCAGACGACCAGCTGCGGTGTCAGCTGTCAGGGAAACCATCGCACCATCGGGAAGTTTGCGTACGATTTCGTGCAGGGTGGTTGCCGCTACGGTAGTAGCACCAGCGCGTTCAACAAGCGCGTCGGCTTTGTCGACAACTTCGATGTCCAGATCGGTCGCACGGAAGGACACTTCGTTGCCCTCGGCTTCGATCAGAACGTTCGCAAGGATTGGTATTGTGTTACGCCGCTCGACCACGGATTGCGCCTGCGAGACGGCCTTAAGCAACGCGGCACGTTCGATGCTGAATTTCATTTAACTATCTCCACTGCACAGGGTCGGGAGGGGCAAAGTACCCGCTTCCCGCTCAATCACAAGACTTAACGAACCACAGACCTAAAACGCAGCCCCGTCAAGGGCCACGCTGTGGCATCGCTGCATCTTTAGTCGGGTTACGCTTCGAGCGCGCGGCGCAAAAGCTCAAGATCTTCGGCGATTTGACCATCGGAGACTTTGAGTTCTTCAATACGTTTCACACCGTGCATGACGGTCGTGTGGTCACGCCCGCCAAACCGGCGACCGATTTCGGGCAAGGATCGGCTGGTCATGTGTTTGCAAAGATACATCGCGACCTGACGAGGGCGGGCATAACTGCGCAAACGCTTTGGCCCGATCATGTCGGACAGGCGGATGTTGTAATGGTCGGATACTTTGCGCTGAATTTCCTCAACGGTGATCTTACGTTCGGACGCGCGCAGGACATCGGCAAGGCAGTCTTGCGTCAGCTCCATATCAATGCGTCGGCCGACAAGGGACGCAAATGCGAACAGCCGCGTCAACGCGCCTTCTAGGACGCGCACGTTGGTGGAAATGCGATGGGCGAGGAATTCCAAAATGCCGTCTTCCATCTCAAGCTCGGGATAGGAGGCGCGGTGGGTGTCGACCTTGGTTTGCAAAATGCCAAGGCGCAGTTCGTAGTCGGTAGGGTGCAGATCGACGACCAAACCGCATTGCAGGCGCGACTTGACGCGGTCTTCCAGGTCTTTGATGTCCTGGGGTGCGCGATCGGCAGAGATGATGATCTGTTTGTGCTGGTCTACGAGCGCATTGAAGGTGTGAAAGAACTCTTCTTGCGTGCTGTCTTTGCCGGCGATGAATTGGACATCGTCCACCATCAGCACGTCAACGGTGCGGAATATCTCTTTGAAGTCCATCATCTTGCGGTCACGGAGCGCCTGTACAAAGCGGTACATAAACTGCTCGGCGGACAGATAAAGAACGTTCAGTTCCGGTTTGCGGGCCTGAAGCTCTTGCGCGATGGCGTGCATCAGGTGGGTTTTACCAAGGCCTACGCCGCCATACAAAAACAGTGGATTGAACGTCACCGGACCACCTTCGGCAACGCGGCGCGCAGCAGCGTGGGCCAGCTCGTTTGGTTTGCCGACAACAAAGGAATCAAAAGAAAAACGCTTTTCCAGCGGTGCAGTGTACGGGGATGTTGTGCTTGCTGCTTTGGGCGTAGCGGCGCGCGGAGCGGTAATGGCATCGGTTTGGCGCGTAGCGGGTTTGGCTGTCTTGCCGGCAACCTCGAAATTCAAGCGTGACAGCGAACTGTCGAAAGCCTTCATCTCATGCAGAATCAGATCGGCGAAGTTTTGGCTCACGTAGTTACCAAAAAAAGTCGTCGGTACATTTACGGTCGCGATGCCCGACTGCAAAGAGCCAAGCAGCAAGGGATCAATCCACGTCGTGTAGTTGTTCTGCCCAACTGTCTTAAGAAGTCGTTGCTTAACGTTGCCCCATTCGTCGCGTGTCATTCTTTACCCACCGTCATCATTTACGCCGCCGACTGCGACATTACCCCGACCTGATTGACCGAATAGACAAAGCTGGCCTTCCGGTCCCTCGGGAACCGGCCCAGTCCATCGGACAATTACTAAAGTGCACGCGACAACGAGGCGCGAAAACGCACCAACGTAGTCGAACGACACCGTTCTAAAATCGTGACAGGCAAATGTGCTGGCAGCAGCATCTGCAACTCTTTCCGTGGCCCTTGTTGGGTCTGGAAAGAGACCTTCTTATCGTCTGGCTACCTCTAGCAAAATAGCTTTGGATGATTGGGTCTGTCCCCCCGCGATGTGACTCGCTCACCCTAACTACCAAGGCCGCGCCTGACGGTTCAACATAACTTATTTGTTGACTCGGACTTTGCTGAAAAAGAATCTCGCGGGCCTGTGAATGGGGGCCCAAAAACAACACAGGCGCCACCATTGGTGACGCCTGTATAAAATAGCTTTCACGGGGTTTTAGGCGATTGCTTTTACCCGTGCGGCAAGGCGCGACATTTTGCGCGATGCTGTGTTCTTGTGGTAGACGCCTTTTGTCACGCCGCGCATCAGTTCTGGCTGTGCTGCGCGAAGTGCCGCTACGGCATCTTCCTTTACGCCCGATTCGATTGCTTCTTCTACTTTGCGCAGGAACGTGCGGATGCGTGAACGACGTGCTTTGTTGACTGCAAAACGCTTTTCATTCTGACGAGCGCGTTTTTTCGCCTGTGGGGTATTTGCCATGAGGATCATCCTATCAATTTATATCGTTTCAAAGCGTGCAATCGCTCCCGCAAGGGAGGACACCGATAGGTGATTCTAGCCTGAGCGGGCTGCACGCGCATGTATGGTGTCGCCTATAACGGGATTTTGACGGGTTTGTAAAGGCGCACGATATGCAAAGCTGCACTGTGTGGGGCGCGCCGCTGCAAACAGCGGCGCGCGCTGATTAAGTGAGGCTTTGACGCAGTCTGGGAAGCTTTGAAAGAATCAAGACATCCAGGGCGAGAACAGACAGCAGTGCGATGCCCGCCATCGGAAAGGCCATCGAAACAGCCAGCCCGACAAGAACGGCACCCTGCCACAAGGGAAGTTCTTTGGGCATCGGTGGTGCTGACAGGCGTCCCGCGTTTGCCGGACGCCGCTTCCACCAAAGCACAACCGAGCTGACGCATAGGAAAATAACTGCGAGGCAAACCAGTGTGTTGGCGATCACGCTCCACAGCCCCAAGGTTCCCATATGCAGCGCGATGCCAACGGCCATCGCTTTACCGGCAATGGAATAATCCTCAAATCGTACATCGGCCAGAATTTTGCCGCTGAATTGATCGACGTGGACAGTGCGGTCAGACATCGGGTCAGTGCTGTCAGTATTCATTGAATCCCGGCTAAGCGTCCAGACGCCCGTTTCGGATTGTGGCACATTCAACTGATAGCGTCCGTCAAATCCAATTTCTCGGGCCAGAACATCTATAGTATCAAGGGTAACAGCACCTTCGGTCACGCCTGAAGTGCCCATGTCGCTGCCCGATGCGGGCATGGGAGTTTGCTCCAGCGCCCAAGGCACTTCGCGCCGATTGTGGTTCATGCTGGCGTGAATATCGTCAGACAATGGTACGTTGTCCCACTTCTCAGCGGGAAATTGACTCCAGGCTTGAACCATCTTTCCGCCCCAGATACCGGCCCATGCAAGGCCGGAGATCAGAAAGAAGACCAAAAAGACCGATAGCCAGATGCCAATGATGCCGTGGAGCGATTTCCACACAGCACGACCGCGTCCAAGGCTGGGAATTAACGCGCGGCGCCAAGCGGCCTCACGTGGCCACCACATATAAAGACCGGTCGCAATCAACACCAAGCTAAGCGAGGCTGCTGTCTCAATCATGCGGTCGCCAGTAACGCCCAACATCAGATCGCTGTGGATGGTGTCAACAAAGTCATACCAACCGCTGCGGCGGGGGAATGTCTCGATCACTTTGGCTGAGTAGGGGTCGACGGCGACCATCGTAGCATCGCCACCTGCATCCACACGAAACAGCGCGGCAACATCCGGCGTACGCGGCGCAACATATTGTTTCAAGACACCGTTCTGGATGGATGCGAGTGCGGCATCTGCCTGTGTAGATACGGGCTGGGCGATTTCTTGGGGTATGACGGCGGTGCGTTCTCCGTCACGCCCGTCGATCCAGGCGATCCACAGCATCGCCATGCCGGTGACCGCGAGCGTTGTCAGGAACGGCAGGACGAAAAGTCCGGTGTAAAAGTGCCAGCGCCATGCGGCGAAATAGAGTTTGTTTACGCGCCCCTCGGGCTGCGCATTGGTTTCTGTCGATGTCATTTGATGGCTCCAAGCCTATAGTCCCGCGTGAAAGCGGGCAAAAATTTGAACTCTGATAGATGAGGTCAGGCTTGGGGTGGCGCGCGCGTTTGTCGTGTAGGATCAAGCGGGTGCTGTTGGTGCAGGCGCTTGGCCACAAACGACAGCACGCGGGTTTGGTCGGAAATCACGACAGGAACGCCGTGACACACACGCGGAATGAGGGCTGCGCCGATAAGGCGACATGCCTCACATTTCTGCCCGCGCGCACCGTCTTGTTCGCCCGAGTATCCGCAAAGGTCAGAGAGTTCCCCGCCTGCCGAAACGTATTCCGCAAGATCGGGGGACAGCGCAGGACGCATACCAACATGCGCGAGCGCCGAGACAGCCATCGCAAAGATCAATGCGAAGGACGTGAGCAGTTTGCTGAGTGTCTTTGGCGCGTTGATGCTGAGTGTCTTTGGCGCGTTGATCATGCGGGATGCTTTGGGCGAACGGTGGTAGAGGGGAAAAAGAAGGGCCGGAGCCCTTCACCTTATCTGTCGCGGAACTGCGCTTCGCGTTTTTCAAGGAACGCGCCCATGCCTTCTTCCTGGTCTTCGGTGGCGAAGAGCGCGTGGAACATGCGGCGTTCAAACAGGAGACCTTCGCGCAGCGGTACTTCGTAAGCGCGGTTCACGGCCTCTTTCACGACCATCACTGAGATCATCGATTTTTCGGCGATCTTTTGTGCTGCGGCCTGTGTTTCATCCAGCAGCTTCTTCACAGGTACAACGCGCGAAACGAGGCCGGAACGCTCTGCTTCGTCGGCATCCATAAAGCGGCCGGTCAGGTTCATGTCCATCGCCTTGGACTTGCCGACGATCCGCGTCAGGCGCTGGGTGCCGCCAATGCCCGCGACAACACCAAGGTTGATTTCAGGTTGGCCGAATTTGGCAGTCTCGGAGCAGATGATAAAGTCACACATCATTGCCAGTTCACAGCCACCGCCCAGCGCATAGCCGGAAACAGCTGCGATGATCGGTTTGCGTACCCGCATGATCTGGTCTGTCTCAGCGGTGAATAGATCGCCGGCGAATGCGTCGACAAAGGACTTTTCCTTCATCATCGCAATGTCGGCACCGGCGGCAAATGCCTTTTCGGAGCCGGTGATGATGATGCAGCGCACCTTGTCATTGTCCTGGCAAGCCCGGAGGCTATCGGCCAGTTCGGTCATCAACTGATCATTCAGCGCGTTCAACGCATCGGGCCGGTTAAGCGTTACCGTTGCCACATGGTTTTCGACGTCGAGGATGATCGTTTCATAAGCCATTTGATGCGGCCCTTTGCTGTTGCTCTGACGTGCTTGCATAACATGCGCGCGATACGGTTCAAGCTATCTTTGACATACTGGACAGTAGAAAGACGAACGCCCCGATTGCACGATGCGCGCAATAGTACCATCACATCCGTCCCGTCTGCAGGGTGCGCCTTCCCTGCCGTAAACGTCGAAGGAGTGCTGGAAATATCCAAGCTCTCCATCAGCTTGGCGAAAGTCGCGCAAAGAAGATCCGCCTGCTTCTATGGCCTCTTCCAGCACGGTTCTAATGATTGGAACCATCGCCGCGACCCGTACTGTGGCAATACGTCCCGCCTTGCGCTTGGGACTGATTCTCGCTCTGAAAAGCGTCTCGCAGACATAGATATTGCCCAATCCTGCAACAATGCGTTGGTCCAGCAGCGCCGATTTCACGGGAGTATTGCGGCCCTCAAAGGCACTACAGAGAATCGCCTCATGAAAATCGTTGCCCAAAGGCTCCGGCCCGAGGACGGCGAGCAGCTTATGTTCTTGCGCTGTCGCGGTGGGCAATAAATCCATCGCACCAAAGCGGCGGGGATCGTTGAAGGTGATCCGCGCACCGTTCTCCATATGAAACACGACATGGTCGTGCTTTTCCGCCGCTGGATGTTCGTGCACGAAATTCCCCAAAGGATCGCCAGATACCAGCATCCGCCCCGACATACCCAGATGCACCAACAGTGTCTCGCCAGAGCTAAGATCGGCAAGGATGTACTTGGATCGCCGCCGCAACCGCTCTATCCGCTGACCGGTCAGCCGCTCTGCCATCCGCTCTGGAAAGGGCCAGCGCAGATCGGGTCGGTTCACATCGGCACGCGTAATCACCACGCCTTCCATGACGGGCGCCAGCCCTCGACGGACAGTTTCGACTTCGGGTAACTCCGGCATGACGGCTCCTGCGGCAAATGGCGGTTTGTATCTGCTGTTCTGAGGCTATATCCCGTCATAGACAAGATCAGGACCAAGCCCATGACCGACAAGACCACCCATTTCGGCGCCCAGACCATCCGCGAGGACGAGAAAGCGGGCAAGGTCCGCAGTCTCTTTACGGACGTCGCCAACAAATACGACATCATGAATGACGTCATGAGCATGGGCATCCACCGCATCTGGAAAGAGGCGATGATGGATTGGCTGGCGCCGCGCGCAGGTCAAAAGCTGCTGGATGTGGCGGGCGGTACGGGTGATGTGTCGTTCAAGTTCCTGAAGCGTGCGGGCCACGGTCACGCCACGGTGTGCGACCTCACCGAAGGGATGCTGATCGAGGGCCGTAAACGCGCTGAAGCCGAAGCAATGCAAGACAGCCTTGATTGGGTGGTCGGCGACGCGATGGACCTGCCCTTCGAGGACAACACATTCGACGTATACACTATCTCTTTCGGCATTCGGAACGTGACGCGACCGCAGGTTGCCCTGAACGAGGCGTACCGCGTTCTCAAACCGGGGGGGCGTTTGATGGTGCTGGAATTTTCGCAGCTTCCGAATCCGATGATGCAAAAGGCGTATGATCTGTACAGCTTTAACGTCATCCCAAGTATGGGGCAGATGATCGCGAATGACCGCGATAGCTATCAATACCTTGTCGAATCTATCCGCAATTTCCCCGATCAGGATACTTTCCTTGGCATGGTGCGTGAAGCTGGTTTTGAAAATGCTAAATACCGCAACCTGACCATGGGTATTGCAGCGCTTCATTCAGGCTGGAAGATCTAAATGCGTGGTCCACACAATATTTGGCGCTTGATCCGCACTGGCGCAACGCTGGAACGTACTGGCGCGATGAACTTTGTTCTGGATGCGTTTGAGGCCCCTAAGGCCGTGCGCTTTGTTGCCCGTGCGCTCGCTATACCGTTCAAACCTTTGGGGTACAAAGGCGACCCCTCGTTGCAGCCTGCCACGCGCGCCCTTACGGCGCTGGGCCCCGCGTACATCAAATTCGGGCAGATCCTTTCGACCCGCCCTGATGTGGTCGGGGATGAGATGGCACTTCAACTTCGGGTACTTCAGGACCAGCTGCCTGCCTTTCCTGTAGAGATCGCCAAAGCTGAAGTGGAAAAAGAGCTTGGCCAGCCCGTTGATTCGATTTTCTCTGAGTTCAGTGAACCTGTTGCAGCGGCTTCCATAGCACAGGTGCATAAGGCGCGGTTGCACAGCACCGGCGAAGCGGTTGCCGTAAAGGTTCTACGTCCTGGTATCGAAAAAGCGTTCCGCAAAGACGTCGATGCGTTTTATCTCGCGGCCCGTATGGTTGAGCTGTTTTCCCCTGGATCGCGCCGCCTGCGCCCGATGGATGTGATTGACCATTTCGATGGCGTTGTACGTGGCGAACTGGACCTGCGGCTGGAATCCTCAGCCGCGTCTGAATACGCCGCCAACACAAAAGACGATGCAGGTTTTGAACTGCCAGAGATCAAGTGGGATTATTCTGCCCGCCGCGTGATGACATTGGGTTGGGCCGAAGGTGTCCCTATGGGCGACAACGCGGCCATTGATGCTGCGGGCCATGACCGTGTCGAGCTGTCAGAACGCATCCTTGCGCTTTTCCTCCAGCACGCGCTACGGGATGGCTTTTTCCACGGTGACATGCATCAGGGCAACCTTAAGGTCGCAGCGAACGGCAACATCATTGCGCTTGATTTCGGTATCATGGGCCACATCGATGAATATACCCGTCGCGTCTATGCAGAAATACTCTACGGCTTTATCCGTAAGGATTATAAGCGCGTGGCCGAAGTCCACTTCGAAGCCGGTTATGTGCCCGCTGACAAGGATGTCGATGAATTCGCCCGTGCCCTGCGTGCCGTGGGGGAGCCGATTTTTGGCATGGACGCTGATCGCATTTCCATGGCTCGCCTGTTGGCTTATCTGTTCGAGGTAACGGAACGCTTTGGTATGGAAACCCGGACCGAGCTGATCTTGCTGCAACGTACTATGGTTGTGGTTGAAGGCGTTGCGCGCTCGCTCAACCCGCATATGAATATCTGGCAAGTCGCGGCACCGATCGTGACGGATTATATCACTAAATCCATTGGCCCCAAGGCGGTGATGAGTGACCTGACCAAAACGGCGCGCGTGCTTTCACGCTTTGGCCCACGATTGCCAGCGCTTGTCGAAGCGGCGCTGATCCGTCAGGCCGACGCATTGCCGCCAGCGCGCAAGCCGTTCAAACGCTATCTTGCCCTTGCCGCCGTTCTTGGCGCAGCCGCGGCAACAGGTATCATCGTGCTGGTTGATGTGCTGACCTGATCCATGTTTCTGTGCTGTCGTAATCTGTCAGGGCGGTAGGGTTCTATGTCCTGCCGCCCTGACGAAATGGATCGCACTATCAGATCAGCTCAATTGCCAGCGCAATGCCTTGACCGCCACCAATGCACATGGTGATCAATCCACGCTTGCCGCCTGTGCGCTGCAACTCATAAAGCGCTTTGACTGTGATGATCGCGCCCGTCGCGCCCACTGGATGGCCCAACGCGATTGCACCACCATTCGGATTGACCCGCGCCGGATCAAAGCCCAGCGCCTTGCTCACTGCCAATGCCTGTGAGGCAAAAGCTTCGTTGCTTTCGATGACGTCAAAATCATTTGCTGTCAGGCCGGTCTTTTCAAACAGTTTGGTCACGGCGGGAATGGGGCCGATCCCCATGACCTCGGGCCGAACGCCTGCGTGCGCATAACCGATGATACGCGCCAAAGGACGCAGCCCGCTGTCCGCCGCCGATGAGGCGCGTGCAAGAACAAGTGCCGCCGCGCCGTCATTGATCCCGGACGCATTGCCCGCCGTAACAGAGCCGTCTTTCTTGAATACCGGACGCAGACCGGAAAGCTGTTCAAGCGTGGTAGATTTGGGGTGCTCGTCCACTGCGAAAGCTACGGTATCGCGCCCCTTACGTACCTCAACTGGTACGATCTGTTCGGCGAAATGACCGGCGTCAATGGCTGCGGCCGCGCGCTCTTGCGACAGCATGGCAAAAGCGTCCTGCTCTGCGCGGCTGACGTCATATTCGCCCGCGACATTCTCGGCCGTGACGCCCATGTGGCCGGTTCCGAAGGGGCAGTTCAGCGTACCCAGCAGCATATCGAGCGTCGCCACATCGCCCATCTTCTGACCCCAACGCGCCGCGGGCAGGATGTAGGGTGCGCGGCTCATGCTTTCTGCACCACCCGCCAGTGCAAAATCGGCATCTCCCAACATCAGCGATTGCATGGCCGACACGATGGCCTGCACGCCAGATCCGCACAGACGGTTTACGTTCATGGCGGGGACCGCGTCTGGCACGCCTGCTTCCATAGCGGCCACACGGCTAAGGTACATGTCACGCGGCTCGGTGTTGATCACATTACCAAAGACCACATGACCGATCTGCGCTGCGTCTACACCCGACCGTTTTAACGCCTCGCGGGCCACTGTCGCGCCCAGTGTCGTTGCGGGTGTCCCAGCAAGCGCGCCGCCAAAGGTACCAATGGCAGTGCGCGCACTGCCCAGAATTACGATATCGTCCGACATGATTTCTCTCCCAAGATATTTCGTGCAGCCTAGAAACCCGTTGCGTCCTTGTCAGCCGCGACGTTCCGTCATTGACAAGCATGCCCTCGCGCGCCCAAGTGTCCGCTATGACGGATACAGATGACACCATTCTTACCCAGCTGCCCGCCCGCCTGAAAGAGGCACGGCGCGTGCAGGGATTATCGCTGGACGCGGTGGCTAAACTGTCTGGCGTGAGCCGGTCGATGGTCAGCCAGATTGAGCGGGGCGAAAGCAGCCCCACCATCGCAACTCTTTGGAACCTCACCCGCGCCTTGCAGGTGGATTTTGCTGGTTTGCTGGATGGCGGGGCTGAGCCTGCACGCATTGAAACACTGCGCAGCACGGCGGTCCCCACTATCAGCAATCTCGGCTCTGGCTGCCGTATCCGCATCCTTTCGCCGCCAGAAGAGGCGGGGCATCATGAGGTTTACGAACTTCTGATCGCCGAAGGTGGCAGGCTTGATAGCAAACCACATACCCGCGGCGCGCGTGAACACCTAAGTGTGTTTGAAGGCACTGTGGATGTCACAAGCGCTGATGCCGTCAGCCGTTTGCACGCTGGAGATACCGCGCGTTACCTCGCCGACGTCCCGCACGCGATTTCTGCCGTGGATGGGCCTGTCCGCGCTTTCCTCGTGGTTCAGGACGCCTAAGGCGAAAATCCGCGATATCGGAAATCCTCTATTCCGGAATGGCATCCGTTATGATAGATATTTCTCCAACATAGGAGATTCTCATGACCAATGCCTACCTTGCCCACGTGACAGACACCCTCGCTCAGATAGAAGCGGACGGGATGACAAAGCGCGAACGGATGATCACCTCGCCTCAGGGTGGGGAGGTGCAGGTGGGCGGACGCACGGTTATCAACCTGTGTGCAAACAATTACCTCGGCCTTGCTGATCACCCTGATCTGATCGCAGCCGCGCAGGGCGCGATGGAGCCGAAGGGCTTTGGTATGGCGTCTGTCCGCTTTATCTGTGGCACGCAAGACATTCACCGAGAGCTAGAGCAAAAGCTGGCAGCGTTCCTAGGTAAAGAGGATTCGATCCTTTTTGCAGCTTGCTTTGACGCGAACGGCGGCTTGTTTGAACCACTTTTTGGACCTGAAGACGCGATTATCTCGGACTCTCTTAATCACGCGTCGATCATTGATGGCATCCGCTTGTGCAAGGCAAAGCGCTACCGCTATGCGAACAACGACATGACTGACCTGGAAGGACAGCTAAAGCTTGCGCGCGATGAAGGTGCGCGGTTTGTACTGATCGCCACTGACGGTGTGTTCAGCATGGATGGCACGCTGGCCAATCTGGCGGACATCACGGCGCTGGCCAAGAGATATGACGCCATGGTGATGGTGGATGATTGCCACGCGACAGGGTTCATGGGGCCGCTAGGGGCCGGCACGCCGGCGCATGCAGGCGTTGAGGTGGATATTCTGACGGGTACGCTGGGCAAGGCGCTGGGCGGGGCGATTGGCGGATACATCGCCGGACCGCAGCCCGTGATTGATCTGCTACGCCAGCGCGCGCGGCCCTATCTGTTCAGCAACTCTCTGCCCCCATCGATCGTGGCAGCAGGGATTAAGGCGCTGGATTTGGTCGAGCAGGGTGATGCCTTGCGCGAACAGCTTTTTGAAAACACCCGATACTGGCGTGCAGGATTGGAACGGCTCGGCTTTGATCTGCTCCCTGGTGAGCATCCGATTGTCCCCGTTATGCTGGGCGAGGCGCAGTTGGCACAGGACATGGCCGCACGCCTGTTCGAGGAAGGCGTTTATGTCAGCGGCTTCTTCTTTCCGGTCGTCCCGCGTGGTCAGGCGCGCATTCGCACACAGATGAACGCTGCCCTGACCCGCGAAGAACTTGACCGCGCACTGGTCGCATTTGAGGTGGCCGGCAAAGCGTGTGGAGTGCTGAAATGACCAACCAGATGAAAGCACTGTCCAAACTACACGCTCGCGAAGGGTTGTGGGCCATCACGGCGCCTGTGCCTGAAATCGGGCCAGACGATGTGCTGATCAAGATCAACAAGACCGGCATTTGCGGAACCGACGTGCATATCTGGAACTGGGATGAATGGGCGGCAAGCACGATCCCCGTGCCGATGATCACAGGCCATGAATTCGCAGGTGAGATTGTGGAGCTTGGCCGCAATGTCGAAGGCCTGTCGCTGGGGCAGCGCTGCTCAGGCGAAGGGCACCTGATTGGGAAAACCTCGCGCCAAAGCCGTGCCGGCAAGTTCCACCTTGATCCCGCGACCCGAGGGATCGGTGTGAACGAACAGGGGGCCTTTGCCCAATATCTGCGACTGCCTGCTTTCAATGTGGTGCCGCTCCCTGATGAGGTCAGCGACGATATTGGCGCTATTCTTGATCCATTGGGCAACGCAGTTCACACCGCGTTAAGCTTTGATTTGGTGGGTGAGGATGTGTTGATCACGGGTGCCGGACCCATCGGCATAATGGCCGCCGCAGTAGCCCGCCATGTGGGTGCCCGCCATGTGGTGATCGCTGACATTAATCCGGCCCGTTTGACGCTTGCTCAAAAGGTGGCTGATGTGGTGCCGGTGGACGTACGCACGGAGGATCTGAAAGACGTAATCGCGCGGCTCAAGATGAAGCAGGGCTTTGACGTGGGGCTTGAGATGTCGGGCAACCAGCGCGCGCTTGATCAGATGGTCGAGGCCATGACCATGGGTGGCCGCATTGCGATGCTGGGCATCGCACCGGGAAAAAGCCCCGTGGATTGGAGCCGTATCGTCTTTAAGGCCATCACCCTGAAAGGTGTTTATGGTCGTGAGATATTCGAGACGTGGTACAAGATGATCGCCATGCTTGAGAATGGTCTCGATGTTTCTGCCGTCATTACGCACCGCTTTAGCGCAGATGAATTCGAGGCAGGCTTTGCTGCGATGCGCGGAGGGTCTTCGGGTAAGGTCGTGCTTGATTGGACGGCTGTTTAGCTTTGTGATGAACCAAAGCGGCGCTGGGCGCGTTCTTGTCACATGATCAAAGAACTCTTGCACAGCGCCGCATGGCGCATCGAAGCGTTTGTGGACCGTCTGCGCGGACAGCGCGATCCCCGTCGCATTATAGAACCTTACATCGGTTACGCGGAGCCGGATGCGTTGGTGGTCCGTGGCCGCGTTCTGGCATCCTTGCGCCGCAATAGTGCTGCCCCGCTTCAGTCGAAGTGGCTGAATTTCAGGCAAATGATGTCGCTTTTCCTGACGGACGAAGTCGCAGGTGTCCGAGTCGAGGCGATGGGCGTGAAAGGGATGACAGATGAGGAGGGGTATTTCACCCTGCGGATTCCTCGGAGCCACGCATCGGGCTGGCAGGATGTGATTGTAACGCTCAGCGATCAACAGGTGGAGGCGGACTGTTCGGTGTTGGTGCCGCAGGCCAACGCCAGGTTCGGTGTCATCAGCGATATAGACGATACGATGCTTCACACGGGGGCCTATGCGCTGTGGCGGAATCTGTGGACTTCTCTGACTGGCAACGCCCTGACGAGGCGGGTCTTTCCGGACGCGGTGCATTTTATGAATGCGCTGGGCGAGGCGGGACGCAATCCTGTTTACTACGTCAGTTCAAGCCCGTGGAATCTCCACCATTTCCTGACGCTGGTTTTTGCGCGTGCCGGTTTGCTTCGCGTGCCGATGTTTCTGCGCGACCTGGGCCTCAGCCCTTCCCAATTCGTGACTGGCACGCATGGCGACCACAAAGGTGCCGCAATTGATCTGTTGATGCAGGCCAACCCTGAGCTAGACTTTGTGCTGGTTGGAGATACCGGCCAGCACGATGCGTTTGTTTACCGTGATGCGGTGCGGCGTCATCCGGGGCGTGTAATTGCCATTGTCCTGCGTGAACCCGGCCCCGGACCCGACAGCGAGAGCTGCGCTGCGATGGAGGAAATCCGCAGCGCAGGCATCAACGTCTACAACGCGCCTGACTTCGAAGCGATTGCGCCGCAAATTTTACGGCAGATCGCATAGGCTGCGTCGTTAGGGCAGCAGCGGCACGCGCCCTGTATTGGTCACCGTCCAGCATGACCGACCCTCGAACACAACTGGCACCAGCGGATTGCCATAGCCTGCGCCGCCATCAAGGTTCACCCGATTGCCATAGTTCGTGACTGCCTCAACCGGAGTGTGGCCATGCACCACAACCTTGCCGTGGTCGCGGGTATCAACGTGAAACTCTTTGCGTATCCAGAGCAGATCATGCTCGGTCTGCTCGTCCAGCATCACGCCGGGTTTGATACCGGCGTGGGCGAAAAACAGATGCTCGGTTTGATGGCTCAAGGCGAGGGTATCCAAGAAGTCTACATGTGTTTGTGGAATGGCAGCCTTGGCGCGCGCGTGGACTTCAGTTTGACGGTTCGTCTCTTTCATCTCAATGCCGTAAGACGCCAACGTTGTGTCACCACCTAGTCGCGGGTGCAGCCAGTAAAGGTGGATCGGCAGATACGCGTCATGTTGTGGATAATCGCGCATGAACCAGCTGAACATGCGATCATGATTGCCTTTGAGGCAATGCCAGTTCTTGCCGGCAGCGATACCGTCAATCAGCAGATCAAGCACGCCAGCGGAGGCCGGACCGCGATCCGTATAGTCGCCGATAAAGACAATCTCCGCATCGGGGCCACCGTCCTGTTCAATCAGCTCCAGAGCGCGAACAAGCGCGTCAAGCTGGCCATGGATATCACCGAGGGCATAGATGGGATTGGTCATAATCACTCCAAATAAAAAAGGCGCGACCCTATCAGAGCCGCGCCTTTGTGGTCATCTATCGATAGCGTTAAGCGACATCGAATTCCAGAACCTTAATCTGGTTGAACAAGCCTGTATCGTGCAGCTTTTTCACGACCGGCGCTGGCACGGGAGCATCTACATATAGCAGCGCTATTGCTTCGCCCTTTATGCCTGCACGGCCAAGAGTAAAGTTAGCGATGTTGACGTCGTTTTCGCCCATTGTCTTCCCAAGCGTGCCGATGATGCCCGGCACGTCTTCGTTTGTGGTGTAAACCATGTGGCGGCCGACTTCTGCATCGATGTTGATGCCTTTGATCTGGATAAAGCGTGGTTTGCCATCCGAGAACACCGTGCCCGCGATAGAACGCTCGCGTTTTTCTGTCACAACAGTCACTTTGATATAGCCGTCGAAAGCGCCGGATTTGTCCTGATTTGTTGTGGAAATCTGGATGCCTTTTTCCTTGGCGACAACAGGAGCCGAAACCATGTTCACGTCTGGATTTGCCCGCTTCATGATGCCCGCAACCACGCCACAGTTAAGCGCATCAAGGTTCATTTCAGAAACCGCACCGTCATAGAGGATGTTGATTGCCTTGATCGGCTCGTCCGTTAGCTGACCAATGAAGGCGCCCAGATGGCCCGACAGCTTGAGCCATGGGCCCATGACCTGTGCTTCTTCGGCTGTGACGGACGGCATATTGAGCGCGTTGCTCACCGCGCCTGTCAGCAGGTAATCCGACATCTGCTCTGCCACTTGCAAGGCAACGTTTTCCTGCGCTTCGGTTGTTGCGGCACCAAGGTGCGGTGTGCAGACAACGTTTGGTAGGTTGAATAGCGGGTTCTCTGTCGCGGGCTCAACCTTGAACACGTCGAACGCAGCGCCGGCAACGTGGCCGGATTTCAACAGATCGGCCAGCGCTTCTTCGTCAACCAGACCGCCACGGGCACAGTTGATGATACGCACGCCCTTCTTGGTTTTCTCAAGGTTTTCACGGCTCAGGATGTTTGCTGTCTGCTCTGTGAACGGCACGTGCAATGTGATGAAGTCGGCACGCTTGAGCAGTTCTTCCAGCTCAACCTTTTCCACGCCCATCTTGGTGGCTTTTTCTTCCCCTAGGAAGGGATCATAAGCCACGACTTTCATCTTCAAGCCGCGCGCACGGTCGCACACGATGCCGCCGATGTTGCCCGCACCGATCACGCCCAGCGTTTTGCCTGTCAGCTCAACACCCATGAATTTGGACTTTTCCCATTTGCCTGCATGGGTAGATGCAGATGCTTCGGGGATCTGGCGCGCAACAGCAAACATCATCGCGATGGCATGCTCGGCTGTTGTGATCATGTTGCCGAAAGGCGTGTTCATGACGATCACACCCTTTTTGGATGCGGCGTCTTTGTCGATGTTATCGGTACCGATGCCTGCGCGGCCAATGACCTTGAGGTTTGTCGCAGCAGCGATGATTTTGTCGGTGGCTTTTGTGGCGGAACGGATGGCCAGACCATCATAGTTACCGATGATCTCTGCTAGCTTGTCTTTGTCTTTACCCAGCGTCGGCTGGAAATCCACGTCGATGCCGCGGTCTTTGAAAATTTGAACAGCAGCTTCGCTGAGGCTGTCGGAGATGAGTACTTTAGGCGCCATTTGAGCGGTCCTTTGTGTGTAAATTGGGGGATGCAGCTGCCCTGAGGAAGGCCCGTTTAAAGGCTTCGCACGTCAGGGCAGCTGTGGAATTCAGGCGTTGAGTTCAGCGTTGAAAGCGTAGTCGAGCCATGGCAGCATCGCATCGATGTCGCTTGTCTCGACCGTGCCACCGCACCAGATGCGCAGGCCGGCAGGCGCATCGCGGTAGGCACCAATGTCCAGCGCGATGTTCTCATCCGCCAGCCGTTTTGCAACGGCTTTGGCGAATGCGGCACCATCGGTGATACGGGGATCTGTGAACTTCAGGCAAACGGATGTGTTCGACCGTGTGGCAGGATCAACCGCAAGGAAATCAATCCAGTCGTGTGTTTCGACAAACGAAGTGATTGCGGCTGTGTTGGCATCCGCACGTGCGATCAGACCTTTAAGCCCGCCTACGGACTGTGCCCATTCCAGTGCGAAAAGGTAATCTTCGACACACAGCATGGAAGGCGTGTTGATCGTCTCACCTTTGAAGATGCCATCGATCAGTTTGCCGCCTTTGGTCAGGCGGAAAATCTTGGGCAGGGGCCATGCAGGCGTATAGTTTTCCAGACGCTCAACCGCGCGGGGGCTGAGGATGATCATACCGTGGGCCGCTTCGCCGCCTAGCACTTTTTGCCAGCTGAAGGTTGTGACATCCAGGCGGTCCCAAGGGAGGTCCATTGCAAACGCGGCAGAGGTTGCGTCACACAGCGTCAGGCCGGCGCGATCGGCAGGAATGTCGAAAGACGCAGGAACGCGCACACCGGACGTGGTGCCGTTGTAGGTAAAGCAAACATCGTTGTCGAAGTTCACGCCAGCCAGATCAACGATCTCGCCGTAAGGGGCGGTTTTCTCGGTCGCATCGATTTTGAGCTGCTTGAGCGCATCGGTAACCCAACCGGAACCAAAGCTTTCCCATGCCAGCATCTCTACATGGCGTTCACCCAGCAGGTTCCACATGGCCATCTCATAAGCGCCGGTATCGGACGCGGGAACAATGCCAATTTTGTAATCATCTGGCACGCCGAGAATCTCGCGCGTGGTTTCAATCGCTTCCAGCAGTTTTGCCTTGCCGGGAGCAGCGCGGTGGCTGCGGCCCAAAGGCGCGCCTGCGAGCTTTGCCAGATCAAATGTAGGGGGTTTGGCACAAGGGCCAGAAGAAAAACGCGGATTAGCCGGCCGCGTTGCCGGTGCAGTAATAGCCATTTATGCTATCCTCTCAGATAATCGCCCTTCGTTGGGGAAGGGTGTCCCACGGATGCGTTTACGGCGCGTTACGGTCTGGCACAAGAAGAGATTTGGGGGTAAACCGCCGTCCTGTCGGCTTTTTGCGACACCCCTGACGCTGATCGGAAACTTACACATGTTCACTGCCGTTCTTCTTGCCGCGCCAACGCGGTGCAATCTTGACCCCGCTTTGGTGGAATCGCTGCGCAATGCGTGGGGCGGCGGTGACGCGATCTGGCTCAGCCCCGACGAGGCGGCAGAGTTTACTTTGATGGTGATGCCGGAAAACCTGTGGGAGGTTTGGGAGACTTGTCAGTCGATGGGCGTCGATCTGGTTATCGTCCCCAGCGAAGGCCGCCGTAAGAAAATGCTGCTGGCGGATATGGACAGCACAATGATCCAGCAGGAGTGCATTGATGAGCTGGCCGATGAAGCAGGTGTAGGTGCGCGGGTGAAAGACATCACTGCCCGCGCCATGAACGGAGAGCTGGATTTCGATGGTGCGCTGCGCGAACGCGTCGGCCTGCTAAAAGGCCTGCCTGAAAGTGTAATTGGAAAAGTTCTGGCCGAGCGGATCACCATGATGCCGGGCGGGAAGGCGTTGTTGTCCACTATGAAGGCACATGGTGCCTATGCAGCGCTGGTGTCAGGCGGGTTCACGGCATTTACAGCGCGCGTCGCGACAGAGCTGGGTTTTGACGAGAACCGCGCAAACACGCTGTTGGTCGCAGATGGAGAGCTAACTGGCGAAGTCGGCCAGCCCATTCTAGGCAAGCAGGCCAAGGTCGATGCGCTGGAAGAGATCACAGCGCGGCTGAGCCTTGCGGATGCAGACGTGATCGCCGTGGGTGATGGCGCGAATGATCTTGGTATGCTGACACGGGCAGGTATGGGCGTTGCCCTACACGCCAAGCCAAGCGTGGCCGCGCAGTGCAATGTGCGGATTAACTTTGGCGATCTCACAGCCCTGCTGTTCGTGCAGGGCTATGCGAAAGCTGATTTCGTTTCCTGATCTTAGGCCAGCAACCCTGCAGCTGGCTTCAGCACGCCCGTTGTCAGGCCGTCCCAGTTTTTGATCGGGGCATTGATCCGTTTGAGCGTCGCCGGATGGTTCGCGTCCAGCACACCCAAACGCACCAAAAGCGCGGCTAGCGCCGCCTCTGCGGCGCGGGTAGTGCCACAAGCCGCTTTCAGCGCGATACCAATCCCGCGTTCTGGAATGATCGCAATAAAGAAACCCTCGGCGCCTGTCTTTAACGCAACCTTGCCGTCGCATGCGCGCATCAGTTCGGTGCAAGCACGACCTTCACCAGCGACCAGTTCGGGGTGTAGACGCATCGCCTGATGCAGACGCGCTTCGGCGCTACCCTCGGGTGCTGCCGCGTAATGCGCCATGGCGCGGGCAATGCCGTGCAGCGTCGCGGCGTAATTCGGGGCCGAGCATCCGTCGATGCCAAAGCCCGGGCTTGTTTCTTGTGTGACATCTTCGAACGCTTCAAGGCACGCTTTCTGGACGGGATGGTCAGGCGCTACGTAATTTGGCCCAGCGCCCAAATGGCGTGTCAGTGTCAAGAAGCCCGCATGTTTGCCCGAGCAGTTGTTGTGGATTCGGCAGGGGCTTTCATGTGCGCGGATTTGTTCGTCCCGCATTGTACGGTCGCGGGATTCCTCGGGGCCGCAGCAGAAGTCATCATCGGTCAGGCCCAGTTCCTTGATCCACGCGCCAACATTGTCCACGTGGATGTGCGCGCCCTGATGGGACGCACAGGCCAGCGCCAGTTGTTTTGTGGTTAGCCCGAAGGCATCCGCTGCGCCTGAACGCACCAGTGGCAAGGCCTGGATCATCTTGGACGAACTGCGCGGCAGGACAACTGTGGTGGGATCGCCCCATGCATCGATAATCTGGCCTGTGGAATCGCAAATCACAGCGTGGCCGGAATGGACACTTTCAAGAAACGGGCCACGCCAGATTTCGGCGAAGGGTGCGGGAGCGGTCATAGATGGTTCCTTTTGGCAGTAATATGGGCGAAAACCTGCCAATGCGGGGTTTCGCCACTCGCGTCTTTCGCGTTATGATGCTTGTTGTCGAGTAGAACGCAAACCATTGCAATAGAATGGCCCTGAGAAAAGCGGCCACGGCTTGGTTCTGTATTAGGTATTGAGGCAACGAGACGGCTGGAGAGTTGGACAGATGGCATTTTTGAGAACAGGTTTGGCGGCCGCAGTTATGGCGGGCCTTATCGCGAACGGGGCGTCGGCGCAGAGCCAGAGCACCAACCGCGTTGCAGCGCAGACGGATTGGAGTGTCTTTGTAGAAGATAACCCGACCGAGTGTTGGGGTGTCTCCACGCCCAAGCAGTCCGTTAACTCCCGCGATGGACGGGTTGTTGCGGTTAATCGTGGCCAGACGCTGTTGATGGTGTTCTATCGCCCAAGCGCGGGCGCCAACGGGCAAGTCGCGTTTACAGGCGGTTATCCTTTTGCCAGCGGCTCAACTGTGGCGCTGGAAATTTCCGGCAGCACCTTTGAGCTGTTTACCGAAGGGGAGTGGGCATGGCCTGCAACCACGGCAGATGACACCAAAATTATCTCCGCAATGAAGCGGGGCGCAGATGCAAAGCTGACGGGCCGTTCCGGCCGCGGCACACAGACCGAAGACACATTCTCGCTGCTGGGTTTCACCGCTGCAGTTGAAGACGCGGCGAAACGCTGCGGCGGCTAAGCTTCGGCTTTTCGACTATGCGGCCCTGCCCTTACCGGCGGGGCTGTTTTCATTTTGGGCGACAAGCACCTATATAGCACTCAGCCCCTGTTAGGAATCGATCCCATGTCTGCACCGATCACCCAAGACGTTCACACCATCCCGCGCAAACTGCCGGAAGGTCCGGCGAACCTTGTGGGCATGACCCGTGAGGCGATGCGCGATGCGTTGATCGCCATAGGCACGCCGGAAAAGCAGGCCAAGATGCGGGTCGGTCAAATCTGGCAGTGGATTTATAACTGGGGCGTGCGTGACTTTGACGCGATGACCAACCTTAGCAAAGGCTTCCGTGCTGATCTGGCTGCGCATTTCGTGGTGGAGGTGCCTGAGGTCGTGACCAAGCAGGTCAGCTCTGATGGTACGCGTAAGTATCTTGTGCGGATCGCTGGTGGTCATGAGGTCGAGGTGGTTTACATCCCCGAAGCTGATCGCGGCACGCTTTGCGTCAGCTCTCAGGTCGGATGCACGCTGACCTGTTCGTTCTGTCATACGGGCACACAAAAGCTGGTGCGCAACCTGACTGCAGGAGAGATCATCGGTCAGGTGATGGTCGCTCGTGACGATCTGGATGAATGGCCCAAGAGCGGCACGCGCACCTATGAAGCGCGGCTGTTGAGCAACATCGTGCTGATGGGTATGGGCGAACCGCTATATAATTTTGAGAACGTGCGCGATGCGATGAAGATCGCGATGGACCCCGAGGGTATCCAGCTGTCGCGCCGCCGCATTACGCTTAGCACTTCAGGTGTTGTGCCAGAGATCGCGCGCACGGCACAAGAGATAGGCTGCCAGTTGGCTGTTTCCTTTCATGCGACAACGGATGAGGTGCGGGACACGCTTGTCCCGATCAACAAGCGTTGGAACATCGAGACGCTGCTGGATGCTTTGCGCGAGTACCCCAAGGTTTCCAACTCCGAGCGGATCACCTTTGAGTACGTGATGTTGCACGGCATCAACGACAGTGACGAAGATGCGCACCGGTTGATGAAGCTGATCGAGGGGATTCCTGCCAAGATCAACCTCATCCCGTTTAACGAATGGCCTGGCGCCCCGTATAAACGATCGTCCAACAACCGCATTCGGGCGTTCTCGGACATTGTACACAAAGCGGGCTATGCTTCTCCGGTGCGTAAGCCGCGTGGCGAGGACATCATGGCAGCCTGCGGTCAACTCAAGTCAGAGACAGAGCGCGCGCGCAAATCTCGTCGCCAGATCGAGGCTGAGACGGGAACTGCTCGTAGCTAGGTCGTTGAAGCTCTGAGGGGAAAAATCAGGGCTTCATCTCAGGGGTGACGAAAGGGCAGTTTATTCAATCGGGGGGTGTAGCAATACCTCGGTTCTGCCGTAATTGCATCCGAATGTTGCCACGAGATCAAAAGACATTGTTTCCAGAATTGATCTAATCAGGAGACGAACAATGTCGATCATCATTAAGCAAGACGCCTTTCTTACAGAAGAGCTTATGCAGATTGTTGCGCGCGAACGTGCAGCAGCGCTGTCAGCGCGCGAATGGAAGCACCGCCTGGCTGGCTATGGCTATTCCATCCGCGACACTGAAGATGGCAAACACATGCTGGAAACATTGCCGCATCACGTCGTTCTGTGTGAACTACCCGAAGAGCTGTTCCACTGATCAACGCCCGGGAACGTGATCGCGTGTCGAAGGCTCGCCCCATGTTTCGATAAGCTCCATCGCTTCCTGCGCTGTTTCGACAAAGCGGAAAAGATTGAGATCCTCGGCCGAGATCGTGCCCGCATCTGCAAGTGCATCCCAGTTTATGATGCTTTCCCAGAACTCGCGGCCGAACAGCAAGAACGGCACCCGCTGCATCCGGCCTGTCTGGATGAGAGTGAGCGCTTCGAACATTTCGTCCATGGTGCCAAAGCCACCGGGGAAAACACAGATCGCTTTTGCGCGCATAAGGAAGTGCATCTTCCGAATCGCGAAATAGTGGAAGTTAAAACACAGGTCCGGCGTCACATATTGATTTGGTGCCTGTTCGAACGGCAGAACGATGTTCAGGCCGATCGAGACACCGTCTGCGTCAACGGCGCCGCGGTTGCCTGCCTCCATCACACCCGGCCCACCGCCGGTCACGATGACGTCCTCGCATCCTTTGCTCTCATTGGACTTCAGCGTCATCAGCCGTGAGAATTCACGCGCTTCGTCGTAAAAACGCGACAGATCAGCCAGCGTTTTTGTCCGCGCGCCCTCTTTCTTTGCCGGTTCCGGAATACGCGCGCCACCGAACAGAACGATCGTTGAGCGGACGCCGTATTCGTCCAGCATCATTTCGGGTTTGAGCAATTCCAGTTGTAGGCGGACGGGGCGCAGCTCGTCGCGGCACATGAAGTCAAAATCGTTGAAGGCCAGCTTGTACGCGGGTGCCTGTGTTTGTGGTGTGACGGGTACGCCCGCCGCAGCGGTGCGGTCGGTATGGGCATCGCGCAAAGGGTGCTTTTGTTGTCTGGTCATCAGGCTCTCCGGTAGATCGATTTCTTGTGTGTTGCAGCGGGTACCATGCAACGCTTTGCCGCGATTGACCACGTTGATATTTTAAGCGCAGATGTCCGGAAGCAGGGCTTAGGATTGCGTGGAAAGCCTGCGCCGCGTATAGCGCGCTTTAACCCTTCTTTCCAAACGGAGTTCCGATATGTCAAACGCACAGCTTGAAACCGCCATTGAGGCCGCGTGGGAAGACCGCGACAGCATCACCCCTGCCACCACAGGCGAAACCCGCGACGCCATTGAGGCAACGCTGGCCGCGCTCGATTCCGGCAAGCTTCGCGTAGCGGAGAAGCAAGACAGCGGTGACTGGCATGTAAACCAGTGGGCCAAAAAGGCTGTACTGCTGGGCTTCCGCATCAAAGACATGGAAATGCAAAGCGGCGGACCACAGGGCAGCGGCTGGTGGGACAAGGTCGACAGCAAGTTTATGGGCTGGGGCGATGACCAGTGGAAAGAGGCCGGTTTCCGCGCTGTTCCGAACTGTATCGTTCGCAAGTCCGCCTATATCGCGCCCGGCGTGGTGCTGATGCCGTCCTTTGTAAACTTGGGCGCTTATGTGGATACAGGCACCATGGTCGATACATGGGCCACTGTTGGTTCCTGCGCGCAGATTGGTAAAAACGTGCACCTCTCCGGTGGTGTTGGCATCGGCGGCGTGCTTGAGCCTATGCAGGCTGGGCCGACAATCATTGAAGACAACTGCTTTATCGGGGCGCGCTCCGAAGTGGTTGAGGGCTGTATCGTACGCGAAGGCTCGGTTCTGGGTATGGGCGTGTTCATCGGCCAGTCGACCAAGATTCTGGACCGTGAAACCGGCGAAGTCATGTATGGCGAAGTTCCTGCTGGTTCGGTTGTTGTGGCCGGCTCTATGCCCTCCAAGAATGGCGTGAACCTTTATTGTGCTGTGATCGTCAAGCGCGTGGATGAGCGGACCCGCTCCAAAACATCTATCAATGAACTGCTGCGCGACTGATGCGGTTTGCCCTGCTCCTGCTTCTTATGTCTAGCATGGCCTCAGAAGCGGGGGCGGGCCCTTATGACGGGCGCTATCGGCCTGACCATCCCTCTGGTGATAGCTGGGATTGTAAGAACATTGGTAAGGACAAAGGCGCGGTTCTGCTTACCTCAAACATCTTCTTTGCGCTGGGCAGCCGGTGTACCCTTCGTGATCCGGTAGGTGTCAGTGGGATGGATGCCACTCTTTATGATGCGATTTGTCGTGCAGACGGCGAGCCATGGCAGCGCCGGATCATGATCATGCGCACAGATACGGGTATTGCAGTGATCCAGAAGGGCGCGCGCATCAGCTTGTTGCGCAAATGCGAATAGCCTCTCTCTGGCTGAGGCTTTTCAAACGACGATTGACCGTCTAGGTCTCCAGCATTCTTATCTATAGGCGCGCACTGATATGTCCGACGAACCCAAACCAAAAAAACCATCTCGTCAGCAAGTATACACGTTGCTGGTAGAGATTGGCCGTAAGGCAGGCGATGGCTTGCCGGATAAGGCAACTGGAGCGGCGCTGATGTGCTTTGCCTCCGGCATTGACGAGGCTGAGGCCGTGCGCGAAACGGTTGCGATTCTCAAACAGGCTGATACCGCGCCGCTGGATGTCACCGGTTACGGCACTCTTGCCGAGCGTGAGGAAGAAGGTCACGAGATCGACGACGAAGAGCGCGGCCTGATGCAGCGCGCGCTCGACGAGAATTCGGTCATTATTGCGCAGATGACGCCGTTCTACGATTAGGCGTCAGGCAGCGCGGCGTTTTGACAGATGAATCGCCTCGTACCATTTGAGAACCTTGTGCGACGGCGCCTTGTGCTCTGGCAGGTCGTTGCGGTCCACGCCAAACATCACGCTTGAAGCCAACTGGTGGGTGTCGCGGCGAATACGGCCGATATACATACTTTCCAAAGGTGCTCCGCCTGCCAGAATCGTATCGTGGTTCGGCAGGATCAGCTGGGTATAGCGGACCAGATGGCCGCAAGGCTCAGTTCGAGCGGCAAAGCCGTTCACAAGGTGGCGCGCCGGCGTCAGAACCTTCTCACACGAAAACAGGTATTCAACCTCGGGTCCGTCAATCACCACATGTTGCTCGGGTGCGATGATGATGTCTTCCTGCAAGCCGAAATAGGGCGCGCGCATGCGGATCGGGGCAAAGCTGCCCCGTGCCGGCACGGTGCGCGTGACAGTTTGCAGCACAGGCACCACCAGCCCTTCGGCAGTGTAGACCGTATCGCCACGTTTCAGCGTGCTGGCATTGCGGTAGCCCCAAGGCGTCGCGATTGCTGTGTCAGGCGACAGGGTCGGGCTTGTCCCGATCGGCTCAATCTCGTCAGACAGAGCGGCAAAGATCATGTCAGGTGCATAGTCCTGCTGCCCGCGCCCCAGCATCAGATCGCGTAGATCTTCCAACGTGAGCGGGATCGGATTCTCGACGGCAACACTCGTCACCGTGCTTTCGCCCGCTTGTTCCAGCGTCAGGCGACCCCAGTTGTATTTGATGTCCCACGAATAGGTCAGCCGTAAAATTTCGGCGCGACCGGCGTTCTTATGGGCGATTGCCGCGTGTGCAATCTTGTCCGCCTGCACGTGAACCATCGACACACCGCCGCCGGGAATAGCCTGAAACACCAGACTTCGGTGAGTGGGGTGAGGATTGGTATAGCCGAACAGGACCTGCGGCTTGCTGTCTTCGGCTACTTGGGTTTCAAACATGATGGTGCCACGGCTCAGGGTTTGGCCGGGTACATCAGCGATGATCGGTGTCGCACGCTTTTCATGGCCAAGCCCGCGCAGGGACAGTCGGCGATCAGAATGGTCGGTCAGGGCAAGCCAGGTCATTTAAGCCACCTTTGCGGCGCGCAATAGCTCCGCCTCATATCGTTTCAGGGTGCGGCGCGCGGCTATCGGATAGCCAGCGCCAGTTTCAGGGTCTAATTCGGGGAAAATGCTGTAAATCTCTTCGACCACATTCGTCTCAAAGCTTGTGGCGGTCTGTGGACCGAGCAGGAAGCTTTCGGTTTCCAACCCTTCGGAGAACACAACCTGATGACGATCAAACAGCAGGTGCACATAGGTGACCTCGCCGCCCTCGCGCCGCGTGATGGAGTGATCGTTCACCAAATCACGCGCGGCGACCAGCACTTCGGATTCACCGAACAGCAGTTCTGCAAGGTTGTCCTTGATCAGTACGCGGTGCAGCGGCGAGACAAGCAGATCACTGTGCTGGCCCAGCGTATTGGCGCGGATATGGATCGGGGCGAAGTCACCCGTCGCGGCCACACGGCGTGAGCCAATCCAGCGCAGAGGTTGTGCGCCTTCGTCTTTGGTCATCACCAGATCACCGGGAAGAAGCGCGTCGGCGCAGCGGTCCCCGTCAGGGGTCGCAATCAGCGTGCCTGCTACGAAACAGGGGACTGAGGTCGCGTTGACGAAACCGACATCTGTGTCGACGCCATTCGTAATCGTGTAGGTGAAGTTGAAGTCTTCTTCGTCCCCGTCACCCACGACGTTGAATGTGCCGTCAGCGTTCAAAGTCACCAACTGGCCAGTGGGCAGCGTTATCGCTGTACCTACCGTTGCCGCCTGGCCATTGATGTGTGTGATTGTCAGCGTGCCGGGGCCGTTGTTAATATCGTTGTCCAGCACGTTGAGAGTGGTTGTCCCGTCAGGGTAAACGTTCACATCATCCGAGATGGCGATCAGCTTTGTCTGCACCGAATTGCCTGCAATCAAGACGTTAGAGTCGTAGTTGCTATCCCCGACATCCGCGAGCGCGATCCGCATGGAGTTCGTTTGACCCGGGATGACGTTCATCGTGAGCGTGAGCGTGATCGTAAAACCGTCCATCTCGGTGTTGTAATCGTCGGTCGTGTTGTTGACGTACATGTTGATGTTGTTCGTCGTCGAGATGTTGAAGGGGTCGGTATCCCCGTCACCTACATCATGCTCGACCAATTGGCCGTTGATCCAGACACCAAAGAAATCCTGATAGATCGAGTTTGCGAACTCTGGATATTCTTCCGAACTGAACACAAACTGCATCGTCAGGATGTTTGAGTCAGGTATAAAATCAATATCCAGCGTCGATGCGTCATAGGTCGTGCCGCCAGCAGCGTTATTATAGGGGGTGTAGTAGTTGGTGCCGGACGTATTGGTTGAGGTGTTGGTGCTTTGGTTTGACTGCCCGGATGAGTTGGTAAAGTCCTGAACCTCACCTGTGGACATGATAACGCCGGTGTCTCCGGGCGTGACGCCGGGGGATAAGCTGTCGCCATTGTTGTAGATTCCGGCGCTGTCACTGTCGCCGTAATAGGTGGCACCGGTCACGATTACACCGTTCCCGAATATCTCCTGCGCCATCTGCGTGGCGGTGGTGCCTTCACGCACTGTTGTAATCGGAAGTTCCGACGCTGCTACCATGTCACTGCCTCAAACCTATCAAGAGACAGCACACATCGCAGTCGGACAGGGGTATGCCCCTGTTCCCGTCATGTCCATTTATTGGACTGCCCATCCCTGTTTTCAGGTGATGGACCTGCTCATGCCCTGCCTCGGGTCAATTATTATGAGGATCAAGCTACCACAATTTTGACGTAAATGAAGCGGGATTTCGTCTAGTGGGTGGGGCTGGCACTTTTGCACCACAGGGGAGATAAGGAAAACAGACCGTTAAAGGAGCACAGCCGCATGTCACCATCCCTCCCCGTTGATCCCGTCGACCTCACCGCGCGTCTGGTGCGCTGCCCATCCGTCACGCCTGCGGATGCCGGAGCGTTGGATATCTTGCATGAACTCCTCAGCGAGGCTGGCTTTTCGTGTGCTTGGGCGGATCGCGGCGGTATTCGCAACCTGTTTGCGCGCTGGGGCACACAGGGCAATACCCGTAGCTTCGGGTTCAACGGCCATACGGATGTGGTGCCCATCGGCGATGAGGCCGCTTGGACGATGCCCCCCTTTGGTGCCGAGATTAAAGACGGCATTATGTACGGGCGCGGCACCACCGACATGAAGTCCGGCGTCGCCGCCTTTGTTGCCGCCGCCGTTGATTTTGTGAGCAAGACTCCGCCGGACGGCTCCGTTGTGATCACCATCACCGGCGATGAAGAAGGCGAATCGGTGGACGGTACGCTGGCGCTGCTGGAGTATATGGAAAACCACGGCGAGCGAATGGATGTGTGTCTGGTGGGGGAGCCAACCTGCCCGAATACAATGGGTGAGATGATCAAGATCGGGCGCCGTGGCTCTATGACGATCAAGTTCCGCGTGATCGGAACACAAGGCCACTCCGCCTATCCGCATCGCGCCAATAATCCGCTTCCGGCTATGGTCCGGTTGATGGACCGGCTGGCAAGTCACGAGCTGGATACCGGTACGGATCACTTTGACCCCTCCACCCTCGCAGTCGTCACAGTGGATACCGGTAATCCTGCCTCGAACGTCATTCCGGCTGAGTGTCTGGCTACGGTCAACATCCGCTTTAATGATACACACTCCGGCGCGGGGCTAAGTGACTGGATCGAAAGCGAAGTGGCTGCCATCCGCGAGGCATTTGGTGTGCAGATCGAGACCCATGTGAAGATCTCTGGCGAGAGCTTTATAACGCCGCCGGGCGATCTGTCGGCTATGGTATCGCGCGCGGTTGAGGCGGTAACAGGCGTGACACCAGAGCTGTCCACGACCGGCGGCACATCTGACGCGCGCTTTGTCAAAGCGCATTGCCCTGTGGTCGAGTTTGGTCTTGTTGGGCAGTCCATGCATCAGGTGGACGAACACGTGCGCGTGGATCATATCAATGAACTCAAGTCGATCTACACGCGTATTTTGCAGGACTATTTTGCGTGACTAAGATTGCCGTGACCCATGATACCGAAACCTGCTTTGCCCTCCGCCATGAAGTTTTCGTGGCGGAGCAGGGATACTCTGCTGAAGGTGAGGTTGATGCGCTGGATGCTCAAAGCCATCATCTGCTGGCCCTGGATGGGGAAACCCCCATTGGAACGGCGCGTGTCTTTCTGGACGGGATCTCGGCTAAAATCGGCCGTGTCTGCGTGATTGCTGCGCGGCGCGGTACCGGCCTTGGCGCGGAGCTGATCAAAGCCGCAGTGGCCCTAGCCGTTGAGAAGGGCGCAGAGCGCGCTGTGCTTGGGGCGCAGGCCCATGCGGTTGGCTTCTATAATAAGCTTGGGTTTACCCCGTATGGGGACGTGTATTCAGACGAAGGTGAGCCGCATCAGATGATGGAGCGCCCCTTGTGAGGCGCACGCTGGTTGTGATGCTGAAAGAGCCACGCGCCGGACGGGTTAAAACCCGGCTGGGGCGCGATATCGGTATGGTAGCAGCGGCATGGTGGTTTCGCCATCAGGTGCGCGGCCTGCTCCGCCGGATCGAAGACCCTCGATGGGACGTCGTGCTGGCTGTGGCGCCGGATCGTGCAGGGCTGTTGTCGCGCGTTTGGCCTGCGCATCTGGCTCGTATCCCACAGGGGAACGGTGACTTGGGTGATCGCATGGGACGGGCCTTGCGTGGTGCGCCGCCCGGCCCGGTTTGCGTAATCGGTGGCGATATCCCAGGCATAGCAGCACCGCGTATCGCCGAAGCATTTTCGGCACTGGGCGCGCATGATGCGGTGTTTGGTCCTGCGCCGGACGGGGGATACTGGCTTATCGGGTTGCGGCGGACCCGTGCGGTTCCGGCTAACCTGTTCTCTGGCGTGCGCTGGTCGACGTCTCATGCGCTTGCTGACACCCGGAAAAGCCTGCCGGACCACAGTATCGCCCATGTCGCCACGCTTCGTGATGTCGATACGGTTGCTGACTTAAAATAATGTGACGCGCCCCCAAACGCGTGCTACCTCCATTCCCATGAACAAAATTCCTACCAAACACGAGATCCTCGAATGGATCGAACAAAACCCCACTCTGTCGGCCAAGCGTGACATCGCCAAGGCCTTTGGCATCAAGGGTGCTGCGCGCATTGATCTTAAGCGGATCTTGAAAGAACTGGAGGCCGAAGGGCATCTGGAGAAGCGCAAGAAAAGCTACAACGACCCTGAGCGCCTGCCGCCGGTCAGTGTTCTGCTGGTCACCGGACCGGACAAGGATGGCGACCTTTACGCCAAGCCAATGGAATGGACCGGCGAAGGTGTGGAGCCTGTGGTGCTGATGATTCCACGCGCCTCTGATCCGGCGCTGGGGGCGGGTGACCGTATTCTGGCGCGGCTTACGCTGGTGAAAGGTGAAAGCCATCACTACGAGGGGCGGCTGATCCGCCGGATCGGCACGAACCCGAAAAAGATTATCGGTATCTTCCATAAACACGCCGAAGGCGGGCGCATCCAGCCAATCGACAAAGGTGCGGATAAAGAATGGGCTGTGCCTTCCGATGCCACGGGTGGTGCCCAAGACGGCGAATTGGTCGAGGCAGAATTGGCGGGGCCAAAGGGCCGCATGGGCCTGCCCCGCGCACGCATTGTGGGCCGACTGGGCGATCCGTCAGCGCCCAAGGCGGTTTCGCTGATTGCGATCCATCAACACAACATTCCCGATGATTTCCCCGATGATGTCATCGCAGAAGCCGACGCAGCCAAGCCGAAAGACCTTAAAGGCCGCGAGGACCTGCGCGATCTGCCGCTGATCACCATTGATCCATCAGATGCCCGCGATCACGACGATGCCTGCTTTGCTGAAGCTGACACTGATCCGGCGAATGAAGGTGGTCATATTCTTTGGGTCGCCATCGCCGATGTCTCTGCCTATGTCACCCCCGGCTCAGCTTTGGACGGTGAGGCGCGCAAGCGGGGGAACTCCACCTATTTCCCCGACCGCGTTGTGCCGATGCTGCCGGATCGCCTTTCGGGCGACCTTTGTTCGCTGCACGAAGGGGTTGAGCGAGCCTGCATCGCCGTTCGCATGGTGCTGGATGCAAAGGGGAACAAGTTGAGTCACGATTTCCACCGTGGCCTGATGAAATCCCTCGCCAGCCTACATTACGAAGAAGTTCAGGCCGCAATGGACGGCACCTTGAATGACCGCACAGAGTCTTTGTTAGAGACTGTTATCAAGCCTCTCTATGCGACGTATCGTTCGCTGGTCGAGGCACGCAAAGAACGCCAGCCACTTGATCTTGATCTGCCGGAACGGCGGATAGAGCTGGATGAAGACGGCACAGTCCGTTCTGTCAATTTCCGTGATCGGCTGGATGCGCATCGTCTGATCGAAGAATTCATGGTGCTGGCGAATGTCGCCGCTGCCGAGACTTTGATTGCGAAGAAGACCCCACTTTTGTTCCGCACCCACGAAGAGCCGACACCTGAAAAGCTCGATGCGTTGCGCGAAACGGCCGCGGCCGCGGGCTATACACTGGCCAAAGGGCAAGTGCTGCAGACGGCGCACCTGAACCGCCTGCTGGACCAAGCGGCGGGCGGCGATGATGCCGAGCTGATCAATATTTCTACTTTGCGCTCGATGACGCAGGCCTATTACGGGCCGGATCACATCGGCCACTTTGGTCTGGCGCTAAGGTCATATGCACACTTCACCTCGCCGATCCGTCGCTATGCGGATTTGATCGTTCACCGCGCGCTGATCACAGCGCATGGCTGGGGCAAGGACGGTCTTTCACCTCACGACATAGAGGACATGGAAGCCACCGGCGCGCATATCTCGGATACCGAGCGACGGTCGATGGTGGCCGAGCGCGACACGACGGACCGCTACCTTGCCGCGTTCCTGTCCGAACGTGTGGGCAACGAGATGACAGGCCGCATTAGCGGTATTGCCCGCTTTGGCGCCTTCGTGAAGCTGGATGAGACTGGCGCTGATGGCTTGATCCCCATGCGTAACATCGGACGTGAATACTTCCACCACGATGCGGAGGCGAATACCCTGATGGGAGCTGACACCGGTATGACCATCGGGTTGGGACAACGCGTCACCGTGCGGTTGTCCGAGGTGACGCCAGTGACCGGAGGGATTTCGCTGGAGCTGTTAGAAATCGAGGACCAGAAAATCCCTCAGGGGCGCAAAGGCCACGCCGGGCAAAGCCCCCGCCGTAAAGGCGCAAAAGCTAAGGGAAAGAAGGCCGCGACCAAGCGCAAAGTAACCCGCAGCCGCCGCTAGTCCAATGCGGCGGCGCAACGTGCGGCATAAGCGCTGAGCACCGGATCATCCGAGACACGGCGTGAAAGCGGTGTCGGAACCGGCGCGGCCATAGCCGCGCCAAGGACCGCACCCACACTGGCATCAGCCGCGCTGGGCGTATCGCCGAATAGAAAATCGCGCGCGTCCAGTTGATCGCTGATTGCCTGAAAATCCGGCTCGACCCGTTCCAGCCGCTGTTGAACTGTCATACGCCCCAAACCCATTCGATGCATTGCGCTCATCAAATCCTTGCGCAATTTCGCCGTAATGAAGCCGCGCAGAGGCGCAGGCAGAAAACCAAAATACTCTTTGCGAATGACGGCCCAGTTGGCCTCGTCACCCCAGCGATCCATGACCTGATGAAAATAGATATGCTCTTCGGCCATGCGGATGAAGGCCCGCGAGACGGCCTTATCCCGCTTGCTAAGATCGGCATCGAAATCATGACCCTGCTGCTCAAGATAGCTTCGGATATTGTCGCTGTCGGGTATGATTTCTCCATCGGGCAAACCGATTGCGGGGAGTTTTCCGAGAGGCATTTTGCGTGGATCATGCATGTCCTTGCGCACCCATGAAACGCCCGAAAGATTTAATAACCAACCGGCCTTTGTGCAGAAGGGGCTATAGCTGAACTGACCAAAGCCGGAGGCGAATGTGTAAAGGGTGATCATGTAGTTTCCTTTGGATGATGTGGTGCTTGCCTAACAGCTTGTGCTGTCAGAAAATGGCAGGAGGCTATGCCGGTTAGAACAAACCAGAAGGACGCTCTCATGACCCGCACGCATCGTCTGTTTCAGCTTATGCAAACGCTTCGACGCCTGCCTGCGCCTGTCACGGCTGCTGCACTGGTCGATGAGACGGGTGTGTCCTTGCGCACAATTTACCGCGATATTGATGCCCTGCGCGGCTTGGGTGCGGTGATCGACGGAGAGGCTGGCTTTGGTTACACCCTGATTGAAGACGCTGCCTTGCCGCCGCTGGGTTTCACCGATGATGAGCTTGAAGCGCTGGTCCTGGGCCTGCGTGAAGTGGATGTGATCGGTGATCCCGCGCTGGCTGCGGCGGCGCGAACTGCATTGGCCAAACTGAAAGCACGGCTGCCGACGCGCCAAACTCACCGTTTGCAACACGCTGTTCTGGATGCGCGGCGTTTCGTCCGGCCTCCGGATCCGGCGATTGATGTGAAAGCCCTACGTGCAGCCACGTGGGACGAGATCACGATTGCCTTCGCGTATGAGGATGCCAAAGGCGCGGTGTCGCACAGGAATGTTGACCCGTTGAGCATCGTATTCATGCAAAACGCGCATATGCTGATGGCATGGTGCCATCTACGTCAGGATTTTCGTGCTTTCCGCCTTGATCGTATGCAAGACCTGACCCTCACCGACGAAAGCTTTCGGCCACGACGCGTGCCGATGTTACGTGATTTTGTGGCGCGGCTCCGCGCTGAAGCTGTTGAGCGGGCTAAAGACTGCCACTAATCAAGGTGACCGCTTTTCGCATCGACCGATTGTGGATAGATTGCGGACAGTTTCATCAGATAGAGGGCCAGAAATGCGCCGCGTTATTCATGTTCTTGCGATCCTTGCGGCCTGTCCTGCCACGGCTCAAAACTCAGCGCCGACAGAGGTGCGGAGCGAGGCAGGGCTTCAGGGTTGGATCACAGAGTTCAGACCCAAAGCGCTGGCCGCCGGGATCGACGCAAAGATCTTTGACACAGCGATGGCGGATGTCACCTACGCACCGAAAGTGGTGGAGCGGGACCGCAACCAGTCTGAGTTTACTAAAACCATCTGGGATTACCTTGGTACCGCAGTCTCTGACCTTCGGGTCAGCAACGGTAAAGCGGCGCTGAAACGCCAGCAAAAAGAACTGTCAAAGATCGAGACGCGCTATGGCGTTCCCGCCAGCATCCTAACCGCCATTTGGGGCCTGGAAAGCGCCTATGGCACGTTCCGCGGTAGCGATCCGGTGCTGACCTCAATGGCGTCCCTTGCCTATGATGCGCGCCGTGCAGAGTTTTTCGAAGCGCAGGTGATTGCTGCGCTCAGCATTGTTCAAAGCGGCGATACGTCATTGCAGAACCTCAAAGGAAGCTGGGCAGGGGCGATGGGGCATACGCAGTTTATGCCAGGCTCATTCATCGATCACGCGGTCGATTGGACCGGTGATGGAAAGCGGGACATCTGGGGTGATGATCCCCTTGATGCGCTTGCGTCCTCGGCGGCGTATCTTAAGAGCAACGGCTGGGTGACGGGCCAGCCTTGGGGCGTCGAAGTGCGTATTCCTGAAGGATTTGACTATCTGTTGGCCAACCGCGAGGTGCAGAAATCACCTGCCGAATGGGCGGCGATCGGGGTTCTGGACATTGGCGGACAACCCGTGCGGGATCATGGCTCGGCGTCCATCCTGCTACCTGCGGGCGCGGAAGGCGCTGCCTTTATGGTGTTCAAGAATTTTGAGGTGTTAGAGAGCTACAACACCGCTGACGCCTACGTCATTGCGATTGGCCATCTAGCGGATCGCATCACGGGTGCAGAACCGATGAAGGGTGACTGGCCCCGTCAGGACCGCGCCCTAAGCTATGCAGAGCGGATCGAGCTTCAGACAGAGCTGACGGCGCAAGGGTTTGATACCCAAAAGATCGACGCAAAGATTGGGCCACTCACGATTAATGCCGTACGGGCGTGGCAGGTGTCGCAGGGAGAGGTGCCTGACGGCTATGCCTCCCCCCGCTTGCTAGAGCGCCTGCGCTTAAGTCGGTGACATACCGCGCATCCGCTCTGAGCGGCGGCGCAGAAGTTCAACCACAGTCAGCAGACAGATAGAAATACCCACAAGGATCGTCGCAACGGCAAGGATCGTCGGGCTGATCTGTTCACGCAGACCGATGAACATCTGCCATGGCAGTGTCTTTTGCCCGGCCGAACCGACGAACAGTACGACAACAACCTCATCGAACGAGGTGATAAAGGCGAACAGACCGCCAGAGATTACACCCGGCAGGATCAGCGGCATTTGCACGCGGAAGAAGGTGGTCACAGGGTTTGCGCCCATGTTCGCGGCGGCACGCGTTAGCGAGTTGTCGAAGCCGACAAGCGTGGCGGTCACTGTGATGATCACGAAGGGAATACCCAAGGCGGCGTGTGCCAGAACCACACCGATATATGTCCCCTGCAAACCAACGCGGCTGTAGAAAAAGTACATACCCGCAGCCGAGATGATCAGCGGTACGATCATCGGCGAAATCAGGATTGCCATGATGGCACGACGGAAAGGCACGTGCGGTTGGCTCAGGCCGATGGCAGCCAAAGTGCCAAACCCGACAGACAGCAGCGTCGCCACAGGTGCGATGCGGAGCGAGTTCTTCATCGCATCCTGCCAAGCGTCATTGGTAAAGAAGTCGCGGTAATGCTTGAGCGAGTAACCCGCAGGATCAAAGCGCAGCATTTCAGGCGTGAAGGTAAAGAAGTCCTGGGCATTAAAGCTAAGCGGCATCACCACGAGAATAGGTGTAATCAGGAAGACAAAGATTGATCCACAGATGGTCCGGAAGGCAAAGTGCCAAAGCACCTGACCGGGTGTCAGGTAGGGCGGAATCTTGGCGCGGTACCGGCCCTCGTACAGCCAGAAAGTCAGGAATCCGAAGAACCAGCCAAAGAAAATGCCGATCAAAAGCCCTGGTATGCCTGCAAGTGCAAACCCGCCAAGGGCAACAAGAACAGTTACGGCCCAACGACCGGCACGTTCGTTCTTGATCACTTTTGTAAGTACATAGGCGACAATGGCCATCAGGATGGCGCCGGCCAAGACGCCGATGATCAGGCTCCCCTGACCGGTGCCGATGAAGATACCAAAGAAGGCACCGAAGGCTGCGACGACAGGCACGTAAAACGACGGTTCAGTGCGCGAGATGGGTGTGAGTGCTACCATGGGTCCGCTCCTTATCCGAGTTTCACGTTATCGATGCCGACGATCTTATCGTAGGCGTAGTACAGCAGCAGAACGGCTGCCAGCAGGATCGCGCCCAATGCAGCACCCAAGCCCCAGTTGAGCGAGCTTGAGATATGATAGGCGATCCGGTTCGAGATGAACGTACCGGACGTACCGCCCACAATCTCGGGTGTGATGTAATAGCCGATGGCGAGGATGAACACGAGAATACTGCCCGCGCCGATGCCCGGAATGGACTGGGGAAAGTAGACGCGCCAGAAAGCTGTCCAGTTAGTTGCACCAAGGCTTTTGGCTGCGCGCAGATACGTCGGTTGGATTGTCTGCATCACGGAGTAGAGTGGCAAAATCATGAACGGCAGCAAAATGTGTGTCATCGCAATGATCGTACCCGTTTGGTTGTTGATTAGCGCCAGACGATCATCCGTGGCAACAAGGCCAAGCCAGACGAGTGTATCGTTGATCACACCTTGCTGTTGAAGCATCACCTTCCACGCGGATGTACGCACCAGCAGAGAGGTCCAGAAGGGCAGCAGCACAAGGATCAGCAACAGGTTGGCCTGCCGTGCAGGCAGGTTCGCCAATATCCACGCGACGGGATAGCCAAGCATGATGCAGGACAGAGTAATCGCAACGGACATCACCATCGTGCGCCAGAACAAGATACCGTAAATTTGCTGGTTTTCTGGCCGCATCTCCACGCCGTCTACAGATTTCTGCATGTCGATAGCGTTCAGGAAATAGCCGTTGGTGTATTTCGGGCTGTAGACTTTGATGGTCTGCCAGACATTCACATCATACCAGTCTTTGTCGATCTTCTTGAACGCTTCGGAGTAGTTTACAGTCTCGAACGCCGGAGCAGCGGCAGCAGCGGCGGCCAGCTCTGCGGCGGCGGGCCCATTGTAGGACGCAAGACCGTTTTCACCTGTCAAATCAATGTACAGCGATGAATAGATGACGGCCCAAGGATCTTCCTTGTAGAGATTGTCTTCGTCTACGTTTTGAACGTATTTGGCAAACTGCTTATAAGCAGCGGCAGTTTCGGGCAGTGCTTTGGCAATACCATCGCGCAGAACGAATGCAGGCTGTTTGCCATCGGCCTTTTTCCAGCCTTCCATGGACGCGAGCCATTTGTCGGTCGCCATGAAGCTGTTCCAGTTCTCACCGGTCTTCCAGAAGGCATCAAGGTCTTCGAGCTGGTCCTGATAGACCTCGCCCATATCCTCTACCTTACGGCCCGATTTGCGGAACAGTGAGGAAACGCCGGTTAATTCATAGTTCAGACGAGAGCCAAGGCGCGTGTGCAGCTTGGCTTCCTGCGCATAGAACAAGTCTTTGTAAAGTGCCTCAAACACCGGTTCGCCGGGGATGTCGGTGCCGGTTTCATCCCACTCAGCCAGCATGGTCGTGGTGCGTGGCAGCGTATCAGAAACAATCTGGTTTTCGACAGAACGGAACAGCATGTCGGCAATCGGTGCGATGAATGTCACTAGGACAAAGATCAACAAAGGAGCGATCAACGCCAGTGCGCGCATCTTTTGTAACCTGAGCGCGCGATTAAGAGACTTCTTAAGCGGCGTGCCATCGGCGGCCAGCATGGGGCCGGTATGTGCGGCATCCGCAATGCGCGCTTCGGCGGCAGATGATGATGCTGTCTGGACTTTTGGTGCGTCGCTCATGGTTTCCCCATCGGCTTGGTCGAAATAGGTAAATTGACTAACGAATAAAGTGAGGAGAGGGCCGCGATGGGCCCTCTCCCTAAGCCGTTAGAGGCTTATTGTACCAGCCACGCCTGGAATTTGGCGTCGATGTCGTCACGGTAGTCTGCCCAGAACTCGTAGTTGTAGAGGAACGTGTTCTTTGCGTTTTCTGGATCGGTTGGCATGTGTGGTGCCATGTCGATGCCCAGCTCTGCGTGCTTGCCAACCAGTGGTGCGGAAGACTTACGTGCAGGACCGTAGGAGATGTACTTTGCCTGATCCGCCAGACGCTGTGTGTCTGTGGCGAACATGATGTAGTCCATTGCGCGTGCTTTACGCTCATCGGACAGGCCTGTTGGGATGATCCAGCCATCAAGGTCGAATACCTGAGCGTCCCAAAGCATGGCAACTGGCTGTTCTTGTTCAACAATCAGCGAGAAAAGGCGACCGTTGTAGGTGGAGCCCATGATGATTTCGCCATCAGCGAGCAGCTGAGGCGTGTCGGCACCAGCGGACCACCAGATCACATCGTCTTTGATTGTCGCAAGCTTATCGAGCGCTTTCTGCTGACCTTCGGCCGTTTCCAGCACGTCATAGATCTCGTCCTTTGCAACGCCGTCACAAAGCAGAGCCCATTCCATGTTGCCAATCGGACGCTTTTCGAGCGAACGCTTGCCTGGATATGCATCGGTGTCGAAGATCGCGCAGATGTCTGTTGGAGGTGTGTCGCCAACCAGATCGGTGCGGTAACCAACAGTTGTGGAATACACGATTTGTGGGATGAAGCAGTCGCCAACCAGCAGGTCACCGAAGTCTTCGGAGGCTTTTGTGCCATCAGGCGCATCTGCCAGCATTTCGTCAGGGTCGATTTCCATCGCCAGGCCTTCGTCGCACAGGCGCAGGGCGTCAGATGCAACAACGTCTACGACGTCCCATGTCACGTTGCCCGCTTCGTTCATCGCGCGCAGCTTTGAAACGGCTTCGGCGGAAGATTCATCGTTGATGATCTTTACGCCGGTCATTTCGGAGTAAGGGGTGTGGTAAGCGTTCTGCTGTGAAGCGGAGTATGCGCCGCCCCATGAAACGATTGTCATTTCGTTGGCCATGTGGCTCTCGGCAAATGACATGCCTGCCGCAACTGTCAGCGCGGTGGATGCCATCAATGTTTTAGTGAGGTTCATTCGTATCTCCCAGTTATTTCCCGTTGGTGTATTTCAAGGCGGCAACAACGGGTTTGGCCGCCGCCTCTTATAGATCACGGTGCGCGAAACGCTCCGCGATATGACACACGCATGGCGCCTTAGGCGTCCAACGCGCGGCAATCTTCGGGCAACCAGCCAATTTCAATCTGGGTGCCAGGGGTCAGGCGGGCCTGATCGGGGGCGTTACGGGTCTTGATGACAAAGTCATCTCTGCCAGCCACCCGTAGGCGCGTCCGGAAAATGTCACCCATGTAGATGAATTCGAGCACCTCTGCCTTGAGCGTGAAGGCGCCATCGCGCATCCGCTCTTTGTTGTATTCAACACGCTCCGGGCGGATGGATACGCGGGTGCGGTCACCGGCTTTGTTGACGTTAACCGGCTTGGCTTCGATAATTTCACCGCTGTCCAGCTGGACAAGAGCGACGCCGCCTTTGATCTCTTTTACGACGCCTTCAAGGGTATTATTTTCCCCGATGAACTGCGCGACAAAGCTGTTTTCGGGTTCTTCATACAGCTTATCCGGTGGCGCAAGCTGCTGGATGCGGCCATCGTCAAACACGGCGACGCGGTCTGACATAGTCAGCGCTTCGGTTTGGTCGTGGGTCACATAGACCACGGTGATTCCCAGATCATGTGCCAGTTTGGTGATTTCGAACTGCAGCGATTCGCGCAGCTGCTTGTCCAAAGCGCCCAGCGGTTCGTCCATCAGAACCAGCTCGGGTTCAAACACCAGCGCACGCGCCAGCGCGATCCGCTGCTGCTGACCGCCAGAAAGCTGAGCAGGCCGACGGCCCGCAAAATCGTTCATCTGGACCATGCCTAGTGCACGCGTGATTTTTTCTTCGCGCTGGGATTTACCCATCTTTCGGACTTCCAGCGGGAAGGACAGGTTCTCGGCCACTGTCATGTGCGGGAACAGGGCATAGTTCTGAAATACCATGCCAATTCCGCGCTTGTGCGGCGGGATGTTGTTGATTGAAACACCATCGAGGCGGATATCGCCGTACGTTGCTGTCTCAAATCCGGCCAGCATCATGAGGCAAGTGGTCTTGCCTGACCCCGAGGGCCCGAGCATTGTCAGAAACTCGCCTTTCGGGAGGCTGAGGTTCAAATCTTTGACGACGAGGTTCTCACCGTCATAACTTTTTTGCACACGTTCAAACTCGACGAATGCGTCGCTGTTCTTGGTATTGGCCAAATTTATGGCTCCCCGTAGTCTTTATTATTTTTACGTTGCCATGAAGTAAACGCATGGCGGGGCACGTTTGCAACTGGATAAAGCCGAATTCGAGGAAAAGTCGGGGATTCAGGGCAGTTTAACCGGAAAAAATGGCACTTTAAGTCGATTTTCCTGCCCAATAAGTGTGCCGGGCGTAAAAACTTTACGCTCGGCACTGTTTTATGAGGCTGCTTTTAGCATGTCGCCGTCTTTGAGGGCTTTGTAGGTATCGTCCAATGCAAGCTTGGCGCGTTGGTGGAAAATACCGATTTCTTCGGGTGTAATCACCAGCGGAGGAGAAATGATCATCCGGTCGCCAACGTGGCGCATGACAAGATTATTGGCAAAGCAGCGTTCGCGACACATGAAGCCAGCGGTACCCGCCTCCATCGCGAATTTTGCGCGGGTTTCCTTTTGTGGGGAAAGCGGCAGCGAGGCCATCATCCCTTTCACATTCATGCCGCCGACCAACGGGTGCTCGGCCAGTTGCACCAGTGCTTCGTGCAGCGCTGGGGCGGCAACATTGTTTACGTGGTCCAGAATGTTATCGTCTTGCATGATCCGCAGGTTTTCCAACGCAACCGCGGCACAGACGGGGTGACCCGAATACGTATAGCCGTGGTTGAATTCGACAGCGTTGATCACCTCGGCAACTTCGTCACACACGATCGAACCGCCAATCGGCATGTAACCAGAGCTGAGCCCCTTGGCGATTGTCATGATGTGCGGTTTGATCCCCATCGTGGTAGAACCGAACCAGTTGCCGGTCCGACCAAAGCCGCAGATCACCTCATCCGCGATGATCAGCACATTGTACTTTTCACAGATCCGCTGGATTTCTGGCCAATAGGTGCTGGGGGGGACAATTACACCACCCGCGCCTTGAACCGGTTCCGCGATGAAGGCGGCAACCTTATCAGCGCCGAGTTCAAGAATTTTCGCTTCGAGTTCCTGTGCGCGGGCGAGGCCGAACTCTTCGGGCGTGTGATCGCCGCCTTCTGCCCACCAGTCAGGCTGGCCGATGTGGTGAATCCCGGGAATCGGCAGACCACCTTGCGCGTGCATGTAGCTCATCCCACCCATGGAGCCGGAGCCGACGGTAGACCCGTGGTAGGCGTTCTTGCGGCTAATGATGTGTGATTTTTCCGGTTGTCCCTTTTCAGCCCAGTAAACGCGGACCATGCGCAGGTTCGTGTCATTCGCTTCAGAGCCGGAGCCGGCAAAGAACACATGGTTCAACCCTTCTGGCGCAAGCTTTGCCAGCTCGGCTGCCAGAGCAATGGCCGGTGTATGGGTGGTGTTGAAGAATGTGTTGTAGAAAGGCAGTTCCTGCATCTGGCGCGCGGCAACTTTCACAAGCTCTTCGCGCCCATAGCCCAGATTCACGCACCACAGACCCGCCATGGCGTCCAGTATCTCATTTCCTTCACTGTCGCGAAGGTAGATGCCGTTGCCGCTGGTGATCACCCGCGCGCCCTTGGCTTTCAGCTCGTCGTTAGTGGTGAAGGGATGCATATGGTGAGCGGCGTCCAAGGCCTGCAATTCGGCGGTGGGAAGGTGGTTGGATATAACTGTCATGAAGGGCCCCTATCAGGCTGGAGGGATGGCTGCGCCTAAAATATGATCAAATTCGCTCAGGGTCAATCAGGCAGTGGTAAAAGCCGTAGCGGCGCCCAGCAATTTTGCGCAAATCCGTGCGGTGTGATTGTCCTTCTAAATGAATCAGCTTGGCAAGGCGGTCAAAATTTGATCACATCTTTGCCAATGCTGGGGCCAACCCGGTTTCACTCAAGGGAGTATCATAATGATCAAGACACTTTTCACTGGAACAGCCGCTGCCGCATTGATGGCAAGTGCCGCGTTTGCTGAAGAAGTCCGCGTTTATAACTGGTCCGATTATATCGACGAAGATCTTCTGGCAAAATTTGAAGAAGAAACCGGTATCGACCTGATTTATGACGTGTTTGACAGTAACGAAGTGCTGGAAACAAAGATGCTTGCTGGCGGCTCGGGTTATGATGTTGTGGTGCCCTCCGGTACGTTCCTGCAGCGCCAGATCACTGCCGGTGCATTTCAGAAACTGGACATAGCCAAATTGCCAAACATCGCGAACATGTGGGACGTGGTGACAACCCGCACAGAACAGTATGACCCTGAAAACGCTTACTCCATCAACTATATGTGGGGCACCACCGGTATCGGTGTGAACCTTGGCAAGGTGAAAGAAATCCTTGGCGAGGACGCGCCTGTCGATTCACTTGAGCTGGTTCTGAACCCCGACAACATGTCCAAGCTTGCCGATTGCGGCGTGCACTTCCTTGACGCACCTGCCGAGATGCTGCCGATGGCGCTGAAGTACATCGGAGAAGACCCCGACAGCCACGATCCCGAGGTCATCGCGAAGGCCGAGGAAGTGATGATGAAGGTTCGCCCTTATATCCAGAAATTCCACAGCTCCGAATATATACAGGCGCTCGCGAACGGTGACATTTGTGTTGCTGTCGGTTGGTCCGGTGACATCCTTCAGGCACGTGACCGCGCAGCCGAAGCGGACAATGGGGTCGAAATAGTCTATCATGCCGCAAAAGAAGGCGCGCAGATGTGGTTTGACCAAATGGCGATTCCTGTGGATGCCCCGAACCCTGACGGTGCGCACAAATTCCTGAACTTTATCATGGACGCGCAAAACATGGCGGCGGCATCAAACTATGTTTACTACGCCAACGGTAACAAAGCCTCGCAAGAGTTCCTCGTTGAGGACGTCATCGAAGATCCCGCCATCTACCCTGATGAGGCGACGCTGAACAATCTGTTCACCACCACACCCTATCCGCCAAAAGTGCAGCGTGTGGTTACCCGCAGCTGGACAAAGGTCAAATCCGGCACCTAAGTCCGGATCGACACGGGGCAGGGCCGTTTGGCCCTGTCCTTATCTTGATGATTAATGCGGGGTGGCCTTGTGGCAAAACCAAAAGTTGAAATCGGGGACAACGAATTTGCGCCGTGGGAAAACCCGAATGAAAAACCCCTGATCCGGTTCAAGAATGTCACCAAACGTTTCGGTGATTTTGTTGCGATCGACGATCTAACCCTCGATATCTACACCCGTGAATTCTTTGCCCTGCTTGGCCCGTCGGGTTGTGGCAAGACAACAATGATGCGGATGTTGGCAGGCTTCGAAAGCGTGACCGAAGGCTCGATTGAGCTGGCGGGTCAGGATATCGCGAATGTGCCGCCCAACCAGCGTGCCGTGAACATGATGTTCCAATCCTACGCGCTGTTTCCACACCTAAGCGTCTACGAGAATATCGCGTTTGGTTTACGCCGTGATAAGCTGTCCAAAGACAAGATTAACGCTCGCGTGGCCGAGATGCTGAAACTCACGCGGCTTGAAAAGTTCGCCCGCCGCAAACCGCACCAGATTTCCGGCGGCCAGCGCCAGCGAGTAGCCTTGGCCCGCAGTCTGGCAAAAGGGCCTAAACTGCTGCTGTTGGACGAGCCGTTGGGCGCGCTTGATAAAAAGCTGCGGCAAGACACCCAGTTCGAGTTGATGGATATTCAGGAAACCACTGGCACCACGTTTGTCATCGTGACCCATGACCAGGAGGAGGCAATGACCGTTGCCTCCCGCGTCGCGGTCATGGATGAGGGCCGGATCATTCAGGTCGCGACCCCCGGCGGCATCTATGAAGCACCCAACAGCGTTTATGTCGCGGATTTCATCGGTGATGTGAATATTATCAAGGGGACGGCCAAGGCTGCTGGCAAGGAAAAATACTTCATCGACTGGGGCGTCAATCAGGCTCCGATCCTTGCTGTGTCCGAACGGCCCTTCTCTGAAGGTCAGGAATGCTATCTTGCTATCCGGCCCGAAAAGATCAGCATTACAAAGGAAAAGCCGGAAGAAGCCGAAAATGCGGTGCAGGGAAAAGTGCTTGATATCGCTTATCTGGGCAACTTGAGCACCTATCACGTGGAGCTTCCGGGCGGACAGATCATCAAAGCGCAAACCGCCAATACCCGCCGACTTTCACGCCGGAATATCACTTGGGAAGACCCTGTCTGGATTCGCTGGAACGCGACGGCGGGGGTCTTGTTGGACGCATGAGTTTCCTTGAAATTCTCTTTCCTACCCGTCTGCCCGCAGCCAAGACGCTGCGCTCCGGAGGTGTGGATTGTTGTGACTGCGGCTTCGGCAAGCGCAGCTTTTCCGTGACACCTTGTCAGGAGACATGTTGATGCGCCGTTTTGCTTTAATCGCGGTGCCATATACGTGGCTGTTGGCACTTTTTCTGATCCCATTCCTGATCGTTTTCAAAATATCGCTGTCTGACATCGATCTAGCGATCCCGCCCTACACGCCCACCATGAAGGACGGGTTTAGTGCGCTGATACAGGGGCTCGATTTTGAGAACTTCGTATTTCTCACAACCGATGACCTCTACTACAAAGCCTATCTGAGCAGTCTGAAGATTGCCCTGATCTCAACCTTTCTGACGCTTCTTGTAGGCTATCCGATGGCCTATTCGATGTCGCGTGCACCGGAGGAATGGCGCGCGACGCTGATGATGCTGGTTATCTTGCCATTCTGGACGTCGTTTCTAATCCGCGTCTACGCGTGGATCGGCATTCTCAGTAACGAAGGATTGCTCAACCAACTGCTGCTCTGGCTGGGCGTGATCTCGGACCCGCTTACTATCCTCAACACCAATACGGCCGTCTATATCGGGATCGTCTATACCTATCTGCCGTTCATGATTCTGCCGATTTATGCCGCGCTGGACCGGATGGATGACAGCTTGATCGAGGCCGCCGAAGATCTTGGCTGCTCACGTCTGTCTGCTTTCTGGCTCGTGACAATACCGCTGTCCAAGAGCGGCATCATTGCCGGCTGCTTCCTGGTGTTTATCCCCGCGCTGGGCGAGTTTGTGATCCCCTCGCTGTTAGGCGGTTCTGGTACGCTGATGATCGGCAAGGTCTTGTTCGAAGAGTTTTTCAATAACCGCGACTGGCCTGTGGCATCTGCGGTTGCGGTAATCTTGTTGCTGATCCTGATCATTCCGATTGTCCTGTTCCAGCGCAACCAACAAAAACAGGCGGAGGCAGAAGCATGAAACGCCTCAGCACTTTCAACATTACTGCACTCACCCTCGGGTTTGCCTTCTTGTACCTTCCGATGATTTTGTTGGTGATCTACAGCTTTAACGCGTCCAAACTGGTGACAGTTTGGGCTGGGTTCTCGACCAAATGGTACGGCGAATTGCTGCGCGATGAGGCGTTTCTGGATGCGGCTTGGGTCACCATTAAGGTTGCGGTGATGTCATCCACTCTCGCGACGGTGCTTGGTACCACGGCGGCATATGTTCTGGTCAATTCAGGGCGCTTCTTTGGCCGCACGCTGTTCTCCGGCATGATCTATGCACCTTTGGTGATGCCCGAAGTCATCACTGGCCTGTCGTTGTTGCTCTTGTTCATTGGTATTGGCCTAGATCGCGGCGTGTTGACCATCGTGCTCGCGCATACGACATTTGCGATGTGCTATGTCTCGGTTGTGGTGTCCTCACGCCTTGTCAGCTTTGATAAATCGCTAGAGGAAGCCGCCCTTGATCTCGGGTGTACCAGATTGGAAGCCTTTCGTCTGGTGACCCTGCCCATCATCGCACCTGCGGTGATCTCGGGCTGGTTGTTGGCCTTTACGCTGAGCCTTGATGATCTGGTAATCGCATCCTTTGTATCAGGCCCGTCCTCTACCACGTTGCCGATCAAGATCTGGAGTGCCGTGCGCTTGGGTGTGTCTCCTGAAATCAACGCGCTTTCTACGATGATGATCGGCGTTGTTACCATCGGCGTTATCAGCGCGTCGCTCGTCTCGAAACGCAATTCGGTACGCGCGCAAAAAGATGCACAGGCAGCTGAGCGCACAGTGTGAGGCGCCTCTTTGATGAATACGCTTACGGTGAAGGGCCGCGCGCAAATTGTTGGTGGGATGCGTCGCATCATATTGGACCACGCCCCACGTTCGCCGAAAGTGGGCGCACGGATGTTGCGGTAATAGGAGCCGGATTCACCGGCCTTTCAGCAGCACTTCACCTTGCGCGAGCAGGCGTGAGCGTCACGGTGCTGGATGCGCAACGGATCGGTTGGGGGGCATCCGGACGCAATGGTGGTTTTTGTTGCCTGGGCGGTGGGATGGCTGGTGATGCGAGATTGGATCGTCGCTTTGGTCGTGATGGTCGCATCGCGTTTCGCCGCGCAGAGCGCACCGCGATTGAATTGGTCGAACAGATTATTCAGCAGCACGGGATAGAAGTGGATCGCCACTCCAACGGAGAAACCATGTTGGCGCATCGTCCCAAGGACATGGCAAAGTTGGAGGCCCATGCGAAAGCGGTGACCGAAAACTACGGTGTTCCTTATCAAGTGCATGAGGCAAGTAGCCTTGCGGCACTTGGGATCGCCGGACCATTCCATGGAGGTGTGACGGTAGAAGCCGGGTTCGGTCTCAACCCGCGCAAATATGTTGGTGGTTTGACGCAGGTTGCCGAAGAGTCTGGCGCACGTCTTTATGAGAACAGCGCGGTCACGGGGCTACATTCGCAGGTGGACGGCTGGGTGCTGGAGGTTAATGGTCACAAGTTGCGCGCTAATCGCGTTATTCTTGCAACCAACGGATACTCGTCTGAGGATCTACCGGACTGGTTGGCGGGCCGCTATTTGCCTAGCCAGTCAAATGTAATCGCTACACGGCCATTGGGTGATGATGAGTTGGCCGCCGCTGGATGGACCAGTGACCAGATGTGCTATGATACGCGCAATCTGCTCCACTACTTCCGCCTTTTGCCAGATCGCAGGTTTCTGTTTGGTATGCGCGGTGGGGTATTTACCGGTGCGGCGGCAGAGGCAAAAGCAGCGCAGCGCATCCGGAATGATTTCGAAAGGATGTTTCCTGCATGGGCGGGTGTCGAAACGACCCACGGTTGGTCTGGTATGGTTTGTCTTGCCCGTGATCTACTGCCATTTGTGGGCGAGGTTCCAAAACATTCAGGACTTTACGCGGGCCTTTGTTACCATGGAAATGGCGTCGCCATGGGAACTTACAGCGGCGCCTTGCTGGCACAATTAGTGCAAGGCCAGACGCCGACGTTTGACCATCCGCAGGCCATGCGCACGCCCTTACGCCGCTTCCCGTTGGGAAGATGGCGGCGCGCGCTTCTTCCGTTCGCTTATGGCGCTTATGCGTTGGCTGACCTCTAGATCGCTTCACGCAATGCAATGATGCTACTTGCGGGTGCCTCAGCCCCACCCGCAAAGATGACCCGTGCCTCGCTGCCGATATTTTGGACTTCGGTGATCCGGGCGTAAGTTGATGCTGCGGTTGCCTGTAGGGGATTGCCGCCCGAATCGATAGCCTCCACTTCGAACCTGTACTGTCCCGCAGGGACTGGAGAGCCATCTTGCCGGACACCCGCCCAAACAATTGGATTGGAAGAAACTGGCAGTGCGCCGCGGTCAACCTCTCGGCCCTGCGCATCATAGACCACCAGCTCCATTGACTTGGCCCCGATCGGTGGATTGGGCAGCACCGCAATAGGCGTGCTGTCGAATGTGACCGGCGCTGTCGTTCGCCCTTCCATGCCGATCCATCCAGCCATTTGTCCCATCGTGCTGTTGCCCAATGTATTGGTCAATGCGGTAAGCAAATCGTTCGATAGAACCTGCTGTTCCACCATGGAAAACTGCGCCAACTGGGCCGCATATTCAGAACTATCGAGCGGTTCTAACGGATCTTGATACTTGGCCTGAGTGGTCAGCATATTTATAAAGGTTTCGAAGTCTGAAGACAGAACCGCCTGCGCCTGAGGCGAACCTGCAGCGGCGCCCGCAACACTGACGTTGCTAGAGTTGGTAGTGGTTGGGGAAATCATATCGGTTCCTTACAGACGGATATCGACACCGTTCGTCGTGGCGGTGTCTAGGTGGATGATCGCAGGGCCCGTTTCAGCGTCAGCCTGCACTGTTCCTGCTGGGGGGGGTGTGGTTTGCTCATGCGGATCGGCGCCCGCTTGGTTCCCGCTCTGAGCACCTTGCCCAAAAGAGAAAGACACTTGTTCATAGCCCAGACTGCGAAATGACTGCCCAAGTTGGTCTATATGTTTACGCATCAAATCCAGTGTTTCGGGACGTTCGGCCAAAATGCTGACAGTGATTTTGCCATCTTCCATTGTTATCCCCATGCGCACGCGGCCCAACTCTTCTGGAGACAGGGCGATATCTATTGGACGGTTGCCCGCAGAAGGTGCCACCTCAACCAGTTGCCGTCCCACCTGTGCCGCCATATCCGCACGGTGCAGCGCAACAGTGCCTTGGGGTGCTAGGCTGGTTCGGTTAGCGGCCCAATCGAATACTTCGGGCGTTTCGGTGGCAATGAGCAGCGAAGTCGAAGCGTTGGTCTGCTCTGCGATATCGGTCTTCTGCGCCGCAGAACCGGCGATTACCAAACGCGGTGTCTGAACGCCCGCAACAGAAGGGGGCACCGGAGGTGTTGCTTCAGGAGATTGAGGGAGTATCGACAGACTGCTTTCCGATCTCTGCAAAGGCGTAGGTCCCGCAACGGCAAAGTTCGCAGGCCTACTGTCATCTGAGATGAATTGCAGCGGTGTCTTACCTACTTCTTTTTGAATGGGAGGGGGGGCATCCGACATAGGATTTGGCGCGCCAGGCTTTCCATCGCGTAAAGGCAATATTGCCTCTGCCTGTTGAGATGGGCCTGCAATCGCATTGTTCCGGGATGTCTGTATGAGGGGGCTCTCACCTAAAAATGAAGCAATCTGCTGGGCTAAAGGGATCAGCGTGGCGTCCCCCCCGGATCGGGCAAGAGTAACTGATTGATCCACCAATTTGGGTTCGACAAATGGCGGGGATTGGTCAGCGGTAACGCCATTGGACGGAACAATACCAGATATAAACTGAGGAACAGTGCCTACCGTGTTTTGCGTTTTTCTGTCGGAGACATGAGCACCTGACACACCCGGCAATTCATTCGGAGGTGGGTTGCCAGCATTCCTCAAATGAACCGATGCCTCTGATGAAACCGCAGTAGGCTGCTGTGACGTTGGCAGTGAGGCCCAGTCATCCGGATGCTGAGCAGGCTCTATCTCAAGGCGATCATCGGCTTGGCCACCAAGCAGGTGCAGCTCATAAGCGTTAGGCTGCGACTGGGAAGGACTATTGTCTGGGGAAAGCATGGGCTCCAATCTTGGAATGGTCTTTTTGGGTAAAGACAAAGGCAAATCTATCGCCAATGCACCATACTCCTCTGCCGAGGTCAGTTCTCCAAATATAGGGGCGGCAATTGTCCTCTCTGCGCTGACGGTGAATGTCTCAGCAGAGACTTGCACCGGATCATCGTTGACACGTTTGCTTGTCGGCAACCCACCAAGCGGGTGCAGTTCATCAGCGTCAGGCTGCGAATGGGAAAGACTATCGTCTGGGGATAGCATGGGCTCCGATCTTGGAATGGTCTTTTTGGGTAAAGACAAAGGCAAATCTATCGCCGATGCACCATGCTCTTCTGCCGAGGTTAGTTCTCCAGATACAGGGGTAGCAATTGTCTTCTCTGCGCTGACGGCGAATGTCTCAGCAGAGACTTGCACCGGATCATCGTTGATACGTTTGCTTGTCGGCAACCCAGCAAGCAGGACGGCAAAGTCGGGCTGGCCAGATACCTGCTTTCCAGCTCTTGCTGTCAGGGGGGTGGTCGCGCTTTGCTGAATCCTTTTGATCGGTCCAACTGAGTCTCCATTCGCCACGGGCATATTCATGTTTGCGCCTTTCGGGGTTCTGCCTCGATCTGGCTGCACTATCCGCCTTTTTCCTTACCAGTTGTTTACCGCTTTGCGCCCATGTTCGGGAAAGTCCGTGCAATTTAAGGAGTATTTCAAATGATACTGACCCCCACCTCCCTACCTGCGGCCGGAGAGAAGCCGCGCGAACAGGCATTGATGCAAGCGGCCCAAAATCTAGAGGCATCATTCCTGGCAGAAATGCTCGAATCGGCTGGTTTGGGCAAAACCAGCGAAAGCTTCGGAGGAGGCGCTGGTGAGGACCAGTTCAGTTCGTTCTTAATCGAAGAGCAATCGAAACACATCGTGCAGACCGGCGGAATCGGGCTTGCACAATCCCTTTTTGACATTCTGAAGGAGCGCTCCAATGACGCCTGACACTGTTGATTTTACCAAGCTCGATGCGCTGCTGGAGCAGGAGCGTGCATTTTTGTTAGAGGGTGATCTGGAGGGGTTGGGGTCTCTTCTCCCGCTCAAAGAGCAGATGGTTGAGTTGCTGCTTAACGATGCGAAGCCGAATCGTGCGATGATCAAACCGCTTGAAGGTAAACTACACCGCAATCAACTGCTTCTAGATGGCGCCCTAAAAGGTATTCAGACGGTGGCGAGCCGCCTGGCTGCATTACGGCAGGTGCGCAGTACTTTGGAAACGTACGACTCGCTTGGTCGTAAACAAAGTGTCCGTACACCAACTGCGCCGAAAGTCGAAAAGAGAGCATAAAGTATTGATTTTAATAAGTAAAAATTAACGGATCTCCGTGCTTGAGGCTAGTTTAATAAAATGCGCAACAGACCAAACTCGCCGCTTAAGACTTTTGTAAGGAGGAAAAAGCCATGTTGGCCATGCATCCGATCCCGGATGGCACATTGCCCCTGAAGGGCTGGTGTAAAGGTCAGAATGGCATTCCTGCCCGACGTATGAGCGGGCTCAATCCGGCGTAAAGCGCCGACACGAAAAGGAACATGCTTCAATGTCGAGCATTCTTACAAACAACAGCGCAATGGTTGCGCTGCAAACTCTTAAAAGCATCAACTCGAACCTTTCGGACACGCAAGCAGCGATTTCGACTGGTAAGGACGTCAACTCCGCAAAGGACAATGCTTCTGTCTGGGCGATTTCAAAAGTTATGGAATCTGATGTCTCCGGCCTGTCTGCTGTCAAAGACAGCCTTGCCGTAGGTCAATCGGCTGTGGCTGTGGCAAGTGCGGGTGCTGAGATGATCGTTGAAACGATCAAAGAGATGCAAGCACTGGCAATTTCTGCTCAATCCGAATCTGCAAACTTCGCGCAGATTGATTTGGAGATGGCTGCCAAAAAAGAGCAGCTTGATTCCATTGTTGCCGGATCCCAGTTCAACGGGGTTAACCTGCTGAATACAGATACAGATGGAAACGGTGCGACCGGACTGGCAGTTGTCGCTGAAATCAATCGCGTAGGTGGTGGTGCTGCAACGGCAAATACCATCGACATCGCTTCAGCCGATCTCGAAGCGTCTGTCACGGACATCACGCTGACAGGTACTGCGGACACAGCCGATGCCGCGACAACCTATACAGAGCTGGAAACGATGTTGACGGCCGCGATTACCGGTGCGGCGGCTCTTGGTACCTCCGCAAAGCGTTTGGATGATCAATCGAACTTCATCTCCAAATTATCCGACTCGCTGACATCCGGTATCGGCTCGCTGGTTGATACGGATATGGAGGCGGCATCCGCGAAGCTTCAGGCGCTGCAGACACAGCAGCAGCTGGGCGTTCAGGCTCTGTCGATTGCCAACCAGGCACCACAGACCATCCTGTCCCTGTTCCGGTAAACTCTGGACCCTAAAAAGGTGGTGGCGCGCGGTAGTGCGCCACCAGCACAGTCTGTAATGAGTAGGGACCCCCGTGGATACAACACAAATTGCCCAGCGCGGCTATTCGCCAGTAACGGCGCCGCTGAAATCAGCGCGCAAGGTGGAATATGACGTCGTCGCCCGTATTACATCGCGTCTTACCTCGGCGATGAAAACCAAAGATTTTAATAAGCTGATACATGCGCTGCATGAGAACCGCACGCTCTGGCGTAAATTTGCGATGGATGTTTCTCATCCGGATAACTTGCTGCCAGATGATCTGCGCGCGCGCCTAATTTACCTGTCCGAGTTTACGGAGCAGCACACGCGTAAAGTAATCCGGCGGGAGGCAGCCGCCACCCCGCTCGTTGAAGTAAACACCGCGATTTTACGTGGTCTGAAATAGATTGGAATCCACAATGAGCGGTCTTGTCCTGAAACTAGGTCCAAAAGAACGGGTGTTAATCAACGGCGCAGTTATCGAAAACGGTGACCGCCGCAGTCGCCTTGCTATCATGACGCCGGACGCGAAAATCTTGAGGCTTAGGGACGCAATCCATCCCGAAGATGTAAAAACGCCGGTCCGGCACGCACTTTTCGCCGTACAGTTGGTTTTATCGGGTGATAAAGATGTAGAAAGCGCGCATATGCCGCTGCTGCGCCAAATTGAGGAACTTAGTCAGGTGTTTACCGACCCTGACAGCCGCCAGATTCTTGGTGAAGCCAGTCAGGCAATCATCGAGAAGCAACATTACCGGACGCTAAAAGCACTCCGCGCCTTGCTTCCTCGAGAGGATCGGTTACTGGCCGTGCGGCCAAACTGATGTTTCAACCTGTCATCCCCATTAGCGGACTAGGCGGTTGGCGCTTTTTGCAGCAGACCTACGACAGCCAGTTTAAGGCCTTCTCCGAAAGCACGCAGCTACAGCGTGATACTGACTACTTCCGTGAGAATATCGGTCAGGTTGAAACAGCAGAGCAACTTGTAGCTGACAGGCGATTGTTGACCGTTGCGCTGGGCGCCTTCGGGCTTCAGGATGACATCAACAGCAAGTTTTTCATTCGAAAAATTCTTGAGGAAGGCAGCGTAAATGATGACGCGCTCGCCAACCGCTTTTCTGATCCCAGATACAAAGAAATGTCACAAGCGTTCGGCTTCGGGCCCGGTGAATACCCCAAGGTTGGACAGCCAGTCTTTGCTGAAGCAATCATAGATCGGTTCCGGACAATCGAATTCGAAATAGCGGCGGGTGAACAGAATGAATCAATGCGTTTTGCTCTTTATGCAGAACGCGAGATGGGCAGCCTTGCGGCAGAAGACATGTCCAATGATGCCAAATGGTTTACCCTCATGGGAGAGCCGCCGTTGCGCAACCTTTTCGAGAAAGCGCTTAATCTGCCGTCGGCGTTTGGGCAAATTGATCTAGACCAACAATTGAGTGTCTTCAAAGATCGGGCGAAAAAGGAGTTCGGATCCGACGATCTGAGTATCTTCAGTGATCCGACAAAGGTCCAGGATTTGATCACGAAGTACATTGTGAGAGATCAAATCTCACAATTCAACACAAACTATTCTTCGAATGCGATCGCGCTGACGCTGCTGCGCGGCGGTTAACTTGCGCTCAATCCTGCGCGCCGCAGGATCAGCTCAAGCTGGCTAAAGCTACGCTGTGCATCGTCGGGCTCCAATTTGGATAGAAACGCTTCGATTTCTGGAAATAAAACGATTGATTTGTCGATCTCGGGGTCGCTGCCGTGGGTATACAGGCCCGCCCGGATCATCATGGCATTGGAATCATACAGACTCAGCATTTTCCGCGTCAGGGCCAATAGCTTGTTTTCGCGGTCGCTGGCAGCGGCCGGTAGGCTGCGCGAGACTGATCGCAAAACGTCCACTGCGGGAAAGCGTCCCCGTTCGGCAATGGCGCGGTCCAGCACCATGTGCCCATCCAATACACCGCGCAGGATATCGGCGATTGGTTCATCCATATCCGATCCCGCCACCAGGACGCTGAACAGCGCGGTAATGTCCCCTTGTGTCGCTGATCCTGGCCCGGCGCGTTCACATAACGATGTAATTAGATGGGTTGTGGATGGGGGATAACCGCGCAAAACTGGCGCTTCTCCTGCGGCAACTGCAACCTCCCGGTGCGCTTCGGCAAAACGTGTAATTGAGTCTGCAAGGAAAAGCACGGATAGCCCTTCGTCGCGAAAATGTTCGGCAACGGCCATGGCTGTCCACGCGCATCGCCTACGTAACAGGGGTGATTGGTCAGATGTGGCAGCCACCACCACTGCCCGGGCCAAGCCTTCAGCTTCTAGCACCTCATCTACAAAATGGCGCAGCTCACGGCCACGCTCGCCAATCATGGCGATTACAACCACGTCGGCCGTCATGTGGCGGGCGAACTGGCCAAGCAATGTCGATTTCCCCACGCCAGAACCTGCAAACAAACCCATGCGCTGCCCCTTCACCATGGGAAGCATCGTGTTTGTCACTGCCAACCCGGTGCTGAGGCGTTCACCGAAGGGCCGCCTATCAGCCGCGTTCGGTGGAGGGCAGAGCAATCGCCGCGCATAGGCCCCGCGCAATAGGGGTTTGCCGTCCAAAGGTTTGCCGGCTGGATCGATAATTCGTCCCAGCCATTCGCTGGAAGGTGCAATCACACCAGGTGACAGGAGAGTCACCCTGTCATTCAAACTGATTCCTTCGGGGGGCTCCTCAGCCAGCATAACAAGCGTATCGCCAATGATTTGCACGACTTCGCCAAGCAGCGGAGCTCCCCGCTTGCGATAAACCTGCAAGCCGTCGCCGATCGAGGCGTCATGCGTTAGCCCGCTAATATGAAGCGCTGAGCCATTGGCGCTGCTCACCCGTCCAACGGGCCGCACAGCATGAAGATCGGCAATATGGGCTGCAAGCCCGTCGAGGAGTGAAGCATCTGTCATGGTGTTCCTTTGTCTTCTGCTCACTGTTTCTAAAGGAATCACCATTAAGCCTTCATGAAACCGCAGCAGGGAGAATCCCGATGTTCGAAAATTTAACTGTCTTTCAGACCTCAGCCGCCATGGCCCGCCATGCAGGGCAGACGCAGGCGCTGATTTCGCAAAATGTGGCTAACGCGGACACGCCAGGGTACGTAGGGCACGAAATGCCACCCTTTGCCGCGCTGTATTCGCCTGATGAAACTGCGGGCAACCAGCGTGCGACACGTGCCGGTCACTTGAACGGCAGCGCTAGCGCGCAAGAGATGGCGTCAGTCGAAATGCGCGGCAGTGAAAACCCCAACGAAAACACAATCTCGCTTGAAGCCGAAATGCTGAAAGCCGCTGACGCCAAAAGCAATCATGACCGTGCGCTTGCGATTTACAAATCCGCGCTCGACGTCCTGCGCACCGCTGTCAGCACCAGATAGGAGGCCCCCGAATGACAGATTTTTCTTCCGCGCGATCCGTTTCTGCAAGTGGTATGCAAGCGCAGGCACAACGCTTGCGGCACTTGTCAGAAAATATTTCGAACGCTGATACACCCGGCTATCGCCGCAAGCTGATTTCGTTTCAGACAGCGATGGGGCAGGGAAATCAGATCTCGCCAGTGCAAGTTGGCCGCGTCCGTCTGGACCAAAGTGACCTTTCCACAATCTATGATCCGTCTCACCCGATGGCGGATGAAACTGGCGAATACAAAGGTTCTAACGTGAATCTTCTGATCGAACTGGCCGACGCCCGCGAAGCGCAGCGTAGCTATGAGGCAAACCTAAAAATGTTTGATCAGGCTCGTAATATGTCGAGCAGCCTCATGCAGTTGTTGCGCCGTTAAAGGCGATTTTCAGGCCCATGGGTCAAATTACATAAAGGAGTTCCAGAATGGAATTGAAGTCCCTCTCAGCAGTCCAAAACTATACATCGGCCAAACCGGCAACATCCCCCGTTGAAGGGGAAGGTGGTCCAGCTGCAATGCTAAAGGGCATTGCTGGTGATTTTGCCTCTACGTTGGCAAAATCTGAGCAGGTCGCGCAATCGACCATGATGGGCAACGCCGATCCGCACGCGCTTGTTCAGGCGTTGGCGCAGACAGAGTTGGCTGTGGAAACTGCGGTCAGCGTACGCAACAAAGTCGTTGAGGCATACCAGGAAATCCTGCGGATGCCTGTCTGATGATGGACGAGTTGGTGTTCTTTGACACCATGCGGCAAGGGCTCTGGGTGGCATTTATTATCTCGTTACCAATCCTCGTTGCCGCCTTGGTGACGGGCGTGTCGATCGGTTTGGTTCAAGCGTTAACCTCGGTTCAGGAAATGACCCTGACGTTTGTACCGAAACTGGCCGCGATTGCCGTCGTGTTTTGGATGTCCATGCATTTCATGACCAACACGCTTGTCTCCTTCTTTCACGACCAGATCATCCCGCTCATCATCGGAGGATAAAGATGGAAAGCACCGGTTACATCACCCTAAGCCGCCAATCCGGTCTGCAACGTGAAATGCAGGTCGTGGCCAACAATATCGCCAATGCCGCAACTACCGGATATCGCGCCGAGGGCATGATTTTCTCCGAGTATGTCAAGCCGGTTGATCGCGGGAACTCTTTGTCCATGGGGCAAGGCAACATCGGCAAAACCTCGTTTGAGCAGGGCGGCCTTACGCAAACAAACGGCACATTTGATTTCGCGATCGAGGGGGATGGCTATTTTGTTATTCAAACACCGATGGGCGACAGGCTGACCCGGGCGGGGGCGTTTTCGCCCAGCGCCGATGGGCAGTTGGTTACACCAGACGGGTTTCCGGTACTGGACGCAGGGCGCGCACCGTTGTTTGTACCGGCTGGTGCAGGCACGCTGGCGGTTTCCTCCGATGGTACGCTCAGCATTAATGGCGCGCCTCTTGGACAAATGGCCATCGTGCGCCCGTTGGACCCACTAAACATGATTCGGGAAGACGGGGTGATGTTTCGCGCCGATGCGGGCGATGAGCCCACCGAAGAGGCGCGCGTTATGCAAGGCTTTGTCGAAAGCTCTAACGTGAACCCGCTTCTTGAGCTGTCGCGCATGATCGAAGTGCAGCGTGCCTACGAAATGGGGCAGAGCTTTTTACAGACTGAGGACGAGCGCATTCGCGCCGCCGTCAAAACCCTCACCGATTCAAAATAAAGGAGAAGGCCCATGCGCGCCCTCAAGATTGCCGCGACCGGAATGAGCGCCCAGCAAATGCGGGTGGAGACGATTTCCAACAACCTCGCGAATATGAGTACCACAGGCTACAATGCTCGCCGTGCCGAGTTTGCCGATTTGCACTATCAACAGATGGCGCGAGCGGGGTCCATAAACGCGTCCGATGGCACTGTTCTGCCTACCGGCGTGCAACTGGGCTTGGGGGTGCGGCCGGCGGCGGTCAGTATGCACCTGCAGCAAGGATCACTTTCGGCAACGCAAAGCGATCTGGATGTTGCGATCGAAGGCTTGGGCTATCTCGAAGTAACGCTGCCCAGTGGGCAAACTGCCTACACTCGTGACGGTAGTCTGAAGCGGACTGGCGAAGGGTTGATCGTGACGTCCGAAGGATTTCCTGTAGGGCCTGAAATCACAATTCCGGCGGATGCCCGCAGTATCTCTATCAACGCGGATGGAGAAGTTTACGCGTATTTTGATCAAGCCGCCGCAGGGCAACTTCTGGGCCAGCTTACGCTGACGGGATTCACCAACTCCAAAGGTCTCGAAGCGATTGGCAGCAACATGTTTCTCGAAACCGAGGCTTCAGGCCCTGCTCTGGTAGCAACGCCGGGGCAGGACGGCTTGGGGACCCTTCGTCAAGGCTATCTTGAAGACAGCTCGGTTGATGCGGTGCGCGAGATCACTGAGCTGATCGAAGCACAACGTGGTTATGAAATGAACGCAAAAGTTATCTCGGCAGTCGATCAGATGATGGGCGCAACGACGCAGGTGCGCTGATGAAGTTATCTGTTTACATTTTTTCGCTGTTTTTGTCGGCTCCGTGCTTCGCCGATACGGTAATTTCGACGCGGACCATCCGGCCCAACCAGATTATCACGGAGAGGGATGTCACCTTTGCCGCTGGCGATCTGTCGACCGGATTTTCCCGGCTATCTGACGTCATTGGCCAGGAGGCGCGGGTGGCATTGTACGCTGGTCGGCCTGTTTTGGTCGGCGATATTGGCCCACCAGCTGTGATCGCTCGCAACCAGATTGTGCCGCTTAGATACAACGCCAACGGCATTAATATCGGCACAGAAGGCCGCGCGTTAGAGCGTGGCGCAGTCGGAGACCGCATTCGCGTTATGAATCTCGGCTCCCGAGCAACGCTTTTCGGTCAGGTTCTAAGTGACGGCACCATAGAAGTAAGGAACTGATTTCATGCACGCACCCCTGAAAATTTGCGGCCTATTCGCCCTCAGCCTTACGCTAGCATGCGCGCGTGGGGATCATATTGGTAGCCCACCTAGCTTTACCTCAGCCCAACAGGCACCAGAGGCCCGCGCGATGATTGAACCGGGATTGCCTCCTGTCATCCTAGAGCGACGGCCTGTTGATGCGGCGTCCCTGTGGTCGCCTTCACGGGTCTCCCTCTTGGGTGACCGGCGTGCTGTGGTGCGGGGTGATATCCTGACCGTAGTGATAGAGATCGATGAACGGGCAGAAATATCCAATTCCTCTGATCGAAGCCGCTCTGGTTCTGAAAACCTGAGTGTGCCGGGGTTGTTCGGCTTACCGCAACGTCTCGATAAGAAACTGCCCGAAGGTGCATCATCTGATGAGCTGGTCGGCCTTAGCTCTCAAAGCAGTTCGTCGGGTGACGGTTCTGTTAAGCGCAACGAAAAGCTGGAGCTTCGGATCGCGGCTACGGTGATCGATGTCTTACCAAACGGGGTGTTGTCCATTTCTGGTAGTCAGGAACTGCGTGTCAATTTCGAGCTGCGCGAACTGCTTGTCACAGGTTTTGTCCGACCCGAAGATGTCTCGCGGCAGAACGAGATCACCTATGACAAGATTGCATCGGCCCGCGTCTCTTATGGCGGGCGTGGTCAGATCAGCGATATGCAGCAACCACGTATCGGCCAGCAAGTTCTTGATGCTGTGCTGCCTTTTTAACATGGAGCTTCGATCATGAAAAAACTTCTCCCCCTTATCTTGCTGTTGGTCGGAGCGGGCGCCGGTGTTGGTGCGGGTATAATGCTTCGGCCCGATGCTGCGCCCGAAACCGCGGATCTGGCGGACGGTACCACGTCTGATAGTGCTCCTGCTGTTGAGGGCGCGCATGATGATGCGGGCCATAATGAAAAAGAGTCAGAGCTCGACGCCGAGATGACCAGCGAATTCGTCAAATTTAACAACCAGTTCGTGGTGCCTATCGTTTCGGGAGAGAAGGTCACGGCGCTGGTGGTGCTTGCGCTCAGCGTGGAGGTGCCTGAAGGTCAAACTGATACAGTCTATTTACGTGAACCAAAGCTAAGGGATAGCTTTCTGCAGGTTCTCTTTGATCATGCGAACATGGGCGGTTTTGAAGGAAATTTCACCAACGCTCAGGTGTTGAGCCGTTTGCGCACGGCATTGCGTGAAGTGGCACAGAAAGATCTGGGGAAGTCCGTGATCAAAGATGTATTGATCATCGAGATTGCCCGACAGGACTACTGATTGTTCTAGAACAACATCGAGGAGATGGCGCGGTCCAGCTGGGACTGCGCCTTTTTTTGTTGGGCTGCCTTGTGGGTGTCGGCGTAGAGCGCGTCTGTAACGAGCACTTTTCCGTAAGCTTTTTTTACCTGCGCGATGTGACGCTCTTTTACTGCGAGTACTTGAGCCAGTTGTAGGTTTAATTGACGTTTCTTGCGGCCGATCCAGGACTGCCAAACCACATCCGCCCCGATCGCCTTTTGCGGTGCGTCTGTGCTGCTGCGGCTTTCGGCTAGATGAAGGTCCAATTGTTGCAGTGAATTCCGTAGCCGGTTTTCCTGCTCCAATAATCGAGCGAAACTTTCCTGCTGCTGACGGTACTTAACCTCCACCAGTTTTTGCATCATTGCGAGGTTATCTAGCGTACTCATCTTGAGCCTTTCGCGCGGCGCCGCATGTTTTCGGCAAACTGGATTGCTGCGGCAACAGGTGCATAGTCTTCATGTCGAATTTGGTCACCAATTTCGACGGATGCGTGAAGCGCGCGCGCAGTTGGCGGATCCGAGTGGATGGGCACGCCTGCTTCAGAACCGATGCGCCTTATTGTGGCGGCAATTTCGTCTACGCCTTTGGCCACGCAAACAGGTGCTTCGCCTGGCAGACGGCTCCATTTAAGTGCGACGGCATAATGGGTCGGGTTGACGATGATCACATCAGCCGTCGGCACTTCTTTCATCATTTGGTTTTGTGAGGCTGTCAGGGCACGTTGGCGACGTTCTTGCTTTAGATGTGGATCGCCTTCGCTCTCCTTGTTCTCATCGGTCACCTCTTTGCGTGACATGCGGTTCTTACGCATGTGGGAGGCATGCTGCCAGAGGGCATCAATGCCCCCAATGATACCTGATACGACGACAACAACGCTTAGAAATCCTGTGCAAATTTTAGCCAGCAATGCGATGGCTGTTTGGGGGTTCGTTTGCAGCACACCGATCATTTGAGGAAGCCAGACGCGGATGAACAGTGCAAGGCACGCAGAGAAGATTAACAGCTTTAAAAAACTCTTCAGAAATTCGAACAGCCCGTCACGCCCGAATTTATTCTTGGCGTTTGCAATAATGGAAATGCGGTTGAGTTTTGGTTCGAGCTTGCTTGGCGCAAAAACCCAAGCTTGCTGGGCAAACAGAGCCAGAACCACACCAATCGCTGGAAGGGCGAAAATTGGCGCCATGCCCCAGATCAAGGCTTGCATTAATCCACCGGCAGGTGCGGCTGCCCGGCCATCAAAGAACAAGGGAGCCAAATTATCGGACTGATCTATCAGGGTCATCATTGCCGTGCCAACGTGGGCTAAACTGTCAGCCCCCATCGTTAGAAAAGCAACCAGCAAGCCAAAGTAGGCAGCAGCTGTCAAAAGGTCGTTCGACTTGGCGATATCCCCTTTCTTGCGGGCCTCAAGTAGCTTTTGTGGGGTGGCGTCGAAACTCTTATCTGACGGGTCTTCAGAATCGCTCATGGTACAGGCTCCAGGGGATTTGCGATGAAGCTGTTAAGGGCTTCTAGCCAAGTTGCCAGTAGCATAGGTGCTGCTAGGCAAAGCAGTAGCAGCCCCCCCGCCGTGATGACCGGTGCACCGACAAACGCTACCATAAGTTGCGGCATCGCCTTGTTGATCACGCCAAGAGCGACATTGTAGAGGACAGATAAAATCACGAACGGCGCTGCCAGTGTGAAGGCCAACGAAAAAGCACGGCGCACTTGGTCAACGCCCCATTCTGACACATCTGCCCCACTGGGCAGCCGCCCCATGGGCAGCATATCGTAGGACAAAATCACCATTTCCGCGACGCGCACATGCAAGCCGGTCATGACTGCAAGGGCTAGACCGCCCATCACAAGGATGTGGCCCATTGCAGGTACAGGTTCTGCCACGGCGCCACCCAAAACCTGAGCGAGGGAGGTAGATTGCGCCGCGATTGAACCTGCCGTCTGAAGCGCCAAAATAAACAACCTGAGCCCGATCCCCAATAGAACGCCTGCCGCGATTTCGGTTAGGACAAACCATATGATGGTGTCGAATTGCGCTGCTATATCCGGTTGAGAGACTGCGGGCGCGATGACCATTGTAAAGGCAAACGCCAGTCCAAGCTTGACCCGCGCTGGAACAGTTTGCTCCCCGAAGGCAGGCAGAAGGCTGACCAATGCGCTGACCCGCAGGAAGACGGCGAACCCTTGCCACAGAAGGGTGTCGGTCAACTCCATCAGCTGTGCGAGGTCTTGCATCATGCAGGTACGACGCCCACCAGAGAGGGCCGCGCGTCCAGCCCGATTTCCTCGAACGATAGCACAGGGGAGCTGATGCCTTTGGCCCGCATGACCGTATGCAGGAACCGGCGACGACGGGTGTTAGTCACCACAGCGGGAAAAATGCCGTTTCGGTTGGCATCGTTGAGCTTCTGTGACACCCCGTCAGCCAGCTGATTGAAAAGGTCTGGCGGCAAAGCAATGTCCAGCCCTCGGTCAGCATCCACCTGATAGGCACTAAAGGTATCTTCCCATTCGGGGGCGAGTTGAACCAGTGGCAAGGTCCCGTCTTCGCGGCGAATTTCTGCGACCAATTGAAACCCTAATCGTTGTCGAACCAATTCACAGATTGCTTCCGGTTGGGAATTCTGACCCCTTGCCTCAGCCGTCGCCTCAAGGATCAGCGGAAGGTTGCGGATTGATACCTGTTCCGCCAACAGCAAGCGCAAGACGGAATGAAGGACGTCTATCGGGACTTTATCTGGGATCAGCTCATCAAGCAGCTTGCGGTTTGCCTCTGCCCGCATAGGGGAGGAGATGTTGACCATTTCATCCAGAAGTCTGCGCAGGGATTTGAGGGTCAGAAGACGGGAGAAGTTGCGCTTGACCACTTCCAGTAAATGCGTAGCCAATACTTCGGCGGGGGTCACAAGAGTGATACCACCGATGGCTGCATCCTCCTGATCCCTTTCATTGATCCAGCGCGCAGGGGCACCATAAACAGGCTCAACCGTGTCTATACCTGCGGGTAATGCATCGGGATTCTCAGGCGAAAGGGCCAGGATTTGATGGGGGCTTAGAATCGCGCGTGCTTGCTCGACTCCCTGTATCCGCAACAGATATGTCCCAATCGGTAACCCCGGGTTATCAGTCAGCCTGATTTCCGGTAGTATGATCCCATAGGATGAAGCCACATGTGTGCGCATATTCGTTATGCGCGCATCTAGCCCGGTGCCGGGATCGAGTACCATGCTCACAAGATCAGGTGCGAATTCTACGTGGATATCATCAAGCTCAAGCACATCGCCAAGAGGTTTCTCACGCGGCAGTTCTTCGGTTTCTTCAGGCAGTACTTCAACCGCTATCAGACTTTGTTTCCGGTACATTCGGTAGGACAAATATCCCAATGCCAGCGCTCCGGTCATGAAGGGAACAAACGGCATGCCGGGCACCAAAGCGAACAGCGTCATAAGGCAAGCTACGGTGGCCAAGGCGGCCGGGTGTTTGCTTAACTGGGCAAACATCGCCAAATCCGTTGAACCCTGCGCGCCACCGCGCGCCAAAAGTAGTGCTGATGCAATAGAGATGATGACTGCTGGGATTTGCGATACAAGCCCGTCACCCACGGTAAGGATGGCGTAGGTCTCGAACGCGTCTCCAATTGGCATGTCGTGGACCAGCGTACCCATGATCAGGCCGGCCACGAGATTGAGTAAAGTGATCAGCAGTCCGGCAATTGCATCCCCTTTGACGAATTTTGACGCACCATCAAGTGAACCAAAGAACGTGGTCTCTTGCTGTTCGCGCGCCCGGCGTTCTTTGGCTTCTTCATGGGTAATTGCGCCGGCAGACATATCGCTATCGATCGCCATTTGTTTGCCGGGCATACCGTCCAGTGCGAACCGCGCGCCAACCTCGGCCATGCGGGTGGCGCCCTTATTGATCACCATAAAGTTCACGATCAGCAGCACGCAAAAAACCACTAACCCCAGAAAAACGGAGCCGCCCATGACGAATTGGGCAAATCCTTGAATGACATCGCCGGCAGCACCAGTGCCTGTGTGCCCTTCCCCAATGATGAGCTTGGTTGAAGACACGTTGAGAGACAGGCGCAACATGAGTGAAGCCAGCAAGATTGTCGGGAACGCCGAGAAGTCCAGTGGTCGTTCGATAAACAAGGTTACCGTAAAGATCAGGATAGCGAGTGCGAAAGAGGCGGCCAAGCCGGTATCAAGTATCCATGCTGGCATGGGTAGAATCATCATCACGATGACCATCATGAGGGCAACGGCAAGCAGTACTGTAGGCTGATAAAGCGCCCGCAACGAAAAGTTCATACCGACCACCGCAGTGTGAATTCATCTAATTGCTGCAATGCAACCTGCCCGTAACCGGCCCCACATGAAAACAGAACGAATCGCCTGAAAATATGCATTCTGCACCTCTTAATTACCGCCTTCTGCGGATCAGGGTCAGATTATGGGGTGAGGGTTTATTTTCTGTCACCAAAGCACTGAAATTTTTCAGGAATCAGGTGCGAACTGAACAATAGGATCGCTTAGGAACTGCTCCAATGTACCCCGCGCCGCGCTGCTTTCTTCCAAAGCTTTATTTGCACGCCCCAGCGGACCAAGTTCAACATTTGTATTTACAGGCTCGACTTGTGCCAAGGTCGCAACCGGACCAAAGCCGGGTGTTTGAGCTGGTGTTAGCTCACGCCATTCGTCCGAAAGCCATGCCGCCTGTGCTGCTTGGGCGGTCGCATTGGAGTTGGTAAAAATCTCTGATGCCTCGCGATATGACCCCGCCATTTCCTTGGCCTGCGCCATCAATAACTGGGCCTCAGAACCGTCAATGCCGATAAGCGCGGCTTGCGCTTGAAACGGGTGACGCAAGGCAAGAGCTGCCCGCGCGGCAAGAAGTTGTCGGGCGCTATCCCTTGGTGTTTCATTGGTTGTTTCGAGCATTATCTGTACCTCGGATGCAAAACCCAGATCCATCAACCGCGACGATAATTTAAGCTTTGTCTTAGTGGATAGATTCCCCAGATCTGCTGCATCTTGTGCAAAGAAATGCTCGAGGAAAACAATGTCTTCGGCTTTTTGTGTCAGCCGGTCCAATGCGGTTTGTCGCAACTGGGTGGCGGCAGTGGGGGATAAAGAGGGGCTCAGCGCGTCGAGGGTGCTAAATGCTTCCTCGAAATGTTCTGACTGGCTTAGTGCAAGAACCTGGGCGCGGCGCAGTTGATTGCCCATCTCTGTGCCGCGCAATTCCTGTGCATAGGCTTCGATCAAAGTTGCTGTCTTGTAAGACAGGGGTTCGTCCTTGGCGAGCTTACCTTCAACCAGTTTAACAAGAGCTGCGGGCGATTCACGGCTGTTTGTTGCTATGACGTCTTCTAGTAACGTTTCGGCGGATTGACCCGCGTCTATGACGAGACCAGCCTGAGCCATAACGGCCTCTGGCGCGAGGGGCGTAGGTAAACGTTCTATACTGCGGATCGATGCCGCGGCCGCTTCTGAATCACCGTATTGCAACAAGCGTTCACTTAGCGAAGGGGCGACGACTTGACGTAGATGTTCCGGTAGCTTGTTCAATGCGCGTAAGGCGGCATTTGTATCTATTAAAATACCCTTTGGAACATGACGAAAACTCAGCGTTGCCCACAAGGAAACATCGGATCCGCAGTCGGTATAGGCCCCAAGAGGATTATGACCACTGACAGAGCCAAACTCCAATATCTTGGCTACACTAGCCAAATGAGGGTTAGCTTCGACCAAGGATGAATCCAGCTGGAGTGCATCAAGCGCCTCTGCTCCGAAGCCAAAGTAGAGATACAGCTGTGAAAGTGATTTGGCGGCTTCACGATCAAGCCGGTCGCGGCCGTCCATAAGTGCAGTGCGCGCGGGGCCCAGCTGAGCCGAAAACCCACCTTCGGTTCCCCACGTTTCAAGCGCTAGTATGCCTGCCTTAGGGCAAGCTATACCAGCAGTTGTTGCGTTGACCGAATGGGTGCGAATTCCATTAGGCAGGTCCATACTGCTGGTTATGCGTAGATTTTGTGAAATTGACCGAAAAGAATCGGGAAGAGCAGCTGGCGGAATCTCAGGAGTAACATCTGCGATTTCTGTTGGCTGTTTGGGGGTAGGTCGGCTTTCATAACTCTTTTCAAGCAGACCATTGCTGGCGGCAGAAGCTACGCTCTGACTCAAGTTTTTTTGAATTTCTTTCAGAAGAGCTGCGCGGTCGTCAGGCGTTGGCTTGGGAGCAGTTGTTGCGCTGGATTTTGCCAAAGTAGTGTCGATTGCCATACTGGGCCCATACGGGGACGCGCTTCCGATCCATGGTAGCTGTGCAGTGCTATTTAAAGCGATACGAGCCGTAACACGTGACTGTTGCGCGGTAGAAAGTGCGGGTCCCTTTAAAGGTGGCCCTGCCAGTTCTGTGCCCTCATCGGCTACATCAATAACCAGCAGTGGTCCGCTTCGAAAAGCGGTGGCGCTGCACGCGCAATCAACGCGCAGGGTAAGCATTCCTTCGGTGGCTGTGATCTGGGTGATCCGATCGCGACGCATGCGGAGGAAAACAGTAGACACATCGAACCCACCGGAGTGGCCCGGAAGGGTGAGCTCAATACCCCGTTCCGTCTGGCTAACTTCCCAACGCTGGGAAGCGATAACGGGCAAAGTGATACGACTGAATGTCTGGTGATCGCCCGAACGCACCGTCAGTTGCTGCGCTTGGACCTCAGCGATGGAACAGCACAGCAGCGTTGCTATCAATAAAAGAAATCTCATGCTGCATTCTGCTTGAGCGCTTTGAGCGCTTCTTCAAGTTCGCCGTAGCTAGGTCGGCAGTGCGATGGAGTATTTTGGCGACCGACTTCAATGCATATGTTGGTTGCATGATTGTGCAGGTTTGCGATGAGGACTTCGCGAATAAGTTGATAAAAATGTGACTCATCTTTTGTGACATCGCTCACTTTCGAAGCGAAGGGACCAACCAGGCCGTAGGCAAGAAACACGCCAAGGAATGTCCCTACCAATGCGCCACCGATAAGCTTGCCCAGAACTTCGGGCGGCTGGTCAATTGATGCCATTGTTTTGATCACACCTAGAACCGCCGCAACAATTCCCAGCGCGGGCAGGCCATCTGCCACTACTTGAAGTGCGTGGCTTGAGTGCATTGCGTGTTCAAGGTTCGCTTCCATCCTCTTATCAAGCACTTCTTCAACCTGATGCGGGTCGTCATAATTCATTGAGGCAGAGCGCATGGTATCGCAAATAAGCGCGATCGCTTCCTTGTCTTTAAGAATCCGTGGGTATTTACTAAAAATGGATGACTCATCCGGCCCTTCGATATGCTCTTCAACAGCTACGGGGTTCTGTCTTGCAAGGCGTATCAGCTCGAACAGCAAGCACAGAAGGTCGCGGTAATCGTCATGCTTCCATTTGGGCCCCTTGAACACTTTGCCCATGTCTTTCATCGTGTGTTTGATCGCGGGACCATCATTGCTAATCAGGAATGCCCCCAGGGCGGCTCCGCAGATCATAATCATCTCGAACGGTAGAGATTTTAGGATGATGCCCATCTTGCCGCCGGCAAGCAGATAGCCGCCAAAAACCATGACGAAAATAGTGATAATGCCGATGATGCCAATCATGTGAACCCCCGATTGCCTGTTGGTGATAGTGTTGCATATGTTGGTTAAGGAACCGTCAGCGCATGCTCAGGTTTTTGGGACGTTGGCATTCCGGCCAGCGAGAATAACACTGATCGAATAGGCGACTTGTGGGGAAAGCCCCGACATGATTTCGGCCGCGATATCAGGGCGCATACGGCCTAGAAATCCAGAGGCAAAATTAGGCTCCATCTGTTCGAACAAAATAGCAGCATCTTTAGGTTTCATATTTTCGTAAACAGACGTAAGGCGCAGAATGTCCTTTTCAGAAGCGTCGTCCGCAAGCGACAAGGTTGCCCGCAAGGCTGCTTCGGTTTGGGTCAGTGCTTCAATACGTTTTTCGATTTCCGCATCAGCAACCGATAGCGCGCGCATCCGCATCTCAATTTTCTTTTCTCGTTCTGACACTTGCGCTTCACGTTCGGATAACGCTGTGATGAGGCCTGACAGTTCATCTCGGTTAGCGGTGGTCGCTATGGGGGTATGTGTCTCTACATGGCCCAAATCTTGCGTCGCGGCGTCACCTGGTAACTTGGAAGACTTTGCAGCTGCCATTGACAAAGGGGTGGTCGGCAATTGGCCGTCCTGGGCCAAAACGCTGCTCGCGCTTGTGATCACGCGGATCGTGGCAGAGCTGATTAACAGCAACGCAATCACAAGCACAGAGCCGCGACCGACAGGTTTGCCCATTCGTTTGAATGCAGAAAAAATCATGCTGCGTCTCCTGCTGCGAGATGAGTGCGGCGGGCAAACATCGGAGTGCTTGGGTTTGTTCTGGGGGGCGATTCTGTTGCTGCCGGGGCTACTGGCGTCTGGGGCGCCATGCTCTGCGTGGGTGTTGTGGGAATGTCATGAAGCGCGGCCATCTGCAGCTCCAGCCGACGTGACATATCTTCGGCGCGTTTGGTTAGCTCCGTTAGGGACTGTGCCGAATCAGTCGCTGTTTGCTGGGCCGCTACGAGAGTGCGATTCAGGTCATCTACCTGCGCCGACAGAACAGCCACCGCCCCCCCAACCCCTTTTTCGAGATCATTGAAGCGGTTGAGTCGGCGACCCAGAACAAAACAGTACACACCTGCTCCAATAGCCCCTGCTGCTAGCAAAATATCTGCGATAAGTTCCATCACATGCTCCTTTAAGTCAGTACAAATTCCATAATCAGGAAGTCATTTACGCGGTCCTGACCCGTGACAACCTGAACGCGGCGCAGCATCTGTGCGCGCAGTCGGGTCAGTGCTGTTTGATCTTCCAAATCGGCGACCTCCAATGCGCGCAGATAGCTGTTAAGCACATCCACAACACGCGGCAGTAGCTTGGTTACGTCAGCCTCATAGCTTTGAGGTACCTCCAGCTGCGCACGGAATCGGAGGATGCGCCGCTCCGGTTGGGCGTCCACAGATATGACCATCGGTTCAATTTCAACAAAGGCAATGTCGGCAAAAGGATTCTTGATTTCCTTATCATCCGATTTCGCATGGCTCTCACTGCCCCCACCGAGAATCATGCCGGAAAAGGTGGCGTAAAACCCCCCGCCACCACCGACCAAGGCCAACAGAAGCCCAATGATTAAGGGAAGTTTGGATTTTTTCGGGGGGCCTTCTGGCGTGGCTTCATCTTCTGACATGATCTCTTCATCCTCTGCTATACAAAACGGTATAGCCGCGATTGCACTAACGGGTTGTTAAGCCAGATCGGTCATTTCTGTTGGAGAAGCCGGACAGAACGTTCGGTGCGACGGAGGCGATTGTGCAGCAGTACCTGAATGTCTGGATGAAGCTTGGAATCAAGCGACAACTTATTGTAATCGCAGCGACTGGAGCGATGTTCTTTGCGATTCTTGCGATGGCAAGGATGACAACGGCTCCCAGTATGACCCTACTATATGCAGGCCTGGAAAGCAGTGCCGCAGGGGACGTTGTCCGGTCTTTGGAGCAGCGTGGTGTTGTGTTTGAGGTACGCGGGGGCTCCATATTTGTGGACAGTAAAGCGCGTGATGAACTGCGTCTGACACTAGCCAGCGAAGGTTTGCCTGCAAACGGTAATCGTGGGTATGAGTTGCTTGATCAGTTGACCGGGTTCGGCACCACAAGCCAGATGTTCGACGCTGCCTATTGGCGCGCCAAAGAGGGTGAACTTGCACGGACGATTGTTGCAAACCCAGCTATAACAATGGCACGCGTTCACATCGCGAGCACGGGATCAAACCCATTTCAGCGGGGCGTCACGCCCAAAGCCTCTGTTTCTTTAACCCCAAATGGTGGCGCTATCTCTCCGGCGCAAGCAAAAGCCGTACGGTTTTTGCTTGCTTCAGCCGTTGCAGGGCTCGCTCCCGAGGATGTGGCTGTAATTGATGCCAACGGTTCCTTGATCGGGGCTACGGAAGAAACAACGCCCTCCGTCGGAGGCGATGATAAGGCCCAGGTGCTGCGTGACCGAGTGCAGCGGTTGCTTGAAGCACGGGTGGGGTTCGGGAACGCAATTGTCGAAGTCAGCGTCGATACCGTCACCGAAAGTGAAGCGATTCGGGAGCGTAGCTTTGACCCCGAGGGTCGGGTTGCAATCAGCAGCGATACTGAAGAACGTACAAATACTGCTGAAGGATCAGGTGGTGGTGATGTGACCGTCGCCAGTAATTTGCCAGACCAAGAAGGTGGTGCGGGCGGTGACAAGTCGTCCTCGAAAAATAGCGAAACACGAGAGCGCATTAACTATGAGGTGTCCGAGACGGAGCGGGAAATCATCCGCGCTCCGGGAGCGATTAAAAGGCTCTCTGTCGCAGTATTGGTGAATGAAACTTCAGTGCTAAACGACGTGGGAGAGCCTGTCTCGCAACCTCGCGATCCCGCCGAAATGGAAGCACTACGCGAGCTGGTCTCCTCTGCTGTCGGCTTTGATGCTGATAGGGGTGATATCATTACGCTGAAGTCGATGGCGCTGCAAAGCGTAGCGCCATCGGGGACGGCCGCCAGTGTTTCACTGATGGATCAGTTCGATCTCGATCTACTTTCAGCGATCCAGATGCTGGTCCTCGCGGCGGTGACTCTGATTCTAGGGCTTTTTGTAATCCGGCCTGTCCTGACTAAGCAGCCCGCAGCAACCCCAGCGCTGGAGGCGCCGCTAAACTCTGAAAACGCACCGGCGTTGAGCGGCCCTGCTGCTGAGCTTGGCGGACTTCCTGCCGTTATGGACGCAGAGGACATGGGGAATGCTCAGGCGCAGACTGGTTTTGGGGCAGTGACACCTATGCAAAATACCGACCTTGATCGCTTGCCGCCCCAAGATCCCGTTGAGCGTCTTCGGAATATGATTGGGGAGCGCCAAGAAGAAACAGTCGAAATCTTGCGCGGATGGCTTGAGGATAAGGAGGAAAAAGTATGACCTCTATTGCGCACCGCTACGCTAACCTCAGCACATTTGGTCTGGACGGAGAACCAGCAGAGCCTGTGTCGCTTGAGCATGTCGAGGATGAAAAGCTCAAGGCGTTCGAAGAAGGATATCAAGCTGGTTGGAGTGACGCTGATAAAAATCATACAAATGAGCAGAAGAATATCGGGGAGGAGTTTGTGCACAACCTGCACGATCTCTCATTCACCTATCAGGAAGCGCTTGCTAGGCTGAACCGTGGGCTGAAACCTCTGTTTGAGCACGTGTTAACCGCCCTACTTCCCAAAACCACCAGCGCCGCATTGCGCGCTCATGTGATAGAACAACTGGTTCAACTGGCCTCAACTCAGACCAAGGGGCAGATCATGCTGAGAGTTTCTGAGAGCAGCCTGCCGATCATTGAAGACCTCCTTGAAGGCGTTGAGTTAAAACTTCCGGTCTCTCTGAGCGCGGATCCGACCTTTAGCACCCATCAACTATTCGTCGCGCTCGAAGCGCAAGAGCATGAGATCAACTTGGACGCGGTGTGTCTGGAGATCGCTACAGCAATGAATGCCTTTAACTTTCATACACAACCGGAGCACCCTGATGCCTGACCAGACAACCCTTGCCACTGATACCTCCAACCCATTCACATCTGTGCCTATAGAGATCACCGTTTGCGTCGGGAAGGCACGTCCTCTGCTTAGGGACTTGGTCATGCTTGGTGAAAACGCAGTGCTGACCTTAGACCGACGCGTCGATGACCCGGTCGAGTTGTATGTAGGCGATAAACTCATTGCGCGTGGTAATCTGGAAGAGGCCGAAGGCGATGCGGCAGGACAGCTCATTGTGCGCCTAACGGAAGTCGTTGATATGCAGCAGGGGCTTTGATGGTGCGATCTTTTCGTGTTTGGATCGCCATTTTTGCACTGTTGTTTTTGCCACAAATGGCTGGGGCGCAGGATTTGTCGATATCCCTTGGTGATGACGGTTCTATTTCAGCGCGCACGATTCAACTATTCGCCCTGATTACCGTGCTAAGCCTCGCACCAGGGCTTGCGATCATGGTCACTTGTTTCCCGTTCTTGGTCACAGTTTTGTCGATCCTGAGACAGGCGATCGGATTACAGCAGTCCCCGCCGAATATGTTGATCGTCAGCCTCGCGCTATTTTTGACCTATTTTATTATGGAGCCGGTTTTTACCGCGGCGTGGACGAACGGCATTGGTCCCCTTACGCGTGAAGAAATCGGGGTAGAGCAGGCGTTTTCTCTTACGTTAGAACCATTTCGCAGTTTCATGGCTGCACGGCTCAACCCTGAGACTTTCTTTGCAATGGCAGAGCTGAGGCCAGACACTATCGCTGCACAGCCCACGCCGGATGCGCCACTTTCGGTTTTGGTACCCAGCTTTATGTTGTCCGAAATTTCGCGCGCATTTCAGATCGGATTCCTGATCTACCTTCCCTTTCTCATCATCGATTTAGTGGTCGCAGCGATACTTATGTCGATGGGTATGATGATGGTTCCACCTGCAGTCGTCTCCTTACCTTTCAAGTTGGCCTTCTTTGTGGTCGCAGATGGCTGGGCGCTTATCGCAGGCAGTTTAGTCCGTAGCTATTTTTAGCATAATTCGCATCTAGCAAGTGACAAACTGCCGATATTCCAGCTGTCAGAATTAAGGTTCTGTCCACCCCTTACTCCTATTCCTTGTCCCTGATGTCAGGGGTGGCATTGTATATGGAGTGGAAAGATGGGCCGACGAATAAGGCTGTCGTGGCGAAGAATGCCGCGAATTCGTGCTGGTGAATGGGATGGGCTGTGCCGTTTTGTGGCCCAGTACGTAGATTTGCTGATCGTCCCGTGGCTTCTGGAACCAGCCGTTGTGTGGATCTATTTTTCGGCGCGCGTTGCATCGTTGTGCATTCCGATGACACTTTCCCTATTGGGATCAAGGGTGACGCGCCAGCTTTCTGAACTTTCTCAAGCACAAGAACAAAGCGGTTTCCAGTCTGCAGCCGCACGTGTGAACCTGAGCTATCTCATGGTTTGTGGTGCCATGGCTTTGTTCGTGATGGTTGGCGCGCCTAACCTTGCAGCGATATGGGGCGCGCCAAAAGGTGCATACAGTGAGATATTGGTTTGGTTGGTAATTGGTCAGTCTGCACCGGTATTGTTCGGTGCGACCAGTCTGCTGATGCATGCCGTCGAACGGGGAGCTTTTTATAATTTTCTGTTGGGGCTAACTGCAGTTATGTTTCTGGCAGCCATGGGATTATCCGACGTTCGCGACGGTGTTGTGGTTGCGCAAGCTCTCGTTGCCGCCCAGATGACACTGGCGGGGCTTAGTGCATTGTTGTTGACGCAATGTGGGGTTTGGCCAGGTCTGGCCGCCCTATTTTACAAAAAGATCAGACTTTTCTAAGAGCGCACTACCTGACCACAAACTCAGCATGAAGCGCGCCGGCTGCTTTAATGCTTTTAAGTATGTCGATCATATCCCTTGGCGACACTCCGAGTGCGTTCAGGCCAGCAATTAATTCTGATAACGAAGCGCCTGCAGGGATTTCCGCAAGTCCAATGCCTGGTTCTTCTTCGATTGCGGCACGGGTGCGAGGAACAACTACGGTTTCGCCTTCAGCAAAGGGGTTTGGTTGAGCAACCAGCGGCTCTTCCTGTATCCGCAGTGTCAGGTTTCCTTGACTGACTGCCACCCGTGAAATGCGCACGTCTTCACCCATCACGATAGTTCCTGAACGCTGATCGACAACCACGCGGGCTTTGCGCTCAGGTTCGACCTCAATATTTTCGATCCGACCGAGAGCGTGTGCAACCGATTTCATGCGGGTTGCAGGTACATCGAGAAGTACAGTGCCGCTGTCCAACATCAATGCTACGCCGCGTCCGAAATCGCGGTTAATCGCCTGTTCGATTCTCCCGGCGGTGGTAAAATCCGCTTCGCGCAGAGCAAGGCGCAGATCGCTAAGCGAGCTTAGCTGGAATTCGATTTCTCGCTCTACTCTTGCGCCGGAAGGGATCGTGCCTGATGTGGGCACGCCTTGGGTAACTTGCCCACCATCTCCCTCGGCGGTGGCTCCACCGGCAATGATCGTCCCCTGAGCCACAGCATAGATTTCGCCATCTGCCGCGTTCATGGGCGTCATGATGAGTGTCCCACCTAAAAGGCTTTTCGCATCGCCGATGGCTGAGACTGTCACGTCAATCTGCCCGCCTGCCCTCGCAAATGGTGGCAACGTGGCCGTGACCAGTACAGCAGCCACGTTTTTTGGGCGAAATTGCTCACCTGTTACGTTCACGCCGAGGCGTTCCAGAATATTGGTCATGATGTCCTCGGTGAAAGGTGCATTGCGCAGCCCGTCGCCTGAGCCGTCTAGTCCGACGACAAGCCCGTAGCCGACCAGATCATTGCCACGCACGCCATCAAAGTTGACTAAATCCTTTATTCTAACGGGGGTGGCATTCACTGGTCCCAGAAAGGTCAACAGCAGAGCCAAACAAAGGAAAAAACGCGCCAGGTACTTCATAGGTAATTCACCAGCGAAAGTTGGGAGGAACGTGCGGTTATAGCGTAAAGGCTCTGTAATTGAAATTGGACCTGCTCCAGTTCTGTAGCGGCTTCAAATGGATCTACGGACAGTAGATTGTTGCGCGCCATTTCAAGCGCGCTGCGTTCGCTGCTTTGGCGGACGGTGGCGGATTCTATGTTCGCTTCGGCTGTGCCGACGGACGCCCGTAACTGGATTACGTCGTCAACGTTGGTGAAGACATTTGTCACAGTCCTATGTACTAGTTCGCTCTTTTGCGCGTTACTTAGGCCAAGGGCGGGGTCATCAGCCATGGCCATCAATGCGAGATTGCGGAGCGTGTCACGCAATACAGGATGATCGCCACGCAGCTCAAATTCGACCGTGTCCGAATCTGAGAGTGCGACCGGTGCTAGCGTTGTATCCGAGCCAAGGTAGCCGGTTGCGCCAAAGCCTGCAGGATCCTCAAACCACGCCTGCGCGGCGGTGAAGATATCATCGACAGTGGCCGCGCCGGTGACTGCCGTGCTTAAGCCGGCCAATAAATCGTCGATAGAGGCAATCGGCTGTACGTCTGTCGCAGTACCGGCGAACAGGGTCCGACCGGATACTTGGGTATTCAAAGCGCTGATAGTTTGATCCAGCGTATCTTTTGCTATTAACTGTAAGTCGCTTGCACCCTCTCCGATGGAGGAATTGGTTGCAGTCAGCAGGCTATCACGGAACGAGGCGTTCAGATCGCTAATCCGTCCCAATGCGGTCTGAACACCGCCGCTAAATTGCTGCGCTTCTAGCCCAGCCAGCTTGTATCCATCTAGCTTGGTAAGACTCCGATCCAGATCGTTCAGATAGGCGACATTACCACCCAAAGCGGTGCGAATATCTGCCACCTGTCCAGTGGAAATTTCAAGCGTGAGGCGCTGCATGTCTTGTTTGAGCTCCGCATTCCGAGATTGCATTGCGTAAGAATGGGCCATATCGCCCCGTGATCCGATGTTCATTTCTACAACCTCGTCAATGTTTCGAGCATGGCGTCTGCAGCCTGAATAACGCGTGCGTTGGCTGCATAGGCCTGTTCAAGAACGAGCAAATTTTGAAGTTCCTGATCGGTATCAACCCCTTGGGACAGCTGAAGGTCTGTCCATTCAGTCAAGCGCGCAGCATTAAACGTCAGATCTTGTTCAGCCCCGGCGCGGGTCGATGACAGCATTCCCGAGAATGAAGAGAAGAGATCTGACATGCTTTGGCTGCCTGTGCCAAAATCACCTGAGGCCGGTATGCGCATTCTGTCCAATGAATCGCGCATCTCATTGAGCAAGCTAGCGTCTCCAGCGGGGCCGGGAGCGGTTGCGCCCAACCCGTCGCGAAGTCGCCAGGCTTCACCACCTACAGCGGGATCAACCGCTGCGTTAAGTGCGAGCCGAGTGCTTAAGCCGACTTCGTCCAGGGGGTCAAAAGAGGCGCCGGAGTCTGTAAACAGCCCTGGATCACCGGCTCCGCGCGTTGCATCAACTGCTGGGTCGGCAAAACGCTCAACCAGATCACGGGCAAGTGCGTCCAACTGGGTTTGGGCCTGAACACCATAAGTATCCCGTACCGCAAATTGACCGCCTAAACTACCTCCGGCCAGCGCGGTCATGCGCAAGTCCTGACCGTTAAGCGTTAACCCTGACAAAGTACCACCATCTAGGGTTTGATAGGCGGTCACGGTGTTTTGGCGTTCAAAACCGATGGTCGCCGCGCTGATATCCAGCAAAACAGCGCCACCTTCTGTATAGATCGCGACGGTGCTGTTATCGCGGGGGACCACGTTGATGGGGACGATTGCACCGATCGTGTCCAATACTGCCTGCCGCTGGTCCAGTAGCCCTGGCGTACTTCCGCCCCGCGCCTGCGTTGTGATGATTTGTTTGTTCAGTTGTTCAACCTGTTGAAGCGCAGTGTTGAGCGTGGCGACCTCTTGGGCAATTTGCCCGTCTGCGCGGGTGCGCATGTTTTGTACGTCACTTGACGCGCGCGCCAATCCGTCGATCAGACGTTTGGCATCGACAACCGTATCGGTCAGACGCTCCGGAGCGTCCGGTCTGCTTGCTGCTGTGATCAGGCTTGTCTCAAAGGATGCAAGGCGCCCGCTCAGACCTTCAGGGTCTCCCGCAATTCCTGTCACGTCTTCTAACGTCCTAAAGAAACTAACGGCTGTCTGCACGTTTTGGTGTGCTGCGTCCGCGAACCGACGATCGGCCAGAACACCTTCGTTGACGTGGCGCGTCGTTCCGTCGATTCTGACGCCGCCATTCGCACCGTAGTTCATAGAAGACAGCGCAAGCTCTCGGCGGCCATAACTTTGTGTCAACGCGTTCGAGATGTTGTTCGAGACAAGCTCGGTGCCGCGCGCGGCGGCGCGCAAGCCCGACATTGCGGCGTTCATGGCTCCGGTTATCGACATGGTGTTCCCCTTCGATCATGTGGGGAGGCGCACTGTGCCCCTCCCCGGCGCTGTCAAATCAACGCTTGATATTGGTGGTTTCCTGCAACATTTCATCCACGGTCTGGATGACCTTCGCATTGGACGAATAGGCGCGCTGGGTCTGGATCATTGACGTAAGTTCGTTCGCAACATCCGTCGTTGATTCCTCACGGGCAAAGGCCACGATGTCGCCGGTTGGGCCATCACTGGCATCCCACAAGAAAAATGATCCGCTATCGACCGACGGCTGATAGGTTTGTGAATCGAGCGCAACCATGCCGTTCGGGTTCGGCAGATCGACCAAAGGAACTTGATAGATTGTGCGCGTTACGCCGGTGTCGAAGGTTGCGTGGACATAGCCGTTACCGTCCACATTCACGCTTGTCATGTTGCCCACAGGAGAGCCATCTTTGGTGATTGAGACCGGTGCGAACGTGTCTGATAATTGGGTCAATGCATCGCTTTGCCCGACGACACCGATATCAATTTCGATGGGGCCGCCATCAACATCAACGATCAGCTTTCCTGATGCTGTATCATAGGCTCCACCGGAGACCGTAGTTACAGACGCCAAAGTGCCTCCAGCGGCCCGGTTGTCTTCAAAAGTTAGAACATATTCGCCAATGGTAACGCCTGGATCGACAGAATCTGTCAACGTCATCGTCCACTCATTCGATGAGCCTGTCGCGGGGACGGTTGGCGTGAAGGTCACGTTTACGCTCTCGGATGTACCGAGGTTTCCATAATACTCTACGGCGAGCTGTTGCGGCTCTACCACACTGCCAGCCACCGTTGCCGTTGCAGGCAGGTTGACACCCAACGTCATACGGGTGGTCGGTTCACCGGTGAGCTGGTTGACGTTGATCTGGATCGGTTCCAGCCCTTCGTCAGTATCGCGTGAGAATGTTGGAATAGACCCGTCAGGCTGTGCGGGCCAACCCAACAGAACAAGCCCTGATGATGTCGTCAGATACCCTTCGGCGTCCGTTGTGAAAGAACCTGTGCTGGTGAGAAGCATGTTCGTATCGCCATTGCCCACATTCAGATCAGTGACTTTAGCCACGGGCAGCATCCCCCGCCCACGCACAGCAAGATCGGTCGCGTTTGATGTCGCCACCAGCGATCCGCTGAGATCGATCTGACGATTGGTACTGGCCCGTACGCCACCAGCGGAATAGTTCCCGCCGTTGCGTGAAATCACCATGGACTCAAAGTCGGTCTGAACCCGCTTGTACCCGAACGTCGACGAGTTCGCGATGTTGTCCGAAATGCTTGCCAGCCGCGTTGCGTTGGCCTGAAGCCCCGCTACACCTGCGTTCAAGGAAGATGAAATTGTCATAGACACGCCTTTCTGCTCTGCCGTTTTCCGTTCTGGATCAAGCAATAGCCCGACATGCTTTAATGCCGGGCTAACAGATAAAATTCGTTCTATTTCTTTGGGTCACGGTGTGTCGCGCAGCAGAACGATTTCGATTCGATCATTACGCAACGCCATCGGGTCGCGGACCACCTGCTCCCGGTCTGCATGTCCGGTTACCCGTTGAATGCGCCCGGGTTCAATATTCTGACCTTCCAGCAACAACCGCATCTGCGTTGCCCGCTGCTGAGAGAGTTCCCAGACAGAGCTTTCTTTCAGCACCAGCGGTTGTGCACGCACATGGCTGCCGATGGCGATTTCATTGGTCACTGTTTTACTCACCTGAGCAATGAGAAGCGCCAGATCATGCATCAACGTGGTCGGAATTGCTGTTCCGGTTTCAAAGATTTGAAAATCATCCCTAGAGAATATCTCGATGACGAGACCCTCATCAGTGATGCGGGTCACGATATGTTCGAGCACGTTTTCCATGACCACAGATTCGCCACCATGACCCTGGAGAAGCTCATCGATGCTTTCGAAAACTTCATCCTGCGCTGCCGTTTCGCCATCGCTTGGATCATTTCCGGAAGGGCCACGCGCCTTGTCTTCGGTCGTGGGGCGGCTGGCCGAAGCACCTGTCCCATTCTTGGGCATAGTCATTTCGGAAAATATGCTTTCCCCTCCAAAAGAACCGTCACCGCCCCCCGAGACGCGCACAATCGGGATCGTCGGCGAAAAGTAATCCGCCAATCCCTTGCGCTGTTGTTCCGTTGTCGCGTTCAACAGCCACATCAACATAAAAAACGCCATCATCGCGGTTACGAAATCCGCATAAGCGACTTTCCATGCACCGCCGTGGTGCCCGCCGCCTTTGATGATCTTTTTGCGTTTAATGATGACTGGCGCGAGGTTTGCCTTCGCACTCATATCAACCACCTTCAATTCACCCAAGGACAGGGATACCGCCAGAGCCGTTAGCAAACTCCTAAGGCGCATCAAGATGGTTAGCAGAAGGTAAAGCTTGCAATTCCCGATCCGGCGCGGCCACATCCCCGAATGGATAATCTGATCACTGATAGCCGCTATTCCTGGACACGCCTTGCGCTAACGCTTTGCGTTGGCACAGTGATCAATGCGGGCATGTGGGCCATCATCGTGATCATGCCTGCGGTAGAGGCCGAGTTCGGCGGAAGCCGTGCCATGGCCTCGCTGCCCTATACGCTTACCATGATCGGTTTTGCGACTGGTAACTACGTGATCGGACGCGCTGTGGATCGCTTCGGCGTGACGCTATCGTTGATCGTGGCGGCGGTTGTTACCGCGCTGGGATACGGATTGGCGACGCTCTCAGGATCGCTGATCGTACTTTCGCTGGCACAGTTGATTGTTGGCTTCGCCTCTGCGGTTGGATTTGGCCCGCTGATCGCTGATGTGTCGCACTGGTTTGTGCGCCGACGGGGTATCGCCGTGGCGATCACCGCATCGGGCAATTATCTTTCAGGCGCGATCTGGCCCATTCTGTTGGCTGGCGTTCTTCAGGAAACCGGTTGGCGGTCAGTTTACCTCGTGATGGCCTTGTTATCGTTATCCCGCTGGCATTCACTCTGCGCCGCCGTATCCCCGAAGAAGCGCAAGCTGCAGCCCAGCATGCTTCAACATTGAACGCGCGCTCGTCTGGGTTGTCTCCGCGTGCGTTGCAGTACTTGCTGGGAGTTGCCGGAATCGGCTGCTGTGTCGCCATGTCGATGCCACAAGTACATATTGTGGCGCTTTGCGTCGGGCTTGGGTTCGGTCCGGCCGTGGGGGCGCAAATGCTGGCGCTGATGCTGCTTGGCGGTGTCGCGTCGCGGATCGTTTCGGGGCTATTGGCAGATCGCTTGGGCGGCGTGCGTACGTTGCTTATCGGGTCATGCCTGCAATGCCTTGCACTGTTTTTGTACTTGCCAGCCGGTGGCATGGTCTCTCTCTATCTGGTCAGCCTTGTGTTTGGCCTTAGCCAAGGCGGCATCGTGCCCAGCTATGCGCTGATCGTGCGCGAGTACATGCCCGCGAAAGAGGCTGGTGCCCGCGTGGGGTTCGTCATGATGGCGACGATCCTTGGTATGGCGCTGGGCGGCTGGCTGTCGGGGCTGATTTATGACCTCAGCGGCTCTTACAGGCTCGCTTTCATCAATGGTATAGTCTGGAACGGCGCGAATATTGGGATCATGCTGTGGCTGCTGTCGCGTAGCAGACCACGCGCGCCACGGGCGGTGGCGGCTTAACCTACCACTTGCGCCGCTTTGCCAATGCCATCTGTTTTTGCCGCTCGCGAAAGCGCATCTTGTCGTCTTCTGTCGTCTCATTGACACAGTTGTGACAGCTCACGCCTGCCTCATATCCGTCCCGCTCCGTATCTTCAGGCAAAATCGGACGGCGGCAACCGTGACACAGCAGATGCGGGCCGGGTTTCAGACCGTGCTCTACGCTTACGCGGTTATCGAAAACAAAGCATGACCCGTCCCACGTGCTTTGGGCTTGCGGCACTTCTTCAAGGTATTTCAGAATGCCACCTTTAAGGTGGTAAACATCCTCAACACCTTGACCCAACAGAAAGTTGGTCGACTTTTCACAGCGGATGCCGCCGGTGCAGAACATCGCAATCTTCTTGTTGTGAAAGCGGTGCTTGTTGGCCTCCCACCACGCTGGAAATTCACCAAAGCTGGTGGTCTCCGGATCGACAGCGCCTTTGAACGTTCCAATGGCAACTTCGTAGTCGTTGCGGGTGTCGATCACTGCCACATCGTCGCGGGTGATCAGATCATTCCAATCTTGCGGCGCTACGTAATGTCCAGTGCCTGCCAGCGGGTCCACATCGGGCTGACCCATGGTGACGATTTCGCGCTTTATGCGCACCTTCATCTTGCCAAAGGGCGGTACATCCGCGTGCGAGATTTTGTGCTCCAGCTCCGCGCAACCGGGCAGGGCGCGCAGATGGGAAAGCACCCGATCAATCGCCGCTTGCGACGGCCCGGCGATGGTGCCGTTCACCCCTTCGCGCGCCAACAAAAGCGTGCCGGTGATCTTCTCCTCAAGACAAAGCTTGAGCAGGGATGGCTTGAGCGCATCTGGTGCATCAAAACGGGCGAAGTGATAAAGGGCGGCTATGGTATGCATGGGATGCCAAATAGGCCGCGCAGGGGCTGTTGCGCAAGAGGTGTGTAGGGTAAAACCGTCAGCAGATGCAATTTGCCACAGCCGCGAGGACCCACCATGCATGCTCTTCTAGTCATCGACGTACAGAATGATTTTTGCCCGGGCGGCGCGCTGGCTGTGAACGGTGGTAACGAGATTGTCGCGGGGATCAACGCGTTAATGGGCCAGTTCGATGCTGTTGTGCTGACGCAAGACTGGCATCCGGCGGGCCACTCTTCCTTTGCCTCCACGCATGCAGGCGCAGCGCCATATGATATGATGGAGATGCCCTACGGCCCGCAGGTGCTTTGGCCTGATCACTGCATTCAGGGCTCCGACGGCGCTGCGTTTCATCCTTTGCTAAAGACAGACCATGCTGATCTGGTGATACGCAAAGGCTATAACCCAGCTATCGATAGCTATTCCGCATTTTTCGAGAATGATCACAAGACGCCCACCGGGCTGGAAGGCTACCTGCACACGCGCGGAATCAAAGAGGTGACTTTGGTCGGCCTCGCGCTAGATTTTTGTGTGAACTACTCTGCAGTAGATGCGGCACAGGCGGGCTTCAAGGTTACTGTGCGCACCGACTTGTGTCGTGCGATTGATCTGAACGGTTCACTGGTTGAAGCGGAAAACGCAATGCGCGGGGCGGGTGTGACGCTCGACTAAAGGCTTGCTCCTGTACATCGCATACGCCACAAAACATGTGCCTAACGGAGCCTTTACCAATGGTTGATATCGCCACACGCGTCTGGAACCACAAATGGAAGATCGACCCCATCGTGCGGTCGCTCATTGATACGGACTTTTACAAGCTCCTGATGTGCCAGTCTATTTTTCGGAACAAGCCGGACACTCAGGTGACGTTCAGTCTGATTAACCGCTCCAAGCATATTCCGCTGGCAGAACTGATTGATGAGGGCGAGCTGCGCGAGCAGTTGGATCACATCAGGACATTGAGCCTCAGCCGTGGCGAATCCACTTGGCTGCGTGGCAATACCTTCTACGGCAAACGCCAGATGTTCCGCTCCGATTTCATGGAGTGGTTCGAAAACCTGCGGCTGCCGCCGTATCATCTTGAACGCAAAGGTGATCAGTATGAGCTGACATTCGAAGGCAAATGGCACGAAGTCATGCTGTGGGAAATCCCTGCGCTGGCGGTGCTGATGGAATTGCGCGGGCGGGCGGTTCTGAACGGGATGGAGAAGTTCGAGCTTCAAGTTCTCTATGCGCGTGCGATGACGCGGGTCTGGGAAAAGGTCGAGGCGCTGCGCGATGTGCCGGACCTGTCGATCGCGGACTTCGGCACCCGTCGGCGGCACAGCTTTCTTTGGCAGGACTGGTGTGTACAGGCCATGAATGAAGGGCTGGGCAGCAAGTTCACAGGCACCTCAAACTGCAAGATTGCTATGAAGCGTGAACTGGAAGCCATCGGCACGAACGCCCATGAATTACCGATGGTCTATGCGGCGCTTGCCGAAGATGATGATGCGTTGTTTCAGGCTCCCTACAAGGTGCTTGAGGATTGGCATGACGAGCATGAGGGCAACCTGCGCATCATCTTGCCTGATACCTACGGCTCCCAAGGGTTTCTGGATAATGCGCCGGATTGGCTGGCGGGCTGGACTGGTATCCGTATTGACAGCGGTGATCCCGCCACTGCCGCCATGCAGGCCATCGATTGGTGGAAATCCCGCGGCGAAGACCCGCGCAATAAGCGGGTCATATTTAGTGACGGTTTGGACGTGGCCAAGATCAAGGAATTGCACGCACAATTTGCAGGAAAAACAGCGATTTCATTTGGCTGGGGCACATTGCTTACAAATGACTTTCGCGGATTGGTACCAGACGATGCGCTCGCGCCGTTCAGCCTTGTTTGCAAGGCAGTCAGCGCCAACGGCAATCCAACCGTAAAGCTTTCGGATAACCCCAACAAAGCGATGGGGCCAGCAGACCAGATTGAGCGTTACAAGCGGGTGTTCGGTGTCGGCCAGCAAGATGCACAAAAGGTAATAGTATGACCACAACTCACGAGGCAGACGAAGACGCGCGCAATCAAGACATTCTGATTTACGTGAATGGAGAGTTGAAGCCGCGGGCGGAAGCGACAGTGTCTGTTTACGATAGTGGTTTTTTATTAGGCGATGGCATGTGGGAAGGGATGCGGCTCTATAACGGGGTTTGGGCATTCTTTGATGAACACATGGACCGGTTCTTCAACTCTTGCAAAGCGGTTTCGCTGGATGTGGGGATGGACAAGGCAGGCATAGCCGAGGCGCTGCGCATGACCGCTGAGGCCAACGGCATGACCACAGATGTGCATTGCCGCCTGATGCTGACGCGCGGGGTGAAGGTCAAACCTTTCCAACACCCGTCGTTGTCGCGCTCCGGCCCCACTCTCGTGATCATTATGGAGCACTCCAAACCGGTAGAGACGCTCAGCACGCGCGGTATACGCCTTGCGACAGTACCGCAGGTGCGCGGCCTTCCGATGTCACAGGATGCCAAGTACAACAGCCATTCCAAGCTTAACTGCGTGATCGCCTGCTTGCAGGCCGAACAGGCTGGTGCGGATGAGGCGCTGATGCTGGACCCGCATGGCTTTGTGAATACCACCAACGCGTGCAACTTCTTCATCGTGCGGCGGGGTGAGGTTTGGACCTCGACAGGTGACTATTGCATGAACGGTGTCACGCGGCAAAAAGTGATCGATCTGTGTCGCGCTGACGGCATCCCTGTATTTGAAAAGAACTACTCCTTGTACGAAGCATACGGTGCGGAAGAGGCGTTCTTGACGGGAACATTCGGCGCTCAAACACTGGTGTCTGAAATCGACGGAAAGAATATCGGGGATGGCACGCAACCAGTGACCGAGCGTATCCGGAAGTTGTACAAACAGGCCATTGCAGAAAACACCGACACGCCGCTTTGAACCTTCCTAAGGGGCGACCGTCATTCAGATCTGGCGCGCAGATGTGCGGCGGGTCAGGATGTTTGAGCGTATGAACGCAGCGATAAAGACCAGCGTCAGGATGAGGATGATCGTCGGCGCAGGCGCGCTATCGAGATAGAAGCTCGCATATACGCCGAGCACAGACGAAAGCATCGTTACAGTCACAGCAATCGGCAACATCCGCGAGAATTGCTGGGTCAGCAAAAATGCAATCGCGCCGGGTGCGATAAGAAGGCCGATCGACAGGATGATGCCTACGGCTGACAATGTCGCGACGATGGTCAGCGAAATCAGCGCCAGCAACCCATAATGCAGCCAACCCACGCGTAGACCCACTGCCTGAGCCTGCACCGGATCAAAGGCATGCAGCATCAAATCGCGCCGCTTTGCGAGGATGACCACCGCCACAAACAGTCCAATTAATCCTGCGGTCCATAGATCAGCGGCGCTTACCCCCAGCATATTCCCAAACAGGATGTGATCCAGGTGCACGTCAGTCGTGACTTTGGTGTACATCACGATCCCGAACCCGAACATTCCGGAGAAGACGATGCCCATCACGGTGTCCTGCTTTACCCTGCTGTTCTCGGACAGAAATCCGGTTGCCAACGCGCAAAACATACCCGCGCAAAAGGCGCCAATGATCAGTGGAATACCAAGTATATAGGCGGCCACCACGCCGGGCAGTACTGCGTGGCTGATGGCATCCCCCATCAAGGACCACCCCTTGAGCACCAGATAACAAGACAACAAACTGGTTGGCACAGCGATCATCATCATGATCAGAAAGGCATTCTGCATGAAAGCGAACTGGAACGGCTGTAAAAGTATCTCGATCATGCGCGTAACGCCTCTGCCGCTTTACGTCGCGCGGCCAGATAGCCGTGTTTGGGTGCGAAAACGAATGCCACGAGGAAGATCAGCGTTTGGAGGGTCACAATAATGCCGCCCGTGGCGCCATCGACGAAAAAGCTCAGATAGGCACCAAGGAAAGATGTGCCCGCTCCGATCAGTACGCTCACGACCAACAGGCGCGGGAAGCGATCGGTGAGCAGATAGGCTGTAGCCCCCGGCGTCACGACCATCGCAATTACCAGAAACGCACCGACCGTCTGCAAGGCTGCCACGCAAGAGGCCGACAGCAGCGTAAAGAAAACGACCTTCAGCAGGTCAGGCTTTAGCCCGATGGAGCGTGCGTGGTTCTCGTCAAAGAAGGTGACCATGAAATCCTTCCACTTCGCTAATAACACCGCCAGTGTGACAAAGCCGATCAAAGCCAGTTGCAGCGTGTCCGAAGGCGTGATGGCAAGGATATTGCCCATTGTGATTGTCTGTATGGAAACAGAAGTTGGCGACAGCGAAACCATGAAGAGCCCCAACCCGAAGAAGGAGGTAAAGATCAGCCCGATGATCGTGTCTTCTTTGAGCCCCGAGCGCTGGTTGAGAAACAGCATCGCTCCAGCCGCAAGCCCGCCGGCTGCAAAAGCGCCCAATGCAAACGGAAGACCCAGCATGTAGGCACCCGCTACGCCGGGCACGATTGAATGGCTCAGGGCATCGCCGATCAGCGACCAGCCTTTGAGCATCAGATAAGCCGAGAGAAAGGCGCAAACACCACCGACTAATGCGCTCACCCACATGGCGTTGAACATATAACCGTAGCTAAACGGCAGGAGCAGTGTCTCCATCACTCCGCATCCTCCTTGGGGGGCTCTTCGCTGTAGACAATGAAGGGACGTTCATCATCGGTGATCACTCGGATAGAGCGCGCATCGTCATCATCGTGCAGGTCAGAACCGCCCAGTACAAAATGGCGCAGTACGCCGCCAAAGGCGAGTTCGAGATTGTCGTGGGTAAAGGTCTCTTCGGTCGTGCCATAAGCAAGCACGGTCTCTTTCACCAAAACTGTGCGGTCACAGAATTCAGGCACAGAGCCAAGGTTATGGGTTGAGACCAGCATAACCCGACCTTCATCCCGCATCTCGCGTAGAAGGTCGATGATCTGGTCTTCGGTCTGTACATCCACGCCTGTGAATGGCTCGTCCAGCAGGATCACCTGACCCTCTTGTGCCAACGCGCGGGCCAAAAATACCCGCTTGCGCTGACCGCCGGACAATTCGCCAATCTGGCGATGCCGGTACTCGGTCATGTTGACCCGCTTCAAGGCGTCCGCCACGGCGGCGTGATCCGCGGCCTTGGGGTGGCGGAAAAATCCCATGTGGCCATAGCGGCCCATCATCACAACATCCTCAACCAGTACCGGAAAAGACCAATCGACTTCTTCTGACTGGGGCACATAAGCTACGATGTTCTTTTTCAGCGCTTCTTTGACGGGCATCCCGAGAACCGTGATTTCGCCCTTGGCCGCAGGGACAAAGCCCATAATTGCCTTGAATAGGGTCGATTTCCCCGCCCCGTTCACCCCCACCAACGCTGTGATGGTCCCTCTGGGAATCTCGAAAGTGGCGTTGCGCAGGGCAGTATGCCCGTTCCGATAGGTCACGGTCACATCGTGGGCAGAGATACCGGTGCTCATTCTGTTAGACCTTTCACAATCGTCTCGGAAGTAACGCGCAGCAAATCCAGATAGCTGGGCACCAGTCCGTCTTCTTCGGTCAGGCTGTCAACATAAAGCATGCCGCCATATTTTGCGCCGGTTTCCCGCGCGACCTGCTTGGCAGGCGCTTGGCTGACCGTAGATTCGCAGAACACTGCCGGGATGTCATGCTCGCGTACGGTGTCGATGACGCGGCGCACCTGTTGCGGCGTGCCTTGCTGGTCGGCGTTCATCGGCCAGAGGTAAATTTCGTTCATGCCGAAGTCGCGGATCAAGTAGCTGAACGCACCTTCACAGGTCGCCAGCCAGCGCTGGTTGTCCGGCAGGGCCAGAACGGCATCGCGCAGCGGTGCAATCGTTTCGGTGATGCGCGTCTTGTAGCTTTCCGCATTGGCTGCGTAGGCTTCGGCATTGGCAGGGTCGTGCAGCATGAAAGCGTCACGAATGTTGTCCACATAGATTAGTGCATTGTCCAAACCCATCCAAGCATGCGGATTGGGTTTGCCGTCATAAGTTCCTGACGAAACGCTGATCGGGTCGATCCCCTCGCTGACGGTGGCAGAGGGTACATCGCGCAAGTTGGACAAGAACTGCTCGAACCAAAGCTCAAGGTTCAGGCCATTCCACAAGATCAGGTCTGCATCCTGTGCGCGGATAATGTCCCTTGGTGTGGGTGAGTAGCCGTGTATCTCGGCTCCGGGCTTGGTGATACTCTCTACCACGGCCACATCGCCCGCCACATTCCGCGCCATATCGGCGATGACGGTAAAGGTTGTGACGGCTTTGAATTTCTCTTGCGCCAAGGCAGCAGAGCCGGGCAACGCAAGAGCACTGACTATTGCGAGGGTTTTGAGTGATTTGGCAAACATAGACGTCTATTCATCCTATGATATCGCTTTTCTGAATGGTTATGAGAATCATTCACAACTGTAAATAAGAATGATAACGATTCTCAAAGATAACCTGTCTATGAGAATATAGGGCGCACATCATGAGCGGCGAGAGCGAGACGACCGAAAAAATGACAACTGCGCTGCGTAAGGCAGGCATTCGTGTCACCCGCCAGCGCATCGCGTTGCTTGGCGTGCTGGCAGATGCTGATGATCACCCCGACGCGGTTGAGCTGCATGAGCGTGCAAAATTGATTGAGCCTTCGGTGTCGCTTGCCACAGTGTACCGGACCCTCTCTGTGTTGGAGGAGGGCGGCGTTGTGCATCGTCACGCGTTCCAAGGCGGCGGCGCGCGGTTCGAGACGACCCACGAAGAGCATCATGACCATATCCTGGATGTGGACACGGGCGAGGTGATCGAATTCCAGTCAGATAAGATCGAACAGCTTCAGGACGAGATCGCACGTGAGCTTGGCTACGAAGTTGTGCATCATCGGCTTGAACTTTACTGCCGTAAGACGCGTTAGCTTTGCTGCCGCTGTTTGAGCTGCCGTTCGCGCCAAACAATCAGCAGGCCGCTCGCCAGAACGAGCAAGGCGCCGGGGTAAAGCTCGCTCCAAGGCGCTTCGTCGAAGAAAATCCAGCCCAACACAAACGCCAGCGGAATGCCGAAATACTGAAAAGGCGCAAGATTGCTTTGCTCAGTCATGCGGTACGCCATAATCAGCAACAAGACAGCGGAGCCGCCAAACCCGCCCATGGCAACGATTAACCCCATGTCACTGGCCTGCTGGATCGGGGTGAAGCCGCCGGTGAATAGCGTCAATAGGATCGCCCCCGCCAAAGCTGTCAGGCTCGAATAGAGGTTGATCAGCGGTGTCGGCACCTGAGTGTCCATCATACGCGCAGTCACCCCGACCAAAGCGTAGCCCATCGCAGCCCCCAACGGCAGCAAGGCCGCAGGAGAAAAGCTGTCAGCGCCCGGCCGGACAATCCAGATCACACCGGCAAAACCGATCAGCACAGCGCTCCACCTGATCTTGCCCACATTCTCCCTCAGCAAAACGGCAGCAAGGGCCACGGCAAACAACGAATTCGCGTAGGTGATCGTTGATGCCGTCGCAAAGGTAAGCATGCCTAGCGACAGATAGAACGAAAACTGCGCAAACGTCAGAATCGCGCCTCGGGCCAACGCCATCTTCCACTGGCGGATTTTCAGGATGCGACCGCGGGCGTGCCAATCGCGTGAGCTGACCAACACGATCAACGAGGGAATCAGCCCGAACACATTGCGCCATGTGGAAAGTTCTGCCGCGCTATAGCGGGGCGACAGGTGCTTAATGATCAGGCCCATCCCATCAAACAGGGTAAGTGCGCAGAGCAGTAAAAGGATGGCCGTGAGGGTGCGATCGGTCTTCATCGGACGATGATGTGTCGGGAACGGGACAATGACCAGAAAGGAAACGCCCAAACCGCTGAACTCTTATGAATTGTCTTGCACCGGTTGGCGGAATCCGCGTAACTGAAATTGCTTGGTGTCCTTTTGGGGACCGAAAAAGGGAATTCAGTAGGATTGCATGGCGTACCATGTTCCGATCTGAAGCCGCCCCCGCGACTGTAAGCGGTGAGCTTTTGTCAAAACGCCACTTGCCCCCAAAAGGGCTGGGAAGGCAGACAGGGGCCACGACCCGCGAGCCAGGAGACCTGCCGGGCAAGGTGAAATCAACATGTCGTCGGGTGTGACGGCGAGGAGAAGACGAAGATGAAAACCGAAGTTAAAGCAGTTGCCGCCAGCCGGACCGCCGCCCTTCCTGCCCTGTTTGCTCTGGTACTTGGCGCTGCCATTATCACGATGACAGGTCACCTGCAGGCCAGCACTCTGCATGACGCTGCACATGATGTGCGCCACGCGACCGGCTTTCCCTGCCACTAAGCCATGCTTTCTAAATTGCTGACCAGCGCGTTGTTCGCTGGTGCTGCTGCGGGTCTGATTGCCGGCCTGCTGCAGCTTTTGTTTGTTCAGCCGGTGCTGTTGCATGCCGAGCTGTATGAAAGCGGCCAACTTGTGCATTTTGGGGCCATAGCAAGCTCTGCTCATCCTGACCTTCCCGGCTTTGACGCTGTTCGCGATCTGCTGAGCCTTGTGTTTAGCATGCTCACCTACACTGGCTATGCTATGATGCTGGTTGCTCTGATGCTTCTTGCCGAAGAGCGCGGCGCGCATGTGACAGCCCACACGGGTATGGTCTGGGGCGTTGCAGGCTTTGTTGCTGCACATTTCGCGCCAGGGTTCTCGCTTGCGCCGGAATTGCCCGGCTCGGCGGCGGCTGACATTGGCGCGCGACAGGTCTGGTGGTTCGCGACTGTGATCAGCGCAGGTATCGCGATGTGGTTGCTGGCTTTCGGGCGGAACTGGGCGATGTGGGGAAGTGCGATTATTCTTTTGGTTGCACCGCACGCGATCGGCGCTCCAATGCCCGACACCCTCACCGGACCTGTCCCGACCGAGATCGCCAGCCTGTTCGCTGCCCGCGCCTACGGCGTTGGCTTAGCTGCTTGGGTCATGTTGGGCTGTTTCGCCGCCTATTTTCTGGATAAAGAACAAAGACGATAGGGAGGTCAGGCGATGCGGACATTCATTCTTTTCATCATCGGGATGACCTTTGGCGCTACAGGCGGCTTCTTGGTGGCTGCGGGAAACGGCATCACCTTCGACGGCCATGATCACGCTGATCCAGTACAGCATGGAATCGAAATGGATCATGGCGGTGTAGATCACGCGAAAATGCATGGCACTCCGATCGAGGTTGATCCTGCCAATGCGCCGTCGGTCGACATTGTGGTCACCAAAGACCCGATGGCAGGTTATAACCTGCATGTGACACCGACACGCTTTGCCTTCACGCCTGATGCCGCAAGCACAGGGCATGTGGTCGGCCAAGGCCACGCGCATGTCTACGCGAACGGCGTCAAACTGGCGCGTCTTTACGGCCGCTGGATGCATCTGGATAATCTGCCCAAAGGCGAGGTGGAGATCACAGTTTCCCTTAACAGCAACGATCATCATCCCTATGTTCTCAACGGTGCGCCGATTGAAGCAAAGCAGATGATCACCGTGGACTAAAACGGCAGCGCTACCTGCGCCGCTCTGATTGAAACCCGTATTAAAGGAGCGGACCATGACAGCTACTCTTTACGTCTGCACCACCTGCAAAGTCGGCGAAGTGCATGAAGATGACAGCCAGCGACCGGGCGCACGGCTGCACCGTGCACTGGAAGCCGAAGGCGCCCCTGAGGGGGTGCAAATCGTAGGTGTCGAATGCCTGTCTGCCTGCAAGACAGGCGCGGCAGTTGCTCTTTCGCAGCCCGGTAAATGGACCTATGTTTACGGCCATATGACTGCCGATGACGCCGCTGATATTATCGCCGGTGCCGCCGCATATGCTGCTACGCCAGACGGCCTTGTCCCATGGCGTGAACGCCCCGTAATTTTCCGTAAGCAAAGCGTTGCGCGGATTCCTGCATTTACCCTTCCACTGGAGGCTGCCGAATGAGCGACCTGTCAAAAATTCCCGTAACTGTCATCACCGGCTTTCTTGGCTCCGGTAAGACGACGCTGATCCGTCACTTGATTAGCAACTCCAAGGGCCGCCGCCTTGCAGTTCTGGTAAACGAATTCGGCACAGTTGGTGTGGATGGGGACATCCTGCGGTCTTGCGCAATTCCCGATTGTCCGGCCGAAAATATCGTCGAACTGGCGAATGGCTGTATCTGCTGCACTGTGGCTGATGACTTCATTCCCACGATTGAGGCGTTGATGGCGATGCCTGTCCGCCCTGATCACATCCTGATCGAAACATCCGGTCTGGCATTGCCCAAACCACTGCTCAAAGCGTTCGACTGGCCTGCTATCCGTTCCAAGATCACTGTTGACGGTGTGATCGCGCTGGCTGATGCCGAAGCTGTTGCCGCAGGCACTTTTGCCTCTGATGTGCATGCCGTTGACGCGCAGCGCCAAGCGGATGAAAGCCTTGATCATGACACGCCTCTTTCCGAGGTGTTCGAAGACCAGATCAGCTGCGCTGACATCATCCTGCTTTCCAAAGCAGACCTTGCCGGCCCGGAAGGGCTCGCTAAAGCCCGTGCCGTAATCGAGGCTGAAAGCCCCCGCAAGATCCCGATGCTCGAAATGACCGAAGGCGTCATTGATCCCAACGTTGTCCTTGGCTTGAATGCCAAAGCCGAAGACGATCTGGCCGCGCGCCCTTCGCACCATGATGGCCATGACGATCACGAACATGATGATTTCGAAACTATCGTTGTCCCCATGCCCGAGATTGAAGACGCCGCAACGCTGGTGGCTGCTATTGAAAAACTGGCGAACGAACAGCACATTCTGCGCGTCAAAGGCTATGTCGCCGTCAAAGGCAAACCTATGCGTTTGCTGGTTCAAGCTGTGGGTGCACGTGTGCGCCACCAGTTCGACCGTCCATGGGGCAGCGATCCGCGCAATGGCGCGTTGGTCGTGATCGCCGAACATGACCACGTGGATCCCGCAGCGATCCAGGCTGTATTGGGCGCATAGACCATGCATGTGGTCTTTCGCGAAAGTCACGGGCTGGAGGATGCCGAAACCCCCTATGATCCCGGGCAAACGCCCGCTGATCTGGTGGTGCTTTCGTTCTCTGACAGTGACCTTGGTGCTTTCGCAGCGGGCTGGCATCGCGCAGGCGGAGCAGAGGGTAATTTGCCTTCGCTGCGCCTGTGCAATCTTACTGCTTTGCGCCACCCTGCGTCTGTCGACAACTATGTTGAACAGACCCTAACAGGGGCAAAAGGTATTTTGATCCGCTTGATTGGCGGCGAAAACTATTGGCCCTATGGCATCATGCAAGTGCAGGATTTTGCCCGCCGCCATGACATTGCTTTGGCAATTCTGCCCGCTGATGGTCGGGAAGACCCTGCACTTGATGCCCACTCAACTTTGCCTGTCTCGACCCTACGGCGCTTGCAGCATCTTTGTGATGCAGGCGGCGCTGTGGCAGCACAGGCTGCGCTTGCGCAGCTCGCCTTGGCGGCAGGGCTTTATGCGGGACCCGTTCTGGGCGCGAAAACGGTGCCGGATTGCGGATTTTACGACCCTGATAAAGGAGTTTTGCCTTTTGTTGATACGCAAGGTGACACGATCGCGGTCACTTTCTACCGCAGCTATCTGACAGCCGCCGATACCGCCCCAGTGGATGCCCTGATCCGCTGCCTGCGCGCGCGTGGTTTAAACGCTATCGGCCTCTTTGCCCCCTCACTTAAAACCCCGATAGCGCGTGACTTTCTACCTTCCGCTTTGGCGCAACTTGATCCGGTTGCCATTATCAACGCGACTGCTTTCTCGGGGCGCGGGGCCGATGGCACCTCGCCGCTTGATGCGCAGGGTTGCCCTGTGTTTCAGGTGGCGCTTTCCACCGCGCGGAAAAAAGAATGGGCCGGCTCCGAACGAGGCCTCTCGCCTGCCGATCTGGCGATGCATGTGGTATTGCCAGAGGTCGATGGACGCCTTTTTAGCGGAGTTGTCAGCTTTAAGGCGCCCGAGAAAAAAGACCCGGATCTGCAGTACTCACGCTTTTCCCACCGCGCACACGACATGCGGATCGAAGCTGCGGTGGACCGTATTTGTGGTTGGTTGACGCTCGCAAAAACAGAGCCTAATCACCGCAAAATTGCCCTTGTTCTGTCTACCTACCCTGGACGCGAGGATCAGATCGCCCATGCTGTGGGTCTTGATGCGCTTGCCAGCGCGGAAGACCTGCTGATGACGCTGGCGACAGCCGGCTACACGGTCACGCCTACGATTGGCTTTGGCAAATCATTGACGCAAAGCCATATTGCTTGGCCACTGACTGACTACCTTGCGGCGCTACAAGATCTGCCAAAAACCTTGTTTGAAGACTTGGAAACTGCATGGGGCTCGCCTGATACCGATCCGTTATTCAAGAACGGAGCGTTCTACTTCCCCGCGCAATCGTGCGGTAATGCGCTTGTCGCGCTCCAACCGGAACGGGGTGCTATTGCTGCGCGGGATACGGACTACCACGATCTCGCGCGGGTGCCGCGCCATTCCTATGTCGCCTTCTATCTTTGGCTGCGCGCGCAGGGGCATCACGCGCTGATACACATGGGCGCACACGGCACGCTGGAGTGGTTGCCGGGCAAAGCCGTCGCGCTGTCCGACGAATGTTGGCCCGAAGTGCTGACTGGCGATCTGCCCGTGATTTACCCCTTTATCGTCAATGACCCGGGCGAGGCCGCGCAGGCGAAACGGCGTATCGGCGCTGTCACCCTTGGCCATGTTCCTCCGCCTATGAAAGATAGCGAGACACCGGATGCGTTGCTGCGGCTAGAGCGTTTACTGGATGAATACTCCACCGCTGACGGGCTTGACCCTGCGCGCCGTGACCGTCTGGTAAGCACCATCCGAGAGGAAGCGCAGGCCGCGGGTGTCGAGCAGGACCTCGGCCTGCCGGATGATGCCTCCGAGGCCGAAGCGATTACCCGTATTGACCGTTTTGTCTGCGACATTAAAGAAAGCCAGTATGGCGATGGCTTGCATATCTTTGGCGCAGCAGAAGGCGAAAACGACGGCTTGCTCACAGCGCTGAATGGTCGGCGTGTGCCCTCTGGCCCCTCTGGTTCTCCCTATCGGGGGCGGTCGGATGTGCTGCCGACGGGGCGTAATTTGTACTCGGTTGATCCGCGTGCGGTGCCTTCCCGCGCAGCATATGCCCAAGGCGTCAAGCTGGCCGAAGAATTGCTACGCCGGCATCTGCAAGACAACGGCGACTGGCCCCGCGGGCTTGTGATTGATCTTTGGGGCTCCGCCACCATGCGCACAGCTGGTGAAGAAGTCGCGATGGCGATGCACCTCGCGGGGCTCGCGCCGAAATGGGATGACGGGTCTGACCGCGTATCAGGCTATGAGATTTTGCCGCTCACCATGCTGGATCGTCCGCGCATTGACGTGACGTTGCGCATCTCTGGGCTCTTCCGTGATATCTTTCCTGGTTTGGCGGGTTTGTTTGAGGCTGGAACCACTGCTTTGGCCGAGCGTGAAGAAGCGGATGACATGAACCCGTACAAACAGAAGGCTTCACGCGTGTTTGGCCCTAAACCGGGGCTATACGGCATGAATATGGAAAGTGCCTTGCAGGATTATTCCCCCGAAGGCCGTTCAGCAGCGGGCGAGGCGTGGTTGAAGGGGTCCGAGTGGGCACTGGATGCTAAAGGTGACGCCCGCCAGGATCGAGTGGGCCTTGAGGCGCGATTGCGTGCGGCAGACGGCTTTGCCCATATTCAGGACCTGACTGAAACTGACGTCCTGTTGTCGTCAGACTATGCCACACACGAGGGTGGATTTGCTGCTGCTATGGCGCATCTGGGTGCGCCAGAACCAGCGCTTTATCATGTGGATAGCACGCGTATCGGCACGCCCCGTGCCCGCACGATGCCCGAAGAGATCGCGCGCGTGGTCCGCGCCCGTGCTGCCAACCCTGATTGGGCAAATGGCATGATGCGCCACGGATTTCGCGGGGGCGCCGAAATCGCGGCAACCCTCGACAATCTTGCCGCTTTCGCCCATCTCACACGAAACGTGCCGGCGCATCTGTTTGACCTCTATTATGACGCTACGCTGGGACGCGACGACTTGATTGCATTCCTACAGGCAGAGAACCCGAAGGCCTTGGAGGAAATGCGCAACCGGTTTGCAGCGCTGCGCGATGCAGGTCTGTGGATCACACGGCGTAATTCAATTTCTGCAGCAATGGAGGCAGCGGAATGAGCGGTCAAGGAACCAACGGCCACGAAGTCAAAGGATGGTGCCCCGGCGCCTTGCGCCCGATGATGTCGGGCGATGGTTTGGTGGTGCGGGTGCGCCCGTTTGGCGGACGGCTGCGCCGCGCCCAAGCTGACGGGATTGCGTCGCTCGCGGCAGCGCACGGTAACGGGATTCTCGATATCTCAAGCCGTGGCAATATCCAGATACGCGGTGTGACGCAGGAAAAGCATGGCGCGCTGATCGAAGGGTTGCGCGTGATGGGTCTTATCGACGCCACGCCTGAAATCGAAAGCCGCCGGAATATCTTGGTCGCGCCTTTCTGGCAGCCGGGCGACGAAACTGAATTGCTCACGGCTGAGCTGACCGAGCGGCTTGCGTCAGCCGAAGCACCGGACCTTGACGGTAAATTCGGCTTTGCCATTGATTGCGGACGTGCGCCGGTGCTGCAAGATGCTTCAGCTGATATCCGTCTGGAGCTGGACGCAGGTGGCGGCCTCATTCTGGTGGCCGACGGGATGACAACGGGCAAGCCAGTGACACAAGACAACGCCACCCAAGAGGTGATGGCGCTGGCGCATTGGTTCGTAGGCCGTGCTGGTGAAGCCACCCGCATGAAGTCTTTGGTGGCGCAGGGGATCACGCCCGAAGGGGCCTTCGTCCCGCGGCAAAAGGGTACCTACATTCCTGCCCCGGGTTATACGCCAAATGGTGCGATTGTGGGTCTGGCATTTGGCCAGTTGCGGGTGGAAACACTCTCTACTCTTGCCAAACATGGCGGATTGCGTCTGACGCCTTGGCGTCTGATCCTTGTGGAAAGCGCACGCCAATTGCCCAAGATCGAAGGGGTGATCACCAATCCTGACAATCCGCTGCTACGCATCACCGCCTGCACCGGAGCGCCGCGCTGCACGCAGGCTTTTGGCAAAACCCGTAGCCTTGGAAAAGCTCTTGCGTCCCATCTTGGTGACACCGGAACGCTACATATCTCGGGTTGTACAAAAGGTTGCGCACATCCGCGGCCAGCACCACTCACCCTGACTGCGAAAGCGGATGGATATGCTCTTATAAAAGACGGAAAAGCAGGGGATACGCCCTTCTTGTCCGGCCTCTCTCCCGATGATCTGAAAGACCACCTATAATATGCCTCATACCTACATCACCGACGGTGCCGAAATCTATCGGCAGTCCTTTGCTACCATCCGTGCGGAGGCTTCCCTTGGGCGCTTTACACCGGAAGAAGAGATTGTGGCTGTCCGCATGATCCACGCTGCCGGTATGGTGGGGCTGGAAGAATTTGTGAACTTCACACCAGACATGGCGATAACTGCACGCGCTGCCCTTGAAGATGGCGCGCCGATCCTTTGTGACGCCTATATGGTCAGCGAAGGGGTCACGCGCAAACGCCTGCCGCGCGAAAACGAAGTGATCTGCACCCTACGTGATCCGCGCGTGCCTGACATGGCGAAAGAGATGGCCAACACTCGCTCTGCCGCCGCGTTGGAATTGTGGCGCCCGCATCTGGCAGGCGCGATCGTGGCAATCGGCAATGCGCCGACTGCGCTGTTCCATTTGCTTAACATGCTTGAGGACCCCGACTGCCCCCGCCCGGCCGCTATTATCGGTTGCCCCGTCGGCTTCATTGGCGCGGCAGAAAGTAAGGACGCGCTTATGGCTGCACCCCCGGTCCCGTCGATGATTGTCAAAGGCAGGCTTGGTGGTTCTGCGATCACCGTGGCAGCCATTAATGCCCTCGCCAGCAGGGTGGAATAGACTATGGGAAGAGTTATTTGCGCAGGACTTGGCCCCGGCGATCCGGACTTGATGAGCGTCAAATCCGACCGCACCATTCGTAGCGCACAGCACGTTGCCTATTTTCGCAAAAAGGGCCGCCCCGGTCAGGCGCGGATGATCGTGCAGGGTATGCTGCGTGAAGACGTGATTGAGTACCCGATGGAATACCCTGTCACGACAGAACTGCACTTTGGTTCGGACGGCTATAAAAAGCTGATGATCGATTTCTACGCGGAATGGGCGGACAAGCTTGAGGCATTGGCAAAAGAGCATGACGTTGTCGTGCTGTGCGAAGGTGATCCGTTCTTTTACGGCTCCTTCATGCACTTGCACACACGCCTGCAAGGGCGGGCTGAGGTCGAAGTTCTTCCTGCGATTCCCGGAATGGTCGGTTGCTGGAACAGTCTTGATATGCCCTTCACATGGGGGGACGATGTGCTCAGCGTTCTGATGGGAACGCTGCCTCAACAGGATCTGATCGACCATATGAAGCGCGCAGATGCGCTCGTAATCATGAAGACGGGCCGCAACTTGCCGCGCGTGCGCGCAGCCTTGGCCGAGACCGGCCGCTTGGATGATGCTTGGTTGGTGGAAAAGGGCACGATGCCACAGCAACGCATCGCAAAACTGGCGGATGTGGCTGAGGGTGACTGCCCCTATTTCGCAATCGTTCTGGTGCACGGACAGGGTCGCCGCCCTGAAGCCGAAGAATGAACGGCTGGGTTTCCATCGTAGGCCTTGGGCCGGGCCGGGAATCGCTGGTCACACCCGAAGTTCGCGAGGTGATCGCGCAGGCGACCGACATCATTGGCTATATCCCGTACGTTAAACGCATTGCGCCGCGTGATGGGCTGACATTGCACGCTTCTGACAACCGGGTCGAGATCGACCGCGCCACCCATGCGCTGTCCCTTGCCCAACAGGGCGCACGCGTGGTGGTTGTATCCTCTGGTGATCCCGGTGTGTTCGCCATGGCATCAGCCGTGTTCGAGGCGCTAGAGGCTCAGCCGCAATTCGAAGGCGTCGAGATTTCAGTTCAGCCCGGTATTACCGCCATGCTCGCCGCTGCGGCCGCAGCGGGTGCTCCATTAGGCCATGATTTCTGCGCGATCAATCTCAGCGATAACCTTAAACCGTGGAGCGTGATCGAGCATCGCTTGCGGATGGCCTCGCGCGCTGATTTCGCAATGGCGTTTTATAACCCCCGCTCCAAATCCCGTCCGCATCAGTTCGGTGAGGCTTTGTCGATTTTGCGTGAGGAATGCGGGCCCGACCGCCTTATTACATTCGCCCGCAACGTTACCCACGAGGACCAGCGCTTAACGACCGTCACATTGGGTGAGGCGACCGAGGAAATGGCTGATATGCGGACGGTTGTGTTGGTGGGTAATTCGGCCACGCGTCGGGTAGGCCCTTACGTCTATACCCCGCGTTCAGCGCTATGACCCAGCCACGCCAAAACGGTCTCTATATCGGCTGTTTCGGCTACATCTGGCCGCAGCGGCCGATCTATCATAATGACCCGCAGCCCCAACGCACGCGCCGCGTCGATTTTGGCGACGGCACCGCTGCCCCCTGCGTTCTTTGCGACTACATGGGTGATCCTGTGGTCTTTCATCAGCGCGATGTCACCGCTTACGTCAAAGGGCCCTCGCGCGATCGTTACGTGGTAGTCCGGCAGGGTGACTGCCGCCTCCGGTTCATCGACAAGCCTCAGCAAATAGCGGTGCTCGGGTCGCGCGGCGAACTGGTCGACATGCATTCGGCCAATCGCCAGAAAGACGCGCGTCGCAGGTTTGGGCAAAGCAGCACAGGCGCTGGCGATGTCAGGCACATGGGTCCAATGATCGCCCGCCTGCGCGCGCCACGCAGGTCGCGCCAGCCGTATCAGGGGCACGTGAGTTCTGCTGCACGCTTGGTACGCGTTTTGCCCCATTGTGTTGGCGAAGGGGTGGGTGGCATCGACCATGTGGCTGATCCCTTCATTCTCAAGATAGGTAGCCAGACCATCGACGCCACCAAAGCCGCCTACACGCACCGCAACAGGCTGCGAAACCGGCGCATTTGTACGGCCGGCGTAAGAAAAAACAGTCTCTATTTGGGCGGAATGGAGGGCTTGCGCCAATTGGCTGGCCTCTGTGGTTCCGCCCAGCAGAAGGACGCGCATTATGGGTGATCCCTGGCTCAGTATTATCGGTTTGAACGAAGATAGCCTTGACGGCCTGTCGCCCGCAAGCCGTGCAGCGCTTGACGCAGCAGATATCGTTTTTGGCGGTCCGCGACATCTTGATTTGGCGCAGATCGGTGCACGGGGGCGGGTTTGGCCTGTGCCATTTTCGACGGCGCCAGTTCTTGCTCTGCGTGGGCAACGTGTAGCAGTTCTTGCGTCCGGTGATCCGTTTTGGCACGGGGCGGGTGGGAGCCTTGTGCCGGATCTCAAGCGCGACGAATGGCGTGCGTTTCCTGCCCCTTCGACATTCACTCTTGCCGCTTCCGCGCTTGGCTGGCGGATGGAGGAGATCACCTGTCACGGATTGCACGCGGCCCCGCTTGCGCGCCTGCGCGGTGTGCTTTCGCCTTTTGGACGGATGATCTGCCTGATGCGGGATGCGGATGCTCCTGCCGAGCTGGCCGCTTGGCTGAATACGCAAGGCGCGGGCAAGGCCACTCTTACGGTGATGGAGCGCTTGGGCGGCCCGCATGAACGGTTGCGCGATGTGACGGCCGACGCCTTTGACCTCAAGGACATTGTAGCACCTGTCGCTGTGGCGGTCTCTCTGCCTGCGAATGTCGGGCTCTCACGAGCGTCCGGCCTTCCGGATGACAGCTTTGCCCATGATGGCCAGATTACCAAACAGCCGGTGCGCGCTTTGACGCTTAGCGCACTCGCCCCGCGTGAGGACGCTTTGTTGTGGGATATTGGCGCCGGTTCAGGATCGATCTCGGTAGAGTGGTGTTTGGCAGGTGGGCGCGCGATTGCGTTCGAACAGCACGCTGCGAGGATTTCTAATATCACGCGCAATATTGATGACTTTGGCCTGTCGCATAGAATGAAAGCAGTCGAAGGTCATGCCGCTGACAGCGTGGCGAAAGAACCTCTGCCCGATGTTGTGTTTATTGGCGGAGGGGCGCGAAAGCCCTTATTAGAGACGCTCTATACATTGCTTCCCGTTGGTACGCGCCTTGTTGTAAATGGTGTCACGCTTGAGACTGAGGCCTTGCTGGCAGAGGCCCACGCAGACAAGGGCGGTACACTGATGCGGTTTGATATCGCGCAGGCAACACCCCTAGGCCCTATGCGGGGATGGAGCGCCGCGCGACCCATCGTGCAGTGGAGCGTAACCCTGTGAGGGTCGCAGGGATCGGATTTCGTAGTGGCGCTGCCATGGCATCGCTACAGGATGCATTGCTGCGTGCGATCGAGGCTTCTGGTGGTGCTCCGGTACAGGCGCTTGCTACGGAAAGCGCAAAGTCCCGCGCGCCTGTATTTCGCGAACTGGCACAGGCTCTGGCCTTGCCCGGTCTTGGTGTGCGAACAGACGATATGGCCCAGATGATGACACCAACGCAGTCACAACGAATTATCGATGCTTTCGGAACAGGCAGCCTGTGTGAGGCGGCTGCACTTGTAGCGGCTGGTCCCGATGCGGGACTGGTTGCGGTGCGGGTCGTCTCGGGCGATGGTATGGCAACAGCGGCGATTGCCGATGACGTAAAGGAAAATGAGTGACCGTACATTTCATAGGTGCTGGCCCGGGGGCTGCCGATTTGATCACGCTGCGTGGCCGCGACCTGATCGCCGCCTGTCCCGTGTGTCTTTATGCAGGGTCTCTGGTGCCGGAGGGTATCCTTGATCATTGCCCTAAGGGCGCGCATATCGTGAACACCGCGCGCTTGTCGCTAGACGAGATTATGGAAGAAATCAGCGCCGCCCATGCCCGAGGTCACGACGTTGCGCGCATCCACTCCGGTGATTTGTCGATCTGGTCCGCAATGGGAGAGCAACTCCGCCGTCTGCGTGCGTTGGACATCCCTTATGATGTGACCCCGGGTGTTCCCAGCTTTGCAGCCGCAGCTGCCACCTTAGCAGCTGAGCTTACCCTGCCGGGCGTTGTGCAGTCCGTGGTGCTTACACGCACCTCCGGTCGCGCCACGGCGATGCCAGAAGCCGAATCCTTGGCTAATTTTGCGGCCACAGGCGCTACGCTCGCCATTCACCTGTCCGTCCATGTATTGGACCGTGTCGTGGCGGAGTTGACGCCCCATTACGGTCCTGATTGCCCCGTTGCCGTTGTCTGGCGGGCAAGTTGGCCAGATGAACGCGTTGTGCGTGCAACGCTCGCCACTCTGAAAACCGAGATCGGGGAGGAAATGGCACGTACTGCTTTGATCCTCGTTGGGCATGCTTTGGGTTCTGAGGATTTCGGTGAAAGCAGGCTCTACGCGGGCGATTATGACCGCCGCTTCCGCCCGGTTGGAACGGCCCCTCGTTTTCCGGAGGCCGAATGATACCCCCCGGCCTTATGATTTCCGCGCCCGCTTCCGGCACGGGTAAAACGACGCTGATGTTGGGCCTGCTCGCGGCTTTTCGCGCGCAGGGCGTGGAGGTGCAGCCGTTCAAAAGCGGACCGGACTACATTGACCCGGCCTTTCACACGGCCGCCTCCGGTCGGGCGTCTTTCAATATCGACAGTTGGTCGATGGAGACAGCGCGCATCGAAGGCTTGGTCGGGAATGCCCAAGGGGCCGACCTGATCCTTGCCGAAGGCTCAATGGGGTTGTTCGACGGTGTCGCAATACAGGGGGCTTCCGGCAACGGTGCCAGCGCCGACATTGCCGCACATATGGGCTGGCCCGTGGTTCTGGTGCTTGATGTGTCCGGCGCTGCGCAATCGGTCGCGGCGACCGCTCTCGGTTTTAAAATGATGCGCCCCGATGTTACCCTTGCAGGTGTGGTGCTAAACCGTGTCGCTTCGGCCCGTCATGAAGCACTGGTGCGGGTGGGGATGGAACAGGCGGGCATCGCTGTGTTGGGTGTCCTGCCGCGCCGATCCGAGATGGCGTTGCCTGAAAGGCATTTGGGTCTTGTTCAGGCTGGCGAGCAAGAGAACCTAGCCGAAGTTCTTGCAGATGCAGCTGCATTTGTAGCTGAGCATGTCGACCTAGACGCGCTTCGCGCGGCCGCATTAGGCGCGCGCGCCGAGATCGCTCCGGCAATGAAAATCATCCCACCTGGCCAGCGGATTGCGCTCGCACAGGATAACGCCTTTGCCTTCGTATACCCCCACCTGCTCGCTGGTTGGCGCGCCGCTGGTGCCGAGATTGTGCCATTCTCGCCCCTGCTGAACGAGGCGCCGGATAGCACTGCCGATATCTGCTGGTTGCCGGGGGGGTATCCTGAACTTCACGCAGGTACGCTCGCCGCGGCCGAGACCTTTCTTAACGGCCTGCGCAGCTTTGCTGAAACCCGCCCCGTGCATGGTGAGTGCGGAGGGTATATGGCGTTGGGTGCCGGATTGGTCGACAAGGAAGGCGTCCGGCACGAAATGGCAGGATTGCTCGGATTAGAGACTTCTTTCGCCAAGCGTAAATTTCATTTGGGTTATCGCCGTGCCACCCTGAACGCCGCTATTCCGGGTGCGTCCGCGGGTGCGCAGCTGCGAGGTCATGAATTTCACTATGCCACCATTGTGCAGGAACCTGATACGCCTTTGGCGCAGATCACAGACAGCAATGGCCTCGCGGTCTCTGAAACCGGCACTTACCGCCGGACAGGCGGTGGTGGGCAGGTTTCCGGCACTTTCTTCCATCTAATTGCGGAGGGCGCATGAGCGGCTTCGTTTCCTTTGTTTCCTCCGGCCCCGGTGATCCAGAGCTGCTGACTGTTCGCGCCGTTAAGCGGCTTGAGGCGGCTGACGTGGTGTTGTTCGATGATCTGTCCTCTGGTCCGATCCTTAGCCACGCACGCTCGGATGCTGATTTGATTGGTGTAGGAAAGCGGGCTGGCCGCCCTTCGCCCAAGCAGGACCATGTGAGCCGTGTGCTTGTTGAATACGCGCAAGCCGGCCTTCAGGTGGTGCGGCTTAAATCTGGTGACAGCGGTATGTTCGGGAGGCTTGAGGAAGAGATCACTGCCCTGCGCGCCGCTGATATCGCGTTTGAGATTGTCCCGGGTGTAACCAGTGCCTCTGCGGCTGCGGCCACCGCAGGCATTCCGCTGACACGAAGGCTGACGGCGCGGCGGGTGCAATTCATTACTGGGGCGGATGTAACAGGCGATCTGCCACCGGACGTGAACATGGCCGCTTTGGCTGATCCAATGGCCACCACAGTCGTTTATATGGGTAAACGTACATTTGCCGGTCTCGCCGCACGGCTGATCGAGCATGGCCTGCCCGCAGATACACCTGCTATGCTTGCCGAAGCGGTATCGACCCCGGCAGAGCGACTTGAGCGGTTCACGATTGCAACGCTCGCGGCGCATCTGGAGGAAACCAAGACCAGCACGCCGGCGCTGATTTTCTACGGCCCGCTAGCGGAGCCAGAGTGATGAAGATGTTCGTCTGTACAACCTGCACGGCGCAAAGCGCAGAATTTATGGATGACGCCCATGCCGCACTGCCTCATCTGACTGTTTCAGCAGTCGACTGCATGTCTGGCTGCGCCCGTGCCCAAACTGTAGCGTTCCGTGCGCAGGGCAAGGTTGCCTATCTATTCGGAGAAGTCACATCAGCCGATTTTCCCGCGTTAGAGACATTTTCACGGCTCTATGATGCCTCCGCTGACGGCACTTTCAGCGACGCGCGTGTGCTTGGATCACTGCGCACCAAAGCTATTGCACGGATACCCGCATGAGCCTTCAACTCACCCTCATTGGGATAGGCACCGGCAATCCCGAGCATCTGACTCTGCAAGCCATTCGGGCGATGAATGCGCAGGATCTCATCCTGATTCCGCGCAAAGGCACAGGAAAAGATGATCTGGCCCAACTGCGCCTGGATATCTGCGATGAGGTTCTGACCAACCCCGCGACCCGCATCACCGAATTCGAACTTCCCGTGCGCGATGAGGCAACGCTGGACTACCGCAAGCGCGTTGATGACTGGCACGACGCCATTGCCGCTGTTTGGCAATATGCCATCGCGGATCATGGAAGTGCGAAAAAGGTCGCGCTTTTGGTCTGGGGTGATCCGTCGCTTTATGACAGCACATTGCGCATCGCGGCACGGCTTCATCCTGCGCCGGAGATCACGGTTATACCAGGCATCACATCACTTCAGGCTCTGACCGCCGCTCATGCGACTGTCTTGAACGAGATCGGGGCCCCCTTCATCGTGACGACAGGTCGTCGTTTGCGCGACGAAGGTTGGCCGCAGGGCGTCGACACAGTTGCTGTGATGCTGGACGCGGGCAGTGCCTTTGAGGCGATAGCACCCGAAGGTATCCATATCTGGTGGGGTGCTTATGTGGGCATGTCAGAGCAGATAGTCGTCGAAGGGCTTTTGTCAGAAGTTGCCGACGAGATTACGCAAACCCGTGCCCGTGCCCGCGCGGATCACGGATGGATTATGGATATCTACCTGCTCAGAAAGACCTGATGGGCAAAGGGGGTGCTAATCCGGATCGACCTTTCCACGCATGGCCTTCACCTCACCACGCACCTTCTTTGCCTTCAATCGCCGCTTTTTAGACCCTAACGTGGGCCGCGTTGCAATTCTGCGTTTCGGTGGAGTGATTGCTTTTTCAATCAGCTCTTTGAGCCGCGCGCGGACAATTTCGCGGTTGCGTGCTTGGCTGCGTGTTTCATCACACTGGAGCACCAGCGCGCCCTCAGAGGTCCAGCGGCGACCGGCCAACCGTCTTAGACGGTTTTTCACTGGCAAGGGCAGGGAAGGCGAAGTGGCGGCTTCGAACCGCAGCTCTACAGCAGAGGATACCTTGTTCACATTCTGCCCGCCCGGACCGGACGCGCGCATGAAGCTCTCGGTCAGCTCCCAGTCCTGAATGATGATGGCGTCGGTAATATGCAGCATGGCCATGATCATAGCGCGGTTATGGACAAGGTGAAGGGGCACCGACCCAACATGCGAAATGGGCCGCCCTTTTCAGAGCGGCCCAATCGAATTGTATAGGAGGCGGGATCGGTTAGACCGCTTGCCCACTCCGGATTTCAGACTGCCAGGGGCTGCCCTAGCAATTGACCTCCAAAGCTGTTCCGACACCTCGCTCCAGTACCTTTCTTGACACTAGATCACCTCCTTTACATTTTGTTGAACCTGTCATGAGCGTCCCACAGGTTTCCAAATTCGCAAAGCTTTTTTTGCTGGTGATCCGGATTTTTTCTTTAGCAGTGCCTTATCAGGCCGCACGCAACCGCGCGGTGATTATCCGGAACGGCACCAGCGCAATCAACGCAAGCGTTAGTTTTACCGCCCAATCTGCAACGGCAAGGGAAACCCAAAGCGGCGCTTCGGGGCCTACGCCCAGCATCGGGATCACCTCAGACGCCCAAGACACGTCTGTTGCTGGATGCACAAAGGACAGCGCGCCAGAGAAGGCGACAGAAAAGAAGATGATCGTATCAACAGAGCTACCAACGAGGGTTGAGACAAGTGGCGCTTTCCACCAGCGACCTTCGCGGAGCGCGGCAAAGATGCCAACGTCCAGCATCTGCGCGACAAGGAAGGCCAGACCAGAGCCGATAGCGATCCGCAAGGTGACCAGCGGGCCGAACTCACCCATGATCTGAGTGCCGATAAGCGAACAGATAATACCCACCACAAAGCCGGCAAGCACGACACGGCGCGCGGCCGCTGTACCGTAGACGCGGTTCATCACATCAGTGACCAGGAAGGCGAGGGGGTAAGTGAACGCCCCCCATGTGAGCCAGTTTCCATAAAGAAACTGGACAAGGATATTGGAGGCCACAACGATGGCGGCCATGGCAAGAATGCCCGGAAGGTGCGTGCGTGTCATAATATAAACCGTTTTTTGCAAGGGTGCGGCGACTTGGCCTGCGGGGATCGCAGACAGAAGCTGCTTTAGGTCTCTTCGTTGATTTTCGCAACCCTATTCCCTGACGCGGTACTCTACGATCTGGGTCCGAAGGATGCGCAGAAAGTTATCGTCCGAGATCATGGTCACATACATCTGACCGTTGGTATCATTCCAGACACTGATGCCTTCGAGATTGTCATATTGCGTCGGCGCGGTCGTCAACAGCGTGTATTCACGAGGGGCGCGTGGGTCGATTACAAACAGGCGGATACGGCTACGAAAGCCCAAGGGGGAGACAGACCGCTCCAGTAACCACAGGCGACCTTTGTCATCAACATCCGCCCCCACCGGAACGAAAGAACCGCGCTGTGGAATGCGCGCGCTAATCCGCCATTGCCCGTTCGAATAGGCATAAAGAGGAAATGGCGCGCCCCCTTCGGGCGCGGTCTCGGCGATGGCGAAAAGTGTCCCGTCCGGTGCAACGGCCAGTGCTTCGACACCTCCGTTTGGGTCCATCATATTCTCAAACGGCAGCGCAATGCGTTTGAACGTGCGCCCGCTGGAGAGGTCGACCTGCATTACCCTGTGCTGGTGCTCGAACGAGACGAAGGCGGTGCCGTCATTGGCAATAGCAATGCCCTCGGCATCGCTTGCTTTCTTGCCCAGCCGTCCTCCGGCAGTTTTGCCTAGTGCGGTTACGCTATGCACGCCGATGCCAGAGATGCGGCCGTTCGTTCGTTGCAACCCCGCGGTGGCCAGTTGGCCGCGATCGTTGATCACGGTCATCTGTCTGCCTTGGGCGCCCATCTCTATCCCGGACCATCCTCCGAACCATGGCGCATCAAGCTGCCAGCGTGCTGCTCCGTTTGCGTGCAGTGTCGGCTCTGCGACCACGCTTCCGCACAGGCAGATAAACGCCAGTGCAAGCCGAATCAATTTGCGTCGAGCACGGACTTACACTGTGCCGGAAGATCGGCCAGAACAAGTTCGCGGCGCGGTTTGCTTGGCGTCTTCTTTGCGCCAGGTTTTGGCTTTGGTGGCTTGAGGATGTTGGATTGCCATTGGCGGGCATCAGCACAGCCATCCCCTGCCGGCGGCGGGTTCTGGTCCACACAGCCGCGTGCCCCTTTAGGGCAGCTTAGGCGTACGTGGAAATGGTAGTGGTGTCCGTACCAAGGCCGGATTTTACGCAGATAGCTGCGATCGCCCCGTTCATCATCACACATCTGGACCTTGGCGCCGGGGAATACGAAGATTCGGGCAACGCGCGGGTCTTTTGCTGCCGCCTTGATGATCTCGTGATGTGACCGCGTCCAGGAGCTGTTCACATAGGCACCAGCGGAACGGCGCGTAGAGATAGACGAGATATTCTCACGTTGGGTGCGGGTCAGGCTCAGCGACGTGGGCGGCAGCATCCAGATGTCCGCGTCCAGCCCCATTTGGTGGCTGCGGTGACCAGTGAGCATTGGACCACCACGCGGCTGGCTCATGTCTCCGACATAAAGACCGTTCCACCCCGGTTGCTGTGCCGCAACGCGGCTGAGCTTTTTAACCATGTCGATCAGTTCAGGATGGCCCCAGTTGCGGTTGCGCGACAGCCGCATCGCCTGCCACGTCGGCCCGCTTTCGGGCAACTGCTCTGCGCCGGCCAAACAGCCCTTGGCATAGCTTCCGAAAGCGCTGGGCGTTTGCGAGGTCGCAAACGACTTTGTGCCGAACAGCTTTTTCGCCTGCACATTTGCCAGCGGTCCGGCAAGTTCCCCTATGGTGGGCAGCACCGGCTGCTTTTCCTTGGAGCCGCTGATGTCACGTGCGCCGCCGCAGCTGGCAACCAGTGCGCTTAGCACAGAGATCGTAAGTAATCTTCTGAAGTTCATTTGCTGAAATCCCCTCTCGGTTTAACCCAGAGTAGCAGAACCAGCCCGATGATGAACAGCCCTACAACGGGACTGACGCCCAATCGTTGACTGCCGGTGATTTGGCTGGTGAAAGCAATCAGTGCAGGGGCAAGAAACGATGTCGCCTTGCCGGACAGCGCATAAAGGCCAAAGGCCTCCGTCATCCGTTCAGGGTTGGCCTGCCGTGTCATCATGTTGCGCGAAGACGCTTGTAAGGCACCGCCAGCTGCCCCAATCACCGCTCCGGCGATGAAAAAAGTCACGTCAGGCAAGGTTGACCCTTGGGCGATCGGGATGAAAAGGATTGATTGCGGTGTAATCGTCACGATGAGCAGCGACACAAATGTCAGGGCTAGCACGCAAAAGATAATCACAGGCATTGGCCCTACGCGCCGGTCAACCCGTCCGGATATCCAGCAAAACACAGCGCCTGAAATTGCCGCGACGATCCCAAAAATGCCGACTTCAGTGATCGACCACCCCAATACACCCAAGGCATAGACTCCGCCAAAGGTATAAAGGCCATTCAGGGCGTCGCGATAGAACATGGACGATCCCAGATAGGCCATCAGCGACGGATGTCGCGGCAACCCTTTCAGCGTCTGCCCCAGATCACGCAAGCTTTGCCCGATCATTAAGGGGGCCGCGCCGGTCACGCGCGTGTCGCGGGCAAAGAGAAAGAAGGGCACCATAAAGACAGCGAACCATATCGCCGTCAGCGGCCCGACGACCCGCGTATCTGCCTTCGTTGCAGGATCAAGTCCGAACAGAGGGGACAGGCCGAACATCGTGTTGCCGCTGGGCGTCGCCTGAAACAGGGCCAGCATAACGACAAGCGATAGCACGCCGCCCACGTATCCAAAGGCCCAGCCTGAGCCCGATATGCGCCCCAGTTCTGCCGGATCATCGTGAAGCTCGGGCAGATAGGAATTCGTGAAGATCGTCGCGAATTCCATCCCGATCAGGCCGATCCCGAAAAAGAACAAAGCCCAGATCACCGAGAAATCCTGCGGGGCAGTCCACCACAGGGCAAAAGAACCGACGACGTACATGATCGAGAACAACCATATCCAAGGCAGCTTGCTTCCGGAGTTGTCGGCAATCGCCCCTAGAATGGGTGCCAACACAGCGATGAATATGCCCGCCGCAGCAAGGCCCCAACCCCAATAGGCCTGCGCTTGAGCACGGGCTGCTCCTTCGGCCATCCCTTCGGCAATCAGATTGCCGGAGAGCGTACCTGTAAAATACGGGCCAAAGATGAAGGTAAGCAAAAGCGTGTTATAGGGCTGGCTGGCCCAATCAAAGAAATACCAGCCCCAGATGCGCTTGCGCTGTGACACTACTGACATGAGCTGCCTCCCCCGTTTTTTCAACGTAGAGCAGCCTAAACCCTGTCACGCAAGGGAGAGCTTTTTACCGACCATAAATCGGCTCGCGAAAATCTCTGTCCCGGTCGCCAAATTTCGTCTCCCCTGCGCGGGCCTAGCTTGATTTTTCTGATGTGACCTGCGCGATGAGGCTCTGAAGATCAGATTTAGCTATCTTGCATCGGCGGCCATGGCCGCGCCGCTTCGGCTTCGGTCCATTTCTTCACCCAATCCGGCATTGCCGGAGAGGAAACATCCAACCCCAGCGCGGCCAATATGCGCGGCGGCTTCACGATGCCTTCCTTGTCGGTCATCGCGGCGCGGTACAGCACGTGGCTGGCACATTCTCCGTCCCGCTTCCACATGGATTGCTCAATATACAGGAATTTTTCATCCCAGCACACCGCGCGGCTTCGTACCTCGAACCGCTCAAACCCGCGGATGCGGCGGCGGAACCGGACGTGCGAGCCTGCCATTGTCATGCCCCAGCCTTTGCGGCGGATCACGTCTACTAGCCCCACGCGCATGGCCATCGCACTGCGCCCCAGATCATAGAGCGTCAACGCGCGCCCGTTGTTGAGTTCAAGAAAAATATCCAGATCATGTGGCCAGCAGATGTGGTGGGTCACATGGGTTTCGGTCAGATTAGAAAAGCGCGGCTGGCGGCTGGCCAGAAACACGTCCTTGAATAGGCGAATAAACGGGAACATCGGGGTCTCCTTTGCGCTGTTCAAACGCCGCGAAGCGGGTCGGGGTCAACCATGAACCTCGCGGCACTCTTGTCCTTTTTGTGCTGCACGCTTAACTGCAAGGTAGAGCCACTTACAAAAGGACTGCCGCCTGTGACATCCCTGTTTATGATTTTGATGCTTCTGTTGAACATTCTGTGGTTCTTTATCATCGCCCATGTGGTGATGTCATGGCTGATCAACTTTCAGGTTCTGAACACGCGCCAGCCTTTGGTCGCGCAGATCTGGTACGGGATCAACCGCCTGCTAGAGCCGATCTATGCGCCCATCCGCAATGTCCTGCCCAACATGGGGGGTATTGATCTTGCGCCGCTGGTTGTGTTGATCGGTGTGGCGATTGCGCGGATCGTGCTGACCAACAACGCGGCGCTGTTCTATTAAATCAGGCAGTGTAAAAAGGCCGCACGCGCCTGAGTAGCCCTTGCTCCCCTTCCGACGATATGGGAGTCTGGCCGCGCTGCATTTCCCAACCCTAGGTCTGCTTATGTCCGGCGCCGCCCCGCTGCTAAAAGATGTATTCGGCTTTGACGGGTTTCGCCCGGGGCAGGAAGAAATCGTCGAGGCGGTGACGGCCGGTGAAAACGTGCTGGCGATCATGCCCACGGGTGGCGGCAAGTCTTTGTGTTTCCAATTACCTGCGTTGATGCGTGAAGGGGTCACGGTGGTGATCTCTCCGCTGATTGCCTTGATGCGCGATCAGGTCCGTTCGCTTCAAGAGGTCGGTGTTGGCGCAGGTGCGCTTACCTCTGGCAACACCCCAGAGGAGACTGACGCGGTCTGGGCTGGCCTTGAGGCGGGTACGCTCAAGCTTTTGTATATGGCGCCGGAACGTTTGGCTGCGAGTTCAGTCATCGGGATGCTCAAACGTGTCGGCGTCAAGATGATCGCCGTGGATGAAGCGCACTGCGTAAGTCAGTGGGGCCATGACTTTCGCCCCGACTATCTGCGCATCGGCGAACTGAAGCGCGCCCTTGGCGTACCGCTTGCCGCTTTTACTGCCACAGCAGATGCCGAAACGCAGCTCGAAATCATTCAGAAGTTGTTTGACGGAGAGCCTCCGCGTGCGTTTCTGCGTGGTTTTGACCGACCCAACATCCATCTCGCTTTCGCTGCCAAGAACTCTCCGCGCAACCAGATCCTGAACTTTGCTGCCGCGCGGCGGGGTCAATCCGGTATCGTCTATTGCGGCACACGGGCCAAGACGGAAGGTATCGCGCGCGCGCTAAACGAAGCCGGACAAACCGCCATCCACTACCATGGGGGAATGGAGGCCGAGGACCGCCGCATCGCCGAGCGTCGCTTTCAGCAAGAGGACGGTTTGATCGTCGCCGCTACGGTTGCCTTCGGGATGGGGATCGACAAGCCGGACATCCGCTGGGTCGCGCATGCAGACCTGCCGAAAAGCATTGAAAGCTACTATCAGGAAATTGGCCGCGCTGGTCGCGACGGCGCACCTGCCGAAACGCTGACGCTGTTTGGTCCCGAAGACATTCGCCTGCGTCGCACACAAATTGACGAAGGGCTTGCCCCACCAGAGCGGCGCAGCGCCGATCATGCACGGCTGAATGCTCTGCTCGGTTTGGCCGAAGCACTGGAATGCCGTCGCAAGACACTGCTTGGTTATTTCGATGAAAACGAGGTCACCTGTGGTCGCTGTGATCTATGTGACAATCCGGTCGATACATTTGATGGCACCACGGCTGTACGCAAAGCATTGTCCGCGATGCTTCGCACTGACGAATGGTTCGGAGCAGGGCATCTGATTGATATTCTGTTGGGCAACGAGACAGACAAGGTCAAGCAACGTGGCCATCAATCCTTGCCGACCTATGGTGTGGGGACTGAATACTCCAAACCCGAATGGCAGGCCGTATTCCGGCAAATGATGGGCCGTGATCTTGTCCGCCCTGATCCAGCGCGCCACGGTGCGCTGCGCATGACCGATGCGGCCCTGCCGATCCTGCGCGATGAGGCCAAAATCACCCTGCGCCGCGACAGTATTAAGGCCGCAGGCAGTGGCAACCGCCGACCCGCAGTCAAAGCAATGGTAAGCGAAGAAGACGCGCCGCTTCTCAGCGCACTCAAAGCCAAGCGCCGTGGCTTGGCCGAGACAGCGAAGGTGCCTGCATACATCATCTTTACCGATCGTACTTTGATCGAAATGGCCGAAATGCGCCCTGCCAATCTGGATCAGATGGCGCAGGTCAGCGGCATCGGTGCCAAAAAACTTGAAAGCTACGGCGCTGCTTTTCTGGAGGTGATCAACGGCGAGGCACAGATGATGCATCCCCAGAGGCGCAAACTGGCAGGGCGCGACGCAGGCAGTGTCTATGATCAATTGCTCGAAGTTCAGGCGGAACTGTCACGCGGCGCGTTGGGCACGGAAAAGCCTCTTAGCTGTTCGGCGTCATTGCTGGCCAAGATCGCGCAAATGCGAAATGCAGATGCAGGCGGCATTGAGCGTATATTGGGAGAGCGGCGCGCAGAGCGTTTCGGGGCTGCATTTCTGGACGTACTGCGGCACGCGGACTAAGTACCTGTGCAGAACAAAGAGGGATACCTATGCTTGTTGTGATTTCACCTGCCAAACGGCTGGATTGGGCGGAACGCGAAGTGCCAACCACAGCGCCTGATTTTCAGGAGGACGCAGTGCGTCTGGTCAAAACTGCGCGCAACCTGACATTGGGTGACATCAAATCGCTGATGTCGCTGAGTGATGATCTGGCAAAGCTGAACCGTGACCGTTTCAAAGCGTTCGAGGAAGCCCCTTCCGCTGATCTGACCCGCCCTGCCGCGCTTGCTTTCGCAGGTGATACCTATCAGGGGCTAGAGGCCGGCAGCCTGGACGCCGACGAACTTGCCTTTGCACAAGAGCATTTGCGCATTCTTTCCGGCCTGTACGGTGTGCTCCGTCCGCTTGATGCAATCCAGCCTTACAGGTTGGAGATGGGTAGTCGGCTGAAAACGCGGCGCGGCAAGAACCTGTACGAATACTGGGGCAGCGATCTTTCCAGTGCGCTGAATGCGCAGGCCGAAGTCACTGGCAGCGATGTGTTGGTGAACTGTGCAAGTCAGGAGTATTTTGGCGCGGTCGATCTGAAAACGCTCAAGCTGCGAGTGATCACGCCACAATTCATGGAAGACAAAGGCGACGGCAAAGGGCCAAAAATCGTCAGCTTCTTTGCCAAAAAGGCGCGCGGTGCCATGGCGCGGTTTGTCATGCAAAACCGCATAGTGGAAACCGAAGGTTTGTTTGATTTCGACACGGGCGGATATGTATATACCCCGTCGCTTTCCAAGCCGGATGTGCCGGTTTTCTTGCGCCCCTATCCAGTCTCCTGAACGGCAGAGACCCTGACAGGTAATGTGTCTTTCGGTTGCGCCAGCAGAATATGCTCTTCCAGCACAGCGCGGCGCAATGGTTTGGTCAAATAGTGGTCTAACCCAGCCTCCAGGATAGATTTGTCGTCGTCCATAAGCGCGTGAGCCGTCATGGCGACAACGGGGACATGGCCACCATTTCGGGCCTCGATCTCGCGGATTTTGCGGGTGGCCTGTTTGCCATCCATGCGCGGCATCGAGATGTCCATGAATACCAGATCCGGCTTGAATGTTTCATATAGAGCAACGGCTTCCTCGCCATTCACGGCGAACTCCAGATCAATGTTCAGAGGTTTAAGCATTTTGCTTAAGACCAATTGATTGGTTCGGTTATCTTCTGCAGCCAACACCCGCATCTTTCGCAATAGCACTGTTTCTTCCGGCGCCGGAGGTTGTGGATCGCTCAGCCTCTTCAGCGGTGGCGATGGAGCAACTTTTTGCAAGGCCATGAACAGCTTTTGGCGTGGCAACGGCTTTTGCAACATTTCAGCAAACTCCCCGGCCCGAGGATTGTCTTTTAGGCCAGAAAGGTTTGAGCTGAGCAATAACACAGGCGCGGTAAAGCCCCGTTCCCTGAGTTCTGTCATCAATGCAAGGGCATCAATCTGTGGCGGTTTGTGATCGGTCACCACCAGATCAATCGTAGCGTTCATCGTCTTTAGCGCGTCGTCGCTGGAGGACACTCCGACCGGCTGAAGCTGCAACTGCTTTAACTGGCGCTCAAGTATTTCGCGGTTGGCGGTCAAGTCTTCGACGACCAGTACGCGGCGCATGTCTGGCGACAACGAAGGGTAAGAAATATCAATTGGCCCGGTGGCTGCCATTTCAACCCGGAAGCCAAAACATGATCCGGCGCCCTCTTCGGACGTGACCCAGATATCGCCTTTCATCAACTGGACCAGCCGTTTGGTGATGGCGAGCCCTAGGCCTGTGCCATCGAACTGGCGGTTGCGTTCGTTTTCAACCTGATTGAACTCACCAAAGATGTGGTCCGTCATGTGGGAAGGGATGCCTATGCCAGTGTCCTCCACCGCCATGTGAACGGCTACAGTGCGCTTTGCTGCATTCGCAACGCCGGTCACGCGAATCATAACATGTCCCTGCGCAGTGAATTTGATCGCATTTCCGATTAGGTTGGTTAGAACCTGTCGGATACGGCCTGCATCTCCCATCAGGTCAGTCGGTAGAAAAAGATCGTAATCAAGCAGCAGTTCCAGCCCCTTTTCGCGGGCCATAGGTTGCAACAACATGATGACTTCTTGGCATGCCCGCTCAAGATCAAAGGCCGCGCTGTGCAGTTCGAGCCTATCTGCTTCGATTTTTGAATAATCCAGCACGTCGTTGATGATCACCAGCAACGCTTCGCCAGAGTTTCTGATTGTCTGGACGAACAGGCGTTGTTCTTCGTCGAGCACCGTATCGTCGAGCAGTTCTGCCATGCCAACGACACCGTTCATCGGGGTGCGGATCTCATGGCTCATATTTGCAAGGAAAGCGGACTTTGCACGGTTCGCCGCTTCTGCTTGCTGACGTGCGGCGTCCAGCTCGCGCTCGTACATCACCGTCGCAGTAATATCGAGGCCGAGCGAGACGACATCGCCCCCCGGTCCGCGCTGATCGATCATCTTGATGTAACTGCCATTCCACAGTTGGATCACTTCGGGCTCCGGATGGCGCGCCTGAAAGCGGGTGAGCATCCGCTGACGCCACGCCGTAGGCTCCATCCCGTCAAGGTCCACAATCCCCTCGTCTGTCAGCGCTTGAAGAATTGTGACGAAGTTCACGCCCGGTTTGATGACTTCTAGCCCGTCAAATACCGCCAGATAGGACTGGTTTGCCATGATCAGCCGGTTGTCACCGTCAAAAAACGCAAATCCGTCCTTAATTGTCTCGATCGAGTGCCAGAGCCGCCGTTCAACCACAGCAATCTTTTCATGCGCGGCATTGAGGTCGGATTTTACTTTGCGATTCTCAGCGCCCATGCTTTCAACCAGCGCGCGCGTATCCACGATCTCGTCGCTCAATTGACGTGCGTGACGGCCCAGCTTGCGGTTTGCTGCAAAAAGCTCCGCTTTTTTGAGCTCCAGCATCCGTTCGGCCGCCAAACGGCCGCGCCGCTCTTCGGTGAGTTTTTGCTGTAGACTCATCCATTCCTCTTTGGTCGCATACCGCAGGCCTATATGTGCACTGATCCATGTAAACATACGCTTAAGGTGATCGGACTTGCTTGAAGGCGCGTCCGCGTGGCACGCTGAAGCCAGTAGAAAAGGGATTCTGTCATGCGGATTTTGCAGGTTTTAACAGGGGTGGCTATCTGGCTGACGTTGGGGCTTTCCGCCGCTGTAGCCCAATCGGTTCTTCCTGATCACCGCTATGTGACGACGCCGGATACAGATTTTTACGGTGCAGATCTGGGGCCCTTGTTTGACACATCACGCGCTGCCTGTATGCGGGCGTGCGATGCGCAATCCAGCTGTGTTGCGTTTACCTTCAATACCCGTTCCAACGCCTGCTTTCCGAAATCTGAGGTGACACGGGTAGAGTTTTTTGATGGCGCAGTTTCGGCCAGAAAATTTGAAACGCCAGTGGTGGCGCAATCACTGGCAGCACGCCGTAAAGCTGCGCTTGGGTCATTGAAGGACGGTGATTACGCAGCAGCGCAAACGCTTGTGCAGACCAACGCGGACCGCCACCCTGATAGTGGTTTTTCGCTGGCAGATGCCATCGCGGCCATGAAAGCCGCGATCGCGCGGGGTGATATCGCTTCTGCCGCTCGCTTGGCCGGTATCGCGGTCGCATTATCGGATCGGGGTGATCTCTGGGCGCGGCTCGCTTGGTTGGGACTGCGTCCGCGTGGAAGTACCCCGCGTGATCTCGCAAACCAGCTTGAGCGGGACGCAGTGCCTGCTGCGCTTAACGCCTATCTGCGTGCGGAAACGGTTGATGCTCAGGTAACCGCGCTTGATCTGTTGGCCCGCGCACTTGAGGAGAACCGCCGCGGGCGTGACATGATTGCCCCGCTGCGGCTGGCTATGGCATTGGAGCCGCGCGAGGAGTTGGGCACAGCGCTTGATAAGGCCATCGAGAAGTATGGATTTCGCATCACAGATACACGCGTTGACAATAACAGTGCTCGCCCACGCATTTGTGCCGAATTCTCGGAGCGTCTGGTGCAAGCTGGCACAGATTATCAGCCGTTTGTAAGAGTTCAGGACCCCACACTGGTTGTTGAAGCGGGCGAACGGTCGCTGTGCATCGAAGGTGTCACGCATGGTGCGCGCTATACTGCGACTTTCCGTGCGGGACTGCCTGCCGCCAGTGGCGAGGTGTTGCACAAGGGCGTGACAGTAACCCTTTACGTACGGGACCGCGATCCGTCAGTTCGCTTTACAGGCCGCGCCTATGTCCTACCACGCGGACCGGAGGCAGCCTTGCCGGTTGAAACTGTAAACACAGATTCCGTCACGCTTAAGCTGCGTCGCATCAGCGATCGCAACCTGCTGCGCGCAATGCAAGACAGCTATTTTGGCAAGCCGCTGAACAAGTATGAAGAAGACAACTTTTCCAGCACGATCGCGCAGGATGTCTGGAGCGGTGCGGGCATTGTCCAGAATACGCTCAACTCCGCAATGACCACGCGAATCCCGGTCGCTGAGGCACTAACGGACCAGCCCGCCGGTATTTATGCACTGACAGCGGGGATCAAAGGCGCTGATCCCTATGACAATCCTGCTGCAACCCAATGGTTTATTCTCACTGATCTGGGTCTAAGCACGATGTCTGGCACCGATGGATTGCACGCAACAGTTCGTGGTCTTGGCGATGCAGAGCCGCGCGCTGGTGTAGCGCTTTCGCTGATCTCGCGTGCAAACGCTGTGCTGGGCGAAGCCGTGACTGACGCGGAAGGGCGTGCGCATTTTCCGGCGGGGTTGACCCGTGGCAGCGGCTCAGCTGCGCCAGCCTTGTTGACGGCATTGGATAAACAAGGCGACGCGGCTTTTCTGTCGCTAACCGATCCCGCTTTCGACCTGTCTGATCGCGGTGTAGAAGGCCGACCTTCTGCGCCTGCGATTGATACATTCCTGACAACGGATCGCGGTGCCTATCGTGTAGGCGAGACCGTTTTTGCCACCGTTCTTACCCGTGACGATCAGGGGCGCGCGTTAAATGGCCTGCCTCTGGTGGCAGTTTTGAACCGCCCTGATGGTGCCGAATATAGCCGAAATCTTAGCGCAAATGCGGTGGCAGGTGGTCATGTCTTTGCGCTGCCCGTGGGGACGCAAGCGCCGCGTGGGGCGTGGCGCCTGGATATCTTTGCTGATCCTGCTTTGGGGCCGTTGGCATCCCAAACGGTATTGGTAGAGGATTTCCTGCCAGACCGGATCGAGTTTGACTTAGGCCTGCCTGATGCACCCATAGCCTTGGGCGATGAACCAGCGGCACAGATAGAAGCGCGCTATCTTTTTGGCGCGCCTGCCGCTGATCTTCCGGTCGAAGGGGAGTTGCGGTTGCGCACAACGCGCGTCCTGGATGCACATGCGGGCTATCTTTTTGGCCGCCATGACGAACGGTTCGACACTCGGACCGTGTACCTTGATCCGGTGCGCACCGATGCACGGGGGATTGTGCACCTAAACCTCGTGATGCCGGATGTTCCGGAAATGCCCAGCCAACCGCTTGAGCTGGCGCTGACGGCACGCGTGGCCGAAGGATCGGGCCGCCCAGTTGAACGTCGGGTCGGCAGGATGCTTACGCCGCAAATCCCTATGATCGGGGTGAAGCCAAATTTTGATGGCGTTCTGTCCGAAGGTGCAGAGGCAGCGTTTAGCTTAATCTCGACAGCGGGTGAAATGCCTGTGCGCTGGAGCTTTAACCAGATCGAAACCCGTCACCAGTGGTACCAGAACGGAGGTGGCTGGGATTGGGAACCTGTCACCCGCCGCATCCGTGTCGCCAGCGGAGAGTTGGTTTTGTCCGAACAGCCCAGCGATCTGGCCCTTCCCACAACTTGGGGGCAATACGAACTGATGGTCGAACGGACAGACGAACCCTATGCCGCGTCCTCGGTTGTTCTCGCATCCGGTTGGTATGGCGGAGATGATGCTTCTGCCACCCCGGATTTTCTGGCCGTCTCGCTGGACCGTGAAACCTACGCTACGGGTGATATTGCCCACTTGCGCATCGTGGCGCCAGAAGCGGGCGTGGCGATGATCTCTGTCCTCTCCAACCACGTGATTGAACAGCAAAGAATGAAGGTTGAGGGAGGCGAGACCGTGATACCCCTGACCGTGACCGAGGAGTGGGGCAACAGCGCCTATGTGTCTGCGGCTGTCATCCGGCCCATGGATGTTCAAACGGGGCTTAATCCCGCGCGCAGTTTGGGTCTTGCCCACGCGCGCATCCTGCCGGGTGAAAAGCAACTCTCAGTTACGCTCGGCGCTCCACAGGAGGTCGACGGGCAGGCGGGTATCCTGACCGTACCAGTAGGTGTGGCCGGCATCAAAGACGGTGAAACTGCCTATGTCACTCTTGCGGCAGTGGATGTGGGCATTTTGAACCTGACGGATTTCAAAGCGCCTGATCCCTCGGATCACTATTTCGGCCAGCGCCGCCTCGGCGTTGGTTTGCGGGACGTCTATGGTCGCTTGATCGACGGGTTGAGCGGTGCGATGGGCACGGTACGCTCCGGTGGCGATGCGGCGGCCGCAGCCCAGCTACAATCGCCCCCGCCGACAGAGGCGCTGATGGCCTTTTTTAGTGGTCCGGTCACAGTCGGCGCGGACGGGCGTGCGATGATCACGGTGACGCGGCCTGCGTTTAACGGGACGATCCGCTTGATGGCTGTCGCGTGGTCCGAAACAGCAGTTGGCAACGCGACCCAAGACGTCACTGCGCGAGATCCTGTGGTCATCACCGCAAGCTTGCCGCGGCTGCTAGCTCCGCAAGATCAAAGCCGTCTACTGCTGGAGTTGATCCATACGCGTGGTGACAGCGGTGTCATGCAGCTTGATGTATTTGCGGATGCGGGCATCGCTATGGGGGGTGTCCCTTCGGAAGTGAACATAGCCGAGGGTGGCACCTTGCGCATACCGCTGGACCTGACCGCGCGGGAAGTGGGGGATCATGACATCACGGTTGAGCTTACCACACCGAATGGCGCGACCTTGCGCCGTGTCGTGCGCATGCCGGTCCGCATCAATGATCCCGAAGTCGCAACAACCCGCCGCTTTACCCTCAACGCGGGCGAGCGGTTCACCTTTGATCGCGCCGCGTTGACGGGACTGCGCGCAGGCACAGCCGAGGCAACTTTGGCCGTGGGACCATTGGCGCGGTTTGATGTGCCGGGCTTGCTGCGTCAGCTTGACCGCTATCCCTACGGCTGCACCGAGCAGGTCACCTCAGGCGCGCTGCCGCTGTTGTACTTGGGTGGTCTGGCACAGGAAACCGGTCTGGGCGAACCTGAAGATATCAACGCCAAGATCGCTGACGGTATTGCGCGCGTTGCGGCGCGACAGGCCTCTAACGGTGCGTTCGGGATGTGGCAGGCTGAGACAGGCGCCTTCTGGCTTGACGCATACGTGAGCGATTTTCTCTGGCGTGCACAGGCCGAAGGCCATGCCGTCCCGTCGCGCGTACTTTCCTCCGCGCTTGATAACCTGCGCAACCGGATCAACTTTGCCCCTGACTTTGATGACGGGGGCGAGGATATCGCCTATGCGTTGCTGGTTCTTGCGCGCGCGGGTGCGGCCCAGATGGGCGATTTGCGATACTACGCCGATACCAAGGCAGGTGCTTTTACCACGCCGATGGCAGCAGCACAGGTGGGCGCGGCATTGGCAGCTTATGGCGATCCCAAGCGCGCGGACCGCATGTTTGCCCGGGCGGGTGCGCTGCTAATGAAATCAACCGACCGGACGGAATGGCGGGACGATTTTGGCAGTGGCCTGCGCGACAGGGCCGCTGTGCTGACGCTTGCGACCGAAGCGGGCAGTAACGCGCTGGACCTTGTTGGTCTTTCGCAATCCTTGGTGCCGGACAACCGCACTTTATCGACGCAGGAAGCTGCCCAAGTGGTGCTTGCGGCCCATGCTCTCGATAGTGCCAACGGAAACAGCGGTATCGAAGTGGATGGCGTGCCCGCTACGGGAGCGATTATTCGCAAGCTCAGCGATCGCGATCCGCGCAGCGTTGAGGTACACAACACCGGTACCGCTCCGACGGATATCACCCTCACCAGCTACGGAGTGCTTGAGGTCACCCCCGACGCAGGAGGCTACGGTTATGCGCTGACCCGCAGGTATTTCACGATGGAAGGGGAGCCGGTGACAGGCGCAATTGCCACCGGTACGCGGCTGGTTGCAGTGCTGGATGTTCGCCCGTTCGAGGCTATCGGTGCGCGCCTGATGATCGACGATCCGCTGCCGGGTGGCTTTGAGATTGATAACCCCAATTTGCTCGCCAGTGGTGCGATTAGCGCGCTTGACTGGTTGAAGCCGGCAAACCCGCAGAATGTCGAATTCCGCTCGGACCGGTTCTTGGCTGCTGTGGATCATTCAGGGACAGAGCCATTTCAGCTTGCCTATGTGGTGCGGGCGGTGATGCCGGGTCAGTATCATCATCCGGCCGCATTGGTGACGGATATGTACCGCCCCGAATATCGCGCAATTACCGACACATCTCGTCTGACAGTCACTCCGTGAACCGAACCGCCAGCCTTCTTGCGCTGGCCGTCGTGCTGCTGGGCCTTGCCGCCCATGGTCGCGACCGGCTAGATCGTTGGGTCGCTACGACCGTGCTGCCGCCCGTGCTGTCCGAAGTCGGAGTAGAGGTGCGCGCGCGCGATGGCACGCTGCTGCGCGCTTTTGCTGTTGAGGATGGTCGTGTGCGGCTGGCGATGCAGCTTGAGCAGGCGGACCCCGCGTTCATCAAAATGCTCATCGCGTATGAGGATAAGCGGTTTTACCGTCACAGCGGCATTGATCTGCGCGCTGGTGTACGAGCTGGATTACAGGCCGTGCGCCACGGCCGCGTTGTCTCCGGTGGCTCAACCTTGACCATGCAGGTTGCCCGCTTGTTGGAAAATTCTGGAACGGGAAGCTTTCGTGGAAAGCTGCGTCAAATGCGCTTGGCGCTGGCGTTGGAACGGCGGTTGAGCAAAGAAGAAATCCTAACGCTTTACCTGCACCATGCGCCCTATGGCGGTGCTGTCGAAGGACTGCGCGCGGCGAGCCTTCTTTGGTTCGGCAAAGAACCTGCGCGTCTGACACAAGCCGAGGCTGGACTACTGATCGCGCTTCCGCAGGCGCCAGAATCCCGCAGGCCTGATCGCCACCCTGACGCAGCCCGCATCTCGCGCGCGCGGGTCTTGCAGCGATTGAAGCTGCGACCTGATATCAACCAAGCGGATGTGCCACACGGTCTAAGGCCGTTGCCTCAGGATGCGCCGCATCTGGCCGCTGCTTTACGCCGTAGCTCTCCGTCTGCGTTGCGTCATGACACGAGCATCGACGCGCATTTGCAACGACAGATGCAATTGCTCGCGCGTCGAGCGGTTGCAGGACAAGCTGAAGGTGTCTCAGCGGCGATATTGGTCGCGGATCACCTCAACGGTGAGATTTTGGCCCACGTCGGTTCGCCCGCGTTTTCTGCCGAAAACGGGGCCTTGGGTTTTGTGGATATGACAGAGGCAGTGCGCTCACCCGGTTCGACGCTCAAGCCACTGGTTTACGGGTTGGCCTTTGACGAAGGTTTGGTCCACCCCGATACCCTGATAAATGACGCGCCCGTGGATTTTGGCGGCTACGCGCCACAGAACTTTGACGGTCAGTATCGCGGAATGCTGACGGTGCGCGATGCACTGACGTTGTCGCTGAATATCCCCCCTGTTTTGCTCACTCACGAGCTTGGTCCGGCACGGTTGATGGCGGGGCTACGGCGCGCAGGTGCGCAGCCGCAACTGCCTGCAGGTCAGGCTGGTTTGGCCGTCGCGCTGGGCGGGGTGGGGATGAGCTTGCGTGATCTGGTCCAGCTCTACGCTGGTATTGCGCAGGGCGGGCAAAGCAAGCCGCTGCGCGTGGACAGTCATCAAGAGCACAGCGCGTCCAAGCGGTTTATGTCGCCGGTTGCTGCGTGGCAGGTGTCACATATCCTATCAAGTATCGCCCCACCAAAGGGCGCAGCGGCGCGAGCTGGGCAAATCGCGTACAAGACAGGCACGTCCTATGGCCACCGCGATGCATGGTCGGTGGGTTTTGACGGGCGGCATGTTGTGGGGGTCTGGCTGGGGCGACCCGATGGCACGCCGGTACCGGGGGCGTTTGGCGGCGTGCTGACCGCCCCTTTGCTGTTCGAGGCATTTGATCGCATCAACTCTCAACGCACAGCTTTGCCGCTGCCCCCTGCTGATGCGCTGATCCTTGGAACCGCGCATCTGCCAGAGCCTTTGCAGGTTTTTCGCAGCCGCGATGCGGTCTTTGCCGCTGATCCAGATACGCCTGTTGTGACTTTTCCGCCCAATGGCGCGGTACTGAGGCGTAGTGGTTTTGGTGTGCCGTTGAAGCTTCAGGCAGGACGCCTGCCAATCACGGTACTGGTGAACGGCGCGCCTGTGATCGCGGAAATGCACGGGCGTGATGCCGTATTGCAGCTGGAGGCGGCAGGGTTCAATCGTATCTCTGTTGTTGATGCGCAGGGGCGCAGTGCAAGTGTGGAAATCCGGCTGGACTAATCCAACAGCGGGTGGCACTGGTCAGGCATGTCACTTGTCCTGTCCGTCCTCCCTTTGTTGCTGATCATTGCTGCTGGTTATGCGTTGGCGAAATCAGCAATTATCCCGCGCGGTCAATGGGCTGCGATTGAGACGCTGTCGTTTCGCGGCCTGATCCCTGCCACGCTGATCCTGGCGATCGCGCGCTCGGACCTGTCGTTTGATCGTTTTGGCGGATTTGGTATGGCGCTGGTGGGCACACTGGCGCTTTTGGCGCTTCTGGCACTTGGCCTTCGGCTTCTGCCTCAACGAAAACTGGGCAATGCCGCATTCACATCGATGTTTCAAAGCAGCATCCGTTGGAATGCTTTTGTCGCTCTTGCGGCTGCAGAGCAGTTTCTGGAGGGTGGTATTGCAGTTATGGCTGTGGCGATTGCTGTGTTGATCCCGTTGATCAACATCACCTGCATTGTCGTGCTGGCGGCCTATGGTCCGTCAAAAGCCAGCGTTTCCAAGGTGCTCTCGACACTCTCGCGCAACCCGCTGGTGCAGGCCTGCGTCATCGGTCTAACGTTGAACCTCAGCGGCTTTTCCCTGCCGCTGCCGGTGGCTGATGCGCTGGATATGATCGGACGCGGAGCGCTGGGTGTGGGTCTGATGGCGGTCGGGGCGGGCATCAGCCTGCGCCGTTTGGCGCGATTGGACTGGCGGGTTTGTTTGGGCGCATTTATTCGCCCTGTGTTAGCGTCAAGTTTGTTCGTGGCAGTCGGTGCCGCGATGGGCTTGCCCGCAGTTCAGGTGTTTGCCGGTGTGTTGGTCTTTGCGGCACCAGCTGCTTCAAACGGTTATATCGTGGCCAAACAGATGGGCGGCGATGCAGAGCTTTATGTGGACATCATGACGTGGCAAGTCGTTCTGTCGCTGCTGGTTTTACCAATCTGGGCACATGTGTTGTTCTAGGTCCTGACGACGAGCCCGTGCTTCTCATCGACGGAAAAGCCCAGCTTTGCGATACATCCGACAAGCCCACGCGCATCGCCAGTAAACAGCATGACCATTGCGATGACCTGTCCGTCCTGCATCATCCCGATGATACTTGTACCGCTTTGCTCTAGCATGGCTGTCCCTTACCGGAACGGGATCGCGGATCAGTGTTAGCGCGTCGTCGAAGTCATCGCGATTGAGCTTGCGGACGGGTATCCTCTTTAGCGCCGGCCTTCGCGCAGCCATGCAGCAGTGATCAAGCCGGCGCTTAGCAAAAGCACAAGCCATGCTGGCAGAATCGGTGTCTGACGTACATCACGGGTCTCGTATGCGGCACGCGGAGTGATACCGATCCAACCGCGTCCAGCAGCAGGGCGGCCAGCGCGCACATTGCGGATGCTGGGAAGCCCCTCTTCCAGTCGGGTCACACCGCCGCGCATTGCGGTGACGATGGGTTCTAGCACTTCTGCATCTGCTATCGTTTCGACGAATTCACGCGGCGCGGCGGGGCCGAGCCCGATCACACTTACCTGTTCACCATTCTCCAAGCGGTACAGACCGATTTCGGGGCCGGTAAAGATTGCTTCGAACCTACCAGGGGCGGCGGGCGACAAGGGTATCTCGGTCACGGTGCCATCGGGGCCTGTGATGATCAGCGGCGGGACCTCTTCCGTCAATGTGCGTCGTTCAATCCGCATGGTTTGGCCTTCAGCGCTGGCGGTCAGGGCCTCTTCTTCCAGCTCAGGCTCGCCCATCATCCAGTGGGCCAGACGGCGCAGCAGTTCCAACTGGGGGCCACCACCTTCGTAACCGCGATTCCACAGCCATGCATGGTCAGAGGCAAGCAGCGCAACACGGCCTTCTTCAACGCGGTCAAGGATCAGCAAAGGGCGATCTTCGATACCGGTCATCACCACATTGCCGGAGGTAGCTGTCACATCAATCTGGCGCAGCCAGCGGCCCCAATCACCGTTCTGGGGCAGATCAGCGGTCACGGGGTGGCGATTACCTAGATCCGATACCAAAGGCAGAAAGGGCTGCTCCAAAACACGCGCGGTCGGCGTAGCCGGTAGAACACTGCCCAACGGGGTACGGAAAAGGCTGTCGGCACTCGCATAATCGGGTCCTGAAGACACCAGAACAGCGCCACCGTTACGGACATAGTTGGCGATATTCTCAAGGTATAGACCGGGCAAAATCCCGCGCCGTTTGTAGCGATCAAAGATAATCAGATCGAAGTCTTCGATTTTCTCCATGAACAATTCCCGCGTCGGGAAGGCAATCAATGACAACTCGGATACAGGGACGCCGTCCTGCTTTTCTGGCGGGCGTAAAATAGTGAAGTGCACCAGATCGACTGAGCTGTCGGACTTTAGCAAGTTGCGCCATGTTCGGCCACCTGCATGGGGTTCGCCGCTGACCAAAAGCACACGCAGCCGGTCACGGACACCGTTAATCTGGATCAGCGCTGCGTTGTTTCGGTCGGTTAACTCTCCGTCCGCGTCAGCCAGAGAGAACCGGATCACATTGCGCCCCCCGTGAGGAAGGGTGACGGGAAGCTGCAGATCCTGACCAATAGGAACACGAAAGCTCTGAGGGGCATCCCCGTCAATCGAGATATCCAGATCGGCGAATTCCTCCCCCAAAGGAGCAGCGCCCAGATCGTCGATGCGAAGGGTCAGTATCACTGGCTCTCCGATGATGGCAAACGCAGGTGCGCCTACGACACTGAGGCGACGGTCCCAGTCGGTCTGCTCACCGCTGAGCAAAACGTGGAAGGGGGCGGGCAGATCAACGGGCAGATCGGTGTCATGAACGCGCCCGTCAGTCAGCGCGATAACCCCTGCCACCCGCGCACGTGGCTCTTCTGCCAAGGCTTCGGATAGCGCGCTCATCAACTCTGTGCCGGCATCGCCTTGGCCATCTGCAACAGTAATCCGGCGCAGCTCGGTGTTGGGGCGTGCCTCGATCTGGGTGGCAAGGGTATCTGCCGCAGAGGAGGTCTGTTCCACTCGGTCGCCAAGGCGCTGGCTCGCGCTTTCGTCCTCTAGCATTAGGACGATGTCACTCAGCGGCGCACGGTCCTCTTGCTGGAACGACGGGCCAGAGAGCGCCGCGAGCACGACCAACCCGGCCAAACCGCGCAGCGCCCATCCGCGCAGACCACGCACCAGCGCCAGCACCACACCAATGGCTGCAATAACAGCCACCATCGCAAGCAGCGACCAAGGGACAAGCGGATCAAATACGATGGTGGAAGTCATTGGCCTAACCTATCCAGCAGTGCAGGCACATGCACCTGATCCGATTTGTAGTTTCCGGTAAGCACATGCATCACCAGATTGATCCCGAACCTGTAGGCTATCTCGCGCTGCCGCTCACCGCTGAACCCGCGCCCAACAGGAAGCAATGGCGCGCCGCCTGAGGTCACGGCCCACGCCGCGGCCCAGTCATTGCCGCCGATCACAACGGGTGTCACGCCATCGTTGAGGTCCCGGAAGGGCATGCCGTCGACCTGCTCAATATTGGGGTCAGATGCCTCAACCCAGACATCGCGGCTGTTGTGACGGCCGGGGAAGTCTTGCAGCAGGTAGAAGGTCCGGGTCATTACATGGTCAGCCGGAACAGGCTCTAACGCGGGGATATCCAGTGATGCGGCTAACTCTTGCAATTTGCGACCATTAGGGCTGGAGGCGCCGAAGCTGGCAGTGTCGGCATCACGTGTATCAAACAGGATCAACCCGCCCGACCGCAGGTAGTCATTCAGTTTGGCATAGGCCTCAGCCGACGGGGTTGGCTGCTGTGGAGTGATCGGCCAGTAGAGCATGGGAAAAAACGCCAGCTCGTCGGTCTCTAGGTTCACACCCATCGGGATCGACGGCTCAACCGAAGTGCGGAAAAACAGCGTGTCGCTAAGACCTGTGAGGCCGGCAAGAGCGATCTCGTCCACCTGCGTGTCGCCGGTGATGACATGGCCTAGCGTCAGCTCTGACGTAGCTGCCAGCGCGAAATCCTCTTTGGCAGTTTGTGCGTCAGCAGGGACAGCGAACAGCACCAGAGCACCCATCAAGGCAGCGGCGCTGGTATTACTGCGGCTCAGCAAACGCCCTGACAATGCCAGGGACGCAACAACATCAGCAAGCAGCAGCAAAATCGCAAGGCTCAGCAGCCATCCAGCTACCGGCTGTTCGGGCGCGACAGACAGGCCGCGCACGGGTACATCAGCAGGCCATGTCGCAGGCGAGATTGTGGCGTCAGTCGTGAGCACATTGCGCGCCAAAGTACGATCTCCCGAGGTATAAAGGCCCGGGGGCAGCATCGGACCTGTGGGCGCTTCGATCAGCGCGGGTCCATCCACTCCGGGCAGTGTGCCGGCATCCGAAAGTGCGCCAAATCCATCTAGCACGCGGCGGGGTATCCATGTGGTACCTTCCAGCGCTGCCGAGGTGGTACTTGCTGCGGAAGACGAGACTGCCAACCGCTCCAACATTTCGACGAACAGCCCCGAGAGTGGCAGCGTCGACCACTCCGCTGTGGCGGTGACGTGGAACAAGACGATCTGCCCCTGACCAAGAACCTTGCGGGTGACAAGCGGCGTTCCGTCACTGAGCGAGGCAATCACGCGCTCTGCCAGCGTTGGGTCGGGTTGCGCCACAACTTGAGCGCTGACGGTAACATCATCAGGCACACTCAAACCGAAGAACGGGGACCCGTTCGAGAAGGGTGACAGCGCTTTTGGCTCTCCCCAACTCATCGCGCCACCAACGCTGCGGCCACCTGCGCGCAGGCGCACAGGCATCAGCGGGTCTTCGTCAATGCGGGAAATGTCTGAGGCGGCGATGCGCGGACCAGCAAAGCGGACCAACATCCCGCCACCTTCAATCCATTTCGTCAGCGGTTGTGCCTCTGCCTCTGACAGGGTTGCCACGTCGGCAAGCACGATCACATCGGGATTGGCAGGCAGGACATCGCTCAGGCCGCCGTCAATCAGGTCCGCAGTCGGGGCCAACGCTTGCTCAATGTAATGTAGCGGCGAGAGTAGCTCCAACCCCTCACGGTTTTCCCGTGCCGAGATCAGAGCGACCTCGCGGCGGCGCAGCCCGTCATCGCTAAGCGTGCTGGCCCCGGCAGAGCGTTGGCCCGCGATGTCAAAGCGTGTGATCCGCGCCCGCAGCTCGGACGGTAGGGCAAGGGCAGTCTGCGCTTCGGTTTCGCCTGCCTCGAATGTGGCTGTGGCGGAGGCGAGGATGCGGCCATTGCCCGCGGGATCGCGGCCTTGTGCCTGAACGGTCACCTCGCGGGCTTCTCCGGCGGAGGCACGCAAAACGCGCAACTGGATAGCGCCGTCTTCATAGGTGGCAGGCAGGATCGCCAGCACGTTGAGTGCGGTTTGATACGCCTCAACTGCGCCATGCGACCGCAGTTCTTCCAGCAGATCATCCCGTCCATCATAAGCCAGCGTATCGCTGAACCAAAGCGTGTCAAATTCACCAGCACCGGCCAACACAGTGCGCGCAACCTCAAGCATGTCGGCATTTGGCTGCCATGGCGCAGGACTAAGCCCCGCAAGCCTGCTGCGCCAAACATCCGCAGACTGGAACACGGGGGCTTCGGGGCGGGTGAGGGTTAAGAAGCCCACCGTACGACCCAGTCGACTGGCGCGGGTCAGCTGTGCTTCAATCGCTTCTTGTTGTTGGGGCCAGCGGGTGGCACCGGCCCAAGAGCCATCCAGCACAAACAGCAATGGCCCGTCACCCTCGGCTTGCTCTGCTTCGGGGTTCAGAACCGGACCCGCGAGGCCAATGATAATCGCTGCCACTGCCAGCATCCGCAGCAACAACAGCCACCACGGCGTGCGATCCGATACCGTTTCATCATCCTTGAGGCCCAGCAACAACGCCACACCCGGAAAGCGCTTTTTGACAGGCGCTGGCGGCACGGCGCGCAACAACAGCCACAGGATCGGCAGCGCAGCCAAGGCCAGTAAAAGCCACGGCGCAGTAAATCCGATGCCTCCAAGAACCATCATGCGGCCACCGCCTTTGCGTCCAGCGCACCATAGAGCCAGAGCAGACCCGCTTGCGCAGTGTTGTTGGTGTGATGCAGCCCATAGCGCCAGCCGGTGAGGCTGCACAGCGATTGCAGCTCTGCCTTGCGCTGTGCGAGCCGCTCCAGATACCGTTCTTTAAGGTCATTGGCCTTCAAGGTTTCATGGCTGAGCGTCCCACCCATGCTTTGAAAAATCGTGCGGCCGGTAAAAGGAAAAGCCTCTTCGGAGGGATCAAGCACGTGGCACAACACGCCGCGCACGCCGCGATCCGCCGCTTTGGTAAGCGCAGTACGCACGCCTTCGAGATCACCCATAAAGTCGGATATAAACACAGCGCGGGCATGGGGGATCATCCCGCGATGCTCAGGCGGGGCATAATCAGTCATGTCATCACGGCAAAACAGCTGCGCCAAAGCCATTATTTGCGGACGTCCCGCGCGCGGTGGCAGTTCTGTGCCGGTAAGCCCCACACGTTCGCCCCCGCGGTTCAACAGGATCGCCAAGGCAAGCCCCAGCACGCGCACTCGGTCAATTTTTTGCGGAAAATGGTCCGAGGATGTGAACCGCATTGACGCACCCTGATCGACCCAAAGCATCACGGATTGCGCAATCTGCCACTCCCGCTCGCGGACGAACTCGGTGTCGCCTCTGGCAGAGCGGCGGTAGTCGATCGCGCGGCGACTGTCGCCCATTTGCGCCGGACGGTATTGCCAGAAATCATCCCCTGACCCAGCGCGGCGGCGGCCGTGCGCACCTAGCAAGACAGCGCCTGCCAAATGCTCTGCCCGCGCCAAAAGGGCGGGGAATGCGGCAGCTTCTGTCTCAGCGCCTGCGCGAAGGGAAAGAGGATCGCTCACGCGACGGCGGCTTTTGGCGCTGCCAGACCTGCTGCGGTCTCATCAATCAGCGCCGACAGGCTATCGCCACGCGCACGGGCCGCAAAGTTCAGCGCCATACGGTGCGTCAGCACGGGGCGGGCCATATCAATGACATCCTCGGTCGAGGGCGCCAGACGCCCCTGTAACAACGCACGCGCACGCACCGCCAGCATCAAGGCTTGGGCCGCGCGTGGGCCAGGGCCCCACGAAACGGTTTCTTTTACACGTGCGCTTGCGCCTTCCTCATCCGGGCGGAAAGCACGGACCAGATCAAGGATCATCTCGACAACGCTTTCGCCAACGGGCATCCGGCGTAGAAGACGCTGCGCGTCCAGCAGTTCGCCTGCGGTGAAAACCTCCACTGATTGCGCCTCGGCCTCTCCTGTGGTTGCGATCAGGATGTCACGCTCTGTCTCACGATCTGGGTATTCGATGTCAATTTGTACCAGAAAGCGGTCCAACTGCGCCTCGGGAAGGGGGTATGTGCCTTCCTGCTCAATCGGGTTTTGCGTAGCCAAAACATGGAAGGGTGTGCCAAGAGCCCTGTTTTGCCCCGCAACAGTGACTGTTTTTTCCTGCATGGCCTGCAACAGCGCGGATTGGGTCCGCGGCGAAGCACGGTTGATTTCGTCCGCCATCAACAGCTGACAGAATATAGGCCCTTCAATGAAGCGAAAGTTTCGGTTGCCATTGGCGTCCGTGTCCAGAACTTCAGAGCCAAGGATGTCTGCGGGCATCAGGTCTGGTGTGAATTGCACGCGCTTGCCGTCCAGCCCCATGACTGTGCTCAGTGTCTCAACAAGACGCGTCTTACCCAAACCGGGTAAACCGACCAACAAACCGTGCCCGCCACATAGCAAAGCTGTTAGCGTCAGCTCGACCACGCGTTCTTGCCCGATAAAGCGCGCGGTGATGGATTTCCGCGCCTCACCCAGCTTTTCGCCCAAGGCTTCGATCTGTTCGACCATATCTTCGGCTGCTTGAATCTCGGCTTGGGTCATGACTTCTCCGCTGTGCAGGTTATATCTATACCATGTAAGTGTATCTCGAACTGAGGAAATGGCAAAAGCAATGAGTGGACAAAAAACCGTTACCCCTTCAGCGCAAAGCCTTGCGGAGTCCATAAAAGCAGCCAAATCACGCGGATTACCGCCTGTTGAAAAATGGAATCCACCGTTTTGCGGCGATATCGATATGGAAATTCGCCGCGACGGGACGTGGTTCTATGAAGGGACTCCCATCGGGCGGCAGGGCTTGGTTAAGCTTTTTGCGTCAATTCTGATCCGCGAAGGGGATAAATACTTCCTTGTAACGCCCGTGGAGAAGGTGGGTATTCGTGTTCATGACGCGCCTTTTGTCGCTGTGGATTTCGAAATCTCCGGCGAGGGGGACGCGCAGCAACTGACCTTCACCACCAATCTTGATGATGTCTCGGTTGCCGGTCCTGACGCGCCTTTGCGGTTTGTCCGTGATCCACAAAGCGGAGAGCCATCGCCCTACGTCCGCATCCGGCGCAATCTTGAGGCGTTGATTGATCGGAAAAGTTTTTACCGGTTGGTCGACCTGGGCGTACATCACGATGGCTGGTTTGGTGTCTGGTCGGGCGGTGCATTTTTTGGCATCATCCCGTCCGAGGACCTACCGCCCGAGGAGTAAGCGTGCGCCAGTTTCACCAGTCATTCGCTGCTGCCATAGCTTTTGTAAGGCAATCTGGCGGGACCGTTCCATCGCGGGACGCTGGAGTGAAGGCGATCGTTATTCGGGTCTCGACGAAGACCGCCTACGCAGGAGCATCCAAGTGAAAGCCGCCGCCAACCTGAGCCATCTGTGGCCCGAGCTTCCGTATCTGGATCGCTTTGACGCGGCTGCTAAAGCGGGTTTTGCTGGGGTTGAAGTGCTGTTTCCCTATGATGTGGCTGCGAAGGAAACCCAGCGTGCCTTAATGCGTGGTGGCCTGAATATGGTGCTGATCAATGCGCCGCCGCCTAACTATACAGGTGGCCAGCGGGGCTTTTCTGCGGTGGAGGGGGCCGAAGCACGATTCACCTCGGACATGCGCCGCGCCTGTCGTTATGCGCAGGAACTGCGGGTTCCCATGATCCATGTGATGGCCGGCAATGCCCAAGGTGAAGAGGCAAAAATACGGGTCGTCAATAACTTGAAATCAGCGACACAGGCAGCGCCAGAGGGCATTACACTTACGTTGGAACCCCTGTGCCCCCAGTCTCAGCCTGACTACTTTCTGAATGATTATGAATTGGCTGCCGAGATAATTGCTGCCGTGGATGCTCCGAATTTGCTGCTGCAATTTGACAGCTACCACGCACAAATGATCCACGGAGATGCAGTCGCAGTGTTCAAAAAGTATCGGGATTTGATAGTGCATGTGCAAGTGGGTGATGCGCCGGACCGAAGCCCACCCGGAACCGGTAATGTCGACTTCGAAGCGCTGTTCACTGCAATGCGAGAGACGGGGTATGCCGGTTGGGTAAGTGGAGAATACACACCCGGGCCGTCCACAAATGAAACTCTCGACTGGATGAAACTTCTTTGAACCTACGCATTGTGACGATGCTGGCGGGGCCAGCATGCGCATCTAAAGCCGATAAGAGCTTAACAGGCCTGAAGCCCTAGTGCGCCTCAGCCCAGTTTGCGCCAGTGCCTGCATCCACGTTCAACTTCACATCCAGTTTCACAACCGGCTCGGATGCGTTCTCCATCACGTCGCGGGCCACTTTGATCAGCGCGTCTTCGGCGCCTTTTTCCACTTCGAACAGCAATTCATCATGGACTTGAAGCAGCATCTTGGCAGGCATGCCCTCGATGGCTGCCGGCATACGGATCATGGCACGGCGGATCACATCGGCTGCGGTGCCTTGGATCGGCGCGTTGATTGCGGCACGCGCAGCAAATCCTGCACGCGGGCCTTTGGAGGCAATTTCAGGTGTGTTGATTTTGCGGCCAAACAGGGTCTGAACATAGCCATGCTCTTTGGCGAACGCCTTGGTCTGGTCCATGTAGGTCCGGATGCCGGGGAAGCGTTCAAAATAGCGGTCGATAAAGCCCTGCGCCTCGGCGCGCGGGATGCGAAGGTTGCGGGCAAGGCCAAAACCGGAAATGCCGTAGATGACGCCAAAATTGATCGCCTTGGCCTGACGGCGGATGTCCGGCGTCATCTCGTCCATCGGCACGTCGAACATCTCTGAGGCGGTCATGGCATGAATGTCTAACCCATCCTTGAACGCCTGTTTCAGCTCTGGAATGTCAGCGATATGGGCCAGCAGGCGCAATTCAATCTGGGAGTAGTCAAGCGCGACGAGCACGCGGCCTTCCTCGGCTACAAAAGCCTCGCGGATACGGCGACCTTCCTCACTGCGGATCGGGATATTTTGCAGGTTCGGATCGGTCGAGGCGAGGCGGCCAGTGGACGCGCCGGTGATTGAATAAGACGTATGAACGCGACCGGTTTCTTTGTTGATGTGGTCTTGCAGCGCATCGGTATAGGTCGATTTCAGCTTGCTCAACTGTCGCCAGTCAAGGATGCGGCGCGGGAAGTCATGCTCGGTCGCGAGGTCTTCGAGGATGTCGGCTCCGGTGGAATATTTGCCGTTCGCACCCTTCTTGCCGCCCTCAAGGCCCATGTCTTCAAACAGCACTTCGCCCACTTGCGCGGGGGAACCTACGTTGAACTTGCGACCCACGAGCGTATAGATTTCATCTTCGAGACCAGCCATCTTTTGCGCAAAAGCGTTGGACATCCGGCTGAGCGTGTCACGGTCGACCTTCACACCGTAACGCTCCATCTGTGCCAACACAGGAACCAGTGGCCGCTCCATCGTCTCATAGACGCGGGTGGTTTGGGCACGGTGCAGGGCGGGCTTGAACTGCTGCCATAGGCGCAAGGTAATATCGGCATCCTCAGCGGCGTAGGGCACGGCCTGATCCAACGGCACCTTGTCAAAGGTGATGGCCGATTTGCCAGAGCCAAGCAGCGGCTTGATCGGGATGGGCGTGTGGTTCAGGTATCGCTCGGACAGCGTGTCCATACCGTGACCGTGGATGCCGGCGTGCATGGCATAGCTCATCAGCATCGTGTCATCGATGGGCGCCACAGTGATGCCAAGCTGCGCAAAAATCTTGGAGTCGTATTTCATGTTCTGACCGATCTTGAGGATCGAGGGGTCCTCAAGCATCGGCGTCAACATTTGTAGGGCTTCTTCCAGCGCCATTTGCCCCTCGGCCAGATCGTCAGAGCCGAACAGGTCATCGCCGCGGTTGGCTTTGTGGATCAGCGGGATATAGCAGGCTTCTCCGGCCTCAACGCAAAGCGAAATGCCGACCAGATCGACAGTCATTTCGTCAAGTCCAGTGGTTTCGGTATCCACCGCGACATAGCCGCGTTCGTAAATCTTATCGATCCATGTTTGCAGCGTCGGGGCATCACCAACCATCGTGTAGGTTGCCTGATCAAACGGAACAGTTTCGATCTGCGCAGGTGCATCGGCGCTTGGCGTCGGCTCCGGGATGGCTGGCGCTTCGATGTGCAGCGCATCAGCGATGCGTTTGGTCAGCGTGCGGAATTCCATCTTGGTGAGGAACTCCATCAGCTTTTCAGGCTGTGGCTCGCGCACCTCAAGATCATCAAGGGTGAAGTCCAAGGGCGTGTTTTCATCCAGCTGAACCAAGCGGCGGGACAGCCGGATTTGATCGGCGTTGTCGATCAGGGTCTGACGGCGTTTCGGCTGTTTGATCTCGCTCGCCCGCTCTAGCAGGGCATCAAGGTCACCGTATTCGTTGATCAGCAGTGCGGCTGTTTTGACCCCGATACCGGGCGCGCCGGGCACGTTATCCACCGAATCGCCTGCCAGCGCCTGCACGTCGACCACCCGTTCAGGGAAAACGCCAAACTTCGCGTGCACGCCATCGCGGTCGATTGTGTTGTTCTTCATCGCGTCGAACATCTCGACTCCGCCACCGACCAGCTGCATCAGGTCTTTGTCAGAAGAGATGATCGTACAGCGGCCACCGGCCTCGCGGGCCTGTACGGCAAGGGTGGCGATGATGTCATCGGCCTCATAGCCCTCTTTTTCCTCGCAGGCGATGTTGAAGGCAACCGTGGCTTCGCGGGTCAGTGGCATCTGCGGGCGCAGGTCTTCTGGCATCGCCTCACGATTGGCTTTGTACAGGTTGTACATGTCATTGCGGAAGGTGTGGGAGCCTTTGTCAAAAATCACAGCGACATGTGTCACGTCACCGCCCGCGTTCCCTTCAACATAGCGTTGCAGCATGTTGCAAAAGCCCGCAACCGCCCCGATGGGCAGCCCGTCGGACTTACGCGTCAGCGGAGGCAACGCGTGGTAGGCGCGAAAGATAAACGCAGAGCCGTCGATCAGATGAAGGTGGTGACCTTTGCCAAATGCCATGTGCATGCGCTCCCTAAATACGGTGGCCCTTCTTTTGCCACGGCACAGGCGGGGTCACCAGAGGCGAAGCGCAAGAACTGCCTTTGGCGTCAGACTTTGCCTGCAAAGTCTTCGTGGATGAATTTGCAGTCGCAATACCCACATTCTACCCAACCCTTATCGGCGGGGATTTGTAGCCAGACGCGCGGATGGCCCAAGGCACCCTCGCCGCCGTCACAGGCCACGCGGTTAGTGTTCACGATGCGTATTTCAGGTGCGTTCGCTGTCATGTCAGGCCCTTCGAGCGTGGGAGTAAGCTTTGCGTTGTTATGACCAATGCAGCGCGCGCGGGCAAGGGGGAGGCGGTGACCGGCTGCATATACCAAATGGTGTATTGATCCTGAATCTGCGCGATTAATGTTCGTTAACGCGGTGACTCCCGACAGGATGGCCCAGATTCCAGTTGTCAGACTGCCGACACGAGAGTCATCTTGATTCCATAGAGCGATAAATTTTAGTGATCTTTTTTCATTTTCTCGACCTTAAATTCCCAAGGTGGAGGTGTATCGGAACCGGCAAGGACGCTTTGGCTGAAATGTCACAGCAAGCGGACATCATATTCAGGTGTGCGTTCCCACGATGGTTTTAATCTCCTCCGCTGGTTCGGCCAGCAGCCTTGGGGGCTATTCTTTCTCACTCTTGCAGATTTCCACCGACATTTCGGGTCAAACCAGAAAGTGGTTCCCGTTCGGCTATGGGGTCGGTACAAGGCGCAAGAACGTATTAGTGCCGGAGCCAGACCGCCCATGTCATCCCCGAAACCAGTAGTGTTGTGTATTCTTGACGGTTGGGGGATCGGCGCAGGTCCCGAAGGCAATGCGCCGCATCTGGCCCAAACACCGAATATGGATAGGCTCATGGCGCATGGTCCATCCGCCACACTCACTACGTTCGGTCCCGACGTGGGCTTGCCGCGCGGCCAGATGGGCAATTCCGAGGTTGGGCACACAAACATTGGCGCAGGCCGTGTGGTGGCCATGGATCTGGGCCAGATTGATCTGGCGATCGAAGAGGGCAGCTTTGCTACCCATGCGCCGATGCAGGATTTCATCAAGACGCTCAAGAAAACCGGCGGAACAGCCCATTTGATGGGGTTGGTGTCAGAAGGTGGTGTGCACGGCCATATCTCGCACATGATCGCGGCGGTGCGCGCGCTTGATGCGGCGGGTGTTCCTGTGGTGATCCACGCGCTGACCGATGGCCGTGATGTAGCGCCGCAATCAGTGCTGGCGGATTTGGCGCATCTGGAGGAGGCGCTGCCTGAGACCACGCGGATCGTGACCGTAACGGGCCGCTATTATGCGATGGATCGCGACAACCGTTGGGAACGTGTTTCACAAGCATACGGCGCGATTGCTCAGGGGCGTGGTGCTGCCGCAGAAAGCGCACGCGCGGCTGTCGAATCGTCTTATGCGGATGGTATCTTTGACGAGTTTATCAAGGCGTCTGTCGTCGGCGGCTATACGGGCGCGCAGGACGGAGACGGTTTCTTTTGCCTTAACTTCCGGGCGGACCGCGCACGAGAGATCATGGCCGCCCTCGCGGCGCCTGAATTTGACGGATTTGATCGTGGCGATGCAGTAGCATGGGCGGCGGTTATGGGGATGGCAGAGTATTCCTCGCAGCATACCGCCTACATGACAACGATGTATCCCAAGCCAGAGATCATCAACACACTGGGTGCATGGGTTGCTGCCAAAGGGCTGCGGCAGTTCCGCGTCGCCGAGACAGAGAAATATCCTCACGTCACCTTTTTCCTGAATGGTGGTGCCGAAGAGCCCGAAACAGGCGAAGACCGCGCCATGCCTGCGTCACCCAAGGTCGCGACATACGATTTGCAGCCTGAGATGTCCTGCGCGCAGGTCACTGACCAGTTCGTGAAGGCGATCGAGGCGCGCTATGATCTGATTGTGGTGAACTACGCCAACCCCGACATGGTCGGCCATACCGGTGATCTCGACGCGGCCATTGCTGCTTGCGAGGCCGTTGATGCTGGCCTTGGCCGAGCGGTGGAGGCGTTGGAAAAAGTAGGCGGCGCAATGATTGTCACCGCCGATCACGGCAATTGCGAAATGATGATTGATCCCGAAACGGGTGGTCCACACACTGCTCATACGCTGAATCCGGTACCGGTTGTTGTGGTCGGCGCCCCTGAAGGTGCACAATTGCGAGCAGGGCGGCTTGCGGATCTGGCGCCTACGGTGCTGGCACTGATGGGGCTGGATCAGCCTGCCGAGATGACCGGAGTTAACCTGCTTTCATGATCCTGCGTGCCGCCCTTCTATCGCTTGCTCTTGCCGCGCCGGTGTATGCGCAAGGCGATGCTGCCGCGCAGGCGCGCACGGCAGTCGCGTTGCTGGAGGATGCGGCTCAGCAGATGGATGAAGCTGACGGTGCGCGTGACCGCGTGCGGGCGCTGACAGCGACGATTCAGGCGTTTGAGACTGGTTTGGCCGCAATGCGCACAGGATTGCGGCAGGTTGCGATCCGCGAAGCACAGCTGAGCGCGCGCTTGGCTGCGCGGGATGGTGAAGTAGGGCAACTTTTGGCCGTGCTGCAAGGTATGGGGGCAGTCAATCCGACCGCGTTTTTGCACCCCGACGGCCCGACCGGTACCGCCCGGGCAGGCATGTTGTTGGCCGAACTCACCCCTGCATTGGACAGGCGCGCAGACCAGCTGCGTCGTGATCTTGAAGATGTGCAGACGCTGCAGTTGTTACAAACCGACGCTGAAGCACGTTTGCGGACCAGCCTTACGGCGGTTCAGGAAGCTCGAACAGCGCTCAATCAGGCGATGGCAGAACGCACTGACCTGCCCAAACGCTTTACCGAGGATCCGGTGTCGACCGCGATCCTTATCGCTTCGACAGAAACACTGGACGGCTTTGCCTCTGGCCTTTCTATGATCGTTACAGAAGAAAATATTAACGTAGAAACTCCGGTGAGCATCGAGGGTAGTATTGGCGCGCTGCCTCTACCCGTACAAAGCATCGTTCTGCGTAGTATGAATGAGGCGGACGCGGCAGGTATTGTGCGGCCCGGTTTGCTTTTGGCCACCCGCCCGCGCGCCATTGTCACATCGCCGACTGCCGCGACGATCCGCTATCAGGGGCCTTTATTGGATTTTGGCAATGTCATGATCCTTGAGCCGCGCGCGGACACACTGTTCGTCTTGGCAGGGCTTGAGACGGTCTACGGCGAAATTGGTCAGGTTATTGCCGCAGGAACGCCCATCGGATTGATGGGAGGGGCAGAGTCTGGCAGTGAATTGTCAACAGATGGTGATGGGACTGGTGCTGCTCGCTCAGAAACGCTCTATATAGAAGTCAGACAGGACAACGTCCCCCAGGATCCCGCATCCTGGTTCAGGACCGACAAGGATGGATAGATAAATGAAGAAGTTTTTGATGGCCGCTGCTGGTGGCACGGTCTTGGGGATCATCGCGACAACCCAGATCGCAGCCCCTTTGCTGGCGCAGGAAGCTGCGAAAACCAACAATGTCTACGAACAGCTGGACCTCTTCGGGGACATCTTTGAGCGGATTCGCGCGCAATATGTCGAAGAAGTGGACAGCGCGGCCCTGATCGAAGCGGCGATTGACGGGATGCTGACATCGCTTGACCCGCACTCCAGCTATCTGTCACCGAAAGACGCGGTAAAGATGCGGGAGCAGACCCGCGGTGAATTCGGGGGCTTGGGCATCGAGGTCACACAGGAAGACGGCTTTGTTAAAGTTGTCTCTCCGATTGATGGCACCCCTGCGGATGAAGCAGGCATTGAGGCCGGCGATTTCATCACCCACGTAAATGGCGAAAGCCTGCTGGGTCTGGTGCTGGACGAAGCGGTTGAAATGATGCGGGGGCCTGTCGGCTCTGAAATCGTGATCACGGTGGTCCGCGAAGGTGAAACGGAGCCGTTTGATGTTTCCATCACGCGTGACACGATTGAACTTACGGTCGTCCGTTCCCGTACTGAAGGTGACAGCGTTGTACTGCGTCTGAGCACGTTCAATGACCAAACCTATCCAAAGATGGCCGAACAACTGGCCGAGAAGGTCGAGGCCGCAGGCGGTATGGACAAGATCAACGGTTTTGTCATTGATCTGCGCAACAACCCCGGCGGCTTGCTTACTCAGGCCATCAAAGTGTCTGACGCGTTCCTGAACGAAGGCGAAATCGTAAGTACCCGAGGTCGGGAAGCCTCTGACGGGGACCGGTTCAATGCCAAGCTGGGTGATCTGGCCGAAGGCAAACCTATCGTTGTGCTCATCAACGGCGGTTCCGCCTCAGCGTCCGAGATTGTGGCAGGCGCCCTGCAGGACCACCGACGTGCGATTGTCATTGGTACCAAAAGCTTTGGTAAGGGATCCGTACAGACGGTGATGCCGCTGCGTTCGGAAGGCGCGATGCGTCTGACCACAGCGCGGTATTACACGCCATCGGGCCGCTCGATCCAGTCGTTGGGCGTATCTCCTGATATCGTTGTGGCACAGCCGCCGCGCGTAGCTGACGGCGACGAAGAAGAAGCACCCGCCCGCCGTAACCGCTCTGAGGCGGACCTGCGCGGCAGCCTGAACAATGACAGCCTGAGCGAAGACGAGATCAAGCAGATCGAAGCAGACCGCGAAAAGGCCGAGAAAGCTGCAGAATTGCGGATCGAGGATTACCAACTGGCTTATGCCATCGACATCCTCAAAGGCCTAACCGCGCTTGCTCCGAAAGACTGATCTAAGGGTACAGTAACTGATAAAAGGGCCGCTCTGTTAAAGACGCGGCCCTTTTTGCAGCTATGGCCCTATTCGTTGGGGCAGGGTTCCCATGCCTGTATCGGGTGACCTTCCCAACACAGGCCAAGCGCAGTCTTTGCGTCGAAAAGACCGCCGCCATATCCCCACTCAACGCTGTCTGCATCACAAATTAGCTCTGCAATGACCGCATCTTCTTTGGTAATCCGGATGCTGCCGTAGGTAGGGGACGGCGCGGCATCGCTCTCTCCGAGCGGTCGTGAAAAACCGGACATCACTTCATAGCGGAAGGCACCGTTTGCGAAGGTTACTGTTTCCCAGATATCACGGCCGATCCCGGGCCAAGGCAGGTAGTCTACTGTGCGCACTGGTGTGGTGATTTCCAGTTCCAGCGCGCCAGAAGGTGGGCCGTATCTGTAAACAGCATCAGAGCCGTTCAGGCAGACCTGCAGGTTCTTTGTGCCGTCGCGCAAGGTGCAGGACATAACCTGTTCACCGCAAGACGGCGCCGCCAGCGCGTCCACAGCGACAAGCGCATGAAGTGCCGCGAGGACTGCGACACTAACTGGTTTCAAGGCAATGACGGCGAAAGGCGCGCTTGAGCATGTCGAGCTCTGCGCGCAGCAGGTCCACTTCAACGCGCATGTCATCACCCAATGCCTCACCGGCGATCAGCGTGATTGATCCCAGCTGTGCTTCGGTGTCGGCGTCGACAATAACAAGCGTTTGCATGCCATCTGCCACGGCCTCTGCAGGGATCGGAATCCGCAGCGCATGCCCAGCATCACCTTCCAATCCCGTCACTGTAACATCTGGCACCTCGGTGCCTTGATGGGTGACGGAAACCTTTGGAAGCGTGCCTTTGGCTGCGCCGGTCAGCAACCCTTCCCAAACGCCTTGCCGCATTTTGGTTTTGGTCAGCACAAGCTTGGTCATCGTATCCTCCATGGTCCGCGATGCGGACCTAAAACTGCCGTCTTAAATTTGTGCACGGGGCCGACGCGAGAACGTCAGGTCTCGCAGGACTACCTGATTCATCTCGGGACCTTCAAAGATCAGATCAACCCATGCGCCATCGATCCGGCGTTCGTTCAGCGTGGAATAGGCCAAATCAAACTCTACGACGATCTGATCTTGCGACAGGTCCAGCTCGCGTACGATCTGTTCGGTGTTGGGGCCATTCTTGATGTTTAGCCGTGCGAAAATCTCGATGTTTTTTTCCAGCTCGACGATCACGTCCATCCGGATGAGGTGTGTCCGCTTGAGCCCGTCGACACATTCGCCGGGCATATCCACAACGAGAGAAAGGAACGAGCCGTCAAAGCGGAAAACGTCCATGCGCAGCCCATAAGGCGCCAAATCTTGGGCCCGCAAGTTGCGCAGTTGGCGCATGGTAAGCTCGGAAACTTCGCAGTCATGAAACAGGGTGACTTCATTGCCCAGCATTGCACGGTTCTGCACCGAAGACAGACCGGGATTCGGCAATGGGCCGCGCCATAATTCTGGTCGCCACGCCCAGTCGGCGTTATGCGGCTTGGGGAAACTGGTGGAACCTTCGAGCGGCAGGGCCAAACGCTCATCCGCGATGTGGATCAACTGGTCCAGGTGGGCCTTTAGTTGACGTGCGCGAAGGCGTTGCCGCCGCAAGCCGATCAGATCAGCGGAACGCGCCATGCGCGCAATACGCGCCCATTTTGCAATCGCTCGACTATAAAAAGCCGCATCCAAAAGGTTTTCGCCAATTTTGGCCATCATGTCTGCCTTGTTGCCCACTGCATCTTTTTATGGCGCATAACGGTATCATTTCATTGAACCCCTGCGCATTGTCGGCAGGATGCCACGCATGGGCGGTGTCACGCAAGCGCGGTAATGACCTTGGATACAGTCTCTAACCTGCGTTGGTCTTGTCTGTTGTTCGCTGGATCATTTCTTGCAAAACTTCTGCGCCCTCTTCGGATACGGCACGTCGGCCTTCGGGCCCGAACAGGGCCGCGCCCATACTAAAAGCGCCTACCTTCGAAATCGCCCGCCAATGACGCGGGGAAAGGTCATCAGCCGGCGGGGTACCGCTGGTACTAAAGACGACACCTGTTGCATGCCGATGTGAGTTCTCGGGATCGGCCAGACCAGAGGCGGCTGTGAATTCCTGCGCCGTGGGCAACTGCACATCCTTGCCAACACGTGCAAAGCTAACTGTCATGACACCCACAGGCGCGCCGGAGCCGCCAGTTGCAGCCCCCAACGCATCGCAGCGCGCCATAAGTGCAAAACTTTGGCTAAGGCTTTCTGGATCAATGCAATAGCCACCCGGAGGCACCAACGTGACCTTGCCCCGCATCATCAAGGCTTGCTTGAGCGGGACCGCAGGAAGCGCAGTATCTGCCGGCGGGGCAAGGCCCGCCAGCAAAGTGTTGCCGCTGTCCACTACATCACAAGCCCCCAGCGCCCCGACAAAGCAGAGCGCCGAGAGATGTTTAGAGGTCCATGTAGTCATGCCGCTCTTTCTTGGCTCCCGGGTGCGTTACAGCGCCAAGATAGGTAGGGCCAACAAGCTGCGCATATTTCCACAGCGCACCGGAAGCATAGATAGTCTCGCGTGGGCCTTTCCATACAGCCTTACGCGCGGCCAGCTCTTCGTCTGTCAGATCGACAGAGATCGAGCCGGTGATCGCGTTCAGCGTGATCATATCGCCATTTTGCAGCAGGCCGATGGGACCTCCCAAAGCGGCCTCTGGACCAACGTGGCCGACGCAGAAACCGCGCGTTGCACCAGAGAAGCGGCCATCGGTGATCAGTGCGACCTTCTTGCCCATACCCTGACCAGACAGCGCAGCAGTCGTTGCCAGCATTTCGCGCATACCCGGACCACCGCGTGGACCTTCGTTGCGGATCACGAAAACGTCGCCTTCGGAATAGGTGCGGTTCTGCACGGCTTCAAAAGCGTCTTGCTCGCATTCGAAGACCAATGCGGGGCCGGTAAAGACGATGTCGTCGTCGCTCATGCCGGCGATTTTTACGATTGCGCCTTCGGGGGCAAGGTTGCCTTTCAAGCCAACAACGCCGCCTGTCTTGCTGATCGGATCGGTGATCGCGTGGATCACCTTGCCGTCCGCTTCGCGCGCGATTTTGTCCAGCTCTTCACCCATGGAATAGCCTGTTACGGTCATGCAGTCTTCGTGGATAAGGCCAGCTTTGCGCAGTTCGCGCATGACAACCGGCACGCCACCAGCCTCATAAAGGTCTTTCGCCACATAGGCACCTCCGGGCTTCATATCGACGAAGTGGGGCGTGTCGCGGAAGATGTCACAGACGTCTTCGAGGAAGAACTCGATGCCTGCCTCATGTGCCATCGCCGGAAGGTGCAGGCCGGCATTGGTGGAGCCGCCGGTGCAAGCAACGATACGTGCCGCGTTTTCGAACGCCTGACGGGTGCAGATGTCGCGCGCGCGAATATTTTTCTCGATCAGGTTCATCACAGCCTTGCCAGAAGCAATGGCGTATTCGTCACGGCTCTCGTACGGGGCTGGCGCGCCGGAAGAGTTGGGCAGCGCAAGGCCGATCGCCTCAGAGACGCAGGCCATTGTGTTGGCCGTAAACTGGCCGCCACATGCACCAGCTGACGGGCAGGCGACGCGTTCGAGCACATCAAGCGCGGCTTCGGACATTGTGCCGCCCTGCCAGTTACCGACAGCTTCGAACATATCCTGAACTGTCAGATCGCGGTCTGCAAAAGACGCGGGCACATCCGCGCCTTTTGGCGCTTTGCCCGGCAGGATCGAGCCGCCGTACATGAACACGGACGGCACGTTCAGACGGATCATCGCCATCATCATGCCGGGCAGCGATTTGTCGCAGCCGGCCAGACCCACAAGCGCGTCATAGCAGTGGCCGCGCATCGTCAACTCTACGGTATCGGCAATCGCTTCGCGGGACGCGAGAGAGGAGCGCATGCCCTCATGACCCATTGCGATGCCGTCTGTGACAGTGATCGTGGTGAATTCGCGCGGCGTGCCCTGCTCGGCTTTGACGCCGATTTTGACCGACTGTGCCTGACGGTTCAGCGCGATGTTACAAGGCGCCGCCTCGTTCCAGCAGGTCGCAACCCCCACCAAAGGCTGGTGAATTTCTTCCTCGGTCATGCCCATCGCGTAATAGTAGGAACGGTGCGGCGCGCGCGCTGGCCCTTCTGTCACATGGCGGCTGGGCAGTTTGGACTTGTCGAAACGGTTGTTGGTAGACATCTGGCTGCGCTCCCTTAAGATCTGTTTGACAACGGCATAATCATGCAGCGCCCCTGCTGCAAGCATTTGCATCGCCTGCATACGTTGTCTTGCGAGGGGTCTGGCCCTAAGTTAGGGAAGCACTTCCCGATAGAAAGCCCGCCCATGGACCGCAGCCTGTTTGCCTTTATCTGGAAGTACTCCAAGCGCGAGCAGCTAATATTGCTGGGTTTCACGCTCTTCACCTTCCCGTTTCTCTATATCTCGCTGGAGCTACCCAAGCGGATTATCAACGACGCCATCGGTGCCGAGGGGCCGATCATTGATCTTTACGGATATGAGCTGAGCCAGATCCAGTTTCTGACTGGCCTTTGCATGGCCTATCTTGTGTCAGTGCTGGTGCACGGCCTGCTTAAGATGCGGCTTAACACGATGAAGGGCGTCACGGCCGAGCGACTGCTGCGGCGTTTCCGCTATACGCTGATCTCGCGCATGATGCGCTTTCCAAAGCGGTATTTCCAGGACACGTCACAAGGTGAGCTGGTAAGCATGGTCACCTCCGAGGCCGAGCCTATGGGGGGGCTGATGGGTGATTTTATCGCCCAGCCCGTCTTTCAAGCGGGGCAAATGCTGATCATTCTGATCTTCTTGTTTCTGCAGTCATTCTGGTTCGGATTGGCGGGCATCGCGTTGATCCCTTTGCAGGCCTACGTCATCCCGATGTTGCAGCGGCAGATCAATCTGCTGAACAAAGACCGGATTCAAGAGGTGCGCCTGCTCTCCGCAGAGATTGGCGAAACGGCTGCAGGCATTACCGATTTGCGGACCAATGGCGGCTGGCGCTTCCGGCTGGCCGGTTTCACCGATCGGTTGGGGCGCCTGTTTGATATCCGCTTCAAAATCTACCAGAAAAAGTTCTTCATGAAGTTCCTTAATAACTTCATCACACAGATGACGCCGTTCTTTTTCTATCTCGTGGGCGGTATCTTGGCGATCCGCGGTGATATCACCGTAGGTGCTTTGGTTGCTGCTTTGGCCGCCTACAAAGATCTGAGTAGCCCGTGGAAAGAGCTGCTGACCTATTACAACCAGACGCAGGATATGGCGCTGCGTTGGGAAGTGGTGACAGAGCGCTTCGATCCGGTGGGGATCATTGACGAGAGCCTTTTTGCCGGCGCACCAGAGGAAATTCCGCACCTGAAAGGTGACATCAAAATCTCGCATGTTTTTGTGCGCAGCGACAATGGCGCGCCGGTGCTTGATGATCTGACGCTTGATATCCCGAAAGGCGCGCAAGTCGCGATCAAGACATCGTCGGTTTCCGAACGCCGCGCGCTGGCAGAGCTGTTGACCCGCGAGGTGATGCCAACGCGCGGTACTGTGACGATGGGCGGACACAACATCGCCACCTTGCATCAGGCCGTGATCGCAGCGCGCATCGGCTATGTTCAGGCGCAGCCCTATCTCTTTTTAGGTTCCATCGGGGACAATCTGATGATGTCTCTGCGCACGTCGCCCAAAACTGTTTTATGGGACCCTGATCATCGCGACCGCGCAGGGATCGAGGCGCGCCGCTCTGGCAACAGCCTTGATAGTCTGCGCGCGGATTGGCTAGACCCCGCCTTGGCGGGATTGGACACCCGCGATGACGTGAATGCATGGTGGTTCGAGCTGAGCCGGGTGCTGAATACAGACGAAGGTATCATTCGCAGCATGTTGGGCGCGCGCATCGATGCGGATACACATGTCGGGCTGGCACAAGCGATTGTTGGTCTGCGCGAAGAGGTGTTTGAGGCCCTTAAGGAACGCAATCTGGATCGGGCTGTTTACCGATTTGATCCCGAGAAATTCAATCCGGGTATCCCGCTGGGCGGTAACCTTTTGTTCGCTGCGCCACGCCGTGAGATCAGCCAACAGGGTTTGGTCGCTGAAAAGGCATTCATTGGCATGATCGCCGAGAATGGTCTGGCCGAGCAGGGCATCGCGATTTCGCAGACAGTGGTTGAAACGCTGCACCAGACCTTCGGCATGGATGGCACGAACCATCCGCTTTTTACCGCGCTCAATATTGACGAAGAGCTGTATGAGCAATTGGTCGATATCGCCGCCCGTCGCCGGAGCAAAGGTGACGGAGCATTGAGCGAGGAAGAGTTTGCGCTACTGCTCACAGTTCCGTTCGCCTTTACCGCCGAACAAATCGGTCCCGCCTTTCCAGAAAGCTTTAAAGAAGAAATTCTGGCGATCCGCCGTAGCCGCGGCGCAGAGCTGCAGGCATTGGCGAAAGACATGTTTGTGCCAATGACACCGGAAAATTATCTGCCGCGCATGACTTTGCTAGAAAACATGATCTATGGTCGCATCTCTGGTATGGCTGGAATGCAGGCGGATCTGGTGATGGATGTAGCATCGGATATCCTTCGGAAACATAACCTGCGTGCGCAGGTAGCGACGAATGTGTTCGATATTCCCACAGCGATTGGTGGCACCAACCTGCCGAAATCCATTCAGGAACGCGCAGCCTTTACCCGTGCCGCTTTGAAGCGGCCTGATGTGTTTGTCTTTGACCAGGCGTTGGCTGGCAGCGATCTGGGGCGAACCCGTGATCGGCTGCGTGACCTGATGCCGGAAACCACCCTGATATTTCTGGATGACAGTTTCAGCGCTCCGGAAAGCTATGACATGTACGTTGAAATCAACCACGGTCGGATCGACGGGGTTGAGAATAGCGAAGGCCGCGATGGCGCAGATAGTGTGTCTGACGATCTGCGGCGCAAGCTCGTCCTGCTTCAGCGCAACCCGCTTTTTGGTGCGTTAGAAGCCCGCGCACAACGTCTTCTGGCCTTTACTGCTCAATGGTATGACGCCCCTGCCGGTACCGTGATTTTCAACACGGGTGAGCCGCCTGATGCGACCTACCTGTGCCTTTCAGGTAAGGCTGAGCTGACTTATCTGGATAAAGAAAACAACGCGCAGCATATCTCGACAGTTGAGCCGGGTCGTGTGATTGGGGATTTAGCGGTGATCCTGCGTGAGCCGCGACAGATGACGCTCAAGGCGCTGGAAGACACCCGCTTTTTGCGCTTCGGTGCCGAACAGTATCGGTCGGTGATCGAGAACGACAAGGCTGTATTGCTAAGCCTGCTGCAAACCGTCGCCGGACATTTGACCGGCGCAGCCGAGCTGATCCGTGATGCGCGCCTGGAAATACCGCGTGACGGGCGTAAGGAGCACGATTGATGTTATCTTTGCCGGATTACCGTGCCCATATCCTTCACACAGCGGCTGCCGCCCCACGGTCGGAGATATGGCGCACGGGTGCCGGAATCGTGGGGATGGTTGCGCTTTATATCCTGCTGGCGCTGTTCTTTAATCAGGCTTTGTTTGAACTGGCCCGCTATCGGCCCGGTTTCGAGGCCGAGTTGATTGAAGGCAACACGCCGCTTGCAATGTACATTCTGCTGGCCAGTTTCGGATTGATCACGGGCAGTGTGTTTGTTGTCGTGAAGGTTCTGCATCACCGTGCCGCACTGAGCGTAGTGGGCCCGCTTATCCTTGCGATTCCGCAATTCTTCCGTGTGTTCGGGATATTGGTCGTGTTGGGACTGGTGCTGATGGTACTGCCGCCCTACGGGTTCGGCGCGCCAATGGTTCCCAACATGTCAGCGAGCCTGTGGATGGCGTTGCTGCCGCTGTCGCTGGCCGCTGTTTTTGTGCAAGTTAGCGCCGAAGAAATCTTCTTTCGCGGGTACCTGCAACAGCAACTCGGTGCGCGGTTCCGCTCGCCTCTGGTGTGGATGGTGTTGCCGTCGATCCTGTTTGCGATCGGCCATTACCAGCCAGCCGAAGCAGGTGAGAATGCTGTCATAATCACGGTCTGGGCTGGTGTGTTCGGGCTGTTGATGGCGGATCTGACGGCGCGTTCAGGCTCACTTGGACCCGCGTTGGCGGTGCACTTTTTCAATAATATATCGGCGCTGCTTATTGCTTCGCTGCCTGACAGTTTAGGCGGGTTGGCTTTGTGGCACACGCCTTTCGGCATGAATGACGTGGCGGACGTTCGTGCTTGGATGCCGGTAGATTTCGCAATGATGTTCGTCAGCTGGCTGGCAGCGCGGTTGGCCTTGCGGCGCTGATTGCAATTCCCGCCCGAGGCCCTTATTTGAAGGGAAACCTAACGTAACGAGGCGCTGAAATGAACTGGATCAACAACTACGTCCGCCCCCGGATTAACTCGATCTTTTCGCGCCGCGAAACGCCGGAAAATCTTTGGACGAAATGCGACGAATGCGGCACGATGCTGTTTCACCGCGAAGTCAGCGACAATCTGAACGTCTGCACAAGCTGCGGCCACCACATGCATATCTCGCCACGCAACCGGTTCGCTGCGTTGTTCGATGGCGGGGTATTTAATGAGGTAAAGGTACCTGCCCCCACGGTGGATCCGCTTCAGTTCCGCGACCAGAAAAAATATCCAGACCGTTTGCGTGCCGCTCAAAAGCAAACCGAAGAGGCCGAAGCAATGCTGGTTGCCACAGGTGAGATCGGGCGCACGCCCATCGTGGCCTGTGCGCAAGACTTTAGCTTTATGGCTGGCTCCATGGGCATGTACGTCGGCAATGCGATCATCGCGGCGGCGGAAGAAGCGGTAAAGCTTAAGCGGCCGCTGGTTCTGTTTTCTGCGGCGGGTGGCGCGCGCATGCAGGAAGGTATCCTGAGTTTGATGCAGATGCCGCGCACAACTGTGGCTGTGCAGATGCTCAAGGAAGCGGATCTTCCCTATATTGTTGTGCTGACCCACCCCACGACGGGCGGCGTCACAGCAAGCTATGCAATGCTGGGTGACGTGCACATTGCAGAACCGAACGCGCTTATCTGTTTTGCCGGTCCGCGTGTGATTGAGCAAACGATCCGCGAGAAGCTGCCCGAAGGTTTCCAGCGCGCTGAATACCTGCTGGAGCACGGGATGCTGGACCGCGTGACTCCACGTCCGCAAATGCGTGATGAGCTGATTACCATCACCCGTATGCTAATGGGCCTGCCCCCAGTCGTGCGTGGCGATCTTCCAGCCCCTGCAGAGGTCCCGCATGAGCTGTTGCCAGCGGACACTGCAGAGAAAACCGCTGAGACAAAAAAGTGATGTTGGCGCTGGCCATCGGCAGGGAAGTGCTGTTGCCTTTCCCTGCCAATCTGCCAGCGTGATCCATTGTGTTGTGTCCGCACTCTTCGGTAGCGGAGCGTGCTGTAGCGACAGGCATTCTATTTCCCATTTGTAGAAGAGATCTCTCCATATGACCTCCCCGTCCTCTGACGTCATCCTTGACCGGATGATGGCGTTGCACCCCAAAATTATTGACCTCACACTGGACCGGATGCTGCGGCTGCTAGATGCCTTGGGAAACCCGCAGGACAAGTTGCCGCCGGTTATCCACATCGCCGGCACCAATGGCAAAGGCTCCACTCAGGCGATGATCCGGGCCGGGCTGGAGGCTGCGGGCAAGACCGTTCATGCTTATACCTCACCGCATCTTGCGCGCTTTCACGAACGCATCAGGTTGGCAGGCACGCTCATCACCGAGCAAGCGCTGACCGAGGTGCTGGACGAATGTTACGCCGCCAACGGTGGCGAAAACATCACCTACTTCGAGATCACCACCTGCGCGGCATTACTGGCATTTTCCCGGACGCCCGCCGATTACACGTTGCTGGAGGTTGGGCTGGGCGGTCGCTTGGACGCGACAAACGTGGTCGAGCATCCCGTGGCCACCGTGATCACGCCGGTTGACCTTGATCACCAGCAATACCTTGGCGACACGCTGGCCGAGATTGCCGGTGAAAAGGCAGGCATCATCAAGCGTCGCGTGCCCTGCATTGTCGGTCCGCAACAAGAGGTCGGGTTGGAAGTGATCGAAGCCGTTGCCGCCCGGAACATGGCCCCGCTTAGCATCTACGGCCAACAGTGGCATGCCCACCGCGAAGCGGGGCGGATGGTCTATCAGGATGAACAGGGGTTGCTTGACCTGCCGCTGCCCAATCTGCCGGGCCTGCATCAGGTGCAAAACGCCGGTGGAGCGATTGCCACGTTGCGCGCATTGGGATTTGACGCGGCAGCCTGCGAGGGCGCGGTGACGCAAGCGCAATGGCCCGCCCGGATGCAACGGCTCAGGTCTGGTCCCTTGGTCGAAGCGGCAGGTCAGGCAGAGCTTTGGTTGGATGGTGGTCATAACCCTGCCGCTGGGCACGCAATTGCGGCTTTGCTGGCAGAGCTGCCAAAGGTCCCGACCTATTTGATTTGCGGGATGCTCAACACCAAGGACATCAAAGGCTACCTGAGCCCGCTAGCGCCGCATGTGGCTGGTCTGCATGCCGTGTCGATCCCTGGCGAAGCAGCCACATTACCAGCTGAAACCACAGCCGCCGCAGCACAAGCCGTCGGCATGACCGCAACGCAGTCTGAGGACGTGGCTTCTGCGCTGAAAACGATCGTAGGGCAGGACCCGCAAGCGCGCGTGCTGATTTGTGGTTCTTTGTATCTTGCTGGCAACATCTTGAGGTATAATGGTTAGGCGGCACCATATAGGCGATGCTATTCGTTGACCCTTTGTCATACCGTCTCATATGACGGTCTCAAATCGGACGGCGTATTCTGCGCGCTAGACCGTAAATTCTGAGGACCGAACATGGATTCGAATACCGGAAAATCACAGGGGTCTGCCGCCCCAAAATTAGCGACCATGCGACAGCTGATTGCCTGCGGTGTTGCGCTTGGGATCATGGCGCTGGGCGCTTGGAGCCTTATGGGCCAGAACGCGCCATACCATCCCGAAGCATACACAGATGATGTGACGCGCACGGACACTATCATCACAGACTAGGTCAGTACCTCTATATATCGGCCCAATCTTCGCTTTGCATTTCGCGCAAGCGGGACGCGGTGCGTTCGAATTCGAATGTGCCTTCGCCTTCCATATATAGCATCTCGGGCTTGGCCGCTGCAGAACAGATCAGCCGCACGCGTGCCTCATAAAGCGCATCAACCAGCGTGACAAAACGCTTCGCCTCATTGAAGTTGCTGCGCCCTAACGCGGGGATGTCATCCAACATCAGAACTTTGACTGCCTCGGCAAGGGCGAGGTAGTCCGCAGGACCAAGGGGCTGTCCGCACAGCGCATGGAAGCGCGCGCGCCCAACGCCGTTGCGGAACATCGGGATCACCACATCACGTCCCTTGACGCGCAGGGTAAGCGGCCCCGCCTCGCCGCCGGTTAGGTCACGCCAGACAGCATCCATCGCCTCGCGGCTTTCCGCGTTAACGGGGGTGAAATAGACTGGGCTGCCTGCCAACCGGTCTTGCCGGTAATCGGTGGGGCTGACCAATTCATGCACCACCATCTTTTCCTTTATCAGCTCGATAAACGGGACAAAGAGGTTGCGGTTCAGGCCGTCCTTATAAAGGTCATCCGGTATCCGGTTTGACGTAGTAATAACCACAACACCATCTGCAAAGAGCGCCTGAAACAGCCGCCCCACGATCATCGCGTCCGTGATGTCGGTGATCTGCATCTCATCAAAGGCCAGCAACCGGACAGAGCTGCTGACAGCCTTGGCGACGGGGGCAATCGCATCATCCACTCCGGTCTTTCGTGCCTCGTGCATGGCGCTGTGGATTTCTTGCATGAAGGCATGAAAATGCACGCGCCGCGATGGAATGCCGTCGAGGGTGTTCACGAACAAATCCATGATCATGGATTTTCCACGCCCGACTCCCCCCCAAAGGTACAGCCCCTTGGGCGGCTCTGGCGCTTTGCGGAACAGACCCTTTTTCACAGGTTGCAGTAACGCTTCGCGGATGCGGTCAAACTCGGGCAGGACCGCCACTTGCGCAGGGTCAGGGCGCAGGGTCCCTTCGGCGATCATCTGGTCGTATAGGGTGCTAAGGCTTGTCATGTGCGAATCCCTATCGCCAAGTGGCGCGGTTGAAAAGTGTGTACATACAATAGCCTCATTGACGGGGGTGGCGGGGCTGCGCAATCTGGCGCGAAATATGCGGAGATGCGCCTTGGAAAAATCACCCCTGTTCTCGCCCGTGTTGATTGTGGGCTGTGTGATTATCATGGTGAGCTTTGCAATCCGCGCCTCTTTTGGTGTGTTTCAGATCCCTATCGCTGAAGAATACGGCTGGCTGCGGTCAGAATTCTCGCTGGCGATTGCGATACAGAACCTTGCCTGGGGAATCGGACAGCCAATTTTCGGCGCGATGGCAGAGAAGATTGGCGACCGTAAAGCGATCGTTATCGGAGCCATTATCTATGCGTTGGGCCTTATGCTATCGGCGGGGTCGGACACTCCGATCGCGCATCAAACTTATGCCTGGCTGGTGGGGTTTGGTATCGCTGGCACAGGCTTTGGCGTGATTTTGGCGGTTGTGGGGCGCGCGGCCACTGATGACAATCGTTCGATGGCGTTGGCAGTGGTCACGGCGGCAGGAAGTGCGGGCCAGATATTTGGCGCACCTCTGGCAGAGTGGTTGCTGAGCATGATGAGCTGGCAGTCGGTGTTCATGGTTTTTGCTGCAGCGATTCTATCGATGATCCTGGCGCTGCCTTTCATGCGCGCGCCGGTTCAGGCCGACCGCGCAGAGCTGGAAGAAGCGATGGGCACGATCCTGCTGCGCGCCTTTAAAGACCCCAGCTATACGCTGATTTTTCTCGGCTTCTTTTCGTGTGGCTACCAGCTGGCCTTTATCACAGCACACTTTCCGGCCTTCGTGACCGAGATGTGCGGCCCGATTTTGGCGGGTGGCGTGCTGCACAATATTGGGATCACCACGACTTCGGCTTTGGGTGCGGTTGCGATATCGTTGATCGGGGCCGCGAATGTGGCTGGTACACTTCTGGCTGGTTGGGCGGGTAAGAGGTATTCCAAGAAATATCTGTTGGCAGGTATCTACATGGGTCGCACCATCATTGCTGCGGTGTTCATCATGTTGCCCATCACACCGCTGAGCGTGATTGTCTTCTCCGTCGCGATGGGGTCGCTTTGGTTGGCGACCGTGCCGCTGACGTCAGGTCTGATCGCGCATATCTACGGGCTGCGATATATGGGTACGCTCTATGGCATCATCTTTTTCAGCCACCAGTTGGGCAGCTTTGCAGGCGTCTGGCTGGGCGGGCGGATGTATGATGCCTACGGGACCTACACAACCGTTTGGTGGATTGGTGTTGCCGTTGGCGCATTCAGTGCCATTGTGCACTTGCCGGTACGAGAGAAACCAATGCGCCTTTTGGCTGCCTGATTTCAGGTGCGATGGCTCCAATCATCAGAATCGGGGGCTGGCAGGAAATCTTTGATGAGGGTGAGAGCGGCATCTGTATGGGTGTAGGGCAGGCCGTGACCAGCGTCCTCGATGACTTCATGGGTCACGTCGCGGTTCCACGCCGCTAATTGGCCCATGGCACTGGCAGGTATAACGCCATCCTCTGCGCCCCATATGGCAAGCACGGGCAGGCCGATACGGCGCAGGGCCATGTGCTCGCCCTCCAATGGTTTTGAGAGGATACCGCGCAAACTGGACATGACGGCTGGGATAAATCCCTGAAACATCAACTGCGCTTCCTGACCTCCGGTAATCTCGGGATTTACAGTCTTAGAAGCCTGTTCAGCGCGAATTCCCCTGCGCATCTGGATCGGGAAGGCGGCAAGCATCACCCATTTTCCAGCGAGGCCACGATCGCGGATAAAACGCACCAGCGGCGTGTTCCGTATGGTCATACCGGCAGAAGCCAGCAGCACCAGACGGCGCACGCGGGCGGGGTAGGTCGCGGCAAACCCGGCAGCAATTGCGCCGCCCATTGAATAGCCGATCAGGTGGAACTGTTCTTCAAGATCAAGATGGGTCAGCAGCTCATCCAACTGGCGATTGAAGAAGGCCTTGTCGTGCAGCCCCTCTGGCCGGTCTGAAAAGCCGCGGCCGTAAAGATCGTAAACGAGCACCCGAAACCCCAGCGCCACAAGACCTTTTGTCAGAGGTGCCCAAACAAAGCTGGGCGTTGTCAGCCCGTGCACACACACCACAAGAGGTCCGCTGGCAGGACCCGACAGGTGATAATGCGTGACGCCCTGGCTAAGCTCTGCAAACTGTCCTGGCGCAGAGCCCCTGCGCCCATCGCTCATAACAGCGCGGGAGTGCTCCAACAGAAATGGGACTGCGATGGCCGCAATCAGCAGCCCCAAGCACAGCAGCCAGATCACGCCGCGGCGCGCCACTGCGCAAGGATGTAGCGGCTGGTCATCAGGTCAAGATGGGCGCCGCCGCCATTCTTGCAGATGGTGATTTCCTCATCCGATGTGCGGGTGAAGGCGTCTAGATCATAGTAGTCAGCGATGATGTCTGCACGGGTGATGGCACCAGTCTCCAGTGGGATTTTGATCTCGCCAATATGGCCGATGGTGGTGTCGAAACTGTCAACGAACAGGCGCGCACGGCGCAAAGCTTCGTCATCAACTTCGCGCATGTCAGGGCGGTAGGCGCCGATCAGGTCCAGATGCTGGCCCGGTTGCAGCCATGCACCTTTGATCACAGGCTCGGTCGCCATTGTGGCGCTGCCGATGATTTCCGCCTGACGCACCGCGGTTTCCAGATCATCTGCGATGGTGACGTCTGGCAGTATTCTAACCAATGCTTCGGCCGAGGCGCGCGTGCGGCTCCACGCGGTGAAGCGGGCCTGCGGGAAGGCGGCTGAATAGGCGGCATGTAGTGACTGGGCCACAGTGCCGGCGCCCACCAGCAGGATGTGCGTGGCATCGGGGCGGGCAAGGCGACGTGTCGCCAATAGGCTGTCACCGGCTGTCTTCCACTTTGTCACGAGGTGGAAATCAATGATCGCTTCCAGCGTGCCGTCCGTGTCAGAATAGAGGCTCACGCCACCGTTGATGTTGGGTTTGCCATTGGCGCTGTTACCGGGAAAGATCGTGGCGGATTTCACAGCCATACCCATCCCGTTAATCCACGCCGCACGGCTGAGCAGTGTGTCACGATCACGGTAAAGGAATGTGTCCCCGATCTCGGCCTTGGGCAGGCTATGACCTTCTGCCAGCGCATCGGTGAGCGTGATCCAGTCGAGCAGTTTTTCTCCTGCCTCAAAGGGGATAAAAGGTATGTCCGTCATTGTGCCTCCTCCGGCGTGAGCAGCCCTGCAGCAACAAGACGGTCAGCCCAGCCTTGTGATCCCTCGAACAGATGTGTCTGCCAACCACGTGCAGCAGCGGCAGCGATGTTTTCGGCGCGGTCATCGGTGAACAAAAGCTGTTCACCCGTCAGGCCTGCGCCCTCTTCCAGCAGTTCATAGATACGCGGATCAGGTTTGATGACACCCATGTGCCCAGAGATGAAATCGAGATCGAAGGCTCGCAAAAAATCATAACGGGTAGCGGCGATTTCGTAGGTTTCGATGCCGAAATTTGTGAGTGAATACACGGGTACGCGGCGCGCCTGCAAGGCGGACATCAGGCGGACAGAGTGATCAATGGCCGGACTTGCCAAGTCCAACCAGCGGTCATGCCAGATATCAAGTTCGGCCTTGTGTGCAGGGTGCTGCCCAGCGGTTTCGGCCAGAACGGCCGAGAAGTTTTCACCCCGATCAACGCGGTCGTTCATGGCATGTAAATCGATAGCATCAAACAGGGAGCGGCGTTTATCTATGCCAATCTCGGCATCGAAAAATCGCTCTGGTTGCCATTCGATCAGCACGTTGCCGATGTCAAAGATTACGGCTGTTGGTGTCATGCCTTTTCCTCTTGGTCGGTTGTGGGATTCAGGAATTATTCGGTTAAAGCAGCTTTTGGGCTGCTCTGATTTCGCGCTCCAGCGCTTCTAGAAAGCGGGAGCGGTCTGCCTTGGTAAAGCCTTTCCCGCCACCTTGCCTGAAGGGGTCAGCGGCCCGCAGATCGGTCATTAGATCGCGGGTGGCCAGCACGTTGCCAATATTGGCTTGCGTCAACGCTTCGCCGTTGTGTTTGATCACCCGCGCACCTGCTTCGACACATCTCGCCGCAAGCGGGATGTCTCCGGTGACGACGACATCGCCGCGTCCCGCGCGATCAGCAATCCACATATCCGCCACATCTGGGCCATCAGGGACAATAACCATCTCTACATAGGGGTTTTGCGACGGGCGAAGCCCGCCGTTGGAGACCACAAACATCTTCAGCTTGTGACGCGTGATTACCCGCTCCGCCTCTTCTTTGACGGGGCAGGCATCTGCGTCAATGTAGATTGCGGTCATGCGGACCACAGCTCATCAGCATGAAAGGTCACGTGATCTTCCATGAAGGTGGAGATGAAGAAATAGCTGTGATCATAGCCCGCTTGCATGCGGAAGGTGCCGTTCTGGCGGCGCTTGGCCATCGCTCCGCTCAGCGCTTCGGGCATCAGCAGGTCAAGAAACTGGTCATCGGTTCCCTGATCAATAAGAACCGGACCGTCAAAGCCCTTTTCTTGCATCAGGAGCGTAGAGTCATGCGCGGCCCAGCCGGCCTCTTCTGCGCCAAGATAGGCCGTGAGCTGTTTGCGGCCCCAATCGCTGGATGTTGGATGTGCGATTGGTGCGAAGGCAGAAACGGATTTGAAGCGGCCTGGCAGGGACATCGCCATCGTTAACGCGCCGTGCCCGCCCATCGAATGTCCGGCAATCGCCTGACGATCCATATCCAGCGGAAAGTTTTCTGCCAGCAGTGCGGGCAATTCGTCCGCGATATAGGACCACATTTGAAAGTGGGGCTTCCATGGATCTTGCGTTGCGTTGACGTAAAATCCGGCCCCTTGGCCCAGATCATACGCCTCGTCATTGGCCACACCTTCACCGCGGGGGGAAGTGTCAGGGAACACCAGCGCGATGCCTTGCTCGGCCGCCCAGCCTTGTGCACCTGCTTTGACCATCGCGTTTTCGTGGGTGCAGGTCAGGCCAGACAGAAACCACAATACCGGCACGGGACCATCCTGCGCCTCTGCGGGCAGGAACAGAGCAAACGTCATATCGCAGTTACAAGCCGCTGAAGTGTGTTTGATCACATGCTGGGTGCCGCCAAAGCACGCATTGGAAGATATGGTTTCCATAGGGGTCTCCTTTTCGGGGTTGTCCATGGCTACCCAGCGCAGGCGCGGGGGGCAAGCCTTGTCTGTCTCAAACGCCCGTAGAGGCCTTTGTGAGCCAGCCAATCCAGAGACTAACACTGACGATACTCACCGCGGTTGAGACAAGAATGGCTGCCGAAACGCGCTGCGGCGCGACGCCGTAATGCTGCGCCAGCATATAAACATTGCCAGCCACCGGCAGTGCTGCGGCAGAGATGATTACCGTGGCCTGATAGGGATCGACCTTGAACAGGGCGAAGCAGGCGAATGCCACAAACAGCGGGTGCAGCACCAGTTTGCAAAAGCTCAGCCAGCCAGCGACCGACAACCGTTCGGCGGATTTGGAGGCCAGCGACGCACCAATGGCGAACAGCGCGCCGGGCGTGGCAGCAGCGCCGAGAAGTGCCAGAAATTCGTTCATAGGATCAGGGATCGGAATTTTCAGGCCGGACCAAAGAAGACCCAACGTGATGGCGACAATCATCGGATTTCGAATAAGGCCCATCCCGACCGTGCGCAGGATCCTCAGGCTCATGCGGCCATCCCGCGAACCGGTGATCAGTATCACGATGAGCGAGGAGAACACGATCAGATCAACAGCCAGCGCAAGCATGACGGGGCCAATCGCCTCTGGTCCCAGCAACAGCGTGAGCATGGGAACACCGAGAAACCCCACATTGCCGATCACGGCGCATTGCGCTTCGATCGCGGTGATTTCAATGCTTAGCCCGCGGATATAGCAGACAATAGTGGCAATTCCGTAGACAAACGCCGTGCCCCAAAGATAGGCTGCCACAAGCCGTCCGTTCCAGACGTCAGCCAGCGAAAGGTTCGCAGAAAACCGGAACAGCATCGCCGAGAGTGCAAAGTAGAAAATGAACTTCGTCAGATACGCCGTCGCTTCGGCTGTGAAGAATTTCGTACGGCCAGCCCAATAGCCCAGACCGATCAGGGCAAAAAAGGGGAGCGTTTTGAGGAAGATCGCAAGCATCTGTCACAGATAGCTTGGTGATTTGCCGGAAGCTAGCGAAAATCCGCCTGAAAGCTCGTAGCGGTGAGGCTTACATGGGCATCCAGCGGTGGCAAAAGCTCGAACGCGCGTGGGGCGCGGGCGAAATCATAGACCCGCATGAGCCGCCAATGCGCGCGCTCACGCTCTGCCACAGCCAGCTCGTTTCGAGAAATATGGAATGGCGTCCGGTCCCAACCGGTCGTGGTTTTCACTTCGATCAAGCGGGGTGTGCCGTCAGGTTCAAAGCTGGAAATATCATAGCCGGCACCGTCGCCGTCTTCGTCGGAAACCCAGCGCACCCGCTTTGCCAAATCATGGGCCCCGATTTGTCGTAGGGTTGCACGCTCATGTGCCAGCACACGCACTTCTCCTGCGCGACCCAAGGCGCGGTTGCGGGCATCACGGGCTGCAACATCGAATTTGCGCGCAATGGAAAGGTATTCCTCCGCCTCTTTCGGCGGCGGCGCATTGCGCTGAGTGGGTGGTGTGTCCAGATACAGCGGCGCATCCTCGGCCATGCCTGTAGTCGGACGCGTGAATGTCGGTTCGCCTTTTTCCTGCAGATATCTGTTCACTGCCTGCGGCAGGGCAGAGTTGTAATGGGGAAGCGGTTTGTACCCTTTGATGAAGGGCAACCCAAATCCAATCATGATTGCGCTGATGTTTTGGTGTAGCTTTTCGATGGAGCCTTCAGGATGTGCGACAAGCGGAAGCAAAGCGCGTCTGTGGACTGCCTTCACGTATGGCTGGCCAGAGACATCAGCATCCAGCATTGCAAAATAGTCTGCAACGCAAAGGTCGAATTCTTCGTCAGTCCAAGGTGTTCCCGCCATGATAGCAACCTAATTCGCAGCAGCGGAACGTACCAGGCTGAATCTCTGGCGATTTGCCCTTGGAAGTAAACTGATCAGTTTATATGTTGGGGCTTCATCGGCAGGAGCTAAAATGACCGCGCTGACATCAATCCCGCAAGATGCCATTCATCGTGGCCGAAAATACAATCAGGTGCTTGAGGGCGCGCGCTCCGTCTTTATGGAAGACGGGTTTGAAGGGGCGAGCGTGGATGACATCGCCCGCGCGGCTGGCGTGTCAAAGGCCACGCTGTACAAGTATTTTCCGGATAAGCGGATCTTGTTCATGGAGGTGGCGCATGTCGAGTGTCAGCACCTTACCCGCTCTGTACTTGATAAAATTGATCTGACTGCCCCGCCGCGTGAAGTTATGGGCCAGACTGGGCGGCATTTTCTTTGTTTTGTGACCAGTAGGTTGGGGCAACAAATTTTCCGGATTTGTGTGGCTGAATCCGAGCGGTTTCCCGAAATCGGGCAGCGTTTCTACGATTCTGGCCCAAAGGTAATGCGCGCACAAATGGCGATCTATTTCGAACAGGCTTGCGCGCGGGGCGAACTGGATATCGATGACTATGCGCTAGCGGCGGATCAATTCGGTGAATTGTGCAAGGCAGACCTATGGATGCGCCTGCTGTTCGGGGTTATCAAAGACGTGAGCGCCGCTGAAATCGACCATGTGGTCGACAGCGCAGTAGAGATATTTTTAGCGAGGTACGGGACATGAAATACACGATATTGGCAGGTTTGATGTTGGCAGGTTGCGGCGCGGCGATTGCCCCGACAGCGGACCGCGCCCCTGCAAATGCACCTGATACCTGCAACGCGGCAGCGCATCAGGGGCTGATAGGGTCGGATGCCGCTTCATCCTTGGCGCTGCCAGAGCCCAAACGCCTGTATGGCCCTTACGATGCCGTCACGACCGATTTCAATCCCGCACGGCTGAATGTTCAGCTGAACGAGATTGACAATATCGTAGCGATTACCTGCGGCTAGGTTTTTGGCCGATTGTCGAGAATGCGGACAGCCTTCCCCTCGGAACGGGGGACGGCACCAACATCTCCGACGTCGATCTTAACGCTGATCCCGACGGATTGCTTGATCCCTGCGGATAGTTTTGCAGCCGCCGCTGCGCGGGCGTCTGCGCCTACTTCAGCATCTGAGACTTCTGTCAGGATGCGCATTTGGTCCATCCGGTCTGGCCGCGTCAACTCAATCTGAAAATGCGGGGATAGGGCGTCGACCTGCATGAGTATCTCTTCGATCTGGGTCGGGAACACATTGACGCCGCGCAGAATGATCATGTCATCGCTGCGGCCTGTAACCTTTTCCATCCGGCGCATGCTGCGTGCAGTACCGGCCAGCAGGCGGGTCAGGTCACGGGTGCGGTAGCGGATGATCGGGAACGCCTCTTTGGTGAGTGAGGTGAACACAAGCTCGCCCTTCTCTCCCTCACTGACAACTTCGCCGGTGTGGGGATTGATGATCTCGGGGTAAAAGTGATCCTCCCAGATGTGCAGGCCGTCCTTGCTCTCGACGCACTCCATCGAGACGCCGGGCCCGATCACTTCGGACAGGCCGTAGATATCTACGGCATGCATGTCGAAGGCCTGTTCGATCTCAAGGCGCATCGCGTTGGTCCACGGCTCGGCGCCGAATATACCGACCTGAAGCGAGCTGTCGCGCGGATCAAGGCCCTGCTTCGCGAATTCGTCTAGAATGGACAGCGCGTAGGACGGGGTGACTGTGATGCCCTTTGGTTTGAAATCGTCGATCAGGCGGACCTGTCGCGGAGTCATGCCGCCAGAGACCGGCACAGTGCTAAGCCCTAGCGCATCAGCGCCAAGGTGAATGCCAAGACCGCCCGTGAATAGCCCGTAACCATACGCGTTGTGCAGCATGTCACCCGGTTGCATCCCCGCTGCACGCAACGAACGGCCGACAACACTCCCCCAATTTTTAAGGTCATTTTCGGTATAGCCAACCACCGTCGGCTGACCCGTGGTGCCGGAGGACGCGTGGATACGTTTCACCTGATCTTGCGGGACAGCAAACATCCCGAAGGGATAGTTATCCCGCAGATCGGTTTTGACGGTGAAGGGGAACCTTGACAGATCGCTCAACTGGTGCAGATCATCAGGATGCACGCCTGCCGCATCAAAGCTGCTGCGATAAAAGGGGACATTGTCATAGGCATGGCGCAGCGACCATTTCAGGCGCTCCAGTTGCAGGCCTGCGATCTCGTCGCGGCTGGCAATCTCGATCGGGTCAAGGCTGCTACGGGCTGGGGTGAGGTCTTTCATGCGGCGGTTTCTCCCTCTTCGGCAAACAAGTGGCCTTTAATCGTGCGCGACAGGCCGCGCATGGTGGCAACCATACGTCCGTCTTCACCCGTGACATTGACATCATATACACCAGAGCGTCCGGCCAACGCGGTTTCCTGCGCTGTGGCGGTCAATAGCTCGTCTGCTTTGCCCGGGGTGATGTAGGTGATCTGGTTCTGCTGGGCGACGGTCAACTTGTTGTAGCTGTTGCACGCAAAGGCAAACGCACTATCGGCAAGCGTGAAGATATAGCCACCGTGGCAGATGCTGTGTCCGTTCAGCATCCGGTCTGTGACGCGCATTGTCAGGGTGGCTGATCCCGGTGCAATCCCGATGATCTGCATGCCCAGATCGCGAGAGGCATTGTCGTTCGCCATCATCGCCTCTGCTGCTTTTTCCGCACGCATCTGTGGAGTCATCACCGCACCCTAATATGTTTCACAATTCGCAAACCATACCTCCATTTGTAACGCGATCAAGTAATTTGATCGTAGGGGGCTTGATTTGCACTGCGCTCAAGGCAAGTCTGTAGATATGAATATACCGACGATACCGACAAACACCATGCACTCCAACGGCACAGAGCGCGTGGTAGAACAGGTGGCATTCCACCGGACCGAGCTTTCGGTGATCCTGTCTCTCTATGGCCGGATGGTCGCTGCGGGTGAATGGAGAGACTACGGCATATCGTGTTTGCGTGAAGTGGCGGTCTTCTCCGTATTCCGCCGCACAGCGGAAATCCCGCTATACCGGATAGAGAAACGGCCCAAGCTGAGGGCCAAACAAGGCATGTATGCAGTTATTGGTGCCAATGGTCAGGTGCTCAAAAGAGGGCATGACCTGAAATCAGTGCTGGGCGTGTTAGAGCGCAAGCTGATCCGCGTGGTTGAATAGACGGATAGATTGCCACCAAGCCGATGTGGATTGGCGGCAATCGATTTAGTTAATGCGGATTAATCCGTTGTCGGCAGCCTGCGATGGGCAGTCACCGGACCGTCAGTTTCGGCGATACGCGCGATAGCGTCGTTGATCGGTTCAAACACGGTGGACATGGCGTGTGCGTTTGCGTGAATCAGTGTATCTTCGTCCCAAACCAGAGCAACATGTCCTTTCCAGAACAGCAGATCATTGCGCTCCGGTGTGGTGCCGGGTTCAAGCAACGTACCTAGGCTTTCCTCTTGCATGTCGCTGTCGCCGCCACAGGGAATGTTGCAGGCAGCGCACGCCGCCTGAATAAGGCCGGAGCAATCAATTCCCCAACGACTGTTGCCGCCCCACAGATAAGGCGTGTCGAGGTAAAGCGCAGCGATGTCCGCTGGATCGCTGGCATAAACGTCAACGGCAGTGATGTGCTGTTTTGGTACAAAACCGTGGCTGGTGCGGATGAACCCGTCTGCCTCGTCCAGCATAGCAAGCTTGCTGCCATGGCTCAGCGCACACCGGTCGATCGCTTTGAAATTGGCATTCTGGTAGCCGTGGCTGGCTGCTGCGATGACCTTATGGGTAATCTGCTGTGGCTTGGTCAGCGCGGACACGCCGACATAGCCGTAATATCCGTCAGCAGCGGATTGTACATAAGCCCAACCGTCTTCACGCCACAGGATCGTCACGTCAGCGCCGATTAGCAATTGGCGATCACGTGCACCGTTGGGTTTGCGCAGCAGGTTCACCACGCTGCGGCCGATCTGCGCAGGCTCGTTAAGGCCAACACGGTCGGGATCGGGGGTCATGCGGGGATGGGTCATTTGGTCAGTATCCTGTCTAGTGCGTCCAGCAAGGCGCGTGTGGCTTGGCCCACACCGCCTTTGGCACGTGCGGGTGCCGCGCTGGGTTGCCAGCCGTATATGTCGAAGTGTGCGTAGTTGCTATCCGTAACAAAGCGGCGCAGGAAAAGGGCGGCTGTAATGCAGCCGGCAAAGCCGCCGGAGGGAGCGTTATCCAGATCGGCAATGGCTGGCTCGATCATTGTCTCATACGGAGTATGAAACGGCATGCGCCAAACCGGATCGGCCACAGCGACAGCCGAACTCTCCAAGGCGGCGACGAAATTTGCATCATCGCTGAAATAGGGCGCAAGATCGGGTCCAACAGCCACACGAGCCGCTCCGGTAAGGGTCGCCATTGAGATGATCTGGTCCGGCTTCTCCTCATCCGCCAAGGCAAGCGCATCGGCCAGCACCAGCCGCCCTTCGGCGTCTGTGTTGTTGATCTCGACGGTCAGACCCTTGCGTGATGTCAGGACGTCTTGTGGACGGAACGAATTGCTTGAAACAGAATTCTCGACCGCGGGAATCAGGACGCGCAGACGCACATTTGCCCCCGTTGCCATGATCATATGGGCAAGACCCAGAACCGCCGCGGCGCCGCCCATATCTTTTTTCATCAAGCCCATGGAGGCACCGGGTTTGAGGTTGAGCCCGCCGGTGTCGAAACATACGCCCTTGCCGACCAGCGTCAGGGTTGGACCGCTGTCACCCCAGCGCATGTCGATCAGTCGTGGCGCACGGTCCGCGGCACGGCCCACAGCGTGAATCATCGGCAGGTTTGCGGTAAGCAAATCCTCTCCCACAGTCACTGCGATCTGTGCGCCATGCTGTGCGGCCAGATCGCGAGCGGCTTTTTCCAGATCGGGTGGGCCCATATCGGATGCTGGCGTGTTGATCAGCGTGCGGGTCAGGGCTTCGCCGCTGGCGATGATCTCAACGCGCTGGGCGTCAATGCCTGCCGGTGCGACCAATTTCGCGGCCATAGACGTGACTGTTTTGTAGCGATCAAAGCGGTAGCTGCTCAACAGCCAGCCCAAGGCTTCCGTCTGGGCCTGCTCCGCTGGTAGACCGCTGGCAATCCGGTAGCTGCCGGCGGGTAGCCTCGCCGCTGCGGCTGCCAGTGCGAAACGCCCGCGTGCGCGGCTTTGCGGTGTTCCGTAACCGGCCAGTGCCATGGCTGGCAGCCCGTCTGCCCCCGCGATAACAAGCGCCTCACCGATGCTGCCTGTAAACCCGTTTGCCTCAACCCAAGCTGCGACAGCCGGTGGTTGGCCCTCCAGCCAGCCTTTTACAGCGTCCTGAGACAGAACATGCACATCAATCGCGTCAGAGGCGGCATCGGCAAAGCTTAGAGACATGGAACAGCGAACCTTTTAGTGGGAATGGGTAGACGCTAAGCCTAGCCCATCCTGCTGCCGCCGCAAGCACCGTCACTTAAATGCTGAGGTCTTCCATCGCCCAGATCGCGGAAAGAGACCGCTCCCCTATGCGCAGCATTCGCGACAGGGTGGCGGCAATAGCCATGTCATCCTCATCATCTATGCAGTTGGTCACATCTTTCGCCACCTGCGCCAAAAGGCCCATGCCGATCTGATCCGATATCGCGATCAGCGATCGGGAATGTTTGCGCAGCTGAGCCAGATTTCTGGCCCGCCACAGCGCGTCGCACTGCGACATCCGCACAGCCAGTTCTTCCATAGCCCGAGAGACCACGGACTCTGCGCTGGTGGTGCCCAGCTGGGCAAAAAGTATCCCCAACCTTGCCTGATCAAGCTGGATCTGCTCGGACACACGTATGTTGACAACGTTACTCATGAAACACCCCTTGTTTTGCCCCCACGGCTTGGGGTGTTTATCCGTGAGAAGGGTTTTCAAATGGTTTTCAGCCAGCGGTGTTTTCGCTCGAATTCAGGACGAATTCAGTCTATTTGAATACAACTGCGTTTTGGAGTTAGGACCGATTATGGACAAGGCAAAGCCGCTTCCGGCATATCTGGTACAGCGTTATCACGGCTGGAAAGCGACCACCTATGCGGAAAACAGCGCATGGTATCGCAAACTGGCAACGGATGGTCAGCACCCGCGGGCTATGGTCATTTCGTGTTGTGACAGCCGTGTGCATGTCACGTCGATCTTCGGCGCGGATCAGGGCGAATTCTTTATCCACCGCAATATTGCCAATCTTGTCCCGCCTTATCAGCCTGATGGCGCGCAGCACGGTACATCGGCCGCGGTTGAATACGCCGTACAGGTGCTGAAAGTGGCGCATTTGATTGTGTTGGGTCATTCCAACTGTGGCGGCGTTCAAGGCTGTATTAATATGTGCAGCGGCAACGCACCGGAATTGGACGCCAAGGACAGCTTTGTCGGGCGGTGGATGGATATCCTGCGGCCTAAATATGAACTGGTTAAGGACATCACTGATCCGGCTGAGCAGATGCGCCAGCTTGAAAAGCACTCGATTATGATCTCGCTTGAAAACCTGATGACCTTCCCGTGGCTCGCTGAAAAGGTCAATTCAGGTGAGCTGACATTGCACGGGATGTGGACCGACATCGCCGAAGGTGGACTGGAATACTACAATACATCATCCATCAAGTTCGAGTCCGTCTGATCATAAGCGGCACAAGGAATAACCCATGTCCGAGTTTCTAAGCCTTGCCGGGCAGAACCTGCTTTCGCCCATCATTCTTAGTTTCGTGCTGGGTGTCTTTGCCGCCCTCGCACGGTCCGATCTGAACATCCCCGAGGCGGTTGCCAAGGGCATGTCGATTTATCTGCTGTTTGCCATCGGTTTCAAAGGTGGCGCGAGCGTTGCGTCTTACGGCTTGGATCTGCGGCTTGGGCTGTCGTTGCTTGCGGGTGTGGTGCTTTCTGCGCTGCTGCCGCTGATCGCTTTTGCGTTGCTCAGAGTGATGACAAACATCAGCCGCTTGGATGCTGCGGCTGTTGCGGCGCATTACGGCTCGATCTCGATCGTGACGTTTGTCGCGGCGACCTCGGTTCTGGAGGGGCGTGGAATTGAATCGGAAGGGTACATGGTTGCCGTTGCAGCGGCGATGGAGGCGCCGGCCATTCTCTCTGCGCTATGGCTGATCTCTCGCGGCGGCGGCGAGCCGTCCAAGGGCATGGATAGCGCCTTGATGCGCGAGATTATGCTAAACGGCTCTATCGTGCTGTTGGTTGGCGCGTTTGCAATAGGCTGGGCCACGGGCGAACAGGGGCTGAAAGAGATTTCGAGCTTTATCGTCAATCCGTTCAAGGGTGTCCTGTGCCTGTTCCTGCTTGATATGGGGCTGGTCGCCGGGCGCGGGTTGCGTGGTGGCAGCGGTGTACTGACGCGCGGTGTGCTGGCTTTTGGCGTGCTGATGCCGCTTGTTGGTTCGGTGTTTGGACTGGCTGCTGGCATGTTGCTGGGGCTCAGCGCGGGCGGGGTGGCATTGATGATGGTGCTGGCTGCATCCGCTTCCTACATCGCGGTGCCAGCCGCAATGCGCGTGGCGGTTCCCGAAGCCAATCCTTCGCTTTATCTCACGCTGTCGCTGGGCGTGACATTTCCCTTTAACCTGACCATCGGCATCCCGCTTTACGTGGGTATTGCCATGGCGATGACCGGAGGTTGATTGATGCAAACACATAAAGCCAAACGTGTTGAGATAACGATCGAGAATGTGATGGAGTCGCGCCTGACCGACGCTTTGCGCAAAGCGGGCGTAACGGGATACTCCATCCTGCCCGTGCTTGGTGGGTCGGGCCGCTCCGGCGCCTGGTCGCGCTCGGGGCAGGTAAGCCGTGCTCAGGGGATGGTGCAGGTTGTCTGTATCATCCGGCCGGAACGCCTTGATGCGTTGCTGGATGCTGCGTTTGAGGTAGTCGAACGGCATATCGGTGTGGTCAGCATCGTGGATTGTGACGTGCTGCGCGCGGAGCGGTTTTAACTAAGCGTTAACCATATCCGGCACAGGCTCGGGTATGGAATTGGAATCAGTTACTCTCAAACTACCACGCGACCTGTTGTCAGGCGCGCAACGTGTTGCCACCGCGCGGGACGTTACAGTAGGCCATTTGGTCCGACACCTGCTGAAGCGGGAGGTGGAAAGGCAGCTTGCTGCCAAGGGACGTGTGGCGACTGATGACCGGCTCCTTACGGCCCTTCAGGCACTTCTTGGTCGTGATATGGAACAGGCGTCGGGTTGGGATGATCTGGCAGAACGGTTGCGACCGCACGGCTATACGCTGCACCCCTCCAGCAGTGATATGACGTTGATCAAGACCAGCTGTGGCACACGCGTCTGCGCGGGGACCGAGATCGGGTTTTCTTATGCCGCGCTGGTGAAACGCTTTGGCGGCCATATGCCGGGGCACAGTCAGGCGACAACTGGTCAAAGCGTGATGCCGGCAGGATCAATCGACGCCACCCGCCATGCAATGCTAAGTGCCCATATGGAAAGTGCGCGCAGCTGGCCTGACCTGATCAATCGCCTCGCTGTTGAGGGAATGGAGTTGCGCCCGCTGGGCGCTGGGTTGGGTATCTACTCGGCCGCAACCGGTCGACATTTGTGTAACACTTCCACAGTTGGCACGCCTTATCGTGCGTTGGTTGCGCGGTTTGGCGCAGATATCCCCGCCCCGAAGCCGATCAAGGCTTCTGAGGAAGAGGATACCCGTCTGATTAAGCGCTCCGGCTGATGCGCGATTAGCGCAGAACCTTCCCATCCGGCCAGCGAACGGTTTGGGCAACTGTCACGTCTTGGGTTTCGCCTGCATCCAGTGACAGGTTCCACTGAAGCAAACCACGGCGATCATCTACGTCTTGGACGTCGGCGCTCGGTTGTGCCTCCCACTGGATAACCAGATCGTCCTGTTCGCTGTAAGGCACCGCTTCGAGCAGTTCGACATCCCAATCCTTTGTCCCAAGATTTTCCAAGGTCATGCGAACCTCTTGGGTTTGGGCGTTGCTACGGCTGATCAGGCCCCGGTCGCCTTCGCTGCGGTCAAGCAGAGCGTAGGTGAGGCGCAAGTCCTGTAGCGGGCCGAACGCTTGGTTGATTTCACCACCTGCAGGCACAGCGGCAAAGCTGCTTTGCCCAACCAGCGCACCATCCACGAATATCTGCGCGCTTGACGCCTCCAGCAGCGGTTCGCGGCTTTCGTTCGTTGCCTCTGCCATCAAAAACGCGGTCGTGTCGCGCGCAGGCACAGCGCGGGCAAATACGCGAGCATCGAAATCAAGCGTATCCAGTTCCACTCGCCCGCCTTCAGCGTTTTGTGCAATCGTGATCGCGGTGGGCAGGGTATAGGTCACACCCGGACCGTCAAAGTTCGGCTGGGGCGCAGCCGCCGCCATTTCCATCATTACTGGTGGCGCGCCTACTGCGTCAGCGCTGAGGCTACTGACAGACCGTTCGAGTTTTGCACGCGCCTGGGGGTCTTCGAAGCGCAGCAAGGGCGGATAGATCTCGGACGGAAGAACCTGTCCACTGGGCGCCAGAGTGGAGAGCGTGAGGGTCACGTTCTCCCAATTCTCGCCGCTGTTCTGATAGATCAGCGCAGCACGGCGCAGGGTCAGGCTGTCAGCGCCGCCTCTTTTCAGCATTACATCATAGGTCGGTTCCCAAGAGGCGCGGGCGGGGTAGCTGATAGAGGCCACGACATTGCCGGCCTCTGGTGCCGCAAGAGACAGTGCGAGCAGGGATTTCGGATCGGTAGGCGGCGTGAGGGCCGCCAAAGCAGCGCGTGCATCGGACAGGTCTTTTTCAAGGTCTGGACGCACTTCGCCGACAGCGCGCGCGGCGCGATGGGACCCGATTTGGGCCTGAGTGGCAGCCAACGTCTGGGTTTCGACCATCTGCCCAAGGGTGGCCAACTCTTCAGGGTCGGAGGGCAGTTCTTTGTTCGTAGCCAACCCCATCAGAAAACTCAGCCGCGCCTCGGCTGCCTTTGCGGCAACGCTTGCATCTTCGATCCGGTCGTCCAAGTCCCGCAAGGCGCGAGTTGCATCTTCGATCCGTTCCTTGGCGGCTGCCACTGCTGCGCTATCACCGTCGGGCTGTGGTGGCAGTGCATTTGTGCGCAGACGCGTGCTGCCCAATTGCGCGCCTTTGACGCTGACGCGCAAACTGCCTGCATCCACCCACTGCGGCAGATCGGGAAGGACCAGTTCATGCGCGCCTGCGCTCACATCGACGCTCACCTCACGGGTGACGACGGCGAAACCGTTGTAGACCGTTACGGCTGAGGGGGCTGAAGACAGGGTGAATGTCTCAGCCAAGGCTGGCAGGGGAAAAACGGCAAGGGCGATGGCGATAGAGCGCATGACTATGGTATCCTTTGAAATTTGCGCCAGCATGCAACGGCGTTTGCCAAAGAAAAAGGGGCGCCCTTTCGGGCACCCCTCAAACCATTCCCGCATGGGCGGAAATCAGCCTTTCTTGAGCACTTCGCGGCCCAGCAGTTCGGCGATCTGAACCGCGTTCAGGGCCGCGCCCTTACGCAGGTTGTCAGACACGCACCACAGGTTGATGCCGTTGTCGATTGTGCTGTCTTGACGGATGCGGCTGATGAAGGTCGCATAGTCGCCAACGCATTCGATCGGCGTGACGTAGCCACCGTTTTCGCGCTTGTCGATCACCATGATGCCGGGCGCTTCGCGTAGGATGTCACGTGCTTCGTTTTCGTCCAGATGGTCTTCGAATTCGATGTTGATCGATTCCGAGTGGCCCACGAATACAGGCACGCGCACGCAGGTTGCCGTGACTTTGATCTTGGTGTCGAGAATCTTCTTGGTCTCGACGACCATTTTCCACTCTTCCTTGGTATCACCGGAATCCATGAACACGTCGATCTGCGGGATCACGTTGAAAGCGATCTGCTTTTGGAACTTGTTTGGGGGCACATCTGTAACGGGGTTATAGATGCTTTTAGTCTGGTCCCAAAGCTCGTCTGCGCCTTCCTTACCGGCGCCCGACACGGACTGGTAGGTGCTGACCACAACGCGCTTGATCGTCGCGCGATCATGCAGAGGCTTAAGCGCCACAACCATCTGCGCGGTTGAGCAGTTGGGGTTGGCGATTATGTTCTTCTTGGCGTAGCCGTGAATCGCCTCTGGGTTCACTTCTGGAACGATCAGCGGGATATCGGAGTCGTAGCGGTAGAGCGACGAGTTATCGATGACGACACAGCCAGCGGCCGCTGCCTTGGGCGCGTATTTCTTCGTGGCTTCAGAGCCTACGGCAAATAGGGCCATGTCCCAGCCGGTGAAGTCGAACGTATCAAGGTCTTTCGTCTTGAGTGTCTTATCGCCAAAGCTGACTTCCGTACCCAGCGACTTGCGGCTGGCAAGTGCTACGATTTCATCTACAGGGAACTGGCGCTCAGCCAGGATGCTCAGCATTTCGCGGCCCACATTTCCGGTGGCACCTGCGATAACGACGCGATAACCCATCTCGTTTACTCCAATATATATGCGTTTGATGGTGCGGGCCTGTTATACCGCTTTGCAGCCTATGGAAAGGGGGGGCTGTCAAGCCTCGTTCGGTTTGGTGTCAGTCGAAAAAAGATAGATCACCAGACCCACGGCCAATGCTGCTGCGAAGAACATGAAAATCATCACGAATGGCAGTGATTCCGATTCTGCAGGCGTATTGGCAGCATAGATACGGCCCGTCACGAATTGTGCAATGCCAACGCCGCCAATGCTGCACAGGTTGAGCAGAGTTACGCCCCGACCGACCAGATGCCGCGGCAACAAGCTGCGCCCGTGCGACATGATGGCAGGATAGGTGGAACCGAAAAAGCCGATGGCGCACATCAGGGCGATGATCCACAGCACCGACGCCTCCGCCAGAACAATGACCCCGATCGTTGCGAGCAGCACACCAAAGCTGCCGATGAAGATCACCCATTTGCGTGTATTAAAGATCTGGTCCAGCGGGCTGTAAGCCATCGGGCCGATCACCATCGCGATACCCATCGCAAGGCTCGCTTGTCCAATCAGACGGGGTTCGGCGTTGAAGACCTCGGTGAGGTAGGGGCCGATCCACAACCCACGAAGCGCGCCAACTTCAGCGTAGCTGACCAACATCAGAGGGAAGATGAACCATAGCGCACGGATACGCAGAACCTCGGCAAAGCTGCCCCTTTGAGCGCTGGCCTCCTTCTCTGGATCGCGCACGGCGAACCAGATGCCGACAGCAGTGGCCGATGACAGCGCGCAAAGCCCCCAAAGCGCCGCGCGCCATCCCATCGTCTCGGCTGCTATCGTGGTCGGGTAGGAAGCAACGATATTACCCAATGTGCCGACCCCGACCATCAGCGCGGCAAGAAAGGCAAACCGAACAGGCGGGTGATCCAGCGCAAAGATATAATAGGAAGCCATCAACACGGGCGCACAACCAACCCCGATCAGCGACATCGCGATGGCCAAATGTACAGGCGTGGTGGCCAGCGCAAAAACCGCAGCCCCGCCGCCTCCGCCCAACAGCAAAAGTGCCGCAGCAGTGCGTCTTGGGCCAACCGTATCCAGCGCCCAACCGATGGGCAGTTGCATAGCGGCAAAAGTCAGGAACCACATGCCGGAGGCAAAAGCGAGATCCTGAGGCGTAGCGCCGATGTCCGTTCCCAAAAACGGGCTCAGAACAGCAAGAAAGGCGCGAAAAAACTGGCTTAGGACATAGGCGAAAGCAAGTAGAGCGATGCCCGCGTTCATTCTTTGGTCGCCTGCCATTTTTTCGCAAGCGCGCGCGCACCGTTGCCAAGAATTAGAACATCTGCACCCACAGCGACAAACTGCGCGCCCGCCGCGATGGCGTCATTGGTCATTCCGTCGCGGGTGGACAGGATGCCGGGGGCTTTTCCCGCAGCCCGGATCCGTTTGATCGCGTCCATGATCGCCGCCTGGACGTCCGGGTGATCCGGATTGCCCATGTGGCCCATATCTGCCGCCAAATCGGCAGGGCCGACGAACACGCCATGCACGCCGTTAACCGTAAGGATATCATCCAGCGCGGCCAGACCGCGCCGGTTTTCCACTTGTACCAACAGGCAAATCTGCGCGTCCGCCGTGGTGCCGTAATCGGTGATTGTGCTGAAATGCGCGGCGCGTCCCAGCGCGTAGCCAACACCGCGGTCCCCATGCGGCGGGTAGGTCACATCGCGCACCAGTTGGCGCGCTTGATTCGCGCTTTCGACCATTGGGACCAGCACTGTTTGCGCCCCGGCATCCAGAATTTGTTTGAGCATATATGTCTCGCCCACAGGGACGCGGACAACGGCATGGGAACCGGTAGCGGCCAGCACCTGTAACTGCGCAAGGGTGGAGCGCAGATCATTCGGGGCATGTTCTCCGTCGATTACCAGCCAGTCAAAACCGGCCTGGCCCATCATCTCGGCGGAAAACGTGTCGGCCAGCCCCAACCAGCAGCCGAATTGCATCTCACCCTCGGCGAGAGCTTTCTTGAAGGGGTTCAGTGGTGCTGGCATCTGGTGCTTCCTTTTCGGCAATGTTGCCGTACCCTAGCGCCGGATCATCCAAATTGACCAGAGGCTGCGCGTCTTCGGTCGCATTGTTCCATACCGCGCTCAACTGGCGACCAAGGTCGCTGGAAGTGGTCATGCTTTCGCCAATGGCTCGAACGGGTTGCGCCGCCCGCGCAACGCCCGCAACTGAGGGCGTGCGTAACACCCCGTCGCGGATCAGTTTATCAAACACCCCTTGCGCCATCTCGGGCGACACGCGCAGAAAACGCGATAGCATGGCAGGATCAGCCTTTGCCTGCGCCCGCACAATCAGCTGCGCCCACTTGTAGGTAGAGGAAGAGACAGCAGGCGTGGCCACAGCGGCAGATGGCATCGCGGCCACAGGGAGAGTTGCAGCGGTGCCGAACGCGCCTAGCGATGCATTGAATTGTCGTCTGTTCATAAGACCTCTCTTGCGTGCAGGCGCAGATCTACAGGACTTTGATCACGTCCTTGTCTATGGCCAGCATATAGCCGCGCCGCGCGATGTTCTTGACCAACAGTTCGCTCACCATTTGGTTGCCCAGCGTATCGCGGAGCCGCTTGATCCGCGTTGCACCTGCGGCCTCGTCACAATCGGCGGCAGAACGACCTGAGATCACGCCCTCAATTTCAGAGCCGGTCATGATGTCATCATCCATCCGCGCCTCTGCCAGCACGGCCAGTGTTTCCATCGCCGCATCGGTCAGCTTGAAGCCGAGGTTGTTGAGGTAGACTTTGTTTTCTTCGCGGCTGATCAGAAGGGAGGATACCTGAATTCCCGTCCGCTCGATCTGTGCCATACGGCGGTTGAAAGTGATGAGGAGCATCAAGAATACCACTGCGGCTACCAGCATTGCGGCGGCAAAGATCAAAAGCACACCAATCAACACGCGATAATTAGTCAGCGTATCGGAAAAGGCGGTGCCGGACTGCGCAAGAATCTCCAACAGCTTGATCTCGGCAGCCGAAGTCAGGTTGTCATTTTCGACAAAGATCTGCTCGACCCGCGCGTTAAAAGCATTGGCATCAGGCAGCGCCCACAACAAGACCACAGCCCCCAGCACCAGCAAACCGGCAACCGCCGAGATGCCGATGGCCACAAGCCGGCCACCGCTGCGGCGGATGTCAGAAGCGGAGGAAGTTTGATCCGGCACTATCTTTCCTTTGTGCTAGTCCATCGGGGCCAAAGACAGACACTACATTCAGCAGTTTCCACCCCTGCGCGCCAAGACGCTTAGCGAGCTCGCTGCGCGCTGCGGCTTTGGTGCACTCACCGTTGACTGCGGCCACACCATAATGCAGCCGCAGCGGATTGTCCTGTTTGGCCTTGTAGTCAGCATAGCAATCTGCGGCCAAGGCGGGCCCGCCAAGGCCTACCAGCAGTACAATGCACGCGGTGAGAAGTTTGTGTTTCATGTAACGACGATGCGACTTTCCTGGCTGATATACAATATCCCGCCCCCCGTAGCGTGACGGTTATCCGATAACAGGCGGGTGTTATTGCCTGTCTGCGCCCCATGCATCCATTTTGATTGCACACCGCAGCACGGACAGCGTGCCGCACTCATACCGAAAGGAACACTGTCATGCGTTTTATGTTTCCCACTCGTTTGATCGGCACAGTCACGGCTGTCGCGATGGCCTTTACCACCGTTGCAGCAGCACCGGCGCATGCCGACGATCGACGCAATGCCCGCATCGCGGCCACGATCTTGGGTCTGGCTGTGGTCGGAGCGATCATCCACGACAAGAAGAAGGACAAAAAGCAAGAGCGTCAGGTCCACCGCGCGCCGGTTCAAAATAATAAGGTATATAAAGAGCGCCGCAAAGAAGCTGTGCGCCATCGCGGGACAGTGCAACCCAGGCCGCTACCGCAGCGGATAAACCGCAAGCAATTGCCCCAGAACTGCCTGCGTAGCTTTGAGACCCGTCAGGGTCGCGCGCACATGTTCGGGCGTCGTTGCCTCGAGCGGAATTATCGCGCCGCAAACCGGCTGCCGCAGAACTGCGCCATCACCATTAGGACCGATCGGGGCAAACGGGCGGGGTACGACGCGCGCTGCTTGCGCCGCAACGGCTATACCCTCGCGCACGGCTGATATCGAATTCGGCGCGCGGAGTATCACCGCTTTCGCGCCGGAGCCCATGCGAAACGTCCCTCGCATGGGAATAGGGAAGGGAGAGATGTTCGGGCATCTCTCCCTTTTCTCTTGCACGGGACCGCAGCTTCCGGTTTCTCAATCTTTATGACACCAGATTATTCATTCGAGACCGCAGCCCTTGCAAAGGGCTATACCCGTATTGCCGGTGTGGACGAGGTGGGCCGTGGCCCGCTGGCCGGTCCTGTCACCGCTGCTGCCGTCGTGCTGGACCCCGCCCGCATCCCTGAGGGCCTCAACGACAGCAAAAAGCTGACCCATAAAAAGCGCGAGGCGCTTTATGCGCAGATTATGGAGGTCGCCGATGTCTCGATCGCGCACGCGACCGTGGAGGAAATCGACGAACATAACATCCTTCGCGCAAGCCACATTGCGATGGTGCGCGCGCTGGAAGGGCTCAAGACTCCGCCCGACTATTGTCTGATCGACGGAAACATGATCCCGCGTGGATTGGCCCTTCCGGCAGAAACAATCATCAAGGGTGACGCCCGTTCTGTTTCCATTTCGGCTGCCTCAATTATGGCCAAAATATGTCGAGATTATGTCATGTTGTCCTTGGCGCAACAGCACCCCGGATATGGCTGGGAGACGAACATGGGATATGGATCAAAAAGCCACATATCCGCGCTTCAAAATTTGGGCGTAACCCCACACCATAGACGTTCGTTCAAACCCGTACACAATATCTTGTGGCAAGATTAATTCTTAATACTTTGATTCAATAAACAAATTGACCAAGAATCACTCTGCCGTCATCTTGGTAGGCAACCAATGAGTGCAAAAATGCACCGGGCAACGAGGCAGAGCAATGACAGTAAAGAAGAAGGAAGCGCATGCGCTTCCCCTGAACACGATCCTTGACGGTGACTGTATCGAAGTGATGAACTCACTCCCCGAAGAAAGCGTTGATCTAATCTTCGCTGACCCCCCGTATAACCTTCAGTTGCGCGGCGATCTGCATCGCCCGGACAACTCCAAAGTGGATGCCGTCGACAACGACTGGGACCAGTTTGACAGTTTTGCTGTTTACGACAAATTCACCCGTGAGTGGCTGAAAGCGGCCCGTCGCCTGCTTAAGCCGAACGGCGCGATCTGGGTGATTGGTAGCTATCACAACATCTTCCGTGTTGGTGCTGCTTTGCAGGATCAGGGCTTTTGGATTCTCAACGATGTGGTGTGGCGCAAGTCCAACCCGATGCCGAACTTCCGCGGTAAACGGTTCACCAACGCCCACGAGACGATGATCTGGGCCGGTAAAAGTGAAGCCAGCAAATACACCTTCAACTATGAAGCGCTCAAGGCGCTGAACGAAGGTATCCAGATGCGCAGTGACTGGGTTCTTCCGATCTGCAACGGTCATGAACGTCTGAAGGACGAGCATGGCGACAAAGCGCATCCGACCCAAAAACCCGAAAGCCTGCTGCACCGCGTTCTGGTCGGTTCGACCAATCCCGGTGATGTGATCCTTGATCCGTTCTTTGGTACAGGCACAACAGGTGCCGTGGCCAAGATGCTGGGCCGTGATTTCATCGGGATCGAGCGGGAAGAAGCCTACCGCAAGGTGGCGACGAAACGGATCGCATCGGTGCGCAAGTTCGATAACGAAGCGCTTCAGACGTCTACGTCCAAACGGGCTGAGCCACGCGTGCCCTTCGGCCAACTGGTTGAGCGTGGCATGCTGCGTCCGGGTGAAAACCTCTATTCCCTGAACAACCGTCATAAAGCCAAAGTACGCGCCGATGGCACGTTGATCGGCGATGACATCAAAGGATCTATCCATCAGGTCGGTGCTGCCCTTGAGGGCGCGCCAAGCTGTAATGGCTGGACATACTGGTGCTATAAAAAAGAAGGAAAGCGCGTTTCAATTGACGTGCTGCGCCAGCAGATCAGAGCAGAAATGCAAGCCTGATCGACCCCACACATTCGAACACCGCCAGTGTCACTGCGCCTTCCTTTTGAAGGACCGCATCGATGACACTCACCTTGGCCCCGCCTTTTGGCGGGGCTTTTTTTATTTCAGAAGGCTTAAAATAGAGACCGGCGCAAGGAGGGTGGAAAGACCAATGAGGGCAATTCTGTTAAACCCGTGTCGTCAGACTTCGAAGGCCGCAACATAAGCCGTATCAAAGGTTGTAGGGCGTTTGAGGTCTCACTTCGGGTCATTATTCCAAAGCTCGATTAGAAGCTGTCGATCACAGAGATCGAAAGCAATGGAACAATTTAATACCTTGGATGGAAAGAGCATCATGAGGTGCGTGGTCACCTGCCGAAGCTCGGCCCTAAGTCATTGAATAGATTGCCATAGAAACAAAATGTGGGAGCGGGTCAGTTCAGCCTTGGTTGTTTCCGGACGCCATTGCGCAGGGCCTGCTCCACGTAGCGGACCCCGAATTCTGATTTATTCACGACATACAGTACCCCTGCCGACGCCGCCTTTTCCCACATGAAGGGGGTGGGCCAATCGGACACCATGATCACGGGGATGGAGGCATGTTTCGGGTCCGCAGCCAGTTCCAACGCAAAGTTTGCGCCGATACCATCCGGTAGATTGTTGTCTAGCAGAATGAGCGCGATTTCCCCCCTCGCCAAAGCCTTGCGGGCGGAGTTGAGCGTGGCTGCAACTTCTACCCGCATTTTTCCTTGGGAGCGACCGATGACACGCGTCATCATCTCTTGGTCAAACTGGCTGTCTTCGATGATCAGACAGGTCCTATTGCCGGTGTGATCAACAGCGTCGTGGTATTGCATGAGAATCCCCTATTCGCTTGAGCGCGCCCTTGGATATCCCAGAAAAGAGTAAACAGCGTCTTACCGAGGCAGCGGATTGTCGGCGCGATTGTAGGGCCGCCAGTCGTTGATCTCGGGGTAATACATCTGCCGCCAACGACGCACACGCGGGTTCATCACACGCCGCCACAAAGGGGGGACCATCGCCAGCATGGTCATCACGGGATATCCATAAGGCAGCTGCGGCGCTTCGTCAGAACCATAGTTTTGCAGAACTGGAAATCGGCGGTCCGGTTTATAGTGGTGGTCGGAATGGCGCTGCAGGTTGATGAGCAACCAGTTGGATGCTTTGTGCGCGGCGTTCCAGCTGTGCCGTGGCTGGACATGCTCATATTTGCTGTCGCCCAGATGTTTGCGGGTCAGGCCGTAATGTTCGATGTAGTTGACCAGCTCCAGCTGCCAGATCGCAACGCCGGCTTGCACGGCAAACAGCCCCAGTCCAGACCAGCCACCCAACACAACCGCAAGCACAAGAAAGCTCGCCTGAAGCGCCCAGTAGCGCCAGAACGGATTGGCCGTATCGGTCCATGGCAGACCCTTTCGCGCAAGCATGTCTTTCTCTGCGCGAAACGCGCTGAACCAACACTGGCGCAGGACGCGCGGATAAAACCGATGAAATCCTTCGTTATAACGTGCCGTCACCGGGTCACGTGGAGTTGCGACATAGCGGTGATGCACCAGCATATGCTCGGACCGGAAATGGGAATAGAGCGTCATGGCCAGCAGGATGTCGGCCATCCAGCGCTCAAGCTTGCTTTTCTGGTGCATCAATTCGTGAGAGTAGTTGATCCCCACTGTGCCGGTCAGCACCCCGACGCCGAAGAAAACGCCAATCCGCTCTGCTGTATTCAGGTGTTCAGCCTGCGGCACGTACCACAGCAAGCTTACCAGCAGCACAAACTGTAGCGGTGCCCAGATGAGGGTGATCGCCTTGTACCAGTACATGTCTGCCTCATTCGCTGACAGATCGGCGTTTTCGGTGTTCAGGCCAAACGCAGCATCAAGCGCTGAGAAAAGATACCACGTTGCGACAGGCACCAGCACCAATGTCCAACCACCGTAAAGGGCAGAAATCCATGTCAGCGGCAAAAGTCCGAGAGACAGCCAGAAAGGCAGCGCGCGACTGATCTTTGCAAGTTCGCTCGGGGGGATTGGGTTCACCGTTTCGGTCATTGTCTGGATTTACCTATTGTTCGCGCGAATTATAGCAGGGAGCCGCGTCTTTTCCTATGTGGTGTTGTGCCCTGCTGAAGCAGGTCGAATGCCTTGCGCATAACTGTTGGAAGGTCTGACGGGGAAAAATCGGTTTGCTCCATAAACGCTCCATACTTTGGTTTAGAATCGTGGCCAAGGTCGGCGGTCATGATCCGCAGGATCAGATGGAAATGCGTGAACGTATGGCGCACGCTGCCTTCATGCTCTTCCCAATCGCCCGCAACCGGCGGAGCGCTGTCAGGATGGGGCAGTGTCGTGTCGACCCAATCCGATCCGGGCCAACCAAGCATGCCGCCCAACAATCCCTTTTCGGGACGGGTCTCTAACAGCCACGCACCATCGGCGCGGCGGCCAAGATAGACGGTGCCATGACGGGTCGGTTTGGCCTTCTTCGGGGCTTTCTTGGGTAGCTCCGCCATGGTGCCTGCCATCCGCGCAGCGCAGGGTTCCCGCCATGGACAGATGCCACAGGCGGGGGATGTTGGTGTGCAGATAGTCGCGCCCAAATCCATCACGGCTTGCGCATAATCTCCGGGCCGTTTGGCGGGGGTGAGCCCTTGGGCATATTCCATCAAAACGGGTTTTGCCTTGGGAAGCGGCGTGTGGTTGTCATAGATCCGCGCCATCACGCGCTCGACATTGCCGTCAAGAACCGCGTGCGGCAAATCGAAGGCGATAGATGACACCGCCGCTGCCGTGTATGGCCCGATACCGGGCAGCTTAAGCAAAGCGGCATGGTCTGCAGGAAAGACGCTGTCATGTTCATCCACAACGGCACGGGCACATTTAAGCAAATTGCGCGCACGTGCATAATATCCAAGGCCCGCCCATTCAGCCATCACGTCTGCATCACGTGCAGCGGCCAGATCGCGCACTGTGGGCCAGCGGGCGATGAAACGTCGGAAATAATCCTTCACGGTGGCAACAGTGGTTTGTTGCAGCATGATTTCGCTCATCCAGACGGCGTAAGGATCGGGCGAAATGCCGTCTTTGCGGGCCTGCGGGCTAACCCGCCAAGGCATTTCGCGCGCATTCGCATCGTACCAGTCCAGCAAGATTACAGACATGTTATCTTTGTCACGCACTGTTTATGAACCAATCCTGAATTGCGACGTGGCAGGCCCGCTGCCATGCGCTATGATACCGAATATCAGATATAGCGTGGCGACCTTCGTTCTGCCACCGCAAGCACAAGAAAGCAGTCCGCGCATGCCGCCCCGCCGCACGACCACCACAAAGGGATTCGCCCGCACAGCCAGCCTGCTGAGCGGCAAAATCCGCAAGGCGTCCGAAAGCCGGGGCTTTGCCCAATCACGCTTGCTCACCAATTGGGCCGAGGTGGTTGGAGAAGAAGCTGCTGCAATGTCTCGCCCGGTTGAGGTGTCCTACGGGCGGGGCGGCATGGGGGCCACGCTGACTTTGTTGACCACAGGTGCCAATGCGCCAGTGCTGGAAATGCAAAAAGAACAGCTGCGCACACGGGTGAACGCCGTCTATGGCTACAACGCTATTGCACGGGTGCGGGTGACGCAGACCGCTGCCACAGGGTTTTCCGAAGGGCGCGTGGCGTTTGAGCATGCTCCTAAAAAGGCCGCGCCTGCCCCTGATCCCGCCTTGCGGGAAAAGGCCACACAGACTGCTGCACAGATTGGAGATAACAGTTTGCGCGATGCCCTTGCCCGTCTGGGCGAAAACATATTGAACAAGAACAACCGCTGAGCCTGCTGTGCAGGCTCAAAGCAATACTGATCGAAGGAATGACAACATGAACCGCAGAAACATCCTCCTCGGCACAGCCGCAGTCATCGGCCTTGGCGGCTGGTACATGACCAGCAATCGCAGCAGCACAACCGTGGCGTTCCCCGATGCACCTCTGCCAGGTGCCGCGAATGCCCAGACGACCAGCGGTGATGTCGATACCTCGGGTATCATGGACATGGTTTCAGGTAATCCTGAGGCGACGGTCGAAGTGATGGAATACGCCTCCTTCACGTGCCCGCATTGTGCTTCCTTCCATACCGGCCCCTACAAGCAGCTGAAATCAGAATACATCGACACCGGCAAAATCCGTTTTGTGTACCGCGAAGTGTATTTTGATCGTTTTGGCCTTTGGGCATCTCTTGTCGCGCGCTGCGGTGGTCCCGAGAAGTTCTTTGGCCTTACAGAGTTGATCTACGCTGGCCAGTCCCAGTGGACCCGCGCGGGAGAGCCAGCGGCGATTGTGGAAGAACTGCGCAAGATCGGCCGCCTTGCCGGGCTGGACAACGACGCGCTTGAGGCGTGTTTGCAAGACGGTGAACAGGCGCAAGCGCTGGTTGCCTGGTACCAAGAAAACGCCGAAGCGGACGGCATCGAAAGCACGCCCAGCTTTGTGATCAACGGTAAAAAGTATTCCAACATGGCCTATGCTGACATGAAGGAAATAATCGACAACGCGTTGGCGGGCTGATGACGGCACCCCTTGCAGGGCTCAAGGTTATTGAGCTGGCCCGTGTTCTTGCTGGTCCATGGGCCGGTCAAACCCTTGCTGATCTTGGCGCTGAAGTGATCAAGGTGGAAAGCCCTGATGGCGATGATACGCGCCAATGGGGACCGCCGTTCATTGAGCGAGGCGAGGATCGCTCCGCCTCATATTTCCACTCGGCCAATCGGGGCAAAGCCTCTGTTGTGGTGGACCTGCGTACAGCCGAGGGGCAGGCCAAGATGCTGGACCTGCTGGAAGACGCAGACATCATCATCGAAAACTTCAAGACGGGTGGTCTGGCCAAGTACGGCATGGACTATGCCAGCCTGAAAGAACGGTTCCCGCAACTGATCTATTGCTCGATTACCGGCTTCGGGCAGACGGGCCCCTACGCCCACCGCGCGGGATATGATTTCATCATTCAGGGTATTTCCGGCCTCATGTCCATCACAGGAGAGCCGGACCGCCAGCCGCAAAAGCACGGTATGGCGATAACTGATATCTTCACGGGCATCTATTCGACCACAGCTATTCTTGCAGCGGTCTATCAGCGGAACACTACCGGTCTTGGACAACATATAGACATGGCGCTTTTGGACTGTGCTGTGGCGATTACCGGTAATCAGGGCATGAACTATCTTACCTCTGGCAAGGCGCCGACTCGTATGGGGAACGCACACCCAAACCTGACGCCCTATGAAGTGTTTGAAACATCGGACGGGCATTTGATCATCGCCACAGGCAATGACGGACAGTACCAGCGTTTGTGTCACCTACTTGGGCTCGACGATATGGCGACTGATCCCGACTACCTTAAAAACGCGGATCGCGTGGCGAATCGCCCGGCGATGAATGCCCGTCTTGAAGGTGCAACGCGCCTGCGCACCCGGGATGATCTGCTTACCGCCTGTGAAGCCAATAACGTACCCGCAGGCCCGATTAACTCGATGGAAGACATGTTCAATGACCCGCAGGTCAAAGCGCGCGGCATGCAGATCGAGATTGACGGTGTTCCGGGCATCAACTCCCCGTTCAAGTTCTCTGGTGCAGAGCTGTCATTGCACCGCCCTTCACCCAAGCTGGGCGAAGACGACTGAACATTAGGACGCGCTATCGGCGATATTCTTTAGCGCGTCCCACAGGGCATTTTCCGGTGGCATTTTTAGGCGGACTGGCAGGGTGATAACCTTGCTGCGGAATGCTGGCGGCAGACGAACGGCGTCTTTTTCAGTCGTGACCAGCTGCGCACCTTTGGCAAAGGCATCTGCCTCCAGCCGCGTTAAAAGAGCGCCGGTTAGCGGTTGGTGATCTTCCAGCGGTTCTGCATGGATCAGGGTCGCACCAAGCCCGCGCAGCGTGTTGAAGAATTTCTCAGGATGACCAATGCCCGCAAATGCCAGTAGGGGGGTGTCGGTCCAATCCATACCGGTTTGCAGCGGCTCCAGCGCTGCGCGGACGTGGGCAAGGTCACCGGGCAGGATAGACGCATCAAACGCCTGTTGCGCGGCCTCATCGCCGATTGATAGCAGCAAATCGGCGCGTGCCAGCCCTGTGGCCACGGGTTCGCGCAAAGGGCCGGCAGGCAGGCACAAGCCGTTGCCGAACCCCTTATGTGCATCCACGACAACGATGCTGAGATCATAGCTCAACGCTGGGTTCTGGAACCCGTCATCCAGCACAATTACCTTTGCGCCCGCCTCCTGTGCGGCTGCGGCGCCTGCTGCGCGGTCACGGGCCACCCAGACTTCGGCGAAAGCAGCCAGTAACAATGGCTCATCGCCCACCTGTTTGGCCGTGTGGCGGGACGGGTCAACGCGCACAGGTCCTTCAAGAGTGCCGCCATAGCCACGCGACACGATATGCGGCTCAAGATACAGGTCCCGCAGGCGTTCGACCACGGCGATCACAGTAGGCGTCTTGCCAGTGCCGCCTGCATTTATGTTGCCAACGCAGATCACCGGTATCTTCATCTTTTTGCGCGGACCTTGCGCCAGCCTGCGCGCGGTGGCGCGGGCATATAGCGCGCCCAAAGGCTGCAAAAGACGTGCGCGCAGGCCGGGGCGGGGTTTGTGCCAGAAATCAGGCGCGCGCATCAGTTCAACACCTGCTCGGCATCCAGTGTGTCCTGTATCAGATCAGTGATCCGGTCCATCAACATGGCACCTTCGCTAACCACGTCCCAGCCAGCGTGGGCCATCATCGCGGCCTGATCCGGTGCGATCAGACGCGTCACGGCCATCCCCAACGCTGCGCTGTCGTTAATGATCCGCGCAGCCCCGGCAGCCGCTAGCCGCGAATAGCTTTGAAGATGTCGCCCCACACGCGGCCCATACAAGATGGCGGACCCCAGAGCAGCGGCCTCAAGCGGATCGACGCCGTCCTGTCCTGCCACCAGTGATCCACCCAAAAACGACAGAGGCGCAACGCGGTAAAATAGTCCGACATCGCGCGAGTCCTCCGAGATGAGCACCTGCGTTGTTTCGTCGGGATAGTTGCCGTCATCCCAGCTGAGAACGCGAAAATCTTGCTGGCGGGTTAGCTCCAAAGCATCCTGCGGCGTCAGGTTGCCTGATGGGCGCAGCACCAACAACAAGCGGTGCGAAAGGCGCAGAGCCTGACGGTGGGCCGCAAGGACGGTTTGCAGTTCTTCTTGCTGGACGCCGTTGGCAAACCAGATGGCACGGCCGACGCAGGCGGTGGATAGATCGGCAAGATCCGTTTCGTTACACGGGAGCGCTTGTCCACCCGCCTGCAGTGGCGAGGTGATCTCTATGTCATCTTTGTTCAGACCCAACTGCATCAGTCGCCGTGCGGCGGCAGGAGTGCGGGCCATGACCGAGGTAAACAATGGCAGCAGGTTGCGCGCCACATCGGGCAGCCACCTTTCGCGCCTACCGTCAAAACCGACCGTATCGGCGTTGATCAGAAACAGGGGGCAATGCCTTTCCGCAGCGGCCAGTATCAAATTTGGTCGCAAACCGCCCCATGTCCAGACACAGCAGTCTGGCGCCCAATGCTCAAGAAAGGCAGTGACGCTGGCAGGATGTTCGTTACAAATTTCTGTCAGGTAGACCCCCGCAGGACGTGGCCCGCTTTCAGGGCCGCTTTCACGCGGGATCGTTGAAAGGGAGATCAGCACGCTCAGGCCGGGACGGCTGGCAATTTGACGTTGGGCCAAATCCTGAACCGCGATAAATGCGGCCGCCTCTGCGCAGTGAATCCACAACAGTTCGCCCGCCGGGCGCGCGATCTGAAAGGTAGGCAGCCGGGCCTCGCCACGCCGCGCAAGGGCGCGATACGCAGACAGACCCAGCGAACCGGCCATGTCCGGCTTAGCCCAGTTCTTCGGTGGACGAAGCTGGTGTTGCTTCGTCGCGCAGACGGTGCAGGTGCGCGATAAAATAGCGCATATGTGCGTTGTCTACAGTGCGCTGCGCCTCGTTCTTCCACGCGTCATAGGCGGCGGCATAGTTCGGGAAGATGCCAACGACATGCAGGTCGTCGACGTTCTTGAATACGTTTTCGCTGGGGGTCACCAGCTCTCCGCCGAATACGAGATGAAGGCGTTGGGTCATGGCAGTGTTCCTCTCAGAATGTTTAGCTGTGTTTGCACGGTAGAGCGGCCTGTCGTCAAGCGGGCAGGCGTTAAGCCAGCGCCTCCAGCAGGGCTGCATGGATCAGCGAGCCGCCTGCGACAACGCCGTCAAGGCGTGGGTCAGCTCCGTTAAATCGCAAAGGTGCGCCGCGTTGGTCTGTGATGGTGCCGCCAGCTTCTGACACAATAAGCGCACCGGCGGCGATGTCCCATTCCCAGCTCGGCCGCAGCGTCAGCATCGCATCAAAGCGTGCCTGTGCGACCAGCCCAAGACGGTAGGCAAGCGAGGGGCGATAGGCTGGTTTGAAGGGAGGACAGGCGCCGCTGAACCATGCAGTGCCGTGCAGCGCGGGCTTGGCCGCGAGGATAGTTGCCTCTTCAAACACGCTAATGGCGGAGGCGTTTATGGGTTGCCCGTTCAATTGCGCACCCGCGCCGCGCGCCGCTGAATACAGCAAGCCGCGCAAGGGTAAATAGATAACCGCGGCTGTAATCTGCCCCTGTTCGGCAACTGCGATAGCATGGGCCCAGGTATCAGCCCCTTCGGTAAAGCTGCGCGTCCCGTCGATCGGGTCAACGATAAACACGCGATCATGGCCAAGCCGTTTCGTCCCGTCTTCTGTTTCTTCTGACAGCCAGCCGTAATCGGGGCGCGCCAGCAGCAGGACGTTTTCCAACAGGTTGTTTACCGCCAGATCAGCCTCTGTCACAGGACCGGCGCCGTCGGGTTTGTCCCAACGCTGCGCCGATTTCCCGACAAAGCTGGTAGCAACGCGCCCCGCCATACGCACGGCGTCGATCAGAAGGGGAAGGTCAGATGCCGGCAATGGTCATCCCCGGCACAAGCAAAGATGGCACAACGCGGCTGAGATGCGTGCGTGCGTCATTTGCGGGCACCAGCGCAAGCAGCATGTCACGCAGGTTGCCGGCGATCGTGCACTCGTTGACCGCGTAGGTGATTTCTCCGTTTTCGATCCACAGCCCCGCCGCCCCACGAGAATAATCGCCGGTGTTCGGGTTAATGGTCGAACCGATCATTGAGGTAACCAGCAAACCGGTTCCCATATCGCGGATCAAATCTTCGCGCATTGCGGTCCCCTGCGTCAGGGTCATATTCCACGCGCTAGGAGAGGGGCCGGAACCAGTGCCGCGTGCAGCGTTGCCGGTCGACGGCATCCCAAGCTGTCTGCCGGTAGCCAGATCAAGGGTCCAACCCTGCAAAACACCGTCGTCCACCACGGCCCGCTTTGTCGTGGGCAGGAATTCGGCATCAAACGGGCGACTGCCGCCTGTGCGCGGGCGGTGCGGGTCCTCGATCAGTGACATACCTTTGGGCAGCACAGCGGTTCCCATAGAGTCGCGCAAGAAAGAAGCCCCGCGCGCAATGGCGCTGCCGTTGATCGCACCCAACAGGTGTCCGATCAGCGTACTTGCGATGCGTTCGTCAAACAGAACCGGATAAGCGCCAGTAGGCGGTTTGCGGGCATCAAGCCTGAGCAAGGCCCGTTCGGCCGCGTTGCGCCCGATCTCGGCTGCGCCGCGCAGGTCGCTTTGAAAGATGCGGCTGTCGCCGTCATAATCGCGTTCCATCCCCGTACCGGTGCCGGCGATTGCAACGCAGCTTAGGCCTCTGTCCGTGCGCTGGTAGCCGCCGGAGAACCCGTTTGACCCGGCAAGATGAACTTCGCGGGCGCCGTATGCCGCGCTAGCCGACTGTACCTGAGTTATCCCTGCCACCTCTAACGCGGCGGCTTCTGCCTGTGTGGCATCTTGTTGCAGCGCGGCGGGTTCAGGTTCCGGCGTAGGGTCATGCAGCTCCAGCGCGGTCACATCCCAGTCAGTGACCAGCTGCTCTGGAGACGCAAGGCCAGCATAGGGGTTTTCGGGAGCTTCGCGGGCCATCGCGACAGCGCGTTCGGCCATCTCGGACAGGGTGCGGGATGTTGTGTCTGAGGAAGAGACGATGGCGCTGCGTTGCCCGACAAACACGCGCAGACCGATATCTGTGCCTTCTTCGCGCTGCGCTTCTTCCAGAGCACCGGCGCGCACGTCCACCGATACCGAGGTGCCGCGCACGGCCATTGCATCAGCGTTGTCTGCACCTGCGGCTTTTGCCGCATCCAGCATCTGCGCTGTCAGCGCATCAAGGGCTTGGGTCATCATCGTCTCCTGATCAAGGCTTAGAGGTAGCTGCGGCAGTCCCCCCCCGCAAGGGTGCGGGTCAAAAAGAAAAAGCGGCCCACCGGGGGCCGCCTTATACTTTGGGTAACTGAACCGTGCCTATTTGATCCGCTGACCATTGGCGAGAATCTGGCCAGCGTCGTTGAATTCAATGTTGGATTTAAGTGTATCCGGTGCGTCACCGGGCACCGCAAATACCCCCATCATCATCCGCGCGCCCATAACTTGTTCGGCAGGCAACATACCCATTGCCACCAGTTTGTCTAAGAGGCCATTCGCGCCTGACAGGTTGATGTTGATATCGCCCACAGGCTTCGGAAAGCCCGGAAAAGTTGTTGTGTCGTCGTTGTCAAAGGTGACGTCACCGGTCGCGTCAAGCTTGGCGCCCACGGCATCAACCGTCAGTCGATCAATCCGAAGTGCGTGCACTTCTGCCGGTGTGGTTCCGTTTTCCGCCAAGCCCTCCATCGCTTTGGGGGCAAGTGAATCGACAAGAACCTTCGCTTTGCCGCTCATGTCCAGTGCGATTGTCGCGGGATTGCGGGGCAATTGCCCAGCCGGATCAAACAGCGCCCAGATGATATCGGACATGGTGAACTGCGTCGCGTTGAATGCCAGTTTAAAGTCCTGCGGAACATCAGATTTAAGGATCGGCGCGACCATGCTGAAGCCTGATTTTTCCATCTCGGCAAACAGCGGAAAGGGCAAGCCTGCTATCTCGGCGCCCATCTGCACCTGATCGGCAGCTACGTCGTAGCGGATACCATCAGCGCCCGTTGCTACGGCAAGGGTCGCCGCCGCTGATCCTGTTTTGATCCGTGTGGGGCCCTCCTCTGAGACAATCTCGACTTTTGTCTCAGTCCCACGGCTGGCGAATGTACCGTCAAAAGCAAAGCCCGCCGCGAGAAGTGGCGTCAGTTCCTGGGCCTCGGTGATCTGTCCAACAGGCACGGCGCTGGTGCCAGTGAAAGCGATGCTTTCTACCGTAGTTCCAATGCTGATGGATTCGACATCGGTAGGGTCCTTGAAGAATGCATCATAGGCGATGTTGCCGATATTCATGCTCTGATCATAGCTGCGGGTTTCCCCGGCACTCACAGTCGTGATTGATTTCAGGTCTTTGCCAGTCATGGACAGCCGGGCGTTGTCCGGGCCCATGGTGGTGCCGTCCACCAGCAGCGAGGTCAACGCCAACCCAAAGCTTGGCACAGCGTAGTCATAGACCATCTCATCTGCATTGCCGCTCACGGTCATCTTTTGATCACTTTGGGTGTAAGATAGCTCGATACGCGCAGGTTCTTTGGTGCTTTTAGGGGTGACCTCGAACACGATGGGCATTGTGGCAGGCATCACAACTTCAACGCTCCCGTCGTTGATCTCAACGAACTGAAGGGTGCCAAGGCGCATGGTCATCTGGTCCACGTCAGGGCCGCCATTGATCTGCACAGCAATGTCGCTGACCGACAAAGTGCCGCCGCTGCCTGTTTCGGTCGCTGTGACGGTGTATCCCATGCCCTCAAGGTATCCGCGCCAGTCGACCCAGACGTCTGCGGCAGATAGATCGGCGAATGCCGCGGTTGCCATGAGCGACAGGCTGATCGCGGTGGAGGCCAAAAGAGAGCGTGCAGGTGACATGTCTGTAATTCCTAAAACTCAGATATCTGCGCAAAGGTCGGCCAAAGTGCTTCGGGGGTCAAGGGGATGCCACACAAGTTAAGCTGTAGGCTGGCCCCGAACGTGTGGGCGCGCTAGGTATCAGGGAAACAACAGTACGCAACTTGCGATAACAGGGAGAATACCCATGGATATGACCTCAAAGTCCGTGATGATCACCGGCGCAAGCCGCGGCATTGGTGCCGAGGCTGCGCGGGTTTTCGCCAATGCAGGGGCCAATGTGGTGCTGCTGGCCAGATCTCAAGACGATATTGCCGCACTTGCAGGCGAAATCGGCGCCCGCGCCATCGCGATTCCGTGCAACGTGGCCCGCTACAGCGAGATGTCATCGGCGGTCGCTACGGCTGTTCAGGTGTTTGGCGGGCTTGATGTGCTCATCAACAACGCCGGAGTCGTCGACCCCATCAGCCATCTGGGGGATGCTGATCCTGATGCTTGGGGCCAGTTGATTGATATCAACGTCAAAGGTGTTTTCAACGGGATGCACGCGGCACTCCCCGCGCTCAAAGCAGGCGGCGGTGGTTCGGTCCTGACAATCAGTTCAGGCGCGGCGCATAATGCGATCGAAGCATGGAGCGCTTACTGCGCGTCCAAGGCGGCAGTCAACATGATGAACCGTTCATTGCATCTGGAAGAAGCAGCTAACGGCATCCGTGCGATTGGCCTGTCACCGGGCACAGTTGCAACCGAAATGCAGCGCAAGATCAAGGCATCGGGCATCAATGCAGTCAGCCAGTTGGATTGGGATGTGCACATCCCCGCAGACTGGCCTGCAAAGTGCCTTTTGTGGATGTGCAGCGCCGAAGCTGACGCCTATTGTGGTGAGGAAATCTCGCTGCGTGAAGATGACATTCGCCGCGCGGTTGGTTTGATATGATCGAACTGGACCAAGAAGGCGGGATATGGACGGTCACCTTGAACCGTCCCGAAAAGGCGAACTCGCTGACCGAGGATATGCTGCGGGAACTGTGCGAAATCATGGAGCGCGCAGGCGATGCGCGCGCTGTGATCCTGACCGGACGCGGGAAAATTTTTAGCGCGGGTGCGGATCTGGATGCCGCGCGCGCAGGATTGGCTGTATCTGATCTGTGGGAGCGTTTGTCCGGCGCGATTGTGGCGTTGAACGGTCTGACCATTGCGGCCCTCAACGGCACATTGGCGGGGGGATCGACAGGTATGGCCTTGGCCTGTGATATGCGCATCGCCGTGCCGGAGGCCAAGTTCTTTTATCCTGTGATGAAGCTCGGTTTTCTGCCGCAGCCCAGCGATCCCGCGCGGATGAGCGCGTTGATCGGCCCGGCACGGACCAAGCTGATCCTGATGGGCGGGCAGAAGATCACCGCGGAAGAGGCGCTGTCATTCGGGTTGATCGACCGCATTGTCGAACCGGACGCACTGATTGAAACTGCGCACGTACTATGCGTTGATACGGTCGCCGCGCCCCCAAACATTGCGCACGGGATCAAGGCGATGTGCCGCTAAGCCCTCAGATCAGGGGAACGAAGGGCACATCGCAAGCAGCCAAAAGCAAAAGGGACGTGAGGATAAAGGCGATACGCATGGGAGTTTCCTGTAATTGTTTGCCTGCTCTTAGCACAGCTTCACGGGCTGTCCTATCTTTTGCGCATGCCGCCGGTCCCTTTTGAGTGGAAAGACGGCGGCATTTTGCTGATCCAAGCCGTGGGTTTTGCCGAACAGGGATGCGCGTGTAGGGTTCAGTTTTGTGATAAGGTTATGCAAGCTTTGCAGCGCGCTGGACCGAATTGGCTGCTAGAAATGCGGAAAAATCGGGTCTTCGGCCTGTGTGTCCGGTGTTCGCGCCACTTGATCCTCCTGCGTGCCTGCGTCAAGAGGGTGGCACGGTCACTCGGATAGGCAAGGGCGCTGACATGAATTTCGACCTCTCGGAATACCCTCCCATTGTTCAGCAAATCGCTGGCTATGCGACGCAAGGATATGATCTTGCTTTAGGCTGGTTGCTCAGTCCAGCTGCGTGGTCCCAGTTCGCCATTCTGGTCGGGGCCTATTTGCTCGCAGTTCTCATTTCGCGCCGCCTTCGGCCTGCGCTGAAGGGGCTGATCGATCCTGCTGACAAGCAGAACATGTTCACGGCACCTCGCCTGTTCGTGTTGCAATTCCTGCCGCTGATCCTGCCCCTGCTGGCCTATGCGCTCACCGGTATCGGTGAACAGGTGGTCCGGTCGATATTTGACAGTGGCGCGGTGATTGCCTTTGGCAAACGGGTGTTTTTGTTCCTTGCCGTTCGGGCATTCGTTCGCGACATCTTGAAAGATCCGTTTCTCAAGCTGCTGGGCCGCTTCATGCTGTTGCCCATTGCCGCGCTCTATACCTTTGGCTTGCTGGATATCGTCACGCTTCAACTGACCGAGACGGTCGTAGGCGTGGGAAATATCCGCTTCTCGCTCATCTCTATTGTGCGGGGTCTGATTGCCGGCTCGCTGCTGTTCTGGCTGGGCCAGTGGTCTAACAGCCAGACGTCGGCGTTGATCGAGAAACAGGAAATGCGCCCGTCGATCCGGCAACTGCTGATCAAGACGGTCGAGTTCATGATCTTCGGTATCGCCTTCCTTGTGTTGATGAACGTCATGGGGATCAATCTGGGCGCGCTGGCTGTTCTGGGTGGTGCCATTGGTGTTGGTCTTGGTTTTGGTCTGCAAAAGATCGCATCAAACTTCATCTCTGGTGTGATCCTGCTGGTCGAAGGTCAGGCTACGGTAGGTGATTTCGTTGAACTAGACGGAGGCGAGTCGGGCAAGATCGTCAAGATGACTGCCCGCGCGGCGATTCTGGAGACATTTGACGGCCGCTGGATCGTTGTCCCGAACGAAGATTTCATCACAACACGTGTTGTGAACTATTCTGATTCAGGCTCTGCCAACCGGTACGAGGCCCCGTTCTCGGTGAGCTATGACACGGACATCAATTTGGTGCCGGACATCATCGAAGCAGCGGTGGCGAAACACCCCGAGGTGCTGGACCTGCCCTATCCGCCGGATTGCGAACTACGCGGCTTTGGTGACAACGGCATCGATTTTGCCGTCGAATTTTGGGTCAACGGGCTAGATGACGGCCCGAACAAATACACCTCGGATGTGCTGTTCCTGATCTGGAATGCGCTGAAGGACAACGGGATCGAGATCCCCTATCCGCACCGCGTTGTAGAGATCAAAGGCGGCCTTCCCGCATCGGTGTCCGAATGAAACAGGCCGTCGTCATCGGCAGTGGTCCCGCAGGTCTGATGGCCGCAGAAGTGCTGGCTCAGGCGGGAATCGCGGTGACGGTGTGCGAGGCGAAGCCGTCTGTCGGGCGCAAGTTCCTGATGGCGGGTAAGTCCGGTCTTAATGTCACCAAGGTCGAAGAAGAGAACGCCTTTCGCGCCGCTTTTGCCGACGGTAAGACGTGGCTTTCACCGATGCTTGACGCGTTTGGACCCCAGCAGGTGCAGACTTGGGCTGACGGGTTGGGGGAGGCGCTGTTCACAGGCTCGACGGGGCGTGTGTTTCCTAAGGCAATGAAAGCCTCTCCATTGCTGCGCAAATGGCTTGTCCGGCTGGACGGTTTGGGCGTGAAGTTCAACACCCGTTGGCGTTGGACCGGATGGGACGCATCTGGTGATCTGATTTTTCAGACAGAGACGGGCCCACAAAGCTTAGCCGCAGACGCGACCGTTCTGGCGCTGGGCGGTGCGAGCTGGCGTAAGCTTGGCTCCGACGGAGAGTGGGCTGCGATTTTGGCGCCGCTGGGTGTGACGCTTGCGCCATTTGCGCCAGCCAATGCAGGCGTGGCAGTGGCCTGGTCGGCATATATGGACAAACATTTTGGTGCAGCACTTAAGGGCATCGCACTGCGGGCGGGCGACTATGCCTCGCGTGGCGAAGCAGTTCTCTCGCGCAGAGGGCTCGAGGGCGGCGGTGTTTATAGTGTTTCGAGGGGTGTCCGAGAGGGATACCCGCTGATCCTTGATCTGGCACCGGACCTGGACGCGGATGCCGTTGCGGGCAAGTTGGGCAAGCGGCGGGGCAAAGCGACCCTGACCAACCATTTGCGCAAAACGCTCGGGCTAGAGCCTGCAAAGATCGCGCTGCTTCAAGAGATGGCGGGACCATTGCCCGATGATCCTGCCGCCCTTGCCGCGCTGGTCAAGGCGCTGCCATTGCGCCACGAAGGGCTGCGCCCGATGGATGAGGCGATCTCGACTGCGGGTGGTGTGACGGAAGGAGCATGTGGTGCTGGTCTTATGCTCCACGCACGGGCTGGCACCTACGTGGCGGGAGAAATGCTGGATTGGGAAGCGCCGACAGGTGGCTATCTGATCTCTGCCTGCCTTGCGACAGGGGCATGGGCGGGCCACCATGCGGCGGCCCGATTGAAAGCTTAGGCTGTATTGCGGGCGCGCACAGCTTTGAAGGCATCGCGTTTGCGCAGGCTTGATGCCCACTCTGCCAGCGTGTCGTCAACGGGCGGGAAGCCCGCACCAATCGACCAATTGATGCAGTGAACGGCCAGCAGATCCGGCACAGTAATCTCGTCCCCCATCAAGAACGGCGCTTCGAGCCGTTCCGACAAGAGCGCCGCTGCCCGTGTGAACTCTGCCTTCAGGCTGTCCTTGATTTGCGGCACGCGCAGTTCCTCAGGGAAGACAAAGCTATGCTTTGCGGCAGCCCAGAGAATCGCATCAAATTCATCAATCAACCAGAACAGCATGGCGTCCTGCCGCGCGCGGGCAGGGGTACCGGCAGGGGCGGTCAGCGCACCGTGTTTGTCTGCAAGGTACTGCATGATCGCCACTGAATCAGTAAGCACATCATCACCATCCAGCAGCGCGGGAATTTTGCCTGACGGATTGTATTTCCGGGCCTCGTCCGAGCGCGGGCCTACCGGAATCACATCATAGCTTTGACCAAGTTCTTCAAGCATCCACATGACGCGGAACGCGCGCGATTTCTCACTGCCGATCACTGTATACATAACCGTATCCTCCCAAGGGGGTTAGCTGGCACCGTACATGGCCAGCCTGATAAATGTCCGCTCCATTATTGCCATGGCCGGTGCGGTTTGCCCTGCGGAGCGTAGTTGCAGGTCCGTATCTGTCAGAATGCCAAGCGCGGTTTCCAGCTTTGCCATGCCCCATCCGCGCGATTGGCGCATAACGCGGTCACGGTCGCGCACGCCCCAAATAGGCGCACCCGGATTGCAGGCTGTGCGGTGCAGGGTGCGAAAATGGCGCATCGCCATAATGCTCAGGGTTACCGGGGCCACACCCTGACTTTGCAACCGGCGCATGAGCGGCCCGATCTCGGCCGACTTCAGTTCCGCCACGATATTGAGAATATCATCCACAGCCGCTTCGACAGAAGCGGGGGCACAGGCGCCGATGTCATCTAGGCTGACCGGCGTGTTCGGCTCACTCAGTTTATAGAGCGAGAGTTTTTCGAGAGTCTGACGGAAATCACCGGGATCAAGGCTGCGGGCGAGGTTTTCAAGCGCCGCCAGAGAGGTGCCATCGGCGCGAAGCTGCGCCTCACTCAACAGGCGCTCGATTTCGGCGCGGTCGGGCGGATCATCATAGATGCCCCAAGCATAGGCATCGCGGTGCCCTTCAAATGCCTTGAGCAGCTTTGAGGTCTTTTTCAGATCGCCGGCGGTGACGATAATTTGTGCATCGCCGGCTTGCCAGTCAGCCATGGTCTCAATGATAATCTGGGAAACAAGCTCGTTCGCGCCTTCGACAAACGCCGCGCGGGGGCCGGGAAAGAAACCAACAGCCTTGATCGCATCCATCAGCAGCGCGGGCTCGCGGCGCAAGTCACCTGCGGGAATACGGCTGAGGCGCATTTCTTCTTCAGCGGCGGGTCCGAGCAGTGCTTTCAGGTATTCCTGACGCTTGATCGCAACGCGCATGGCATCGCCGCCATAAATCAGCAGGCCAAGTTTGTCCTTGGGTGGCTTGCCCACAATTCCTGCACCATCCCTGCGGCCCAGTTTCATGCAGGCACGTCCACCGCATAAAGCCGCGCGGTGATCTGGTCGCCGAGGATGACCATCAACCGCTCCACGGCGTCACGTTCGGCCGCAAGGGTAGCCACCGTCGTGCCCGTGGCGGAAAAGGCCGTGAAGTTCTCAACCGTGCCGGAACTTACGATGGTGCCCGTCAGGTTGTCGCGCAGCGCATACGCCACCTTCCCGATCAGGTTGAAGCGGGTAGTGTCGCCAGCCGAGTTAATCGCAAGGCCGTCTTCTTCGGTGGCAATTTCCAGATCCAGCGCATAGCGCGGTTCCGCGCCGCTACGCCCCAAGCGGCTTTCAAGGTGTCGGGTCAGGAGATATCCGGCTTGTGTTGACGGCTCTTGTACCAGAACCTGACCCCGCAGCTTTGTACCTGCACCGTCTGGCCCATATACTGGCGTAAAGCCGCAGGCCGCCAATGCCAGCGGCAGGGCCAGTAAGGTTCTGCGATTATACAACGACATTCACAATCCGCCCGGGCACGACGATCACCTTCTTGGGTGTTCCACCGTCAAGGATACGGATCACAGCCTCATGGGCAAGGGCCAGCTTTTCAACTTCGTCCTTTGGCATGTCGGCTGGCACGTCGATCTCACCGCGGCGCTTGCCGTTGACCTGAATGGGCAAAGTAACAGTGTCGTCCTTGAGCATCGCCTCATCAGCGACGGGCCATGGTGACTTGGCAATCAGACCTTCGCCGCCTTGTGTGGCCCAGATGTCTTCGGCCAGGTGCGGGGTCATGGGCGACATCAGCTTGGCCAGCGTCATCACTGCTTCGCGTTGGGCAGCTTTGGACGCTTTGGATTTCTGCAACGTTGCAGTGAAACCGTAAAGCTTGGCGATGGCCGCGTTGAACCCGAACGAGTCGATGGCCATGGTCACGTCGTGAATGGCTTTGTGCATCTGGCGCAACAGGTCATCATCGCCCTCGCCGGCAGTTCCGTCAGCCATCGCAGCGATCCGGTCAGAGATGTTCCACACGCGCGACAGGTGTTTATAAGCGGCTTCCGCACCGGAGGCGGTCCATTCGACGTCCCGTTCTGGGGGGGAATCGCTCAGAACAAACCAGCGGGCCGTATCAGCACCGAAATCTGAAATGATGCTAAGCGGATCCACCACGTTGTTCTTGGACTTCGACATCTTGGCAGACGGGATGATTTTGACTTCAGCACCGCCATCTTTCAGGAACGCCTTGTCGCCTTTCAGGTCCACTTCCTCGGGGTAGTGGTAGACGGGGCGGCCATCTGCGCCTTCGGAGGTATAGATAGCGTGTGTCACCATGCCTTGGGTGAAAAGCGCATCGAAGGGCTCAATCGCCGATTCGGGCAGATGTCCGGTGATGTGCATCGCGCGGGCAAAGAAGCGAGCATAGAGAAGGTGCAGGATCGCGTGCTCAACCCCGCCGATGTACTGGTCAACGTTCATCCAGTATTCGGCGTCTTCCATGACAGTGGGCGTATCGGCATGTGGTGCGGTAAAGCGCGCAAAGTACCAAGACGAATCGACGAATGTGTCCATCGTGTCGGTTTCACGCAGCGCCGATTTTCCGCAGGCCGGGCAGGGCGTTGTGCGCCATTCGGTGTGGCGATCAAGAGGATTGCCCGGAATGTCGAATGTGACGTCTTCGGGAAGTTTGACCGGCAGGTTCTCTTTTTTCTCGGGAACGACGCCGCAATCGTCGCAATGGACAACAGGGATCGGGCAGCCCCAGTAGCGCTGACGCGACAAGCCCCAATCGCGCAGACGGAACTTGGTCACGCCCTGACCAACGCCTTGGGATTCGCAGAAGCTTATAGCAGCATCAATGGCCTCAAGGCCGGTTTGCCACGTCTCACCGGCAAAGCCGCGGTTGTAGAACACCTTTTCGGTCTTCTGCGGCACGTAGGCTTCTTCAAGCTCTTCTGCGCTGTCTTCGGCTGGCAGGAAAGTAGAGATGATAGGAAGGTCGTATTTGGTCGCGAACTCAAAATCGCGCGCATCATGGGCAGGACAGCCGAAAATAGCACCGGTGCCGTACTCCATCAGAATGAAGTTGGCGATATAGACGGGCAGCTCCTGCGAGGTGTCGAACGGGTGACGCACGCGGATACCCGTATCCATGCCCAGTTTTTCGCCGGTTTCGATGGCTTCTTCTGTTGTGCCGCCCTTGCGGCATTCGGCGACGAACGCGGCAACCTCAGGGTTGTCCCGCTCCAACAGCTTGGCAATCGGGTGATCGGGCGAGATGCCAACAAAGCTTGCGCCCAGCAGTGTGTCGGGGCGAGTCGTATAGACTTCGATACGGTCGTGGCCATCAGGCGCATTAATAGTGGAAAAGGCAAATTGCAGACCGCGTGACTTACCGATCCAGTTTTCTTGCATCAGGCGCACTTTTGCAGGCCAGTTTTCCAGACGATCCAGCGCGCCCAGCAGCTCATCCGAATAGTCGGAGATCTTGAAGAACCACTGTGTCAGCTCACGCCGTTCAACCAGCGCACCAGAGCGCCAGCCGCGCCCTTGTTCGACCTGTTCGTTCGCAAGCACGGTCATATCCACCGGATCCCAGTTGACCACAGCATTCTTGCGATAGATCAGTCCGGCCTCGATCATGTCGATGAACATGGCCTGCTGGTGCTGGTAATAATCGGGGTGGCATGTGGCGATCTCACGCGACCAATCCAGCGAAAAGCCCAGCGGCTTCATCTGGTTTTTCATGTCCTCGATGTTTTGATAGGTCCATTCGCCGGGGTGAATACCCTTTTGCATGGCCGCGTTTTCCGCAGCCAGTCCGAACGAATCCCATCCCATCGGGTGCAAGACGTTAAACCCCTTTGCCAATTTATAGCGCGCGATCACATCGCCCAACGTGTAGTTGCGCACGTGGCCCATGTGGATGCGGCCTGACGGATAGGGGAACATCTCTAGTACATAGTACTTTGGCTTGTCGGCAGAACGGACCGCCTTGAAGATTTCGGACGTCTCCCAGGCAGCTTGCCAGCGGGCTTCGATCTCGGAGGGGGTATATCGGGTCTGGGATGTCATTGGAGGCGGGCCTTTTTACGCAAGAACGCCGGACGTGTGGTGATCACAAGGCCCGGCGCTGGAAGATAGAACAAAGAGTGTGGGCTGTCAGAGTTTGTTGTCTGCAATCCGCATCTCGCGGGCGCGTGACAGAATCGCGTCTTCGACAGCACGGCTGGTTGCAGCGCTCACCGGACCGCCGCGTGATTGCAGCGCAAGGCTAAGCGAGCGGGCATCAAGGGCGGGGTCATCAATCAACACAGTCGCACGGTACGAACGTCCGCCGCCGGGCGGAGTGCCGTAGCCCGTGACGATCACACCCGTGAACGGGTCAATTGATTGTACGGGAAGAAAGCTGAGCACTTCGAGCGATGCGCTCCAAAGGTACTTGTTCACCAGAACAACACTATCGGAGCTCTTTTTGTTGAACAGGGACCAGATTGTATTGTCTGGATTCGTTTCAACATTGCTCGGAACGTTAGGATTGTCGTAGTAGGCCGGCTTTTCGGTCGCAGGGCGGCCAAAGCCGCAGGCCGCTACGGTCCCGCACAAAATCGCAAACGCTGCAATGTTCCGAGCTTTCATGCGCCCCATATCTGCCACCCTTTATACCGTTTTGCTATGCAATACCCAAGCAGGCCCATCTGGGCAAGGTCTATGTAGTATAGTGTGTAGTGGGTTCAGAGGGCTCTGCGTAAAGAATTGAGCCATGGGCCACATTTATGACTGTGGCAAAGCTGCACCATCATTGACCACTTTGCGTCAGGGCTGTTGGGTTTGCTTGCCAAAAGCTGAGGTGCGGCGCAAAAGAAGCTCATACCTAGATCGGAATTCCCCGGTCAGGTCCCATTTATTTCCAACCGAGGGAAAACTCATGAAAAAAGTTCTCTTCGCAACAACAGCTCTGGTCGCCACAGCTTCAGTTGCAGCAGCAGACGTAACATTCTCTGGCTACGGCCGTTTTGGTGTGATGTATTCAAGCGCCGCGAGCACTGGTCTGGCCCAGCCGTATGATGACGGCACTGGTGACAGCTCCGTTGACGTGACAAGCCGTTTCCGGCTCCAGATCGACGCAACTGCGGAAAGCGACAACGGGGTCACTTTCGGTGTACGTGTTCGCATCGAGCAGGAAAATGACGAAGTCGATGACGCAGCAAATTCCGGCACAGGCATCAACGCGCCCCGCTTCTTCGTTCGCTCAGGCGGTCTTGAAGTTGGTGTCGGTAACATCTTTGGTGCTATTGAATACATGCCTGGCATGTACCCGATTGACCTTGGTTTGACCGGTCTTGGTTATGAGTACACACCATACCAGTTTAAAGCTGACTTCTACGACTCCGACGGTGCAGGTGCAGCGGCGACAAATAACGCCATCGAAGTCATGTACTCCGCCGGTGATTTTTCGATCCACGTTTCCGCATCTGAAGGCGTAAATGAGCGTGTCGCAGGGTACGTTTCCTACAAATATGCGGGCTACACATTCGCATTGGGTGCGCAAGACTCCAACAGCCCATCTGACTCTGAATTTCTCGCATCCGCTTCCGGTAATATTGGCCCCGTCATGGTTTCTTTGGCGTATGCAGACAATGGTACACACGGTGAGCAAGTCACGTTGGCAGGACGCTATGACGTAAGCGCAGCAACGAACATCGAAGCCTATATTTCTGATGCTGACACCATCTTCGGTACGCCAACAGAAAACATCGGCTACGGTATCGACTTTAACCATGACTTGGGTGGCGGTACGTCCATCCGCGGCGGTGTATCGAAGCAGTTCCTCGGTCACACACTTGCGGACCTTGGTGTGCGCTTCAACTTCTAAGTTGAACGACAACCTTGCGTGATTTGGGGCAGACTTCGGTCTGCCCCTTTTCTTTTGTGCTGCGCTGTTATCTTTAGGCCTCAGACAGGAGACGCCGATGACATTGCAGACAATCACCGAAAGAATCGCCAAAGCCGAAGCAGATGCAGGCCGCCCCGCGGGCTCGGTCTCTCTCATCGCGGTCAGCAAGGTGCAGCCAAACGCCCGTGTCGAGGCCGTGCTGGACACAGGCCACCGCGTGTTCGGAGAAAACAAGGTGCAGGAAGCGGCAGGCAAGTGGCCCGCCTTCCGCGAACGCTTTGACGGGGTAGAGCTGCACCTGATCGGGCCGCTGCAAACAAATAAGGCACGGCAAGCGATGGAGCTGGCAGATTTCATTCACACGCTGGATCGCCCTAAGTTGGCAAATACTCTGGCGCGCCTTGCGCAAGAGATGGGCCGCTGCCCAGAGCTGTTCATTCAGGTCAACACGGGCGCAGAAGAGCAAAAGGCAGGCGTTCTCCCCTCTGAAGCAGACGGTTTTATTGCAGAATCCCGTGCGCTTGATCTGCCTGTGCGCGGCCTCATGTGCATTCCGCCTGTAAATGAAGAGCCGTCGTTGCACTTTGCCCTGCTGGCGAAAATCGCTGCGCGCAACGGTATGACGGGCCTGTCTATGGGCATGAGCAGTGATTTCGAAAAGGCGATCACCTTTGGTGCAACGCACATCCGTGTCGGCTCTGCCATCTTTGGAGAGCGAGTCGCAGGGGACTGATTCTAGGAAACGATCAGGCGGGTGCGGTAGCGGATTTGCCGTGCGATTGCGTGCAGGTTGCTGCGCGAAAACGCGATACAGCCTTCGGTCGGAAAGCCGGGCCGCCGCCATTGGTGGATGAATATGGCCGATCCGCGCCCGCGCACAGCGTAAGGCCAGTTCCAATCCGTGAGAATCACCAGATCATACAAGGGATCCGCGCGGCGCAACCGCTCATGGCTATGTGAATAAGGGGCGCGGACCATCATGTTATAATCTGCGTCAGATGCATCGTCGGACCATAAATCCTGCGGTCCGATAGGCTTGGCCCAGCTTACGGGGCGCGCCATCCGGTCAGGGCGATACAGCATGCCAACAATCCCGTGGACGCCGCGCGGCGTGGCGCCATCGCCCTCTTTTTTTCGGGCAGAGATGCCGCCTTTGCCGATAGTGCAGGGCCAAAGCCGGCCGCGGAACCGCACCCCCTGTTGGGTCAGCACCATGTCATCAGGTGTTGTCAAAGCAGGTGCCCCGACTTTGCAGCTTTGGTTGCGAGATAGGCTGCGTTGTGCCGGTTTTCGCCCACTGCAAGCGGCACACGTTCGGTCACGGTGACGCCGCATTGGTTCATCATATCCACCTTGCGCGGATTGTTGGTCAGCAGCCGAACCGATGAAAATCCCAGCTCTTTGAGGATATCTGCGCCCAGCCTGAAGTCACGCTCATCATCCTCGAACCCCAATCTGTGATTCGCTTCAACGGTGTCAAACCCTTGATCCTGAAGCGAATACGCACGCATCTTATTGGCCAGGCCGATGCCGCGCCCTTCTTGATTGAGGTACAGCAGCACGCCATGCCCCTCGGCGCCCATCTGCGCCAAAGCGGCGCGCAGTTGTGGGCCGCAATCGCATTTCAGGCTGCCCATCAGGTCGCCGGTAAAGCAGGCCGAATGGAGCCTGCATAAAACGGGTGCGCTGCGATCAGGCCGCCCGATCTCGATCGCGTAATGCTCTTCGCCGCCGTCTTCGGGGCGGAAAACATGCAAACGGCCAGCCTCGGAAACTTCCATAGGCAGCCGCGCATGCACGACGGAATGAAGCGGGCTGCGCGTGTTGAGATGTGCAACTGCAGCGGCCCCATCCACCCGCGTTAAGGCGTGAGCTGCGGCAAAGCCTCCGGTATCCTGAAGTGGAACAATCACCGCTGCGGGTAGCAAGCGCGCTGACTTCACAAGGTTGAGCGCAGTGCCGTAATCATCCGCGTCCCCCTCTCGCATCGCGGTCAGCGGCCCCTTCATTGGCGCGCGCAAATCGTCAGCGGGGTCTGCCACGCTCTGAACCCATGCGAGCGTTGCGTCCCGGGGCAGGATGATCCGTGCGAGATTGCCATCATAGGCACGCGCCTTCAACGTCTGTGCCCGGCGTGCGGTGATCGCCAGAACAGGTTGCCCATTCAAAGCCATCACATCCGCCAGCCGTTCAGCGGTGAGCGTTTCTGTCGCCAGTACCAGCACGTTGCCCAACACAACGGGCACGCCCATCCGTAAATCCGCCCGCGCACGGGCCAGCATCTCGGTCACATCAGGAGTGAATGTCATAGCGATTGTTACAACTCATCAGGTCAGTTGAAAGATATCTAGGCCATGGTCGTCGGAATTGAAACATTTGACCGCTTTTGTGACACGGCGCTGTGAGTAATTCATTCGGACCCTTGTTGATTGACGCAGCGTCCATATCTTTAAGCAAGGTAACGGAGACAGATTATGCCACAGCTCAAAAAGATTCTTCTGGTTGACGACGATGACGACCTGCGCGAGGCGCTGAGTGAACAGTTGATCATGACCGAAGATTTCGATGTGTTCGAGGCCGCGAACGGCGCCGAAGCCATGAGCCGCGCAAAAGAAATGATTTATGATCTGTTGATTCTCGACGTCGGCCTGCCGGATACCGACGGGCGTGAACTGTGCCGCCTGCTGCGCAAGCAGGGTATCAAGAGCCCGATTATGATGCTGACGGGTCATGATGGCGATGCGGATACAATTCTCGGGCTGGATGCCGGGGCCAATGATTATGTCTCTAAGCCGTTCAAATTTCCTGTTTTATTGGCACGCATCCGCAGCCAGTTGCGCACACATGAGCAGTCAGAAGATGCAATTTTCCAGTTGGGGCCTTACACCTTCAAACCATCCATGAAGATGCTCATTACTGAAGACGACAAAAAAGTACGCCTGACGGAAAAAGAGACTAACATTCTGAAGTTCCTTCACCGGTCATCAGAGGGTGTTGTTGCCCGCGAGGTGCTGCTGCATGAGGTCTGGGGTTATAATGCCGGTGTCACCACCCATACGCTTGAAACCCACATTTACCGCTTGCGCCAAAAGATCGAACCGGATCCGTCAAATGCCCGCCTACTGGTTACTGAATCAGGTGGATATCGATTGATGATCTAAGTGTGGGAACTTTTTTCACACATTGGTGTTAAGCTTACGAGAGACGGATTTTTTCATGAGTTTTCTGTCTGAATAAACCCGAAGCCGAGCGGCCGGGACGACTGCCGCTCTTTCCTCCCTGTTGGACTCGGCCGGGCCTTTGTGCCCGGTCTTTTTTTGCCCGGAATGTGGTGGTTGCCCGCTGTCTCAGGCGTTAGGGTGCGCCAACACAATACCGGAGCCCACCCATGTCCTTTACCCTTGCCACCTGGAACATCAACTCTGTCCGTCTTCGAGAGCCTATCGTGTGCAAGCTCTTGGCCGAAGAAGGGCCAGATGTTTTGTGCCTGCAAGAGTGTAAAAGCCCGGTAGACAAGATCCCGATGGAGGCATTCAGCGCGCTTGGCTATACGCACATGATTGCGGAAGGCCAAAAGGGCTATAATGGTGTGGCGATCCTGTCCAAGTTTCCGCTTGAACCTGCCGGCGCCCATGATTTTGCGCAGTTAGGCCATGCGCGGCACGTCGCTGCAAAGCTGCCGAACGGGGTCACAGTGCACAACTTTTACGTTCCTGCCGGTGGCGATGTGGCTGACCGCGAGGTGAACGAGAAATTTGGCCAAAAGCTCGATTATCTATCGCAGATGCGGGACTTCTTTCACGGCGACACGCCGCAAAAATCTATTTTGGTGGGTGATCTGAATATCGCCCCGCGTGAAGATGACGTTTGGGACCACAAGAAATTACTCAAAGTCGTGAGCCACACACCGGTAGAGATTGAAGCGCTGGCGCAGACGCAGGATTCCGGCAAATGGGTGGATGTTACGCGTCAGGATATTCCGGACGGGTTGCTGTACAGTTGGTGGAGCTACCGTGCCAAAGATTGGGACGATGCTGACAAGGGCCGCAGGCTGGATCATGTTTGGGCCACGCCCGACATCTCTAACGCTGCGCACAGCAGCCGCGTTTTGCGCGCTGCACGGGGCTGGGAAAAGCCCTCTGACCACGCACCCGTTTTTGCAACTTTCGATCTTTAAAGCTAAGGCTCTTTGAAAATGGTGGCTGAGGCCACATATAAGCGTCAACCGCCACGCATTGCATAATAGGACCGATGACATGATGGATATTAACCTGACCGCAGCCGCCCCCGCCGCCGACCTGATCAAAGACGGCACAGAAGCCACGTTCATGGCGGATGTTGTCGAGGCATCGCAAACAACGCCGATCATTGTCGATTTTTGGGCACCGTGGTGTGGCCCCTGCAAAACGCTTGGTCCCCAACTGGAGGCGGCCGTCACAGCGGCCAAGGGCGCTGTGAAGATGGTCAAGATCAACGTGGATGAGGCGCAGGGTATTGCCGGTCAGCTGCAAATCCAGTCCATCCCGACGGTCTATGCGTTCTGGCAGGGGCAACCCGTTGACGGCTTTCAGGGCGCTGTGCCGCAATCCGAAATCACGGCCTTTGTGGACCGTGTGATCAAAGCCGCAGGCGGAGAATCCCCCTCCGACACGCTAAACGATGCGGTTGAGGCTGCCGAGGAAATGCTGGGCGAAGGTCAGGCCGAGGATGCGGCGCAGACATTTGCAGCCATTCTGGGTGAAGACCCGATGCATGCGGGCGCTTATGGCGGGCTTGTGCGTGCACATATCGCCTTGGGCGATCTGGATCAGGCCGAAGGGTTGCTAAATGGCGCACCCATCGAAATCTCCAAAGCACCAGAGCTGGAGGCCGCACACGCCCAGTTGGAGCTGGCGCGACAGGCCGCAGATGCAGGCCCTGTGACCGAGCTGGCAGCAGCCGTTGCGGCAGATGAGGCAAACCTTCAAGCACGATTTGACCTCGCTCAGGCGCTTTATGCAAATGGCGATGCCGGGGGGGCGGTGGATCAGCTTCTTGAGCTGTTCAAACGCGACCGCGAATGGAATGACAGTGCTGCCAAAGCCCAGCTGTTCACGATTTTTGACGCGCTAAAAGCCAATGATCCCGTGGTCTTGAACGGTCGTCGCAAATTGAGCTCGATGATATTTGCCTGATGCGATTGTCGCGCTAGTTCCAACATATGATAAAACACGCTGATTTGCCTGACACGATCCCGATCTTCCCGCTGGGCGGAGCGCTGCTATTGCCGCGTTCCCGCTTGCCGCTCCATATATTCGAGCCGCGTTATTTGCAGATGATCGAGGATGCGTTGAAAACCTCCACCCGCCTGATCGGGATGGTGCAGCCTAACATTGTCCCCGGTCGTGATGGCCCCGGTCTTCATACGATCGGGTGCGCCGGAAGGATCACCCAATTCTCTGAAACAGAGGATGGGCGGTATATGGTGACCCTTGCGGGCATCTCGCGCTACCGCGTGGTCAAAGAGGTGGAGGGTTTCAGCCCTTACCGCCGCTGTGAAGTTTCTTGGGACGGGTTCGATCTGGATCTGCAAAGCGAAGAAACCGATCCCAGCTTCAAGCGTAAGGCATTTTTGGACGCCCTAAGCCGGTACTTCGACGAGAGAGGATTGTCGGCGGATTGGGAGACGCTCAAAGATGCTGACGACGAGTTGCTCATAAACTCGCTTTCTATGATGCTGGACTTCGATGCCGAGGATAAGCAGGCCTTGCTCGAAGCGCCATCGCTCAGCACGCGACGCGAGACTTTGGTAACCCTGATAGAATACGCCCTGCGCGGGGGTGGAGACAGCGAGTTGATGCAATGAGTGATACAGTCGTAGAATTCGATCGCCGGATGCTTGAGGCGTTAATATGCCCGCGTAGCCACGAGACGCTAAGATATGACGCAGAGCGCCAAGAGCTGGTGTCAAAAGCTGCTGGTCTGGCTTATCCGATCCGAAACGGTATCCCCGTCATGCTGATAGACGAAGCGCGCGTGTTGGAGTGATCCGCTCCTAAAGGGGCAGGCCGCGCATAAGCCGTGGCAGATCGCCATTCAAACCAGCCGCTTCGCGTATGAAGGTCCGGCGCAATCCCGGCAGGGCGCTGATAATCCCCATACCTATATCCCGGGCAATCCGAACGAAGGTATTATCGTTCGAAAACAGCTTGTTAAAGCTGTCTGTCGCAAGGGCAAGCGACGCGTTGTCAAATCGGCGCCACTCCTGATAGCGGGCCAGCGCAACGCCAGAGCCGAAGTCCTCTCCGCGCCGGTGTGCATCGACGATCACTTCGCTCAGTGCGGCAATGTCCCGGAAGCCTGCGTTCAGGCCTTGGCCTGCGATGGGATGCACGCCGTGCGCGCTGTCCCCGACAAGCGCCACACGTTGAGCCACCATGTCATGAGCCAGCGACAGACTTAACGGATAGGTATAACGCGCTCCGGCCAGTGTGATCTCTCCAAGGAAATCACCAAAGCGGGGGCGCAATACGTCCAGATAAGCGTCATCATCCAACGCGTGAATGCGCGCCGCGTTCTGGGTGCTTTCGGACCAGACGATTGAGCTGCGTTGGCCGGTAAGCGGAAGGATGGCAAGCGGGCCGGGGGGCATAAAGAATTGATGGGCAATGCCGTTGTGGGGCAACTCATGCGCGACAGCGCAGACAAGGGCGGTTTGCCCATAGGCCCAGCCTGTCCGCTTGATGCCCGCGCGCGCGGCTGTACCGGAGGTCCGTCCATCTGCCCCAACGCATAGCCGTGCCCGAAGCTGTTTGCCCGAAGCGAGGGTGAGCGTAATGCCTGTTAAATCAGCGTGTTGCGCGGTCACTTCCGTGCCGTTCAGCACATCGATGTGGCTGCTGGCCTCTACCGCCTCCATCAAGGCGCGGCGCAGGTGACGGTCCTCGACCATATGGCCCATGGGGCCTTCTTCTATCTCGGCGTGATCGAAATGCATGAAGAAAGGGGAGGGGCCTTCACCGGCACGGCCATCCGTGACCTTAATCTCAAGCATCGGCTGGGCGTGGTCGGCAACGCCGTCCCAAAGCCCGATCCCTTCCAGCAGCCGCACCGACGTCAACGCCAGCGCATAAGAGCGGCCATCGAAGCCGTCTGCAGCGCGCGGTGCCTTAGGCAGCGCATCAATCACAGTGATCCTGAGGCCGCTCTCCGCCAGAGCCAGGGCAAGGGCGGGGCCGTTCAGCCCGCCGCCAACAATCGCGATATCTGTATCAAAATTCATGTGGTCCAATATGGCTGTCAGCGGGGGATTGTCCATGCGCCCAAGCGCCGCTACCGTCGCGGCAAATCAGATAAGGAGAGCGAAATGCTAGACTGGCTCAAGATGACAGCCGCAGACCTTGGCCGTGGCATTGCCGCAGGCGAAATTGATCCGGTCGTATTGTGCGAAACCTATCTGAAAGCGATTGACGAACATCCGCTGCGCGACCGGATTTATGCGCGCGTTACTGCGGATCGCGCGCGTTCTGAAGCGGCAGCAGCAGCGGAGCGGGCAAGGGCCGGGCGGCGGCTTTCATCGCTTGATGGCGTGCCGATCAGCTGGAAAGACCTGTTTGACAGCGCCGGTATCGGGACGGAGGCAGGCACCAAGTTGCTGGCAGGCCGCGTGCCCGATCACGATGCGCTTGTTTTGGCGACCGCAACCGCGGCAGGCCTTGTTTGTCTGGGCAAAGTCCACATGAGTGAGCTCGCTTTTTCCGGTTTGGGGTATAATCCGTCAACGGCGACACCGCCGTGCGTGAACGATCCAGATGCGGTGCCCGGTGGGTCGTCCTCGGGTTCTGCCGCGTCGGTGGCGTTCGGATTGGCTGCGGCGAGCATCGGCTCTGACACCGGCGGGTCTGTGCGTATTCCTGCGGCGTGGAATGATCTGGTGGGGCTAAAGACAACACATGGGCGGCTTAGCCTTGAAGGTGTTGTGCCGCTCGCGCTGAAATTTGATACCATCGGACCGCTTTGCCGTTCGGTCGAGGATGCGGCGTTGCTGACTGCGGCGATGGAGGGCAGCAAGGCACCTGACTTGCGCGGTGCATCGTTGAAGGGGCGGCGTTTTGCCATTCTGGATACGGTGATGATGGATGGTCTGCGCGACGCGCCGAAGAAAGCATTTGTGAGCGCGGTTGCGCGACTGGAAGCTGCTGGTGCGGTGATTGACACAATCGAGGTGCCTGCGGCCCAGCAAGCGCTGGATATTTCCGGCCCTCTCATCACTTCCGAGGCTTACGGTCTGTGGATGGACGTGATCGAAGCAGCACCAGAGAAAATGTACGCGGAAATTTTGCGCCGATTCCGTCTTGGCCGTGATTATTCCGGCCCCGAATATGTCTCGGCGTGGGCCAAGCTGGACGCCGCGCGTCACGCCTATGATCAGGCCACGGCAGGGTATGACGCAATTCTCGCTCCGTCGTCAGCCGTGTTGCCGCCCAATCTGGAGCGATTGAATGCTGACCCCGAGTATTATGCGTCCGAGAACCTGATGGCCTTGCGCAACACCCGTATTGGCAACCTCTTGGGGCTATGTGGACTTACCCTGCCTACCGGCACGCCAAGCTGTGGTTTGATGATGCTTGCAGCGCCTGATCTGGACAATGCGCTCTTACGACTCGGGGCCGCAGCTGAGGCTGCCCTGAAATAAGGGACCAAAAAGCCACAAGCACCGCCGACACATGGGGTTTTTCCTAGACGGCGGGCAGCGGTTTAAGCTACCTTGGGACAAACGGGGCGATAACGATCCCGATCCGAGGCAGTTTTGATGAATTTTCCTGAGCGGTTTTCGAACCTTCCTGCTCATGCGTGGCCCCGTTTGCGTGCTCTTTTAGACGTGCACGAGGGGGGTGGTCCGCTGATCCAGATGACCATAGGCGAGCCGAAACATGCGTTTCCGGCTTGGGTAACTGACGTGATCGTGGAGAATGCTGTTGGTTTTAACAGCTATCCACCCAATGACGGCTCTCCGGCGCTGCGCAGTGCGATCGCTGGCTGGATCAATCGACGCTACGGCGTGCCAGTTGATGCAGACACGCAAGTGATGGCGCTTAACGGTACCCGTGAGGGGCTGTACAACGCAGTGATCGCGCTTTGCCCCGAGACGAAGAATGGCCAGAAGCCTGCGATCCTGATGCCGAACCCGTTCTATCAGGTCTATATGATCGGTGCGATTTCGGGTGCTTGCGATCCGGTGATGGTCAACGCAACCGAAGCCACGGGCCATTTGCCGGATTTTCAAGCCGTCGACACGGCTACGCTTGACCGCACTGTTGCGGTTTATATCTGCTCTCCCGCCAACCCTCAGGGCTCTGTCGCGACGCGCAGCTATTGGGAAGGCCTGATCCGTCTGGCTGAAAAGCATGATTTCCTCATCTTCGCGGATGAGTGTTATTCTGAGATTTACCGTAACGAGCCGCCAGTCGGCGCGCTTGAGGTTGCGCATGAGATGGGCGCCGACCTGAATCGCGTGGTAATTTTTCACAGCCTGAGCAAGCGGTCGAACCTGCCGGGCCTGCGGTCGGGGTTCGTGGCGTCCGGTGCTGACTCGATCCGTGAGATCAAACAATTGCGCAACTATTCCGGCGCACCCTTGCCGCTGCCACTGCAAGCAGCGTCTGCCGCCGTGTGGGACGACGAAGCACATGTGATCGAGAACCGCGCGCTTTACGCCGAGAAGTTCGAGATTGCTGACCGCGTTTTTGGCAACGTCGCTGGCTACACCAGCCCTGACGCAGGTTTTTTCCTATGGTTGCCCGTTGAAGATGACGAAGAAGCCGCGGTCAAGCTGTGGCGTGAGACCGGCGTCAAGGTGTTGCCCGGCGGCTATCTGGCGCAGGATGTGCCGGGCGTCGAAAACCCCGGCAAGAAGTATATAAGAGTGGCCCTTGTGGCCCCGAAAGAAGAGACAGAGCGCGGCCTGACGGCCATCCGTGACTGTCTTTATCCGGTATAAGAGGGACGAGTTATGGCATATCAGACACGACAGCGCGAACCGCTGCTAGATAGCACAACGGCAGAAGCGATTGAAAAACGCGGCAAGGAATTGCTGGGCGTTGTGCTGGTGGTGCTGGGTGTGATGGCCGCAATGATGATCGGCAGCTATACGCCCGACGATCCCAACTGGATGCTGGCCACAGATGCGCCTGCGCAGAACTGGCTTGGCCGGATGGGCGCTTCGCTTGCTGCGCCGCTGTTCATGATTGTGGGCTGGGGCGCTTGGGGGCTGGCGATTGTGCTGCTGGTCTGGGGCGCGCGCTTTGCCCTGCACCGCGGGCAGGATCGTGCGATGGGCCGCCTGATTTTCGCGCCAATTGCTGTTGCTTTCGGCGCAATTTATGCCGCAACCCTGACGCCGGGTGCGGAGTGGTTGCAAACGCATAGCTTTGGTCTGGGCGGTTTGTTCGGTGATACGGTTATGGGCGTGATCCTGACGGTGCTTCCCATCGGCTCTACCTTCACGATCAAGCTGATGTCGTTTTTGATGGGGTTGGTAATTTTGGGCATGGGCGCATTTGTCCTTGGGTTTACCCGGTCCGAGCTTTCGCGGTTTGGCCGCTTCCTGCTGGTGGGCACGATCATGGCCTACGCTACGTTGATGAATATCTTGGGCCGTGGTGCCTCGGGTGCTGTGGGCGCGGCGCAGAACTTGCAAGCCAAACAGGCTGAACGTCGCGAGCATCGTCGTTCGGAAGCCGAGCAAGCCGCCACTGAGGCGCGCGCACAGGAACAGGTTGCTCCGGCCGCCGCCCGCAGATCACCACTTGTTGCGAGCCGCGCAGCCCCAGCCGAAAACCATTGGGATGACGACAGCGCCGACTATGCACCCGCTCAAGAAACGAAAACAGGGTTGCTGGCCCGTATGCCGGGGCTGATCAAGCGCCCGGATGCCATGCCGGAACCCGAGCTTGTCGAGACTTACCAGGATACCTTTCTAGAGGACGCACCGGATTCCGACCGTATCAAGACCAAGATCTCCGACGTTATCAGGAACCGCGTACGCTCGACGAACGCTGTGCATGTGCCTGCAACAGCTCCCCTGACACGCGGACGTGGTCGCGGACCGGACCCGCTGATCCTGAACACAAGCCGCGCAGAGCCACCGCTGACCGCACCTGGCAGCTCAGCGCCTCTGCCTGCAGAGCCGCAATTGACTTCACGCATCACCAATGCGGTCGCGGCCGCTGCTGCGCGCGCTATTCCCACGGCTCCGCCTGCACCCCATTATGCCGATGCAGCCCCGATGGAGAGCTACGACGCGCTGACTGAGGATTACGCCCAAGACGAGACGAACATCTTTGTCGAGCAGGACCTGACGGAGGAAGCGGCTTACGTTGAACCGGCCCCTGTCGTTCCCGCCGCCCCAGCGCCGCATATCCCCGTCGCAGAGCCGAAGCGCGTTGTGATGCCAATGATGCGCAAGCCTGTTCCGCAAAGCAAACAAGCCAAAGCCGAAGCGCAACCTGCACTCTCGTTCGATGAGACGCATGCAGGGTTTGAGCTGCCACCGCTGAGCTTGTTGGAGTCTGCGGATGACGTGCCACGTCTGCATCTCAGCGACGAGGCGCTAGAAGAAAATGCGCGCATGTTGGAAACGGTTCTGGATGACTATGGCGTCAAGGGCGAGATCGTGGCCGTGCGGCCCGGTCCGGTTGTGACCATGTATGAACTCGAGCCGGCGCCCGGTCTTAAAGCATCCCGCGTTATAGGTCTGGCAGATGATATCGCCCGTTCTATGGCGGCTCTTTCAGCACGTGTATCTACAGTGCCTGGTCGCTCGGTCATCGGGATCGAACTGCCAAACGAAAACCGTGAGAAGGTCGTGCTGCGCGAAATCCTCAGCAGCCGTGATTTCGGTGATGGCAACCAGAACTTGCCGCTGGCGTTGGGCAAAGACATCGGCGGTGAGCCAGTCGTTGCGAACCTTGCAAAGATGCCTCACCTGCTGATCGCGGGGACTACGGGTTCAGGTAAATCCGTTGCGATCAACACGATGATCCTCAGCCTGCTGTATAAGCTGACACCGCAAGAATGCCGGATGATCATGATTGACCCGAAGATGCTGGAACTCAGTGTCTATGACGGTATCCCGCATCTGCTGTCGCCAGTGGTGACCGATCCGAAAAAGGCGCTTGTGGCCCTGAAGTGGACCGTGGGCGAGATGGAAGACCGCTATCGCAAGATGTCCAAGATGGGCGTGCGGAACATTGAAGGCTATAATGGCCGCGTGAAAGAAGCACTCGCCAAGGGCGAAATGTTCAGCCGCACGGTCCAGACCGGATTTGACGAGGATACCGGTGAGCCGATCTTCGAGACAGAAGAAAACACGCCCGTGGCGCTGCCCTATATCGTCGTGATCGTGGACGAGATGGCAGATCTGATGATGGTCGCAGGCAAAGAGATCGAAGCCTGTATCCAGCGTCTGGCGCAGATGGCGCGTGCCTCTGGTATCCACCTCATCATGGCGACGCAGCGTCCTTCGGTCGACGTTATCACTGGTACGATCAAGGCGAACTTCCCGACGCGGATTTCGTTTCAGGTTACCAGCAAGATCGATAGCCGCACCATTTTGGGTGAAATGGGCGCCGAACAGCTGCTGGGCATGGGCGACATGCTTTATATGGCCGGTGGCTCAAAGATCGTGCGCTGCCACGGCCCGTTTGTGAGCGATGAGGAAGTTGAGGAAATCGTCAACCACCTCAAACAATTCGGCGAGCCTGATTACGTCTCGGGCGTGGTCGAAGGCCCGCCAGAAGACAAGGAAGCGGACATCGATACGGTGCTTGGTCTTAACACGGGCGGGAACACCGATGGCGAGGACGCGCTTTATGATACCGCTGTTCAGGTGGTGATAAGGGATCGCAAGTGCTCGACCTCCTACATCCAGCGAAAGCTGGCAATCGGCTACAACAAAGCTGCCCGATTGGTAGAACAGATGGAGGAGGAGGGGCTTGTCTCTCCGGCCAACCATGTTGGGAAACGTGAAATACTCGTGCCGGAGCAGGGTTAACCTCCCCCACCGGCATCCTCGTAGAAATGGCTCTCCTTCTCAGAGGAGGGCCATTTTGTATTTTGGGGTAGCGTTTGATCGCCTATTCGGGGGGAAAGGGCGGAACATATGCGCAAACCGCGCAGTTGATATCGTATATCAATGCGTGCCGACCTATGTTGAGGGTAACGCAAAATAAACGAGCACAGGAAGATCCATATGCGATTTCTGAAAACCATCACGTTGGGCGCAGTTCTGGCCCTAACAGCAACCGGCGCATGGGCTGACAAACTACCCCTTGGTAGTATCAGCAGCTATCTGAACAGCCTGACGACCGCCAAAGGCGAGTTCACGCAGATCAACGGTGACGGGACCATCTCTACCGGTACGATCTATATCAAGCGTCCGGGTCGGGTGCGGTTTGAATATAACGCCCCTGATACGGGCCTTGTGATCGCAGGTTCCAATACAGTTGTGATCTACGATACCAAATCAAACCAGCCGCCGGAAACCTATCCGCTGGCGCGTACGCCACTGTCCATCATTCTGGCGCGCAATGTGAACCTTGGGCAGGCCAAGATGGTCACGGGCCACGCCTATGACGGGAAGGCAACCACGGTCACAGCGCAAGACCCGGAAAATCCGCAGTACGGCAATATCCAGATGAAATTTACAGGCCCGACACCGGAGTTGCGCCAGTGGATTATCAATGACGGAAACGGTTCTCAGACAACGGTTATTCTGGGGGATCTGAAAAAGGGCGGAAGCCTGCCGAACACTCTGTTTGATACCAGCAAGGGCGGCCGCTAACCGATACATATGAATGCGAAAAGGCGCGGACAGTTCCCTGTGCGCGCCTTTTTTAATGTCTATTGCTTGCTCTTTAACGAAGCCTGCATCCCGCGATCTGGTCGCGGTACATGAACGAGCGAGCCTCGACCTTTCCGGCGACACCTACAAGCCACGGCTTGCTGTTATAGCTGGCGCGACTGTAGCCAGTGTGGCCCTCATGGTAGGCGAGATATTGGTTGCGCGCATCGGTCAATGGAATGCCGTTACGCTGACGACTGATGTTCATATACCAACCCATAAAGTCGGTGGCGTCTTTGATCCTGTTACGCTTGGCACCCAGCCGTCGTTCAGCGGTAAGGTACTCGTCCCACGTGGCGTCCAGTGCCTGACTGTAGCCGTAGGCGCTGGATTGACGGCCCATCGGAATCACGCCCAAGACATAGCGGAAGGGTGTGCGCGCATCGCCATCGAATTTGCTTTCCTGATGGATCGTGGCCATCTGCACGTGAATGGGGACGCCCCATTTACGTTCAACCGCTTTGAAAGCTCTGTGGTATTCGGGGCGCTGTTTGAGAATCGTGCAGGCATTGTCCAGATCCCGCGGCGGATTGCTGGACGAACCGCCGCAGCTTGCCAGCAGCAGCACGAGTATCATAGCGCGAAGGGGTGTTTTCATCTGCCTATCGCCTCAAGTATCGTTTTTATATTTTGAAAAACTATAGCGCAGATAGGGTCAGATTTACAGAGAAAACCTACAATAAGACCGCCAAAAGAAGCGGCAATGCGCCGACCGAGATCAGGGTCGATACCACCACAAGGCCAGCCACCGCTTGTGCATCTGCGCCATATTTTTCGGCCAACAGATAAGAGGTTACAGCAACAGGTGTCGCTACTTGTAGCACGAGCACGCCGAAGGCGACCCGTTCCAGATCAAAAGCTAGCGCTGCAATCCACGCAATTCCCACGCAAAGGGCGAGCTTAACGATCGACAGCAAGACCGCGCGCCCGATCCCGCCAGGGGTGAGTCGCGCTACGGCGACGCCAAGTGTGATCAGCATCAGGGGTATGGCCATCTGGCCGATCAGCTCAAGCGTGTTGGTGACGAAGGTTGGTGTTTGCCAGCCTTGCCACAAGAAAACTCCGCCAAGAAGGGTGGCCCACACCAGCGGCTCACGAAGCACTTTGCCGAAGCTGCCCGTGCCTGCGACCAACCAAATGCCAAAGGTGAACGTCCAGATCGCCATGATCGCAAAAACGATCACAGCATAGCTTAGCCCTTCTGGGCCAAAGGCAAACAGGGCAAGCGGCAAGCCCAAATTTCCGGTGTTTCCGAAAATCATCGGGGCCATATATGTCCGGCGATGCAGGCCCGTGGCCCAAACGAAAAGCGCAGCCGCAACCGTAAGTGTCAGATAGGCCGCGATCGTGGCAAGCGACAGCGCGGTAAGAGCGGTCGGATCAATCTGGGTCTGCATGAGGGAAGTGAAGATCAGGCAGGGGATCGCAAGGGTCATCGCCAACTGTGTGACAAAGTTGATGCGGTACTCAAATCCCAGCTTTACCCATCCAAAACCGACTGCGGCCAGTAAAAATACGGGTGCGACGATCTCAAGCACGGTTAGCGTCAAGTTCACAGACTGTTTCCTTTAACTAAGCTGCATTGATTGGACAAAATGCCCTTGTTTCGGGTAGAAACCAAGGGTAGGGAGCGCATTGCTATGATCAGAACGCGCGCAAAATATCACCTCGGACAGGTTGTCCGTCATAAGAAGCACCCGTTTCGCGGGGTGATTTTTGACGTAGACCCACAATTCGCGAATACCGAAGAATGGTACGAGTCGATCCCCGAGGAAAGCCGCCCGATCAAAGGCCAGCCTTACTATCATCTGCTGGCCGAGAACGATCAAAGCTATTACGTGGCATACGTTTCTGAACAGAACCTTGTCGCGGATTATTCAGGTGAACCTGTAGATCATCCTGACATCGGTGATTTGTTTGGCCCGTTTGAAAATGGCGCCTATCCGCTACATTTCCAACTGAACTAAGCAGGTTTGCAGGGGCGCCAAAAGCGCCCCCGCAATGGTTTTCAGAACCCAAGCGCACAGCCATCTTTACGGGCATCCGATGCCCCCTCCAGAACGCCGCTTTCATGGATCTTGATCGCTTGTGCGCCGCCGATTGCTGTTAGTGGAATTTCCACTTTGTGGCCCATGTCTGACAATTCGGCACGAATCGCGTCAGAGTAGCCGCGCTCGACGTTGAGTACACCTTTGTCGCTAAACGCACGCGGCGCATCAATTGCCGCTTGCGGGTCCATGCCGAAGTCCGCCAGATTGGTCGCGAAGCGGGCGTGGCCGCAGCATTGGTATGCGCCACCCATCACGCCAAACGGCATGGTAACGCGCCCGCCTTCGCGGATCATCCCGGGGATGATGGTGTGCATGGGACGCTTGCCGCCCTTAATCTCGTTCGGGTGACCTTGCTCAAGAGTGAAGCCAGCGCCACGGTTTTGCAGAAGCAGGCCAAATTTGTCGGTGCCAATCCCCGAGCCAAAGCCGTGGAAGATCGAATAGATAAGTGAAACGGCCATGCCGTCGCCATCTACCACAGTGATATAGATCGTGTCCTTGTGAACAGCCTCTGTAAGCGCAGCGGGGCTTTGCATTGCTTTGGACGGATCGATCAATGCCGCAAGCCGTTTAGCGGTATCCATATCCAGCATATAATCAGCACGGCTGGCATAGTCGGCATCCGCAAGGAAACGGTTGCGCGCGTCATAAGCCAACTTTGTCGCCTCTGCTTCGATATGCACACGTTGGGCGCCCAACGGGTCCATCCCTGCAATGTCGAACTGCGACAGGATGTTAAGCATCAGCAGCGCGGTTGCGCCTTGTCCGTTTGGCGGATGCTCGACGACCTCGATATTTTTGTAAGAGCCCGCAATGGGTGTGGTCGGGGTGCAGGAAACGGCCGCGAAATCCTCAGCCGTATGTACGCCGCCCATGGCATTCAGTGTGGCCAACATATCCCCTGCGATTTCACCGGTGTAAAAGGCGTCGCGGCCATCTTTGGCGATGCGCCTCAGCACCTCTGCCTGACCCGGTGCGCGGAAAATATCGCCGGCCTTCGGTGCCTTGCCGCCCATCAAGTAGTGATCCCGTGCGGAACCCTGAAGCGTGTCCGCATCATTGCCCCAGTCAAACGAGACGCGCGGCGCTACAACAACGCCTTGATCCGCATAACGGATCGCGGGCGCAAGCAAAGCATCAAGGCCCAGCTTCCCTACCGTTTCGGACAAGTGACAAAATGCGTCGATTGCGCCCGGTATCGTGACTGCATGGGCCGAGCGGAGCGGGACTGTTGTCTCTCCCGCGTCGCGCAACGTCGCGGCGTCAAGCGCAGCAGGTGCGCGGCCAGAGCCATTGAGCGCATGGACTTTGTCGCTGCCGCCCTCTGACCACAATACGAAGCAGTCGCCGCCAATACCTGTCATTTGCGGTTCGCAAATGCCCAGCAGCACAGCGCCTGCAATCGCGGCATCCATCGCGTTGCCGCCCCGTTCAAGCACGTCAATGGCTGCTTTTGCCCCCAAAGGGTGGGACGTGGCGCACATGCCGCCCGTTGCCAATACCGGCGATCGGCCGGGAAATTGGAAGTCACGCATCAGAAAACCCTCGCTGAATCATATGTTCCTGTCGAGCCTAGTGTGTTCGTGCAGGCCTGCCAATGCGAATGACAGCTGTATGATATGTGGGGGGATTAGTGCCCCGGCGCCGCGTACTGGGTGGGGGCAATGAAACGCGACGCCGAGGGAAGCTATATGCAGCTACAAGGCATGTATGCCGCTCAAGAGTGACAAGAATGTGATGGTGATGCGGCAATGCCAAGGTTTTGAGGGGCCGTTTCCATGTCAGGCGCAAGCAGACGCTACGGTTTAATATCGAAATGCAAGCTTAGGTGATTAGTATTGTTGATCCGGACATATTTAACAGAACGCGCAAGCGCATGGATCATATGCCAACCAAAGCCGCCTTCGGGCAGGTTCTGCAAATCGACGTCCAATTCTGGCGCGTGTCCTGCGGGGGGCGTGTCGCGGGGCATCGGCTTGCCCTGATCAATAATTGTCAGGTGCAGGCCATCCGCGGTGTAACTTCCCCTTATCTCGATACGGGTCTGGGCTGTTATCGTTGCCAGCGCATGCTCAATCGTGTTGTTCAGCGCTTCAGCTAGCACCAGCTCCACGGAGCCTGCCTTCTCTTGTGGAAGGGCCAGCGATGCCAAGTGTGCCATCGTTTGCGCAATCCCGTCACGGACGGCATCTTGCGATCCCGCGATAACGATACTGAAGGGCTGAATATTGGACCGCTCAGCCACGGCATGGGTCCGGTCGAGGGGGAATCATACCCTTATCTCCGCCAAAGCTTCTTCCACTGTCGAAAAGACGCCAAAGACGCTATCCATTCGGGTAAGGCGAAAGACCTTAGCCACGGTCGTGGTCAGCCCTGCCAGAATTAGCCTGCGGTCCGGTCCAAGGTTCTTCATCGACGCGACAATTGCACCAAGGCCGCTGGAATCGATGAATTGAACATGGTTGAGATCTAAAAGCACTGGCTCCGTCCCCTCCTCAGTTATCTCACGCATCCGGTCTTTAAAGGCCAATGCCACGGCGGCATCGATGCGCTGTTCCTGAACGGTGACGATCTGTAGCCCCGGTTCCCTTGAGCTGGTAAGTTCCATGATATATTCCTGCAAACATTGCGTGCGACCCCTTCTTAGAACCAAATGGCTAAGAAGTTGTAAGCATGCTCGGAAAAGGAGAGTTGATATGCGCAAAGTGGTGATAGCAGGGGCGTCACGCACCCCAATGGGGGGCTTTCAGGGCGCTTTTGCAGATATGACAGCATCTCAATTGGGCGGCGCCGCCATTCGCGCGGCCTTGGATGGCGCTGGTCCCGCCGTGGTTCAAGAAGTGCTTATGGGGTGTGTTTTGCCCGCAGGGCAGGGACAAGCACCTGCGCGTCAGGCAGGCTTTGCCGCCGGTCTGGGTGAAGAAGTCCCGGCAACTACCCTGAACAAGATGTGCGGCAGCGGGATGAAAGCTGCGATGATCGGCTACGACCAGATTGCCTTGGGCCACACGGATGTGATGGTCGCCGGCGGCATGGAAAGCATGACAAACGCGCCCTACGTTCTGCCCAAAATGCGCGGTGGTGCGCGGTTGGGTCATGCCGCTGTTATCGACCACATGTTTCTCGACGGTTTGGAAGACGCTTATGAAAAAGGTCGCCTTATGGGGACCTTCGCCGAAGACTGTGCAGAGACCTATCAATTCACCCGTCAGGTGCAGGATGACTACGCGCTTGCGTCGCTCAACCGCGCGCTTGAGGCGCAGGAAAGCGGCGCGTTTGCAGATGAGATCAGCCCCGTAAGCGTAGTGTCCCGTAAGGGCACAGTGACCTTGGACGCAGATGAGCAACCTAAAACAGCCCGTCCCGATAAAATCCCGCAGCTGAAGCCTGCTTTCCGCGAAGGTGGCACGGTAACGGCGGCCAATTCTTCATCCATTTCTGATGGTGCTGCCGCGCTTGTGCTTGCATCGGAAGATGCTGCCAAGGCGCAGGGCCTCACGGTCCGAGCCTATGTGGTCGGGCACGCCAGCCACGCCCAAGCGCCTGGTCTTTTCGCGACCGCCCCTGTTCCTGCCGCGCAAAAGCTGTTGGAACGTATTGGCTGGAAAAAAGAAGACGTCGATCTGTGGGAGGTAAACGAGGCTTTCGCGGTCGTCCCGTTGGCATTCATGCATGAGATGGGTCTTGATCATGACAAGGTTAACGTCAACGGCGGGGCCTGTGCGCTGGGCCATCCCATTGGTGCCTCTGGCGCACGGATCATGGTGACTCTTCTTAACGCGCTTGAAAAGCGCGGGCTGAAACGTGGTGTCGCTGCGATCTGTATCGGCGGTGGTGAAGGGACGGCCATCGCGATGGAGCGGGCCTGACTTCCACCGTACCATTATCCTTCGAATGGTTTGCTTACTCAGGGCGGTCCATCAGGCCGCCCTCAAATGATGAAATGCTCCTATGGCTCTTGATTATGATTACCTCGCTAAAACCATCGCTTCGCTAACCGAAGGTGAAGATGATGCCGTCGCATTGATGGCTACTGTTGCTTGTGAAGTTCATCACAGCGATGACAGGTTTGACTGGACGGGCTTTTACCGCGTCACCGCACCCGAACTGCTTAAAATCGGTCCCTATCAGGGCGGTCATGGATGCCTTGTGATTCCTTTTTCACGAGGCGTTTGTGGAGCAGCTGCGCGGACCGGAGAAGTGCAGCTTGTGCCGGATGTTGACGCATTTCCGGGGCATATCGCTTGCGCCAGTTCTACGAGGTCTGAACTGGTGCTGCCAGTCTTCGGTGCAGGCGGTAAACTGCTGGGCGTTTTCGATATCGATAGCAACCAGCCCGATGCGTTCACCGCTGCGGATTCAGAGGCGCTGACAAAAATTTTGAAAGAAACTTTCAATCACGTGAAATAATACTGGATTTTTTCACGAACTCTGGCAGAGTTTTGAAATCACCCTGCGTTCTGCGGAATCGGGGTGGTTTCCATTCACAATCTTGTCAGGGACATCATGCACCACGACCTGCCACAAATGTCCCACACGCTTGGTGCTGATTTACGCGCCTTGCGGCGGGCACGTGGATTGACACTGGCGCAGACTGCGCAGGCTTTGGGACGCTCGGTTGGTTGGCTGAGTCAGGTAGAGCGGGACAAGTCCGATCCCTCCATCACCGACCTGAGGCAGATCGCCGCCCACTTCGAAGTTCCTGTCTCTATCCTGTTCCGCCACGAATCAGCACCGGCACAAGAGGCAGGCTACATCGTGCGCGCCTCGGCGCGGCGGCCTATCGGATCGTCGGTGGCGGGGTTGGTTGAAGAGCTGCTTTCACCCGATCTTACAGACGACTTCGAAGTCGTTCATTCAACGTTTCAGCCCCACAGCCGGATCAAAGAAGCAGTCAGTCGTCCGACACAGGAAGTCGGTTATGTGATTTCTGGCGCGCTTGAGATCGAGATTGGTGGCACCACCCACACGCTCAACGTCGGAGACAGCTTTCGCATCCGCGGAGAGCCGTTTCGTTGGGCCAACCGTACACCAGATCCTGCCGTGGCGATCTGGGTGATCGCCCCACCGGTGTATTGAAATGAGCTTTGAAGCATGGACCGTTTTTGCACTTTTCTGGGTGGTGTTCGTCACCACACCGGGACCAAATGCGGTCAACTGTATTAGCAACGGCATGACGCTGGGCCTGAGGCGCGCAATGGTCGGCGTGCTGGGGATTCTGACACAGGCAACTCTTTTTCTATTGCTCTCGGCTTTGGGTATTACCGCGCTCATCGCGGCCTCTCCTACGGCGTTCACGGCGGCCAAGCTGCTTGGCGCGGGCGTCCTGATTTATCTTGGCGTCAGAGGTTGGATGCAAGCAAGCAAGCCCGTCAAAATCGAGGCGCGCCCGGCGCGATCTATCTATCTGCGGGCGTTGGCCATCGCGACCATCAACCCCAAAAGCGTTGCGGGCTATCTTGCTGCATTCTCGCAATTTGTGCAGCCAGACGTACCGATCTGGGATCAGATGCTGGTGATCATGCCCACGGCACTCACGCTCACTGCGCTTAGCTATACCGGCTTTACGGCTCTTGGCGCGGGGCTGGGCCGAGCAGCACTTGGCGCTGTATTCAATGTCTGGGTCCGGCGCGTAATGGCGGCCTGTTTTATCATCTACGGTCTGCTGCTCGGCAGTGCCGCGACGCCAGGGAGGGGATGATGCTGCGTGGCTCCTGTCTGTGTGGCGCTATCAATTTCACGGCAAAACGCCCTGCGCGTGAGCCGGCAGCTTGCCACTGCACTCAATGCCGCAAGCAATCTGGCCACCACTGGGCCTCGGTGCAGGTGATGGACGGCGATCTGGATATCACGGGCAGGCCAAGTTGGTACGCGTCAAGCGCCACAGCCAAGCGCGGGTTTTGCCCCACATGCGGATCGTTTCTGTTCTGGAAGGGTGTGAAAGACCCTGACACCGGCATCGCGCTGGGCGCGCTGGACGGCCCGACAGGGCTGCGGCTGGAACGGCACATCTTTACCGAACACAAAGGCGACTATTACGAAATTCCGGGCGCTGCCCCCAAGAGGAGCAAGAAACATGAGTGATTTTCCAACCACCGCTCGCGTGGTCATCATCGGCGGCGGCGTTGTCGGCACCTCAACGCTTTATCATCTGGCAAAGGCGGGCTGGAAAGACTGCGTGCTGCTTGAGAAAAACGAGCTGACCGCAGGCTCCACTTGGCACGCTGCAGGCAACTGCCCCAACTTTTCCTCAAGCTGGGCGGTGATGAACATGCAGCGCTACGGCCTTGAGATGTACCGCACGCTGGGCAAGGACGTGGATTACCCCATGAACTACCACGTCACCGGCTCATTGCGCTTGGCGCACAGCAAAGAGCGGATGATGGAGTTTGAACGCGTCGCCTCTATGGGCGCGTATCAGGGGCTGGAGATGGGGATGCTAACCCCTGCCGAACTCAAGGAATACAACCCGTTCATGGAGGTCCATGACCTTCAGGGCGGGATGTGGGACCCGCTTGACGGTGACATCGACCCCGCCCAGCTAACGCAAGCGCTGGCAAAAGGAGCGCGCGAAGCGGGTGGTCGGATTGAGCGGTTCTGTCCAGTTACAGGTATGGATCGTGATGGCGATGAATGGATCGTCAAAACCGAAAAGGGTGATATCCGCGCGCAATACGTGGTCAACTGTGCGGGCTACTACGCCCAGCGTGTTGGTGAGATGTTCAAGCCCTTCGGCGGGCGTACCGTGCCGATGGTGGTCATGTCGCACCAGTATTTCCTGACCGAACCAATCGCAGAGCTGGAGGCATGGACCAAGGAAGTGGGCCACAAGGTGCCTTTGGTCCGTGACGTGGATATCTCGTACTATCTGCGGCAAGATAAATACGGACTTAACCTTGGCCCGTATGAGAGGAACTGCAAGGCGCATTGGGTCACCCCCGATGATCCGATGCCTGAGGATTTCTCGTTCCAGCTTTACCCCGATGATCTGGAGCGGTTGGAGTTCTATATCGAGGATGCCATGGCGCGGGTGCCGATCCTTGGCACGGCTGGCGTTGGCCGAAACATAAACGGGCCGATACCATACGCACCCGACGGGTTGCCCATGATCGGGCCGATGCCTGGCGTCAAAAACGCATTCGAAGGGCACAGCTTTACCTTCGGGATCGCGCAGGGCGGTGGTGCCGGTAAGGTGTTGAGCGAATGGATCATGCACGGTCAGACCGAACTGGATATGTGGGCCTGTGATCCACGTCGCTACACCGGTTTTGCCGATCACGACTATACTCTTGCGAAGGCGCTAGAGACCTACGGCCACGAATACGCAATGCACTTCCCGCATCACGCATGGCCCGCAGGTCGCGATAAAAAGCTGTCGCCGGTACATGCTGAGGTGCTTGAATTGGGTGGTCAGATGGGTGCCTATAACGGATGGGAACGCGCGAACTGGTTTGCCAAATCTGGTGATGACACCTCTGAGGAAGCGACCCAGACTTGGGACCGTGAAGGCCCGTGGGCGCCCCGTATCCGTGAAGAGGTCGAAGCCGTGTGTGATGGCGTTGGCGTGCTGGATCTGCCCGGTTTCTCGCGGTTCAATCTCTCTGGAGAGGGCGCAGCAGAATATCTGCGCGGTCTTATTTCGGGCGGTTTGCCAAAGGTTGGCCGCATGAATCTTGCCTATTTCCCTGACAGTCGGGGGCGCATCCTGACCGAGATGTCGATCATGCGTCATGGTGATGACAGCTTTACCCTGATCACCGCTGCCACAGCGCAGTGGCATGATTTCGACGTGCTGAATAACGCGTTGCCTGACGGCCTAAGTCTTACTGATCATACAGACGAATACTCTACGCTGATTGTAAGTGGTCCCAAATCACGCGCGCTGTTTGATCGGGTCGGAACCGAAGCGGACCTGAGTGCTTCTTGGCTTTCTATCCAGCCAGCAAAAGTTGCGGGCATTGATTGCGCCTTGGCGCGGGTGTCTTTCGCGGGTGAGCTGGGCTGGGAAATTCATGCAGCAAATGGGGATATTTCAAAACTATACGCCAGCGTATTGTCTGCGGGCGCTACGCCGTTCGGGATGTATGCTCTCAACTCCATGCGGATCGAAAAAGGCTACCGCGCCTGGAAAGGTGATCTGTCTACTGACTACACCTTGCTGGAAGCGGGGCTGGATCGGTGGGTGAAGCTGGACAAGCCGCAGGATTTCCCCGGTAAGGCCGCGCTCGCTGCGCAGCAACAGCAGGGCGTCAAGAAGCGCTTTGTCACGATGTTGGTCGATGCGGGTGACCAGGACGCCCCCTATATGTCGACGGTGTATCATGGTGGCGAAGTTGTAGGTGAGACCACGTCGGGTGACTGGGGTTACCGGATTGGCAAATCTGTCGCGCTGGGCACCATCCGCGCGGATCTAGCGGTCGCAGGAACCGAGTTGGAGATCAACATTTTCGGGCGTATGTGCAGGGCAACTGTACAACCGGATCAGCCCCTGTGGGATCCCGAAAATGAAAGATTGAAAGCATGACAAACATCACCCTTCTGGACGGCTCTATCGGGCAGGAACTGGTCAAGCGCGGCAGCGGCCCTGCGACGCCGCTATGGTCGACGAGTGTGATGATGGATCAGCCGGAGCTGGTTGGCCAAGTGCACAGCGACTACTTCGCGGCTGGCGCAAGCGTTGCGACGACCAACACCTATCCGGTGCACCGCAACCGTCTTGAGCGGGTGGGTCTTGTTGCGCAACAGGGGGACTTGATGACGACGGCTGTGGATCAGGGCGTCGCTGCGCGTGACGCGCATGGCAGCGGCCGCATTGCCGGTGCTTTGGGTCCGATGCTGGCAAGCTTCCGACCCGATCTGATGCCCGATGTCGGTGTGGCCAAGGAACGTTTTGCCGAAAAAATCGCGATGTTGGGCGACCGCGTGGATATCATTCTGGCAGAGACGGTAAGCTCATTGCAGGAAGCTGAAGGTATCTTTCAGGGCTACACCGCCTCCGGCACCGATAAGCCGTTGTGGATTTCTTTTTCCGTCGATGACAACGACGGGACCAAGCTGCGTTCGGGTGAGCCATTGATGATCGTCACCCAGATGATGGCGCACTACAGACCCGCAGCTGTTCTGCTCAATTGCTCCATGCCCGAAGCGATCACCCAAGGCCTGCCGATTCTTACCGATTGTGGCCTGCCCTTTGGCGCCTACGCCAACGGCTTCACAATGATCACAGACGACTTCAAGAAGGACGCCCCAACCGTGGACGCCCTGAGCGCCCGTACTGATCTGACGCCGCAAAAATATGCGGATCAGGTGATGGAGTGGGTCGGCGCAGGTGCCACGATCGTAGGGGGCTGCTGTGAAGTCGGCCCTGAACATATCGCTGAAATTGCCCGCCGCTTGCGCGAAGCGGGTCACACAATCGTTTAGAAAGGTCTGCCCATGGCTGCTGTTCCTGCTCACGCGCGTGTCGTTATCATCGGGGGCGGCGTCATTGGCTGCTCGGTTGCTTATCACCTGACCAAGCTGGGGTGGAAAGACGTGGTGCTTCTGGAGCGCAAGCAGCTTACCTCTGGCACGACATGGCACGCGGCGGGTTTGATTGCTCAGCTGCGGGCCACGGCCAACATGACCAAGCTCGCGAAATATAGCCAAGAGCTGTATGGCAATCTGGAAGCCGAGACCGGCGTTGCCACGGGCTTTAAGCGTGTGGGTTCAATTACTGTGGCGCTGACCGACGAGCGGCGGGAGGAGATTTTCCGTCAGGCTGCCATGGCCCGTGCTTTTGGCGTGGATGTTGAAGAGATATCGCCAGCAGAGGTAAAGGAACGCTATAGCCACCTCAATATCGAGGGCGTCACAGGCGGTGTCTATCTGGATAAGGACGGGCAGGGTGATCCAGCCAATATCGCACTGGCCTTGGCCAAAGGCGCCCGCCAACGCGGCGGACTGGTGCTGGAACGTACGGCCGTTACAGGGATCAGACGCGCAGGCCGCCGTGTCACCGGCGTTGATTGGCAGCAGGGCGCAGAGATGGGGCACATAACCGCTGATATGGTGGTGAACTGTGCGGGCATGTGGGGGCACGCCGTGGGCAAAATGGCGGGCGTGAATGTGCCGCTGCATGCCTGTGAGCATTTCTATATCGTGTCCGAGCCGGTCAAAGGTCTGACACAGATGCCCGTGCTGCGGGTGCCGGATGAATGTGCTTACTACAAGGAAGACGCGGGCAAGATTCTTTTGGGCGCTTTTGAGCCGAACGCGAAGCCGTGGGCGATGAAGGGCATACCCGAAGATTTCGAGTTTGATCAACTGCCTGAAGATTTTGATCATTTCGAGCCGATTCTTGAGGCTGCCGTGAACCGTATGCCAATGCTGGCCGAAGCGGGCATTCACACCTTCTTCAACGGTCCAGAAAGCTTTACTCCCGATGACGCCTACCACCTTGGCCTTGCGCCTGAGATGGATAATGTTTGGGTCGCGGCTGGTTTCAACTCGATCGGCATCCAGTCCGCAGGAGGTGCAGGCATGGCGCTGAGCCAGTGGATGGATGCGGGCGAGAAACCCTTTGATCTGGGCGATGTAGATATTTCTCGCATGCAGCCTTTTCAGGGGAACAAAACCTACCTGTTCGAACGCTCCAAAGAGACGCTTGGCCTGCTGTATGCTGATCACTTCCCCTATCGGCAGAAAGCCACCGCACGCGGTCTGCGGCGTACACCTTTTCATGCGCACTTGCTTGAGCGTGGCGCGGTGATGGGTGAACTCGCTGGATGGGAGCGCGCCAACTGGTACGCGCGTGAGGGCCAGGAGCGCGAGTACCGATACAGTTGGCAGCGCCAGAACTTCTTTGACAACGTGGCCGAGGAACACCGCGCGGTCCGCGAGAATGTCGGCATGTACGATATGTCGTCTTTCGGTAAAATCCGTGTTGAGGGGCGCGATGCAACTGCTTTCCTCAACTATATTGGCGGCGGTGATTATGACGTGCCGACGGGTAAAATCGTCTACACCCAATTCCTCAACCGCAAGGGGGGCATCGAGGCTGATGTGACTGTCACCAGACTGTCAGAGACAGCATATCTTGTCGTCACCCCCGCTGCGACGCGGCTGGCTGACGAGACATGGATGCGTCGCAACATGGGTGATTTCAACGTTGTGATCACGGACGTCACCGCAGGCGAGGGTGTGCTGGCCGTGATGGGACCACGCGCGCGCGATCTGCTGCAAGCGGTCTCTCCAAATGATTTCAGCAATGCAACCAACCCATTCGGCACCGCGCAAGAGATCGAGATCGGCATGGGGCTGGCCCGTGTACACCGCGTGACGTACGTGGGTGAGCTTGGGTGGGAAATTTACATCAGCGCAGATCAGTCCGCCCACGTATTCGAGACGCTGGCGCAGGCCGGTGAGGATTTTGATCTCAAGCTTTGCGGCATGCACATGATGGATACCTGCCGGATCGAAAAGGGCTTCCGCCACTTTGGTCATGACATCACATCGGAGGATCACGTGCTGGAAGCAGGGCTGGGCTTTGCTGTTAAAACTGCCAAGCCGGATTTCATCGGCCGCGATGCGGTGCTGAAGAAAAAAGAAACGGGCCTGACCAAACGGCTCGTTCAGTTCAGGCTCACCGATCCAGCGCCGCTATTGTATCACAATGAGCCGGTGCTTCGGAATGGTGAGATCGTGGGCTATCTAAGCTCTGGCGCCTATGGGCATACGTTGGGCGGGGCCATCGGCTTGGGGTATATCCCTTGCAAGGGTGAGACAGTGGCAGATGTTTTGGCCTCAACCTATGAGATCGACGTGATGGGCACGCGGGTGCGCGCAGAAGCCTCATTAAAGCCGATGTACGATCCCGCGTCTGAACGGGTTAAGGTGTAAGGGGTACAATCTATCTCTTTTGCTCACCCGCGGCATGTCCTACCTCTGCGGGGGTAGGAGAACGAAATGCGCAATGCTGACACCGCCCCAAAGACCCAAGATCAGGACACGCCGCAGGGCCTGTTGTTTGCCGGTGGTGCTTACATCCTCTGGGGTTTCTTGCCGCTCTATATGAAGATGCTCAGCCATGTTCCGGTTCCCGAAGTTATCGCACACCGGATCATCTGGTCTGTCCCTATTGCCTCGCTTGTGCTGATCCTGCTGGGCCGCACGGCGACCTTGCGCGAAGCATTTCGCAATCCGCGTATGCTCGCGATGGGGTGTGTGACCGCTGCGCTGATCACGCTCAATTGGGGGTTCTATGTTTATGCCGTGGTCTCTGATCATGCGCTGGATGCAGCCATCGGATATTATATCAACCCGCTGTTCAGCGTTTTTCTGGGCGCAGTGCTGCTTGGAGAAAAGCTTGACCGCGCGCAGCTGGTAGCCGTCGCGATTGCGGGCGTAGCCGTGCTGGTGCTGATCTTTGACGCCGAACGCACGCCGTGGCTCGCCTTTGGTATGATGCTGACATGGGGGTTTTACGCGCTGGCGAAAAAGAGCCTGCCAATCGGGCCCAATCAGGGGTTTCTGATGGAGGTCCTGATCCTGCTGCCTCCAGCACTGGCCTATGCGGTCTATGCCAACGCGACAGGCAGCGCGCATTTCCTGAACGGGAGCACCTATGACACGTGGCTGCTTTTGGGTTGCGGTGTTGTAACCGCTGTTCCGCTGCTCTTTTACGCGAATGGGGCCAAACGGCTGCGGTTGTCCACCATCGGTATCCTGCAATACGTTGCGCCCACGATGATCTTGCTCAACGCGGTGTTCATCTTCGGAGAGCCGTTCGGCCGCGCACGGGCTATCGCCTTGCCGCTGATCTGGCTGGCGCTGATTATCTATACGGTTGCCATGGTCCGCCAGATGCGCGCAAAACGCGTTTAATGGCGATCAGATGGGTGATCCCTGCCAAAGCTCCGCAAATATTCAGGACCTCGGCAGGTGATCTATTTTACTAACTGCTCAGGCCAATGCTGACTTGTGCTTAAGGAACGCAGGGTCTTTCGACACCCGCTCGTTCATGGCTGCACGCAAGGCACCGATGGTCTTATAGGGGCGCATCACAACCTCGAAAGTCTGCATCAGCCCCTCATCATTCAAGGTGATAAGATCTACGCCGACGCAATCCAGACCTTCAACCTTGCACTGGAACTCCAACGCCCAATCGTTGCCTGAGCCCATGACGCGGCGATATTCGAAGTTGGTGAAAACCTCGTTCACGTGGGCCAGAACGGCGGCGACTGCATCGCGTCCATTCCAGGTAGCCCAGTAGGTTGGTGGCTGAAACTTGACGTCATCGGCCATCAAAGCGGGCACTCCGCTGTGCTCCTTGGCCAGCACAAGATCATGAAATTTCTGAATTGTTGGATGCATTGTCTTCCTCCCGTTTTGTCAAAGCCTGACACGGGACGGGTTGAAAACCAATCGCGCACATGTGACTGAGGCGGTTATGGACGCAACGTATTCTCCCCCGACTGATCCCTTAGAAGTACTGCACCTCGATCATGAGGTCATGCTGGTTGATAAACCTGCAGGTCTGCTATCTGTGCCGGGCAAAGGTCCGCATCTGGCAGACTGCCTTCTTGCGCGGGTGCAGGCGGCTTTTCCGGACGCCTTGTTGGTGCATCGGTTGGACAGGGATACATCCGGCGTGATGATCTTTGCCCTTACGCCACACGCACAACGGCATCTGGGGCTGCAATTCGAAAAACGGATGACAAAGAAAACCTATGTCGCCCGCGTTTGGGGCGTGCCGGCGGAAAAGACTGGCACCGTTGATCTGCCGCTGATCGTGGACTGGCCAAACCGGCCGCGCCAGATGGTTTGTCATGAGACAGGCAAATCGGCACAGACCGATTGGCGGGTGATCAAGGATGAAGGGACGACTTCACGGGTGCGACTGACACCGCATACAGGTCGCAGCCACCAGCTGCGGGTTCATATGCTTAGCCTTGGTCACCCGATCCTTGGCGATCCTTTTTATTCCGAAGGCCCAGCACGGGATTTCCCGCGTCTGATGCTGCATTCCGAAGAGCTGCGGTTCAAACACCCTGACGGGGGTCAATCGACAAAAGTGCGCAGCAAGGCACCGTTTTAAAATAGTGCCACCGGCAAAATGAAAAAGGGCCGCCTCTAGGCAGCCCTTTTCCGAAACGTTTTGAGTGGATTACTCAGCAGCCCAACCAGAAACAGCTTTTACCTCAAGGAACTCTTCCAGTCCGAAGACACCGCCTTCGCGGCCGTTCCCGGACTGTTTGTAGCCCCCGAATGGCGAGCCTTGGGCAAAGCCCTGACCGTTGGTTTCCACCATGCCAGAACGCAGACGACGCGCAACGCGACGGCGTGTCTCTACATCGCCGGACTGGATGTAGTTGGTCAGGCCGTATGGCGTGTCATTGGCGATTGCGATCGCTTCTTCTTCGGTCTCGAACGGGATGATCGACAGAACAGGGCCAAAGACCTCTTCGCGGGCGATGGTCATGTCGTTGTTCACATCGGCAAAGACGGTCGGTTTGACATAGTAACCACGGTTCAAACCGTCTGGGCGGCCTAGGCCACCTGCGGTCAGGCGTGCTTCGCTCATGCCTTTTTCGATCAGGCCCTGGATCTTGTTGAACTGCGCTTCAGAGACAACAGGACCGATGTGCTTGCCTTCCTCTGACGCGGGGCCGACATGGGTGTTTGTGGCGACTTCGGACGCGGTCGCCACTGCCTCGTCATAGCGTGACTTATGCACCAGCATCCGCGTTGGTGCGTTGCACGACTGGCCCGAGTTGCGGAAGCAATGGATCGCGCCGCGCTTGGCCGCTTTTGGATCAGCGTCTTCAAAGATGATGTTGGCACCCTTGCCACCCAGCTCAAGGCTGACACGCTTGAGCGTGTCGGCTGCCGCTTTGGAGATCGCGATGCCCGCGCGCGTGGAGCCGGTGAAGCTGACCATGTCGACATCGGGGTGGGCTGAAAGCTGGCTGCCGACGCCGGGTCCATCCCCGTTCAGAAGGTTGAACACCCCCGCAGGGAAGCCTGCCTCGTCCATGAATTCGGCAAACAGAAGACCCGACAACGGCGAAACCTCTGATGGTTTGAGAATCACCGTGCAGCCTGTCGCGATGGCAGGAATCACCTTTAGGATGATCTGGTTCATCGGCCAGTTCCATGGGGTGATCAGCGCACACACACCAATCGGTTCACGAAGCGTTTTCTCGGTGGCGGTGAAATCACTCTCGAATGAGAAGTCTTCGAATGCCTTTAGAAAGCCCTCGATGTGCCAGCTACCAGCACCGACCTGTGACGAGCGGCTCATATCGATAGGCGCGCCCATTTCAATGGACATGGCCTGCGCCATTTCTTCGCTACGCGCTGAATAGATTTCAGCCAGCTTGCGGATAAGTGCTGTACGCTCTTCCTTAGAGGTCTGGGACCAGCTGTCAAAGGCCCCGCGTGCGGCTGAAACAGCAGCGTTTGTATCGGCTTCGCCACCCAGAGAGATCACCGCGCACTGTTCTTCTGTGGACGGGTCGATCACGGCAAAGTCGTTCGCAACAGCGGGGGCTACCCATGCGCCGTTGATGTAAAAGTTGCGTTTCTCCAGCATTGATTATGCTCCTGATTTGAGGTTTGCGTCACTGTGTCATTGCAGATGGCTGCCTGCAAGATGGCTATGGAAGTCGCTGCCTGAATGATTAAGTAACGAGTATAGAAATTTTAAAGGAGAGAACTGAAATGAGTTTGCGCATCAATGATACGATCCCGGATCTGACGGTTGAGACAGATCAGGGTACTGTGACACTGCACGAGTTTGTTGGTGACCACTGGGCAATTCTGTTCTCTCACCCCAAGGACTTCACCCCTGTCTGCACTACGGAATTCGGCGCCGTGGCGCAGCTGGCCGATGAATGGGCCAAGCGCGACACAAAAGTGCTGGGCATTTCGGTAGACGGTGTTGAAGACCACAAGAAGTGGAAAGGCGACATCGAGAAGGTTGGCGGCGCCAAGGCGGGCTTCCCGATCGTGGCGGATACCGATCTGTCGCTGTCCAAAGCGTTTGATATGCTTCCAGCCGAGGCATATCTGCCCGATGGCCGCACGCCTGCTGACAGCGCCACAGTGCGTTCCGTATTCATCATCGGACCTGACAAGAAGCTGAAATTGTCGATGACCTACCCGATGACCGTTGGCCGCAACTTTGCAGAAGTACTGCGTGCGCTGGACGGTTTGCAGACTTCTGCGGGTCAGGGCGTTGCAACGCCTGCCAACTGGAACGTGGGCGATGACGTCATCATCCCGACAAGCGTGTCTGACGAAGATGCGAAGGCGAAATTTGGTTCGTTCACCAGTATTTTGCCTTATCTTCGTAAGGCAAAACTTCCTAGCTGATCTATAATACCCGTCCTAGAGAAAGGCAGGCCGAAAGGGTCTGCCTTTCTGCGTTGAGATACCTCAGAATAGACCGAGAAATTTCTTTTTCTTCTTTGCGTGGCCCTGAGTATCCATAATATCGAGGTATCGTTGCCAGTCATGGCGGCCTGAAATGGTGCCTTCAGCGACGGCATAGAAAAGGTCTTGCGACCTACTGAGCCTAGACTCAAAAAGATGAAAAAAGGCATTGTCGCCGTAGAACGTCCCGATGCCATAAACGCCATGCCCTGCAAGCGCCCAGCGGGGTTGGAGGGCGAATGTGGGGTAGGTTAGGGCCACTTCAATACCTGCGTCATGCGCTTTGTCTGTAAGGATTTGGGCAACGTCACCTATTTTCGTCCTGCACATTGAGGGCGCGCCAAGCGCTTTGTACGTTTCCCGGCGAACCGCCATAAACATGGGGCCTGCATAGATGCGGTCGGGGTCTTTATGGTTCGATACCTGAGCTAGGCCAGCCACCATGCCGTTTGCTGCTTGCGCGGCCATGTTTTCGTACCCCTCTCTCGAGAGCGGAAAAGCGTCGATGTCGGCAATCATTACAATTTCATCAAGTGTCTCGTCGCGAAGCAACGTGTTGATCCAGTCGCAATGGGTCGCGTTGTCGTCCTTCCACTGCTTGAGAGGGATGCCCAGATGCGCGAAAACCTGCGCTTGCGCTTCAACCATGCGGTCGGGGATGTTGGATTGATAGAATGTATGTACGGTTGGGCTTGTCATTTCTCTTCCTCTGGTCCGCGAGACGCAAACTTACGCTTATGTCCAAGCGCTTTAAGTTTGTCGCCAATGAGGCGGATATTTCTACGCCATTGGTAAGTGTGCGTTCTGCCGGTCAGGTTGCGGCTAGCTGTTGGGCTAGCGGGGGCAATATCACTCTGGGCACCAGAGCTGGTAAAGGGGGCAGGCACAACGGCGATGCCCATGTCTGATTGAATCAGCCATTTGCGTGCATAATTATCGATCGGGCATACGATAGGCTGCCACGCAGCAAGGAACGCTATGGCGCCCTCTCGGGACCAAAGCAATGCAGTTGTCAGCATGGGAAAATAGTGCGCGCGACAGATCGTTGCAGATGCGTTGCTGGCTGATAACGTCGCGACAGGAGTGGTGATTTTAATGCGTTGTGCCCCGAGATTGGCCAAATACCAATCGGTGGTGCTTCGAGCTTCTTGCCAGTCGATTACCTTCTGAACCAGTTCAAAAGCATCAGGTTGGGGCAACATGTCGTCTTCAAGTACGAGGCCAAATGGAGAACCTGTGGCTACAAAAGCTTCCGCCGCGCGAATATGGCTGAAAAAGCAGCCGATCTCTCCACCGACCAAACCACGCCCCATGTAGCGGCGTGCTTCTGCCTGATTGTATTCAGGAATTGTCAGCGGATCCAGTTTGCGGCCATCAAAGGCAGAGATGCGCACAAAACTCATACCATGTCGGTCAAGCGCAGCATGAGCTGCGCTCAACCTTTCAGAGGAGCCATCCAAATTGATGAGGAAAATAGGATAGCTATCTTTCATATGTAACTTTTAATCGAGAAATGATCGCAGTGCTAGCTCATAGCTAGAGGCTGGTCGTCTTGTTTTAGTGCAGAACAACCCGCGTCCCGGTCGGCACGCGATCATAAAGATCAATAACATGTTCGTTGATCATGCGCACGCACCCGTTGGACACGCGTGCAGCAACTGTTTGCGGCTTTGGCGTGCCGTGGATGCGCAGATACGTGTCGCGGTCCCCGCTGTAGAGGTAGAGGGCACGAGCGCCCAGCGGGTTCATACCGCCGCCCTTCATGCCTGCGGCGTGCTGGGCATAGATATGCGGCTCGCGGCGGATCATGGCCGGTGTTGGCGTCCATCTGGGCCATTCGGCCTTGCGGCGAATTCGGAAAGTGCCAGACGTATAGCGGCCAGCGGTTCCGATGCCGACTGTATAGCGGATCGCTTTGCCGTCTGGCAGAGTCCAGTAAAGCGCAAAGTTGCCCGGATCGACGTGAATTTCGTGGGCTTTGAACTCGTCCTTGATTTCTACGATGCGGGGCTGCAGTTCAGTTGGCACCTGATAGCTGCTTGCCGCAGCAAATGCAGGCGGCGTTACCAACGCGGCTGCGCCAGTGAATAGAAGTGTGCGGCGGTCTAAAAGTGACATGGCAGTGTCTCCGGAAAAATTAACTGATTCTGTAAATTAACGCTAACCTAACGTAAAAGTTGCCAAAATCAGAGTCGGGTTTCCCTTACTCGCCAAGCGCTTTCAAGCGCGGGGCTTTTCCGAATCTTTCTAAGGGTATGAATAATATACTAGACTTTTATAATCTCGCCGAAATTCGGATGGTGCTGTTGCCCATGATTTGTGCAGCACCCGATCAAACAGCGCTGCATTGGTGGCCAAAGATCACCGTATTCCTGCCAGCTTGCTTTCTAAAGCTTCGGGCGAATTTCATGCGCGCGGCCAATCCGTTTTGGATGGAGCCTGTCGCGCGAACGTAGGACTGTTTAGATCCGAAAACAAAAAAGGCCCCGGCGTTTCCACCGGGGCCTTTGAAAGAACAAAACTCTAAGCGTTACGCTTCGGGAGCGCTCTCTTCTTTGATCTCTTCGCCGGTTTCCTGATTTACCACTTTCATGGACAGGCGAACCTTGCCGCGATCGTCAAAGCCCAGAAGCTTTACTTTCACTTCCTGACCTTCCTTCAGAACATCTGAAGGGTGGTTCAGGCGGCGGTTTTCGATCTGGGATACGTGTACCAGACCGTCGCGCTTACCAAAGAAGTTCACGAAGGCGCCGAAGTCGACGATCTTCACAACGGTACCGGTATAAACGGCACCTTCTTCTGGCTCTGCCACGATGGACCAGATCATGTCGTAGGCTTTCTTGATCGAGTCAGCGTTTGGTGACGCGATCTTGATGATGCCTTCGTCGTTGATGTCGACCTTTGCGCCAGACACTTCGACGATCTCGCGGATTACCTTACCGCCAGAACCGATGACTTCGCGGATTTTATCCGTTGGCACCTGCATAGTTTCGATGCGTGGTGCGTGCACAGAGAATTCCTGCGCGCCAGTGATCGCTTTGCCCATCTCGCCCAGAATGTGCAGACGACCCGCTTTGGCCTGAGCCAATGCTTTTTCCATGATCTCTGGCGTGATGCCTGCGATCTTGATGTCCATCTGCAAGGACGTGATACCTGCTTCGGTACCGGCAACCTTAAAGTCCATATCGCCGAGGTGGTCTTCGTCACCCAAGATGTCGGACAGGATCGCGTAGGAGCCGTCATCTTCGAGGATCAGACCCATCGCAACACCGGCAACAGCTGCCTTAAGCGGTACGCCTGCGTCCATCATCGACAAGGAGCCACCGCAAACGGATGCCATCGAGGAGGAGCCGTTGGATTCAGTGATCTCGGACACAACACGGATCGTGTACGGGAAATCTGTCGCGGCAGGCAGAACGGCCTGAAGGGCGCGCCAAGCAAGTTTACCGTGACCGATTTCGCGGCGGCCTGGAGGGCCCACGCGACCAACTTCACCAACCGAGTAGGGAGGGAAGTTATAGTGCAGCAGGAAGTTGGATTTGAAGTTGCCGTGCAGCGCGTCGATGAACTGCTCGTCGTCTCCGGTACCCAGCGTGGTGACCACAAGTCCCTGAGTCTCACCACGTGTGAACAGGGCAGAGCCGTGTGTACGTGGCAGGATGCCGGTTTGTGATACAATATCGCGGATCTCGTCTGTTTTGCGACCATCGATACGTGTGCCGGTTTTAACAACGTCACCGCGCAGGATGGAGGCCTCAAGACCTTTCAGAGCCGAACCAAGGTTCGCATCTGCCAGTTGCTCTTCTGTCAAAGCGGCCTTGACGGTTTCGCGTGCAGCAGAAACAGCGGCGGTGCGCTCTTGCTTGTCACGGATCGCGAATGCAGCGCGCATTTCTTTCTCGCCTGCTTTTTTAACAGCAGCAGACAGATCAGAGTAATCGACAGGCTGGAAGTCAAACGGCTCTTTCGCCGCTGTTTCGGCCAGATCAATGATTAGGTCGATGACGGGCTGGATTTGCTCATGCGCGAACTTAACCGCACCCAGCATTTCTTCTTCCGTCAGTTCATATGCTTCGGATTCAACCATCATCACGGCGTCTTTTGTGCCGGCAACTACCAGATCAAGGCGCTGATCAGGGTTGTTTTTCAGGTCCTGCATGTCGTCGATTTCAGGGTTCAGGATGTATTCGCCATCCGTGAAGCCCACGCGGCAAGCAGCGATTGGGCCCATGAACGGCGCGCCGGAAATGGTCAGCGCTGCGGAGGCCGCAATCATCGCAACCATGTCCGGATCGTTAACCAGATCGTGGGACAGAACCGTACACATCACCAGAACTTCGTTTTTGAAGCCGGGGACGAACAGAGGGCGGATTGGACGGTCGATCAGGCGGGATGTCAGCGTCTCTTTTTCGGTAGGACGCGCTTCGCGCTTGAAGAAGCCACCAGGAATTTTACCGGCGGCATAGTATTTTTCGTTGTAGTGTACGGTCAGCGGGAAAAAGTCCTGACCCGGCTTTTGTGCCCGTGCGAATGTGACGTTCGCCATTACGGATGTCTCGCCATATGTGGCGATGACGGAACCGTCGGCTTGGCGCGCAACTTTCCCTGTTTCGAGTGTGAGCGTCTCTTCGCCCCACTGCATGCTTTTCTTAACTTCGTTAAACATCATCGTTTCCTTGTTGGCCCATTGGCCATTGCATAGAGGGCGTATTCCCTCTG